>TARA_R110002020_G_scaffold471153_1_pt1 | contig 253451 bp, 261 predicted proteins | sample TARA_R110002020 | Tara Oceans TARA_R110002020 (sample SAMEA4396489) | marine metagenome | biome: Westerlies Biome; feature: [MES] marine water layer (ENVO:01000295) within the mesopelagic zone...; material: water (ENVO:00002006), including particulate matter (ENVO:01000060)... | reverse complement strand
CCAACCTTGGCAAGGTTGTGCTCTACCAGCTGAGCTATTCCCGCACCGTCATCTGCCGTGGCATTCTACTGTTTAATCATTTTCAGTCAATGACTTTTTATCAATTTAATGACTGTTTGCGCAAATTTACGGCGAAGCTGTTATTTTTTGGTCAATTCACCCCTGGCTCCGCGTAAATATTCCCACATTGACCAAAGCGTTAATACAAAGGCGGCGTAGAATAAAAACATCGATAACCAATAAATATAAATATTGGCGTTCCAGAGCAGCCCAATTAGGGCAATCATTTGTGCCACCGTTTTCCACTTACCTAAATTGGAAACCGCGACTTTTGCTCTATTGCCACTTTGTGCCATCCACTCCCGCAAGGCGCTCACAATAAGCTCACGGCAAATCATTGTTAAAGCAGGAATAGTAATAAACGCGGAGTTGTAATCTTCGACAATTACCACCAGAGCAGCAACAACCATCGCTTTATCTGCTACCGGATCAAGAAACTCACCAAATTTAGTGAATTGATTAAAGCGCCGGGCGATATAACCGTCTAACGCATCGGTAATTGCAGCTAACAAAAAAATAAACGCAGCCCAAAAGCGCGCATCTTCCATTGGCAAATAGAAAACCACCAGAAACACCGGTATCAGTACTATCCGAAAGCTGGTCAAAATATTAGGGATATTCCACTTCATTATCCGCTCATTCCTTATTGTTTTTACTCATCACGAAATGAGTAATAAATTTTTTCCGCCAATGCTCGGCTAATACCAGGTACGCTGGCAAGTTTCTCAATACTAGCGTTTTTTACCTCTTGTAATCCACCTAGATTTTTCAAGATTGTTTGCCTGCGCTTTGCCCCTACCCCTTCAATTTGCTCTAAGGTTGAGGTTTTCTTTACTTTGGCTCTTTTCTGTCTGTGTCCAGTTATAGCAAAACGATGTGATTCATCTCGTATATGTTGAATCAAATGTAGCGCGCTGGCGTCTTTACTTAACGGAATAGTCTCGTGACTACCGGCCATAATTAAAGTTTCCAGTCCGGGTTTACGCGACTCTCCCTTCGCAACACCAATTAAAACCGGCGCCTCTTTGCCCCAGTCACTAAAGTAATTCTCTGCCTGGGCCAACTGTCCCTTACCGCCGTCAATAAACAATATATCGGGTATATTGCCTTGTTCTTTGGCGTTATCATAACGCTTAGCCAGCGCTTTTGACATTGCCGCGTAATCATCTCCCGGAGTAATACCAGCAATATTATAGCGACGGTAGTCAGACTTTTTAGGCCCGTTTTGATCAAACACCACACAAGAAGCTACCGTTTGTTGCCCCATAGTATGGCTAATATCAAAACACTCCATACGCTGTATGGGCACGCCGAAATCTAGCACTTGTTGTAATGCCTGAGTACGGCGGTTCATCGTACTTTGTTGATTCAAACGGCTTTCTAACGCATTAACGGCATTTTTCTGAGCCAGCGACTGATACTGACGTTTATCCCCTCTCACTTTGCTTTGCAGTTTGACGGGTTGTGACAACGCATCACTCATCACTTCGGCCAATACGTTGTCCGGCTGAATATCGACGGGAAGAACCACTTCCTTTGGAATTTTACGCCCGGCGGTATCCGACAAATAAAACTGCAGTAAAAAGGCTCTGAGTACTTCATCGTCCGGGGTATCTGTCGGCACCTTAGGAAAATAGCTACGACTGCCCTGCAAATGGTTATCTCGAATAAACAGCATCTGTACTGTGGTCATTCCATTACCACGGGCTAAACCAATAACATCCAGTTCCTGCTGGCTACCGGTCACCGAGTTACGCTCCTGCGTTTTTCTTAATGCGGCAATCTGGTCACGAAACCTTGCAGCCCTTTCAAAATCCAGGTTTTCACTCGCCTGCTCCATTTTACTCATAAGCTCGTCAATAACCTGCTGGTTTTTCCCTTGCAGGAATTGCCGCGCCAAAGCCACTTGTTCGGTATATTCCTCGTCGGTACATACATTCACACAAGGCGCAAGGCATCGCTTTAACTGGTGCTGCAGGCACGGTCGGGTACGTGCACGATAATAGGTATCGTCACACTGACGAATCGGAAACAGCTTTTGTAGTAAATTTAAGCTTTCACGCACTGCTGACCCGTTTGGAAAGGGTCCAAAGTATTCACCTTTGGTACGCCGGGCTCCGCGGTGAAAGCCCAGCCTGGGATGTTGGTGCGCTGTCAGAATAATGTACGGGTAAGACTTATCGTCCCGCAGTAACACGTTGTAACGTGGGCGATACTTTTTAATAAAGGAGTTTTCGAGTATTAAAGCTTCAGCTTCGGTGTTGGTTACGGTGACATCCATAGAAGCAATTTGCTTAACCATGACCTGAGTCTTTACACGATCAACTTTATCGCGAAAGTAGCTGGATACGCGTTTTTTTAAGTCTTTTGCTTTACCAACATAAATTACGTCACCCGACTCATCGTACATGCGGTATACACCGGGTTGATGAGTCAAGTGACGAAGAAAGCTGTCGCTGTCAAAATGTTTCTGTGTATTACCTTCCGTCATCTACCTTCAAACTGAATTAGGTCGACAAGACCGTGCTGAATTGCAAGATGGGACAATTGTACATCACCATCGATACCGAGTTTAGAGAAAATACGATAACGGAAAGTATTAATTGTTTTACTACTGATACACAGATGCCGGGCTATTTCTCTGACACGAATACCACGACTGAGCATTTGCGCAACTTGCAACTCGCGCTCACTGAGCATATCAACCATGCTTTTCTGTCTTTGAGAACGTGGGTTTTGCGCCAAGTATGCCGCTACCGGCGCCGCGACATAAACATTGCCCTGTTTTAATGACCGAATTGCCTGAACTAAATCGGAGCTGTCACATGAGTCAAGCAAGTAGCCATCGACAACACTGATACCACACTGAAAATCCAGTATATCCTGCTGGTTTCTTCCCCACACAATGAGCTTTAAGTCGCAATGACGCCTTTTTAGACGCCGCCAGTGCTCAACTGTAGCGGCCCCGCCAAGTTGACTGCAAAGTACCACCACAGCATCTTCATATTCATAACACGTGCGACGCAAGTCAGCTATCCCCGTAACAGTCAGCACCTTGTCGCTAAAATGCTGCTGTAAAACAGAGGCCATACCGGCACTTATAATTGGATTGGGAATTGCTAATATAATACGGTTCATAGGTTACATTCCTTATTTGTATACCTTGTTGGTCATCCTTATTAGTTTAAATCCGTACCGCCCTGCCCGAATTCGCGTCGCATATTCTGAGCTTTTAACGACGATAACAAGTTGCTTTTACAGAATTTTACAAAAGCTCGGGAAAAGCCAGTTTCAGGGTTTGCCAATAGCTATTGAAGACAAGCGAAAGGTGGAGTTTTTGAGTAGAGGTTACAGGCGGGCCTGGTCCAACATATCCCACAAATAACAAGCCAGGTAGCTTCTGTAGGGTTGAGCCCTTTCCGGAATAATTAGGATATCCTGATCTTTTAAAAGACTCATAGCTTTACGAAGCGAGCTGTCCTGAATTGGGAAAAGATCCTGATGGGCAAAGTGAAACATCGCTAAAATAGAGGCAGTCCACGGACCAACCCCCTTAAGCCGGGTGACATCGGCAATTAACTCTTTCGACCCCATGCCAGACCACGACTCTACCCTATCCGGTTCTTTTTGCTGACATTGCGCAACACTACTAATAGCGGCAGCTTTGGTGCGACTAACGCCGCAACTCATAAGTTCTTCGACCGGAAGATAAGCGATACCTCCGGCACCAAGTGATTTAGCCTTTTGCTCAGCTCTTTCAATGATGGTCGCCGACGCTTTCAATGACAGCATTTGACGGATAATGATCCGGGGTAATGCCTCAATTACCGGCATATGTGAAGGAGTCAGCAACTCTCGTGACGGTAACTGTAACAACAGCAAATCGATACCCGGTTGAGTATCGATAAGGTGCTGTCGGATTATTTCAGGTGTTGTTTCCATAAGCCTATTATGCGAACACGGTGAAGCTCTGTCGACTAATAGCTAATAATTTACCTTCTTCACTCCATAGGCCCGCTCGGCTGTGACCATACCCTTGTTCAGCATGCTCAATAAAAGCTTCGTACTGAAACCAGTCGTTGGTGTTAAATTCGTCCAGGGGGAGATCCGGAAATTCGATAGTCCAGGTAAGTGACGAAGCCGGCGCGGGGCTATCCAGGTGAGGGAGCACCGCAGGTGGCCAGGCATCAACTAACGCCAAAACTGCTGCTGTGGTCAGTTCTTGCTGCTCTTTACGAAAGCGTATCCAGCCACCAAAGGTTCGACCCGGCTGCCCACTAAATGGCATACCACCGGAAGTAATACGGTAATCAAAGTTTTTTGCAAATTCAGGAACAATATCGGCTTCAGGTAAGCCAGGACCGTCATTAATTGTTTTTAAGTCAGGCGGTGTTTCACCGCTAACCGATACAGAGGATGAGCGCCCTTTACCTAAGCTGGCTAATCCAGCTAACATGACTTCGTCATTTTGTGTTATTTCAACCGACACCTGCAACACAGAAGATCCCTGTCTTAATACCCGATAACTTAACGTTGCATCCCCTGGTGTCGCCGGCGCGACAAAAGAAATAGCGAAGCTCCGCAAATGGTAATCTCCCGGGAACTGTCGCAATAGAAACTGTGCAGCTAAAGCCGCACTAAAACCACCAAAAAATGCCCTACCCTGTGCCCAGCCTTCCGGTAGCTTAATGGTTTGATTGTTTTTGTCGTTTTCTATTAACGCTAAAGTCTCGTGAAACAGCATGACGCTTCCCTGTTAAACAGTTGTTTGAATTAGCTATTAAGAATACCAATTATCACCATGATGACAAAGGATGTTATTAACAAAACCAAATAAACCGCGTTACTAGCATAAAGGTTTTATAAACATATCAGCGAAGGAGGAGTTGTCGAATAACTCTGGAGGTGTGTAAAAAGCAAAAAAGCCCAACTCAAGGAGCTGGGCTTTTTTGCTAAATTTGGCGGAGAGGGAGGGATTCGAACCCCCGGTGGGAATGAACCCACGCCTGATTTCAAGTCAGGTGCATTCAACCGAGCTCTGCCACCTCTCCGTATTGTTTGTTCTCTTCAACTGCGTCGTTGAGAACGAAGCGAATATTAAAGACCTAAATTACGCTTGTAAAGGAAAAATTTGAACAAAGTGTCCGTTTGGGCGTTTATTAGACAAACTGAACGTTTTTCGCTAGAAATTACCCTTTAATTTCCTACCCAAGGCCCCCATTAATGCTGTAGTATTTAGGAAACTTTTTAAATAAAAAACCGTCTTAACAGACAGTAAGTTCAACACGGAGAAATCTATGAACAATCGCAGTCAGACTTATGTCGGTCAGAACGAATCGACGCTGGCCGTTAATAAGGTACTACGCAACACTTATACATTATTGGCAATGACACTGGCTTTCAGTGCTGTTGTTGCAACTATCAGCACTATGATGAACTTACCTTATCCGGGCCTCATCATTACTTTAGTTGCCTACTTTGGTTTGCTTTTTGGTATTCACAAGACCAAAGATAGCGGCATGGGTATTGTATTAACCTTCGCTCTAACTGGCTTTTTAGGTTATACCCTCGGTCCTATCCTCAATATGGCACTATCAATGCCTGGAGGCGGCGAAATGGTTGCTACTGCCCTCGGCGGCACAGCCCTGACGTTCTTTGCAACTTCAGCCTATGTCTTAACCACTAAAAAGGACATGTCTAAATTAGGTGGCCTGGTTACTGCCGGTATTATCATGGTCTTTGTAGCGATAATAGCTAACCTGTTCTTCCAGTTGCCAGCATTACAGCTTGCAATCTCTGCTATCATGATTCCATTAATGGCTATGTTGATTATGTGGCAGACCAGCGACATCATTAACGGTGGCGAGCGCAACTACATCCTCGCAACAGTGACTTTGTATGTCTCAATTTATAACTTATTCCTTAGCATGCTACAGCTGCTAATGGCGTTTGGCGGCGACGAATAAAAGCGACTGCCTACAGGGTTACAATAAACGCCCCGCCATGCGGGGCGTTTTTGTTTAAAGTGAGTATTTATGGCCAAAATAACGCTCATAGTTCAAAACAGTGCTGAAGAACAGCTAAAGTCTCAGGAAGCTTTATCCTTTGCTCTCGCTGCAATTAACGACGGCCATGAGATTGCTTGTATCTTTTTCTACCGGGAAGCCGTGAATCATGCACTACTGACAACACCGGTTGAAAATAAAGCTTTAATAAATCAATGGGAAGCAATGAGCCGTCAGCATAATGTCCCCTTAGTGGTGTGTCACACGGTAGCAGAGCGTAAAGGAATTGAAGAGTTCCACCCAAGTTTTCAAGCTTCGGGCTTGACCGCTCTGGCAACAGCTATTGCCAACAGTGACCGGACTTTACAATTTTAACCATTATGAAAAAAATCGCTATTTTACAATGCAGTTCAGACACTAACGCAGCAACAGAGGCCTTAGATGTCGCTTTATCGCTGGCAAGCTTTGATCACCCTGTTCAGCTCATACTGGCAGGCGAAGCAGTTAACTGCCTACTCAATAGCCCTTCAAAGCGTTACGGCATGCTGGAGCTACTCGATGCAGAACCTATCGCTATAAGCTCAGAGTCTACAATTAACATAGACGCTCTGCCGGATTCGTTAGACACAGTAATTATTTCTGCAAATGAACTAAAGCAGCACCTGGATCAATTTGACGAGGTTCTACACTTCTCATGACATCTACCCTGCACTGGTTAAGAAATACGGCACTAACTCAATGGTTAGCACAGTACAGTCATTTACTCGGCAATAGGGACGCTCTGCTTATTTCCGGGGAACAACTGGGTCAGTTACCTGATAAACAGCCTGTAAAGCAGTCAATATATGCCAGAAAAAATGACGCTGAGTGTTTAGGAAATACCTTACCAACTTATGTCATGTTAAAATCTGACGAAGAGTGGGTTGAACTGGTTCTCAGTTTTCAGCAGCAAATTACCTGGTAGTCCGCATGATTGAATTTAACGGTAAAACATACGAAACCGACAAGCACGAGTATTTAGCCAATATTGATGACTGGAATGAAGAGCTGGCCCTGCATATTGCGGAGCTTGAAAGTATTGATATGACACCGGCACACTGGGAAGTTGTCAATTTTGTACAAGACTTTTACCGAGAATTCGATACCAGTCCGGCTATGCGTGTTTTGGTGAAAGCCATGAAAAAGCAGTTGGGAGAAGATAAAGGCAACAGTCGTTACCTTTACAAATTGTTCCCGAAAGGCCCTGCTAAGCAGGCCACACGAATTGCGGGCCTGCCGAAACCAGCTAAGTGCATTTAGGTTTTATCGCTTTGTGACTCAGCCTGACCAATATCAATTAAGTTGTTGACGGCCTGCTCAGCAGCATCTTTGAATGGGAAAAGGACTAAGTCCGCCCCACGCTTTCTCAAGTCTTTGACGTCATCTAAATTGGTTGCGGAGACTGCTACTTTCCCAGAATAGCCACGGGCTTTTAGCCCCTCTATTAAGGTTATCCTGGGGTCTTCATGTGTTACACCTATATCATGCTGCGGCATAGCGCCAATAACCCACGATGAACCAACCGGCATGTGTGAAACAAATTCCGCGTCACTGACATCGCCATATACCGCATGCTGCCCCTGTTTCTTTAATTCTTTTACACGCTCAGGGTCAAAGTCTACTGCGAGCACATTCAAGTCTTTTTGACGCAAGTAATGCATCAGGTTCCGCCCGTATCGGCCTAATCCAACAACAACAATATCGTAATAGTCGGCGGCTAGTTCAACGTCGGGCGCCTGTTCTTCCCGGTATGGGATCTTTCGTTCAAAGATACCAAGCACCGGCTCTAGCCATCCATACAGTCGGTGAGAATATGTGATCATATAAACGGAAAGAGCTATGGTTATAAGCCCTACCAGAGTTACCAGACCAAGTTCGCTATTACCAACATGCCCGATTGTTATACCCATAGCCACAAAAATCAGCGAGAACTCACTTATTTGCGCAACCGTTAAACCTGCTAAAAAGCCAGTTCGCTTTCGAAAGCCCATAAGACCCATAATAATCATTACAATTAACGGGTTACCAATGAGAACAAACAAAGAAAGCACCATTGCAGGCCAGAATTGCTCGCCCAACAAGCTCAGATCAAGCTGAGTGCCTAATGCTATAAAGAAAAACAGAAGTAGAAAGTCGCGTAGTGGCGCAAGTCTTGAAACAATTGACTCTCTAAACGGTGTTGAGGCCAAAGCTACACCAGCGAGTAAGCCGCCAAGTTCCATGCTCAAGCCAAAATAATGCCCTAACCCAGCCAACAGAGCAGCCCATGCAATGGTAAAGGTAATCAGCAGCTCGGCGGACTTTGCAACTCGACTTACCAGCGGCTCTGCAAGATAACGAATAAATACAAGTACCGCTGCCAACATAATAATGGCGTTAATTAGTACCTGTAAAATTGCTGAAAAACCGCTCTCGCCCCCTTCGCCAATACCCAGTGCAGAAAGCACAACCATTGCGAAAACAACGGCTAAGTCCTGAACAATTAAAAAGCCAATAGCTACTTTACCGTGTAGTGAGTCAACTTCACGCTTATCGGAAAGCAGTTTTACAATAATAATGGTACTGGAGAATGTAAGTGCAACTGCGACATAAAGGGATGCAATGGCTGAAAGCCCAAGAAGCAGGGAAAGCCCAAAACCAATAAGTGCCGTAAAGGCTACCTGCCCAAGTCCGGTAGCTAAAGAGACTACTCCAAGCGTTTTTATGAGTTTTACGTCAAGCTTAAGTCCAACCAAAAACAACAAAACGGCTATGCCTAACTTGGCCAATATTTCGATGTTTTCATGGGACTGAACCAAGTCCAATGCGGACGGGCCGACAATGATGCCCACAGCAATAAAACAAACCACCATCGGCTGGCGAAGCCATTGTCCTACAATGCCGATGAATGCTGCTAAAGCGAGTATCGCAGCTAACTCGTAAAAAGGACTACTGTGTATTATGGCTTCCATTACCTTTTCCTTACAACGCTAACTCGTTAACTGGCTTCTAATGGTGACTTAAATTCATCCGGTTTAAAAGTTAATACCGAGCAACTGAGTTTCTGTAATAAGTTCTCGGCCGTATTACCAATTAGCAGACCCAGGAAGCCAGTCCTGGAGAGCGAACCTACAACCAATGTATTAATTTCGTTTCTATCAACTACAAGAGGAACAATATTTTCCGGTGCTCCCCGTTTATGATGAATAATAAGGTCATCGCTATACACACCGCTTGCCTCAATTAATGAGCACAGTTGCTCAAAATGCGACTTTTCGTGAGCTCTCAACAACTGGATAGTTTCCGCATCGCTAAGATGCGACCAGGTACTGTTTGAAACAAAGTCCTCGAAAATGTATTGCCAGCATGAAATAACATGGAGTTTCTTTCCATGCGCGTGCGCCATTGAGTAAGCGACTCTCAACAGCTTAATTGCCAGTTCACGCTCTTCTGGAGTGGTTGTTTCTACATCTATTGCAACCGCCATAGAGTCGTTGTCACAGGGTTCAGTTCTAACCAAATAAACGGGGCATGCAGAATTTCGTAAAATTGTATTATCAAACGCTCTGAAACCCGCTGACGAGTCATCTTCGGCCGCTTTAATTAAAATATCAGATTTTGAGTTTATACTTGCATTGACCAACGCTAAAGCCGGCTTGGCGGACTCCATTAAGCCAATTTCTATAATAGACTTATCAATTGAGTGCTGATCCAGGTAGTCGTGGACCTGTCTGAGCAGATCCTGTTCTAATTGTTGAATAAATGCTGGAGGAAGTTCATCGTGAGCTTTGGGGTAGTCTGGGTAAACTACTTTTATAGTACATGAGCCCCCATTTTCATGAGCCCACCGCACAGCCTGAGATAACCCGCTACAACTAAAGTTAAGGGCGTTAACTGCGTAAAGTATGTTCTTAAATCTTTTCATAGCTAACACCCTTTTCCTTTCATCTTATGATATTAACGTCATGCCACCCATATAAGGCCGCAGGGCTTCAGGCACAACTATTGAGCCGTCTTTCTGTTGGTAGTTCTCCAGTACAGCGACTAATGCTCGGCCTACCGCTAGACCAGAACCATTCAGAGTATGCATAAGCTCTGGTTTTTTCGCGCCTTTACGACGGAAGCGAGCCTGCATACGACGTGCCTGAAAGTCCTGCATATTTGAGCAAGAGCTGATTTCACGGTACGCCTGTTGCGCTGGTAACCATACTTCTAAATCGTAAGTTTTAGCGGCGCCAAAGCCCATGTCACCTGTGCAAAGCAGTACCTTACGGTAAGGCAGCTCAAGCTTTTGCAACACGGTTTCAGCGTGCCCTGTTAACTGCTCTAATGCGTCCATTGACTGCTCAGGCTTTACTAACCAGACCAACTCAACTTTGTCGAACTGGTGCTGACGAATAAGGCCGCGTGTGTCTCGGCCATGGGAGCCGGCTTCACTGCGGAAACACGGTGTATGTGCCGTAAATTTAAGCGGCAGTTCGTCTTCGTCGGCTATCTCGTCACGGTATAGGTTCGTTAACGGTACTTCGGCCGTTGGAATCAACGACATAGGTATTTGGTCTTGTGACTCGCCTTCAATATGGAATAAGTCTTTACCGAACTTCGGTAACTGACCAGTACCGTATAAAGAGTCCTGGTTCACCATATAAGGCACGTAGGTTTCCAGGTAACCGTGCTCTTGTGTGTGCAAGTCCAGCATGAACTGAGTCAGCGCACGATGCAGACGAGCAATGCCACCACGCATAACCACAAAGCGCGCACCGGTTAATTTCGCTGCAGCTTCAAAGTCCATGCCTTTGGCTAACGCTTCGCCAAGATCAACGTGATCTTTTACTTCAAAGTCGAACGACTTAGGTTCGCCCCAGGTCAGTACTTCCTGGTTTTCACTCTCGTCTTCACCTTGCGGCACTTCGTCTGCCGGCAGGTTAGGGACACCCAGAATAATGTCGTTTAGTTCATCCTGAATGGCTTTAAGTTCTTCTTTTGCGCTATCCAGCTGGTCACCTAAATCACTCACCGCATCGAGTAACGGCTGTATATCTTCACCCGCTGCTTTCGCTTTACCAATCGCTTTGGAGCGACTGTTACGTTCAGCCTGAAGTTGTTCAGTACGTACCTGTACCTCTTTACGTTGTTCTTCAAGCTTGCTGAGTTTAGCAACGTCTAAGTCGAAGCCTCTTTTAGCAAGTGCTTTTGCGGTATTGTCTAATTCCTCACGGAAGTATTTAGCGTCTAGCATGAGTGTCCTATTTAACCGTTGTTGAGTACAACATCATTGCTGCAACAACAGCAGCAATACAGATAATTACGTTTAAGCCTATGTGTAAGGCGGCTTTTAGCATTTCGCCCTGGCTGGCAAGCGTCACAACCTCAACCGAGAACGTTGAAAAGGTTGTAAATGCCCCTAAAACCCCAACACCAAGGAATAAGCGGGTTGTCTCTGACACGGATTGTTGTTGCCCATACGCCAGTAACAGCCCCAATAAAAACGAGCCTAATATGTTAACGGTCAGCGTCGCAAAAGGGAATGCCCGCAGCCCAAATGATTGCATTGCAAGGCCAATAGCGTAACGTCCCGAGGCGCCAATGGCTCCGCCGGCAGCAACGCAGAAAAAATGCAGCAGTAGGTTATTCATCGGGCTCCCTTTTCCAGTCTGACTTAGCATCCATATCTTGTAGCCAGCGCAGCTTTTCCTGCAACTTAATTTCTAAGCCGCGCGGCTCGGGCTGATAAAATTGCGTTTCAGCCAGTTCTGACGGTAAATAACGTTCACCGGGCACATAAGCATTTGGGTAGTTGTGCGCATATTGGTAATCAGCACCGTAGCCCTGCTCTTTATGCACTTTGGTGGGTGCATTGCGTAGGTGTTCCGGTACCGGCGCGTCGCTGTGCTCTTTTGCCGCCCTGAGTGCCCCTTTAAAAGCATTGTACACCGCATTACTCTTAGCGGCACAAGCACAATAAATAACGGCCTGAGCTATGGCTCTTTCGCCCTCTGCCGGCCCTACTCTGTGATACGTATCCCAGGCGTTTAACGCTAACTGCAGGGCTCTTGGGTCAGCATTACCAATATCTTCAGAGGCAATAGCCAATAACCTACGTGCTATAACCAGAGCGTCACCGCCGCCTGTTAATAAGCGCGCGTACCAATATAAGGCACCGTCTGGTGAAGAGCCTCGTACCGATTTATGAAACGCCGATAGAATATCGTAATAATGGTCACCCTGATGATCGAATGCGGTTGCCTTTTCGCCAATAGCGGCGGTAATTAGCTCAGGCGTAATAGGCTGGCTGCTGCTTTCAACAAAGTCGGCCACTACTTCAAGGTAATTCAGCAACCGTCGAGCGTCGCCACCGGCTAAGTCCAGCAGCTTTGCCCGGGCTTCACCTTCTAACCTTAATCCCCGCTGACCCAGGCCCCGCTCTGTATCTTTCAGCGCTCTGTTTAAGGCTAGCTCAAGGTCTGCTTTTGAAAGCCCCTGCAAGCGATAAACCCGTGCACGTGATAACAACGCATTGTTTAATTCGAACCCTGGGTTCTCTGTCGTCGCGCCAACAAATACAATAGTACCGTCTTCAATATGCGGTAAAAATGCGTCCTGCTGGCTTTTATTAAAACGGTGCACCTCGTCGACAAACAAAATAGTTCGGCGCCCCTGCTGTTGGGCAACCTGCTTTGCTTCTTCAATGGCTTGTCTTATGTCTTTTACACCGGAGGTAACCGCACTGATACGACTTACAGTAGCATTGGCGGTAGTGGCGATGAGCTCAGCTAAGGTGGTTTTACCGGTACCCGGAGGCCCCCAGAGAATCATTGAATGCAAATGACCTTGTTCAACCGCCACTCGCAGCGGCTTTCCGGGGGCTAATAAATGCTGTTGCCCGACATACTCTTCAATAGTTTGCGGACGCATGCGCGCCGCAAGAGGTTTGAAATCAGGCTGAAAGTCTAAATCAAGGCTGGCCACAACAGTTAACTTTGGTCGTCAACATCAACGCCGTCAGGCACGTCAAAAACGAATTGCTCATCATCAATACTTTCGTTTAAAACAACGTCACTTAACATCAACTCGGTGCGTTCACCTTGTGCCTGAACCATGGTTATCTCTTTTAACTTTTCATCGGAGAAAAGAAGCTCAAGCTTCCGACCATTGGTTTCATGCTCAACGAAATAACGTCCTGCTTCTGAACTCACGCTATAGTTTTCCCATTGCTTGCCATTGCTGTCCAGCACCAACAATAACGGACTGTCATCCACCATGTCCTGCTGTGCATAGACAGTGACTTGCTCGACAAATGGGTTGTAGTACCAAACCTTAGTACCATTAGCGATCATTACACTCTCATCCGGCTCTTTAGTATGCCAGTAAAGGCTTGCCGGACGCTTTAGCTTTAATGTGCCACTAAGGTTTTGCAATACACTGCCCTGCTCGTCTCTCACCCTTTGCTGAAAGTCGGCAGATAGGCTTTGCGTTTGTTTCAGGAGTTTCTGTAACTCATGCTTATCTGACTCAGACTCTGAAGCAAATGCGCTAAAAGAAACGGCCATAATCATGGTAAATACAACTGCTTTCATGAATTTAATCCCTTGGAGCTCTTGGGGCCAACACTTCGCGCTGGCCATTGTTACCGGCACTGGTTACGACACCGGACATTTCCATTTGTTCGACAATGCGTGCAGCGCGATTATAACCAATACGGAATTTCCGCTGTACACTGGACACAGATACTCGTTGAGTTTCGGTCACGAAAGCAACAGCTTCGTCATAAAGCGGATCGGACTCTGCGTCATCCATTTCTTGTTGCTCACCCGGCAGTAAACCCTCTTCACCCTGGTCGCCGGACAGTATTTCTTCCAAATAATTTGGTCGACCGCGTTTCTTCCAGTCTTTAACCACGGCATGCACTTCGTGATCATCAACAAAGGCTCCGTGAACACGCACCGGAGAACCACTTCCCGGCGGTAAATAGAGCATGTCACCCTGACCTAAAAGCTGATCTGCCCCCGGTTGGTCGAGGATAGTACGGGAATCCACTTTGGAGGACACCTGAAACGCAATACGGGTTGGGATGTTAGCTTTTATCAAACCAGTAATAACATCCACTGACGGGCGCTGTGTTGCCAAAATAAGATGGATACCAGCGGCTCGGGCCTTTTGAGCTATGCGAGCAATGAGCTCTTCTACTTTTTTGCCAACAATCATCATCATGTCGGCGAATTCATCAATGACAACAACTATGTTCGGCAACTTCTCTAACACCGGTGGCAACTCATCCATAGAGTCACCCGGTTTCCAGATAGGATCCCGCAGCGGTTCGCCGGCTTTTTCTGCCGCTTTAACTTTGGCGTTATAGCCTTTTAAGTTACGCACACCTAATGCTGACATTAACTTATAACGACGCTCCATTTCGCCGACACACCAGCGTAAAGAGTTTGCCGCATCTTTCATGTCAGTCACAACTTCTGTCAGCAAGTGTGGAATACCCTCGTAGACAGACAACTCGAGCATTTTCGGGTCAATCATAATGAGTCGGACATCTTCCGGTGTGCTCTTATAAAGCAAGCTCAGAATCATCACGTTGACACCAACGGACTTACCTGAACCTGTCGTACCTGCGACCAGGAGGTGCGGCATTTTAGCTAAGTCCACAACCACAGGCTTACCCGCAATGTCTTTACCTAAAATCATTGTCAGTGGCGAGTCGCTGTTCGTGAATTGATCGCTGTTGATCACCTCACTCAGCTGTACAATTTCACGATGCTTATTCGGAAGCTCCAGCCCCACATAAGACTTGCCGGGTATCACCTCGACTACCCGCACCGCAACAGCGGACAACGTACGAGCAATATCTTTTGCTAAATTCGATATTTTCGAAACCTTAACCCCCGGCGCTAAGTCAAGCTCAAACCGGGTGATAACAGGTCCCGGCTGAACGTGGGCTACACGAACATCAACGCCAAACTCTTTTAAGACGGTTTCAACCGTACGTGACACTTGATCAAGTTCTTCCTGGGTAATGGGGTTGTCTTTTTTGTTTGGCCGGTCCAGAAGCTCTATCGACGGTAAAGGAGGAAGCAATTCGCCTTCGTCTGTACCATCGCTTTCCGGCTCTTTTGTTTTTGGTGTTGCCGATTCGCTACTGTTTGTTTTTTTCTTCGCAGCTTGTTTGCTGAACCGTGGTGCACCACTCTCATCATGCTCATCATCGACAGAGTTTATCGACGGCAGGCTCAATACCGGCTCTTGTTTATCCGCGCCAAATAAGTCGCTGGTTAAGCTCGAAGCGCTTTTTTCTTCCAGCGCTTGCTCTCGCTTTTCATTGTAGGTTTCGTCATTTTCACTATCTGATGCTTCTGTGCTACCTCGGCTATTCCATAGAACTTTTGCCTTTTCTATCAGCCATAAAACACCGTCAATAACCCACTCACCTAATTTGTCTGCAACCTGCAACCAGCTTATTCCGGTAACTAAGGTTACTCCGGTAAAAAAGAAAGTCAGTAGCAGTAAGGTGGTACCCACAAAATTCAAATACGGCAATAATGAAGCGGCGATAACGTCGCCAATGACGCCACCGGCTGAAAAGTAATAAATATCATCGAAGTTAATGGAAGACAGCGCAGAAGCGCCAATCAGCGCGAGCATTGCGCCAATCATACGTAAACTGACTGCCAGGTAATCCATTTCCAGCAGTTGGTAGGTTTTTCGGAATAATAAGTAGCCTACACCGACAAAGCCAAAAGGAATAAGATAGGCCACAAAGCCAAAAGCAAATAGAAGGACATCGGCCACCCACGCGCCTACGGCTCCACCCGCATTATGTATGCTTCCTTCATAACCTGTTTGTGACCAACTGGGATCAGCCGGGTTAAAGCTCACCAATGACAAAAAAATGAAAATGGCTAGCGCACCACTTATTAGCAACCCTGCTTCTAAAACTCTTTGTACACCTGTCATTATCTTATTGCAGCGCCTTCGTTAATATTATTATTGGTATTCATTAGTATCCGCATGATTGTAGCGGATGTCAGCCCTAATGTTACCCCTTTACTAATACTTTATTTTCCTGTTTTACCTCTTCCATGACCACATAAGTTCGTGACTCATCAACCCCGGGCATCATTAACAAAGTTTCACCCAGTAATTTACGATATGCACGCATATCGGGAACTCGCGCCTTTATCAGAAAATCGAAATCACCCGCCACTAAATGGCACTCTAGAATTTCATCCGTTTTTCGTGCTGCCTCACTAAACTCCGCAAAAGCGTCTGCGGAAGTTCGCGTCAACGTTATTTCAACGAAAACCATCAGGTTAGCACCTAATTTAGCAGGATTAATTTTAGCATGGTAACTTTCTATAACCTGTTCTCGCTCCAGCTTGCGGACACGCTCCAGGCAGGCTGTCTGACTAAGGCCTACACGCCTTGCCAGCTCCACGTTTGACATGCGTCCATCGTCTTGCAATAGACGAAGGATCTTCCTGTCAGTTTTATCAATAGTGACTTCTACGGGCTGCTCGGCATTAAACATCATAATTCTCTAAATAATTAACTTTAAATAGTGTATCACACCAAAAAATAACTTAAAAAAAGTAAGTAATACACTAGGGTTTACGTCTATAATTTGCGCCAAATAATTTCCCTTAAACACGAAAATTTTAAGAGGCAGACAATGCTAATTGGTGTACCAAAAGAAATTAAAAACCACGAATACCGCATCGGCTTAACACCTGCTGCTGTGCGCGAGTATGTGGAGAATGGCCACGACGTTATCGTTGAAAACAACGGTGGTGCTGCTATTGGCTTCACGAACGAACAATACATGGAAGCCGGCGCGACTATTATTGATACACCAGAAGAGATTTTCCAGCGTGCCGACATGATTGTTAAAGTAAAAGAACCTCAGCCAAACGAATGCAAAATGCTTCGTGAAGGCCAAATTCTTTATACTTTCCTGCATTTAGCACCGGACCCAACTCAAACGGAGTTACTGGGTAAAGCAGGTTGTACTGCTATTGCTTACGAAACGGTCACCGATAACCGCAATGGTTTGCCTCTTTTAGCACCTATGAGTGAAGTTGCCGGTCGTATGTCAATTCAGGCAGGTGCACACTACTTAGAAAAAGCACACGGTGGCAGCGGTACCTTATTAGGTGGCGTTCCTGGCGTAGCACCGGGCAAAGTACTGATCATCGGTGGTGGTGTTGTTGGAACTAACGCTGCAAAAATGGCTATTGGCCTGGGTGCTGAAGTCACTATTCTAGATCGCTCTCTGCCTCGCTTACGTGAACTGGATGATATTTTCGCCGGCCGTGTACAAACGGTTTACTCTACCGTTGATGCCATCGATAAATATTCCCAGGAAGCCGATTTAGTCGTTGGCGCGGTTCTTATTCCCGGCGCTGCAGCACCTAAACTGCTTACGCGTGAAAACATCAGTAAGATGAAACCCGGTTCAGTACTGGTTGACGTAGCTATTGACCAGGGCGGTTGTTTTGAAACATCAAAAGCGACAACGCACCAGGACCCTGTTTACATCATTGATGACGTTGTTCACTACTGCGTCGCTAATATGCCAGGTGGCGTTGCACGTACCTCTACTATCGCTCTTAACAATGCAACTTTACCTTACGGTATTGCACTTGCGAACAAAGGCGTTAAAGCCATGTTGGAAAACGAGCACCTGTTACGCGGCCTGAATATGCACAAGGGTAAAATTACCTACAAAGCCATTCACGACGACTTGGGTCAGCAGTTAGGTCTGGACTACCAGGACCCACGCGAAGCTCTGCAGGGTTAATACTGACTCTAATAGAAACAAGCCCGTGAACAAAAGTTTGCGGGCTTTTTTGTTGCGGTTCTTGTCGGTCAAGCTTGTAAACCCTACAATCAATCCCCATAGCTAAATAATAAACAATCAAAAACGCATTAATGGAGTTTTTCTAATGGCTGAAGCCAAACACTGTAAGTTACTTATTCTGGGATCAGGACCTGCTGGCTATACAGCTGCAGTCTATGCTGCACGCGCTAATTTAAACCCTGTTATGGTGACAGGTATACAACAAGGTGGGCAGCTAACCACCACGACCGATGTTGAGAACTGGCCCGGGGACGCAGAAGGTCTGACCGGTCCTGATCTTATGGTGCGTATGCAAAAGCATGCGGAACGTTTTGATACAGAAATTGTGTTTGATCATATCAGTAGCGTCGATTTTTCTAAGCGCCCTTTCCAGTTAAAAGGTGACGTTGGCGAGTATACCGCGGACTCAGTTATTATCAGCACGGGCGCTTCAGCTAAGTACTTAGGCTTAGATTCAGAAGAAGCCTTCATGGGTAAAGGCGTTTCAGCTTGCGCAACCTGTGACGGCTTTTTCTACAAAAAGCAAAAGGTCTGCGTTGTCGGCGGTGGTAACACAGCCGTTGAGGAAGCCCTGTACCTGTCGAACATTGCCAGCGAAGTGCACGTTATTCATCGCCGCGACACTTTCCGTGCGGAGAAAATCCTGGTTGACCGGCTGCATGAAAAAGAGCAAAACGGAAACGTTACCTTCCACCTCAACAAAACCTTAGATGAAGTTCTGGGTGATGATGCTGGCGTTACCGGTGTTCGTATTAAAGACACCAAAGACGGCAGTACAGAAGAGCTGGAAGTCGCTGGTTGCTTCATTGCTATTGGACACCAGCCAAATACCGGTATTTTTGACGGCGAACTGGAAATGCAGGACGGTTACATTCAGGTGCAGAGCGGTCTTCAGGGCAATGCAACGGCAACCAGTGTACCGGGTGTTTTCGCTGCAGGTGATGTCATGGATCATATCTACCGTCAGGCTATTACTTCTGCAGGCACAGGCTGTATGGCTGCATTGGATGCCGAGCGTTACCTTGACGCACTGACTAAGTCTTAGTCGTCTACAGTGATTGTCCAGCTCGATCCGGCATCGATCAGTTTCCCACCAACAGCGACAGCTTTGCACGAACCCAATGGGCTACTCGCTGTCGGTGGTGATTTATCGCCGGGTCGGCTAATACACGCTTATCAACAAGGTATATTTCCCTGGTTTTCTGATAACGACCCTATTCTTTGGTGGTCTCCCAACCCCAGAGCCGTCTTTTTTCCGGACAAAATTCACGTCAGCCGCTCTCTTGCCAAGGCAAACCGGAAACCAAACTGGCAAATCAGTATTAACCGTTGTTTCGTTGATGTTGTTCGTGCCTGTGCCGATCAGCGTTCAGAGAACGAAGGTACCTGGATAACCGAAGAAATGATTGAAGCTTATTGCAAACTTCATCAGTTAGGTCATGCACACTCGGTCGAGGTTTGGTTCGATAACGAACTCGCCGGCGGTTTATATGGTATTTCTGTTGGTCGTGCATTTTGTGGAGAAAGCATGTTTCATTACAAAACTGATGCCTCTAAAATTGCATTAGTGCGCTTTGCCCAGCATTTTAATAACTGTGGCGGACAACTTATCGATTGCCAGGTCGGTAACCCTCATTTATTTTCATTGGGGGCGGTTAATCTGCATCGGGAACGCTTTTTAATGAAATTGAATATAGCTCAACAACAGTCCATGCCGGAAACTTTCTGGCAAACTCGCGAGCTTTCTAATTTCGGAGAATTGTAGTGCAGTTTGGAGTGACGAAAGAAAGCCAGTGTCACTATTTAACGGCAGAAGACGAACGTCTCGTTGTCGCCCTCCCCAATGAGTTGGAACCACTTAACGCCGATCTTTACCAGCAATTAATGCAACACGGCTTTCGAAGAAGTCACAACGACGTTTACCGCCCTCATTGTCGTTTATGCAGCGCCTGCCAGTCTCTCCGGGTAGTTGTGCCCGAGTTTCGCTTTAGTAAGAATCAAAAGCGACTGTTAAACAAAAACAGTGACTTAACTCTTAGTATTAAACAAGCACCGGAGGCTGACTATGATGAGCTATTCTCGCGCTTTATTAATGAACGTCACTCTGACGGCGAGATGTACCCGCCGGACCCTGATAAGTTTTGGAACTGGGTTTCATGTGACTGGTTAACTCCGGAGCTATTAGAATGGCGTAATGACCATGAAGAGCTCATTATTGTGTCGGTTGTCGACAGAACCGCGGACGCCATGTCAGCAGTTTATACGTTCTTTAATCCTGATCACGACAAACGCTCACCGGGAACATACGCCGTACTGGAAATGCTCCGCTTAGCGCAGCAAAGACAGGTATCACGATTGTATCTTGGGTACCAAATTGATGACTGCAAGAAGATGAATTATAAGACTCGATTTGCGCCATATGAACGACTGGTTGGCAATCATTGGAAAAAAGAGCTAAAATCGCACACACTTTAGGCTTCAAACAAATATTAGAGGATTTTAATGGCGAAAGAAGACAGTATTGAGATGCAAGGAACGGTTCTTGAAACCCTTCCTAACACTATGTTCCGAGTAGAGTTGGAAAATGGTCATGTGGTTACTGCCCATATTTCAGGAAAAATGCGCAAGCACTATATCCGCATCCTGACAGGCGATACCGTGACTGTACAGTTAACTCCGTACGACCTGACTAAAGGCCGCATCGTCTTCCGCGCACGTTAATCCGCACTGAGGATTAAAAAAACCGGCCTGGTTAACGGGCCGGTTTTTTCATTTCTGACTGACGTCCTAAATTAGCCTTCGACAGTTTCGTTCTTACTGTCGTAGTCAAAGGTTAATCCGTCTTTGTCGTTCGCGCTGACCTTCACGCTTCCGCCACGGGCAAGCTTACCGAACAGAATTTCATTGGCTAACGTCTTTTTCAGGTGTTCCTGGATAACCCGGCTCATTGGACGGGCACCCATTTCCTTGTCATAGCCCTTCTCTGCTATCCAGGCATGAGCTGAAGGATCAACCTCAAGAGAAACGCCTTTCTTATCCAACTGAGCCTGCAACTCGCAAATAAACTTATCAACGACTTGTTCAAGCACTTCCGGCGTCAGGTGGTTAAACCAAACAATACCGTCCAGGCGGTTACGAAATTCCGGCGTGAAAATGTTGTTAATTTCAGCAAGCGCATCAAAACTGTGATCCTGCTGCTTAAAGCCAATAGATTTACGAACAGTTTCGCGCACACCTGCGTTTGTTGTCATAACAATAATGACGTTGCGGAAATCAGCCTTACGGCCATTATTATCCGTTAAAGTACCGTTATCCATTACCTGCAGCAGTATGTTGAATACATCGCTGTGAGCCTTTTCAAGCTCATCCAGCAACAACACACAGTGTGGCTGCTTGATAACCGCATCGGTTAACAAACCACCCTGCTCATAGCCGACATAACCGGGAGGTGCACCGATTAAGCGACTCACTGCGTGGCGTTCCATGTATTCCGACATATCAAAGCGTACCAGCTCAATGCCCATAGCTTTAGCCAGTTGCTGAGTAACTTCCGTTTTACCAACACCCGTTGGGCCGGCAAAAATGAAAGAACCTATTGGCTGGTTTTCGTTAGCAAGGCCTGAGCGTGACAAGCGAATAGCCGCTGTCAGCTTATCAATCGCTTCATCCTGACCAAAGACAACCATTTTCAGATTGCGATCAAGCTGTTTCAATAAGTCTTGATCGGACTGAGAGATCGACTGCTCTGGAATACGGGCTATTTTCGCAATAATGGTTTCAATATCCGATACACCGACCGTTTTACGACGTTTCGATGGCGGCAGTAAACGCTGTGAAGCACCGGCTTCATCCATGACATCGATGGCTTTATCCGGTAAATGCCGTTCATTAATGTATTTAGCAGAGAGTTCTGCCGCTGCTTTAATAGCTGGCTGCGTGTAGCGAATGCCATGATGGCTTTCGTATCTCTCTTTTAGACCCATTAATATTTTTGTGGTGTCTTCCACTGAAGGTTCAACCACATCTACTTTCTGGAAGCGGCGAACTAATGCTCTGTCTTTTTCAAAAACGTTCTTAAATTCGTTATATGTCGTCGAACCAATGCATTTTAACTGACCACTGGAAAGCAGAGGTTTTATCAGGTTAGACGCATCCAATACACCACCGCTGGCCGCACCGGCCCCAATAATGGTATGAATTTCATCGATAAATAAAATGGCATGCTCTTTTTCCTGAAGCTCTTTCAAAAGCATTTTAAAACGCTTCTCAAAATCACCCCGGTATTTTGTTCCCGCCAGCAGGTCACCCATATCCAGTGAATAGATGGTTGCATCGGAGAGAATTTCAGGAACTTCGCCCTTAATAATTCGGTAAGCCAGGCCTTCGGCTATGGCTGTTTTACCCACACCGGCTTCACCCACTAAAAGCGGGTTGTTTTTGCGCCGACGGCAGAGAATTTGAGCGCAACGCTCAAGCTCGTAATCGCGGCCTATCAGTGGGTCTATTTTGCCTTCTTTAGCCTGCACATTAAGGTTAGAGCAGAAGCGTTGTAAATAACTCTGCTGCTCGTCATTACCTTTCATGGCCTCTTCTTCGACCATTTCTTCATCTATCGGCTCGTCATCAATACGAGATATTCCGTGTGAAATGAAGTTAACAATATCCAGCCGGGTAATGTCGTTCTTATTCAATAAATAAACAGCCTGGGATTCTTGCTCACTAAAAATAGCGACAAGAACGTTCGCTCCGGTAACCTCAGCGTTGCCAGAAGACTGCACATGAAACACAGCGCGCTGCAGCACACGTTGGAAGCCTAATGTCGGCTGTGTATCAGGACTTTCCTCGTCAGGACCGAACAATGGTGTACTACGGTCAATGTAACTCAGCAGTTCTTCTTTCAATTGTTGAAAGTTTGCCCCACAGGCACGAAGCGCTTCAGATGCATCTGGGTTATCCAGCAATGCAACCAATAAGTGCTCAACTGTCATCAGTTCATGATTACGTTCGCGCGCTAGCCGAAACGCATCGTTTAGCGTTAATTCAAGGGCTTTATTCAACATAGACCACTCCTTCCCAGACAACTCGGCTCATTCCTGCTCCATAGTACACAATAACGGATGCTGATTTTCCCGAGCGTATTGGTTTACCTGTACGACTTTAGTTTCGGCGATTTCCGCAGAATATACACCGCAAACGGCCTTCCCTTTATAATGCACCTGTAACATGGTGTCCGTGGCGCGCTCCTGATCCATCTTAAAAAATCTCATCAACACTTCAATCACAAAATCCATGGGCGTGTAGTCATCGTTATTAATGATGACTTTGTACATGGATGGTGGCTTGAGCTCCTGCTTTTCCTCTGTATCGCTAAGGTGCTGGTGGTCAAACTGACTCATTTATTAACAACCTGCCATAATAATAGTTTTAAATTTACCCGAAATGATAAAAAAACAACCAAAATATTAACAACGTAGGTTATTTTTTAAACTTTAGGGCTTGACTAATCACTCACGTCACCTAGAGTTAAACATGGTGCTAAATCGGCGATTTTTCAAGCCACCGCACCTAATAATAATAAACTATCTGTTACAGAAGAAGGATGTAGAAGTATGGCTACCGGAAAAGTCAAATGGTTCAATAATTCGAAAGGCTTCGGCTTTATCGAAAGCGAGGACCGCGAAGGTGATATTTTCGCTCACTATTCAACCATTGAGATGGAAGGCTATCGCACACTGAAAGCGGGACAACCCGTAGAGTTCGAACTCGAGGAAGGTCCCAAAGGTTTGCACGCCAACAACATTGTTCCCGGTCCTGCCGATAAATAATACCGGCTTAACCAAACAATTAAGTGCCTTTAAAACGCCGGCTTGTCCGGCGTTTTAATTCACTCAAAAACATCTTCTAACTATCTATACCAAAGTAACGCCGTAATTGATCACGTAAATTCGGTGGCGTCCCGTTTATTGTCAACGTATCAGTGGCTGCATCGTAATGCACTCTCTCACCTAAGGCTGTGTGATCAAAGCCGACACTAACACCGCCCCCCTGCCCCTGAAACTTCACCAGCTTACGCAATGTCGACTTATCCGCCGGAAAATCATCAACTAATTCGCGTGAATTCTGTTCTGCAAAATCTTTAGAGAAGCTTTCAAAGCTTTTTTCTGCAGGATAGGCTTCTGCAAACTGCTCTGAGAGATCTTTAATTTTTACCGTATCGCCTTGCTTCCATTGGTCGTCACAGTATTCATAAGCGGCTTTGCTTAATGCTTGCCGTTGCTCATTCTCCAGCTCGGACTGCTTGGCATACTCTTGCACAGAATCAACCAGTTGTTGTGTATGAGCTTTTGAATTTAAGCGCTCGGTACAGCCTAAAAAATCTAAAAAGAAATCGGAAACCTTACGTCCGGCACGACCTTTAATAAAAGAAATGTATCTTTCGCTTTCAGGCGCCGTTTTCCATTCGGTTAAATCAATTCGTGCCGCTAACTGTACTTTTGTAATATCAAGTTGAGACGAGCGGTCAACAGCTAAGTCAGGGTTAATTGTGACCCCTTCCTTTACCGGTAAGAAACACACCAATAAATATTCAGTACTAATGTGCTGGTAACGAGTAACCAACAGGAAGCCCGCTTCCAATAAGTTATAGTTTTGCAGCTCTTCTAAAAGTAACTTGGCAGACTGCTGACTGAACTCAACAAAGTCCAGTTGTCCGTCATACCAGGAGGTTAGCTGCTCGGGGAAAGGCCCCGGCTCGCCCTCTTCGCCTTCTTTTATAAAGCTGGCATAACCTTTTGCAGGTTTGCTGGTATAGACATCCGTTAACTCAACTAATAAGTCATGTAACTGGTCATCTTCCGTTAACGCTGAGGGAGCCAGTCGCAAGCCGACCTGCCCGTCATTTTGGTAAAACTGGTGAATAATGCTTTCTTCTATCCGCAATTGCATAACGGGGACTATCCTTGCTGTTTTGCTGTGTTACTATACCGACATTGTAACACGGGACTGACGAACGATGGGAAAGTACCAACGTAGAGATAAAATTGCCCGACTAATAAGCTGGGGACATTGGTTTACCTTTGCCAATATCATTCTTTGCTTATTTATTGGCCTTTTATATATTGAAGCGGCTCCCAAGCCATCTAGTGCTATTGGCAACCTCTATATGTTGGTTAGCTGGGTTGGCCACTTTGCATTTTTGCCCTTCGTTTTCTTTATCATTCTGATATTTCCATTCTGTCTGGTTGTCCCATACTCAAAGATACTTAGAGGTTTTGCCGCATTAATAACCTCGTTCGGCCTGATAGCACTTATCGCCGACGCATTATTTTTCCGTCAATACGGTTATCATTTAAATACCTATTCTCTGGCGCAAATGACCCGGGACGCCGAGGCAGTGTTCACCGGAGCCAGTTTCGTTATCATTTCTGCCATTTTACTTGGCTTCCTGCTTATTGTCGGTATTCAGCTTCTGCTCGCTAATTTAGCCTGGAAGCGTCTCGATGATCTGCAAAACCGTAAAATTGGTGCTCCGGTCACAGCGGTTTTTGTTCTATGCTTTTTTGTTAGTCACAGCGTTCATGTGTGGGCTGATGCGGTGCTTTACGACCCCATTACGCAACAAGACGACATGTTCCCCTTGTCCTACCCGACAACGGCAAAAACCTTAATGGCGAAACACGGGGTAATAGACGTTGAAAGTTATCAGGCCAGACAGCAAATGCTCATGGCGACTGATCAGATCAAACTAAAATACCCTCAGCAGCCCCTACTGTGTTCAAAAACCGACACACAGCAGTCAACCACTCTTGTACTCTTCGACCGGGCAAGTTCCGACATACAGCAGGTATTAGAGACTCTGGCAGCGAAACACCGGCTGGAGAAGCCGAATCTGCAATTGCTGGCACACCCTAACCGCGAAGGTGGTCTGTTTCAGGTTCTGTATGGTCTGCCCGACTTTTATCAGGAATCTATTGAGCGTCAGCAACTCACTCCGGCGTATCTGAAGCCGCTGAATGACTTTAACTTTGATATTCGCTGGTATCATAGTCAAAGCTGGGAAGATTCACTTAGCCTGAGCCAGTTCAACAGTGATTGGCACAGCCAAAATCTCACAGAGTTTTCGGCCCGTAGTCAAAATCAACTGAATGTTGTTCTAATGACCGAAAGCGATATTTCAGCACTAGACAAGGTACTTCAGCAAACGGCAGGCCATCAGTTGCTGATAACATCCTTATCACCCGCACAAAGTGAAGAGTTGTTAGGGAATAAGCAGTTTGCACTTGAGAATATGCAAGTACCGCTTTGGCAGCGTAACTACCAACTGGCTGATCAACCGATTGCCGGGCTAATGGACATTGTACCAACCATGCTGGAAAGCCGAATTTCCTGCGCCGGCTCTCATAAAAACTATACAAACGGCGAAAGCCTGCAAACACTTAAACGCCGCTGGCCTTTAGTTGAGACCTACAGTCCTTACATTGTTATCTACGATGAAAAAGAGATTACGATTCTGGATAACAGTGGTCAGTTTAGTGTATACAGCAGCGACAAATTTGAATTGAAGAAACAAGCCGAGCCACCGGTTCCTGTGCTGATTGACGCACTTAAAGACTTAAAGCGCTTTAGCAAAACGGAAGAAACCAATTAATTGATGAAAATAGCAGCAGTTGACTGCCCTAAACCGCGTTCGTGCTTGCTAATTCAGACCAATACAGTAACATAGCACTCCTCGGTCGGCGTGTAGCGCAGCCTGGTAGCGCACTGTCATGGGGTGTCAGGGGTCGGAGGTTCAAATCCTCTCACGCCGACCAACAAATCCAATAAAATCAGCGGTTTACGGAGTTTTCCGAGCCGCTTTTTTTATGTCTTAGAATAATTTGTTATATGTGTCACGCTTTTGTCACGGTATGCAATATCGTACAAATTAAGAAGCGATTACCCTCTTTTCTGTCACGTCGGTGTCACGCCATAATGTCGTTTTAGTTTTCGGAGCATAGGGAATGGATAACGATACTTATCAGGCGTTGGTGTGGGTCAACGCTGAAATAAAAACTTTCGAGCAGACTATCGAGCAGATACAGGCTCATCTGCATGAGTTACATCAGCTCCGGGCTGAACTTATAAGTAATGCGCCGAAAGAGGGAGTTTTCAACTAATTAACCTGATATTGTAAGCTTTCTCACGGAATCGGAGGACTTATGAAACTAACTCTAAAAATAATCTTCACTACTATTGGCTTTATCGCATTAACCGCGTGTAGCTCTGTCACACCTATGGACGAAAGCGCCCCCACTACGTTTACTTATGACTATAAAGAACTAAACGCAACAAAAAGCGAGATTTTTAACCGCGCTCGTAATTTTTTAGCTACAAGCTACGGCGATACTAACGAAGTTTTAAGGGTTGTCGATGCTGAACAGGGCATTATTATCGGTCGCGGTAGCTCGTCTTGGAGTATTAACAAGCTGTCAGCGGATGAATGCAGCACTACCCATAATGTGAAGTTTGCGGCCAAAGAGAATAGAGCTAGATTGCAGTTTGAGATAGTCAGCGGCGCACCGGCTTATAGTCGCTGTCCCGGCTGGGATATGCCCACTATTGACGGTTATCAAACAATAAAAACTGATTTCAATGCGTTTTCTAAAAGATTGGAACAAGCATTAAAAGGCGAAAGCTCTGACTTTAGCGATTTTTAATTATTATGATAATACCGCCGAACATAACCACGAAAGCCCTCGGCTAACGCTTGTGCGTCCAAGTCATTAAGCTGTGCCAGTCGGCGTGTCATCTTGCCGCACCGTAGCAGGTCGTTAAACGCCTGTTGTCGCGCTCGTTTGACCTCTGCCAGTGTCGAGGGTGTTTCTTTTAGGTAGTCGTCTGCATCTTTGAAGAACAAAAGCAAGGCCGCCCGCACCAATCTAAACTCTGGTGAATTGGCGGCTCTGCTGTCAGGCGGGACAAACAAAGCTTAGCCCCACTGTGGTTGTGGCGCGTTTTGCGCTTCGGCTTCCTGTGCCAGTTTTTCGTATTGCTCCCGCACTTGTTTGGCTGTTATATCGTCACTAGCTGAAAGCAGGTCATTGAATGAGTCAAAAATCAGATCATCAACCTTGCTTAGTGAGCGTTTAAGCGCCAGCAAGTCGGGGCGGTGTGTGTTCATGGCATGAGCGCGGTAATTCTGCTGCTGCTCTTTCGTGATACCTGTTGCAATAGGGTTCGCATCAAGTATTGCCCCCAATACGTTACCGTCACCGTTTGCAATAGCTTCGCTAATGGCTTCGCTTCTCTCTGCTGGCTTCATTCCACGCAGTACAGCGCGAATTTCTTGCGCGTCTTTGGTGTTATAGCCCACGGAATCGCGAAACTCATTATCAACTTGGCTTAAACGTCCTTTAACAGTCTTACGCGCTCGGTCATTGGACGCGGCGTGATTCTGTAAAACTTTGTCATAGTCGTTAGATAGCTTGCGTAAATGCTCATACTGCGTATCACTCGGATGCTGCTTGCTACGTTTTGACATTAAACGCTGTGCGCTTGCTGCCATTTCGCGTTGTACGTTTAACGCACTCGTTAATGACGAATCGGTATCATAGCCGTATGGCTCTAACTCTTTCGTTATGCCCTCGCTCCATTTTAAGGACATAAGCCGATCACTTAGTTTCACTTCCGGCAAGTCCTTGCGAGCATCGGCGCTGGCATCTTGGCGTACTGCTAGTTTACCGCCGCGAAATTCTACGTCTGTTCTGTATGTCATGGTGTTGTTACCTCTAGTTGGTTAAAAAGCGATCTTAACGCTGGTTGTGGTTCTTTGGCGTTGTAGAGCGAGGTATATAGCCCCCGCGCAAGCATTCGCCATATCGTCATGGAAACCAGTCCCTTGTGGGTGGTCGATGATGTCGCGCCCCGCTCGGGATGTTCTCCGTTCGAGGTTTGCGAACTCTTGAATAAGTTGCTGGTCATTCGGTAATTGGACACGCTCCGAGCGCAATACAGGCAAAGCGAACTGGTAAAGCTCACTGCGAGATAGCTCGCTCTTTTCTAGCCTGACACGGTGCTTGCTGAACTCGTCACGCGGCCATGAGCCCGCGTAGGCGTCCGATTGAATCATGTAGCAACGGTAATCTTTAATGACATCGGCGTAACGGCCTGTAATGTCTGCTGGTTGGCCTTTCTCGGCGCGAACAAGGTCAATTATGACGCGCTCATCCTTGTCGAGGTGTGCAATCGCTACCGTATAGGCATCAGCGCCACCGCCTGACGGATCACAAAAAGCGACGTAATTATTCGAGCGGTCATAAGGTAGCTCTAACGGTCTTTGCCGTGTCAGCCCTTGCACAAGCTCACGGTCGATAAAGTCAGTTATACCCTCGCGCCATTGGCCGAGCCATTCAGCTTTCGCGGCGTCGGGGTCATGTTCAAGCGCGCGGTCGATGTCCTCTTTCTTAACGGTCGGATTAAAGTCCCGTGTACCGCCCATAACGACAAGGATGTCGTCGTCTTTGCCGTAGTGCTTGCGCCATTTCTGGTACAGTAATCCCTTTTTTGCATAAGGCGAGCTGATACCAATAAGCAAGCCGCCCGTCGTTGCCAGTGCGGGTACTGTTGCGCGATATAATTCGTCATCAGGTAATGCCGCCGCTTCGTTGCGAAAAAACGCCAGCTCGTCGTATAGGCACGCTATAATTGCACGTCCTCGAACGGCTCTATAACTGCCCGTCGTGACTTGAATCGTGACACGGTTGTTGAGCTCGACGGCATCAGTTGTACGGCGTACTACCATTCGGTTTAATGCGGGGCTTGCTTCAATAATGCCGCTGATATACCCGAGCATGATTTTTGCTTGTTCTTTATCGGTTGCGATCAGCGTTACAAAGCACCGTTCGCCCGTTGATAGCTTCTCTGTAACCTTGTCGAGCGCGACGCCCACGGTTGCTAGATATACCGCTGTTGCGGCCATGACATGAGTTTTACCCGCCCGACGTCCAACGACTGCATATAACTCTTTAACGCGCTCTTGTGGGGGCTCTCTGTCGCCCGCTAACGTCTTAAACTTGGCGAGCCTGTCGTCATCCATTGGTAGTGCAAAAGCACCGCTTAACACGGCTTTCCATGACTCCCACGAATCACTGTTAAAGTCATCACCGCAAAAGTCGGGGTATTCCAAAAACTCTATGATGTTCACTTGCTCGCCCTCTCGTTAAGTATTGAGCCGAGCGACACCTCTCGAGCCACACGCTGTAAGCCTAGTTTTGATATAAGGCCGCTTAAGGCATTGACCGCCGCCGTATGTTTGCCAGCGTCGAACTCTGCACCATTGGCGAGGGCTTGCTCTTGTTGTTCGAGCCAATACTCGAGAAACAAGGCGCGGTTGATTAGTGTCTTTTGCTGGTATGAGAGGTTACTCGCGCCGCCGAGGTCATTACACAAACTCGTGTGGCGGTGTCGGAGCTCTTGCCCGATGCTGGTGCGCTGGTCGATACTCTCGAGCCATCTCGCGTGATACTCTTTCGGTGGTGCTGGTGCTTTCGCCATAAGTAAGCTGTAAGTCTGCTATAAGTTACTTATATTTTATCATCTGGCGTGACAAAAACATGACACTGACGCAACGCGGGAAAACAAACTCTTTTGTTTCAAAGCCTTATCTGGCGCGGTTCTCGTCAAGTTAAGACAGGGGTCAAAGATTAAATTGCAGTTAAATGGCTGATTTATCGGGCTTTATAGGGGTATGGGGGTACTTTTGCTGGATAAATTCCCCCACTGTTTTGCTTGCCGATGACTAAATCTCGGGGTTTACAGGATGTAGCGGGGTTACTTTCCGCCCGTTTATATTTATTCGCAGTGTGAGAGAAATACTTTACTACTGGAAATAAATACCGATACACCCGATAAACCCCGAGAACGGTTATATTTTAGCCACCTCCGTTACTTTGAAGCGCGCCGACTTTGAATAACTGTCGTTAGTAGCACGCTCGAGTACAAACCCATCGACAATACGCCCTTCACGATTCGAGAGCACTTTCCCGATACTTCGCGCTTTCAGGTTGCGCCCTCCAAGTATCTCGTCCAAACACTCGCCGATCTCTGTTTGCTCAAAGTGTAACCCGACGTCGCGTGTCGTGTGTTTCTCGACGTCCTTAGCCATAAAAGGCTGGCTCGAGAATTGAGCATAAAGAGCCCGTAGCAATTCGCCGAGAATGGCTTTCTCTGGGTCTTTCTGTTGAGCTTCATCGACTTTCTGCATGATGTCGCCGAACTCGCCCTCGCATATCCACTCGTTGAGCCATGCAATCGGCTGGCGAACAAGCTCATCCCACACCTCAAAGCTCGCGGTCTGCCCCTCTGCTTTGTCGTGGAATTCGTCGGCCATATAACCGCGCATGATAGTTAAACCAGCCGTAACAATCTGTTGCCTGTTGCGCTTGATATACTCGAGCGGGTCAAGGTCGAATGTTCGAGCATAAGGTCGCTCCGATTGCGGGTCAATGCGGCACACAATAACGCGACGCGGCATATCACCAGCAAGCGAGAGATTATTCCCCGTCATCAAAAACAAAGCCTTGTTCGGTAGCTTAGGCGCGTGGCTTTTGCCGAGCGTTCGGTCGGAGTAAACCTCACTTGTCAGTAGCGCCGCGATTGACGCACTATCAAAGTCGCCGAGAATGTTATCCCATATTATTGCGCGCTCGCCTGATAGTAGAGCTGTACCGATGCGTTTGCGCGTTTCTTCATCGTCACGCCCTCGTGTATGCGGCCATACGGCGTAACTTCCGCCTGTTGCGATTGAAGCGACACACTTAGCCAGCAAGGTTTTACCCGAGCCCTGTGTCGGAGCGTCAAAGGCAAAGGCTGGCGCTGTTGGCAATACGGCACGCACTATACCTGTCAGGACGGCGGCCAGTAATGCGGCCTTGTCGATGCTCTCGCAATAAGGGAACTCATTAAACGGCTTCATTACCTGTTGAACTGCGTCCTGTACTTGTTCCTTTGACGGTTCTCGCGGTACTGCTGGCAGTATCTCGCTACTATCGAGCAAAAGCCGACTTTGTTCGTTATAGCCTATTTTATTGACGATATAACCGTCGGGCATCATAACGGGTGCAGTGATAACGGCGTCCAGCTTCTTGAGCTCTCGTTGTCCTTCTAACGCGAGTATTTGCTTCACTAGATTAGGCGGTGGATCAGCCAGTACCTTTATTTTCTGCTCGCCGCGTACTACCCATTTCCAATACTGACAAACTCCGCCGAGGTAATGTGCGAGCCCCGCTTCGTTTAATGGATGAGCGCGCCCCTGATGTATCGTTACAAGCGCGTCGCCGTAGTCGAACACGTCAGGCAATACACGCATCAAAGCCAGTGTTTCCTGTACCGTGTCATGCGTTCGGCCTTGTATGACTTCAATCTCGCGCGGTTGTCTAACAAGTCGGTATGTCTTGCCACCATGAGCGAAAGAGTGCAGGTTCGGACGCGAGCCGATAAGGTAAAGTTTCCCGACTACCCGACCGCCGTCATAATCAGGCTCGAGCGGGTCGAATGTCAGCTTGTGGTGGTACTTCATAGGGTCGTCGAGCATATCGCCGATTGTCACGACTTCCCCGCCCTCGAGTATCACCTCAAAGTCGCCCGTTAATACCTTTTGCTCGAGAGCGCGTAAAACCGTTTTTTCGGCTTGCTGTATTTCTTCAGCACTGGCGTTAGAGCCGACCATCTGCGAGCTACGCTCGTGAATATACAAGGCCTGTGTTTCCTGCACCTCGCCCGCCATTTCAGCCTTTGCCTTTTCTTTTAGGCTCTTGAGTTGTTGTTCTTCCTCAATCGTCAGGTCAGGCAAAAGCTCGCGCGTGTCCAACGGTACGCCGTCATATACCCGTGGCTCGCCGCGAAGTTGCTTGAGCGGTGCAGTGCATCGAGAGCCAGCGGCAAAGTCGAGTTTATTGGTCTGCCACATACTCGCATCGACTGGCGTGCGTGGGAGTAATTGCCCCGACGTGCTCACCTCGTAAAAGCCATAACCAGCTAACCAAAGGCGGTCAAAAATTACCTTTCCCGCCCGAGGGATGTCGGTTGCGTCTTTAACGATGATGTTTGTATGGTGTCCTTTTAGCGGTATGAGTTGCTCGCCCGTATCGCTATTAGAGATAAGGCTCGACGATGACGGGATCCAAGTTTTTGCGATCTGGTCAAAGTCAGGAATAACCTCACTCAATACCTTAAAAAAGCGGTCGCGGTCGAATGCACCGCCGTTGGTCGGTTTGTCATGGTCTAATAACATGACACCGCCACCGTCAGGCCAGTTAAAGTGCTCTTTTGCTCGCGGTAATGATGTAGCAGGCCGCCCCGCTTCTTCATAAGCGGTCTTTGTGACAAGCTGGCGAGCGTCCCCGACGGGTAAGCCATAGCATAAAGCCTGATCATGCCCCAAAGAGCCGATGAGCTTCCCGAGCTCTTGTGCGTCTTTAACTTCGACTACCTCGACGATACCCTTGTATAGGTTCGCGGCTGTTTCTTTGTTGAGTTGACCGTCCTTAAGCGAAAACCGTTTTGTTAAAGTCTTTGGACGTTGCGACGTTATAACACTCACTTTCGCGCCGCCCGTTACTGGTGTATTATTGCTAGTGTTACCTTTATCTGAATTCGCGCTGGCTAGTGTCAGCGCTTTTTTTTGTTCTGTCATTATTGCGCCCTCTCGATAATCTCGCCGCTGTTGATTAAATGCTGTAACTTCTCGGCCTGTTCGCGCATTTCTAACCACACTGCGCGTGCTTCACCTGAACGGCCTACATTAAGCAAACGAACACGTTCGCCACGACTACTCATAAACGCGCCTATCGCACTGGCGGCGGCTTCATTCTTTGGATAAAGAGGTTTAGCCAAAAAGTCGCGGTATAATTGCTGTATCTCTGTATCAGTCATTTTTATGCCTCCCGACTTTTAAGCCATTCAGTGAGGTCGTCACGGCGATAAAAGCAACAACGACTACTCACACGGATTTTGCGCGGAAAGTCGTCGTGCTTGTCTGCTAGGCGGAATAATGTAGAAACGCTAACGCCCATAAAGGCGGCGGCTTCTTTAATGCGGAGCATTTCGCGCCATTTTTTGCCGACCGATGTAGCGGCATTACTTTGGCGCTGTTCTTCGTGGTTTGCTTGAGTGTTCATAAATTACCTCGTTTTCCCGTGTTTGGTCATCCGAGGTAACCTTAACCATTGATTTTAATGCGAAAAATTTCCAGCACGAACCGTTAAATATATTTAACGAACGTCACGGATATTTTATTTTTTCTTTTTCGGTCGCCCTCGTTTTTGAGCGAACTCTGGCGCTACTGGCTTTATCCATTCTTTTATCGTATTTGGCTCTGGTAAATAATCATCAGGCACGCCAGCGAGTTTAATCGCATCAGCCAGTATTGGAGTTATGTATTCATCCGCCATCCTTGTTGTTCTTATTGACCGCTCTTTATCAGCTTGCCAATAATAAGAAGCCCATTTTTGAGCTATTTCTTTGAGTGTGTCATACACGGCATTTCTTCTATCCACTGTGTAGCTCTGGCTTCGCCGTGATAACTCGAGTTTACTCACTTTTAACTCGTGCTTCATTACTTCTAGCTCGGTAGGTCTATCCATTCGCCCCACGGCGATACCTAAACGCATCATTGCCATGCTATGCCAAGCTGTATTTTTCGATGCGAGTGCTTTTTTTGCTTCTTCCACTGCGACTGACAGATCGGCATAGCGAGTATCGAAATAATCGCCGTCGAGTGCCTGCCTGACCTGAATATAATTGTGCATTACAAACAGCTCGACCACGCTATCGCGCGCTTTTTCATTCATTAACTCGGGGCTTTCTTCAATTAAGCCATCTGCATTATTTTCAAAAGGCGTATATTTATAATCACTCATTGACCGCGCTCCCTGTGTTTGTCTTTTTAGTCTTACTACGTCCAGCCGCCGCGTCGAGTATTTGCTTGTTCGTCGGTCTGTGATAATGCGCCGCTATCATTTCAGTACCTTTATGTCCGACAAGTTTCGCTATATCCTGTAAAGGTATAGACGGGTCAGCGACACGCTCGCTTATCCAATGATGACGGAATCCGTAAAACTCGAGCTCTTGAGGTACACCGCCGAGCTCTTTTAATCGCTTCCAGTGCCGCCTGTAAGCCTTTCTATCCATGATGCCGCCCGTTCGCTCCGACTGGAAAACATAACCTTGTGAGGGGCTTCCCTGTTGCTTGTGCCATAGCTTGAGCACGTCCTCGAGCTCGTCATATAACGGGAACGTGACCACGATTGCATTCTTTTTGTGGCGGGTCTTTACTGGCTTAAATTTCATAAACGGGTCGAATTTGTTAAAGCTGATGTTTTGCCATTTCAGTTCGCGAATATCCGACGGTCGCATCCCTGTTAGTTGAGCTATGCGAGTGAATACGATAAACCAATGAGCAAAGCCCTCACCATTGACCAGCGGCGGTGTCGTGTGTCGGTGGTACTGTTGGCTTACTTCTTCTGCGAACCCCTCAAGCCCTTTCTCGATTGCGTCGAGCTCGTCGTCAGTTAATGAACGACGTTTTTTTTCTTCTGTTGGGGTATGGTGGTCGTCAATGTAAGTGCGCTCGACTTCCGTCATTTCATCAAGCACCACGCCTTTTAATGGATTCGACTTTATAACGCCTTGTTTGACCGCGTAATTGAGCATTGTTAATAGCTGGCCGTAATACCCCTCTAACGTCGCGTGCATGGTCTTTGGTCGTGTATAGAGCTTTACCTCTTTGCCTGTTGACTCATCGACACCGTAAACATCCTCTAGCTTTGATTGTTTCGACTGCCACGCCTTAATGTCGGCTTCGGTCAGCTTGTCGATGTCACGGTCGAACAAGTGCTCAAAGTTGGCCTTAAGCGTCGCCAGTGTGCCTTTACCGTAGCGGCGGTTGTTGAGCTGGTAAGGTGTATAAATGTCCTCAAAGAATACTCCCAGCTTCATATACTTGCGGCGAGCTTGCTCTTGGGCTTGTTGGCTATGCTTTTCAGCTTCGCGCTCTTTATCTCCTAGAGGGTCAAACGGTTTATTAAGCAAAGCCGCTGTATTTTTTTCACTGTCGAGCTTGCGTGCTATTTCAACCGCCGTTTGTAACGCCATTGTTTGATTACCGATTGTATAGTCGCGCGTTTTACCCGACGGCGCTGTATAACGAAAACGCCACGCGCCACGGTGGTATGTTTTCTGCGTCTTTTTGTCGATGCGGTCGGGTAGCTTGTAATATGCAAAGCCGCTAATCTCCGAGCACGACACACGGACACGATTTTTATCGCTTGCGTGCGCTTCGTCGATTCGCTTTTGAGTGATACTTGTCTTTGATTTTTTCGCCATGTCGTTTACCTTTGTCACGGTTTTGTGTCACGCTTTTGTCACGATAATAACGCAATAACATGGGAATTTATAGGAACAAATGACAATACACGGGAACACGGCAAGCACCGCTATACATAGCGTAAAGACTGGTTAAAGCCTTAGCTGGCGGGACTTTCAGGACTTTTACAGGCTCGTCATGGGGTGTCAGGGGTCGGAGGTTCAAATCCTCTCACGCCGACCAATTCTTCCTAGTTTTATCAAACTCTTTTTAATTCCAGTCGGCAGGCAAGCTCAGCTGCTCTTCTATTTCGGTTGTTACTCTCCAGTAGCCTCCTCTGGCAGAACCTTTTCGAACTAACAAGCCCTGATCTTTCAGTTTTGAAATGTGTTTTTCCACCGCCCGCGAAGAAATATTCAACACCTCTGCCACTCTGGCCGCGCTCCAGTCAGGTTGTTCATTAAGTAGTCTAAGAACCATATTTCTTGTATTTACTCCAGAGTAAACCCTCTTCTCCGAACCTTTAACCGAACAGAACAACGAACTTTTAACCGAACCTTCGGCTTGCTGGACAGTTAAAGCATTAGCGGCATTGCTCTCTTTGTTAGCAGTCGCTTTAGCTATCTCGGACTTAACTGTGCGAGAAATTGTCTGCTGCATACAGCTCAGAACGAACTCAACCATCGGCACCTTGTCATTCTCTGCAATTGATCGTCTTAGGCAGTCAAGGTAATCATCTTTACTGGCTTTAAATGTCTCTTCAAAACTCAGCCATGCAACGGCCGGATGCCAGTCCGCAAGAATGAGGCTAAACCAGAGCCTCCCGATACAACCATTTGCCACAGAAAAAGGCTGGATAAACTCAAATTGCTGCAAAAATATCGCGGCTTTAAGCAATGGATGTTCGTCGCTTTGCTGCAGCCAGTTAAGCAGATCTCTGACCGATTTTCGGGCTTGCCCGGCCGGTGCAGTCATATGTACAAGTTTATTATTCTGATAAACGCCCATTCCGGTAGCACGATAACTACCAGCACTTGGAGTGACACCTGCACAAACTAACTGATGAGCATTCTTTAAGTCAGCCTCTGACGAAAAGCTCCATTGCGCCAACTGCGTATAAGCTTCATTTAAACGAATGTTCTGCAACAATTGTGATTGTTCTTCAATGCCGACCGAAGCAAATACTTTCAACGGCATTTGTTGGGACTGAAACTCTGCTAAGTTGCTACCCTCTGACTCTAACAAAGCCAGCCATCGTCCAAATTCAGTACTAACTTGCGCCACGAGGTTAACGCATCGACTGGTAATCAAATAATCTGGTGTTGCCATTATTCTTTTAGTAACCCAAGAGGTTACTCTCCGTTATTTGTTCTAATATTTGTATTATTCTGGTCGATACAACATCTATCAGCTTAACGCATATAATTGCGGTCGGGTAACTATTTGAGGTTCTCATGAATTTACAGAATAAACTCACTCTCAGCATGGCAATTGCGTTAACCACGTTGCTTGTCATAGCCCTGGGAATATCAACCTTCATGATGCGCTCTTTAATTGAAGAGCGCGTAACCAAACAAGAACTCCCGGCCACACTGGGTGAAATTAGGGGAGAAGTTGGCCAATTAATAGCGACTCCAATGTTAATTTCCCAGGAACTGGCTAATAACCAGTATTTAATTGACGCATTAAAGAATGGTGAGTCGCAAACCGATCAAAACGAAATTGTTAGCTACCTTAACCGTATTTACCAGCAGAGAAATGCCGTGGCAGCATTTACAGTCAGCGCCGAAAGTAACAACTATTACACCGCAGAAGGTCTATTTAAAACCGTTTCAGCTAACGAAGAAAGAGACCAGTGGTTTTTCGGCTTTGTAGAAAGTAATACCGAGCAAGAACTTAATTTTGACGTTGATGAACAGTCTGGAATTCCCACTGTTTTTGTCAACGTTCGTATTCAGGATAACGGGCGCACTCTTGGCGTCGGTGGTATAGGGCAAAGCCTCGAAGCACTGCAAAATGCCATTGCCGATTTTAATGTGGGAGAAAATGGTATTGCTTACCTGGTAGACGCTGAGGGGCGCATTCAAATTCACCCTCGCATTAGTGACTTTCGACAGTTGTCATCGGAAGTCGGCAATAAAGTCGCGAATAAATTAATGAGTAATAATGAAGTAGAAATTGATTACACCAGCCAAAGTGGCGATGACCTCATTGTAGCCAGTACCAACCTGCCTAACAGTGACTGGCGAATTGTCATTGAACTGCCGGAAGATGAACTTTATTCAGGCCTGAACAAGACCATTACTGCAATTGTTTTTATCAGTTTAGTCATTGGGCTGGGCTTTGTAATTGCAAGTTGGTTTTATGCCCGCCGTATTGTTCGTCCTATTAAATATGTCGCTAATAGCCTCAACAGAATGTCCAATGAAGGCGGTGACTTGACTCAGCGTTTAGATATAGAGAGTAATGACGAAGTCGGTGACCTGGCGAAAGGCTTTAATGCTTTTATAGCCAACTTAGGCAGTATTATTACCCACGTTCGAAATACAGCCTACGAAGTTAATGAAAAAGTACAAACTATTGATAAGTCCATGCTGCAAATTGATGGTTTGTCTTCTGAACAGGAAAACAAAACCGACCAAGTTGCGGTGGCTATGAACGAAATGGAAACCACTGTCAGGGAAATAGCTGAAAACGCAAACCAGACGGCCAATCATGCCAGTGAGTCGCGAACGACCACCTCGCAGAATCAGGAGCAGTTGCAACTGGCCGTGGAAACCATGCAGGAACTATCAACTTCCATGCAAAGTGCCGCAAGCTCAGTTGAGCAGCTCGCCGATGAAGTAGCCAGTATTGTTACGGTAATTGATACAATTCAGGGTATTTCCGAACAAACCAATTTGCTCGCATTAAATGCAGCCATTGAATCAGCGCGCGCCGGTGAGGCGGGACGAGGCTTTGCTGTTGTAGCTGACGAGGTTCGTACCCTGTCTCAACGCACCAGCCAGTCAACCGAAGAAATACGGGAAAAAATTTCGCGTCTACAAAAAGGGTCTAAGTCCGCCGTTTCAGCTATGGAAACCAACCGAACCCAGGCAGATAGCACCAGCGAGCGTATTCTGAACGCGAATCAAAAACTTAATGAGTTAGTTGTGCTCATACAGGAAACCGCAGATATGAGCACGCAGATCGCCACCGCAACGGAAGAGCAAGCATCGGTCAGTCAGGACGTCGCTAAGAACATTCAGGCAATTGCGGATTTCTCCAGTCAGGTTTCAACTGCGGTTAAAAGCAGTCACAACGAGTGTGATCAAATGTCTGCACTCGCAGATAGCCTGCGCAACCAACTGGAGCAGTTTAAAACGTAATATCAGCAAATACCGATTGCAGCCGTGCAACCTCCCCTTCATTCAGAGGTTGCATTGGCTGCTTCCCCCATACCGGAGCCGGCCAGGCAACATCCGTTTGAAAACGTGCAATGTGGTGCACATGCAACTGCGGAACCACATTGCCTAGCGCCGCAACATTCAGCTTGTCGGGTTGGTATTCTGCTTTTAACCAATGGCACAAAAAACGACTTTCTCTTAACAACTGCAGTTGGTCGTCCTCACTTAAATCGATTATTTCGCGCACATCTGCCAATTTCGGCACTAATAAAAACCAGGGAAACTGTCCGTCATCCATTACCCTGACTTCACATAATGGCCAGTCAGCTAAATGGTAACTGTCTCTGGCTAATTCCTGAGCTATTGTGAATGACATAAAACCACCCTTATTTTTAAAGTGTTTGAAGAAACCGTTTAAACAGTGCGTTAGTCTGCTGCAGGCTGTCAACTAAACGATGGTCGTCATCAACGACGTGCAACTGCGAGTGAGTTCTTTTAGCGTAGCGCCAACTGTTTTCTACCGGGACAATATCATCGTTCCAGCCGTGGACAATTTCCGTTACGCAAGTTGGCGTTATTTTGTCAAAGTCGGCTTCACCACCTAAATAAAAGGCCGGCGCCATTAAAAACAAGCCTTTGCAATCAGGTGTTTCTGCTGCAACAGTCGCAACATAGCCTCCCATACTCGAACCGACAAGCACAAAAGGCGTTGATAGAGAGTGAATAACTTGCTTCAGGGTGCCCACACGTTGGTCTGGATTATCAATGCCCTGATAATCAATACTGCTCACTTCCATTCCTAAAGCTTCAGCTGTTTTTGCTAATACTTTGATCTTAGTCCCCCAGGGACCGCTTTCTTTACCGTGATTAAAAATAACCTGCATTTAACAATTGCCTATTTTTCGATGCTTAGATAAATTGGAATGAACGTTAATCATTTGATAACAAAGTTACCCCATATCATGACAGTAAAATTAAACAGCGTGAAACTGTTAATTTGTTTCTTATTATTGAGCGGCAGTGCAATTGCCCAAGAAGATGAGCTGTCCGCGCCCTTGATTTTTGGCGTCAATGAGTCTCCCCCCTTTCATATTACGAAGGGTGACCAGGTGAATAGCGGATTCTGTGATGTTTTGGTTGAGACCATCAAGGCCGAACTGCCCGGTACTGATCAGGTTATTCGTAAAATGCCGCATGGTCGAATCCGAACCATTATGAAACGCGAAGGCAGTATGTGCTTTCCTTGCATGATTAATCGTACCAGCTACAACCCTAACTACTACTTTAGCAAAACCACACATTTGTACGCTCCTCACGGCATTATTACCCGCGCCTCTCTGGCTAAAGACATTACAGAGAGATACGGCAACCCTGTGTCACTTGAGAAGCTACTAGCCGAGTCTGAATTGCGTTTCGCTCAGCCTGTTGGCCGCCGTTACGGTGATATTCAACACCTTATTGATGAACATTTGGTGGGTACCAAACACCATAAACAAGTATATGGCGAACTTGCGTTATACAATTTACTTGCCATGATCCTTATTAACAGAGTTGATTTTACCATCGACTACGAAATGATGATTCAGTCATACCAACGGAACGCGGGAGCTCAAAAAAGTAAGGAAGCTCTTAGCTTTATTCCAATAGAAGAATACGAAGGCAAAGTCATTAGAGGAGCTGTCGGTTGCAGTAATAACGAATGGGGTAAAAACGCAACTCAATTGATTGATAAGGCCATTAATGACATCCGCCGTAATAAGGACTTTCAACAAAGCCTTGATTACTGGTTGGGTACGGACAGGCCTAAGTTAAACGAGCTAACAACCAAATGAGGGTCGGCTCTATGAGTTTTCAAAAACTAGTAAAAGCTCTTCTTTTTACCCTGTTGTTTTGTCAAAGCAGTCGGGCTGCCGATGAAGAAGACATTATATGGGGAGTAAACTCATCGCCTCCTTTTCATGTTTTTTATGGTGAATATAAAAATCTGGGATTTTGTGACGCCCTGGTTACTGCTTTTCAACGGCAATTGCCTGAACTCTCTCATCGAATACGCAAGTTACCCTCCCGCAGAATTACTATGCTTATGAAGAAAAACAAGAACTTGTGTTTTCCCTGTTTAATCAATAAGGCGAGCTACAACGCTGAATTTAACTATACTGAAACAACTCATCTATACCAGCCCCATGGCATTATTACTCGCGCATCCACAGCCTCGGAAATCGTCAAAAAATACGGTCACCCCGTTGTGTTCTCAGAATTAGTACAAGACCCTGATCTGCGCTTCGCACAGCCGACAGAGAGGCGGTATGGACGTTTACAAGGGGTACTTGAAGAGTTTCTGATAGACTCAGATAACTTTAGTTTCATTAGTGGCGATAATGCGAATGTTAACCTATTAACGATGATCGCGAACGAACGTATTGACTACACCATCGATTACAGCAGCATTATGGCCTACTACAATGAAACGCAAGAAAAACCAAGTGGCTTGGTTTTTCTGCCAATTGAAGAATACAAAAATGAATTTATAGAAGGTGCAGTTGGCTGCAGCAATAATGAATGGGGTCGCAAGGCTGTCAACCAACTCAATCGAGTTATTCCTCAGATAAAAACCGACCCGGACTTCCAACGTGCTCTGGATAAGTGGATGGGAAGTAACCGCCCCAGAACAGATTAAGCGAAACGTTGTTCCAAATACTGATTAATATCGTCAGATTCATACATCCACTGTACTTTGTCACCTTCTTCAATTCGCAGGCATGGCACTTTAACGCGTCCGCCACCATTCAATAACGCATCGCGATGCTCATCGTTATTCTTTGCGTCTCGTAGCTCAATATTCAAATTAAGACGGGCAATTTCTTTGCGAACTTTCACACAAAACGGACACGCAGCAAACTGATACAACGCAAGTGACTTGCACACTTCGTCAACTTTCTTTTGCTCTTGTTCTGAGCGTTCTTTTCCCTTTGGCGTTGTTAATTTTTCAACCAATAACACTATGGGTGTCAAAACAAGTCGCAAACCCCGGAAAAAGTAACGAATGATAATTCTCATAAATACAACCAAATAGCTTGTTTAAGATGGCTCTATTCTAACGCGTTTAAAGCATCAGCGGCAATTTCAAAGGAGCGTAACCGGGCGTCATGATCAAACACATGACTGGTAAGAATAATTTCATCTATTCCGGTATCGTCAATAAACTGTTGCAGGTGTCGCTGAACCGTTTCCTTGGTACCTACTGCTGTATAAGTTAATGCATGGTTCGCGCCTGCCAGCTCATGCGGAGCCGCGACCGCTCTTATATCATCCACGGGGGCTTTTAGAGGACCCGGCATACCACGACGTAACGCAATAAACTGCTGTTGCATAGAACTCATCATTTTACGTGCTTCACTTTCATCATCTGCCGCAAAGACATTCACTGCCGCAGCCGCGTAAGGTTCATTGAGGTAACGTGACGGTCGGAAATTATCACGGTAAGCTTTTAATGCATGTTGCAGATAATCTGGTGCAAAATGCGATGCAAAGGCGTATGGCAGACCTAAGTGCGCCGCGAGCTGAGCACCAAATGTGCTTGAACCTAACAACCATACCGGAATTTTCTGTTGAAACCCGGGAACCGCTTTAATCGCATCGCTTTCCTGGGCTTCTTCCAAATACCCCAATAGCTCCTGGACATCGTTCGGGAACTGCTCGGCGTCATCTGGCTTACGCCTTAAGGCTCTCAATGTTCTGCCGTCAGTTCCCGGAGCCCTGCCCAATCCAATGTCAACTCGACCAGGGTACAACGCATCCAGCGTACCAAACTGTTCAGCCACCACAAAAGGTGCATGGTTAGGCAACATCACACCACCCGAGCCAATTCGAATTTTGTCGGTTTTGCCGGCGACATAACCTAAAGCAACTGCGGTAGCGGCCGAAGCGATTCCGGTCATATTGTGATGCTCAGCCATCCAGAAGCGGTGGTATCCCCACCGCTCTGCATGCTGGGCTAAATCAGCAGAGTTACGCAATGATTCACCCACTGACCCATCTTCCGTGACAGGCGCCAAGTCAAGAACTGAATATTTCATAACAAATTACAGCTCTTGCTTGGTTGGACGAATGATCATTTCATTCACATCAACTTGCTGAGGTTGTTCAATAGCAAAAGTAATGGCACGAGCAATAGCAGCTGAATCAATTGCATCTGAATATAAATCGTCAGCCATTGCTTTCGCGTCTTTGTCGCTAATATGGTCCGTCAACTCTGTTGCTACAGCGCCGGGAGAAATATTCGTTGCACGAATTTCACCATTAGATTCCTGGCGAATGCCTTCAGAAATCGCTTTTACCGCAAACTTAGTTGCACAATATACCGTTCCGCCAGCAAAAACCTTCTGACCAGCAACCGATGATAAATTGATGATATGACCCACGTGCTGTTCGCGCATGACCGGTAATACAGCGGCAACACCGTATAGAACACCTTTAATATTTACATCTATCATAGTGTCCCACTCGTCCACTTTCAGTGCATCGAGAGGCGCCAGCGGCATTAATCCAGCGTTATTAATCAATACATCAATGCGACCAAATTCAGCTTTAGTGTCATCTGCCAGTTTTTGAACTGCGGTTTTATCAGTCACATCAACTACTCGGTAAGCTGCCTGACCACCGTCTTTCTTAATTGACTCAGTCAATTCTTTTAAACGATCTTCACGGCGCGCCGCTAACATCAGTTTGGCGCCTTTTTTAGCAAGCATACGAGCTGTTTCTTCACCTAAACCACTGCTTGCACCTGTAATAATCACAACTTTATCTTGTACTTCTGACATAGCTTTACCTCCGGTTGACGCTATTGGTCCACTGCCCCTAACTGCTTTAAAATCATGTTTTCAAAGCGCAGCAGCGGCAGCATAGAACGTTGTACTTTGGCCCGCAGCAATGCCCCCTGCCAACCAGACAGGATAAAAGCGCCCATCTGTTCAGTGTCGACATCCGGCTTAATTTGCTGTGTTTCTTGCGCCGCTTTTAAACAATGCGCAATACGCAACTCCCAGTCAGAAAAAATATCGTCTAACCGTTCACGGAAGAGCGGGCTCTGCGAGGCCAATTCCTGCCCCAGATTGCCTATCAGACAACCCTTGGAAAAATCACACGACTTCATATCTTCAACTGAACAACGCAAGTACGAACGTAACCGATCGACCGGCTGTAAACTTTCGTTGCCCAGAGTTTCATTCATACGCGCTTCGTACTCTTCTGCGTATGTTTCAATGACCGCCAGGCCAAAGTCGTTCTTACTTTTAAAGTAATGATAGAACGAGCCTTTTGGTACCTGCGCTTCACTCAAAATTTTGTTCAAACCGGTGCTGCCGAAACCATGAATGGAAATCAGGTCAGCACCTATCGTGATGATGTGTTGTCGTGTATCGTTCTTTTTCATGCTTTTAATATTAGACCAGTCGTCTAAAACTTTCAAGGCAAGTCATAAATAAGCCCTCATAGAGCTTCAGCTATAGGCTCTGGCCATACCCCACACTGAACTTTGGCAATATGATCGCTTTGCAGTATTTGCATCACCACGCGAGACTGACCTATTCCCCCACCAATAGTTAAAGGCAGCTCGCCAGCCAAAAGTGACTGGTGCCAGGCTAACTGAAGCTTTTCCTCCTGGCGTCTTAAACCTAATTGTCGCTTTAACGCCAGCTGATCAACACGTATTCCCATAGAGGACAACTCCAATGCGTCATTCAAGCCCGGATGCCAGACAATAATATCGCCATTTAACCCCGTACTGCCCTGCTCATTAACAGAGCTCCAGTCATCGTAGTCTGGCGCACGCACATCATGGGCATAACCATGACTCAGTTCACCACCAATACCGACCAAAAACACAGCGCCGTATTGTTTTACAATTTTGTGTTCTCTCTGTTTAGCCGTGAGCTCCGGATAGGCTTTCATTAACTCTTCCGTATGAACCACATGGATAGTTTCAGGCAGGACATTTTTAGCGTCATATTCCTCAGCGTACAGACGCTCCGTTTCACGCAAGGCCGAGTAAATTTTCTTGACTGTCTGGGTTAAAAAGTTCAGTGAACGCTGCTCCTCTGTAATGACTTTTTCCCAGTCCCATTGATCAACATACACGGAATGCACTGAACTCAAAGCTTCCTCATCAGGCCGCAATGCCTTCATCTGTGTAACGATTCCTTCGCCAGCACTAAAGCCATAGCGACCTAAAGTGTAACGTTTCCATTTTGCTAAGGAGTGAACCACTTCATAGCTTTTGTCCGGCACGGCTTTAACCTTGACCGAAACGGCTTGCTCCCAACCTGAGAGATCATCCTGAATACCACTGCCATGCTCACTAAGTAATGGCGACTGCACCTCAATAAGTCCCAGCTGAATTTGCAGTTGCTGGGTAAAGCCGCTTTTTACAAATTGGATTTTCTCTTGCTGTAACCTGTACTTTGATTTCATAAACACTCCGAATCGTTAAACAAAATAGCTAAAAACGATTCAATTAACACCTTTTTGGTTTTTTTATTCAATATCGTTTAACAGAAATAGCTTTACTTAATAATTTCCGTTAATTTAAGGACACATTAATTATTGAAGCATTAACAAACGATGAAAAAATCAGCTGAAAATTATCAAATCGATGATCTGGACCGCTCAATACTTAACGCCTTAATGGAGGATGCGCGCACACCCTATGCTGAGCTCGCCAAACGTTACAACGTCAGTCCGGCCACTATCCATGTTCGCGTTGAAAAGATGAAACGAGCCGAGATTATTGAAGGCACTCGTTTACAGGTTAACGCCAAACGCTTAGGCTACGATGTCTGTTGTTTCATCGGTATTACCTTAAAAAGCGCAGGTGACTACCCTGCAGCCATTGAGAAACTGGAAAAGCTGGAAGAGGTTATTGAGGCTTACTACACCACCGGACAGTACAATGTTTTTATTAAGATCATGACACCGTCGATTAACCAGCTGCAGCACACGCTTATCAACCGAATTCAGGCTATTGATGAAATACAATCAACGGAAACGCTCATATCGTTACAGCAACCTATCAACAGAGACATACAACCATGAGTCAGGACGTTAAATTAACTGAGTACAGTCACGGCGCCGGTTGTGGCTGCAAAATATCCCCACAAGTGCTATCGACCATATTACAAAGTAAGCTCGATATAGCACCCGATCCTAAACTGTTGGTAGGAAACAGCACCCGTGACGATGCCGCAGCTTATGACATGGGCAATGGCCAGGTTGTATTAAGTACCACCGACTTCTTTATGCCTATCTGTGATGACCCTTTCGACTTTGGCCGCATAGCTGCCACCAATGCCATTAGCGACATCTATGCCATGGGCGGTCAGCCCTTAATGGCTATCGCAATTTTCGGCTGGCCAATCAACAAACTGTCAGCGGAAGTCGCCCAACAGGTTATTGATGGTGGGAGACAAGCCTGCGCTGACGCGGGTATTATGCTGGCCGGCGGACACAGCATTGATGCGCCAGAGCCCATTTTTGGGTTGGCGGTAACAGGTCAGGTAGAAAAACAAAAACTCAAACAAAACGATACAGCTCGCGAGGGTGATGTATTAATGCTGACCAAACCTTTAGGGGTTGGCATTTTGACGACCGCGCAAAAACAGAAAAAGCTGCTACCCGAACATAACGGAATTGCGATTGAAACCATGTGCCAAATGAACAAAATTGGTCCTGTTTTGGCTGGTATTAAGGGTGTGAACGCAATCACTGATGTTACCGGTTTTGGTTTGGCCGGACATTTAATCGAGATGTCCGAAGGTGCAGACCTCTATGCAAAAATTCAGTTCGACAAGATCCCGACACTGCCTCACGTACACGACTACCTGAGTCAGGGATGTGTCCCCGGCGGTAGCTCGCGAAATTTTGATAGCTACGGTCAACATATAAGCCCGGTGCCGGAGCACCAGCGTAACCTCTTATGTGACCCACAAACGTCTGGTGGCTTACTCATCAGCGTGGCAAAGGAAGACGTTGAAGTCGTTTATCAAACTTGTCGCGAGCATAATCAGCTAATACAGGTTATTGGTGAGCTTTATTCTGCGCAGTCACAAACATACCGGGTGGTCGTCGAATAAATGACCGGTAAATGGATAACTCACTCACAATTCGACGAGCTGTTTATTAACGATACGCCGTTGCTTGATTTAAGGGCGCCTTCAGAATTTAAAAAAGGCGCTTTTAGCACAGCCGTTAATTACCCGCTGATGACGGATGACGAACGGGCGAAAGTTGGCACTTGTTATAAACACCATGGCCAGAAAGCAGCAATTGAACTCGGCCATGCGCTGGTCAGCGGCGAGACTAAAAAACGTAGGGTGAATGTCTGGAAAGATTTTTTCAGTGCTCAACCTAAGGCGGTTATCTATTGCTTTCGCGGCGGTTTGCGCTCTGAAATAGTGCAACAATGGCTAATTGATGAAAACATACAACGCCCTCGTGTAAAAGGTGGTTACAAAGCTTTAAGACAGCATTTGATACAACGTACCGAGGAGCTTGTCTCGCAGTTTCACTGGATTGTGGTCAGTGGCCGCACCGGGTGCCAGAAAACCGAGTTTATTAAAGAAAAAGCCCACTCTATTGACTTAGAAGGTTTAGCGCATCACCGAGGTTCAGCGTTCGGCCGTTTTCCTGAACCTCAGCCAACCCAGATAGACTTTGAGAACCAGTTAGCTATTGAGCTTATTAAGTTGAAAGCACAAGGTGTAACGACCCTTTTTATTGAAGACGAAGGCAGCCATATAGGCTCGGTTTCTGTTCCCGAGTGCCTGCGTCTGGCAACTCAAAAAGCAGAGCGCTATCGTATTGAATCCACCGTTGAACAACGGGTAGAGGTTATTTACCAGGAATACGTTGTTGAGGCGGAAAAACGTTACTCAACAAGAGCGCAGTTTGAAAACTACCTGCTGGACAGTTTGGCCCGCACTCGCAAGCGATTGGGCGATCTCAGGTTTCGTCAACTTCGTGATACGTTGCAGCAGGCTCTGAGCAGCAACAGTAAAGAGCTACACAAGCAATGGATAAAAGGACTACTGGTCGACTATTACGATCCCATGTACGACTATCAAATGAAAAAGAGATAAGCATCGCTAAAAATCTGCGACCTACCGAAAACAGCAGTTAATCTCCAAAGCTTTTGTTATGGTGGAAAGATAATAACACCAAGGGGATCTATCTATGTTGAAGCGAATGTTAAGCCGTTTAACAGCGGCCGCATTGGTCATCGTTGCCCTGCCCACTATGGCAGAAACAAAAGACCTTTCGTATTACCTACCACAGGATGTCAGTTACAACCCGGAAATTACTAAGCCAAAAGATGTTCTTGGCTATCAGGTTGGCGAGTGGCATGCACGTCCCGAACAAATCGTTAAGTATATGGAAGTTCTGGCCGAAGAGTCAGACCGTATTACACTGGAAGTTACCGGTCGTACGCATGAGCAACGTCCGTTATTGCTGCTTACGGTTACCTCAGAAGACAACCACGCCAATATTGACGATGTTCGCGAACGTCATTTAGCGGCAGCCGACCCTGACCGTGATGCTGATCCGGACAATACACCGGTAGTCATGTATATGGGTTACAGTATTCACGGCGATGAATCCAGTGGCAGTAACGCAGCGATATTATTCGCCTACTACCTTGCCGCTGCTGAAGGAGAAGCCGTTGACGCGCTTCTGAATGATTCTGTTATTCTGCTTGACCCCGCATTCAATCCTGATGGATTGGCGCGTTTTGCACAGTGGGCAAACCAGCACCGCAGCCAAAATTTGGTTGCCGATCCACAGCACCGTGAACACGTACAGCCGTTCACTCGTGGCCGGGTTAACCACTATTGGTTTGATATGAACCGTGACTGGTTGTTATTACAACACCCAGAGTCACGTGCACGAGTGGCTAACTTTCAAAAGTGGAAACCGAACGTTCTGACCGATTACCACGAAATGGGCACCAACAGCACCTATTTCTTCCAGCCTGGTATTCCGTCGCGCAAAAACCCACTAACGCCGGATGAAAACGTTCGTTTAACAGAGATTTTAGCCGCAGAACACGCTGACTCTTTAGACGATATTGGCAGCCTTTATTACACCGAAGAGTCGTTCGACGACTTTTATTACGGCAAAGGCTCGACCTATCCGGACATTCAGGGGTCAGTCGGTATTTTATTTGAGCAGGCCTCCAGCCGTGGTCATTTGCAGGATTCAGTTAACGGTGAAGTCAGCTTCCCCTTTACTATCCGGAACCAGTTTGTGGCTTCGCTTAGTACCATTTATGGCACGCACAAGAACAAAAGTCGTTTTATTGAGTTTCAGGAACGGGCTTACGATGAAGGCATTGAAGCCGCTAAAAAAGCGAACTTTGATGGTTACTTAATTGGTGACTCAAGTGACCCTTCACGAGTTGAAGGCTTGCTGGAAATTTTTAAGCAACACGATATTAAAGCTTACCGTGTCGAAAAAGACATTGAACAAAACGGTAAAGAGTTTAAAGCCGGCAGCAGTTATTACATACCACTGGCGCAAGCGCAGTACGGTTTAATTCAGGGTATTTTCAGCACTCGTAAGAGCTTCCCTGATAATACCTTCTATGATGTATCTGGCTGGACGCTTCCGTTAGCCTTTAATGTGCCATTTGAAACACACCGTGGTCGCATCCAAATTGCTGATGCAGCCTGGGATGCTCCTGAGCGTAAATCCTCGGCGCTTACCGACGCTTACGCCTACGCATTTAACTGGGATGACTACCACGCTCCGGGTTTACTGCAGGAGTTGTTAGAGCAGAATATTCACGTACGTCAAAGCACCAAGCCGTTTACTGTCGAGGCTCAACAAGGTCGTCAGGAGTTTTCTCCCGGCTCTGTCATTGTGCCTAAGGCTTACCAGGAGCGTGACTGGCGAGATGTTCAGCGTCGCCTGGCAACGGCAGCAAAAGAAAAAGGCGTTCACGTCACTTCTATAGAAACCGGGTTAACACCAGAAGGAGTTGATTTAGGTAGCCGCAACATTCAGCCAGTAGAAGAGCCCAGCGTCATGATGCTGACTGGTGCTGGTGTAAACCTCTATGAAGCTGGTGAAACCTGGTACTACCTGGACCGTCATGTGGGCATTCCGCTTTCTATGGTCGATACAGAACGCCTTTCACGTGCCGACCTAACTCGCTACAGCCATATCATTATGGTTGATGGGCGCTACGGTAACCTCGACAAAGCGTTACGCAAAAAGCTCAAGCAATGGGTTAGTCAGGGCGGCACAATAATTGGTCAACGTGGTGGTGCCGAGTGGCTCGCAGAAAATAATCTTCTGCATACACGCTTCATCGAAGACTCCGTCTTCCAGGATGCCTTCACGAAAGATCGTATGAGTTATGACGATCGCGATAGCTTCTATTCAGAACAGCGGATTGCCGGTGCGATATTCTCCATGGAAGTCGACACTTCTCACCCACTCTTCTTTGGCTTCCCTCGTGAGCAAATGCCGGTATTTAAAAACTCGGTTGCTGCTATGGAAGAGCCTGAGTCTCCTTTTGTTTCAGTAGCTCGTTATTCAGAACAACCATTAATGAGTGGCTACACCGATGAACGGAACCGGGAAATTCTGAAAGGAAAAACCAACATTGCCGCTCATCGCTATGGCAGTGGACAGGTTATTGGTTTTGCCGACAACGTAAATTTCCGTGCCTACTTCTGGGGAACAGCGAAATTGCTGAGTAACGCTATTTACTTAGCGCCCCGCATTCAGGTTTACGCCGATAAGCTAGATGATAAAGCAGCAGCGGACGCAGCAGCAGAAGCTCACTAATCATCCCTCCTGAACAACTGAAAACTGCTAAGGTTTATACGCCTTAGCAGTTTTTTACACTTCTGAATACTAGTTATTCTCACAATCATGGTCTACCTTACTAATTGAAACTTCTCAAATAATTAGTGAGGTCACTATGTTACGTTGGGTTCTTATATTCTTCGTCATTGCAGTTATCGCAGCCATTTTAGGATTCGGTGGTATTGCTGGTGCAGCCGCTGAAATCGCTAAAATTATCTTCTTTATCTTCGTCGTTCTATTCGTCATTTCGTTGGTTGTGCGCCTGCTTCAGGGGAATAAAAGGCTTTAAATACTTTAAGCTTCGATAGATATTAGACATTGGTCGTATGCCATCGGTTGTTGAATCTACGCTACAATAACCGATCGTATTTTACGTTATCTGTCTAACACTACAACAATGAGGCTTTGCCATGAACGCAATCGTAATGATGGTTCTGGGTTTAGGCGCTATGTTTCTCGGTTATGTTTTTTACTCAAAATTCATTGCTGAGAAAATCTTTAAGCTTGATCCAAACTTCAGAACACCAGCTCATGAATTAGAAGACGGCGTTGACTTCGTCCCTACCAATAAATATGTTCTTTGGGGTCACCACTTTACATCTGTAGCCGGCGCGGCGCCTATTATTGGCCCTGCTATCGCCGTTATTTGGGGTTGGGTTCCCGCCTTTCTATGGGTCATTTTCGGAACCATATTTTTTGCGGGCGTACATGATGCAGGTGCTATTTGGGCAAGTAACCGAAATAAAGCAAAGTCTATTGGTAATTTAACCGGCGACGTTGTCGGGAAACGCTCTCAAACCTTATTTATGATCGTGATATTCCTAGTGTTGTTGATGGTTAACGCCGTTTTCGCCACAGCAATATCGGGTCTGCTCATCAAGTTCTCGAGTTCTGTCGTTCCTGTTTGGGGAGCAATTTTCGTTGCGCTTATTATCGGTCAGATAATCTTCCGTAAATGGATGGGTCTTGGTGCCATATCGATCATTGGTGTTTTGGCACTATATGCGCTTATTTGGGCCGGTCCGTCTTTCCCAATTCAGTTACCTGAAACCGTTATGGGAATCAGTGATAACGCCCAATGGGTACTTATCCTGTTTGGTTACGCTGCTATCGCCTCATTGTTACCTGTTTGGGTATTATTACAGCCTCGTGATTATATTAATGGCCTGCAGTTATTTATTGGTCTTATTCTGCTTTACGGTGCAACTTTACTGCTCGGCCCGGAAATATCAGCTCCGGCCTTTAACAGCAACACCCCGGAAGGCACTCCTTCCATGTTGCCATTGTTGTTCGTCACCATAGCCTGTGGTGCTATTTCTGGTTTCCACGGGCTGGTAGCCTCAGGAACAACGTCCAAACAGCTGGATAAAGAAACCGATGCCCGCTTTGTTGGTTACTTTGGTGCTATTGGTGAGGGTTCTCTTTCGTTGGCAACCATTATTGCTGCGACAGCAGGTTTTGCTACGTTAGCCGACTGGGAGGCCGTCTATTCTTCCTTCGGTCAGGGCGGTGTAGCAGCTTTCGTTGAAGGCGGTGCCAATATCATTAGTCAGGGTCTGGGTCTGGACGTAGGTATTTCCGAGACTTTACTGACTGTCATGGCGGTGCTCTTCGCTGGCACAACCATGGATACCGGTCTGCGCTTACAACGTTATATTTTTCAGGAATGGGGCAACCTGTATAACATCAACTGGATGCAAAAAGCCCTTCCGGCAACTTTGTTAGCTGTAGGTAGCTGCTTATTACTGGCATTTGGTGCCGGTGGAGCGGACGGTACCGGGGGGTTAGTCATCTGGCCTCTGTTCGGTACCACAAACCAGTTACTGGCCGGTTTAACTTTATTGGTCATTACTGTCATGCTGGTACGCTTGGGTCGTCCTATGTACTACACCCTGTTACCCTTAATCTTCTTACTGATAATGACCGTATTCGCGCTTATCGTTCAGCTTAAAGGCTTCTACGATAGTGGCGACTGGTTCTTAATGGGTCTGGATTTAGTGGTACTGGTTGCGGCTATCTGGATTGCCCTTGAGGCCAGTGCCGGATTATCTAAAATCCGTAAAGAACAAAAAGCTCAGAAGCAAGAGTAAACAGGAGTAAGTAGCATGAACATTCAGTCTGTGCGCCGTTGGTTTAGTCGTGCAAGCGACTTAGCAAACGAGTTTTATAATGCGCCCTATCGCTCTGCTATTGCCCGTGCAAAGCGTGATGAAGACGATTTGTTCATGCTACTGGTTTTTTCTGAAATGATGGGCGTGCCGAATCCGGCCGCCTATTATACGCTGGAGCTACAACCACTAATGTTGGAACGCTTCCACGAGTGGCATCAACGTATGGGGATGGAACACTCACCTCTTGATCACTTCCGTTGCTGCTAATTTATAACCCGACCGGATACAGGGTTCATTTCTCATGTTGTTAAGCGATAAAAAAGTTTTGTTGATTGGCGGTAAAGGCGGCGTTGGTAAAACAACGGTTTCTTCTGCGCTGGCGGTGCTGGCCGCTCGTCATGGCAAAAAGGTTTTGCTGGTCTCAACTGACCCCGCCCACAGTCTGGCTGATGTTTTTGATCAGAAAATCGGTGATCACAAAACGGTTGTACGCGAAAATTTAACCGCATTAGAAATCGATCCTGACCACGAAGTAAAGGCACATATCGATCGTGTCAGTTCACAGATGAAGCGCTTTACTAACCCTGATCTTTTTCCTGAAATTGAACGGCAGATGCGCTTAACACAGCAGTCTCCCGGAGCGCAGGAAGCCGCTTTGCTGGAGAGAATTTGTGCCGTTATTGACGAAGCAGAGAAAGATTTCGATTTACTCATTTTCGATACAGCACCCACTGGTCATACATTACGCTTGCTAACTTTGCCCGAAGCCATGGCAGCCTGGACTCAGGGTATGCTGCGCTCACAAAAGCGTTCTGAAAACTTAGATTCGGTATTGGATCATTTGTCCCCTAAAGCGGGTAAAGACATTAATAACCCCATGTCCGATCCTAAAGACAACGCCAGCGACGGTATGACCGACCGCACTCGCGCAATTACCGAACAGTTGTTAAATCGGCAACGCTTGTTCCAGCGAACCCGCCGATTATTACAAGATGAAAATTACACCTCTATTTTCTTTGTTTTAACCCCGGAACGGCTTCCTATTCAGGAAACGGACCGGGCACTGCAGTCTCTAACCACAGAGAAATTGCCTGTTGGCGGCGTTATCATTAACCGCATTTTGCCTGAACAAGCTGACGGAAGCTTTCTTGCAAAACGACGCACACAAGAAAAGTCTTATTTGGAAGACATAGCAAAGCGTTTTAACGCCTGCCCAAGTTACTCTCTTTATTTACTAGAGGAAGACATTCAGGGAGTCGCCGCTCTGGAAGCATTTGCAGATAACCTGGAACAAGCTGGCTTTTCTTCTTAACTGCCACTTTTTTGTCATCGCTTTCTTTTATAATACGTATACAGTGTCATCATTGTTACTAAGGAGAGCACTATGCGCGCCATAGGATATAAAAAATCACTTCCTGTAGAAGACTCAAACTCATTACTGGACATTACGGTTGATGACCCAAAGCCAGAGGAAAACGACTTACTCATTAAAGTAAAGGCTATTGCAGTTAACCCCGTCGATACAAAGATTCGAATGCGGATGGCACCAGAGTCCGGTCATAAAATTATTGGCTGGGACGCTGTTGGTGAAGTGATATCAATGGGTGATAAAGTGACCGGTTTTGAACCAGGAGACAGGGTCTGGTACGCAGGTGACTTAACCCGTCCAGGTTGCAATGCTCAAAAGCAGGTTGTTGATCACAGAATTGTCGGGAAAGCACCTGATAACCTCGACGACTGTCAGGCAGCAGCCCTGCCTTTAACCAGCATTACCGCCTGGGAAGTACTTTTCGACCGTTTGCAAATTGATAAAACCTCTGCCCATAAAAAGAGAACCTTGTTGGTCATCGGCGGTGCCGGTGGTGTTGGTTCCATCTTAATTCAACTTGCCGCTCAATTGACCGATGCTACGATTATAGCCACAGCCTCACGCGCAGAGTCTCAGCAATGGGTGAAAGCCTTAGGCGCAGACCATGTTATTAATCATTACGATGATTTAGCCGAACAAATTGAAAGCACGGGTTCAGATCCGGTAACGGATGTTGCCTGCCTGACGCATAGCGAGCAGTACTTTGCTCAGTGCATGAAATTTATGGCACCTCAAGGCCGCTTTTGCTTAATAGATGACCCTGCTGAAAATATTGATATTACATTAATGAAGCAAAAGAGCATCAGCCTGCATTGGGAGTTTATGTTTACCCGGTCTATGTTCAATACTGACGACATGATAAAGCAACAGGAATTACTTAACCGTATTTCTGAAATGGTTGAGAAAGGTCAAATACGCTCAACACTTGGTAAAACCTTTGGCGAAATGAATGCAGAAAATCTTCGCAAAGCACATGAAGCAATTGAAAGTCAGAAAACCATAGGAAAAATTGCATTAACTGTTACCGAATAGTTTTACAAACATACATGAATGTATGTATAATTCCGGGATGCTAATAAATTTATAGGCCAGAGGTAGGTTTAATGAACACGCGTTTTAGGTTTGTCCCAATTTTAGCGACGGGTATCCTGTTAACAGGAGCACTAGCCGCTTGCAGTGACCAACAGCAGCAACAACAGCAACAAGGCCAACAGCAAGCGGCTCAAGTAGAGGTGTATACAGTAACACCTGAATCGGTAAATCTAAGCGTTGATTTACCAGGCAGGACCGCAGCCTACCGCGTAGCGCAAGTCCGCCCCCAAGTTAGCGGTGTTTTGCTTAAGCGAAACTTCGAAGAAGGTACCTTTGTCGAGAAAGGACAACAGCTCTATCAAATTGATCCGGCCGTTTATGAAGCCGAACTTGCCAGCGCAGAAGCTGAGGTGGAAAGTGCTAAGGCGGTATTACGTAGCTCTGAATTACGTTATAAGCGCTTTCAGGAGTTATTGGACGAAAATGCCGTTAGCAGAGATGAGTTTGATAGCGCAGAAGCTACTTTCTCTCAAAATAAAGCCGCAGTTTCTTTAGCTGAGGCTCAATTAAAGAACGCCCGTATTAATCTTGAATACACAAAAGTAAACGCCCCTATTAGTGGCATCATCGGTCGTTCAAACTTTACTGAAGGTGCTTTGTTGACAGCTTCACAGGCTGACCCTCTGGTTACTATTAATCAACTTGACCCTATCTACGTCGATATTAATCAGTCCAGTAAGCAGTTTATGAAATTACAGGCTGACATTAAGTCGGGTCGTATTCAGGCCAACGAAAAGGGAAACGCCCCGGTTCGGTTAAAATTGAATGGTCTTGATTACGACCAAAAAGGCGAATTACTCTTCTCAGAAGTTAGCGTTGACGAAGACACCGGTGCCATTCTGCTCCGCGCGGAATTCCCTAACCCGGATAAAACGCTTTACCCTGGCATGTTCGTGCGTGCAGAAGTCAGCGAAGGCAGCATAAATAACGCCATTCAGATACCGCAAAAGGCCGTAACCCGGGACCCTCGCGGACGCCCTTATGTCATGCTGGTTAATGACGACAATACTGTTGAACAACGAATGATTACAACGGAACGGGCTATCGGCAGTAATTGGCTGATTTCTGATGGTCTCAAAGAAGGTGATACCGTAGTCACGTCTGGCTTACAAAAGATTCGTCCCGGCGATGAAGTCACTATCGATTCATCCAACTCTGAACAGCAGCAGTAAGGGAAGTCAGTAATGGCCAAGTTTTTTATTAATCGCCCAATATTTGCCTGGGTTATCGCACTGCTGACAATGATGGCTGGCGCCATCGCTATGCTGCAGTTGCCTGTCGCCCAGTATCCAACCATTGCCCCGCCTGCTGTCGAAATTCAGGTGAACTACCCCGGCGCTAACGCTGAGACGGTTTCTAATACAGTTACCAAAGTGATTGAACAGAACATGACAGGTATCGATAACCTGCTTTATTTCTCTTCGCAAAGTAACTTTGGTAATGCCAGTATCAGCCTCACTTTCGCGTCGGGAACAGATCCGGATATCGCTCAGGTTCAGGTTCAGAATAAGCTGTCACAGGCAACCCCTCAGCTCCCGCAGGAAGTGCAAGCTCAGGGTATTACGGTGAGTAAATCAAGCAGCTCTTTCCTGATGGTGGCGGCGCTTGTTGCAACCGATGACCGCTACACACAAACTGACTTAAGTGACTATATTGCCTCAAATATTCAGGACCCTATAGCCCGTACAACCGGCGTTGGTAATGTTCAGTTATTTGGTGCGCCTTATGCTATGCGTATATGGGTCGACCCTTCTGCGTTAGTTAATTACGGCATGACCATGGCGGATATAAAAGATGCCATTGGTGCACAGAATGCTCAGGTTGCGGCAGGTGAATTAGGCGGAACGCCGGCTGTTGAAGGCCAACGGCTTAATTCGACAATTATTGCCCAAACCAGAATGTCGGACGCTGAGCAATTTGAAAACATCACTTTGAAGGTATTATCTGATGGTTCTCAGGTACGCCTGAAAGATGTTGCTGAGGTCGAAAAAGGTGCTGAAAACTACTCTATTCGGGCAAATTACAACGGCAAACCGGCGACAGGTCTGGCAATTAACTTGCAGACTGGTGCTAACGCGTTAGAAACTGCCGATGCCGTTAAAGCCCGCATGGACGAACTTGAGCAGTTTTTCCCGGATGGAATGGAATTAGTCACGGCTTATGACACCACGCCGTTTATTAAAATTTCAATTTCAGAAGTTGCACAGGTATTAATAGAAGCGATCATTCTGGTCTTCCTGTTAATGTTCGTTTTCCTGCAGAACTTACGGGCAACCCTAATTCCGACACTGGCAATTCCGGTTGTTATTCTGGGTACTATGGGTGTCATGTCTTTGGCTGGCTTCTCAATTAACACCCTGACCATGTTCGGTATGGTACTTTCCATCGGCTTATTGGTTGATGACGCCATCGTTGTTGTTGAAAACGTTGAGCGCTTAATGTCTGAAGAGGGTTTGTCCCCCAAACAGGCAACAATAAAATCGATGGGGCAAATTACCGGCGCACTGGTTGCCATCGGTGTGGTAATGGCAGCGGTATTCGCACCCATGGCCTTCTTCCCGGGATCCACGGGTGCTGTTTACCGACAGTTCTCATTGACCATTATTACCTCTATGGGTCTATCGGTTCTTGTGGCGATAATTTTCTCACCGGCACTGTGCGCTACTTTACTTAAACCGGTTAAGCATGACAAAAACAGTGGCTGGGGACCGCTTGGATGGTTCAACCGTACCCTTGAGAAGTGGACCGTCAAGTATACAAACTCCATTCATTCAATTTTACGCCGCACCATTCGCTTTGGCTTGCTGTATTTGGGTATTATTGGCGTGCTTGCCTACCTCTTTACTCAACTGCCATCATCTTTCTTACCAGACGAAGACCGTGGCGTATTTCTGACCCAAATGCAGTTACCGGTCGGTTCTACCATAGAACAATCGGTCAACACTATGGATAAGATTGAAGACTACTACCTGAACCAGGAAGATGCAGTGCAGTCCGTCTTCTCCGTTGTTGGGTTCAGTTTCTCAGGACGCAGTCAGGCTAACGGCATCGCTTTTGTTCGCTTAAAAGACTGGGATGAGCGTGACGAAAGCCAGAGCGTTGAAGCTGTTATTGGACGAGCTTTTGGTTTCTTTGCGACCATTAAAGAAGCCATGGTCTTTGCCTTTAACCTGCCGCCGATTCCCGAACTTGGGGTTTCCAGCGGTTTTAACTTGTTCTTGCAAGACCGGGGGAACCTGGGTCATGCCGGTTTGCTCGAAGCCCGTAACCAATTACTGGGTATGGCCGGACAAAGCGATAAACTGGTTCAGGTACGCCCGAACGGACTTGAAGACGCCCCACAGCTGCGAATTGATATCGACTTTGAAAAAGCTCAGGCACAGGGGCTAACTATCGCCAGTATCAATGACACATTAAGCACTGCCTGGGGTTCATCCTATGTTAATGACTTTATTGACCGCGGAAGGGTCAAAAAAGTGTACCTTCAGGGCGAAGCTGAATCTCGTATGCTGCCACAGGATATTAACGACTGGTACGTACGAAACAGCCAGGGCGACATGGTGCCATTCAGCTCCTTCTCCAGTTGGGAATGGACTTATGGTCCACAGCGAGTGGAGAGCTATAACGGCGTTTCTGCAATGGAGATCCAGGGGCAAGCTGCTCCGGGCATTAGCACCGGTGAAGCGATGCTTGAAATGGAGCGAATGATCGAGCAACTACCGCCGGGGATAGGCTTTGAGTGGACAGGTATTTCACTGCAAGAGCGTCAATCCGGTGATTTTGCACCAATTCTTTATAGCGTATCCCTGATTGTCGTATTCCTTTTCCTTGCGGCGCTTTACGAGAGTTGGTCGATACCCTTCTCTGTCATGCTGGTTGTGCCTTTGGGAATTTTGGGTGCTGTTATCGCGGTCATGCTGCGCGGTATCTCTAACGATGTCTATTTCCAGGTTGGTCTGCTCACCACTGTTGGTGTGTCGGCACGAAACGCGATACTCATCGTGGAATTTGCCAAAGACTTACAGGAACAGGGCAAGGAGCTGTTAGAAGCTACTCTCGAAGCCGTACGTTTACGTCTGCGCCCTATTCTTATGACATCGCTAGCCTTCGTATTTGGCGTTATGCCTCTGGCACTAAGCGATGGTGCCGGTGCCGCAAGCCGTAATGCCATCGGAACCAGTGTTATCGGTGGTATGATAGGCGGTACCGTGCTGGCAATCTTCTTTGTTCCGCTGTTCTTTTATGTGGTACGACGAATTTTCCCGCCCAAACAACCTGAAGAATAGCAGAAACAAAAAACCGGAGTTTGAACTCCGGTTTTTTTGGGAAGCTGGAAACTATTTTTAAACAGCCTTTTTAAAGACCAACAACTTTTGACCTCTGTAACTCAATAAAAAGACCAAACCTTCCGCTAGCGGTTTGCCAATAAATGGTGTTAGCCCTATGTACCTAAAGGCCTCTGTCAGCCCATAATTAGCAGCGATCAGGACGACCGCTAAGCATCCATATTTTGTCGCATCCCAGGCAATATGAGAACCCTGTTTGAATACCCACTGACGGTTTAGAGAAAAGTTAAATACTCCGGAAATCACTCTGGCTAAAACAATCGACTCAAGCACTTGCCCTGAAAAAAAGTAGGCGGTAGCAAAAACCGAGTAATCAAGTCCGGCAGACAAAATGCCAATACTGGCAAATTTTAAAAACTTTCGATAAATTTTTATCGAGTCAACAATGGGCCGATAATGACTGGTTTCATTGCCTTCCTCATAGACCGTAGTAATTTCCTGAGATTTTATCCGGTAGCCATAACGTTTAGCAGACAACAGCATCTCTAATTCAAATTCATAACCACAGCTATTGAAGTCAACGAGCTTTTCCAAAAATCCGACAGGAATTCCGCGCAGTCCCGTTTGCGTGTCTTTAATATCCTGCCCTGTTACAAGCCTGAAAATAACGCGAGTTAACTTATTGCCCACTTTAGAACGCAAAGGAATGTCATTTTCATCAAAAGTTCGGCTACCCAGCCATAACTTATCCGGATACCCCTTTAGGCGTGTGCAAACAGCCAGTATGTCTTCAGCAAGATGTTGTCCGTCAGCGTCAGCAGTAACCGCTCCTGAACAACGTTCTTCTTGCTGCGACAGAATCCATCGAAAAGCGGTCCGTAATGCAGCACCTTTTCCCTGGTTTTCCTCATGCTCTAAAATGTGAATGCGGTGTCGGTTGGCAAGTTCCTGAAAAACAGATTTAGACTGACTGCCATCATCAACAATGATAATTCCCAGAAAGTGGCTCCAGTCCGGGTCTTTCGCTGTGACCTCATCAACAAGCGTCAGCAAGTGATGATCAGGGTCCAGCGCAGGAATAACTATATAAGGTTTCTTCATTCGAGCACTGGACCCTGTTTTTTAAGATTTTTTGTCCTGATCGTCTTTAACTTCGTATTCCCCGTCGATAACCGATCCGCCATCCTCTCGCCTATTCTCATAATGTTCTTGTTGTTTTTGATGTTGGCGTTGTTGTTCCTGGTAGTGCTCTTTGGCTTGTTTACGCATTCGCCAAACCTGTTTAATTGTGTGGCGCTGACGCCACATTACAGGAATCGCCAGCAGCAATAAAACTACCGCAATGACCATACCAAACGCCAGTCCAAGACCCACTAAAACCAGCAATAAAAAAAGGCCCAGCAAACGACTGAGCCAGTTACCGGAGGAACTTCCTCCGGTACGTGAACCTTGGTTGAAACGGACATAAACTTTATCTCGTTTATGAGTCATAACTGCTCCTAAAAAATGACTGCAAAGTTAAGACAACTTACGGCAGTGACCGTTCCTACAAGGTTATCTTAACGCTTATTTTCGCATATCTTCTGTTGCTTTACGCGCTGCCTCAAATTCATTTCCGGGTGCCCACTGAGGCCACTCGCGTGAATTTGCCAACTCGTTACCTATTGAGTAGAAGATAGACATATCCTGTTGAACACCGCGCAGGTCCCAATCTTCATTATACTCATCTGCTGGTTTGTGATAAGCATCGCGATTAAAGATAGCACGTTGCTCTTCGGTCCATTCACGGCCTTTCTCGACGTGATCGTTTCCGCCTTTCGCATACAGCATAGGCACACCTCGTTTCGCCAAATTAAAATGATCTGAACGATAGAAAGAGCCAACTTCCGGAGTTGGTTCAGGTGCTACATAACGATCTTGGGCCTTTACGTAGCGTTTCAAGTAGTCTTCCATAGAAGAATTACCATAACCCACCACAACCATGTCTTTCATCGGGCCATAGACGTTCATAACGTCCATGTTAATACCACCAACCGCTTTGCCCAGCGGCAGCATGGGGTGAGTCGCGTACCAGTCAGAGCCCAATAAACCACTTTCTTCTGCACCTACAGCAGCAAAAACAATTGAGCGTTCAGGCTGAGGTCCTTTTGCAAACTGCTCTGCCATGGCCATTAGCGCGGCAGTACCTGAAGCATTATCCTGCGCTCCGTTATAGATAGGATCATCTTCACGGACAGGATCCGTTCCCAGGTGATCGTGGTGAGCCATATAAATAACGTGCTCTTCAGGATATTCAGAGCCCTCAATATAACCAATCACATTGTTGGTATCTAAATACTCAAATTTATTATTAACTGTTAATGACGCTTCAATATTCAATGGCTCTGGCTTAAACTCACCACTCAGCGCCAGCTCCCGCATTTGTTCCAGATCTTTACCGACGCTGGCAAAAAGTGCATTTGCGCTTTCCTCAGTTACCCAGCCTTCAATCGCCGAACGATCCATATTTTTGTTTTCACGTTTCAAGTCAAAACGCACTGGTGAGCCACCAGCCACAACGCCCCAACCGTAACCGGCAGGTCCTGTTTCGTGTATTACAAAGGCGGCTTCAGCCCCCTGCCGAGCAGCTTCCTCAAACTTATAAGTCCAACGGCCATAGTAGGTCATTGCGTTACCATTAAATAGCTCTGGGTCACCGGTTGCGTAGCCCGGGTCATTAACCAACATGACAACGGTCTTACCTTCAACGTCCAGTCCCTCATAGTCGTTCCAGTCATATTCAGGAGCAACAATACCGTATCCGACAAAAACAACATCGCTGTCTTCAACTTTCACTTCATCCACAACGCGAGGCGTCCAGGCCATCATCTCGGTGCGGTATTCCATAGACTCAGGAGCTGACTCACCACTGAAGTTTAAAGAAGTGACTTTGTACGGCATAAGCTTTACAAGTGGAACCGGCTGACGGTAGCTATCATTTTCTTCGTCATAAGGTTTCAGTCCCCATTCACGAAAGTGGTTTTCGATAAAACTCACCGTTTTTTCGCCGCCAGCAGATGCAGGAGCACGCCCTTCGAACTCATCAGAAGATAAGGTTTTCAAATAATCTCTGTAGTTAGGGTTAAAGGCTGAGTCCTGAATATCTGCAACAGCTTTATCGGTGTCGTTATCTGACTGAGTGGCCGGTCCACAGGCTGCTAATACAGTCAAACTCAGCGCCCCCATTATGACGTACTTCATGGTCTCTCCTATTGTTTACTTTTCGTTATTGTTATTTTCTTTTGCCGACTCGCAATTACCGTCCGGGCTTTTATTTAATTGATCACCCGTACGTATACCGTGCTCAGCAAAAAATCCCGCATTCACTTCAAGCACACTCCAGTAACGTTTACCCGGAGAATAGCTTCGACAGTTATTCGGGTCGTTACTGCCACAAGGTCGCATCGTAAAAGTTTTTACAATACGCCGATTTTTATCAAGGTATGCGATATCCAGTGGAATCAAAGTCTGGTACATCCAGAAACCGCTATAACCAGGCCTCTCCTGCCCATAACGAAACCACATGCCATTATATTTGCCCAGCGACTCCCGTTGCATCAATCCACGAGCATGCTGCTCTTGAGTATCGGCAAGCTCTACCGTTAAAGGTTGAGACAAGTCACCCAGGCAAACTTGAGTCGTATCAAATTCCTGAGGCTCGGGAACTTGCCACTGCTGCGCCTGAACGCAAAATGGCAGCATAAAAATTAAAGCGAAAAACACTCGGTAATTCATTCCATTACCCCTGTCATTATCCATTCCTTCGATTCTGTCCTATCCAACGGGAGATCGCAATTCAAACCTCAACTGGAACACGACAATTGAGATACCTGCTCATTGGGCTTCGGGGGCCTGGCCCAGACACTGTCACTTAACGCATCGTCAAACGGATTCACTAACGCCTGCGTATACTCTTCCAATAATGAATTATCACCAGCCTCTGCCGCTTCTATTACACGCTGAGCATGATGCGTTCTGACAATAACCCAGGGGTTTACCTGCTTCATGACATCAATGTCAGTATAACCATTAATTGCTGATTGATACTCCTGCCACCAGCTTTCTCCACTTTGCTTAAGCAGCCCTTTCGGTGCGCCGGATTCAACCGAATCAATTAAATCTCTGAACGAGAGCTGGTAATCCGCGTTATTGACTTCAAGCAAGCTTAACCACCCCCCTATTAACGCCATTTTCTGTTCATCAGAAACAGCGGATAAGCCCAGCCGTTTGGTCATAAGATTAAGATACGCCTGGCGCAACTGAGTTTCATAATTATCAAGTGCGCTCTGTAACTCGTCAGGCTCTACCATGGGACTCAATGCCTGAGCCAGCCGCTTTAAATTCCATAACCCAATGCCCGGTTGCTGAAAGAATCCGTAGCGCCCGCCGGCATCGGTATGATTGAAAATCTTTTCAGGTTCATAATTATCTAAGAATGCATAAGGGCCAAAGTCAAAAGTTTCCCCGGCTATACTCATATTGTCAGTGTTCATTACACCATGAATAAATCCATACGCCTGCCATCCGGCTATCATCTCCGCTGTGTTTTTAACCACCTGAGCAAAGCCTTCAGCAACGCTGGTATCAGCTAACTGTGGCCAGACCGTTTCAATAGTGTCCTGCCACAGGCGTTTCATAGTATCTTCAAGGTTACGATGAAAACAGTGCTCAAAGTGTCCGAAACGCACGTGAGTTGCCGCAGTGCGGGCCAAAATAGCGCCTGGCTCCAGACGTTCCCGCTGTATTTTCCCTTCAGTTGATACTAACGCCAGTGCCCGAGTTGTCGGCACGCCCAGTGCGTAAAAGGCCTCACTTGCCAATAACTCACGCACGGAGGAGCGCAAAACAGCTCTGCCGTCGGCTCCCCTGCTGTATGGCGTTGGTCCTGCTCCTTTTACATGAATGTCCTGCAGCTTTTCACCAACAACAACCTGACCCAACAGTAACCCCCGGCCGTCTCCTAAATAAGGATTAAAATGGCCAAACTGATGCCCGGCATACTTCTGAGCAACAGGCTCTGCGCCCGGCCATGGCTCAAGGCCGCCCAGCCACTCGGCAAGTTTAGCCGGCGGCTTATCCCCTGCTGATAGTTCAGCCCATAACGGTTCGTTCAACCACAATAAGTTAGCCTTACCATCCGGCTTAATCGGTTGGCTTGTTGTTATTTCAGGGAACTTACGAGCATAACGGTTATCAAAAACTATTGGCATACATCCTCCTGCTCATTAGATTGTTACACAGTCAGCGAGGCTTGCATAATTCATAATAAATCAGCTAAGGTCGCAGCGTTCGACCAAAGGCAGCAAAGGAAGCCGGATGCAATTGCACTCATTACGACGTATTACCGCAATAGGTGGTGGTCATGGACTCGGTCGAGTTTTATCGACTCTGTCCTTTATGAAACATAAACTCGTAGGTATTGTCGCGACTACAGACAACGGCGGCGCTACTGGTTTATTGCGTGAATCGCAGCATTGCATTGCCTGGGGCGATATTCGTAACTGCTTGTCACAGCTTGTCGAGCAACCGCTCGCGGCCGAAGTGCTCAACTATCGCTTTGACTGCACGTCCTCTCTTCATGGCCATAATTTCGGCAATTTGCTGCTTTATACACTGGACCAACTCAGTGCCCGCCCGTTAGACGGTATTCAACTTTTAAGTCGTCTATTGAATATCGACAACCGAATTTTACCTATGTCGGAATGCCCGACAGACCTTATAGCAACAACGGCGGACGGCATTCAGTGCCATGGCGAAATTCGTATTGATAAGCTTCCTGCTATGCCTCGTAAGCTGTCTCTATCAGGCACAGTTAAAGCCACCCCTGAAGCCATTCGCCATATACAAAATAGCCAGTTAATATTGTTGGGACCGGGTAGCTTCATGACGTCGGTTATGCCCCCGCTATTGGTTTCTGGTATACGCGACGCGCTGCTGACAACAAATGCGAAAGTCGTGTTTATTGATAACCTGGCTGATGAGAGCGGACCGGCTGGCGCAATGACTCTAGCCGATAAAGTTTCATTTATTGAAAAACAGCTCGGTCAGCAAATTATCGATTTAGCACTAAGCAATAAAAAAGAGAAAGACCTGAAGTTACCGGTTATTGGCGGCCTGGAAAGTGATAAAGATGTCCATTACCGCCATAACACCAGCAATTTATTGGCTAAGCTGCAAGAGGCCAGCAAGCAGCTGTTAACAGAAAGTGCTTAACCGCCGTCAGCTGAAATCCGCGAAGCCACCGCTCCATGCTGATCTTTATATTTAGCATCGTCTCGTTTGTTATAAGGTCTTGCGCAGGGACTGCTCAATTTCTCAAAGCTGATGGCACCAATTTTCATACCGGCTCTCAGAGCCAGAGGTAACTTTCCACTATTGTAAAATTCCAGCACTATTTGCCCTGACCAACCCGGGTCAATACGATGCGCCGTTACGTGAACCATTAAACCTAAGCGCGCTAACGACGAACGTCCGTCCAGCCAGCCAACCATATCAGCCGGCAACGTAATTGATTCATGCGTTACGGCCAGGGCAAACTCGCCCGGGTGAATGAAGAAAGCCTGATCATCTTTTAGTACAATTTCATCACTCATGACTTCGCGAATCGCCGCTTCAATGGCTTCACGCGAGCCGCTGATATCGATAAAAGGTGCGGCATGATCCTGTAATACACGAAAATCGTTGCCTAAATGAATATCCAGTGTCACGCCTGAAATATTACTGGCTTGCGGTGCAGGTTCGACACCTATAATTCCGTCTTTCAAATGTTGTTCTATTTCAGTGTCGTTTAGGCGCATGGTTGATCTATCTCCGTGTTGTCGTTTAAGACCTTAAGGCCAGTACTATAACGAATTTTCCTGTTGATAATAGAGGTTTGCCGCAACTTGTTGTGCAGAATTAAAAATTAACTGACTTAACGGGTGTTGTGGCTGTGCTATTAACAAGGGTTTATCACCATCAAGACTCTCTCTTAACTCACTATTTAAAGGCCACTGCCCGAGTAGCGGTAAGTGATGCTCTGTTGCCATGTCCGCTCCCCCATTTTTACCAAAAACTGAGTCTTCATGCCCACAGGCCGGACATTGGTAATAGCTCATGTTTTCCAATATACCCACTAATGGAATATTCAGCTTTTTAAACATGGCCACACCTTTTTCTGCGTCTTTCAACGCTACCGTTTGCGGTGTTGTCACCACAACCGCCCCAGTAACCGGCAGCTTCTGCGCCATGGTCAGCTGAATATCGCCGGTGCCGGGTGGCATATCGACAATAAGATAGTCCAATGCCGGCCAGGCAGTATCTTTGTAGAGTTGCTGCAACGCACCACTGGCCATTGGTCCGCGCCAAATTGTCGCGTCTTTATCATCGACTAAGTAACCCAGCGAATGCACATGGAGGCCGTGTCGTTGCAGTGGCTGCATTTTATTGTTTTTTGTCAGCTCCATATCGCCGTGCCTTCCACCTAACATGGTAGGAATCGACGGACCATAAATGTCGGCATCAAGCAAGCCAACACTGGCACCAAGTTCAGATAAGGCCAAAGCTAGGTTAACACTTACCGATGACTTGCCAACGCCGCCCTTTCCGGAAGAGACAACAATGACATTGCCGGTAGTTAAAGGTAATTCTGGTTGAGAGTTTTTCAGCTTTTTGATGTGACAGTTAAGTTGCCATTCAAACTCACCCAACTCAGCGTCATTCTGAATGGCCTGAAGTAAACTTTCGCCGGCAACAAAAGGTAAGTTCAGGACCCGCTCTTTACCAGAACCGGTCACCCAGTTCTCAGGAATACCATTAGGCAATAAGGGGTGAGTAAAATCTGTCATCATCAACCTCAAGGATCTGTGTATCAGGCAAGAGCTATGCTAACATGAGCGGCATAAAACTTTGGGTTTAGATTCGATTAATCAACGAAACGGAAGCAGATTTTCGCATGAGCCAATCCGCACGTAAAATACTGGTTACTAACGCACTACCATACGCTAACGGACCTATCCATATTGGTCACATGTTAGGTTATATTCAGGCCGATATCTGGGTACGCTTTCAAAAGCTACGCGGTAACGAGTGCCACTTTGTTTGTGCAGACGATGCACACGGCACCCCAATAATGCTGAAAGCTCAGCAGCTTGGAATAACGCCGGAGCAAATGATTGGCGACATGCAACGCTCGCATGAATCAGACTTTAGCGATTTTTTGGTCGGCTTCGATCACTATTACAGCACACACAGTGATGAGAACCGTGAGCTGGCTGAAACCATTTATACGCGCCTTGATAAAGCCGGTCATATCAAAACAGAAGTCATTGAACAGCTGTATGACCCGCAAAAAGAAATGTTTCTTCCCGATCGTTTCGTTAAAGGCGAATGTCCCGACTGTGGTGCCGAAGACCAATACGGAGACAACTGTGATGTCTGCGGAGCAACTTATGCGCCGACCGACCTGAAGAACCCAAAGTCAGTCGTCTCTGGTGCTGAGCCGCAATTGCGTGAATCAGAACACTACTTTTTTGACCTGCCGGCATTTGGTGACATGTTAAAAAGCTGGACCCGTTCAGGCTCACTGCAAAATGAAATGGCGAACAAGCTGAACGAGTGGTTCGAGCAAGGTTTACAGCGTTGGGATATTTCCCGCGATGCCCCCTACTTCGGTTTCAAAATTCCAGGCACAGAAAACAAATACTTCTACGTCTGGCTAGACGCGCCAATAGGTTACATGAGCAGCTTTAAAAACTACTGCACAACCACAGGCAAAGCCGACTGGGATACTTATTGGCAAGCTGACAGTGAAGCAGAGCTTTATCATTTTATTGGTAAAGATATTATCTACTTCCACAGCTTATTCTGGCCTGCCATGCTTAAAGGCGCAAACTTCCGCCAGCCAACCAATGTGTGGGCGCATGGTTTTATCACAGTTAACGGCACTAAGATGTCCAAGTCTAAGGGCACTTTTATTAAGGCTCGTACTTACCTCGAACATCTTGATCCGGAATATCTGCGTTATTACTTCGCCGCAAAATTAACCAGTCGTATTGATGATTTGGATTTAAACCTGACGGATTTCACTCAACGAGTGAACTCTGATCTCGTCGGTAAAGTCATTAATATCGCCAGCCGCTGCGCCGGTTTCATTCAGAAAAAATTTGACGGGAAGTTGTCTGCCAATATTGCTGACTCAACACTGCTAAAAGATTTTCAGATCGCCGGTGATGATATTGCTGTCCTTTACGAAAAACGCGAATTTTCCCGTGCTATGCGCGACATTATGGCATTAGCTGATCGTGCCAATCAGTATATTGCTGATAAAGAACCCTGGCAGTTAATTAAGCAGGAAGGCAGCGAGCAGGAAGTTCATGAAATCTGCTCTTTAGGGATCAACTTGTTCCGCGTGTTAATGGTTTACCTTGCGCCGGTAGTTCCTAAGTTGACTGAAGAAGTACAACACTTTTTAAACGATACTTTTACTTGGGAAAGTCACAAAATAGCTTTGACCGACCATCCTATTAATAAATTTAAAGCGCTCATGCAGCGTGTTGAAATGGACGACGTAAACGCCATGATTGAAGCATCAAAAGAAGAACAAGCCTCGCAAGCGCCTGTGACTGAAGTTAATGATGAGCTCAAAAAAGAGCCAATTGCCGATGAAATTAACTTTGATGATTTTGCTAAAGTTGACTTAAGGGTTGCTCTTATTGCCAATGCTGAGCACGTTGAGGGTGCTGATAAACTATTGAAACTGACGCTGGATCTGGGTGGTGAAACTCGACAGGTTTTCGCCGGTATTAAATCAGCTTACGAGCCAGAAGCTCTGAAAGGCCAACTAACTGTTATGGTCGCCAATCTGGCTCCCCGTAAAATGCGCTTTGGTCTATCCGAAGGCATGGTGCTTGCAGCTGGTCCGGGTAAAGATGAAATCTATATTCTGAACCCGCATGATGGCGCAAAACCAGGCATGAGAGTTATGTAATAACCAGGCTGTCAGCTCATTGAAATAATACGACAGCCTACAAGAGAGTCTCCGCTGTTGTCGTCCAGTCGCTGGCTGCGAACGACTTCAGCGTTGATTTTTAAAGGTGCAACTGGGCCCGAAGACGAAATTTCAACAAAGACTTTATCGCCAACCTCGAGATTAGCCGACAGCTGAAGTGACAACCCCTCTGCACTCAAATCAAGACAAACGCCTTCGAGTACTTTTTTATTCTCACCCTCTGCCAAAGTAACTTTCGCATCCGCATTGACAGCCATCCGCATAAAATTCCGGTTTTCCTGCGATTCCAGCATGTTGCCCTCAACTTTGTTTAAAAAGTGTAAATCTTACTTCAGTTTTAGCACGGTCTGGCCGATAAAAAAATAGTATCGGATAACAAGGAACCGTCATCATGGTAGAAGCAAAATTTTCAATTGGTCAACTCATCACCCACAGTCTTTATGGTTATCGTGGTGTGATCATTGATGCTGACCCCTGCTTCACATTATCTGACAGTTGGTATGACAAAATGGCGACCTCTAAACCGGCAAAAAATCAGCCTTGGTACCATATTCTAGTGAACAACTCGTCAATCCAAACCTATGTCAGTGAAAGCAGTCTGGAAGCTGACTTTTCAGAACAAGAAATTCAGCACCCTATGGTGGACCTTTTATTTTCCGGGAAATCTGCCAGCCAATATAAGTTGTCTGAAAATCTTAACTAAATTTGCCGATGCCCACTGCTATAGTTACCATAGACTAAAATAGCGTAATAAGGGCAAGGTAATGGCAGAAGAGACAATTTTTACGAAAATTATTAACCGTGAAATTCCTGCGGATATTATCTACGAAGACGATCAGGCGCTTGCGTTTAAAGACATCAACCCGCAAGCACCTTTCCACTGTTTAATAATTCCTAAAACCCCTATTGCTACAGCTAACGACATTAATGAAGACAACGCCGCATTAGTGGGACACCTTTATGTTGTAGCCGCTAAGTTGGCTGCTGAGCATGGTTTTGCAGAAGATGGGTATCGGCTTGTAATGAACTGTAACGAATACGGCGGCCAAACCGTATACCACATTCACCTGCACGTTTTAGCAGGAAAGCAAATGGGCTGGCCACCTTATACCGATAAAAAGAAGCAGGGCTAAGCCGTTATGGGCGGTATCTGGCGTCGAGGATTTTATCGACAACCCAGCTGCCGTCCTGTTGAATCAGAACCACATCGCGGCTGTCTTTAATATTATCGCCTTCGTAAGTTCCTTCAAAAATAACCGTTGCTCGTAGCTCATTTGAATCGTTCAAATAATCGGTAAGCGAATCACTGACAACTTCAATTTCAACGGTATCGAAATAACGTCCAAGCACATAACGCTGAACCTGACTGACAGCTCCGTAATGCGTAATTAGGTCAGCCAGTCGGTTCGACGAAAGCTTTTTCGCCTGTTCCAGGTCTTCCTGTTCGTACACCGCCTTATAAAATCCGCTGATCACTTCAGCAGGTTTCGCAGATGTATAGTCGTCGGGCTGTTCGTCACCGCCACAAGCGGAGATAACGGTTACGACCAGAGCTAAAAAAGCTACTCGTAATAGTGTCATGATACTCTATTCTCCTTTTGCCACGCCTTCACGACGAGGATCAGCGCCACCCACCAAGGTGCCGTCTGAATTAATAGTAATTCCGTGTAAACCGCTGTTTAGGTCGATGACCCTGACATCATGCTTTCGCTTCTCTAAAGCCGCTTTGAGTTCGCTGATATCCCGTCCTTTCTCCAGAGAGGTGTAATCATTACGGTTGGTTACATGGCCAAGATTAATCGCTTCCTGTACGTTAAGGTTCCAGTCCAGCATACCCACTAACGTTTGAGTGACGTAGTTAATAATTCTGCTTCCGCCAGGAGAGCCAATAGCATGTATAAGCTGCTGCCCTTCTTTATCAAGAACTACAGTCGGAGCCATTGAGCTGCGAGGCCGTTTGCCAGGCACCACACGATTAGCAAACTTCTCTTTACCGTCACCCGGTGCCAGAGAAAAGTCCGTTAATTGATTATTGAGCAGAAAGCCACCGGCCATAACAGTGGAACCGAATCCCATTTCAATGCTGGTGGTCATAGAGACCACATTACCTTCGCCATCAACAATAGAAATGTGGCTGGTGTTAGGCAGCTCGTAGGCAATATCTTGCTCGTACGCGGGCTGCAGTTGAACACCCGGCTTGGCTTTCCCCATATCGTCTTTCTTAATAGTTTCTGCCCGGCTCGATAAATAAGCTTTATCCAACATAGCCTCGACCGGAATCTCAACAAAATCAGGATCAGCTATCCACTGGTTTCTGTCGGCATAAGCTAAACGCGATGCCTGAGTGAACCAATGCACAAACTCTTCAGAATTTGGTTTCAGTTTACCTAGCTCAAAGTTCTCCAGTACGCCCAATGTCTGCAGCGTTGTTATTCCCCCTGAGCTAGGCGGCCCCATACCGCAAACCTGATATTCACGGTAATCATTACATACCGGTTCGCGCAGTTTTGCGCTGTATTGACTCAGGTCTTCAAGGCTTAACACACCGGGTTCAATAGTACTGTTCTGCACAGCCTTAACAATTTTCTCGGCTAATTCGCCCTCATAGAAGGCATCAGCCCCCTGCTCAGCAATCAAACTAAGGCTCTTTGCATACTCAGAGTTTTTCAATGTGTCTCCAGCTTTTAAGGCGTTACCATTAGGGAAGAAGTAGCTGCTGGCCGCCGGCATTTTCTTAACACCGGGGTTAATCTCCATTTCCACTAACTTAGCGAGCCTTGGCGACACTTCAAACCCCGCTTCTGCCAACTCAACGGTTTCACTAAAGAGTGAAGACCAGTCTGACTTACCCCAGCGTTCATGGGCCAGCTCCAGTCCGCGAAGAACACCGGGAGTCCCTACTGAGCGGCCGCCAACAACAGCCTCAATCCATTTGGGAGGATTACCCTTGTCGTCCAGAAAGAGTTCCTCTGTAGCAGCCTGAGGTGCAGTCTCACGCGCATCAATGGTATAAAGTTTGTTTTCGTTGTTATCCCAATAGAGAATAAAAGCGCCGCCACCAATACCTGAAGACTGAGGCTCAACTAATCCCAGCATAGACTGAACTGCTACAGCCGCATCCACGGCAGAGCCGCCTTTTTCTAATACATGATACCCGGCTTCAACTGCATGTTTATTTGCGGCAGCAACCATGTACTTATTGGCGGTCGCAGCGGTTTTCTCGGAAAAACCTGTAGCCGCTTCCGGTTCACGGACTTCTTGTTCAGTACCAGGGGTACAGGCAGATAAAACACCTGCGGCTATTAAACCAGGGAACCAGAACTTCATAAGGCCTCATTCATATTAGGAACAATTTGCCCTATCATACGAACCAGAAACCAATGACGCAACGAAAAGGAAAGTAAATGGAGAGGTTTAACCAATATTGGGCAGGGCTCATTCTGGTTCTGCTACTATCGGTTTTTCTGCAATTAATGCCTCACTGGCATGCGACGCTGAGCTTTAACTCAAGTACTGTCATGTCCGAGGGCTGGCCACTCATTACGACCCATTTTATTCATCTTGACTGGTGGCATGCCTTATTCAATTTTATTGGTTTAACACTTATTGTTCTAATTTGGCGGGAATACTGGACCACCCGCTGGTTAATTAATGCGTTATTGCTCAGTGGCACTGCAACTGCTGTATTGCTCTGGCTGGCTCCATTGAACCTTAGCTTTGTTGGTTTATCAGGAGTACTCCATGGCTTACTGGCTTACTGTTTAATAAAGGACATTCGTTCGGGTAAGAAATGGATGTGGCTTATATTGATAGCACTGGTTGCCAAAGTCATTGCTGAACTCCTGGGCTGGCGACCTACCCATTTTGTCGGAGAGCACGTTAGCTATATTCACGCAGCTGGTTTAGTCAGTTCTTTATTGCTGTACAAACTAGAACGGCGCCGCATTAGCGACGCCGTTAGTCGGGATGAGTAAAACCAACAAGTTTACTTTAAGTTTTCCTCAAACAATTTAAATATCCGACGGTATTCGTTCAGCCAGCTTTCTGGCTGGCGGAAACCGTGCGGCTCTACCGGGTAAATTGCCGTTTCCCAGTCTTCTTTCTTCAACTCAATCAACCGTTGAACAAGGCGAACACTGTCCTGGAAGAAAACATTGTCATCAATCATGGGTGAATTGATTAACAAGGCATCCTCTAAGCCTTCAGCAAAATAGATGGGTGAACTGCGACGGTACGCAATTGCATCATCCTGTGGCAAGTTCAAGATATTAGACGTATAGCCTGTGTTGTAATGAGCCCAGTCTGTAACAGGACGCAGCGCCGAGCCCGCTTCAAATAATCCGGGTTCGTTAAACAAAGCCATAAAAGTCAGGAAGCCACCGTAAGAACCGCCATAAGTTCCTAATTTGTCACCATCAACGTTCAGGTCACTTTCTAAGTAACTTGCAACATCGACCAGATCTTCAACTTCCGGCGTGCCCATTTGACGGTAAATAGCCGTGCGCCAGTCGCGTCCATAACCTTTTGAGCCACGGTAATCGAGGTCAGCAACCACGTAACCGTGCTTATTCAACAAACTATGGAACATGAACTCACGGAAATACCCTGACCAGCCCATGTGCGCATTTTGCAAATAGCCAGCACCGTGTATGAACACAACCGCAGGATATTCTTCAGCCCGGTTTTCATCAAAGCCTTCTGGTTTATAGATGCGGGTATAAATAGGCTCGTCAACATGAGAGGAATCCACCCCCACCAACTCAGGAGCCGTCCAGTCAATACTTAAAAACTTCTCCGAAACCGTATGAGTCAAACGCTCTGCTGTTCCAGAAGCATTGACAGACTTATGGTATAGCTCTGGTGGCATTAACGGCGTTGAATGCGTCAGCAATAACTCATCATCTTCAGGGCTGAGCTCAAAGGCTGTCATACCATCAAGGTCCGTCAGCGCTTCCGGGTCACCACTACCATCAGTCTTCACCCGGTACACTTCATAGATACCCGGGTGCTCGATGTTTGCCTGAAAGTATAAGTAATCGCCATTACTGCTTAAGTCTGCATCTTCAACGACATAACTTCCGTCAGTCAATTGACGCGTGCTGCCGTCAAGCGGTTTAACATACAAGTGCGAATAACCATCGGCCTCTGACATGAACCACAACTCATCGCTGTCTAACCAGCCGAATTCGTTATGAGTGTAGTTGATCCAGGCGTCATCGTGTAAACGGTCTTGAGAAACCAGTTTTCTACCGGCGGTGTCTACCGTTGCAAGCCAGCGATCTTTGTTGTCCCAGGCTTCCAGCATAACCGCAACTTCAGTGCCCTCTTCATTCCACTGAATAGCGCCGTTTTCCCAGCCCCAGTCAGCCATTAGCGTAATTGGGCGAGGTTTCTCTTCCGACTTATAGGTTTCACCACGAGCTTCATGGTTTTCACGTTTAACTTCTGCCAGAACATCTTCATTCCAGCCCGATAAGGTGTTGTAGGTTAGCGTCGACTGGCTGCCGTCGCTTAAATTCAATAAAACCAATTGGTGTTCAACCGGTTTTGCATCGGCCACACGACGACGCACATTTTCGCTTTTTACACGGCCATCTTCGCTAATGTAATTCGGCATAATATCGCCTTCGTCACGCCAGCTTTGCGGCTCGGTAATGGCTATCAGCATGAAATCGCCTTTTGGCGATAAGCTTGCAGAAACCAGTTCCTTATCCTTTGGCAAATAGAACGGCTCCGGCGCCAATGTCGAATTTCGGTTTTGTAACTCAGAACGCTGAGCAAAACGCTCTTCAGACGCTTTTCGTTCTTTCTGCACGTACTGAATTAACTGTTGTTCTTCACGGGCCAGGTAATCCTTCGGCTCTTCATTCGCTTTCGGCTTTTCCTGAAAGGCCAAAGCAGCGACCTGACGGCTTAAACCTGAGTTCACGTCAATAATGAAGAAGTTATTACCCTGCTGGTAACTCAGTTGTCCATTTGCCATAGGCTGCAGGTTGTGCTGCCTGGCGTCGTCACGTGTCAACTGGCGAACCGTACCGTCATTAAAGCGAACAAAAACATTGCCTTCAAAGGTATAGGCTAAAAAGCTGCCATCCACTGCATGAACCTTTTCATCTGCCACGTACTGATGCAGGTTTTCTACAGCAACTTTCTGCGGTTCTCCAGCCCCATTTTCCAGCATCATTAGGTCACGAATATCACTACCTTCGCGCTTCTGGTAAAACAGAATATCTTCACCGTCCATGCTCCAGAAAGCCTGTTCAGGGAATCTCCCCATCCAGTCTGGATCAGCCATAATTTGTTCCATAGTCAGTTCAGCCGTTCCTTGCGCACTGGCAAGTGAGTTGGCTTGTATGGTCGGTGTGCTTCTCTGCGTATCTGCAGTGGTCGTGCCTTGTGGGGAGGTTGATGCGCAAGAGGCGACAAACAATGTCGCCCCAATGGCCATCACCAGACGTGATTTCACCATATTATTTTTCCTTTTTAGGATCCGCTGGATTATTGTGCATCCGCTTGATTTTCAGGCCGAGCCTGTTGCACCGCGTCAAGCGCTTGCAAACGTTCATGCACTGCCATTAAGGTTGGATAAGAAGATAAATCCAAATTAAAGCGTTGTGCATTGTATACCTGAGGTATCAAACAGATATCAGCCAATGTTACCGAATTACCATAGCAATAATCACCTGCATACTCGGTCAGCCGCTGTTCAAATGCGGTAAAACTTTTTTCTACCCAGTTTGCTATCCATTCTGAGCGTTGTTTATCGCTGCAATTCAACTCACCGGTTAAATACTGTAACACCCGTAAATTGGTAACAGGTTGCAACTCGCAGGCTAAATCATAAGCCAAGGCTCTGACTCTGGCTTTATCAGCGGGAGCCGACGGTAATAATGGGTTTTGTGGGTAACACTCTTCCAGATACTCAATAATGGCTAAGGACTGATTTAACTTAACATCGCCATCGATAAAGGTAGGAACCAACCGCGCTGGATTAAGCTTTCGATAAGCCTCACTGTGCTGTTGCCCGCCATCTTTTACTAAATGTACCGGTTCATACTCGTAGGATAAGCCCTTCAGGTTTAAAGCAGTACGAACCCGGTAACTGGCGCTTGAGCGCCAGTAGCCGTAGAGTTTCATCACTTTTGAGGACCTTCGTATTGAACAACTTTCTGATTAATGGTGCCGAATATTGACTGATCACCATCATCTTTCATTTCAATTTTAATGGTGTCGCCAAACTGCATAAACTGAGTTGCCGGCTTGCCATCACGAATGGTTTCAATCATGCGCACTTCGGCAATGCAGCTATAACCTACGCCACCTTCATCGATAGACGTACCGTGATCAGTCCCCTGTTTATTTGAGACGGTTCCTGAACCAATGATAGCACCAGCACCTAAGTGACGTGTCTTCGCAGCATGAGCAACTAACTGACCGAAATCAAAGGTCATATCTTCGCCAGCGTTAGGCTTACCAAAGGCCTTACCGTTGTACTCTGACAGTAACGGTAAGTGGACTTTATTCGCTTTCCAGGCATCGCCCAGTTCATCGGGGGTTACCGCTACCGGGGAGAAAGCTGACGATGGTTTACTCTGGAAAAAACCAAAACCTTTGCCCAGTTCGCCCGGAATAAGTCCACGCAGTGAGACGTCATTAACCAGCATCAACAATTTAATGTGTTGCCCTGCTGCTTTAGCGTCAACACCCATAGGGACATCATCAGTAATAACGGCAACTTCGCCTTCAAAGTCGATGCCCCATTCGGTGCTGCCCATTTCAATGTCGTCGTACGGCGCCAAAAAGTCATCAGAGCCGCCCTGGTACATCAAAGGGTCTTCCCAGAAGCTCGGTGGCATCTCGGCACCACGGGCACGACGAACCAATTCAACATGGTTCACATAGGCACTACCGTCAGCCCACTGATACGCACGAGGTAAAGGCGATTCACATAATGCTTCATCGAACTGGACGCTGCCATCAACGTCACTGTCATTCAACTGCTGATAAATTTTCTCAAGCTTCGGTGCAATACCGTCCCAGTCATCCAGCAACTCTTGCATGCAAGATGCAATGGCCGGAACCGCTACTGCTGAACTTAAATTTTTGCTGACCACCATTAACTGGCCGTCACGTGTACCATTTCTGTATGTGGCGAGTTTCATAAGTTGTTATTTCTCCTGCCAACTGTAGACGTAGTCCGGGTTCTCTACTGCCAATGCCTCGTCACTTGCTTGCAAGGCATCGCGGGTGTCGAGCATGACCGCAACTTCGTCAGTGAATTTCTTTTTATGCTCACGCCCGGCTTTAAACGCTTTCGGGTGTGGGCCATGAGTAAAGCCTGCCGGATGAAAGGTTACCATACCGCGATCGATATTATCACGGCTGAAAAAGTCACCTTCATGATAAAAAAGCACTTCATCGTAATCGTCATTGTTGTGGTAGAAAGGCACCTTCAATGCGCCCGGGTCTGACTCAATAGGACGCGGAACAAAAGTACAAACCACAAAACGATCAGCAACAAAAGTCGTATGCGCCGAAGGCGGCAGATGGTACCGGTGGCTCATTAACGGCCGGATATCACGCCAGTTCAGACGAACCGGAGCTAACTCACCGTGCCAGCCTATCGCATCCAGCGGGTTATAAGGGTACGTAATAACCGATACCTGCTGATGGCGTTTTACATACACCTGCCACTGCTCTTCGCTGTATTGCGCCTGAAACGCCTCATCAATATCCGGCGTATCCAGAACCGCAGGGTCAAAAATGGCATGATTACCCACCAGGCCTTTCTCCGGCAAGCTATAAGAACCATTGGTCGCTTCAATCATCAGCAACTGCATGGTTTCATCAGGCTCAAGGCGCCAGTTAGTAGAACGGGGAATTAAGAAGTAGTCCCCTTTCACCAGGTGAATATGCCCGTAGTCACAATGCAGATGACCACTGCCTTCATGAACAAAGAGCAAGTCATCGCCATCGGCATTACGCACTAAATAATTCATTTTGCTGTGGCAATGCCACAAACGAAAACGACAGTTACTATTGTGCAGTAAGTCAGGCGTTAACCAGGGGTTTTCCGGAGCTATGGCTTCTAACTTATTAAAGTCAAACGCCCGTGGACGCAAGGGCCCACGCCACTCCGACCAACCGGTCGGAGCATGCTGATGGTGAAAATGCGTGGCCGGGCCAAAAAAGCCACTACGGCCAGCTTCACGTTCATAAATGGCCTGCTCCGGAAAATCAGCGTGAGCTTGTCGAGACGACTTGCCCACCTGTTTCGGAAAGCTGATCCATTTACGCATCGCTTAACACTCCCCGGCGGATCTGGTCTTCTTCAATACTTTCGAATAATGCTTTGAAGTTACCTTCGCCGAAACCTTCGTTGCCTTTACGCTGAATAATTTCAAAGAACACCGGACCAATGACGGTTTGAGTAAAGATTTGCAGTAAAATGCCGTCTTTCATTGGCGCACCGTCAATTAGAATGCGCTGTTCACGCAGTGCGTCTAAGTCTTCCTGGTGCCCTTCAACGCGCTCATTAACTTTCTCGTAGTAGGTTTCAGGTGTGTCCATGAAATCCATACCAATGGAACGCAGATCTTTTACGGTTTTGTAGATATTGTCACTGGTTAAAGCAATGTGCTGAATGCCTTCACCTTTGTACTCTTTTAAGTATTCTTCAATTTGCGATTTGTCGTCGTGAGATTCGTTAATTGGAATACGGATCTTACCGCAAGGCGCTGTCATAGCGCGGCTTAACAAGCCTGTCAGCTTACCTTCAATGTCGAAATAGCGAATTTCGCGGAAGTTACCAATGCGCTCATAGAAACCCGCCCAAGTATCCATGTTTCCACGGAATACGTTATGCGTCAGATGGTCTATTTCGAACAACCCGGCTGCGTGATCATTCATTTTCGCTTCCCAGCTTTCATAGAAATCGAAATGCTGGTTATAAATTTCATGGTTTTCGTAGTTATCGACAAAATACAACGCACTTTCGCCAATACCAAACACCGCCGGTACACCTTCAACAACACCTTTCTCAGCTGGGAAAGCTTTGGCGCCGTTATCAAGAGAGTGCTTTAACGCGTGGTCAGCGTCTTTAACACGCCATGCCATACCGCAGACACTTGGGCCGTGATCTTTAGCAAACTCTTCAGCCTGTCCGCCCGGCTCAGCGTTAATGATGAAATTAATGTCGTTCTGTTTGTACAACCAGGCCTGTTTGCTTTTGTGCTTAGCCACTTCAGTGAAACCCAGCTTGTCGAACAAGTCTTTTAACGCATCAATGCCTTTTTGATCCGGAGCGGTATACTCAACGAATTCAAAACCGTCTGTGTTTAACGGATTAATCATCTTATCTGTCATGGTTACTTCCTCTTATTATTCGGTTGTTAACAACATGACTGTAGCGGTACATGAGGGAAAAAGGCGAATAAGAGAAAGAGATAACTGAGCGGGGAATTTATGACCAGAACGTAAAGTTTACTGTACAGGCTACACACTTGCTCTGGATCAAGGTGCAGCCTTGTTAAGACGTAAAGTTAAATTTACAAAGCTAGTTTTTTGTCCGTTCTGCTTTACGAGCGCGTCCGCTGCGCTGCTTTCCAATGCCATAATCACGCAGTTTATTCGCAACGGCAGTATGTGAGAGTCCCAGGCGTTTCGCCAATTGGCGGGTACTCGGAAAGCTGGGGTATAAACGGCGCAGTACGTGGCTTTCAAAACGGCGTACTGCATCATCCAGGCTCATGTCATCAATGTCTAATGCTAACTGGTCGTCTTCCTGATTTAATTCGGGCAAACGTATATCGGCGGGCTCCAGCGTGTAGCCTTCTATCATTGAGACAGAACGAAACATGGTATTTTCCAGTTGGCGAACATTACCTGGCCACTGATAACGTTTTAGTCGCTCTTTTGCTGCCCTGCTTAAGCTCACCTGGCTTCGTCCGAGCTTCTTGCAGGCCTGGGTAACGAAATGCTCCGCCAACAACAAGATATCACTTTTACGTTCGCGCAGTGGTGGAACATTGAGCGCTAATACATTGAGTCGATAATACAAGTCTTCACGGAACTCACCGCTTTCAACCAACTCATAGAGATTTCCCTGAGCGGTGCAAATGACCCGCACATCGACACTCACTTCCTGCTCTTCGCCGATGCGTCGAAAAACGCCGTCTTCTAAAAAACGCAGTAGCTTAGCCTGCAGGCCAATAGACATCTCACTAACCGAGTCCAGTAACACGGTGCCGCCGGCGGACTGCTCTAAAACGCCAGTTTTACGAGTGCTTTGAGCGCTCAGGCTGCCTTCACCATGGCCAAAGAGTTCGCTCTCTGCAACATTATCCGGTAGCGCTGCACAGTTTATCGCCAAAAATGGTTTGTCTTTACGCGGGCTGGCCAGATGACAAGCTTTTGCCAGCAGCTCTTTGCCAACTCCGGTCTCACCTTCAATCAAAAGTGGTGCATCCAGCTCAGCCATGCGCTGAGCGTCTTTAATCACTCGCTTCATTGTGCTGTTGTCTGTCAGCAAGCGTTCAAAGGCTTTTTCGTTACTCTGACTCTGCCAGCTTGCTGTTACGGGTTCTGACTTACAGGTCATTACCGCCCCTGCAAACGCGGTGCTGCCTTCCTCGTCATTCACCCAGATAGGTAAAAGCTGAGCATAGTATTCCGAGTTACCAATGGTAACCGCTTCATAAATTGGATCCTCAGGCTTTTTGTCCAACCACCGCTGCAAAGAGATACCGTGTACATACTGCATCAGCGGCTCGCCCTTAAGACTGTCTTCGTGGCCAGCCAGTAGCCGCAGTCCGGCATCATTAATAATGTCTATACAGCCTTTGCTATCAATGGACAGCACCGGATCAGGTAACGTGCTCAACAACAAACTGAACTCATAGTGCTCGCGTTCAAACGGCATATAAGGAATGGTTTTCACATCAATAACGTTAGGAATGCGACGAATTTGGGGCATTAAATGCCGAAAGTCATCGAAAGCGAGTTCAGGAAAGTTCAGAAAGATTTTTCCTTTAGGATCGACCTCAATACCACGTAAATCAATCTCGTGGTCTCGCAAGATTTGCAGAACGTCCTGGCAGATACCCAGACGGTCATCACACGTTATCTCAAGTCGCATAAACCCTACTGCATCGAACTAAATGTAAAGCAAATAATACACTATTGTTCCCGCTTAAAAAACAAAAGCCCCGGCCAACAGACCGGGGTTTTATGTCATTCATCGACAAAAGCGAGTTATGCGTCAAGCACGCTGTCGGTTTTTGCTGCCATAATAAAGTCATTTTTATGCAAACCGTTGATGGCGTGTGTCCACCAGGTAACCGTTACTTTACCCCATTCAGTGATTAGCTCAGGATGATGTTTTTCTTCCTCAGCAATGTCACCAACTCGGTTAGTAAAAGCCAGCGCCTGTTTAAAGTTCTTAAACTTAAACTCGCGCTGCAGCATCATAACGTTGTCTTTTGTTACCGGAGTCCAGTCCGGTATTTCACGCATCAGCTCTTTCAGTTCTTCATCGCTCACTTGTGGCGCGTCTGCATGACACGCTTCACAACGTGCATTTTCCAAGTTTGACATTATTTATTACTCCTTTGCCTTAAGCTGCATCTTTTGGTGGAAATTTCGGCTCAAACAACCCAAGCTCCATAGCCTCATGAACCAACGCCATAATATCCATGTCGGATATCTTAAACAGCTCGTCCACACTCTCTATGGTGTAGTAGATAGGTTGAATGATATCAATTCGGTACGGTGTACGCAGTGCATCCAACGCTTTTAGCGGTTTGCGCTCTGGCGTATCACTATTAACGGCATATTCTGTTTCCGCAGGTGACGATAAAATACCGCCGCCATAAATTCGAATGCCCTCTTCGGTTTTTAATAACCCGAACTCTACGGTAAACCAGTACAGACGAGCCAGATAGACCCGCTCTTTAGGTGTAGCTGCATAACCCAATTTACCGTATTGGTGAGTAAAATGCGCAAACGCCGGGTTGGTTAATAGCGGGCAGTGTCCGAATATTTCGTGAAAAATATCCGGTTCCTGCAAGTAATCAAACTCTTCCCGTGTGCGAATAAAGGTTGCTACCGGAAACTGCTTGTTTGCCAGTAAGCGAAAAAACTCGTCAAATGGAATTAACGCTGGAACTGCTGCAACTTGCCAGCCTGTCTCTCTCTCCAGTACTTCATTAATTTCATGCATCTGTGGTAAGCGATCCTTCGGCAGGTCGAGTAATTCCAGTCCCTTCATATACTCATCGCAAGCTTTTCCTGGTATGCATTCCAACTGACGTTCAACGAGATCTTTCCAGATACCGTTCTCTTCGTCGCTCCAGTGAATAATACCGTTTTCGTCCGGTTGCTTTGATACGTATTGACTTTGTTTACCCATAATTCAGCCTTGTTGCTTCCTCATTAGTGTTAGATCGTTGTTGTTATTATTAGTTCAGATTACGCAGATTGCATCCATTGCACGCGGCACGCTTCCAACGCTTGTTCAAGATCAGCAATAATATCGTCCGCCGCCTCTAAACCAACGGCAATTCGAATCAATGTATCCGAGATACCTGCTTTAGCCCTTGCTTCAGGCGTATATGGCGAATGTGTCATCGATGCCGGGTGCTGAATCAAAGTCTCTGCATCTCCCAGGCTCACAGCCAAAGTAATCATCTGCAGTTGATTCAAGAAATAACGCGCTTTTGTTTCATCACCTTCCAGCTCAAACGCAATAACCGCGCCGTGACTGCTCATTTGTTTACCCATTAAGGACTGCGCTTCGTGATCCGGCGCTCCAGGGTAGTAAATCTTCTTAATATCATCGCGCGCTGCCAGAAACTGATAAACCGCGTCAGCATTTTCACAGTGGCGCTGCATACGCACATCCAGAGTTTTCAGACCTCGTAATATAAGCCACGCGTCATGCGGGCTGATAGTTGCCCCCATGTCTTTTAACGTCGTACTTTTAATGGTGCTAATATCTTCGTCACTGCCACAAATAATGCCGGCAACCACATCGCCGTGCCCATTCAGAAACTTAGTTGCGCTATGCACAACAATATCGGCGCCATGCCTTTTGGGTTGCTGCATCAGTGGCGTCATAAACGTATTATCAACCACGAGTCTAATGTCTAAATCAGCAATTACCGCATGAACCTTTTCGATATCAACCACTTTCAGGTGAGGGTTAGCCGGAGTTTCCAGGAATACTAAGCGGGTATTTTCTCGCAAAGTTTCTTTTAACAGGCCTTCGTCGTTTAAATCAATAAAGTCGGCTTCGACCCCAAAGCGTTCAAACAGCTCGCTGAACAATGCGAAGCTGCAGCCGTAAATGGCATCAGATACCACAATATGATCACCGCTGCGCACAAAAGCCATAGTCGCGGCAGCTATAGCACCCATTCCGGTCGCAGCAGCTGCCGCTGCCTCATAACCTTCAAGCGTTGCCATACGGCGTTCAAGCTCGGCTGTTGTGGGGTTGCCTAAACGGCTGTAAATATAACCTTCTTCCTCGCCTGCAAAACGGCGAGTGCCCTGCTCTGCAGAAGAGAACTTAAATGTGGACGTTTGGTAAAGTGGTGAAGTTAACGCCCCATGGGGGTCATCGTGCGCTGCACCGGCATGAATAACCTGAGTCGCTGGCTGCCAATTATTATTATGTGTTTTTACATCAGAGGACATGCGTTTTGGGCTCGTTTGTCAGAAATTTGTTAACGAGCAACAGAGTGCAACGAGCTTACCTTAATTGGCAATCTTTGCGCTGCGTCAAAGCTTGGAAAAACTGTAACGCTAATTTTCCACTTCCTGCTCTGAGGTCGCTTTAGCCTTTGCCTGACGAGACTTATAGACAAAAGGCAAAACACTCTTTAACTGGCTTAGCAAGTCCTTTTGTAATTTAAGGTAGCCTGGCTTTTTCACTTTAGCAAAAGGCATCGGCCGACAGAGTTCAATGACCTGGTATCCCAGGCGAGCTGTGAGCAAACCAGCACCGAGCCCTTGTCCTGCCCGGGTAGACAAGCGTGTTAACAGCTCCGCACTTACCCACTGCGCGCCCAGGTCAACGGCAACTTCACTGAGCCCGGCGTAAGCAATATTTGCGAATACCTGACGCCACAAACGAATACGAGCCCAGTAACCCAGTTTTACGCCGTAAAGTTCAGCAATACGCGATATCATGCGCTGGTTACGCCACATCACAATCAACATATCCAGTAAAGCAAAGGGACTAACAGCCACCATAGCGGCAGCTTCAGCTGACCAGCGGCTGATGACCCGGGTCGCCTGCTGATCAACCCGGCTTAGAATATCGACTTCAAATCGCTCACGCTCTTCATCTGCGGACCAGTACGGCTGCTTGATTTGCTGCCAGCGGTGCTCTAAATCGGGGTGTTGCAACAACTGCAGCTGTTGCTCTGGTTCCGGCTCATCAGATTGCTTTTTCCAACGCCGCTTCAAGCGCTGTAACAACCAAACTTCCCGCACAATAAAACTTAAAAATGCCAAAGCAATAACGCCAAAGCCAACAGCCCATAAACTGCCTAAAAAAATATTCTGCTGCAGCCGCTCAAGAACCATCAATACCGCTTCAATTAAGGCGGCCGACAACGCAAAAACCACACCCACTGCCAGCCACTTACCCCAACGGCCCGGTTTGCGGTCAACTGTGCCTGCTGTCGCCTCTGGCTTTAATCCATCTGGCACATTACTGCTTTCTGAGACTTCAACTGCCGGTTCTTCCACCGAATAATAAGTTAGCTTGCGCGAGTCACTCACTTCAGTTTATCTCCTAAAACGTATTCAAGTAGCTGATCGAGACGAATATGTGGCAATGGCGAATCTTGCACGGTGAAGCCTGGATAAAATTGCGGATAAACGTAACCTCGTCGCCAGTCTGCTCCGGTTGGTATAGCGTCCGGCATCTCCGGAGCCCCAACCCGCACAAACTCTCGCTGTTCATTAATACCGTCAAGCACCGTAGTTCCGTCACTCAGTTTCTTAATTTGACTGGTCGCAATGCCGGCAACACTAAATACCTGATGAGGAATTTGGTCGAACTGAAGCTCCTGACGCTGCTTTTGTGTCATCAATCGTAATAGATTAGTCAGTTTTTGATGGTCTTGCGGAGCTATGCTGTCAGCTTTAGTGGCAACCAGAGCCACTTTATCAATCACGGGTGAAAACAGTCGTTTCAGCAAGCTGTTATTGCCATAAGAGAAGCTCTTCATCAGCTCATTGATAGCCAGTTGCAGCTCGGCAAAATGGTGTTCACCATTTTGTAGCGCCTGCAGCACATCAACCAAGACAACCTGTCGGTTAAAATACTTAAAGTACTTTTGGTAAAACGGTGTAATAACGTGTTGCTGATAGTAGCGGTATTTTTCCTGCAACCGTTTTGCCCAGACATCAGGTAATGGCCGGGACAAGGGCCAGGGGAAAAACTCGAGAGCCGGAGCTCCTTCAAGCTCACCGGGTAACACCATCCGCCCGGGCTGCAACAGTAATAATTTTCGACTTCTGCACTGACGCAAGAAGGCGCGATAGTCGGCCGCTAACTCGCGTAGCTGCTGCTCAGCACTGTCTTCCGATGCTTCATTTACCATTGAGTTAACTTTTTCCAGCCACTCACTGGCCAGTTTATGGCGCAGTTCCGCGTTAAGCAGCTGCTGCTGTTGCTGGCTCCATTCATCATAGCTCAGCTGCAATAAAGGTAAATCGAGTAGCCATTCACCCGGGTAGTCAATTAAGTCTAAGGTTAACCGACGAGTCTCCAGAACACGTCCTGCAAGACCACTTCGCGGCTGGTATTTTACTTCTACCCGTATTTCGCTAACGTCGCGGGTTGACTGAGGCCACTTCGGGGTGTCTCCGGTTAAACAATTAATAGCCCCCTCATAATCGAAACGGGAAACCTGCCAGTTGCTGCTGGTATGTAAACGACAGCCATTAAGCCGCTGCTGCTGTTTCACCTTTAAGTAGGGCAGTTGCTGAGTTTCGTTGGCGTAGAGTAGCTGCTCTAAAATTCCGGTAATTAAAGCGGTTTTACCGGCACCACTTAGGCCTGTTACAGCAAGACGGATATGACGATCAAACCCGCGATGAATAGCGTCGCGGGTTTGGTGCTTAAGCTTCTGGAAACGGCTCACAGACGATTGAATTCTCGTTGAAGATTATAGTGATTCGAGGTTACGTACTTTTCCATTGATTGCAACTGCTCTTCCAGCTCATCAAACTCGCGCTTAATGTCACGGAAAGCATCTCTTGGCGGCTCTCCGCCCTGCCATACCTTTGTCTTAACGTCGACATTGTGGCGTATGCCATTTGCCGGCTTTTTATCCAGAATAAACCATCCTGCGATATACAGTATAAAGAAAAAGCCATCGGAGAAAATTAAGCCGGTAAAAAACACCACACGTACTAACCAGGGTTCCAGATTCAGGTACTCTGCAAGCCCGGCGCAAACACCGGCAATTTTCCCTCTTTCTGAGTCGCGACGTAGTTCACGTTTCGGTAATTGCACACTCATTGTCTGTCCCTCCAACCCGGAGCGTCAGCATCCAAAATGCGTTCCAGTGTCTGTACACGCTCCCGGATGCGTTTCGCCTGATCGGCCAGTAACGCCAAAGATTCCCTTTCTTCCTCATTCAGTCCCTGGTTCATTTGCCGCTTACTGCGATAATGAAGGATGATCCAGATGGGCGCGACCACCAAAACAAACAGAATGATCGGCGCCATAAACATCCCTAAAATTGCTTCAATATCCATTTTGTTCAGCCTGCTTTAAGAGTCTTGTTTTGTTTTTGAGCTCATACGAGCGCGTAAAGCTTCCAACTCGTCATTCACTTTACTCTCGTTTTCCAGCTCTGCAAACTCATCACGCAATGTCCGTTTACCCATATCGTAGGATTCGACCTGAGCTTCTAAATCATCGATCTTCGCTTCGTAACGGTCAAAACGCTGCATTGCATCGTCAACTTTGCCACTATCAACCTGCTGTTTAACCTGTAAACGGCTGCTCGCGGTTTTCTGACGCATTAAAATGGTTTTTTGACGAGACTTAGCATCGGCCAGTTTTTCCTGAAGCTGACCAATTTCATCATTCAGTTTATCCAGGCTTTCGTTAACGCGATCCATTTCCTGCTGCAGCGCATCAACGCCTTGCTGTGCTTTTTGCTTTTCAACTAAAGCCTGGCGTGCTAAATCTTCACGCTCTTTAGTTAACGCCAGTTCAGCTTTGTTTTCCCATTCCTGAACTTCGTTTTCCATACGCTGCTGCTGACGCTGAATGTCTTTCTTTTCAGCCAACAAACGTGCAGATGTTGAGCGTACTTCAACTAACGTATCTTCCATTTCCTGAATGATCAGTCGCACCATTTTCTGCGGATCTTCAGCTTTATCCAATAAAGAATTGATATTGGAGTTCACGATATCGCTAAAACGTGAAAAAATACCCATAATAATTACCTCATACTGGTTTAATAAACGATTCGGTAATTTATTATTCAAGTATCAAGCCAACTTTTATTTATTTTTTAACAAGCTGTTTTATAAAAGTTTTTTTGATTTCACGAACATTTTGCACTTGCGCCAGTTCGTAAAATAAACTAATAATTAGCAAAAATAACTATAATATAAGGCATTCGACATGCGCCCTGAGCGACAACCCGACAACCTCATTGGCCAGTCCAACAGTTTTTCCGACGTGCTGGAACAAGTTTCGCAAATTGCGCCTCTCGATAAACCCGTCCTTATTATTGGAGAACGTGGCACCGGTAAAGAGCTTATCGCCTCACGCTGTCATTACCTTTCCAAACGTTGGCAACAACAATATATTACGCTTAATTGTGCTGCGCTGAATGAAAACCTGTTAGACAGTGAGCTGTTCGGGCATGAAGCCGGCGCATTCACCGGAGCCGCTAAAAAACACGAAGGCCGCTTTGAACGCGCCGACGGCGGCTCGTTGTTTCTTGACGAGCTGGCAAATACTTCATTACGAGTACAAGAGAAACTCCTGCGCGTTATTGAGTATGGAGAGTTCGAACGAGTCGGCGGACGCCACCCGGTTAAAGTGGATACGCGCCTGATAGCCGCTACAAATGAAGACCTTCCTTCACTTGCTGCCAGTGGTAAATTCCGCTCAGATTTGCTTGACCGCCTCGCTTTTGATGTCATCACCCTGCCACCCTTACGTGAAAGACGCGACGACATTATGTTACTTGCTGAGCATTTTGCGATTTCAATGGCCAGAGAAATGGAGCTTGAACTGTTTAGCGGTTTTTCAGAAAAAGCCCGAAAAACACTAATGGAATACCACTGGCCCGGTAACGTAAGGGAATTAAAAAATACCGTTGAGCGCAGCCTGTACCGACTGGGCAATGGGCATGTCCCTATTCACGATATTATTATTGATCCGTTTAATAGTCCGTTCCGCCCTAAAACTTCAGTCACGAAAACTGCGGCACAGGAGCCGGTGGTCAGCGAAATAGCGCCTCAGGACAATAACGGATCGAACGACCTGCCTAAGTTGAACCCAGAACAACCCATCGACTTTAAGCTGAAGTCTCAGGAGTATGAAACTGAAGTCTTGTCACAAGCCTTACGTTTATGTCAGTTTAACCAAAAGAAGACAGCAAGTTTTCTCGGACTGACATATCATCAATTACGTGGTTACTTAAAAAAGTACCAGTTATTGGAAGGGGCTTCTGCAGCTAATGATTAAAGCGTACGCCAACGTCGCTGTTATTGCGGCCGCACTGGTATCGGGTTGCCAGTCGGAAGAGCCAGAGCCCGCGCCTCTGGCTGACGGCATTATTTACTGCTCAGAAGGCAACCCGGATACCTTTAATCCGCAGCTCATCACTTCCGGAACAACAGTAGATGCTACGGCAGCTCAGTTATACGACCGCCTAATAGACTACGATGCCAAGCAGCAAAAGTTTGTACCGGCATTAGCAAAGCGCTGGGAAACTTTAGACAATGGAACACGCTACCGATTTTATTTACGTGAAGGCGTTCAGTTTCATAAAACCGACTACTTTGAACCAACAAGAGAATTAACCGCTGAAGATGTTCAATTTAGTTTTAACCGTTGGCTCGATGAAACCAGTCTTTACCATCATGTCGGCGGAAGCTATCCGTTTTTCAGTGCTACCGGCCTCGATCAACTCATCAATAAAGTCGTGAAGATTGACGAAATGACAGTCGATATTGTACTTAACAATGCCGACAGCTCATTCCTGGCAAATTTGGCAACTGATTTCGCTATCGTTTTGTCCGCCGAGTACGCACAGCAACTTCTAGTCGCCGAACGACCAGAACAAATTGACAGCTTACCGATAGGGACCGGCCCTTATCGTTTTGAAAGTTACCGAAAAGATATCTTAATTCGGTATTCGCGTCACCCTGACTACTGGCGTGAGGGCCCGGGTATTAAACACCTGGTTTACTCTATTACTCCTAACGCCAATAAACGCATGCTGAAATTAGTTACCGGCGAATGTGACATCATTCCTTACCCATTGGTCAGCGAGTTGAAAGCTCTTAACCGGGAGCAACTCATGGTCACCAATGAGGTCAGTCCTAACGTTTCATTTTGGGCTTTTAACACGCAAAAAGAACCCTTTGATGATCCTCTCGTTCGTCAGGCTTTAAGTCACGCGATTAACCGCGAAGCCATTATTCAGACAATTTATTACGGCAACGCAGAGCTGGCGCAGTCGATATTGCCCCCAACATCCTGGGCATACGATGACCGGGGCATTCAGTATCAATACGATCCGGAAAAAGCCAGACGCCTGTTACAGGAAGCTGGCCACTCCAGCCTGGACATTACGATTTGGGCGATGCCAGTACAGCGAGTCTACAACCCCAATGCCCGTAGAATGGCAGAGCTTATGCAATCGGATTTAGCTCAAATAGGCGTATCTGCGCGCATTGTTTCATACGAATGGAATACCTTTCGGCGACGCCTGTCCCGAGGGGAGCACGATACAGTTCTCATAGGCTGGTATGCCGATAATGCCGACCCTGATAACTTTTTCCGGCCCCTGCTGAGTTGTGCCGCAGTAGCGACCGGCGGCAATCGGGCTAACTGGTGCCACACCGGTTTTGACCAACTTCTGTACAGTGCCATTGCGACGACAAACCCAGAAGAGCGCAAAGCTTTATATCAGTCAGCGCAGCACTTGTTGAATCAACAACAACCTTTACTGCCCATTGCTCATTCAAAGCGTTTTCAGGCACAACAAAAAAGTATTAGCGGTGTCGAATTGCCCCCTTATGGCGGTATTAACTTTCGTCTTGCGACTAAAAAGCCTGTACAGGAGCAATCGCAATGACTCGCTATCTTGTTGGCCGCTTAAGTGTTTTTATTATTGCCGTTTTTTTACTGACAGTTTTTAGCTTCAGTCTTAATTACCTGTTTCCGGGTGACCCAATAACCAATATGACCGGTGTTCGTACCTTCCAGAACAATTATTCATTAGTGATGGAGTTACGCGCCGGAGACGAAAACATTGCCGCGCAGTACCTACACTACTTACGCCACCTCTTCGCAGGTGACTGGGGGCTGTCGTTAAGTAATAGCACGCCGGTGTTTGCTGACGGTCTCCAGCATTTTATGGCGTCAATGGAACTGGTTATTCTGGCGTTATTGGTTGCAGTCATCTTTGGCTTACCTTTGGGCGTATTTGCAGCGACTCGCTTCAGACAACGCTCAGACAAGGCAGTAATAAGCCTGGCAATGATGGGCTACTCTATTCCGGTATTCTGGTTAGCACAACTCTTGATCTTGCTGTTCGCTATAAAGCTGGGATGGTTTCCCATTACGGGTCAAATTAATCCACTATATGGCGTAGAACCACAAACCGGTTCTATTCTAATCGATGTATTCCTTAGTCAGTCAGAGTATAAGGCTGAAGCACTTCAGGACGCTTTAAACCATATTGTTTTGCCGGTGCTGATATTGGCCATTATGCCTATGATGTTGCTACTCAGACTTATGCGAAACGCAACTCAGGAGATGCTGCAGAAACCTTTTGTCAAAGCAGCCAGAGCTCGCGGTTTAAGCGAATGGCGCGTGCTAATAAAGCACGCTATTCCCAACGCCGTGCAATCGGTACTGCAACAAACCACGCTACTTTTTAGTTTACTGTTAACGAACAGTATTGTTGTCGAGTCCATTTTTAACTGGCCCGGAATGGGTAATTGGCTTATCCGCAGTATATTTGAACGTGACTACCCTATTATTCAGGCTGCAGTACTGATGTTCGCTTTCGTGATTTTACTATTCAACCTCCTGGTTGAGCTTTACCACGGCTGGCGCTTTCCAATAGTGAGGCATGAACAAAATGCCACAGATTAACCTCTATCATCACGACGAAACACCGTCTCCGCTGCAACTGGTCTGGAAAAGCTATCGAGCCAGGTTTTTATCCATGGCAGCGCTTTATGTTTTATTAGCAATGATTCTCGTGGTTATTTTGTCGCCACTACTGGCGCCGTTTAACACTTCAGCTCAATTTTCTGACGCTATCGCACTACCACCCTCATGGGTTGAAAGCGGTAATATGAAGTATTTATTCGGTACGGATGATCTTGGTCGCGACATGCTTTCGAGGCTTCTGATAGGCGGTTTATACAGCCTTGGCCTTCCCATACTTATGGTTGCTGTATCGTCATTAATAGGAATGAGTATTGGCGCACTTGCGGGCATTGATCGCACCATCAAGTATCAAAGTCTGTCGCGATTATTTGATACTCTGCTATCTATCCCATCGTTTTTGATGGCTCTTATCATTATTGCTATTCTCGGCACCGGTTTTAACAACGTTGCCTTTGCCATAACACTGTCGCTCATTCCACAGTTCATTTTTGTCACGCGCAATGCTGTTCACGAAGAGTGGCACAAAGACTACGTGACAGCTTCGCGGCTAAATGGTTGCTCAAAGGCTTATTTGCTTTATCGGGTTATCTTACCCAATGTTACACCAACACTGGTCATGCAGTTAACGGTGTCTCTTTCTGTTGCTATTATGGATATTGCTGCGCTTAGCTTTCTTGGCCTGGGTATTCAGGCCCCGACTCCAGAATGGGGAAGTATGTTGGCGCGGAGCCTGGACGAAGTTTATTTATCACCCTGGTCAATGGTTTTACCGGGCGTTACCCTGTTTATTACGATAATGGCTATTAATATTGTTGGAGACAGTTTACGTCGCGCCTTAAAAGAAAGGGTTAACAGCTAATGCAGTTACTCGACATCCGCAATTTGACGGTTGAAATGCAAACACCACAAGGTGTTGTTCGCGTGCTCGATAAGGTCAACCTGCAACTCAGCGAAGGCGAAATACACAGCATAGTGGGCGAATCTGGCTCAGGTAAAAGTCTGCTGGCTAAAGCGATTGTCGGCTTTATTAACCCTAACTGGCAGGTTACTGCAGACAGACTCTGGTGGAACGGTCAAGACCTGCTGGCAATGACACCTAAGCAACGTCGGCACATTACCGGTCGCGACATGGCAATGATTTTTCAGGACCCTAACGCCTATCTAGACCCTAACAGCACGGTTGAACAGCAAATTATTGAAGCCATTCCACAAGGCGATGTGCGCGGCACCTTCATGCGCCGCAGAGTAGATCGTAAGACTCGGGTAAAAAGGCTGTTGCACCGGGTTGGTATTCGCGACCATGAATCAATTATGGACAGTTACCCTTTCGAATTGTCTCAGGGCATTGCACAAAAAGTGAGTATCGCCATCGCTATAGCTCACCGCCCCCGTCTACTCATTGCTGATGAACCAACCACTGCCATGGAGCCATCGACACGACTGCAGATTCATCGATTGATTGCCCGGCTGGCTGTCAGTCAGCAGATGTCAGTCGTACTTATTTCGCAGGACGTAGCATCAATTTTGCCGGAAACTAAGCGGCTAACAATGCTCTACTGTGGTCAGTTAATGGAAACCGGCCCGGCAAATGAAGTATTGTCAGAGCCTGCGCACCCTTACACCGACTCAATGATTCGCATGTCGTTACAAACGCAACAGCAGCTTCCTCATAAAGCTCGGCTACCGACCTTACCAGGTACTATTCCAACGCTGCGCCATATGCCCATTGGTTGCCGCTTAGGACCAAGATGCCCATACGCGCAAAAAACCTGTGTAAAAGCACCTGTAGCAACCCATGAACGGCAACGTGTCTTTCATTGTCACTTTCCATTACTGGATACAACGCCATGAGCCATTTACTCGAAGTGCGCAATTTGGGTAAAACATTTCGCTCACGTAAAGGCTGGCCATGGTCACCCAAGTCAGTCGCGATAGAACCACTTTCATTTACACTTGAAGCTGGCGAAATACTGGCCGTTATGGGCGAAACAGGTTCGGGGAAATCCACTCTTGCGCAAATTATTGGCGGCGTTGCGACCGCCAGCAGCGGAGAAATTTGGCTCAATGGTCAAAAGGTTCATAGCAAGAACTACTCTCAGTTGTGCAACAATATTCGCATGATTTTTCAGGACAGCGAAAACTCACTGAACGCTCACCTCACCATAGGTAAGCAGCTGGAAGAGCCTTTGTTGTTCAATACAGAACTAAGTCCTGCTGAGCGCCGGGAAAGGGTCAACGTAACTTTACAACGTGTTGGCATGCTGAGAGAGCACTGGGAGTTTTATCCTCATATGCTCTCTAGTGGTCAGAAACAGAGAGTTTGCATTGCACGGGCTATTATTCTTGAACCACAAATTGTGGTTGCCGATGAAGCCTTGGTTGCACTTGACCCATCAGTTAGAGCTCAAATCATTAACCTAATGCTCGATCTTCAGAAAGATATGGGTATATCTTACATTTTAGTGACACATTCGCCGCAAATCGTGAAACACATTGCTGATAAGATCTTAATTTTATATCGTGGTAAAATGATCGCGTTTGATAAAACAGACATAGTACTAGAAGACACGCAGCAACCTTATGTTCAACAATTGCTGCACGAGCACTTGAAACAGAACATTCAATATAACAGCGACAGAAGCGCTAAGATCGCTGACTAAAACTAAAAAAACAGGAGTTTAATGTGGAAACAGGTACTCTGATATCACTAGCGCTGTACTTTATTGTCATGCTAGGTATTGGGCTTTATGCCTACAAAAAATCTACTGACTCAGTTTCAGGCTATATGCTTGGAGGACGAGGTTTAGGACCTGGTGTTACAGCATTGTCAGCTGGTGCATCCGACATGAGTGGGTGGATGTTGATGGGCTTACCCGGTGCAATTTACGTCTCTGGCGTATCACAGTTGTGGATTGCAGTGGGTCTGGTCATCGGTGCATATCTTAACTATGTTATTGTTGCACCACGCCTAAGAACCTATACAGAAGTCGCTAACGACTCTATTACTATTCCCGACTACTTTGCCAATCGCTTTAATGATAAAGGTCGTCGGCTGCGTATTTTTTCTTCCGTCGTTATCATTATATTCTTCACCCTATACACCTCTGCTAGTCTGGTTGCGGGAGGCAAGCTGTTCGACAGCTCCTTTGGCATGGACTACACCACCGGTCTCTGGGTAACAGCCGGTGTTGTTTGTGCTTATACACTGTTCGGGGGCTTCCTTGCGGTCAGTATGACTGACTTTGTGCAAGGCTGTATCATGTTTGTCGCTTTGGTCTTAGTACCTATCGTGGCCTTTTCCGAACTCGGTGGCTACAGCAGTGTTGTTGGTCAGGTTGGAGACATAAATCCGGACTTCCTTGCCTTCTTTAAGGACGGAGCTACCGGGGAGATGTTAGGCACACTGGGTATCATTTCGCTTCTGGCCTGGGGTCTTGGCTATTTCGGCCAGCCACATATTATCGTGCGCTTTATGGCAATTCGTTCAGTGAGTGATGTAAAAGCGGCTCGCCGTATTGGTATTTCCTGGATGACCGTTTCTATCATCGGGGCCATGGCAACCGGTTTTGTCGGCATAGCTTATGTGGCAGAAACCAAAATGAGCCTGCCCGATGCTGAAACTATCTTCATCATTTTCTCGCAGTTCTTGTTCCACCCATTAATTGGTGGTTTCCTGCTGGCAGCTATTCTGGCTGCAATTATGAGTACCATATCATCGCAATTGCTGGTTAGCTCAAGCTCTTTAACAGAAGACTTTTATAAGGCCTTCCTGCGTAAAGACGCCAGTGATAAAGAACTTGTTTTTGTTGGACGCATGTCGGTTTTAGCGGTTTCTTTAGTCGCTATTTGGCTGGCATGGAACCCGGAAAACACCATCTTGAGTCTGGTCAGTAACGCCTGGGCTGGCTTCGGAGCCGCATTCGGCCCCGTAGTTATTCTGAGTCTATTCTGGAAACGCATGAACCGTAATGGCGCATTAGCAGGCATGTTAGCTGGTGCCATCACTGTACTGTTCTGGATTTACGGACCAACCTTTGGCGGCGAGCACCTTTCAGCGTACGTCTATGAAATTGTGCCCGGCTTTATTCTGTCTACTCTGGCTATTATTATCTTCAGCAAAATTACCGCTGAACCAGAGCAAGAGCTTCAGGATAAATTTGTTGAAATGGAAAGCGTCATTGACGACTACTACCATGGTGACAAAAAAGGCTAAAATAGCTTTCGCTATGTAACTGATAAAAAGACCAGCCCATCGCGGCTGGTCTTTTTTGTTTTAAGAGTCCAGCCTATAGTGATAGAAAACAAAAAAGGTAAACACTATGGCTAAATTAAACATTATTGCATCGGCCGCAATCGCTTTTTCATGCGCAGCGGCAACTCTACCAAGCAACGCCAGTGACCGAATTACCGGGCATCACTTTGCGACCCGCTCTGAAGCTATGGCACCGACAGCTATGACTGCAACCAGTCAACCCCTAGCAACTCAGGTTGCGTTAGATATTATGCAGGAAGGCGGTAACGCTATTGACGCGGCAATTGCTGCTAATGCTGTATTAGGACTGGTTGAACCCACAGGTAATGGTATAGGCGGCGACTTATACGCCATTGTATGGGATGCCGACTCAGAAAAGCTCTATGGACTGAATGCTTCGGGCCGTTCGCCACAAAGTCTTTCGCTGGAATACTTTAAGAAAAATGGGTACGAATCGATTCCGGCCCGGGGCGTATTGCCACTGTCTGTACCTGGCGCGGTAGATGGTTGGTTTGAATTACATGGCCGGTTTGGCAATTTGAGTATGGATAATATCCTACAGCCAGCCATAAACTATGCCGAGTCCGGATTCCCGGTTACCGAAGTCATCGCTTATTACATGGAGCGCAATGCTGAAGTACTCGAAGACATACCAGGGTTTGCAGATGTCTTTATGCGCGACGGTAATGTACCGGAAAAAGGAGAGCGATTTAAAAACCCTGATCTGGCAAATACTTACAAAATGCTTGCCAACGACGGTCGTGACAGTTTTTATAAAGGTGAAATTGCCCGCACCATTAGTGACTTCGTGGAGGAGCATGGTGGCTTTCTTTCCTACGAGGACTTAGCTCAGCATACATCAACCTGGGTCGACCCTGTCTCGACTAACTACCGCGGGTACGATTTATGGGAATTACCGCCTAACACCCAGGGAATTGCCGCTCTTCAAATTTTAAACATGCTTGAACAGTTTGATATCAAAGCGATGGGTTATGACAGCCCGGAGTACATTCATCATTTTGTTGAAGCCAAGAAGCTCGCTTTTGAAGACCGTGCTAAATACTATTCCGATCCGGACTTTAGCGACGTACCGGTTGAAGGTCTTATTGACAAAGAGTACGGCAAAGAACGCGCTAAACTGATTAACTCTGAACGTGCCGGACGTTCTTATGAACCAGGTAATCCGCCAACTGAGGGCGATACTATTTATCTCACCACGGCCGATAAAGACGGCAATATGGTTTCTCTTATCCAGAGTAATTATCGTGGTATGGGCTCTGGTGTCACCCCGACAGGCTTAGGTTTTGTTCTGCAAAACCGTGGAGAGCTCTTTGCTTTGGATCCAAACCATCGCAACGTATTTGAGCCAGGAAAGCGCCCTTTCCATACCATTATTCCTGCCTTTGTGACTAAAGATGGCAAACCAGTAATGAGCTACGGTGTTATGGGGGGCGCAACACAGCCTCAAATGCATGCACAGATTCTTATCAATATGATTGATTTTGGTATGAACCTACAAGAAGCTGGTGACGCTCCTCGCATACTGCACACAGGCTCAAGTCAGCCAACAGGATCTAAAATGAACGACGGAGGTGTCGTTAGTCTGGAAAATGGCTTCTCAAAGCATACACGCCGCGAATTAATTAAAATGGGGCACACCCTACAGGAGGCTGTTGGTCCATACGGTGGTTATCAGGCTATCTGGAAAGACCATGAGCAAGATGTCTACATTGGTGCTTCTGAAAGCCGTAAAGACGGCCACGCAGCTGGTTACTAATTAAGCGCCCGTTTCGCTGCTTACCGAGCAGCGAAACGGCTTTGTTTTTACTGTATCGAACTAACCTCTTCGCTCGCGATACAGGTCAATTTCTTCCATGATCAAATCACGCATTCTCGTTGTTGTCTCATAACCAAGATCAATGGCTTCCTGACCACGATAAAACTCCATAATACCAATATGACCAAGCTTTGGTTGTACGAGTATGTCCGGCGGATCACCCGCCATACGGGCCTTAGTAATACGCTCCTGCATAATGTCTATGGAGCTGGCCATAACACTGAACATACCCGGTGCTTTTTCACCATTATTTCTAAAGCGTTCTTTAAAACTATCCAGATATTCTTTACTACCAGACCACATGTTATCGAAAAAGCCATTTTCGTTATCCTGAACTTCCATATCAGCTTTTTCTTTTTCAAGCTGTTCAGCTTCTGTTTGAGGTGGAATACTGCGCCCACGCCGTTGTAGTGCTTTAGAATTCAACTGCGAGTTAAGATGTACTGCAATAACAAAGTCTGCGCCTAGAGCTCTGCACAAAGACACAGGTACCGGGTTAACCAGACCACCGTCAATTAGCCATCTTCCGTCAAAAGATTTAGGGGATAAAACCCCCGGCATCGCACAAGAAGCGCGTGAAGCATCGTAGAGGTCGCCTTCGCGCAACCAAATTTCGCGGCCGCTGTATAAATCTGTAGCCACGGCACCATAAGTAATTGGCAAGTCTTCTATATTTCGCTGACCGAACTCTTCCCGCGCACGGTTAAATACCTTTTCGCCGCCAATAATACCGCCATGGTTAAAGCCGAAATCCAGCAAATTGAATACTTCCCAGCGGTTCATGCCCTGAACCCATTGCTCGATTTCAGCTAACCGACCTGAAGCATAACCCGCTCCGACTAAAGAGCCTATTGACGTTCCTGCCACCATATTAATCCGGACGCCCATTTCTTCCAGCGCCTTTATAACCCCAATATGCGACCAACCCCGAGCAGCACCAGAGCCCAGAGCCAAAGCGACTTTCACTTCCGACATGTTCTTTTTCCTGCTTTTCTTACTAATGCATCTATCGTACTATGATTATTCATTCGTCAACAACATCACTGAGCAGTTAGATGATTTGGACAAAACGCCAGTCAGGTACATCAGAGCAGCGCCCGAACGATACCCGCACGGACTTTCAACGCGATAAAGCCCGGATTCTTCACAGTGCTGCGTTCAGAAGACTGCAGGCTAAAACGCAAGTCATGTATGTTGGTATGCACGACTTCCCGCGGACTCGACTGACACATTCGCTCGAAGCCAGCCAAATAGGCGCAAGTCTGGTTGTTCATTTAAGTAACCAGAATCCAGACGTCGCTTCTCAGCTTGAACTGTCAGAGCCGTTACTTGAATCATTATGTCTGGCTCACGATATAGGCCATCCACCATTTGGTCACGGCGGCGAAATTGCTCTCAACTACATGATGCGAAATAACGGAGGGTTTGAAGGTAATGGCCAAACCTTTCGCATTGTAACTCAACTTGAAGCCTACACGCCCCAGCATGGCATGAATTTAACCCGGCGGACCTTAATGGGTTTACTAAAATACCCGGTCTTAGCCAGTCGTATCTGCCAGCAGAAACTCCCTGCCGATGTCACTAACTTTCGCCATTTACGCACCCGCGAGTGGTTACCTCCTAAAGCCTTATACGATGATGACTCTGAGCAGTTGAACTGGGTCCTTCAACCCTTAAGTGATTCAGATAAGAAAGGCTTCCAGGAATTATTACAGCAACCTTCTGGCAATACCCATGGCAAAAGCGCGCTCAAAAGCATTGATGCATCCATTATGGAAACTGCAGATGACATCGCTTACGGCGTCCACGATCTTGAAGACGCTATTGTCGTAGGTCTTATTCAGCGACATCACTGGGAAGACCAAATGCTTTCTGACCTGCGACAACTGGAAGCAGAGCTACCTGACTTTAATGCAAAGGAACTGACAGAAGATCTCTTTTCCGGAAGCCATCACCGTCGAAAACAAGCCATTGGTGGCTTAGTGAACCGCTTACTGACATCTGCAAAGTTAGAACGAACGGCCTATGACTTCGAATGTCCGTTACTTCAGTATCAAGTTCAGCTCGGTGAAGCCGAGAAAATTCTGCTGAACTCATTGAAACAGTTTATTTTTAATTGGGTAATTCGTAAGCCGGAAATGCAGGCTCAGGAGTTTAAAGGCCAGCAAATTGTCATGGAATTATTCGAAGTTCTGGCCGTAGAACCTGAACGGTTGCTTCCGGAAAATACGAGCTTACGTTATATGCAGCAAAAGCAGAAAGGCGAAAATGCATTACGCGTTATTTCCGACTACCTGTCAGGCATGACCGACGGTTACGCGGCTAAGCTGTATCAAGAGCTGTTCTCTGTTAGTTCACCCAAAAGCGCTTTTCAGTAACACTTCTAGACAAAAAAGCCGAAGCAATAAGCTTCGGCTTTTAACTCTGATAAGAAAGCTTTTATTTATGACAGACTAATGTCATCTTTCTCATTGGTTTTTGCTTCGTTCTTAGCTTCTTCTTTCGCCGCAGCGCGTTCAGCTTCGCGGTCTTCTTTCGTTCTCTTTTCTGGTCTGGATAACAACAGCTCACGCAGACGACCTTCTAGTTCATCAGCAATTTTCGGGTTGTCTTGCAAGAACTTCATTGAGTTCGCTTTACCCTGCCCGATTTTATCGCCGTTATAGCTATACCAGGCTCCTGCTTTGTCGACCATTTTGTGCTTAACACCCAAGTCGATTAGCTCGCCTTCTTTAGATATACCTTTTCCGTATAAAATTTGGAAGTTTGCTTCTTTAAAGGGCGGTGCAACTTTGTTCTTAACGACTTTAACACGGGTTTCGTTACCGACCACTTCGTCGCCTTCTTTCAATGCGCCGGTACGGCGAATATCCAGACGAACCGAAGAGTAGAATTTCAAGGCGTTACCACCTGTCGTCGTTTCAGGGTTACCAAACATAACACCTATTTTCATCCGAATTTGGTTGATGAAAATACACATGGTGTTTGATTTCTTAATGTTCGATGTCAATTTACGCAAAGCCTGTGACATTAAACGTGCTTGCAAACCAACATGGCTGTCACCCATTTCGCCTTCGATTTCAGCTTTAGGTGTCAAAGCCGCTACAGAGTCGACAATAACCACATCGACAGCGCCTGAGCGAACTAACATATCGCAGATTTCCAGCGCCTGCTCTCCGGTGTCTGGCTGTGATATCAATAAATCATCGACATTAACCCCGAGAGCTTCAGCATAGATTGGGTCGAGTGCGTGCTCAGCATCAACGAAAGCACAGGTCTTACCCATTTTCTGGGCTTCAGCGATAACTTCCAGAGTTAACGTTGTTTTACCGCTCGATTCAGGACCATAAATTTCTACGACCCGACCAAAAGGCAAGCCGCCAATACCCAGAGCAACATCCAGCCCTAATGAACCGGTTGAAACAGAGGCAATATCCAGAGTCTGGTTATCGCCCAGACGCATGATAGAACCTTTACCAAATTGACGTTCGATTTGTCCGAGCGCTGCATCTAACGCCTTTTGACGATCATTGCTCATTATAAGCTCCGTTATTAATCACTGGTTTTATACACAGTATACTGTACACATTTACAGTATCAAGTATTGTTCTGACTTTTTCCTTGAAATACAACTAAGTTATTGTAATTCAATTGTATTTATCAGTTTATTTAAAACTGAGTCCATTGTTTTCAAACGAATCTCTGCGCGATTACCCGAAAAGTGCTCATTCCAAGTCCAGCAGCTTTTATTATTCGCAATAGCCATCCAGACCAAACCAACCGGTTTATCGGCAGTGCCACCTCCCGGCCCTGCTACACCGCTAACTGCAATACTCCAGTCAGCACCGCATAAGGACAAAGCCCCGGAAGCCATTTGTTCAACACAGGCTTCAGAAACAGCCCCATGTTTTTCCAGTACTTGTGCTTCAACCGCCAGCAGCTTTTGTTTGAGCGCATTAGTATAGGTGATTATTCCACCATTAAACCAAGCAGAACTTCCAGCAACTTCGGTAATAGCGTATCCTATTCCTCCTCCGGTACAGGATTCTGCGGTACAAACTGTCTGCTGTTTTTGCTGCAGGCGTAGACCGACTTGTTCCGCGAGTTCAAAGGTTTGCGGCGCGACTGCCGTGGTTGCTAACATAACAATGGCTCCAGATAAGAATATTCAACTATGCCTGAATTCTCTGACAAACAGATCCAATCACATACCCCGATGATGCAGCAATACCTACGTATAAAAGCAGAACATGCTGACATGCTTTTATTCTATCGTATGGGGGACTTTTACGAACTGTTTTTTGAAGACGCTAAACGTTCGGCACAGTTACTGGATATCTCTCTGACGGCACGAGGCCAAAGTAACGGCGAACCTATCCCTATGGCGGGCGTGCCTTATCATGCGGTAGAGAACTACTTAGCACGCCTGGTCAATATGGGAGAATCCGTTGCGATTTGCGAACAAATTGGCGACCCGGCAACCAGTAAAGGCCCGGTTGAAAGAAAGGTAGTCCGCATTGTCACTCCCGGAACAGTCACCGATGAGTCACTATTAACTGAGAAGCAGCAAAACCTTTTAGTTGCTATTTGCCCTCTGGATCCGAAACAACCAGAAGGCGAGTATGCCATTTCCAGCCTTGAACTTAGCAGTGGCCGCTTTTGGTTAACCAAAGCGCACTCAGCCGAGCAGCTTGCAGCAGAAATGCAACGCCTTGAACCCGCTGAACTGCTTTACCCAGAGTCCATTTCTCTGGCCGGGCTGCCACTGGCAAAAGCCAAGTGTAAACGCCGCCCTGCCTGGGAGTTCGAACAACAAACAGCTTTCATGTTGCTGACCCGTCAATTCGGAACTCAGCACCTTGAAGGCTTCGGTATTAAAAACAATGAGCCGACCCTTGCTGCTGCCGGAGCTATTCTACACTACGTAAAAGAAACTCAACGCGCCGCTCTGCCCCATATTCAGGCCCTGGTAACTGAACATCCTCAGGATGCCATTATTCTGGACGCGGCAACACGGAGAAACCTAGAGCTGCAACAGAGCATGGGCGATGGCAACACGCATCTTTCTGCGGTACTCGACAAAACCGTTTCCGCTATGGGAAGCCGTCAGTTTCAACGATGGTTACAGCGCCCTATCCGGAATCATGAGGAACTGAACCAGCGTTACGACGCTGTCGATGCTTTACAGGGCAACAATAGCTACGAAAATGTGCAGTTTTCGCTGAAGAAGCTGGCCGACATTGAACGTATTGTCGCGCGGGTTGGTTTGAGAAGTGCCCGCCCCAAAGACTTTGCCAGACTTCGCGACAGCCTGGCGCAAGTACCCGAAATCCGCGACTACCTGTCTCATAACGCTTTAAGTTATTTGAAACAGAACATCCAACCCTTTCCGGAAATTGTCGATCTGCTGACCAGAGCCGTAATTGAACAACCGCCCTTATTGATTCGTGATGGTGGAGTCATTGCAAAAGGCTACGACAAAGAACTCGATGAACTACGAGATCTCGCCACCGGAGCTACCGACTACCTTAAGCAATTAGAGCAGCGCGAACGGGAAAGAAGCGGCATTGCCACACTAAAAGTTGGATACAACAAAGTCCACGGCTACTTTATTGAAGTCAGCCGGCAGTCATCAGAGTCCGTTCCAGATGATTATCAGCGCCGTCAGACGCTTAAAAACACTGAGCGTTATATAATTCCCGAGCTAAAAGAGCACGAAGATAAAGTACTTAACGCTCAGGCTCGCTCGCTGGCCAGAGAAAAATGGCTGTACGATCAGCTTTTTGAACATCTTCTACCGCAGGTCAATGCTTTACAAAAGAGTGCCTCCGGCCTTGCGCAACTCGATGCTCTTTGTTGCTTTGCAAAGCTAGCGGATAACTACCGCTACTGTCGGCCCCAACTTAAAAAAGACAATAGCTTAATTGAGCTGGAAGCGGCCCGTCATCCAGTTATTGAGCAGCTAAGTGACGAGCCTTTTATCGCTAACCCGATGTCTCTGACACCCGAGCAGCGAATGCTAATGATTACAGGCCCGAATATGGGCGGTAAGTCGACTTATATGAGACAAGCAGCGCTCATTGTTATTCTGGCTCACATGGGCTGCTACGTGCCCGCGGATAAGGCGATTATTGGAGATATCGATCGCATTTTTACACGTATTGGAGCTTCCGACGATCTAGCCTCAGGCCGCTCAACGTTTATGGTAGAAATGACAGAAACCGCTAATATTTTGCATAACGCTACCGCAAAAAGCCTGGTTCTCATGGATGAGATAGGTCGTGGCACGTCAACCTACGATGGTTTATCTCTAGCCTGGTCCTGTGCGGACTACCTGTCCCGACAGCTTAAATGTTTAACTTTATTTGCGACACATTACTTTGAACTAACGGAGCTTGCTGAAGAGCTGCCGGCAACCATCAACGTGCATGTTGATGCTAAAGAACATGGCGACACCATAGCGTTTTTGCATAAAGTCAGTGCGGGAGCTGCAAGCCAGAGTTTTGGTCTGCAAGTTGCGAAGTTAGCCGGGGTTCCCGATAATGTCATAAAAAGCGCAAAACAAAAGCTAACAGAGCTCGAACACACTCACCATGGCATTTCAAAAGCACCCCAACAAAAAGCTATGGAACTCCCCTTGCCAACTGAAGAGCAGAACCCTTTGCTTAGCGAATTAGAACAGCTCGACTTAAACGATTTAACACCAAGACAGGCACTGGATATCCTTTACCAATGGCAGCAGAAACAAAAAAGCTCAACCTGAGGTTGAGCTTTTTCTTCTAATGGCTTCTATTCCGGGCTAAACAACGAATCAAGTGTTAACCCTTGCTGCTTAAGGGAGTCCCTCAGTTTTCGCAAAGCCTCAACCTGTATCTGCCTAACACGTTCACGCGTCAACCCTATTTCATGGCCAACATCTTCCAGTGTTGACGGCTCATAACCCATAAGCCCAAAGCGACGAGCAAGTACTTCCCTTTGCTTAGGATTCAAAGACTGCAGCCACTCGGTAATGTTAATTTTCAGATTTTCATCCTGAAGAATGCCTTCCGGGCCCGTGTCAGAATCATCCGTTAATATGTCTAGCAATGCTTTGTCGTTATCACCACCAATGGGCGTATCAACTGAACTTATTCGTTCATTCAAGCGCAGCATTTTGGTAATGTCACCGACCGGTTTATCCAGACTTTCTGCAATATCTTCAGCCGTTGGTTCGTGATCCAGCTTATGCGCTAGCTCCCGAGCAGCACGAAGATACACATTCAGCTCTTTAACTACATGAATTGGCAGACGGATGGTTCGCGTCTGATTCATAATAGCTCGCTCGATAGTTTGTCGTATCCACCATGTGGCATAAGTTGAAAAGCGAAAACCACGTTCAGGGTCAAATTTTTCGACTGCCCTGATAAGACCCAGGTTACCTTCTTCAACTAAATCCAAAAGAGGTAAGCCCCGGTTAGAATAACGACGGGCAATTTTAACCACTAGTCGTAAATTACTCTCGATCATTCGGCGGCGAGCTGCCTTGTCGCCTTTTAAGGCTCGGCGGGAATAAAAGACTTCCTCTTCAGCAGTCAATAAAGGAGAGAATCCTATTTCTCCTAAATAAAGCTGCGTTGCGTCCATCTTTTTTTGATAACTGGTGGATGATGACAATAACGCTTCTTCCAGCTCTTCTGCAGAACTGTCCGCGCTATCAACTAACGTTTCTTCGTTAACTTCACCATTAATTTCTGCATTGTCGACTGATTCTTCCTTTATGCGGCTCATAACAAGCTCCTGTTATACTGAACACCGTGTTACTACACACGTCGACTTCCCTATCTTGTTATTATTATTCCCACATTACTAGCGAGATCTTGGTAAGTAATGCCTCGGATTAACCGACTTACCACGGAAACGAACTTCAAAATGTAACTTCACTCGCGGACTGCCTGAATCTCCCATTCGGGCAATTGTCTCACCTACGTCCACCCATTCCTGTTCCTTTACGAGAATTTTATCGTTGTGGGCGTAGGCAGTAATAAAATCATCGTTATGTTTCAATATGATTAAATTACCAAATCCGCGTAATGCATTTCCGACATAAACGACTTTTCCAGCTGCTGCAGCATTCACCGAATCGCCGCGCTCACCTGCAAAATCAATACCTTTATTACCCTGTTCCTGCAACGAAAAATCAGCTAAGACTTTTCCCGATGAAGGCCAACGCCAGACAATTTTATCGTTACTGGGCAGATCAACTTCAGGCCTTTTAATCTGCTGCTTAGGCTGTCTCTTACGACGCTTATCGGTTTGTTTTGCAACTGTTTTTTTTGTGCTCGTTTTTTGACCATACTCTTTCTGTTCAGTATTAGCAACGGGCGTTTTTATATTATTTTGTGCGTTATTTGAGGTTTTGTTATTCTGTTTAGCACTAGTCGTTCGCTGCGCCTTTCTGGCTGAGGTGGCCCCGTATTGCGGCTTACTCACCAGACTCAGTTTCTGTCCCGGATAAATAGTGTAAGGTTTTTGTAAATTATTAATTTGGGCAATATCCTGAACATCCATATTGGCTCTGAATGCGATTGAATAGAGGGTTTCGCCACGTTGAACTTCATATTCTTTATCGTTCAATGAGTTTGGCTCAAAATCCCGGTAGGTTTTTCCGGTGTACAGTTCATCGACCGGTGCAGGTGCTGATCGACCGCTGCATGCCTGAAGCAGAGTAATGGCAAAAATCAATAATATTAATTGCTTGATTGCCCCGGACGATAAAACCATCATTACACCAATTGCGCTATTACGTACCCAATAATAACCAGTATTACCAGTGTCCAGCCAATACGGTCAACATATTCACGCAGTTTTACACCCATTTCAGGACCGCCGGTACGTAGTAACCATGCGACAAGATAGAAACGCATTCCACGGCTAATAGCGGATGCAATAACAAAAGGGAAAAAGGCTATCTGCATGACACCTGCAGTTACCGTAAATAGTTTATAGGGAATTGGTGAAAATCCGGCAATAAAGACTATCCATACGCCCCAGTCGGCGAACCACCCCTGTACGGTTAAGAGTTTATCCTGATAACCGAGCGTTTCCACAGCAGGCAGTACCAACGACTCATAAGCCCAGTACCCCAGGAAATACCCCAAAATACCGCCAGCTACCGAGGTAACTGTGGTTAAAAAGGCCAGTCGCCAGGCTTTTTTTGGTTGAGTCATGGCCATTGGCGCCAGCATGACATCGGGAGGGATTGGAAAAATAACGGACTCAGCAAAACTTAATAAACCGAGAATGATATTCGCTCTGGGGTGTTGTGCCCAGGATAAGACTTTATCGTACAGTGCTGAGAACAACTTCAAATGACATCTCCCTTAACTAACGGTACAAAACGAACATCGCCAATGCGCTGCTGCTCCAATGAATCGCCAAAACGGCGCATAACGACCAAACTTTGTGATTCATTCTGTTCACCAACCGGAATGATCATCACACCGCCATCGGCAAGTTGATCGACTAAATCCTGAGGGATATCGCTTGCCGCAGCCGTGACAATAATACCGTCAAACGGACCTTTACTACGCCAGCCTTTCCAGCCATCACCGTGGCGCATGGACACATTATGCAAGTCAAGCTGACGCATACGTCGCTTCGCCTGATACTGCAAAGTAGCAATACGTTCGACGCTAAAGACCTTATCAACCAACTGAGCCAGCACTGCCGTCTGATAGCCCGAGCCTGTACCTATCTCCAGCACATTTTTGCAATGATGCTGCATTAACAACTGCGTCATTGTTGCCACCATTAACGGCTGCGAAATGGTTTGCCCGTTACCAATGGGCAACGCCGTATTTTCATAGGCTTTATGAGCTAGTGACTCAGGCATAAAAAGGTGCCTCGGGGTATTAGCAATAACCCGCAGAACCTCTTTATTGGTAATACCCAGTTCTTCCAGTTGTTGAATCAGTCGCTTTACCCGCGACTGTCCATTACTAATCATCATTTTTGTTGTTCTAACCAGTCTGTCAGTGTGTCGGTATGTCGTTGAGCTGTCATGTCCAGACTTAACGGAGTTATAGATACATAACCTTCATGTATTGCTGTGAAATCGGTATTTGGCTCGTCACTTGCGTGGTGACCGATTGGGCCATACCAAAATATCTCACTGCCAAAAGGGTCGCGATCGTGGACCATAGTTTCTGCGCGGTGCCGGCGACCCAGTTTAGTTACCCGTGTACCTTTTAACTTATCGTAAGTTGTGTAAGGGACATTAATATTCAATACTGTGTCCAGGCGAAGCGGATCATTTTCCATGCTGGCAACAATCTCGGCGACAACACGTCCGGCAGTATCGTAGTAGTCGTGTCCTCGACCGCCCATCGACACTGCAATAGAAGGAAGCCCCATAAAGCGCCCTTCCATTGCCGCTGCAACAGTGCCGGAATACAGCACATCGTCACCCATATTGGGGCTGTCATTAATGCCGGAAACAACTAAATCCACGTCTTCCGCCATCGGTGAGTTCGTGCCCAAATGAACGCAGTCGGTCGGTGTGCCGTTAACTGAAAAGAAACCGTTATCCAGACGACGTACCCGCAATGGATTATGCAGTGTCAATGAATTACTTGCGCCGCTGCAGTTACGATCCGGGGCGATGACTCTTACATCAGCGACTTCCTTTAACGCTTGATACAATGCCCGAATCCCCGGTGCATGGACGCCATCGTCGTTACTTAATAGAATTTTCATCATCTGGATTCACCACTTAAGTCCACAATTTCATTTAACACAGTCGTTGCATAGGCGCCTGAAGGCAGCGTAAAACGCAATTCAGCATCCTTGCCATGCCAGCTTAACTCTGGCTCTTTTACGCGCAATAGTATACTGCGTCGCGCCGCATCGACCCGTAGTTTTCTCAATGCTTCCAGCCAGTTTTTATAAGGCTCTAAAAAACTTGATTCAAACGCTTCTGCCTCATCTTTTACCAACGGTTTATTGGTCGTGCCAACCAGAGGTGCGGTTAAATAAATGTCATTATTTGCAAAACGTTGTCTGAGTTCATCGTCCCATTGTTCAACGGTAAAAACAGACTGAGAGCCTTTTAACATGACACAATCACCCGCCAGTGTGCCTCCTGGCCCAAACTGACGCAGTCGTTCGGCCACAATCTGGTTGAATAAATAACTGCGCAGAGACGATAAATACAAGCTTCGTTTATTACGGCTAATTCGTGCAGGACGGCTTGCCATCAACCAGCGTTCAGCCTGTGCAACGTTGTCGCCGTTGCGACCAAAGCGTTGCTCACCGAAATAGTTTATAACACCCTTCTCAGTAACGCTTTTCCATAACGCTTCCAGCCGCTGCGGAGAGCTGACACCGCCAAGCCGAATCACAAATCGGTTACCGTCGTGAAAACCAGACTTTAGCTTTTTTGTTCTGCGAATGACTCGCTCGACGGACATTTCCTCGTCGTTCAACTCTTGCCAGTTCAGCGTTTCTTTACCCGGCAATTGAACTGAAAACCACTGCCAGGTTACCGCCTGACGATCTTTTAATCCTGAATAGCTCACGTTTTTTACCGATACGCCAGCAAAACTCGCTATTTTCTCAGCACAAAAATTGGTGTTTGCACCTTCTTTTCTGACCCAAAGCCACTGATGTTCGCCTTCCCCGTCATCGGGTACATCCAATTGCTCAATTACCTGAAAATCCTGCGGTGTTTGCTTAAACTCAGCCTCTGGCCGATCGCCATGATTTAAACGCGGCAGCTCATCAAGTGTCACTTTTTGCGGAGCCAGCATTAAAGAGACTCCATCAGAACCACTGCATGGCAAGCTATACCTTCTTCACGCCCGACAAAGCCGAGCTTTTCAGTTGTTGTAGCTTTAACATTGACGTTATCAACACAAGTTTTTAAGCACTGAGCAATGCTGGCTCGCATATCGTCGATGTGCGGTGCCATTTTAGGTGCCTGAGCAACAATGGTTACGTCGATATTTCCCGTTCGGAATTCTTTTTCCTGACAAAGTTGAACGGCATGACTTAGCAGCTCAGCGCTGTCAGCACCCGCATACCGCTCATCGGTATCTGGGAAATGCTGTCCTATATCACCTAATGCAAGAGCCCCCAAAACAGCATCGGTAACCGCATGCAACACCACATCGCCATCAGAGTGAGCCAACAATCCCTGATGATGTTCAACGTTAACACCACCCAGAATCAATGGTTTATCAGAGCCCCAGCGATGAACGTCATAACCATGACCGACACGGATTTTCATGAACCATTTTCCTTATTGTTGTCTTTGGCAAGCAACCAGTCACGAACACAGTCGAAATCTTCCCGGTGAGTCACTTTTAAATTACGAATAGAGCCGTTAATAAGCGCAGGCTGAAAGCCACACCATTGCATTGCCGATGCTTCATCCGTTAACTGGGGGTTTTGTGTGCCCATATGTTCAATGGCGTGTTGCAGTTTCTCTGCATTAAAAACCTGAGGGGTTTGAGCCTGCCATAGTGCTTCGCGTTCAACGCTGGATTCAATGTGAACAGATCCCTTTCCGGATACCGTTGAAATAAGTGAACGCTTTAATGAATCACGCACAGGGATAGCCAGAATAGCACCCTGAGGGTCAAATAAACCGGTATCGATAACACGCTTTAACGCAGGTTCAGGAAGACACGGGCGCGCTGCATCGTGAACCAGTACATGAGTTGCTCCCTGCGAAACCGCGGCCCGTACTCCGGCTAATACAGACTCAGCTCTACTACTTCCGCCTTTTAGCCATGCTACTGGTAATGACTGTCTCTTTTTAATATCGTCTATGAACTCAGCATCGGGATCTGAAACAGCAACAAAAACCTTCTGTACGCGAGGATCCTGACAAACCGCGTCAATGCTATGCTCCAATAAGGTCTTGCCAGCGACGGTCAAAAACTGCTTAGGAACATCGGTTTGCATGCGGCTTCCGTTGCCGGCAGCCGGAATTACTGCCATCAATGCATTATTCACCTGACTCTCCACCTGATTATCCATCTGACGCTACGGGTTGCGGTCAGGAACAAGACGGAAGAAAACTTCATCCTTTTTAATCATCCCTAGTTCGTTGCGAGCACGTTCTTCCAGCGCATCCTCCCCTTCACGCAAATCTTCAATATCCGCGTAAATAAGTTGATTGCGCCGTTCCAGGTTTTCGTTCGTTGTTATCTGATTGCTGACTTCTTGCTGCAACCGCCAATAGTCAGGTAAGCTATTTTTCCCAAACCACAGACGATACTGTAACGCAATAAACAAGGCCAACAACACGACCAGAGTCACCCGCATACCCAGCTCCGTTGTTTTTCCTGTTATCATTATGAAGACTATTCGCGTGGCTGAAAAGCCGTTTTCAGAATTTACAGATAAAAGAGGTTAATTTGGAGTATTTTGCTGCTGCTTTGGTGTTCTTTTTTGCTGCCTTGCTACAGGGTATCAGCGGCTTTGGCTCTGGACTGCTCGCCGTGCCAATTCTTGCTCTTTGGTTCCCAATTAGCGTTCTTACTCCAGCACTGTCTGTTATAAATATTATTGTCGGCGGCTGGATCTACTGGAAGAACAGAGAAGCAGCGCGACCCTCGCAGTGGAAGTGGCTCATTCTGTCCGGCGTTATCGCCTCTTTAATTTCAGGCTCTTTGCTATTAACCGTTAATGAACAATTTATTAAACTCATTCTTGGGTTTGTGATACTTGCTGTCGCACTTATTTTGGCCAGCGGTAAGCAACTACCTACGGCTGAGCATGCTCCCGGTCACATTGCCGTAGGCACTGGCTCTGGGCTACTCAATGGTTTAATGACTTTAGGCGGCCCTCCCATAGTATTATTTTTGGCCAATGCTCGTATCCCTAAACAGCAGTTCCGAGCCACCCTCAGTCTATTTTTTTGCTGTATCGCTATTGCAAATGTCGCAAACTTTTCACGTCAATCGATCTACGCTGAACCGCACCTTTATCTCATTTTGACCTTATTGCCCTGTGCCCTGATTGGTGCCAGTGTCGGCCATAGGCTTCAGCACCAGGTGTCAGAAAGACGTTTTCGTCAGTTTACTCTCGTACTTATGATACTTTCGGGCCTAAGCGTCGTAATACAAAGCATTAAATAGTCTTAGTACTCAAGCCACCTGCTCTGGTAAAGTCAAAGTTATGCAAGACATTCTTTATACATTTTTTGATTTGGGTCAGTTTGCCCAACTGCCACTGACGGGTTCCCATCACTCAGGTTTGGTGGCGCTCTCCTACTGTGTAGCATTATTAGCTTCTTATACCGCCATTTTAACACTTGAGCGAGTGCAGCTTCATACGCGAAAGGCCTCCAGATACAGCTGGTTATTAGTCAGCTCAATTATTGCCGGCATAGGCGTCTGGAGTATGCATTTTATTGGTATGCTTGCCTTTGAGCTTAACTTACCAATGAACCATGGCGTAGGCCTAACCTTACTTTCTATCATCCCGGCAATAGCCGGTAGCTTTTTCGCTTTAAAAGGGCAAATAGCCGCGCCATCGGTACGACAGACTTTATTCGGAGGAACTGTTTTAAGTGCCGGTATAGGGCTAATGCATTATACGGGGATGGCCGCGATGATATTGCCAGCGTCGCTGCGTTACGATCCTTTATGGTTTCTGTTTTCTGTCGTTGTTGCTGTCTCGCTGGGCATAATTGCACTGCTTACCTACCGTCGTTACCGACACGCAGAAAATATGACGTTAAGCAACCGTCGAACGGTTCAAATTATCGTTGCGGCCATTATGGCATTGGCCATATCCGGGATGCACTATACCGCCATGATTGCCGCTAACTTTTATCCAACGGGCGAATCGGAAGCTCTGTTTACCGGCCATAGTAGCTGGCTTGCATACGGTGTGGGTATTGGCGCTGCTTTCAGTGCGTGTATGGCAATTGTTGCAACCCGAATTGATCACCGTCTTCAGCAACAGCAGAAATTAGCTCAAATGTCTGCCAAACAGCTTTATGAGGTCATCAGTGCAATTGATGATGGACTGCTGTTATTTGATGAACGCAACCGCGTACTTCTCGCTAATGAGGCCTTTGCAAGGTTAACGGGTGACAACCTGGATAAGATTAAGACTCAAAAGCTGGATATCGAACACTATCTCGAACACGCGAATGAGTTATTAGAATATATACAAAGTACACTGGACAGCGGTAAAGCCTGGCATGGCAAAGTCAAAGTAAAGAAGCGCTCGGGGGTTAGCTTCCCAGTACGTTTAAGCATTTCCGAAGTGCGTTATCAGGATCAAAAAGAACGTCATTTCGTTGCCACAGTAACAGATATCACCGCAGAGGTTGAGGCCAGCGAGCGTATACGAAACCTAGCTTATAACGACGCATTGACCGGACTGGCAAACCGCCGCTCATTACTGGACCATCTACACCAAGAGCTGACAGATTGTGAGAAAAGTGATGAAACCGGCGCGCTAATTCTTTGTGACATTGATAAGTTTAAAATACTCAATAATACTCTGGGCTCCGATATGGGCGACCTGTTACTGAAACGTGTGGCAGAAAGATTACAAAACTCCACCAAAAGTAACTCCTTTCTCGCTCGTTTAAGCGCTAACGAGTTTGCAATTGTTTTAACTGGAATAAGCAGTGGTAACCTTGCCAATGTAAAGCAACAATTATTAACCCGAATTTATCAGTTACAGGAACAACTCCAGCAACCTTATCAACTGAATAGTTATACTCACCTATGCTCTTTTAGCGCCGGAGCCTCGCTTTTCGAGGACAGTCAACTAAACGCAGAAACTTTAATGACACAGGCAGGGCTGGCGTTATCTCACTCTAAGCGCAAAGGCATTGGTGAGGTCTCACTTTTTCATCAAGAGCTTGCTGATGCCGTAACAAAGCGAGTGAAACTCGAAGAACAGTTGCGCCATGCCATTAAACAACAGGAGTTCGAGCTCTACCTGCAACCTCAGGTAAATTCCATTGAAGAGATAACCGGAGCAGAAGCACTTATCCGTTGGCCGCAAAAGAACGGCAGCTTTATCTCTCCCGCCGACTTCATACCACTTGCGGAAGAAACGGGATTAATCATCCCTTTGGGTTATTGGATAACGGAACGAGCTTGTAGCATTTTGCAGCAATGGCAACAAGACCCGGTTAAATCCACTTTGCAGTTGTCAATCAATGTCAGCGCTAAGCAATTTCAACAGCCTGACTTTGTTGAGCAAGTAAAGGGATTAATCAAAGCATATGCAGTCAAAAAGCATCAACTGAAACTGGAATTAACGGAAAGTTTGCTCATGGATGATATTTCCGATATTACGAACAAGATACAGCAGCTAAAAGAGGTAGGCGTCGAGTTTGCACTGGATGACTTCGGAACCGGCTATTCTTCCCTTTCTTACCTTATGCAAATTCCGTTCGATACACTTAAAATTGACGTTTCTTTTGTTCGCAATATGTTAGATAGCGAAGAAAAAGCACAGATTGTTCATACCATCATTCAGTTAGGGGAAAGCCTGAAACTCAGCATCGTTGCTGAAGGCGTAGAAACTCAGCAACAGTTCGATTATTTATCGAGCTTGGGTTGCAGTAATTTTCAGGGGTATTTATTCAGTAAACCCCTGCCTGAAGCTGAGTTTTCTAAAAGCGATAACTCCTCTATTTAACGAAGTTGGCTGTCTTTACTTCCGCGTCGATTAAAGCTGCCTTCGCGTGAATCTTGCTTATCTTGCTCAGCCTGACAGTCGACACATAAACGAACACCGGCAATAGCTTCTCGCCGGGCCTGAGGAATGGGCTCACCACACTCTTCGCAATACTCCAGGCTCTTGCCATCCGATAATTGGCTTCTTACCCGTTTTACTTCGTCTTCTGTGCTTGCGTCAATTTGTTCCTGCACCGCACCATCGTGTGACCAGCCACCGGCCATAATTAACTCCTCAAAACAAAATGGAGAACACAAACGAACTCTTAGTCTGATACATTAATTATAACGTAAAAACCACAAACACTTTAGTGACAGCCGAAGAAGGCCTTATGAAACTTATTTATACGCGCGAAAACAAACTATTGGTGGAAAACGCCCGTAACTTACTGCAAATGGAAGGTATTGAAACAGTAATGAAGAACGAGTTTTCCAGTGGCGCGGCGGGTGACCTGGCGCCACAAGACACCTGGCCTGAGCTTTGGCTAGTCGATGAGATACAACTGGACAAAGCCAAGGCATTGCTTGAGAAAATGGAAGAGCAGGCTGAAGGTGATGACTGGCGCTGCAATAACTGTCAGGAAGTTAACGGAGCCGCTTTTGAGGTCTGCTGGAGTTGTGGAAGCCCGGCTTAACTAACTAAAAGTAACTGAGGGATATCATAATATGCTGCTATGGATTCTTGGCTTTACGTTATTAGGCAGCTTAGGTGCTATCTTTTGCGCCGGCCTTTTTCTGACCTTCCCGCACAGTGTGCGTAAGTTATTAACGCCCAGCTTAATGAGTTTTGCCACCGGTACCCTGTTAGCTGCGGCTTTTCTTGGCATGATACCCGCCGCTTTAGAACTAGCTGACGGTTATCAGGTATCGGCCAGTGTACTGGCCGGTATTATTTTATTCTTCGTAGTAGAAAAGCTGATTCTCTGGCGCCACTGCCGCGACCGCGACTGCGACCCTCACGAACGTGCAGGCCCCTTAATTCTTATTGGCGACGCTGTACATAACTTTACCGACGGTGTGGTTATTGCCGCGGCTTTTCTCACCTCTGTACCTTTAGGCATTGCCACCGCAGTCGCAATCATAGCGCATGAAATACCGCAAGAAGTCAGCGACTTCGCTATTTTACTGGAGAGTGGCTTTGAACGGAAAAGAGCACTTTTACTGAATAGCTTGGCTTCATTAACAGCCATCCCCGGTGCTTTAATTGCTTATTTCTGGCTTGCCCAGGTCAGCGCCGCTGTTCCCTACGTATTAGCAATTTCCGCTTCAAGCTTTATTTATATTGCAGCAGCGGATCTTATCCCGACGCTGCAGCGACAACACAACCCTGCCTCATCGGTTCGGCAGTTTATTATGATAATCATTGGTATCGCAATTATCGGCTGGGTAAATACCCTGGCTTAATTTGAAAAAGGAGACATAAAACATGAACGGAAGTGAAACTTATACTATGGCTTATTGGGGTGTGCTCAGTGCGTTGGTTATTTTGCTGGTTCAATGGCTTATCGCCAGCGGTCAGAAAGCAAAACAACCCGGAGCTGTCCCCGGAAAAATTGATGACTCGCTCAGTCACTCATCCTTTGTATTCCGGGCTCATCGCACCTTAATGAACTCGCTGGAAAACTACCCATTGATGCTGGGAACGGTATTTCTTGCCTTTTTCATCGGCACCAGCGCTTTCTGGACTGGGTTATTCATCTGGGTATTCGCAATTGCGCGCTTAATTCACATGATTCTCTACTACAAAATTGCTACAGAGAAAAACCCAAGCCCACGCAGTTATTTCTTTATGATTGGCCTGGCAGCCAACGTCGCTTTACTGATTTTGTGCGGTATAACCCTTGTCTGAGTATGTTTCTAAAAGGGCTGATTAAACATCAGCCCACTCTCTTAGCAGGTTATGAAATACTTTCGTCAGCCGGTCAAAGTTTTCAGATTTACCATTGGTATCGAACTCTGCTTTTAGGGATTGCTCCAAATCAAACAGCAGTTCTCTGTGGGAAGGCTGCTTCACTAAGCTCTGTACCCAACCTATCATCGCCAACCTCTCCCCTTTTGTTACCGAATTAACCCGATGGAGGTAATGACTTGGATACATGAGAATATCACCCTGCCCCAGACGCCAGCTTCGCTCACCACTGGTATCCTCGATAACTAATTCTCCGCCTTCAAAGTCAGACAATGGTGATAAGCCCAAGGTAAAAGAAATATCCGTTCTCACGCCGTTCATTAACGAATCATCCATATGAGTACCGTAATACTCTCCCTGTTGATACCGGTTGATAGAAACCCTGGCAACCTGCTTAGGTCGCATTACTGATTGCACCAGGCTATTTTGCTGCAGCCTGTCCAGCAATACCTCCGTGGCTGCCTGCGATTTCTTGCCGGCTAGTTGTTGGTTGTTTTTCACATCCTTTGCCGCCCAACCAGCCGTGCTTTTACCGTCACTAAACTGACTGACATCCAGACCGGAAACAACGCTGCTTATGGTCTCTTTATCAATGGCATTACTGATTTGTAATATCATACTGCTGCATTTCCAACTTGCGAATAGTTATCATTTCTGCAAATATACAGAAGTTCACTCTTTTAAAAAAGCTTACTAAGGTTTATCTATGTTTGAAAAGAAAAAAGTCTGGTTAGGTGTTGGTAGTGTTCTTGCCACCACCGTAGCCGCGTCACAAGTATCAGCCACGGCGCTCACGCAACCCAGTGCGGCACCGACAATGTTTATGGCTGCCCCTATGGCAGAAGGCGAAATGGCGGCCCCAGAAATAGATCTAAACACGAATGACACCGCCTTTCTGGCGCAGCTTGGTTTTATTCGTGGTCACTTGTGGGTTGGCATGAAGCTTTATGAACAAGGCCACATTGAAATGGCCAAGACCCATATGAAACACCCCGGCGATGAGCTTTACAGTGGTCTGACTGAAGCCTTTGAAGCCCGTGGCTTACCGGGTTTCGCTGAACCTTTGAATACACTGGCAGAAAGCGTGATTAATGACCAGAGTAAAGACGTTGTTATGAATAATTACAACGAACTCCGGGATGCTATCAGCGCTAATGAGCCCATTGATAATATGTCGGCTAAAGATGTGATACTAAGCATTTCATCAATGTTAATGGTTGCCGCCGACGAGTACGCCGTTGGCATCCAAAACGGCGAGGTTGCAAACGTACACGAATATCAGGACGCCCTGGGCTTTAAAGAGATTGCGTTGGATCGTTTGAATCGCATTAACGATGCAGAAGCTCATAAAGCCCAGGATGCAATCAATGAAACTCGTCAAGTGATTAATAACCTGAATAACCTCTGGCCGACTACCACTCCGGAAGCCAAAGTTGATGGCGAACCCAGTAAAATTTATGGGGCTGCATCTCGTATTGAATTAGAAGCACGCAGTATTTAGTACCCCTTTCTTGGTTTTTGACCTACTCCCATTATACCCATAGGAGTAGGTCTTTCTTACCTCTTCATATCACTAGCTAAAACCCGCCACAGCGCTATTCTAGGGACATCTTAAGTCAGTCACTAAGGTGTCATTATGAGCATTCATTCTTTCGTTAAAGTATCACTCATTGCAGTGTCACTTGCCGGTCTATTTATAAGCCAGCCAGTCAGCGCCAGCGATGGCGAAAACGTCTATAAAAAATATTGCCAAGCCTGCCATCAGCCAAACGGTAAAGGTATGCAGGGCGTTTTTCCTCCGTTAGCTAACAATTCAAATCTTAAAGACAAACCAGCTTATATCGCTGAAACCATCATTAAAGGTAAGTCAGGTCCTATCACTGTCAACGGAACCAACTACAACGGCTCAATGCCGCCCATGGGTTATCTAAAAGACGCAGATATTGCAGCGTTAGTTAATTACATCAACACAGAACTGGTGCAAGGCAGCGAAGAAACAACTGCTGATGCGGTTAGCAGTTTACGTTAAATCTATTTATTAGTTGTTAAAGGAAATATCACTATGAAAACTCTAAGCTTATCCATTATCAGTGCGTCTCTGCTTGCCGCTATGGCTTCTGTATCAACTCCAGCTACTGCTGCCGATATGAAACTTAAGCACGACAGTGAGTATGTTATTGACGGTAAAATCTATGGCTTACCAGAAGCTAAGGTTTATCGTGAAGACTACAATGGCCCAGCCGTTGTGGGTGACTATCTCACTCAGGTTCCAAACATAGCGAAGCTTGACTATGAGGGTAACAAAACTCACGACGTACGCATGGACGTTTTTTCACAGAAAATTGAGGTTGCCCCTGGCGTCAGCTATTCAGCCTGGACATTCGGTGGCTCAGTACCAGGTCCTGTATTGCACGTACGTGAAGGCGACCGCGTCATTTTTAAAATGAAAAATCGGTCTGATGAAGAAGTAACTATTACAAAACCGGTCAAAAATGGTTCACCATTTTTCCAGCAAGTACAAGCGAACAATTATCAGAATAATCAGCCAGTGATTAATCCTATGCCACACTCTATGGATTTCCATAGCGGAACAGTAGCGGCGGAAGACAAGTGGCGTACCATTTCTCCGGGTGAAACTATTGAGTTTGAATGGATAGCCAACTACGCCGGTACTTACATGTACCACTGTGGTACTTCCAGTGTGCTTATGCACACAGCTATGGGCCAGTATGGTGCGGTTGTTGTATCGCCCAAAGACGGTTACCCAACTGATAAAGACGTTGATCACGAGTACGTTTTGGTGCAATCAGAGCACTATTTGGAAGAAGCGGCTGAAGGTAATTATATTTACAACCACGGCGCAGCGCTCGATCGTCAACCAAGCCACGTTACTTTTAATGGTCATGTTGCAGCTCTTAGCGACAACCCATTACGTGCAAACGAAGGTGACCGGGTACGCCTACATGTATTAAATGCAGGCCCGTCCGGCACATCAAGCTTCCACGTTATTGGAGCGATTTTTGACCGCGTGTGGTACGAAGGCGACCCGCGTAACGAGTGGTACGGAATGCAAACTGTTTTGCTGGGTGCCAGTAACAGTGCAACCATCGACTTTATTGTTCCGGAAGAAGGCATTTACAAACTGGTTGATCATGAATTTGCTGATGCAGAACGTGGTGCAGCTGGTGCGTTAATTGCCGGCCCTCGTAAAGAGAAATAAGGGGAAAGGTTATGGTTAAGTGGCTTGGAGTTGCAGGTGTTTTGTTTTCACCGTTAGTGCTCGCGGACCCAGTCCTGATTAACGGTGGTCCTTTCGAACCTCCGGTATTACTGGACAAAGAGCGCCTCAGCATTGAAATGGACAGTTTTATGCTGGATGCAACTCCGGTCACTAACCAAGCTTACCTGGAATTTGTACATGAGAACCCTCGTTGGCAGCGAGATAACATCGCTGCCCTGTTCCACGATGGAAACTATCTGAAACACTGGAGTGGGAACACCGCTATTGCAGAGGATAGAGAAAACGAACCTGTGACTTATGTTTCCTGGTTTGCCGCACGAGAATACTGCGCCGCTCAAGGTGGTCGGTTGCCCAGTCTTAATGAGTGGGAATATGCTTCTGTGCTATATCGGCAACAGCAAAACATTAGTGACAATGACTACGCACGCAAACTGTTTGCCTGGTATAGCCAGCCACACACGAGTAAACAACAAACTGTTGATCCAAACGCAGACCAACTGATGCATATGCACGACCGCGTCAACGAATGGGTGAACGACTATCAATTATTATTAAGTAACGGCGATGATGTCGATTTGCTCTCCGGTTCTTGTGGCGACGGAGCGCGCTTTATGTCCAGTTTCACCAACGCCAATTACGCCACATTTTTCCGTTATCAGTCTCGCAGTGATTACGCTCCTCAAAGTGCAACCAGCACTATGGGATTCCGCTGCGCATACGACCTGGAGAACGACCATGAATAAATTCTTTCAACTTACTGCTCTGGCTTCATTGGTGTTCTCTGCGCAGTTAATGGCGCAAGATCATTCACACCACAATAAGCACGGTGACCATAGCAATCACACAACAATGAATGCGGCAGAAGTGTCTCACTCCCAGTCGGTATACCAAATTGATGCGTCCTGGAAGACACATCAAAAAAATGAGTTAAAACTGTCTGAGCTTGAAGGAACACCGGTAATTATTTCGATGATTTACGGCAGTTGCACCACCGCCTGCCCGGTGTTGGTTCATGACGTAAAACGCTTATACAGCAAGCTGGACGAAGATACCCAAAAGCACGTTAAGCTTGTTATGGTGAGCTTCGACACTAATCGCGATACACCCGAGGCACTAGCCGACTACGTTAAGCAATATAAGCTTAACAACGACAACTGGCTGTTTCTGAACGGTTCAGAGCAGGACATCAGAACACTTGCTACAGTACTTGGAGTGAGATATCGCCAACGTCCCGACGGTGATTTTGATCACAGCAATTTGATCACCATTCTCGATAAGCAAGGGGTTATTGCTGAGCGTATAGAGGGCTTAAGCCAGCCGATGGATAAGCCTGCAAAAGTTGTCACTAAACTGGTTAGATAATAACGGCGGTTGCATTCGCTCTAAGATTTTGTTCCACTAAAAAAGAATCTTGTCGGAGTGCCGGTTACTTTATTGAGTAAGTAGTCGGCTGAGACCGCAATTGCGGGATCCGTTGAACCTGATCAGGCTAATACCTGCGAAGGGAACAAGAGAGCACCAGCATGACACAACCGTCGTTTCTGCGCTGGTGTTCCTTTCAACACTCCTGACAAGCATCTCTAACATCAACAAAATGAGAGAATGCTATGTCAACTGCACCATCGAATAACCGTTTAAACCGCCAACAGGCTGAATCTTTTTTATCCTCACTTTCCGGGCATTATTACCCTAATTCCAGCCGTGAATTTCTGTCCGGCACTAACGATATCCAGGTGCCCTTTCGCCGCATTCATCTAAGCGAAACTTTGCACCAGCCCACGCCTGGCGTTAAGTTACCACCTAACGAACCGGTGGATGTGTATGATACCTCCAGTGTCTACGGTGACCCGGACGCTACAATTGACGTTAAAGCGGGTTTGAAAAAGGTTCGTGAGAACTGGATTCAGCAACGACACCGAGAGAGTCAACAAAACAATCACGGTATTACTCAACTGGCCTACGCCCGGCGTGGCATCGTTACTCCGGAGATGGAGTTCATTGCACTGCGCGAGAATATGGGTCGGGAGCATCTGGAAAACCCCATAACGCCCGAGTTTGTTCGCGATGAAGTTGCCAGTGGGCGCGCAATTATACCCGTTAATACCCATCATCCCGAATCAGAACCAATGATCATTGGACGCAACTTTTTAGTGAAAGTGAACGCCAATATCGGTAATTCCTCGGTCAGTTCGTCCATTGAAGAAGAAGTTGAGAAGCTGGTATGGGCGACTCGCTGGGGCGCTGATACCGTAATGGACTTATCGACCGGCCGTAATATTCACCAAACCCGGGAATGGATCTTACGCAACAGTCCAGTGCCTATTGGTACTGTGCCTATTTATCAGGCTTTAGAACGGGTCAATGGCGTTGCTGAGGATCTGAGCTGGCCAGTATTTAAAGACGTACTGCTGGAACAGGCTGAGCAAGGTGTGGACTATTTTACGATTCACGCCGGCGTACTGCACGACTTCATTAAACTGACTGCAAAGCGAGTTACCGGCATAGTCTCCCGTGGCGGTTCGATAATGGCGAAATGGTGCATGGCGCACCAGCAAGAAAGTTTTCTTTATCAGCACTTCCGCGATATCTGCAAAATTTGTGCGAAATATGATGTGTCGCTGTCTTTAGGTGACGGCCTGCGCCCCGGTTCCATTGCCGACGCCAACGATGAAGCTCAGTTTGCTGAACTGAGAGTACTAGGCGAGCTGACTCAAATTGCCTGGGAGTACGATGTACAGGTGATGATAGAAGGCCCCGGCCATGTGCCCATGCATAAAATTCAGGAAAATATGGATGAGCAGTTAAAGCACTGTCACGGCGCGCCGTTCTACACCTTAGGGCCGCTAACCACCGATATCGCCCCCGGTTACGACCATATTACTTCAGGTATTGGTGCTGCCATGATCGGCGCTTTTGGCTGTGCCATGCTCTGCTACGTAACACCGAAAGAACACTTAGGTCTGCCTAATAAAGAAGATGTTAAACAAGGGATGATCGCCTACAAGATAGCTGCTCATGCCGCCGATTTAGCCAAAGGTCACCCGGGTGCTCAGGCGCGGGATGACGCTATGTCAAAAGCCCGCTTTGAGTTTCGCTGGGAGGATCAGTTTAACCTGGCGTTGGATCCTGTAACTGCCCGCAGCTATCACGACGAAACGCTGCCGCAGGATTCGAACAAAACCGCGCAGTTTTGCTCCATGTGCGGTCCTAAGTTCTGCTCCATGAAAATTTCTCACGAGGTGCGTCAATACAATCCGGACACTCGCATTGATGTAAAAGTAAAAGATGCGGCGACCGAAGGAGCAGAATGATGTCGGTACCTGTCGTATGGACCATCGCAGGTTCCGACAGCGGCGGTGGCGCAGGCATTCAGGCGGACTTGCACACGTTCCGTAGTCTGAACGTGCATGGCTGCAGTGTCATAACCACAATTACCGCCCAAAACTCTGTTGAAACCACCGGGCTATTCCCTTTAGCTGCTGACGCCATTCGTCAGCAGTTGGAATGCCTGCAACAGGACATGCCGTCTGCTGCGATAAAAATTGGGTTGCTTAGTAATGTGCAACAGCTTCAGTGTGTGGCTGACTTTTTAAAGCAATGGCCTGATACCCTTCCCCGACCTTTCGTGGTTTGGGATCCGGTCGTTGTCAGCACTCAGCAGGATAGGCTGTCAGAGCTGCTCCCGGAACACTGTACGGAGTTGCTCCCACTGGTTGATATTATGACACCGAATTTGGATGAGCTCAGTTGGTTGAGCGGCGTAGAAGTTATTGATGAAAACTCAATGTGTCGCGCCGCCGAAAAACTCTTTCATGCGGGACTAACTCAGATCCTTATCACTGGTACTGAGTTTGGTCACTCCGATGAAATCTCTGACTATTACCTTAGCGCCGATGAGCATATTCAGTACATTCAGCAAAAGCTGGAAACAAAGCACAGCCACGGAACCGGTTGTACCTTGTCTTCTGCCATTGCCGCGGCACTAGCACATGACTATCCACTTGAGGATGCCAAAACAGTCGCTAATGCCTATGTCCATCAGGGCCTGATTGAGGCGAAAGGTATAGGCCGCGGACCAGGCCCAGTTGCTCATACACACTGGCCACAGAAAATTAAACATTTTCCAAGGATTAAAACGCCGGAGTTGCCCTGCGTTGACCTCCAGTTTCCCAGGCTGGACAAGGAACCCGGACTGTATCCGGTAGTAGATTCTTATGAGTGGATAGAAAAGCTCTTAAAACTGGGCATTAGAACGCTTCAGCTGCGTATTAAAGACCCAGATGCTCCTCAGTTGGAAGCCGCTATTAAAAAAAGCATTCAGCTGGCGGAGCAATATTCAGCTCAGTTGTTTATTAATGACCACTGGCAACTCGCTATTAAGCACAGCGCTTATGGCGTGCATTTAGGTCAGGAAGACTTAACGGAAGCTAACCTTCACGCTATTCAGCAAGCAGGGTTGCGACTGGGCATTTCCACTCACAGCTACACCGAGTTATTAATTGCTCAAGCGTACACGCCCTCTTACATCGCTCTGGGTCATATCTTTCCAACTCAGACCAAGGCTATGCCGTCTAAACCCCAAGGTCTGGAGCGACTGCGCCGCTATGTCGCGTTATTAGCGCCAACGAACATACCGGCAGTCGCTATTGGTGGCATTTCTTTAGATCGCGTAGCTGCCGTAAAAGCTACCGGAATTAACGGCATAGCGGTTGTTAGCGCGATTACTGCTGCGAACGACGTCGAGCAGGCTGTCCATCAGTTACTGACTGCGATGGACGCTGAAGCCGAAATTAAGGAAGAGAACGAGGCTGCCCATGCTGAGTAACGAACAACTTCTGCGCTACAGCAGTAACATACTGATGAAAGAAATAGGCGAAGTTGGACAACAGCGTTTGCTCAAAAGGCATGTGCTGATTATTGGATTGGGTGGTCTTGGTTGTCCTGCCAGCCAATATCTGGCGTCATCGGGCGTTGGGCAAATCACACTGGTCGATCATGACACCGTCAGCCTCAGCAACTTACAGCGGCAAACACTCTATTCCAGCGATGATATTGGCTTGTCCAAGGCGCGGCAAGCTGGTCATTCTTTGTCGCGGTTAAACCCGGACATTCGTATCACCGCTATTGAAGAAAAGGCCTATGAAGAAAACCTGGACGCGCTCGCCGAACAAGCCGATTTAGTCCTCGACTGCACCGACAATCGTGAGACCCGGTACCTGATCAACCAAAGCTGCTACCGCGTGAATACGCCGCTCATTTCTGCCGCGGCGCGCGGCTTTAACGGGCAACTTATTGCGCTTAACCCAGAGAATTCCCACGGCTGTTATCAGTGCCTTTATCCCGACGCTGTTACTGAGCCACTGAACTGCAGTAACGCGGGTATAGCCGCTCCTGTTGTGGGCATTACGGGATCCAGTCAGGCGCTACAGGCAATTAATTATTTTACCGGGCATGAGCTTGCCTGGGGTTACTTGCAAACCTTCAACGGCTTATCGCAAAACTGGCAACAACTCTATTTACCCCGGGCCGCTTCATGCCCTGTATGCGGAGGTAAACATGCGCATTCAAGTTAATGACAAAGATTTTGAAATCACTGAAAAAACCAACTTATCGCAGCTACTGTCAGCTCAGAATGTCGATACCTCGGCCGTTGCCGTCGCCTTAAACGGACAGATTATACACCGCGAGCAATGGCAACAGACTGAGCTTAAAGACAACGATACCATTACACTTGTTCAGGCCGTGGCCGGAGGTTAAACCATGCTGAGAATAGCCGATCGAGATTTTCATTCCCGTTTACTCATAGGCTCTGGCAAATACAGTAGCGCGGATATTATGCAGAAGTCCCTTGCGGCTTCCGGTAGCGAGTTAGTAACGCTGGCGTTAAAGCGCGTTGAACTTGAACGCCCCACTGACGACATTGTCACGCCTATACAAAACTTAGGTTTACAGCTTTTGCCAAATACCTCTGGTGCCAAAACTGCACAAGACGCTATTTTTGCTGCACGTCTTGCCCGTGAAGCTTTAGGTACCCATTGGCTTAAACTGGAGATACACCCCGACCCTAACTACTTGCTGCCAGACCCCATAGAAACCCTAAAAGCCGCTGAAGCTTTGGTAAAAGAGGGCTTTACCGTACTGCCCTACTGCGGTGCTGATCCGGTATTGTGCAAACGCTTAGAAGAAGTTGGCTGCGCGGCGGTTATGCCGTTAGGCGCCCCCATAGGTTCAAACCAAGGCCTGGTTACTCGAGACTTCCTACGAATTATTATCGAGCAGGCATCGGTGCCGGTCATTGTCGATGCGGGCATTGGCGCGCCAAGCCACGCCGTTGAAGCTATGGAAATGGGCGCAGACGCTGTGCTGGTGAATACCGCGATAGCCACGGCGAATAACCCTGTCGCTATGTCAAAAGCCTTTCGCGATGCGGTTATTGTTGGACGTCAGGCCTTTGAAGCAGGCTTAAGTCAAAACGCTTCGCTAAAAGCGTCCGCATCCAGTCCGTTAACGGAGTTTCTGGAGTCGCTATGAGCTTTTATACTACCTGGGAGCAGACCAGCTGGGATGATACCCGCCTGCAGCTTTACAGTAAAAACGCGGCTGACGTTGAAACCGCTTTAAGCAAAAAACATCTGAATACGGACGACTTCATGGCCTTACTGTCGCCGGCGGCGGAGCCTTATCTGCCCCTTATGGCCGAACGCTCACAGCAACTGACCCGGCAACGCTTTGGTAACACTCTGCACCTGTTTATTCCGCTTTATTTATCAAACCTTTGTGCTAATGATTGCAGCTACTGCGGCTTTTCTATGAGTAACCGCTTAAAACGCAAAACCCTGTCGCCAGCTGAAATCGAGCAGGAATGTCAGGCCATAAAAGCCAAAGGTTTTGACACCCTGCTGATAGTGACTGGCGAGCATGAAGCCAAGGTAGGTATTGATTACTTTCGTCAGGCGCTCCCCATTGTCAAACGCTATTTCAGCTATGTCATGTTTGAAGTGCAGCCATTGGCTACCCATGAATACGCTGAATTACGCACGCTGGGTCTGGATGCGGTTATGGTGTATCAGGAAACTTACCAGGCCGCTACCTATGCTAAGCATCACTTAAAAGGCAAGAAACGCGACTTCCGTTGGCGGCTTGAAACACCTGACCGCCTGGGCGAATGCGGTATCGATAAAATTGGCCTCGGCTCGCTGATTGGACTGGAGGACTGGCGTATCGACAGCACCTTTACCGCCATGCACCTGGATTATCTACGGAGACGCTACTGGCGCAGTCGTTATTCATTGTCATTTCCCCGGCTACGTCCCTGTGCCGGAGGTGTCGATAACGCAAAAACAATTTCTGATAAACAACTGGTTCAGTTAATTTGTGCGTATCGATTGCGGTTTCCCGATGTAGAGCTCAGCCTTTCCACCCGCGAACAACAAGCGCTTCGTGATGGGTTGTTTCGACTAGGTGTGACCTCGGTCAGTGCGGAATCTAAAACGCAGCCCGGCGGTTACGCCAACGAGCAACAAGAGCTGGAACAGTTTTCGATAGACGATGACAGATCAGTAAGTGAGGTAGCACAGGCAATTAGAGCGAAAGGATTACAACCGGTATGGCAAGACTGGCTTAACGAGCTATCCGCAATGCCACCTGAAACTTTTTCCAGTCCAGAGTAGCCACTAATAACAGCTCACGCAGCGTTAAAGTGCGTGGGTTAATGCGCCCTTTATGATTCCACTGATGTCCACAGCTGGCTGCGGTCATAATGCGTTTATTGGGCTTCAGTAAGGTATCCTGAGTGTGCTCACCCTGCCCGGAAAAATCAAACCAGCCACGGTAGTTAAGGTGCAGACGCTTTTTATCAGGATCCACCCGGTCGATACTGTCCAGCATTATGGTCGTAAATTCAGGGGTTTGATAGCGAACCGGAACCACCAACCCCAAAGCGGCATGCTTAGCAAACCATTGGCTCTGCCCTTCAGCAGATATACCAGCTGAAGGAACTTTTGTCGGCTGAGGGGCTTGCCAGCTGGCGTTCTGAACATCCAGTTTTAACGGCGAATGTTGTACCGCGTTAAGACAACCATGAGCGGCGTGACGAATATAGTGCGGAAGACTGGCTAAACGACGTTGCAAAGCCGCAACAGGCATATCATTAACCTGCGCAAGTTGAGGTAATTCGCGTTCATACAGCGCTGAACACAGCTCGGCAAAATCGCCTTGCTGTGCCAGCGGCTGAAATATGTCCGCCTGTTGATTAGCCAGCGTTGACTTCCTGTCGTCCGCGGTAAGGCGCTTGGCCATTAAGATCGCCCTCTATACGCAATAATTGGTTGTACTTAGCAACCCGGTCAGAGCGACACAGTGAACCGGTTTTAATTTGACCCGCTGCGGTGCCTACTGCTAAATCGGCAATGGTGGCGTCTTCGGTTTCACCTGAACGGTGAGAAATAACCGCCGAATAACCCGCTTCGCGCGCCATTGCTATAGCTGCTAAGGTTTCTGTCAGGCTACCAATCTGATTAAATTTAATCAAAATTGAATTGGCAATCGACTTGTCGATACCTTCTTTCAGAATACGCGTATTGGTCACAAACAGGTCATCACCGACCAACTGTACTTTGCTGCCCAGTTTTTCGGTTAAGACTTTCCAGCCGTCCCAGTCGCTTTCATCCAGGCCGTCTTCAATAGAAATAATTGGGTAACGGTCGCAAAGCTCTGCCAGGTAGTCGGCAAACTCTTCCGCAGTAAAGGACTTGCCTTCACCAGACAATTCGTATTTACCATCACGGTAGAATTCAGAGGCCGCGCAATCCAAAGCCAGGGTAATGTCACTGCCCATTTTATAGCCCGCGTTTTCAACCGCTTCGACAATAACTTGCAAAGCTTCTTCATTAGACGCCAGATTGGGTGCAAAGCCGCCCTCGTCACCAACTGCCGTACTTAAACCGCGCTTCTGCAAAACCTTTTTCAGAGCATGGAACACTTCAGCGCCCATACGCAGGCCTTCTTTGAAGCTTTCAGCGCCAACCGGCTGGATCATGAACTCCTGAATATCCACGTTATTATCCGCATGTTCACCGCCGTTTAAGATGTTCATCATTGGCAATGGCATGCTGTATTTACCGCTGGTGTTGTTCAGGTTAGCAATGTGTTCGTACAGCTCGATGCCTTTACTCAAAGCCGCTGCTTTAGCCACCGCCAGAGAAACAGCCAGAATGGCGTTAGCACCCAGCTTTTCTTTGTTATCAGTACCATCGAGCTTTAGCATAATGTTGTCGACAGCGTCCTGGTTAGTCGCATCAATACCGCTTAATGCTTCAGCAATAGCACCATTAATGTTAGCAACCGCCGTTTCAACACCTTTGCCCAGGTAACGCGACTTGTCACCGTCACGCAGCTCCAGAGCTTCACGTGACCCGGTTGAAGCGCCACTTGGTGCCGCTGCACGGCCCATATGGCCCGACTCTAAATAAACGTCAGCTTCAACGGTTGGGTTACCGCGGGAATCCATGATTTCGCGACCAATAACTTTAACAATATTACTCATGCTTTAATCCTGTTTAATGCTTAATCATTAGCCGGGTTATTAACCCAAACGCTCTTTATGAAATTCGCCTGCAGCTTCTATAAAGCCTTTAAATAACGGGTGCCCGTCACGCGGCGTTGAAGTGAATTCCGGGTGGAACTGTACAGCCACAAACCAACGGTGTTTCGGGTTTTCCAGAATCTCAACTAACTGCTTATCGTGCGAGTAACCGGTAATTTTTAAGCCTGCTTTTTCCAGCGGCTCAATGTAATGGTTGTTCACTTCGTAGCGATGGCGGTGACGCTCTTCAATGGTTTCTTTGCCATACATTTTAAGCGCTTTAGAACCTTTTTCTAAATGACACTCCTGTGAACCAAGACGCATAGTGCCGCCTAAGTCAGAGTGCTTGTCGCGCAGTTCTTTCTGACCACTGGCGTCCATCCATTCCGTGATAAGACCAACCACCGGGTCACTGCAATTTTCATCAAACTCAGTGCTGTTAGCGCCGGTTAAACCAGCAACATTACGGGCAAACTCAATCATTGCCACTTGCATGCCTAAGCAAATGCCTAAGTAAGGAATGTTATTCTCGCGTGCGTATTTCGCCGCAATAAGCTTGCCCTCTATGCCACGATCACCAAAACCGCCTGGCACCAAAATAGCGTCCACATCTTCAAGCTTAGACGTGCCTTTGGTTTCTAAGTCTTGAGAGTCGATGTAACGAATGTTTACCGTTAAACGATTTTTAAGGCCGGCATGAGCCAGCGCTTCGTTCACCGACTTATAGGCATCCGGCAGTTCAACGTACTTACCGACAAAACCGACGGTCACTTCACCATTCGGATTAGATTCTTGATACAGAACCTCTTCCCATTCATGCAAGTCGGCTTCGGGGCAATCTAAATTAAAGCGCTTGGTGACTATGTCATCCAAACTCTGGGCCTTTAACATAGAAGGAATTTTGTAAATGCTGTCTACGTCGCGCAAGCCAATAACCGCTCGCTCTTCTACATTGGTAAACAAAGCAATTTTCGAACGCTCTGTTGCCGGTAAGGAGCGATCCGAACGACACACCAATACATCTGGCTGAATACCAATAGAACGCAGTTCTTTCACAGAGTGCTGAGTCGGCTTGGTTTTCACCTCACCTGCAGCGCCTAAGAATGGCACCAGAGTCAGGTGCATAAATAAGGTGTGATCACGACCTATTTCCGTGCCCAACTGGCGAATAGCTTCAAGGAAAGGTTGTGACTCTATGTCACCTACCGTGCCGCCAATTTCAATAATGGCAATATCAAAGCCTTTACTGCCTTCAATAACACGACGTTTAATTTCGTTGGTAATGTGAGGAATGACCTGAATGGTCGCTCCTAAAAATTCACCTTTACGCTCACGGCGGATAATGTCTTCATAGACACGGCCGGTCGTGAAGTTGTTGCTGCTGGTCATACGGGTGCGAATGAAACGCTCGTAGTGTCCCAGGTCAAGATCGGTCTCAGCCCCGTCTACAGTGACAAAAACTTCACCGTGCTGAGTTGGGCTCATGGTACCCGGATCTACGTTAATGTAGGGGTCCAGCTTCATGATGGTAACGTTGATGCCCCGTGCTTCTAGAATTGCCGCCAGAGAGGCTGCAGCAATGCCTTTACCCAGCGAGGATACAACTCCGCCGGTTACGAAAATATAGTTTGTCGCCATGTGATACCTAGTTGGTCAGGTCAAATTTGGGATTGCATTCAGACGGGAAAGTAGTATACCGAAAGACCGCCCCAACAACAAATAAAAAGCGCGCCGCCTAGTCTTTTGCAAAGCACTTTTGTTAGTATAGCGCCAGCCAAACCCATCTGGAGTTACCTTATGTCATCCTGCTGTGGCACCACCGCACAAGAACACATCGATAAAGCACAAAGACGATTGTTATGGACTGTACTGGTTCTTAACGGCGTTATGTTTTTCGTTGAATTTATTGCCGGTTTGTTAGCACAGTCCAGTGGCCTTATTGCTGACTCACTGGATATGTTGGCCGATACATTGGTTTATGCGGTCAGTTTATACGCAGTTGGCAAAGCCATTAAATACAAAGCCAATGCCGCAATTTTTAACGGTACACTACAAACCGTCCTAGCGCTGATGGTTTTGGCTGATGTGTTGCAACGTTTAATTTTTGGCAGCCAACCCAATGCAAACATGATGTTATGGGTGGCAGGCTTAGCGCTGGTGGTTAACGTGCTTTGCTTTGCGCTTTTATACAGTTCCAGAAACGGTGATATTAATATCCGCGCCAGCTGGATATGTTCTCGCAATGACATGCTCATGAACACGGGTGTAATTGCTTCTGCTCTGCTGGTTGCTCAGCTAGACATGGCATGGCCAGATTTACTGATAGCCACAGTAATTGCTTTAATTGTGCTGCGCTCTGCAATACGCATTATTCGCGATGCTCGAGCAGTAAAAGCCGGTGATAAAACCGATATTTCGGGATGTTGTGGTTAATTTTCTCGTTAAAACTTAAAGTTCATCGACTTTTTGTCCAGGTTCGTTGCTTATTCTTCGCTTCTTTCGCTAGAAAAGCTTTTTCAAGATCTACGTTGTAACGGTTAGCAATAGCGCATAAATAAATAAAAACATCTGCCAGTTCATCATTGACCTCACCGATCTCAGATTGGTGATCTATCGCTAGCCCTTCAACTTTTCTAACAGCATTAAATAACTCACCCACTTCCTCTCCGAGTAGCAAGCACTTGTCTTTAACGGTTTGTTCAGAAAAACCCCGTTCCGCTTCAAGCTCAGTAACATATTCCTGAAAATCGGCTAAAGTAGGCTGGCTTTTTAAAGTCGGCATTATTTCTTGCGCTCTCTAGCTTCCTTTTCTTTTTTGCAGTTAACTTGGTCTTCAGGATGACCATAACTGCACTCTTCTTTCATTTCCCCCAGAATAAGTGCCGCTCCTGTATAGATAGCCGCCGTAGAAGGTTTATCGGAAGAGTCGGTAGGATGAGTCAAATAGTAAAGCATGTCCGAACTTGTGCATCCCGATAAAAGTAAAGCGCCGAGAAGTAATAAAATTTTATTCATATAAAAACCTTTTATTCTGAGACCCGAACGTCATTTTTAATCACTAATGCCGCTACATAGATTAACGCCAATGGCGGGATAAAAGCTAGAATAAGCCCAATTAAGGTTGCCAGCTTAGGTGTTTGTGTTTTCCTTTTCCCAAGGTAGTAGCTTAAAATGACTATTATTGGGATAAAGATTAAAATTACTTGACCTAACAGTGTTGCATTAAAGTTCAAAACTTAATTCCTTATGTCGTTAAACGATTGATTCGTTCTTAGCCCACTTATAGCCTTCAAACAGGCTTCATTGGAAAAGTTTCTTATACGTTAATCTTCTTACCTTTTAGATGAGCAATTCTCAATATATTCATGGTCATCCGGGGCTTCTTTCATCGCAAAGTTTAACTGAACGGTCTTTAATATCGGTGTACGCCCCGAATTTTTTTCAGTTGCTTCCCACCTCCATTTTTGAAGTGCCGCAACTGCGTAGTCATCAAATACACCCTTTGGATAAGATGAGCGAACTTCATACCCTTTAGCGCGTCCATCTGAACCAATACCTACAGCAACATTGACGCAACCGGACACATCATTCCGCGCGGCTGAAGCCGGGTATTGAGGAGGGATATGTTTGCTGATAGTCCAGTACTCATCAGCAAGTTCCGAGTGCTCGGCAGCTGACAGATCCAGGAATTTTGTCTCTGTCTTATCGCTCTGGGTATTTGAGCTACAAGAAATAACGAATAGCGTGCTCGCAAAAATAACACTTACTTTTTTCAACGCCCTGTCCTTAAGCTTAAATAGCCTTCCAATGCAAAGTTGAAACATTATTTATACAGAAGTATATACCTAATTAAAAGATCAGTTCAGGATCTCTAAAGAGGTTTCGCTAGAAAAACATCACGAATACTTCACATGAAACCTTATTTACTTTTAAGTTGCTTATCATGACTCTTGGACAAGATAAACAAAGAGAGAATGGCACCAATCAAAGCAAACCCCATGTCAGATTGAGTATCCCAAGCGTAACCCTGAGTACCAAGAAAAGCTTCAGCATCCTCACCGGTTGCAAGGGCAACCCACCATTCCAGTAACTCATAAAAGGCGCTAAAGGCCAGGCATATTGAAACAATAATAATGTTGCGCCAGACAGTCCCGTTCACAATGTTTTTTCGAATTAATATTTCTCTTGCCAACAGCGCAGGCACAAAGCCCTGAAAGAAGTGACCTAACTTGTCATAGTTATTTCGCTCTGCGCCGAATAGCCCCTCGAAGAAAGGTACTTCCGCATATGTGTAGTGTCCACCCACCATTAAAACCACACAATGCGCCAGAATAAATGCATATAGCAGAGGCGTTAAACGAAATGAATTATAGGTGAGAGCCAACAGCACAGCCCCAATTACCGCCGGAGCTACTTCAAGCAACCAGGTAAATGGGTCTTTAGGGTTAATACCCGACCAGACTAAAACTATGGTAAAAATCACTATCCAGAGGTATTTAATGGGAGTCTCCTAGTGTTCTTTCTTGACTACCTTAAAAATTGATTGATAGAGGAACGAAGCAATCACAGCAATGGCTACAAATACGCCCATATCTATCGCAAAGTTTGCAATATCAAATCCGTCACTTATTGGGTTATATTCAAAACCAAACTGATTCAGCAATATAGGGGCTCCAATAGCGGCAATAATGCAGGGAATAAGGAGCGAACCAAAAGGCTTTTGATAAGATGAATCACTCACAACTTTTCTCCGAATGTCGTTAGCACGTTTTTCACTAGCTAATATGTCTAAATCTGACGTATTCCATGCAACGCATTACAACACTTCCCTAATAACTCTCTGTTTTAAGCACTTTTCGTTTTCGGTAAGGCATAATCAGAAGCCTCCAAACCCAATAACCGGTGCCTAACGCGTAAAGGATATTTTTACCAAGAAACATCCAGTCAAAGCCGGTGCCTGGCCAGTAAAAAACAATGTCAATTATTGCTCCGATGAAAACTAATAAACAAACAACAGCGACTATAAACAAAAGGGAATCTTTTAAATCTTTCATTACTTACTCCCAGTTAACGCATCATCATACCGCGCGAATAAATAGTATCTTCACCCGGGCAAGAATATTCTGGCTCCATCGTTGAGCAAGCCTGGCCGGCTTTATCGAAACAGAAGTCAAAACGCGTTTGGGTTTTCACAGGCTCAGAAATAATGTTGTTGGGAAGATCTTTCCATTTCCAGTTTGTAACAACGTCTTGGGCTGCTACAGAAAAATGTCTGTCAGTAGATTCGACAACCGCAACGTCTTTGATTTCGTTATCCGGCGTTATAACGTATTCAACTGTGGCGCAGCCCTCTAGCGAATTAACAACTGCTTGCTCGGGATACCTTGCGGGAAACCTTTTTAAATCAGCCCACTTAGGCTGTGCCAACTCATTATCGGTTACTGCTAAGCTAGGGTATTCAACGGTGTTTTTTGTGGATGCGCAGCCGCTGATAGCGAGGAGACCAACTAGAGTAAAAACAAACTGCTTTATCATGCCACTTCCTCTGTGTTTTACTGATTAATCTTGCTTAACTTCTATTTAAAAGTCCGAGCAAATCGTTATAAAAACGTTAACTACAATATTTTCTTTAACCCAGAAAAGCAAATCAGTGGCTATGAGTTTTTACCCGCACACAACTGCTTCAACAAACTAACGTATACGCCGAGCGTCTTTGTCCATCTCTTGTTTATTCAGTTTATTCACGGCGTTTCTGAAACCGTCCCTCTTATTACTCTTTGTTCATGACGCAATTCGGTCATACAAGTATTCAATGAGTCATATACTGCGCACAAAAGGAGTGATTTTTCATCCTCTTCTTCCAGTCCCAGCCCGGGTAAAAGAGTATTCTTACAAACTCGTCGATCTGACCGACTGGAAAAATACACCGAGAAATAAGAGTAAAGCGTATCCCTGTAGCGTTTAAATTCTTCCATGTTACTTATGCGATCAGACATCACGTCAATAATACTATTCATAGCTACAAGTTTAGGAAAATCACTAAGATTATCCTCGCCACTAGCTCTCAACTCCTCAGCCGCTATAGAGCATTTCTCTAATGTCGGTATCAGAGTGCGACTCACTTTTTTTACATTTTCTTCCAGCTTCTTGTTAGGGGACGAAGAGCCGCTATAGAGAGAAATATCGCTTGAAACGTCCTCGGAAAACTTCAGGTGTGATGCAGACCCCGCTAGAGAAATAAGCAAAATTTGCGAGTAAATTCTCTCGCTCTGCTCTTCTGTGCGTGGTCGTATCGACATTAAATAGAGTTGGTCTACCAATTCGGTCCCCGGAGGACTTTTCAGTGATTGTCCCAGCTCAATGATCTCGGTAGGAGTCATACCGTGCACAATGTCACCTACCTCTTTTACTGCAGAAGGCAAGGGTCGAAATACTTCCCCATGGGACCGGTCAATCACCATTAGATTCAACGTGTGTATCATAGCTTCGTAGTCAGCTTTGGTCGTCGTGTAAGAAAGCTCGTCCAGCGACTGTGCTAATTCTTCATGAGAAGTTGCATCCAGGGTGGCGCCTTGAGAACTCTGAGCATAAGACTGAGGTGTAAAGCCAAGAACGCCAATCAAGAGCGCTCCGAGCATAAGCTGAGAACTGCATTTTAAAGCAGCAGACATTAATTTATATGATAAAAAATTAGGCATCTTCAGTCTCCAGTTTTTCAGCTTTACACTCTATAACTTACATCCACAATCGCATCATTGCCTCTATTATTTTATTTCGGAAAGCAGCTCAGGATCCGTTACCAGGTTTCTCACCCCATGAGCATGATCTTCTTCAAAGATATTACCTTCGCACCAATCACCCACCGACTCAACATCAACTTTGGCAACTTTAGGGCGAACATTCCAGGTGCCTGATTTGAATGTCAGGCTACGCCATGCCACTAGACCTGCTTGGCTTGCTGCCAAAGAGCTTCAAGTTCATCGAGGTTGCAGTCGGTAGCGTTTTTACCCTGCTCACTCAAGCGCTGCTCTATAGTCTGAAAACGGCTTTTGAACTTTTCATTGGCGCGTTGCAGTGCGGCTTCGGGGTTTACTTGTTTGTGGCGGGCTAAATTTACAACGGCAAACAGCAGATCACCAATTTCCTCTTCAATGTGGTCCTGGTCTGTAGCTTCTTTTACTTCCTGTATTTCTTCGTCCACTTTGGCGTAAACAGGCTCCGCCTCGATCCAGTCAAAGCCCACTGACGCAGCACGTTTTTGCAGCTTAGCGGCTTTTAAAACGCTGGGCAGTTGACTGGGGATGTCATCAAACACGGAGCCTTTGGCGTCTTTCTTTGTACGCTCATGCTGCTTTATTTGTTCCCACTGAGCCTTAATTTCCGCGTCGGACAAGTTGCGCTCGGCATCAGTACCAAATACATGAGGATGTCGGCTTATAAGCTTATCGGCGGTGTGTGCAGCTATGTCATCGAGCTCAAACTGCTGTTCTTCTCGCGCTAACTGGGCGTAGAACACCACCTGAAAGAGCAAATCACCCAGTTCGTCCTTTATCGACTGCCAGTTTCCCGACTGAATAGCATCAACAACTTCATAGGTTTCCTCAATGGTGTAAGGAATTAACGAGGTCATGTTCTGCTTTAAGTCCCATGGGCAACCGCTTTCTGGGTTGCGTAGCTGAGTCATAACCTGTTGCAGCTGTTGCATTCCTTTCACTGAGGTACCTCCACTGTTTTATTGGCTGATGTTTTAAAGGGCTAATGTTTTAACGTGATTCGCTGGATCTGTTCAACACCGTGCACCTGTCGCAGTCTGTCCATAATTCGACTGAGTGCGTCGCTGTCTTTTACCGTTAAGGTTAACACCACCGTAGCTGACTGTGACTGAGCATCGCTTTCACTGTCCATTTGCGCTACCGCAGCCTTCTCGTTCGACAACACGCTGGTGATATCATGCAGAAGCCCGTTACGGTCTAATGCGGATACTCGCAGACTGGCACGGTATTCCTGTTTGGAGTGCCCCGACCAGGACACTTCAATGCCGCGTTCAGGGTGTTGATGCAATAAATGCGTTAACTGATCACAGTCTCTATGGTGCACAGATACGCCCCGGCCCTGAGTAATAAAACCGGTAATAGGCTCACCCGGCAAGGGCTCGCAACAATTGGCAAAGTGCATCATTAAATTACCAATGCCTTCTACCGTTACATCAGACTTCGGTGTTTTCGGCGATTGCTTGGCTTTACGACGTTTAGTTAAACGCTCAACTTTTTCTACTTCGGTTTCCTGAGGTTTCAGGAAATTAACCACCTGATGCAGGCGCACATCACCAGCACCAATGGCGGCGAGTAAGTCATCCAGTGTGGGTACATTAAATCGCCCTACCGCTTTGCTCGCGTCCTGCACATGCAACTGATGCTTCTGCAGTTCGTTTTCCAGCAGCTCTTTACCCGCCTGAAGGTTCTTTTCTCTGTCTTCTTTTTTGAAGTAGGTATGAACCTTGGCTCGCGCCCTAGAGGAATGCAAATATCCGAGCTGTGGGTTAAGCCAGTCGCGCCGTGGTTGAGCATTCTTCTGAGTTAAAATCTCAACTCGGTCACCATTCTGCAATTGATAGGTAAAAGGCACAATGCGACCGTCGATCTTTGCGCCAATACACTTGTGGCCAACCTGGCTGTGAATATAATAAGCAAAGTCCAGCGGCGTAGAGCCCATGGGTAAATCGACTACCTCGCCTTTCGGGGTAAAAACGTAAACGCGGTCTTCAAATACCTGCGAGCGAATTTCATCCACCAGAGTTTCGCTGCCGGCCATATCTTCGTGCCAGGCTAATAGCTTACGCAGCCAGGCTATTTTGTCTTCAAAGCCGTGACGTTTACCAGCCGACGCGCCTTCTTTGTACATCCAGTGCGCGGCTACGCCCAGCTCGGCGTCGTCGTGCATGTCGTGCGAACGTATCTGAATTTCGACGTTTTTGTGCTCGGGGCCAATAACCACCGTATGGATAGACTGATAACCGTTTGGCTTTGGTGTTGCCACGTAGTCATCAAACTCGGACGCGATATGCCGCCAGCGCGAGTGCACCACACCCAAGGCTGCGTAACAGTCTTTCAGGTTGTGCGTCAGAATACGTACAGCGCGAATATCGAACAGCTGATCAAACTGCAGATGCTTTTTCTGCATTTTGCGCCAAATCGAGTAGATGTGCTTAGGGCGTCCGTAAACGTCCGCATCAATACCTTGCTGTCTCAGCGCGTTTTGCAGCTCAGAGACAAAATTATCAATATATTGCTCGCGGTCGGTCCGACGCTCATGCAGGCGTTTGGCAATGGTTTTATAGGTATTAGGGTGCAAATAGCGAAAGGAGATGTCTTCCAGCTCCCATTTCAGCTGGCCTATGCCTAAGCGATTGGCCAACGGCGCGTAAATTTCAGCACACTCTTTGGCGGCCAGCACCCGAGTTTCTTCATCGGCTTTTTTCACTTCACGCAAGTAGCAGATACGCTCTGCGAGTTTTATCAATACGGCACGCACGTCTTCTACCATGGACAATAGCATGCGGCGCACATTATCTATTTGGCCGCCGTCGGGCTGGCCGTGCTGAAAATGCTGTAAGTCACCGATACTCTGCATTTGTTGCACATTGCGCAACAGCACTACCAAGGTTTTAGACTCTTTACCGTTTAATTTATCTAAGTCGAGTTTGCCGGCTTCTAAAAGAGGCATATACAGCGCCGCCAGCAGCGATTCGGCATCGAGCTTGAGCGGAGCCAGTATTTCAACCATTTCCTGGCCTTTTAACAGCGCTGCTTCTTCTTTCGGAAATTGCTGCTTTAACTGCTCCAGAGTGCTTTCTAATGGCTCAGGATCACTCACAGCGTTCAGCCAATGCTGTTCACTGTCTTTATACTTGGGATCATCCACGTGGGTACTGCGTACATGGACCATGATTTACGACGCTCGTTCCAGACAAACCATGGTTTCAATGTGATGCGTTTGCGGGAACATGTCAACTGTGCAGAGCTTAGTTATACGGTAGTCGGAGCTCTTTTTATCAGATTTTAACCCAGCGATTATAGCCAAGTCGCGCGCGAGTGTGTCAGGCGCACAAGACACATACACAATTCGGGAAGGTCGTTGCTCAGGTTTGAGCTTTTTGAGTAATGTCATAACACCTTCCGCACCCGGACGTGCCGGGTCCAGACACCATAAATCTGCAGGGTTCTTTAAGTCGGACGCAATAATGTCATTCAAGTCAGCAGACAGCGACGTTAAGTTATTCAAACCGTTGGCTTCTGCGTTGCTGAGCGTTTGCTTCGCCATGCGGTAGACTCCTTCGACGGCTAACACAGATTTCGACCGGCGTGCCAATGGAATGCTGAAATTACCAATACCTGCGAAAAAGTCATACACTCGCTGTGTTTTCTCAGGTGCTAGCCAGTCGATCGCCTGCTGCACCATACGTTCGTTAATACCGCCGTTAACCTGCAGAAAGTCACCCGGCTGAAAGTAGAGTTTGTCGCCGTCTATGGAGGTATCAAAGGGTAAACCTGCGTTGTTCAGTGGCGTTAATTCGTTTTCGCTTTGCAGCCAGATATCGATATTATGTTCTGCCTGCCAGCTCCCTAGTGACTGCAGAGCGTCTTTTGGCAAGCTGTCCGTTATACGCAATAAAATAACTGGCTTATTGGTGTGAATAGCTTCTAAATGGCCCAGCTTAGTTGCAATACTTGAAGTATTCAGTACCGGATACAGCCTATTCACAGCTTGCAACAAACTTTCGTCGGCCACTAAGCAGTCATCAACCGCAACAATCTGATGGCTTTGCGCTTCCCGGAAACCAATAAGCAGCTTTTGCTCTTTGCCTAACCAGCGCGTTGCTAACCGCACTCGCCTGCGGTACCTTGTGGGCTCGCTAACTAGCGGTGCCTGCCAGGGCAAACTCTCGGTCGCTGAGTCAAACACACCGAACTTCTGGAACAGCTCTTCCACCACTTGTTGTTTGTGACCCAACTGATAACTTTCAGCCACATGCTGAAAGTCGCAACCACCGCATTGGTCATAGTATTTACAGGGGGCATCCCGGCGATCAGCGCTTGGCTCCAGAATGCGTTCAAGCGTGCCACTATGCTTGCCGGTTGTTTTGTACTGAATAACTTCGCCGGGTAAAGCCCCCATAATAAAGCGTGTTTGCTTTTTACCACCCTCACCCCGGATAACCGCCCGCGCCTGATGATCCAACGCAGAAACCTGCGCTCTCAGGGTTTTACTCACGGATTTATTACGCTTCTGCGGTTTAAAGAATTGCGCCATTTTGGTTGTTTTTAACCCAGTTTATTCAGATTCTAAAATGACCGTTGCCACGGCGTAATGCTGCTCGTCGCTTATCGACAAATGACTTGCAACAACCTTCATCTCTTCAATCCATTGTGCGGCAGTATCTGTGAAATGCCAGCCCGGCTTACCAAACTCGTCGTGAATCACTTGCATATGTTGGAATGAAAGTCCGGCCGAAATGCCCCGCCCAAAGGCTTTAGCACAAGCTTCTTTAGCGGCAAATCGTTTGGCTAAATACGCCGCTTCGTCAACCGATGCGCTCATTTCTTCCTGTTCTGTCGGGGTCAATACACGCTTGGTCAAACTATCGCCGCGCGCTAACGACTTCTCGATACGAGACACTTCAATGATGTCCGTACCCAGTCCTACTATCGCCATTATCTTGCCTTATCGAGTATCTCCCGCATATCGCGGACAGCTTTATCCAGACCATCTAGTACCGCACGGGCAATAATAGAATGACCAATGTTCAGTTCTACCATTTGTGGTATTTGTGCAACTTCTAACGTGTTGTGGTAGTGCAGACCATGTCCGGCGTTTACCTGCAACCCAATAGAGTGCGCATATTCGGCAGCTTCCATTAAGCGAGCTAATTCCCGTGTTTTCTCTTGCTCGGTTTCTGCTTCAGCGTATTGCCCCGTATGCAGTTCAATAATAGGGGCACCAGCATCTTTAGCGGCGTCTATTTGCTCGCGGTCAGCATCAATAAACAACGACACCTGAATACCAGCCGCAGTCAGTCGTTGAGTTGCCTGGGTAATAGAGTTCAGTTGACCAGCAACATCAAGGCCGCCTTCTGTCGTCAGTTCTTCACGCTTTTCCGGCACCAGGCAACTGAATGTCGGCTTTGTTTTTATCGCTATATCCAACATTTCCTCTGTTACGGCCATTTCTAAGTTCATTGGCACATTCAGAGTCTGCTTTAGCATGGCAACATCGCGGTCAGTAATGTGGCGACGGTCTTCACGCAAATGAATGGTAATGCCGTCAGCACCTGCACGCTCGGCAATGCCAGCCGCAGCAACGGGGTCGGGGTAGCGCACGCCTCGTGCATTACGCAAAGTGGCTACGTGGTCAATGTTAACGCCCAGACGCAGACCTTTCATCATTTAGCTCCTTTCACTTGGGTGATTTCCGCGGAACAATTCACGACTGCGCAGTGGTTTATCGCCTAAGTAAACAGATAAAGCGTCACGCATAATGTATTTCAATTGCCGTAAACGGCTCTCGTCATCAACGTCCCAGGCGGCCAGTTTTTCAATATCAGCCACCAAATACGCTCGTTGTTGATCATCTCTGGCTTGTGTCACAAAACCATGATCGGGAATAAAATAACACCAGTCGTAATTCGATAATGCCTGACCACTATCAGCATCATAATACCAGTCAAAAGCAGCGCCAAGGTGTTGCAACAAATGCCATTCGAACTGACGTAAAGCTGGCTCTACACGCTCACTCGCGGTCATATTATGCAAAGTGGATAAATAACTTTGGAACAATTCAGAAGCTTCACCTTCTGCTGGTACCAAGCGCTGAATCAGCTCGTTAAGGTAAAAGCCGCTATAGAGTTTCTCGCCTTGTAGCTGCAACCTTTCGGTGGTCTGCTGCGGCTCGAGTAAGGTTAAGGTTTTTAACTCGCTGCGCCCCTGAAACTCGGCCAGTAGAGGTATAAAGGGCTGAGCCAGACCGCGCCATGGGCTTTTCGGGCGTTTTGCGCCTTTGGCAACAACCCGGACTCGACCGTCATCTTCGGTGAACAAGTCCAGTATCAGACTGGTTTCCTGATAGTCCCAACGATGCAACACCAGTGCCCGCTGCGCCACTGTTTAGTCCTCGCGGTAACCCAGACTCTTCAATGCACGCTCGTCGTCTGACCAGCCCGATTTCACTTTTACCCAAAGCTTCATCATCACCTTATTATCCAGCAGTTTTTCCAGGTCACGACGAGCTTCAGTGCCTATCGTTTTCAACTTACTGCCGCCCTGCCCAATAATCATACGCTTCTGCGCGTCGCGCTCTACCAGTATTAACGCATGAATATGGGTAGTTCCCTTATCAGAATGGCCGAACTGCTCAATTTCTACCGTGGTTTCGTATGGCAGCTCGTCGCCGGTAAAGCGCATCAGTTTCTCGCGAATAATTTCTGCCGCCATAAAGCGTACTGAACGATCGGTGACATAGTCTTCCGGATAATAGTGATACCCCGGTTGCAAATGACTGCGGACAATTTTGCGCAACTCGTCGATATTATCACCGTGAGTCGCCGATATTGGCAAAATAGCAGCAAATGAATGCTGTTCATTCAACCACTGCAAATGCGGTAATAATCGTTCTTTGTCTTTAAGCTGGTCGACCTTATTAACCAATAGTACAACGGGTGTTTTGCTGCGCTGAATTTTCTCCAGCACCATTTTGTCATCTTCCAGCCACTTTAAGTTTTCAACAACAAAGAGCACTAAGTCGACGTCTTTTAGAGCAGACGAAGCGGTTTGGTTCATCACACGGTTAATCGCACGGGGTTCTTCTTTATGCATACCCGGCGTATCCACATAAATAGCCTGGCAGTCGCCATCAGTATCAACGCCCAGAATACGATGTCGGGTCGTTTGAGGTTTATTGGAGGTAATACTGATTTTTTGTCCAAGCAAATGGTTGATCAGTGTCGACTTACCTACGTTAGGACGACCAACGATGGCAACAAAGCCACTGTGTTTATTCTCATCCAGTTCAATATCCAGCGTCATGCGCTCTCCTGCAAATGTTCTAAAGCGGCCGTTGCTGCTGCCTGTTCGGCTTTACGGCGGCTGGTACCTGTGCCTTTAAAAGGGTCATCGATACCTTCTACAGAACAGTTTACGGTAAATTGTTGGTTGTGAGCCTGACCCTGCGTAGCAACAACGTCGTACTCGGGTAAAGGCTGCTGGCGTGATTGCAGTAATTCTTGCAATCGGGTTTTAGGGTCTTTCTGACTGACGCCTGGCTTAATTTGTTCCAGTTGTGGTTGAAACCAGTTCAGTATCACTTGGCGGACAGTATCTATTTCACTATCGAGATAAATGGCGCCAATAATTGCCTCTACTGCGTCAGCCAATATAGACTCACGACGATACCCGCCGCTTTTTAGCTCGCCTTGCCCCAGAGACAAAAAGTCACCCAAGCCCATCTTCTTACCAAGCTTAGCCAACGAGCGCCCACAGACTATGGCTGCGCGCATACGGCTTAAATCACCTTCGGCGACATTAGGAAACTGCTGGTATAGAGCCTCGGCTATAACCAGCCCCAAAATAGAGTCACCTAAGAACTCTAAACGTTCGTTATGATTCGATGACGCACTACGGTGGGTCATTGCCTGCCGCAGCAAATCCTGCTGTTCAAAACGATGACCAACAATTTTTTCCAGTTCCGTGAACGGTGGTCTGGGCAAACTCACTCAATACTCCCTAGCCTTTCAAATCGAACTCCGGTAGGAACCCATGACGGCAACCAACTATCGCGACTGCGATCCATTTCAAAACTCATCCAGATAAATACGGCTCTACCGACCAGTAATTCCTCATCAACAAATCCCCAGTAGCGGCTGTCACGAGAGTTATCGCGGTTATCACCCATTGCAAAGTATTGGCCTTCCGGTATCACCCATTCATCTCTTTGGGTGCCCGGCTGATTAAAGTACATTGCCATACGTGACGCAACACGCGGGTCTACGAGAATGTCGTGAGTTACGTTACCTAAGTCTTCGCTGTATGTCCGTAGCGGTGACGAGCCGGAGAAATAGGTGCCGTCTTCTTTTAATGACGATTTAACGACTTTCATTTCTTCACAGTCGCGTTGACCTTCAGCACACGCCGGTTGAATATAAAGTGTTTTATTACGGTATATAATGCGATCACCGGGCAAACCCACGATACGTTTTATATAGTCAATATTTGGGTTTTCCGGATACTTAAACACAGCGATGTCACCGCGCTCAGGTTGATTTGTTTCAACTAAAGTTTCCTGAAAGACAGGGTCCTTAATACCGTAAGAGAACTTCTCTACCAGAATAAAGTCACCTTTCAGCAAGGTTGGCATCATTGAGCCGGAAGGTATCTGAAATGGCTCATACAGAACGGTGCGAACCACTAACACCAAAGCGATAACAGGAAAAATGGACTCACTCAGTTCCATTAATTTAGGCTGAGGTGCCAGACTCTCTCTTTGTTCATCGGTTAAAGCACTGGTTGTTTTGTTCTCAACCTCAGCAATAACCGCTTTGCGCTTTGGCTTTAATACTCTGGCATCGTAGAGCCAGAACAGTCCGGAGATAACAGTAATAAAGGTTAAAATAATTGAAAAATAATTGGCCATTTCCTATTTGCCCACTTTTAAAACCGCAAGGAAGGCTTCCTGAGGAACTTCAACGTTACCCAGGTTCTTCATGCGCTTTTTACCTTCTTTTTGTTTTTGTAAAAGCTTCTTCTTACGACTAATGTCACCGCCATAACATTTAGCTGTTACGTTTTTACGCAGCTGCTTGACCGTTGAACGTGCAATAACATGGTTGCCAATGGTCGCCTGAATCGCGATATCAAACATTTGCCGTGGAATTAACTCACGCATTTTATCAACCAGCAACCGGCCTCGCCCTTCCGCATGATCACGGTGAGTGATCATTGCTAAGGCATCGACGCGGTCGCCATTAATCAATATATCGACACGAACCATGTCCGCAGGTTCAAATTTCTTGAACTGATAATCTAACGATGCGTAGCCCCGGCTGGTCGACTTTAATCGGTCAAAGAAGTCCATAACCACTTCAGCCATAGGCAGTTCGTAAGTTACCGAGACTTGTTTACCATGATAAGCCATGGCAGTTTGCACACCACGCTTATCAACACAAAGAGTGATGACATTGCCCAAAAACTCCTGAGGAACCAAAATATTAGCTTCTACAATCGGTTCATAAATGGTTTCGATATCGTTAACCGGCGGCAAGTTAACCGGGTTATCAACTTTCACCATACTACCGTCAGTTTTTTCAACTTCGTAAACCACGGTCGGCGCAGTGGTGATTAAGTCAATATCGTACTCACGTTCAAGTCGCTCCTGGATAATTTCCATGTGCAACATACCAAGGAAGCCACAACGGAAACCAAAGCCAAGCGCTGCTGAGTTTTCTGGTTCATAGAAAAGCGAGGCGTCATTTAACGACAGTTTCCCTAAGGCATCACGAAACGACTCGTAGTCGTCCGAGCTTATCGGGAACATACCCGCATAAACCTGAGGTTTTACTTTTTTAAAGCCCGGAACCGGTTCTTTCGCCGGATTACGCGTGTTGGTCAGCGTATCCCCAACCGGAGCACCTAAAATATCCTTAATACCAGAAATTACATAGCCCACCTCACCGGTATGCAAAATACCGGTTTCGTGCGGTTTAGGGTCGAAATAACCAACTTTATCTATTTGATGAGACTGTCCGGTAGACATCACAGTCATCTTCTCACCAGCACGTAAAGTACCATTACGCACTCGAACTAAAGAGACCACGCCCTGATAGTTATCAAACCAGGAATCGATGATCAGGGCCTGTAATGGCTCTTCTGGTTCGCCCTTGGGCGGCGGTATTTGCCGGACAATGCGCTCAAGCACGTCGTCAATACCTAAACCAGTTTTAGCCGAACACTGAACTGCATCAACCGCTTCAATGCCCACAATGTCTTCAATTTCCTGAGCAACACCCATGGCATCGGCTTGTGGCAGGTCAATTTTGTTCAGTACCGGTACTACTTCCAGGTCCATTTCAATTGCGGTGTAACAGTTTGCCAACGTCTGGGCTTCTACACCCTGAGCAGCATCAACAACCAGCAAGGCACCTTCACAGCCAGCTAATGAACGTGATACTTCATAAGAAAAGTCAACGTGTCCGGGCGTGTCGATAAAGTTTAGCTGATAGGTCTCACCGTCTTTTGCTGTGTAATAGAGCGTTACACTTTGCGCTTTTATCGTAATACCGCGTTCGCGCTCCAAGTCCATGGAGTCCAGCACTTGCTCGGCCATTTCGCGGTCTGTCAGTCCTCCACAATGCTGGATCAAGCGATCCGACAAGGTCGATTTACCGTGGTCAATGTGAGCGATGATCGAGAAGTTACGAATATTACTTTGCTTGAACGCCCTATTCGGCATTGATGATACCTCTGTAAAACTAAATTCTGGAACTTAAAAAATTAGCCCCGATCATACTCATGTTAGCGGCAAGAACAAAGGACTTTATGCCAGTTCAGGGGTTTGAGTGCTGAACCTCAGCTGAAGCTTCCAGTTTAACCATCGCGTTGACTTGAATATCACGTTTGCGAAACCAGCGTTTTAACCCCCAAAAGGTTAAAGCGAAGCCCGCAAAAGACAGCAAAATAATAAAGCCTTCAGTTAAGGTGCCTGTATTCTCAAGTAATACGGCTATTAGAAGCAGCATCAGTATAGGTAAGCCATAAAGTAATAAAGCAAAACGCGTTACAGCAGTATCAGGTACTTCAAGTTGCACAAGTTCGCCAGGACGAAAAGCTTGTTCCGTTACTACCGTGAACTGTGCATTTCTGTCAGCAAAGACCTTGCTCAGAATACCGGCACCACAGTTAGAAACCTGTGCACACCCAGAGCAGGCTGTTTTAAGTTCAGTTGTTACTGTAACCCGGTTGCCTTCAACCGCGGTAACTTCGGCAATCTCTTTCATTATTTAACTTCTGTCGCTATACGTTGAGCCATGGCCAACGGCACCTGCCCCACAACGGTCACAAGAAAATTATTATACCGCTTTGAGAATAAAGTTTGTGAGGAAGATAGCGCAAGATCGGTTTCCATGCCCTCAGTAAGTTCTGCAACATAAACTGAATACTCTGCCAGACCATCTGAAAACAAGTAATGGTCGACTGGCGTTGAATCTAACACCAGGGTATGACTTTGCTGACTTAATAATCTAAAACCTTGTGGTGCCCAGCGGGGGTGCGCATCATACTGTGTTGGCCTTTTAACTCGAAGGTCCTCAAGCATAGGAGGCATTTCAATATTTTTAATTTCGGTCATTATTTCGGGCGCAGTTTCACGAACAGATAAGCTGGTCAGTTGTACCTGCTCTACCACATCGCCTGACTGATTCAACATAATGACCTTGAGCGGCATACCATGCTTACGATCAATCCATAACGAATAGCTGTAACGCTGGCTGTCTCTGCTTAATATGCGAATATGTTGCGCATTGCGCCCCAAAACCCTCGCGCCTCCACCAACTGTTACCTGGTAGCTATGACTTAAGCGTTCAAAAGGTTCAGCAAAGGCCGCTGGAAGAATTGCAGTGATGCTATCAGATTTTAATGCGTAATTACTGGCAGAGGTATTGAAGTGAGCAACCCGATCATCGACTCTTAAAATACGAAAATCAGGGCCGTTCATTTGAATTAAAAGTTCGGCACTTCCTGCGTCAGGATCGTTGCCCTGTAACCATTGGTAGGGCTCGATTTGATCGCCATGCGCGTGAACTAAAGAAGCTTCAAAATTCAGTTCTGTTAAGGCGACCGCCATACGGTTGAACCAGTCAGCACCGTTCTCTGTTTGTTCGCTATTTTGCTGTGCACTGACAACAGAGCTTCCTGCTAATAAAAAAGCCCCGCATAAAATGGACCGGTACAACCGAGATATCATGATTTTAATTACCTTTGTTGAGCTCCTGCTCAGATTGTTTCTCTTCGCTTTCTGCTTTTTGCTGCAACATAAGTTGTTGCTGGTGATCAATCATGTACGACTGAACCTGGCGACGGCGTTGCTGATCGTTAATTTGTGACATTGGTTCAACCCGATTCAGGCTGACAGGCTCACGACCACCTCCAATTGGGCTGGTTAGTAACGCAGGTTCCGCACTCCCCCCTTCAGGCGTTGCCGGCTGCTGGTAAGTTTGTACAGTCATTACCGCAACAACAGCAACACTGGCCGCGACAGCCACTTTAGCGAAAGGCTGGAACCAGCGTGACGCAGCTTTATTTTGGCTCTTAGAGCGACCAAAACCTGGTGTCACAACTTTATTAGATTCCTCATTAACACTAATACGAACCTGTTCACTAATGTCCAAGCTGATATCGGCGTTTAAATCCCCTTTAATGGCTGCACGAATAACACTATAACGATGCCATTCCTGCGTTGCCTGTTCATCATCCAGTAGCGCTTCTATTGCATCAGCATTGATGACCTGGTCATCAAACAGCGCGGATGTTGATTCTGATTCATTCCGAGACATAACTGCCCCTCTTTAGTTTACCGTTCCAGCAACGGTCGGAGTTGATTATCTATTGCTTCCCGAGCGCGAAAGATGCGAGAGCGGACAGTCCCGATAGGGCAATCCATTTCTAGCGCAATTTCCTCGTAACCGAGACCCTCAATTTCCCTTAATGTAATTGCCCGACGTAAATCTTCAGGCAAATCATCAATTGTTTTAAGTACCACATCTCTGATTTCATCAGACAACATTTGTCTTTCCGGAGATGCACTGTCTCTGAGTGCTCCAGCTCCTTCATAGAACTCTGCGTCTTCAGCATCAATATCGGATGCGGGCGGCTTTCTACCTTGCGAAACCAAATGGTTTTTCGCTGTATTCACCGCAATTCGGTACAACCAGGTATAAAAAGCACTGTCACCACGGAAGTTCGGTAGCGCTCGATACGCTTTTATAAACGCTTCCTGTGCAACATCAGCTACATCACCCTGTTGTTTGACATAACGCGATATCAAACTCATGACTTTGTGCTGATACTTCTTTACCAGCAGATCAAAAGCCCGGTTATCACCTTGTTGTACTCTTTCGACCAGCTGTTGGTCACTCACCTGTTCGCTCATCCGAGCCTGTTCTCCCTTAACCCAGGAACTGCTGGAACTGGCGGCCCGTCCTGTATCTTACTGACTGTGACAGGACCGCATGTAAAAAGTTCGCAAAAATATCGCCAAATGCGTAAAATCGTTCAAAATTCACATTGAGTACTTTATGGAACCTGTTGCAAATTATCAATGCGATGTGCTGATTATTGGTTCGGGAGCCGCGGGTTTAACCACCGCTTTACAGTTGGCTGATGATTTAAAAGTCACCGTCCTAAGTAAAGGCCCGCTGACTGAGGGCTCAACGTTTTATGCTCAAGGCGGCATCGCAGCTGTTTTCGATGAAAATGACAGTATCGAAAGCCATATCGAAGATACCTTAATTGCCGGCGCAGGTCTCTGTGACCCCGAAGCGGTTAAGTTTACCACAGAAAATGCCCGCGCAAGTCTGCAATGGCTTATTGATGCAGGAGTGGGCTTCGATCAGGTGCAGTCGAAGGATGACAGCCCTACCTACCATTTAAACCGGGAAGGTGGGCATAGTCACCGCCGAATTCTGCACGCTGCTGACGCCACCGGCAAGGCCGTACAAACCACCTTGCAGAAGAAGGCTTTAGAGCACCCGAATATCACCATTTTAGAACGTTACAATGCCGTTGATTTAATTACCGGTTCACGCATTGGGAAACCTGCCGGCTGTTACGGCGCTTACATCTGGAGTCGCCCTAAAGAACAGGTTGAAACAGTCGCTGCTGGCTGTGTTGTTCTGGCAACAGGCGGAGCCAGTAAAGTGTACCAATATACCAGTAACCCGGATATTGCCAGCGGTGATGGTATAGCCATGGCATGGCGAGCAGGTTGCGCCGTTGCTAATATGGAGTTTAACCAATTCCACCCAACCTGCTTGTTCCACCCCAACGCACAAAGCTTTTTACTCACCGAAGCCTTGCGTGGTGAAGGCGCATTACTTAAGCGTCCGGATAGCAGCCGGTTTATGCCTGATTTTCACGAGTCAGCAGAGTTAGCGCCACGCGACGTCGTTGCCCGGGCTATAGACTACGAAATGAAGCGCCTGGGTGCCGACTGTATGTACCTGGATATTTCTCATAAACCTAAAGAGTTTATCCAGCATCATTTCCCCACTATTATGGAGAAATGCCTGTCGCTTGGGATAGACATCAGTAAAGAACCCATGCCTGTGGTGCCCGCTGCACATTACACTTGTGGTGGTGTAAAGACAGACCTGAATGCTGCCACCGATTTACCGAATCTCTATGCAGTTGGTGAAGTTGCCTGTACTGGCCTGCACGGCGCAAACCGCATGGCCAGTAATTCGTTACTGGAGTGCTTGGTCTTTGCTCGTGCCGCGGCTAAAGATATTTTGTCGAAACAGTCACAGCGACAAGCCTTAACTCACCTGCCAGGCTGGGATGAAAGTCAGGTAGCAGACTCCGACGAGGAAGTTATTATTCAGCATAACTGGCACGAGTTACGACTCTTTATGTGGGATTACGTCGGCATTGTCCGCACTACCAAGCGGCTGGAGCGTGCGTTACATCGCATTGAGTTGTTGCAGCGCGAAATTCACGAATACTATTCTCACTTTAAGGTGAGTAATAACCTGCTTGAATTACGGAATTTGGTTCAGGTATCTGAGTTAATCGTAAGAAGTGCTATGAGTCGCAAAGAAAGCCGAGGCTTGCACTATACACTCGATTATCCTGAAACTTTGCCTGAAACAAAGCCAACCGTACTCTCTCCTAAGTTAATCACCCAGGCTTAGCTCTTGAGTGTTAATAATCAGACAACTGCTGCAGTTGGCGTCGCAATTTAAATTGCTGCGCCTGCGGCAGCTGAAACCACCAAATCCATAGCCAGTGGCGTACTTCTTTATTCGTTTCAGTTCTACGGGTGAGAGGTAAAAGCACCAACAAGCCAGCAATAACCAGCGCTTTACTAAAAAACTGCCAGCGCTGCTGTTGCCACCACCAATAACGGCCACATGAAGAAACAGACAGTGTCCCCATTGGCCGCTGTAAATTAAAGAAATGAGCAGGATTCACACTTTGACGCGTGACAGCATAAACTGAACCATGGCGTCGAGCTCTTCATCTTCACACTTCTGGTGTCCCATAAACCAGGCAAAAAGATCCGGGTCATCGCAGGTAACCAGACGACGAAATACCGCTTTCTGCTCTTCGCTCAATTCGTCATAAGCCTGATCGACAAAAGGTTCAAATAATACATCCAGCTCCAGCATTCCCCGGCGGCAGGCCCAACGTAAACGACGCTTGTCTTTAAGTGCTTCTTCCGATTGTTTTAACGGCAACATAAAATCTCCGCAGCAATTGCCCTTGTAATTCGATAATGTGCCCTAATATTACCACGTAAGCCATTTAATAAGGAGTCATTGTGGTTGAGTTAACACAGCATTTTAGTGACGCAAATCTGGACAGCCTTTCCGTTCAACTGACGGATTATGGTATCCTTTCTGTTTCCGGTGCAGATGCTGACAGTTTTTTACAGGGTCAGCTGACATGTGATTTACGCAAACTCGACCAGAATAATTGGTTATATGGCGCACATTGTGATCAAACCGGAAAAGCCTTTAGCGTTTTTTGGCTTTGTCGTGAAGCCGATGCCGTATTGCTGATTATGCATCGCAGTGCAATTGAAGGCTCTTTGGCACAATTAAAGAAATACGGTGTGTTTAGTAAAATTACAGCTGAAGATGTCAGTGACGACTGGAACATTGCAGGTGTTTTTGGCAATAAAGCAGCCAGCGTTGCATCAGAATTTGATGGCCGGGTAATACAGGTTGGGACAAGTCCCGACCAATATCTGTTACTCAGCCAACAACCAATTTCTACGGATTATTCGCAACCCTACTGGGATGCGTTGGAAATTGAACGGGTTCGCCCACAACTTACGTCTGAAAACAACCAGGCGTTTGTCCCGCAAATGATGAATTTGCAGGCGTGGGATGGAATCAGTTTTGACAAAGGATGTTATATCGGCCAGGAGACTATTGCCCGAATGAAGTATTTGGGCAAACAGAAACGGGCACTCTTTCGCTTATCCGGTAAAGTAACGGCTCAAGTTACCCCGGGTATGCAATTAGAGAAAGCCATTGGCGATAACTGGCGTCGTGCAGGTACGGTCATTATGGCAGTGAACCGCACCGACACCCACGTGGACTTACTAGCTGTTTTACCCAGCGATATAGACGCTGACACAGCTATTCGGGTTCGGGATGACGACGCAAGTCTTCTGGAAATACACTCACTGCCTTATCAATTAGGTTAAACTTATGAGCGAAACCATTGCACCAAACAAAGTCGTGGCTATTAACTATGCCGTTAAAACGGAAGATGGCCAGACACTGGACCAGTCTAAAGATGGCAGCCCACTGAACTTCATCCACGGTCGTGGCATGCTGATTCCTGGTCTGGAAAATGCACTGGAAGGCAAATCAGTTGGCGATAACTTCACCGCAGAAGTTAAGCCAGAAGAAGCTTATGGCGAGCGTCATGACGGCTTAATCCAGACTGTACCGCGCAATTTATTCGGCGACAACGAAGTACAGCCTGGTATGCAGTTCCGTGCCAGCACGGATCAAGGCGAGCAGTCTGTCGTTATCGTTGAAGTAAAAGACGACGAAGTGACTGTTGACGGTAACCACCCATTAGCAGGTGTTAACCTGAACTTTGACGTAGAAGTGCTTGAAGTTCGTGATGCGACTGAGCAAGAACTTGAGCACGGTCACGTGCATACTGAAGGCGAAGATCACTAAGCACAGCTTTTTGATTTCGATAAAAGAAACCCGGCTAATTAGCCGGGTTTTTTGTTTCAAGAAAAGTTCATCGCATCTATCACTTATTAATTTCTCTCAACATTGCTTCGAGCTCTAATATTTTCTCGCCTTGTTGATTTATGATTTCCTGATGCTGCTCTAATTTGGCATCATAATATCTACAGGTCACAGACAACACAACTGCTAGAAAGTTTAAAACCAAAGCACTCCAAATTTCTCCAACGATTACTAGTAAACCAGTAAAAACAATTAGGAAAATGCCATAAATCGTATTATTTGGCTTCACTGGAAGTTTATAGTTATCAAGTAAATTATTAATCTTCACGAGAACACTCAGCACTGTTATTAGAAGATGTGACTGATACATCTAAATCAGTAATCGTGACATTTCCTTTCCTGACACATTGAAGCAAAGCGTTATGCCGCAACATATTTATAGAAAGTCCCCCTGTAATTAGAGCATTACTGTCTTTAAATCCACTACTATTACGAGGCTCCCTAACCTCTTTATCGCAGTCATCTGCCGCCTGAATCGTTTCCTGATAAGAAGCCTTACACATTTTATCTGCATCGATTAGATTAGCAGCGGATCCTGCAAATGCCACTACCAATGAATTACAAACTATTTTACTTCTATCTGCAATACACCCCACTATCATACTCATCGCGGCCGCCATATGGCTTAGCCTAGCCGTGCCGGTGCAAGTTAATAAATGTGAGTGTCCAGCGTATGGTTTTTGAACTTCTCGCTGAACTCTCTCGCAATATGCTGAGCTATTTGTTGTATATGTTGATTCGAAAAGTGAACTATGACTTGATTGCTTAAAACTTTTTATTTCAATCGGTTCGCATGATTGACCAGGCAGCGGCTGAGTTGGACAATCATTCTTACCGCCATCATCTAAAGCAACCATGTGAGCTTCATACTCTTGTAGAATTAAAGCTGCCTCAGGAGAGATCTGAACCTTAGAAAGATCAGAGTCAAAATTGGCACTATTAAGTTCATCAATAACCTCGTTATAACTTAAGATAAATTGCTCAGCGTTACTAATAGCCAAAAAACTTCCGTCTGAAAAACCTATTGTAGTAAAATCTTCATTCACAATGATTTCAAATGCACCTGTACTATGCCCATAAAAATGAAAGCCTCCCGCCATGTTCATATATGAGATCCCATGACTTGATTGTTCGAAGTTCGTCTGTGTAAGGCCTTGTTTAGAATAAATAAATAACACAGAAAACGTAATTAAAATTAAGATTTTTTTCATTACTCATCCTTAAGAAATTATATTTTTAAGTATATATTCAACATTCAAAGGTTTAACGAAACAGTAGACTCTCGATTTTCAATAATGCTATAAAGTCAACATAAAATCAAACTTTCCATAAGAAAATTATAATAAGCCTGCTTTAGTTGAATTAACGCTTCACTTCCCTGAATCCACCAAAGATTTTAAACGGAGAGGGTATAACGAAAGTTAAGAAAGGATGAACAAAATCAAATCTATAATAAAGGTTTAAAACCGAATATCCGTACCCAAAAGAATTAGCCGCGAAACGCGGGAAGTATCAATATTTCTTTAAAAGGCAAGCCTAGATGTATGAAAGGAAGTCAAGCAACAGCAACGCTGCTCTCTAAATCTAATAGCTGCTGCTTACGATCCAGCCCAGCCGCAAACCCACGTAATGAACCGTCCTGCCCGATAACCCGATGACATGGAATCACAATAATAAGCGGATTTTTCGCAATAGCGGTTGCCACAGCGCGCGTTGCGCTAGGTTGCTCCAGCTCATCGGCAACCTGTTGATAGCACAGATAATACACGTTTCTGAAAGTCGGTTACCTGAGGCCTTAGTGGTAAGTCAAAGTGATAATTTGAGTTGCTGAAATACGCGTGAATTTGATGGGTAACGGCCCGGAGCACGCTATTGTCTTCACGAGGTTCAAATGCGCTCATATCCGGACAGTGTTTTTGTCCCTGATAATACAAGCCCAGCAGAGAGTGATTGTCCGCCACCGCATACATTCTTCCCAGCGGCGTTGAAAACTCAGAATAGTACATACAAGCCTCACATTTTGATGCTGCGCTTATAAAAACGCGTTAACTTTCTATAGAAAATGACTATAGCAGTTAACGCGTTTTCTGCGCAATTTTTAGCCGGCCAATTAATCAGCTTTTGGACGCATGTGCGGGAACAAGAGTACATCACGAATAGAAGCAGAGTCGGTAAGCAACATAACCAGGCGGTCAATACCAATCCCCTCGCCCGCTGTTGGCGGCATTCCGTGCTCTAGTGCGGTAACGTAGTCTTCATCATAGAACATGGCTTCGTCATCACCCGCTTCTTTCTGTTCAACTTGCTCACGGAAACGCTCAGCCTGGTCTTCTGCATCATTCAGCTCAGAGAAACCATTAGCCAGCTCACGCCCACCGGCAAAGAACTCAAAACGGTCAGTGACAAACGGATTGTCGTCGTTACGACGAGCAAGCGGTGATACTTCTGCCGGGTATGCGGTAATAAAGGTCGGCTGAATTAAGCGGTGTTCTGCAACCGTCTCAAATATCTCAATTTGAATTTTACCCAGGCCCCAGGAAGGCTTAACGTTAACACCTACCTGCTCAGCAATTTCTGTCGCGCTGTTCAGATCGTTCAGCTGCTCGACCTTCACTTCCGGCATATATTTGAGAATAGCTTCCAGTACCGTCATACGCTCAAATGGCTTACCGAAGTCGTAATCAACACCCTGGCTGGTAAACTGAGCGGAACCCAGCACGGCTTCCGCCGCTCCGCGTAACATTTGCTCGGTTAAGTCCATCAGGTCGTGATAATCGGCATAGCCCCAGTAGAACTCCAACATTGTGAACTCTGGGTTATGACGCGTCGATAAACCTTCGTTTCGGAAGTTGCGGTTAATTTCAAAAACTTTTTCAAAACCACCCACCACCAGACGCTTCAGATAAAGTTCCGGCGCAATACGTAAAAACAGTTCCATATCCAGCGCATTGTGATGCGTGCTGAATGGACGCGCTGCCGCACCGCCAGGAATTGCCTGCATCATAGGCGTTTCCACTTCCAGAAACTGCCGTTCACTTAAAAAGCGACGAATGTAATCAATAACTTTAGAACGAACCACGAAAGTGCTGCGTGACTCGTCATTAGTAATAAGGTCTAAGTAACGTTGGCGGTAACGCGTTTCCTGATCGGCTAAGCCATGAAATTTGTCCGGCAATGGGCGTAATGCCTTAGTCAGCAAGCGTATGTCGTCTACCTGAACACTTAGCTCTCCGGTACCGGTAATGAACAACGTACCTGACGCGCCAATAATGTCGCCTAAGTCCCACTTTTTAAATTCAGTGTTGTAGTAACCTTCAGGCAGGTTATCGCGGGCAACATAAAGCTGAATTTTCCCGCTCATATCCTGAATAGTGGCAAAGCTCGCTTTACCCATAATACGGCGGGTCATCATACGACCGGCAACTTTGACACGAATGCCCTTTTCAGCCAGCTCCTCTTTGCTCACTTCATCGTATTCTGCATGTAAGTCGGCCGCTAACGAGTCCCGACGGAAATCGTTCGGGAATGCGATACCCTTATCGCGAAGCGCCGACAGTTTCGCCTTTCGTTGCGCGATCTGTTCGTTTACGTCTACTTCGGGTGCTTGCGATTTATCAGTCATTATCGATTTTCCTCTGTCGGGATACTTAAATTAAACTTACAGCCCGCTTTTTAAGCTGGCTTCAATAAATGGGTCTAAAGCGCCGTCTAGCACGGCTTGCGTATTGCGGTTTTCAACGCCGGTACGTAAGTCTTTTATACGTGCGTCATCTAAAACATATGAACGAATTTGGCTGCCCCAGCCAATGTCTGCTTTCGAGTCTTCCAGTGCCTGCTTCTCTTCGTTCTGCTTCTGTAACTCAAACTCATACAATTTTGCCTTTAGCTGCTTCATTGCTGAGTCACGGTTCTTATGTTGCGAACGGTCACTTTGACATTGTACAACAATGCCTGTCGGTTCGTGTGTTAAGCGAACGGCAGAATCAGTCCGGTTGACGTGCTGACCACCTGCGCCAGAAGCACGATAGGTATCAACTCGTAAATCTGACGGATCAATTTCAATGTCTATATCGTCGTCAACTTCCGGGTAAACGAATACCGATGCAAAAGATGTATGCCGACGATTACCTGAGTCAAAAGGTGACTTACGAACCAGGCGATGAACACCAGTTTCGGTTCTTAGCCAGCCATAAGCGTACTCTCCGGCTACACGCACCGTAGCCGATTTTAGTCCGGCAACATCCCCTTCTGACAGCTCAGTAATTTCCGCTTTAAAGTCATGCGCTTCAGCCCAACGCAAATACATGCGCAGTAACATATTGGCCCAATCCTGAGCCTCGGTTCCGCCAGAGCCTGACTGAATATCCAGATAACAGTCGGCAGAGTCATTGTCTTTTGAGAACATCCGGCGAAACTCTAAGTTTTCAAGCTGTTTTTCTAAGCCTGATAATTCTTCCTGAGCTTCGTTAAAGGTATCTTCATCATCAGCCTCTACAGCTAAATCGACGAGGCCTTCTACATCATCCAGACCTTGCTGAAGTTTATCCAGAGTTTCTACTACTTGCTCTAATGCGGCACGTTCTTTACCTAACGCCTGCGCTTTTGGTGGATCATCCCAGACATCGGGCTGTTCCATTTCACGGGTAACTTCTTCCAGACGCTCTAACTTAGCATCGTAGTCAAAGATACCCCCTAAGCGCATTGCTACGCTCACGCATATCTTTAATGTTATTGTAGGTTGCGTTGGTCTCAAACATGCGACTACCTAATTCTGTTTATTTTAAAGGGGCGTAGTTTAACGTATTGCGCGGATTTGCTCCACCAACAACTGGACGTTTGTGCGTCCGCGGAAGTGATTAAGTTGCGGCTTGTATAAAAGTTCAACAACCGTAGCCTGCCGCGCTGGCCATTGTTGTGTATCAACGTTAAAAGCGATGCCGTCTAACAACTCCCCCTGAGGATGACGCACCACCAATTTTAGATGGCGTTCGCCAACAATGCGTTGATCAACCAGCTCGAACTGCCCGTCAAACATGGGCTCAGGAAACTGCTGCCCCCATGGACCTGCATTTTGCAGAGTATTCACACTGTCGAGTGACAACTGCGGTACAGTCAACTCACCATCTGACCAGAATACCCGCTGCTTTTGTTCTTCCGATAACCATTCGGATGCGACTTGTTCAGCCAGTTCGGAAAACCGCGTTAGGTTCACTTTTTTTAGCGTTAACCCCGCTGCCATAGCGTGTCCGCCAAAACGTTCCATAATGCCAGGCTCCAGACTATGAATACGCTCCAATAAGTCACGCATATGCAAGCCACTGACCGAACGCGCCGAGCCTTTTAGTAAGTTATCATCGTCATTCGCCAATGCAATAACCGGACGGTTCACCTGTTCTTTTACCCGGCCCGCAACAATACCAATAACACCAGCATGCCAGTCTGGCTGATACAGGGTAACTAAATCCGGTACCTGCCCCTGGTCAAAACGTAATTTCGCGACTGCACTTTCGGCATGCTCACGCATTTCCGTTTCAATAGACTTACGCTGTTGGTTTAAATCGTTAAGTTGCTGCGCTAACTGCTTTGCCCGGGACTCACCCGCTAATAAACATTCGATTCCGAGCCCAATGTCGTCTAACCGGCCTGCAGCGTTAATACGCGGACCCAGGGCGAACCCCAAATCACTGGCTGCCAACTGACTCGCGTCACGGTTGGCAACTTCCAGCAATGCTTTAATTCCGGGGCGGCTCATACCTTTACGAATACGGGCTATACCCTGTTGCACTAATACGCGATTGTTATAATCCAGCGGTACGACATCGGCGACAGTGCCTAAAGCCACAAGATCAAGCCAGTCTGCCAGATTCGGTAAAGGTTCTATGCCTTCTTCTCTTAACGCTGCGCGCAACGCCAGCAACACGTAAAATGCAACACCAACCCCGGCTAAATTCTTACTTGGGAACTCGCAGCCCTGCTGGTTTGGGTTAACAATGGCGTCAGCAAGAGGAAGCTCCGCCGGAGGTAAATGATGATCGGTTACCAAAACTTGTATGCCGTTATCCCGCGCAAGAGAGATGGCGTCGTGTGCAGCAATGCCGTTATCAACGGTAATAATAAGATCAACGTTATCTGCGGCCAATTGTTCTACCATAGCAACAGAAAGCCCATAGCCGTCTGTCATTCGGTTCGGAACACGATAGCCAACGTTTTTTAAGCCAAAAGCCTGCAAAGCGGAAACCATTAGTGCAGAGCTGGTCGCTCCATCAGCGTCAAAATCACCACAGATGCATACGCGTTGCTGCTTTTTTAATGCAGTTCGAAGCAGCTCTACTGCTTTAGCAATATCTTTCAGCGAAGAGAAATGAAGAAGCCCTGAAGCTTTAAGAGACAATTCGTCCGCACTGCGAACTCCGCGCCGTGCATAAATTTGCCGCAACAAAGGAGGCATTTGCTGCGGCAGAAAGCCATCGTCAACAACCTGATAACGACGTATTTCATAGTCACTCATGAATTACTGCGACTCACCTTTTTTGATTTCAGCCACTAATCTTGAGGCCGGTAATGCGCCAGGCACCATACGTCCGTCCGGCAGGATAATAGCTGGTGTACCGGTTACGCCAAAGGATTTACCCAGTTGATAATGCTCAGCAACCGGATTTGAACAGTTAGAGCTGCCGCTAAAATTTTCTTCATCTTTAAAGGCGGCAATGGCTGCTTTTTTATCATCAGCACACCAGACGGTCTGCAACTGACGCGCACCTTTGCTACTCATACCACCACGAGGGAAGGCTAAGTATTTAATGGTAATTCCTTCAGCATGATAACTGCTCATGTTTTGATGCAAACGCTGACAATAGCCACAGGTTGTATCGGTGAAAATGGTAACTTCATATTTTTCGTTCTCTGCCGGATAAACAATCATGTCATCAGTGAAACCTTCCAGCATTTTTAAGCGCACATTGGCCATTGCGGCTTCGCTTAAATTAACAGGCTCTTTACCGGTAATATCGAAAACATTTCCACTGATTAAGCGCGTACCATCGTCAGAAACATAAAACATGCCCTGATTAGTAACAGCACGGACATAACCGTCTATTTCACCCGGCGCGGTCGACAACACCTCAATACCAATTTTATTCAAATGGCGGGCATCAACTTCATTTTGTACAGCACCAACAGCGCTGGTACTAAAGCCGACACTTGCCAGCCCCGCAAACCCTAATACAAACATCAAATTGCGCATAATAACCTCGTAAATTAACTGTCCGAACCCTACCCTTTTAACGGCTAAAATGCAATTAACCGCGTGGGTGATGCTGAGCATGCAAGGCCTGCAGACGCTCGCGTGCAACCTGGGTGTAAATTTGAGTGGTCGACAAGTCGCTATGCCCCAAAAGCAGCTGTAATACGCGCAAATCGGCGCCATGGTTCAACAAATGCGTGGCAAACGCATGCCGTAACGTATGGGGCGACAAATGAGCATAAATTCCGGCTTCCTCTGCGTAATGCCGCAAACGGTACCAAAATGCCTGACGCGTTAGTAACGAACCTCTTTGTGTCACGAATATCCAGGGACTGCTTTTATCCGTTATCGCCGGACGACCATGTTTTAAGTACGTATCCAGCCATTCCAATGCTTCTTCCCCCAAAGGCACCAAACGCTCTTTGTTTCCCTTCCCAACAACCCTTACCAAGCCTTGCTGGCGGCTCAGTTGGTCATACTGCAGACGAATAAGCTCCGTTACCCTTAACCCCGTAGCGTAAAGCACTTCCAGCATGGTTCTGTCACGCAGGCCAATGGGAGTTTCTGTATCAGGCTGCTGCAATAACGACTCAACGTCAGCTTCGCTTAATGAGTGAGGAATGCTCTGTGGCAATTTAGGACGCTTCAGGCGCGCAGTTGGATCAACCGCTACCCATTGCTGTTTTACCGCAAATTGGAAAAACTTTTTTGCCGAACTTAAAAATCTCGATGTGCTTCTTGGCGAGAGCCCTTGAGTTCTGCGCCAAAGCAAGTAGTCCTGAAGTACTAATTCATCGGTGTCCATCAGCGATTTTTTCGAGGGTATAAGGTACTCACAAAAACGTCGTAAGTCGCTACGGTAAGCCGCCTGAGTGTTTTCGCTGGAACCATGATGCAGCCACAAATGCTCAGTAAAGGCGTCAATACGATCTTCGTCCTCTGGGCGCAGTTGCTTCATGTTTTATCGAATTTGCGAAATGGTAACAGCATTATGCAATATAGAGAGGTTGTCGGGAACTCTTTAACACCAATAAAAAGCTTAGTGGGTAATTCCCAGTTTTTGCAGCACATCGTAAAGACCGGCAGGCCCTTTGTGTCGATAGTCGTTTTTGTCATCAGCCTGAGGTTGTTTTTTCTTCTCAAGTCGCTGCCTCACTTTCCAGTCCAGGTTCTGAATCAGCTCTAAAGGCAAACGATCCGGCGTTGCATCCGGAATGAGGGGTTGAGGATGAGTCGCGTCCTGTAATTTAAAGTCCGACAACTGGCTTACGGTTGCATAAACGCCTGTGGCCATCACAGCACCTGGCTGAACATCTAAAGGTCTTGCCCTGCCTGCACCGATCGAGCGCTGCCAATTCACCTCAGTTGGGCGTTCAGAGACCACCGGATCAGCACCGAGTGCCGAGACCCAATAAGCGAACTCACCGGAGAAACCGTGGTTAACGGCTTCGCTCGCGTGTTGCTCAAAGAAATGAGCGGCCTGGTTTTCGACAGCACTATTCTGAACAGCAGAAACTTGACTCATTAAGACTCTGGATTATCTATTACCGATAGTTCTGTATCGGCCAAAGTCCTAAAAGTTTAAGTTTTCTCTTTACAGCTAAGCTAAGACTGTTATTATACGCGCCACTTGAGTGGAGGGGTTCCCGAGTGGCCAAAGGGATCAGACTGTAAATCTGACGGCTCAGCCTTCGCAGGTTCGAATCCTGCCCCCTCCACCATTTCTTACTTCTCGGCCAACTTCAGTACGACCTTTCCCTGCGTCTTATTCGCCGCAACATAATCCAGCGCTTTTTGAATATCATCAGCCGTAAAAACCTGATCGATAATCGGTTTTATTTTGCTGGTTTTAAACTTATCGCTAAAGTCATGCCATAAACCGTTTAAAATATGGCCTTTTTGTACTGAGGACAGCGCCCGCAACGTCGAGCCAATAAGCTTCTGACGCTTCATTAGCATTCGCCCGAAATCAACTTCGCCCGTACGACCGCCCATTAAGCCAATCAAAATAATACGGCCGTCTTGCTTTAAATACTGCTGGTCTTTTGCGATAGATTCGCCGGCAACCGGATTGAGGATGACATCGACTTCTCCCAACGCCTTAACTTCTTCAACAATGTCTTGCTGATATCGGTTAATAACATGCTTCGCGCCGAGGTTCAGACAAAATCGTGATTTTTCATCGCTGCCTACAACCGCAATAACGTCATTACCGCTTTCACGGCACAACTGTATTAGCGAAGTTCCGACCCCACTGGCACCGGCATGCGCCAATACTCGCTCTCCCTGTTTTAGCCCGGCTAACTGGAAAACATTGAGATAAGCAGTAGCAAAAGTCTCAAGCCAGCCGGCAGCGGTTTCATGACTCCAGTCATCCGGCACTTCCAGCAGTTGTTTTGCCGAAACATTGACCTGCTCTGCAAAACCGCCTCCGGCTAGTAAGGCACTAACACGTTGCCCTGTCTTCCAGTCGGAAACCTGGCTGCCAACCTGCTCTATAACGCCACAGACTTCTAACCCGGGAATATCGGATACACCGTTAGGCGGCGCGTACTTCCCTGCTATTTGCATTAGATCGGCGCGGTTAACCCCGGCACTTAAAACACGCAACTGAACCTCATCTGCACGCGGCTCGCTTAAACTAATACCGTCTTTCCATGTCACTTTTTGCTCTGAAATCTGAATTGCTTTCACATCAGCCTCCGTTGCCGCTTAACATTATTGAAATTAGCCAGTATGCTGTCGGTATTGAATACTATCAGGATACTGTTTGACACTAATGGACAAAACCTTAGAGCTCAATGATAAACGTGTGTTATTGATTGATGACCAGAAGCCCTTTCAGGTTATGCTCAAAGGCCTGCTGTTAAACTTGGGGGCAAAAGACGTCCAAATCAAGACAACGGGTGAAGCGGGCATTGCTGCCTACATCAAAAACCCGCACGATATTCTGTTGGTAGACTATAACCTGGGCCGAGGTCGAAATGGCCGACAGGTACTGGAAGAGCTTCAGGTTCGCGGCCTAATGAAAGAACACACCCTGTTCTTTATTATTACCGGCGACAATACCCGTCCAATGGTTTTAAGTGCGTTGGAGCTGCAACCCGACGACTATTTGATGAAGCCTTTTTCCCACCGTGTTTTGCGCTCTCGTTTAATGCGTGCCTACAAGCGTCGCATGTGGTTAAAAGATGTATTTAAAGCTCTGACTAAACACGATTATGAAGCTTGCATTAGCGCTTGTCAGAAACACATTCAGTCAAACAGTCGTTACAGCAATTACTGCCGAAAACTGCAAATTGAGCTGTACAATAAAACCGGGCAGCTGGATAAAGCCGAAATAGCCATTAAAGATCTGCTGGAAGAAAATTCCCATAGCTGGGTGTTTCTAAAGCTGGCTGAGACGCGGCTACTGCAAAACTCACCAGAAGAAGCGCTTAATATTCTTAATCATATTATTAAGCGTATGCCCAATGCTATTGAGGCCCATGATTTAAAAACCGAATGCTACCTGCAACAGCAACAGCTTGAAGAGGCACTGGAAAGCGCACGCGATGCAATAACCATGGCGCCCTTTTCTATTGAGCGACAAACCAAACTGGCTCACATAGCACGCGACAATGGTGACTTTGATATAGCCAAGCAAGCCATGAATAACGTTCTGCAAATAGCACGAAAATCGGTCTTTCGTAATGCGCAGCACTTATGTAATTACTTGCGCAGTATTCTTGATGCAGCTGAACACAGCGACACGCCACAGCAGATTAGCAAGTATCAGACCGAAGCTACGATGGAACTTCAGCGAGCCCGTTACGATGAGCATCTATTGCATGCTGATATTTCATTTGAAGATTTAGAAGCCATTTTACTGTCACGAATTGACTCGTTTAACGGACGTTTGCGCGAAGCCCAACAGCGTTTAAACGAAGTTGTCGGGGAAAATCTGGCAACGAACCAACCTATCAACAAAGATTTATTACCAGACGTTATTGCGATTCTGCTCGATGTCGGCGAGTACGAAAAAGCCAATACGCTCGCCGCCTATAAAGACGACAACCTGCTACTTGACAGTTACACCACTAAAATCCTGCAAGCCAGACTTGCCGCCGCTCAAAAGCAGCAGGACGCCTTCTTTAAAGTGCACAAAGCAGGTGCTGAAGCGTATCAGGAAGGTCATTACAGTCGCGCATTAGAGCTGTTCCGTGAAGCGATGGAGGTGGCTCCAATGAACAGTGGCGCTGCACTTAACTTTATCCAGGCGGCCGTGCGCTTTATCGAAGAAACGCCTAACGCAGAACGGAAGTTATTGAAAAAGGAATGTGACCAGTGCTTTAAAGTATTAGAAGGTCTGCAACTTTCCAGCAGCCACAGTAACCGCTATGAGCGATTACTGGGGCAGACTGAAGCATTAGAACTGCGCTAACTTAGCTTTTGATTGGCTGCCAGAGTCCCTGCCTGGTAGTCTTTTATCGCCTGTTCAATCTCACCTGAGTTATTCATGACAAACGGCCCATACTGAGCAATCGGCTCTTCGATGGGTTTTGCCGCCAGAAGAATAAATCGTGCACCTTCGTCAGTAGTGCACGTTAACGTGTCCGCCGGATCAAGCACGAGCAATTCACCTTCCTTTGCGAGCTCTCCATTAACCGTTAAACTCCCCTGATAAACGTAAAGCAGGCGACGTTTTTGTCCCTGAGAAGGCAAACTAAAAGCTTCTTTACCTAAGTGTACGTCCAGCATTAAGAAATCACGCCCGGGCGCTCTTACCGGACCTTCTTGCTCCTGATATTGGCCCGAAATAACTCTGACAAGAGCGTCATCACTTTTTACTTCGGGAATAGTCGCCGATGGAAAGTCATGCCAATCAGGCTCACTCATTTTTTCGTCAGATGGCAAATTAACCCATAGCTGAAAGCCCCACATCAGACCTTCAACCTGCTTCGGCATTTCAGCGTGTATGATGCCTTTAGCTGCTTTCATCCATTGTACGCCACCGGCCTCTACTGCGCCCGTATTGCCAACCGAGTCTTTGTGCTCCATGGTTCCGGCCAGCATATAAGTCAAAGTACAAAATCCGCGATGCGGATGAGGTGGAAAGCCTGCAATATAGTCATCAGGATTATCCGAGCGAAATTCATCCAGCATTAAAAATGGATCCTGATGTTTCAAACCCGGCTGATTAATAATGCGGGTAAGCTTAACCCCAGCACCGTCCTGAGCAGGCATACCCCGGTGTTTTGCCAAAATTGCGCTCATGATTTTTTACCTCCATTTTGACCCCGATTATGTGTTTGATGAAAAGCGATTTCAGGGCCCTTAGGCACCACCTGAGTCGGGTTAATTGTGGTATGGCTGGCGTAGTAGTGAGTTTTTATATGATCCATCACAACCGTTTCTTCCACACCCGGGTGTTGATACAACTCCAGCAAGTAGTTCCACATATTAGGATAATCGACAATACGTTTCTTATTGGTCTTAAAGTGACCGAAGTAAACCGCATCAAAACGAACCAAAGTTGTAAATAGCCGCCAGTCCGCCTCTGTCAGTTCATCACCGGCGAGGTAACGGCTCTGACTGAGAATATCTTCGACTTTATCCAGTGCCGCAAACAAAGACTGGTAAGCCTCTTCGTAAGCCTTTTGTGTGGTCGCAAAGCCGCTGCGGTACACACCATTGTTAATGTCGTTGTAAACCCACTCGTTAATTTCTTCTATCTGCTTTTGCTTATTCGCCGGAAAAAAGTCCAGAGTATTTCCGGTCAGTTCATCAAACGCAGAATTGAAAATTCGTATAATTTCCGCTGACTCGTTATTGACTATGGTCTGGGTTTTCTTATCCCATAACACTGGTACCGTAACTCGCCCGGTATATTCCGGATCGGCTTTCAGATAAATTTGATAAAGAAAGTCAGCGTCATAGAGAGGCTCGTTAAGAGGAGCTTCAGAAAATTCCCAGCCATTCTCCAACATCAACGGATGTACTACCGAGACATCGATATGACTTTCCAGACCTTTTAGCTTCCGAAAAATTAATGCCCTGTGAGCCCAGGGGCAGGCATAAGAAACGTACAGATGATATCGGCCGGATTCGGGCTCAAACTCTGTACCTTTAGCGACTGTATTTCGAAACTGTGACTCGCTGCGCACAAAGCGGCCACCATGTTTCTTTGTGTCATACCACTTGTCGTGCCACTGACCATCCACTAATAAACCCATAATAAATTCCTCTTGTTTAGATACCTCTATAATAAGGTCTATTTTTTGGAATTATTAGCGCATTGTGTTCAGGTTTTATTTCTAAAAAATAGAACTATAGAAAGGAGTCTACAACATTAGCCGCTTTTTCACTGGCTGAGACTTTCAACTGCTGATGGATAGTTTTGAACTGTTCAAGCAAAGCGGTGTTGTCCTGCTCGATTAACTCAACTAAGGCCTGCTCGATACCTTCTTCAGACGCCTCTGACTGAGCAAGTTCCGGCACAATTTCTTTGCCCGCTAAAAGGTTCGGCAATGAAAAGAACGGCGCATGGAATAAACGTTTAATAATTTGATAAGACAACCAGTGGAACCGATAAGCCACCACCATAGGGCGTTTAATAAGTAATGCTTCAAGCGCCACAGTTCCCGATGTCAGTAGCAGGTAATTTGATGCCGCCATAACCTTACGGCTTTCGCCTACAGGAAGCGCAATGGTCAATTCTGGACTGTATTGCTTAATGAGTTCCTGAAACTGCTCAGCACGAGCGTCGCTTATCATCGGTGCCACGAAACGAAGGTTCGGATACTTCTCTGCTATTTTTTTGGCAACTCGCAAAAATACAGGCGCCATACGGGCGATTTCACCTTTTCTGCTACCAGGCAGAATAGCCAAATACTCGCTTTCAGGTTCGAGTTTTAACTCCTTTCTCGCTGGACCCTGCTGCCATTGCATTGGGATGTCATCGGCCAGAGGGTGGCCAACAAAAGTCGCCGGGAGACCGTGCTTATCGTAAAAGTCCTTTTCAAAAGGCAGCAAGCACAGTACATGATCTACTGCCTTCTTAATGCCTTTAATACGCCCTTCTCGCCACGCCCACACCGATGGACTTACATAATGAATCGTTGCTATACCAGCATTTTTAAGGCGAGTTTCAACCGTCAGGTTAAAGTCCGGAGCGTCAATACCTATCATTACATCGGGTTGTTCTTCGATAAGATATTGCACCAGTTTTTTCCGGTGTCGTAGTAGCTTAGGAAGTTGCTGTACCACTTCGGCTATCCCCATAACGGCTAAGTCATCCATAGGAAAGTAAGAGTCCATGCCCTGCTCAGCCATTAATGGTCCGCCGACGCCAATAAAGTATGCACCGGGGTGACGTTTTGAAATGGCCTGCATTAGTCCGGCCCCTAACAGATCACCCGAGTGCTCACCGGCAACAATGGCAATTTTCGGCGGCTTTTTGTTACTCATTACGGACGAATAATGCCTCGTGAACTGTTTTCTACAAAAGCCGTGAAGCCGTCAAGTGCCGGTTCATTTAGTGCAGTAATACCTTCCAGCGCTTCTTCTACTGTCAGGCTGGAGCGATACAATATTTTGTATGCCCGGCGTACATTCTGAATTTGCTCAGGAGTATATCCCCGACGCTTTAATCCTTCCGCATTGATTGTTCTGGGCTTAGCATTATGGCCCTGCGCCATAACAAATGGAGGAATATCCTGCACCACTATTGAATTCACCGCAGCAAACGAATGTGAACCAATATGGCAAAACTGGTGCACTCCCGTCATACCTCCCAGGATAACCCAGTCTCCGACATGAACATGCCCGGCTAATGTCACCTGGTTAGCAAAAATATTGTCGTTACCTATTACACAATCATGTGCCACATGCACATATGCCATAAATAAGTTGTTGTCGCCGATCTTGGTGAGCGAGTCATCCTGCACGGTGCCACGATGAATGGTTACGGATTCACGAAATACATTATTATCGCCAATCACTAACTCAGTTGGCTCACCATCGTACTTTTTATCCTGACAATCCTCGCCAACGGAAGCAAACTGATAAATAGTGTTGTTTTTCCCAATGGTCGTAGGGCCTTTTAAAACAACGTGCGAGCGAATGTCGCAGTTATCGCCAATAACAACATTTGGACCAATGACTGTCCATGGGCCAACGCTGACATTGGCTCCAATCTCTGCGCTCGGGTCAATAATTGCGGTTTCGTGAATCACTTAAACTTCTCTTCTTGCACAGATAATTTCAGCAGTACAGGCGACATCGCCATCAACTTCGGCGCGCCCGGTGAACTTCCAGATACCACGGCGTTCTTTTTCAAAGGTGACATAAAAGTCTACTGTATCGCCCGGGATAACCTGACGCTTGAAACGCGCGTTATCAATACCAGCGAATAGGTATAAGTCGTTTGCGCTCTTTTTACTCTCTGTAATTTTAAAACCGAGTAAGCCACAGGCCTGAGCTATTGCTTCCAGCAACAAGACTCCCGGGAAAATTGGTTTGCCCGGGAAATGGCCATTAAACATCGGTTCATTAAAGCTGACATTCTTTATCGCGTGCAAAGAGTCCTTCGAGTTTGTCTCGATAACTCTGTCTATTAATAAAAACGGATAACGATGGGGAAGTAAATCTAATACCCCTTGAATATCAAATCCTGATTCCGTAATTTTCAAAGCTTTCACCTTACTCAGTTGTTATTGTCAGCTTGTTTTTCCAGTTCTTTAACACGCTTAAAGAGATCATCCAATTGGCGGAACCTGGCACCATTACGCCGCCATTCACGGTGTCCGCTGGCAGGTATACCTGACGCATAAACGCCCGGCTCAGTGATCTCTTTTATTACCATAGCAAATCCCATGATTTGCACATCATCACATACGCTAATATGACCATTAATGGCTGAGGCACCACCAATCATACAGCGTTTACCGATATGACAACTACCGGCTAAAACCGTACAACCGGCAATAGCAGTGTCTTCATCTATAAATACGTTATGAGCAATCTGGCACTGATTATCAATGATACAACCCGATGAAATAACGGTGTCATCGAGTGCGCCACGATCAACCGTAGTACTAGCACCAATTTCAACGTTATCTTTAATAACAACACGGCCCAGTTGAGGAATTTTCAACCATTTACCATTTTCAGGTGCCCAACCAAAGCCATCAGCTCCAATAACCGCACCTGCATGAAATAGACAGTTATCACCAATAACACAACGGTGATAAACTTTTACTCCCGACCAGAGCGTACAACCAGAACCAAGCTGTGTTTCAGCTCCAATATAGCAGTGAGCTCCAATACTGGTGTTATCCCCAATGATAACCCCGTCTTCGATAACGGCGTATTCACCAATACTAACGTTAACGCCAATACTGGCAGATTCAGCAATTTTCGCGGAATCAGCCACGCCCTTCGCAGGCTTAGGCGTGGTATCCAATAACTGTGCAATTTTGGCAAATGCAGCATAAGGGTTGGATACCCGAATTGCGTTATTAACGGCATCACTGTCGTCTTTTTCGGAGACAATAACCGCCCCGGCAGACGTAGTTTCTAGCTGACTTTTGTAACGACTATTTGCCAAAAAAGCTATAGCGTCACCAGTAGCAGACTGCAAGGTCGCCACGCGCAAAATGGGGAGCTGCGCATTTCCTCGCACCTCCCCACCCACATGGTCAGCCAACTGCTGCAATGTGTACTCAGTCATAGATTAGTTACCTGAGGTCATTTTCTCGACAACCGCACCAGACAAGTCGTTATCTGCTTTCATGTAAGTTACAGCGTTACTTTCAAGAACCATATCGTAGTCTTTGTCTTCAGCTACTGCAGTAATTGCATCCTGTACCTTGCCAAGCAACTTGTTACGCTCTTCGTTTTGACGACGACGGGTGTCTTCCTGAAGCGCTTTGCTTTTTAGCTGAGCCTGAGAGATAGTCTCTTCCAGGTCACGCTCTAGCTGAGTTTTTTCAGACGCAGACATAATTGACGCATCACGTTCTTGCTTTTGACGCAATTCCTGAACTTTTTGTTCAAGACGACGCATCTCTTCAAAGCGATCCTGAAACTCGCTCTGTAACTGCTCTGAAATTTGCTCACGCTGTGGTAGCTGCTGGAATACTTCCATCATATCGACCACACCAATTTTCTGCTGTGCTTGCGCGGCACCTGCAAAAAGTGCTGTTGAAACAGCAACAGCTGCAGCTGTAGATTTAATTAACTTTTTCAAGGTAAAACTCCTTCAAATTTTATCACTATTATTTAATTATTATTATCAGAATGTGGTTCCGATATTAAACGAGAACACTTGAGTTTCATCACCCTCAACTTCTTTCAGAGCCCGCCCCAGTGAGAAGGTCAGCGGACCCATTGGTGATATCCATTGAACGGACACACCCGCTGAAGCTCTGAAGTCGCCTGGCGAACTGTAATCCGTTAACGGCTGACTTCCCTGAGCCAGTTCCAGGCCTTTATACCTATCGTAGTCGAATTCTGTATCCCAGACCATACCGAAGTCAACAAAGACGCTTGTTCTTACGCTATTACGCATGCCTTCATCGACAAAAGGTGTTGGTACAATAAGCTCAAGCCCACCGACAACCTTTGCATTACCGCCAACGGCAAAACGACTCACCTGAACTTGTTGTGAATCTGATCCAGATGGCAAACCATTTGGCGCTCCGGTTACATCTGGTGGTGCCGGTAACTGGCTTGCAGAACTGTAAATGGCTCGAGGTCCAACAGTGTTAGCTTCGAAACCCCGTAAGTCGCCCTGCCCACCAACTCGGAAAGACTCCCAGAATGGCAATAAGTAATCATTGCCTCTGTCATCTGTACCATAACCATTACCATAACCTAAGTTAAGGCGTGTCAGGAATGTCCATTGCTGGTCACGCGTTAGTGGGTAGTAATGTTTATATTCATAGTTCGTCCGGAAATACTGCACGTCACTAAACGGCGCAGAGATCTCAATGCCAGCACGTTGAGAAGAACCACTGGTTGGAAAGCGACCTCTATTTAAGGTTACACGGGACCAGCCCATATTAAACTCATAAATATCGAAAGCGACACCGTCATCAGGGTTCTCCCGGTTTAAGTATGCGGAATAAAATTTCCGTATTTGCTCATAACCGTCAACGTTCGTTACTTCCTGGTTTTTATAACCAATACCAAAGTTAAAGCTGTTAATTTCATCAACCGGGAAGCCTACACCGCTGGAAACACCAAAGGTTTTTTGATTATAACGAATTAAGTTTTCCGCCTGACCGGCATCAAACTCACTCATATACACTTGTCCTGAAAGGCTAACGCCATTCATTGTGAAGTACGGGTCAGTATAAGAAACGTTAACGTTTTTATTAAAGCGGCTGGTGCTGACATTAAATCCAACTCTGTTACCAGTGCCCAGGAAGTTATTTTGCTGAACACCCGCATTAAGTTGCAAACCTGAGTAGTCACCATAACCAACGCCGGCGTTAAAGGAGCCCGATGGTTGCTCTTTCACCTTATAGGTCACGTCAACCTGATCATCGCTGCCTTCGACTCGCTCGGTCGATGTTTCAACTGTCTCAAAGAAACCAAGACGTTCAAGACGAACCTTACCTTGTTCAATTTTATTGTCAGATAACCAGGCACCTTCCAGTTGGCGCATTTCACGACGAAGCACCCGGTCTTTTGTCGCACCGTTGCCTTCAAAGTTAATGTGACGTACATAGACACGCTTACCCGGTTCTACCGAGAAAGTAATTTTAACCGTCTTGTCATCGTCATTATGTTCTGGAATAGCTCGCACTTCCGGGTAAGCATAACCGTAACGACCATAAAAGCGGCTAATCATATCCTCAATATAAGTCACCTGTGCGGCGTTATAGAGGGTACCTTCTTCAATAGTCGCAATTCGGCTGACTAGCTCTTCGTGGCCTTTTAGATCCCCAATAACATCGGTTTCGCTTACGTTGTATTTATCACCCTCTTTAACATTGATGGTGATATAAATACCTTCACGATCGGGTGTCATAGAAACCTGAACTGATTCAACCTGGAAACGCAAATACCCACGGTCCCGATAAAAAGACTCTAAAGTCTCTAAGTCACCACTTAACTGCTGTTTCTGGTAGCGCTTTTCGCCAATAACGTTCCACCACGGGAGGTCATCGCGAAGTTCGAAAGAATCAAGAAGTTGCTCATCGGCAAACGCCTTATTACCCACAATATTAATTTGTGCAATTTCAGCAGCGTCGCCTTCGTCGAAGTTCATACGCAACTCAACTCGGTTGCGCGGCAAATCAACAACTTGTATATCCACCGATGCATTATATTTACCAACACTATGATAGAAATCTTCCAGACCTTTCTCTATGCCTGAAATAGTCGTTCTATCCAGAGGTTCACCAGTAACAATATTATTATCAAGCAAGCTCTCTTCAAGCTGCTCGTCTTTGATATCGCTGTTACCTTCAAAGGTAATTTCAGCAATGGTTGGTCGCTCACTGACGGTGAAAATTAACGTATCGTTATCTCTCCGTGCATCAATATAGTTAAAGTGAGTCGAAGAGTAGAGTGAGCGAATGGCGCTACGAATCTGTAACTCACTCACTTCATCACCCACCCTAACCGGAATATAAGTTAACGCAGCACCTAAAGCGACACGTTGTAACCCTTTAACTTCAATATCCTGAACAACAAACTCGTCTTGTGCGTAGGCTGGTGCTACTGCACCTGCAATCATGGCACTCACTAACAGCTTTTTAAACGTCATTATCACTAGCTACTTTTTTGTTAATTCGTGACTCAGAATGCGAAACGGGCGATGTCATTTGATATTGCTAACGCCATCAACGCGAATACCAGCACCCCACCAATCCTATAGCAAACGTCTTGCACTCTTTCGGATACCGGCTTACCACGAATCCATTCAATGCTGTAAAACACTAAATGACCGCCGTCTAACACCGGTAAAGGTAATAAATTTATTATCCCTAAATTGACACTTAATAATGCCAAAAAACTTAAAAAATAGACGAACCCGTTACTGGCGCTAACACCAGCACCTTCAGCAATACTTAAAGGCCCTGCCAGGTTCTTTACAGAAACATCTCCGGTCAGCAGTTTACCTATCATTTTCACGCTAACAACCATCAACTCCCAAGTTTTTTCTGCGCCTTTCGCTAAGCCCCCGAAAAACCCGTATTGATGGTTGAAAACATAATTATCAGGTAACGGTTCAGTCACCGGAACTACGCCAAGGTAGCCTATGACACCATTTTGACTTTCCCGTTCCCCTATTTGAACAGAAACTTCCTGCTCAACGCTATTTCTTTCAACCGTAAACAACAGACTCTGCCCAGCCGACTGAGCAATAATTTCACGTATTTTTTCCCAGCTATCGACCTGCTCACCGTCAATAGAAATAATAGTGTCGCCCGCTTTAAGGCCGCTCGCATCAGCAGGTGAGTCTGCTTCAACCTGACTAAGCTCGGTGTAGACTTCAGGCTGATAAACCTCAATACCTAAACTTCCAAAGGTCGACTCTGTCTCAGGATCAAACCGCCAGCTGGTCAAGTCCAGCCTGCGCTGAACTTCACTTCCCGCCGGAGTTCTTAACGTTATTATCGTCTCGTCATCGCCAATAGCGGACATTAAGCCCAGCTGCACTTGTTGCCAGTCATAAGCTTCTACATCGTCGACTGACAAAATTTCACTGCCTCTTTCCAGATCTGCTTTTGCAGCAATGGAGTTTTCTTTGATATCACCAATAACAGGCTTTACCGTCGGCACACCAATACCAAACATGAGCCATAGCACCGCTACCGCAAGGACAAAGTTAGCAACAGGACCCGCCGCTACTATGGCAAAACGTTTATAAACCGACTGTGCATTAAAGCTTACATCTCGCTCTTCTTCGGTAACATCATCAATGCGTTCATCCAGCATTCGAACATAACCGCCAAGAGGGATAACACCTAGTTGATAGACCGTACCGTCTTTTCCGGTACGCTTCCAAATAGCGCGACCAAAACCAACAGAAAAGGTTATTACCTTAACGCCGCAGCGTCGAGCAACCCAAAAATGCCCGAACTCGTGAAACGCAACCAAAATTCCCAATGTGACAACAAACGAAAAGAAATACCAAATTGCGTCTATCACTGTGCGTACTCCTGCAACCATTGTTTAGCTGCTAAACGCGCTTTTTTATCGATAGCTAATAGCGTCTCTATGCTATCAGCCTCATGAGTTGTTACCGACTGTAATACGGAATCACAGACTTTAGCGATATCGGTAAAGCCCACCTGTTCCTGCAAAAACGCATCAACGGCTATTTCATTGGCAGCATTTAAGGCTGTCGTTGCCCACTGCCCTGCCCAACACGCTTCTATTGCAAGCTGCAGACAGGGATAACGAGCTGACTCTGGTTGTTTAAACGTTAACTGTCCAATTTGAGTAAAATCCAGATTGGATACACCGCTTTCTAATCGCTCAGGATACCCCAGTGAATGGGCAATTGGGGTGCGCATATCAGGCTCCCCCATTTGCGCCAGAACCGAGCCATCGGTGTACTGGACCATAGAATGGATAACACTTTGAGGGTGAATCACCACTTTCAACTGTTCCCGTGAGCAATTGAATAACCAGCGGGCTTCAATATATTCCAGTCCTTTATTAAGCATAGTGGCCGAATCGACAGATATCTTTCGTCCCATAGACCAGTTGGGATGGTTACATGCCGCCCCTGGAGTTTGTTTCGATAGCTCTTCAAGTGGTATATCCCGAAACGGGCCACCGGAGCCAGTTAATAACAGATGCTGAATACCATGCTCTGCTAAAGACATAGTGCCAACCAACTGCTGGGCAGCCTGGGGTAAGCACTGGAAAATAGCATTGTGTTCGCTGTCTACTGGTATTATTCGAGCGCCAGAACGTTGTGCGTGATCAATAAACAATTGACCGCTCATTACCAGGGCTTCTTTGTTGGCCAGCAAGACATCTTTACCCGCATCAATAGCAGCTAATGTCGGGTCAAGTCCTGCAGCGCCAACTATCGCTGCCATAACAATATTGACGTCGCCTGCGGCACTAACTTCTGCTAAAGCTTTTTCGCCGTAGGTTACCTGTGTTGATACCTGAGTGCCTAAAAGTTCTTTGAGCTCTGACGCACTGCTTTGAGAGCCCATAACGGCGTATTGTGGATGGTGCTTCAAACACAGCTCAGCCATAACCTGAACCTGGCTGTGAGCGGTTAGCGCAAAAACCTCAAAGTCTTCCGGGTGTCGTGCAACAACATCCAGAGTGTTTTGACCAATGGAGCCTGTTGCTCCCAAAACCGTAATTCGACGCATAGGTTTAATGCAAAAACTCCAGATAAGCTAAGGTGAAAATAGGCACTGCAGCTGTAAGACTGTCAATACGGTCAAGAATTCCCCCATGCCCCGGTAAAATTGATCCGCTGTCTTTTACTCCGGCACTGCGTTTAAACATACTTTCGTTTAAATCTCCGAATACCGACGCCACTACAGTAAACAACCCGGTTAAGTAATAACCGGTAAATTGATCAGCGGGCACTTTAGTCCAGTGCGCCACAACCATCATCACCACAAAAGCCAGAGTTACCCCGCCACATAAACCTTCCATCGTTTTGCCCGGACTTACGGCTGGCATCATTTTGTTGCGCCCATAACGAACGCCGGCAAAATACGCACCGACATCGGCAGCCCAGACTAAAAGAAGAATAAACAGAACAACCCAGCCACCAAAGAAGCGTGACTCATCAATATCGATAGAGCGGACCGTGACTAATGCAGCCCATGTAGGAATAAAAATCAGCAACCCAAAAACACCAACAATGGCGCGGGTTCGCGACCACATACGGCGACTTGAGGGGTAATTAACTATCATTGCCAAAGCTACGACCCACCAGACGCCGCCGGCAAGGATAGTGTAATAAATCAGTTTAGAAAGCTCACCATCGCGCCATAAGTGTTCATACGGTGCCAGCCATGAAAGCACACCAATTATAGCTCCAACAAACAGAGTATAAGCAATACGCGCTGATGTACGACGCACGCCCATTAAAGGAGACCATTCCCAGGCACCCAGCATTAAAACCGCCTGAATAAACAGAGAAAAGCCCCAAAGCGGCAGCATAAAAACCCCGTATAGTGCCACTGGAACCAGCAGTAATGCTGTAATAATACGTTGTTTTAGCAAGTGTTATTCCTCTATCCGAGTTTCTATGCCTTGCATAAGCACGGTCAATTGTTCGCTGGTTAAACCGAAGCGACGTTCACGTTGAGCAAAATCCGTTATCGCTTTAGCAAAAATGGCATCGTCAAAGTCTGGCCACAATGTTGAAGTAAAATACAACTCTGCATAAGCCAACTGCCATAATAGAAAATTACTAATACGACGCTCACCCCCCGTTCGGATGAGTAAATCCGGTAATGGCTGATCGGCCATCATAAGTTCACCAGATATTGCCTCTTCGGTAATTTCTGAAGGCTCGATCTCGCCGGTTTTCACTTTATCAGCCAACTTACGACTGGCTTGAGTGATATCCCATTGACCACCATAGTTTGCAGCGATATTTAAATTTAGCCCACTATTATTCTGAGTCTTTTCTTCGGCTTCTTGTATTCGCTTTTGTAAACGCTTTGAGAAAGCACCTTTATCGCCAATAATGCGCAAGCGAATATCATTATCGTCTAACTTTTTTACTTCGCTTTTCAATACTGACATAAACAACTCCATCAGTACCGATACTTCAGTAGCGGGACGCTTCCAATTTTCGCTACTAAAAGCAAATAAAGTCAGAGACTCTATACCGTTACGGCGAGCAAAAGCGACCGCTCTGCGTACAGCTTCTGCTCCGGCCTTATGCCCAAAAGTTCGTATTTTACCGCGTTGTTTCGCCCAACGACCATTGCCGTCCATGATAATGGCAACGTGTCGGGGAACTAACTGCTCTATTGACGGTAATTCTTTCATTCAATCTGCCGTAAACATTAAAAAACGCCGTGCGAGTATACCTGACACGGCGTCATAGACCAACGTAGGTAAGGTTTGATGGTTAAATTTCCATCAAGTCCTCTTCTTTTGCTTTCAACGATTCATCAATTTGCTTGACGTATTTATCCGTCAGTTTTTGAATCTCATCTTCAGCACTACGTTCTTCATCTTCAGTAATTTCTTTTTCTTTCAGAAGGTCTTTAATATCGCTGTTCGCGTCACGACGAATATTGCGTACCGCCACTCGCCCCTGCTCTGCTTCCGCGCGCACAATTTTAACCAGGTCGCGACGACGCTCTTCAGTCAATGGTGGCAAAGGAATGCGAATAACAGCTCCGGCTGATGCCGGATTTAACCCCAAGTCCGAGTTAATAATTGCCTTTTCAACCGCAGCTGAAGCCGACTTGTCAAATACGGTCAACGCTAAAGTTCTGGAGTCCTCGGTGGTGATGTTAGCCAACTGTTTCAGCGGCGTGTCAGTACCGTAATAGTTCACCATAACACTATCTAAAATGCTGGGGTGAGCTCGTCCGGTGCGTACTTTCGACATTTGACTACGCAATGACTCAACACTTTTTTCCATGCGATCTTTAGCGTCTTCTATAATTTCTTTTATCACTGTCTTATACCCTTCTATTCAATAGCGGCGATTACTCTGCGTCTTTACTAATTAGTGTACCTTCTTCTTCACCCATAATCACGGCTCGTAAAGCACCCGGCTTATTCATATTAAACACCCGGATAGGCAAAGCGTGGTCTCGCGCCAGAGTGAATGCCGCTAAATCCATTACTTTTAACTGTTTTTCCAGTATATCATCGTAATTAATATGCTTATACAAGGTTGCATCCGGATTACCCACAGGATCATCCGAATAAACCCCATCAACTTTCGTTCCTTTAAGAACAACTTCAGCTTCAATTTCAATTCCGCGTAAACACGCCGCTGAGTCTGTCGTAAAGAAAGGGTTGCCAGTTCCGGCAGAGAAAATCACCACCCGACCTGACTTTAATAAACTAATAGCTTCTGCCCAGTTATAGCTGTCACAAACACCCGTTAATTCAATAGCTGACATTAAGCGCGCGTTAACAAAAGCACGATGCAGAGCGTCACGCATTGCCAGACCATTCATCACTGTTGCCAACATACCCATATGGTCGCCCACAACACGATTCATACCAGCTTTGGCTAAACCTTCTCCACGGAATAAGTTACCACCACCAATGACTAAGCCTACCTGAACCCCAAGTTCAACTAATTCCTTAATTTCCTGTGCCATACGATCAAGCACTTTAGCATCAATGCCAAATGGTTCGTCCCCCATAAGGGCTTCACCACTGAGTTTTAACAATATGCGTCGATAACTGGGTTTCGGATGGGTGCTCATCATTGCCTCTACTCTTTCCTTTAGTTTAAAAAAAACCGCGTCCTGAACGCTCAAGACGCGGTTTATAATTTTCTATTTCATGGGGCTGGTCGAGACCACGCTGTTAGCCTTTGCTCGCTGCCGCCACTTGTGCCTGAACTTCAGAAGCAAAATCTTCTTCTTTACGTTCAATACCTTCACCCACTTCAAAGCGAACGAAAGTAACAACATCGGCACCAGCTTTCTTCAGTAACTCACCAACAGTCATTGATGGGTCTTTCACGAAAGGCTGACCAGTCAGGCTGATTTCACCGGTAAACTTACGCATACGGCCTTCAACCATCTTTTCAGCGATTTCTTTCGGCTTACCGCTTTGCATTGCGATATCAACCTGAATAGAATGCTCTTTCTCAACAACTTCAGCTTCAACGTCTTCAGGCTTAACGAACTGTGGATTACTTGCTGCAACGTGCATACATAAGTCACGAGCCAAGTCTTCATCACCACCGGTAAGAGCAACTGCAACACCGATGCGGGCACCATGTGTATAAGTTGCAACAACATCGCCAGCTTCAAGAGTTTGAACACGACGAACGTTCATGTTCTCACCAATTTTAGCCACTAAGTCTTCACGAGTTTTCTCAACCGTTTGACCACCGATGTCTGTCGTTTTTAACGCTTCAACGTCATTTTCTTTGTTAGCAAATGCAACGTTAATGACTTTATCGCCAAATGCCAGGAAGCTGTCGTCACGTGCTACGAAATCAGTTTCGCAGTTTAGTTCAACTAAAGTTGCCTGGTTGCCTTCAGACTTAACTAAAATAACACCTTCAGCTGCAACACGGCCAGCTTTCTTCGCTGCTTTGGCCTGACCGCTTTTACGCATCAGGTCAATTGCCGCTTCCATATCACCGTCGACTTCCTGCAATGCTTTTTTGCAGTCCATCATGCCAGCGCCTGTGCGCTCGCGCAGTTCTTTTACTAGAGCTGCTGTAATTGCCATGATTCTATTCCTCGATTATTCAGTTGCTTCGACGAAATCGTCAGAGTCTTTCGCTTCAACTTGCGCTGTACGTGCTTCTTTTACCGCTTCTGCAGCAGTGTTCAAATACAATTGAATTGCACGGATCGCGTCATCGTTACCCGGAACAATGTAATCAACACCGTCAGGGTCAGAGTTTGTATCCACAACAGAAACAACTGGAATGCCCAGGTTATTAGCTTCTTTAATAGAGATGTGCTCGTGATCAGCATCGATAACAAACAGAACGTCAGGTAAGCCGCCCATGTTTTTGATACCGCCTAAGCCTTTTTCCAGCTTTTCCATTTCACGAGTATTAACCAAAGCTTCTTTCTTGGTTAGTTTGTCGAATGTTCCGTCCTGGCTCATTGTTTCAAGGTCTTTTAGACGCTTGATTGATTGACGAACTGTTTTCCAGTTAGTCAACATGCCGCCTAACCAACGGTGGTTTACATAATACTGACCACAGTTAATAGCTGCTTCTTTAACCGCTTCTGCTGCTGCGCGCTTAGTACCAACAAACAGGATTTTACCTTTGTTTGAAGCAACGTGCTGCATGTAGCTCAACGCATCGTTGAACATAGGCACAGTTTTTTCGAGGTTAATGATATGAATTTTGTTACGAGCACCAAAAATGTAAGGTTTCATTTTTGGATTCCAGAAACGAGTTTGGTGACCGAAATGGACACCTGCTTTCAGCATGTCACGCATTGACACGTTAGCCATAATATTTTTCCTTTTTAGGGGGTTAAGCCTCCATACATCCCATAAGCCGACTTGTTCTTAGACAAGCACCCCGTCTTATGTGTCGATGTATGTGTGGATTATCATTTACATACAAGTTTACTTTGTTGGCATAAGGCCAAAAAAGCGTGCGTTTTATACCATAACGAGCACACTTACACAACAAAAAACGTTACTTAACTTATGTTTTAACCCGCCTCAAAGATAGCGAATTCTATCAGTCGCTGTTAAACTGTCGGCTTTTCCAGCAGTCACGGACAGGAAGAGAATGACCATCTCAATTAAGACACCCGAAGAAATCGAAAAAATGCGCGCTGCAGGCAAGCTTGCCGCTAGTGTTCTTGAAATGATTGGTGAATACGTAAAACCAGGTGTAACCACAGAAGAGCTGGACGATATCTGCCACAAGTATATTACTGACCATGGCGCTTACCCTGCTCCGTTAAATTACCATGGGTTCCCTAAGTCCATTTGCACCTCTGTTAACCATTGTGTCTGCCACGGTATTCCTGGTCCCAAAAAGCTTAAAGATGGCGATATTATGAACATTGATGTCACCGTAAAGCTTGATGGTTACCACGGCGACACCTCAAAAATGTTTGTGGTAGGTAAACCTACTATTATGGCAGAACGTTTGATTAAAGTGACCCAGGAGTCCCTTTACAAAGCGATAGAAATGGTCAAGCCAGGGATCAAGCTCGGCGACTTTGCGGAAGTTATTCAAAAGCACGCGGAAAGCCACGGCTACTCAATTGTCCGCGAATACTGCGGACACGGTATTGGCTCCGTGTTTCATGAGGATCCACAAATTCTTCATTATGGCCAGGCAGGTACCGGCGAAGAGTTAAAAGCCGGAATGTGCTTTACTATCGAGCCTATGGTTAACGTTGGCAAGCGCCACACGAAACTGATGAAAGACGGCTGGACCGTACTTACCAAAGATCGCAGTCTGAGTGCACAGTGGGAGCACACTCTATTAGTCACGGATAACGGTGTAGAGGTTCTCACATTACGTAATGACGAACCTGACTTAGCGCGAGTTATCGAGCACAACTAACTGACTTCAGGGGGTATTATGGCTGATGTTGAACAGGATAAAGACTTCCATGGCCGTTGGCCTGACAGAACTCATACCCCTTGCATTAAAGACTATAAAACACTTCTGGAGAGCTACCGTAACTGGTCTGCGGCGCGTTTTGTTACGGCCGACATTGATGAGCTTGTTCATCACCGTTCGACATTTTTTGATCAGCTCATTTGCCAATTGTGGCAACAGTTTAAACTTAACAATGAACCCGCCACTATATTAGCTGTTGGCGGTTATGGCCGTGAAACACTGCATCCGGGTTCAGATATCGATTTACTCATTTTAATTGCCCCCCAGAGCGAAGACGCTGAAACCAGGTTGTCTGAAAAGCTCAGTCAGCTTATTACCTTTTTATGGGATCTTCATTTAGATATTGGCCATTCGGTACGCACCATCGACGAATGTTTTAGTCAATCAGAAAACGATATTACTATTGCTACAAACCTTATTGAGAGCCGTTACCTTGATGGCTCTGAGGATCTTTATAACGAATTTCATCAACAATTATTGAATGACTTTCCATGGTCGAGCCGAGACTTTTATCAGGCCAAACTTGATGAGCAAAAACAACGACATCAGCAATATCACAGTACGTCCTATAATCTCGAGCCTAATATCAAATCAAGCCCCGGTGGACTGCGTGACATCCAGACCGTTGGCTGGATTGCTAAGCGTCACTTCCGCACCCATTCGGACGAAAACCTGGTTGAATACGGTTATATGACGGCCGATGAGTTCGTCGAGCTACGTGACTGCATGAACTGGTTATGGCGCATCCGCTTTGCCCTCCATCTTGAAGCTGGTAAACGCGAAGACCGCCTGTTATTTGACTTTCAGCCCGGCGTAGCGGTTCGTCTGGGTTATGGCAATGACGGTAAAGCATCCGTCGAAACCATGATGAAAGATTACTTTAAAGTGGTTCTTCGTGTCAGCGAGCTCAACCAGATGTTACTGCAATTCTTTCATCAGGCCATACTGGGCACACAGGACTTACAACACGCAGAGCATATTAGCGATGACTTTGCGGTCTCAAATGAGTTGCTCACTGCACGACATGACAACGTATTTGACGACCACTGCAATATTGTCCGGGCTTTTGTCTGCATTGCCGAACACCCACAGATAAAAGGCATCCATTCAAATACCATTCGTTTACTCAGAAACGCGCGCGCTCAGTTAACCGAGCCTCTTAGCCATGACCCTGAATGCAGAAACCTGTTTAACCAGCTCATTCAGCATCCCCGTGGCTGTGGCCTGGCGTTTGCACTTATGCATCACCACAGCGTATTGGCCAGTTATTTATCCCAGTGGCAACAAATTGTGGGGCAAATGCAGTTTGATCTGTTCCACGCTTACACTGTTGATGAACACACTTTTCGTCTGGTGAGAAACCTATACCGCTTCAGCGACGAAGACTACCAGGACCAGTTTCCCTTATGCGAAAAGCTGGTAGCACAGATGGATCGTCGCTATTGCCTTTATTTGGCGGGTATTTTCCATGATATCGCCAAAGGCCGCGGAGGTGATCACTCTGAATTAGGCGAAATGGACGCGCGCAACTTCTGTCATCAGCATGGTTATGACGAAGAAGACGCTGAGTTGGTTGCCTGGCTGGTAAGACACCACTTAACCATGTCAGTTACCGCGCAGAAACGTGACATTCATGATCCTGAGGTTATACAAGACTTTGCTAATCAGGTTTCAACGCTCGAGCGGCTGGACTACCTTTATTGTCTTACGGTGGCCGATATTCGCGCAACCAATCAGTCGCTCTGGAATAACTGGAAGGCAACCCTACTGGAAGAGCTATACAACGCAACATCTTATTTGCTGCAACAAGACAGTAATAAACCAACTCTGGATATTCGCCAGAAAATAAACGAAAACAAAGCCAATGCAATGGCTTTGCTGTTAAGTGCCGGATTTGAAAAGTCAGAAATTCTCGCTTTGTGGGGCCGTTTTACTGCCGATTATTTCTTCCGGCATACGCCAGAGCAGATCAGCTGGCATTCACAGCATATATTAAACTTGCCGACCGACCAGTTACCACTGATTCTAATTGGTGATGAAAACAACTATGGTACAACCGAGCTGTTTATTTATCATCATGAAGAAAGCCACTTGTTTGCGTCTGTTGCCGGTGTTCTGGACAGCCAGCAGTTAAATATTCTGGATGCACAAATCCTTGCCACCCGTGACGGTTTTGTCATGGATACTTTCGTTGTACTGCAACGGGACGGCAAGCCATTGACAGAACCTCAGCGCATTGAAGAAGTCAAACAACAATTGCTGGACGTTCTGCATAAACGCATACCTGTCCCCAGTACAAAACGCCCCTTGTCACGGCGCATGAAAAACTTTTCAGTCGCCACAGAAGTGACATTTATACCAAGTAAGCATCACGGTCGCACAACCTTTGAGCTAGTAACTCTGGACAGACCCGGCCTTATTGCTAAACTTGCGGCTATTTTACAGCAACAGAATGTCACCTTACTTGCCGCAAAAATTACCACCATAGGCGAGCAGGCAGAAGATTTATTCATTGTCACCACGGAGCAACAAACCGCTTTGGACGACAAGCAGAAACAAACGTTAAAAAAACAAATTATCAAAGACCTGGAGTTTTAAATTCTTATCATGGAAAACATAAAACAACGCATCATCGATGCATTTGAACAACGTGATCAGCTCAACGCCCATACTGAAAATGACGACTTGCGTGAAGCAGTTCGCTACGTCATTGACGAGATTGACCGCGGCGAGTTGCGAGTCGCTGAAAAAATTTCGGGCGAGTGGGTTGTTCATCAATGGCTGAAAAAAGCCGTTCTGCTGTCGTTTCGTTTAAACGACAACGACCTGATTGAAGGCGGCGAAACCCGCTTCTGGGACAAAGTGCCGGCGAAATTTGCTGACTATGACAGTGCCCGTTTCCGTGCCGAAGGCATGCGCGTTGTACCACCGGCTATGGTGCGTAAAGGTGCTTTTATTGGCCGCAATGTCGTCGTTATGCCGTCATACGTAAATATTGGTGCATACGTTGGTGAAGGCACTATGGTTGATACCTGGGCTACTGTCGGCTCCTGCGCACAAATCGGTAAAAATGTGCACCTATCCGGCGGTGTTGGTATCGGTGGTGTTCTGGAGCCGCTGCAGGCAAACCCGACGATTATTGAAGATAACTGCTTCATTGGTGCGCGCTCAGAAATTGTTGAAGGCGTTATTGTTGAAGAAGGCGCGGTGATTTCCATGGGCGTTTACATTGGCCAGAGCACGCGCATTTATGACCGCGAAAATGACCGCATTCTATATGGTCGCGTACCTTCAGGTTCCGTTGTTGTACCAGGTTCATTGCCTTCTGCAAACGGTACACACAGCCTATACGCTGCCATTATTGTAAAACGGGTAGATGCTAAAACTCGTGCCAAAGTGGGTATCAATGCCCTGCTACGCAGCGCGGAATAATTTTTACTTAAGAAATGGCTGGTGAAACTCATCCGGCAGTGGTATTTCCAAATTGATGGACTCGCCACTGACTGGGTGTTTAAAGCTAAGTCCAGTCGCTGCCAGCAGTAAACGGTGGCAATTAAAGTGCTCGCGAAAAAAGTTATTATGCCGGCCATCCCCATGGTTGGTGTCACCAACAATGGGATGTCGAATGTGGGCCATGTGGCGGCGTAACTGATGCTTGCGTCCCGTTTCTGGTTGTAACTGAACCAATGAATAACGCGTGGTATCGTGTTTTTTGCTGACCTTATAAGGCAATTCAACCTGCTTTAAGCATTTATAATGCGTCACCGCCGGCTGTTTTTCTTTATCGGTATCCGCGTCAGCGTCCGCTAATTTATCCAGTTCTTCTTTTAGCGCGTAATCAATAGTACCGCTTTCAGCTACATAACCTCTGACGACCGCATGATAGGTTTTTCTTACCTCACGAGCGGTTAACTGTTCAGTCAAAGTTCGTGCGATATCACTGCTAAGAGCAAAGATGAGTAACCCTGACGTTGGCCTGTCCAGCCGATGCACAGGGTAGACATGACGCCCCAATTGGTTTCGCAGCATTTGCATAGCAAATTCACGGGCACCGCTTGCTATGCGGCTTCGGTGAACCAGTAAGCCACTGGGTTTATTAATAACAGCTAAATGTTCGTCTTGGTAAACAAGTTCTAACTGCTTCACCGTTAGACGTCTTCCTGCAGAGGATCAGTGCCACTTAGCAGCACATCAAACTCACGGATTAGAGCGATAAGTTGTTCGTATTGTTCAAGCTCGTTACGGTAGGTATGAGCAGCCATTGGACTAACCGCGACGCCCTCAGGCAAAGGTCGTTGACTGTCGACCAGAGACCACATCCGCGGCAACATAATAAATTGCAGCCACTGATGAAACTCCAGCGTATCAACGGCAAAAGGCTGCTGACTTTCCAAAGCCTGCACGGGAGGCTGGTGAGACTGCCATAAGCCAAGACTGTTCAGTTCGCGCTCTATTCTATCAAGTAATCGAGCGGCTTTCTGATACTGCTCCATATCAGACTCCGTTACCACATCATTGTATAAACCGATATAATGGCGCCATAGTGATTTAATACGCCTTAAAATTCAAGCAAAAAGGGAGCGCCTGTGTCAGCACCGACCATCACCACCTTGGGTGAGTTTTTGCAAGCCGGCCAAGCAGAGTACAAAATTTTTGATATTGGCAGATGCCTGACTGAACTGTCTCAGGATGACTTTGCTGCTATTGAGCACCAACAACGTCCTTACCCCTACCCGATAGCCAGACAGGCTCAACTGGCGATATTGTTTCAGCATAAACAGCATGATCAGCAGCCTTTCATCTGGTTTTTGCAATTCCCTCTGGATGAGCGCGGGCTTTTAAATTTAGCGGCACGTAATCAATACCTTGAATATGTGGTTAACGCATTGGGCCACGAAATTACCGGTGAGATGACAGAGGAGCAACAAAAGCAACTTCAGCAGAATCCTTATTTACTCACACCGAATGAGCATCAGCGGGCTGCGTTGCATGCACGGGTTCAGCGTCAGCTAAAACTGTCACCCTCAATTCACTTTGAGACCGCGGAAGCTTACTTAAAACAACCGGAAGCTGACATTAACTGGCAGCAAATTGGCTTACAAGGCCTGCACGACTGTGCAGCCCGATTAGAGCAACTGCCGGAACTGAGTGAAGCCATAGCAACACATTTTTCGACTTACCCTAAAGCGGTAAGGCAGCCGCTCGCTGTTGCCCTTGAACAGCAAAGCATCACGCCACGACTACGAGATTCATTACTTGAGCATGTTAAGAGCAATGATGCACTGCTTTGTACAGACAGCCTGAGAGCGTTAGCTTCCGTTGCAGCTCACCCGCGCGTACAAAAGTCCGTCAACGAGACCATTCCTGATGCAAACGCTGACCAACTGGTTGTTGTCGCCGCCCGATTATGGCCCGTACTTAACGATGAGCACAGCTTGTTAAGCTATTTAGATGCAATCGCTTCACTGGATAACGCCCTGTTTGATGCGTTATTTCAGGATATTATTGCCTTACCGGATATACGTCCCCTGCTTCTGTCCATATTGGCACAGCAGAAACAGTCGGAAGCCGTTGGCGAAGCTTTAAACCGATTAAAACAGCAAACCCGGAGCGCTTGATGAACTTACTTGATGTTATTGTTTTTCTCGGGTTGGCAACCGCAATATGGGTTTTCTGGCAACACCGCCAGCAGTCGGAAAGCGCGCAGAAACACGCGGTTTTTTATTGTAAACAACAAGGTTTGCAGTTTCTGGATATTCGTCGTGAGGATACCCGATGGTCTTTTAAAGGAAGCCAGCCGGGCTGGCGAAGTACATTTAAAATGGGGTTTAGCAGCGACGGAGAAACTCGTTATGAAGGGGAACTAACCCTTCATAACCAGCGCTTAGTTGGTGTTGAATTACCGCCGTTTCGAATTCCCGGTCAATAATTTAACCCAGGCATCTTTATACATAACCCAGTCACCCAGTAAGCTATACAAAGGATACTGAAAAGTGGCTGGCTTATTCTTCTCAAACACAAAGTGACCCAGCCAGGCAAATCCATAACCAATAACCGGCAAAGCCAGTAACCACCAATAGTTTGAGCTAACCAGAGCGTAAATTAACACGGCTAACACCAGGGTACTGCCAATATAATGTAGGATCCGGCAACGCTTGTCAGAATGCTCTTGCAAGTAGTAAGGGTAAAACTCTTTAAAACTGGAATAACTCATTAGCTTTAATCTTCTTGCCTAGGGTAAAAGAGTACTTCACCGGGTAGCTTTTCAACCTCTATCTGGGCCTGCAAACGGTAACCGCGCTTTTTGAAAAATGCCTGATAATCAGAGCGGGTGACATAGACCGCAATGCCCTGCGATTCAGGATCTTCTTCAAATACCGTTTTAGCAGCCTCAACCAATAAATGACCGACCCCTTGAGATTGATATTGCGGCGCTACAGCAATGAAAGCCAGCATATGGTAAGGAACATCCGGCATCGCTTGCTGAATAAGACGCTCTTTTTCAAGCACCTGTCGGGTACTTAAAAAACCGGCAGTCAGCAGCATACTAATGCGCCAATGCCAAAAACGACCAGGACCAAAGCTCTTACCAGGACGGGTGAGACAGGCGACACCTAATAGTGTGCCGCCGTCACGGATACCAATAATGGGTTGCCCACTTTCCCAAAACGCATTCAGATCTTCACGAATTGCGGCTCGTAGACGCTTTTCGTAATCCGGCTTATCGGCACGAAAAATCTTTTGCAACAATTCATCGTCATAGTAAGTCTGAAACAAAAGCGAAGCCGCTAATTTAAGATCTTCGGCAACAAGATAGACAAGCTCTCCCTGAATATGCTCGCTGCTGTTCTCACTTGCCTTATCGATTTCACTTTCTGTTTTTTCGGTTAAGCCTTGCATAACAACCACTGATTAGTTTTTTATAACACCAAGTTAACCATTTTTCGGGATCCTGTCGAGAGCCATTTCTCCGGTACCTGCCAGGGTATCGTCAATGAACACAATAGCTGTGCATTCATCACGGGTCGTCATACCGTCAGCATGCTTTCTGTTTGTGCGATAATACAAAACCTGATATCGATGTTGTTCAGATTCCCAGGAGTCATTAAAATCGGGAGTTCCTAATCGGCTCAAGGCTTCGCTAACCGAAAGCGAGGGTGGTAATGCCGCAATAGAAGAGCGGTTTCTTTGCTCTGACTGCTGCCCTTCATATTTTTCGTTGCTACCATCGTAACTCGACTCTTTTACAACAACACAACCGGATAAAGTTAACGAGCTTAGCAACGCAACGGCCAATAAAGATCTTTTCAGCATGCTTCATGTTCTCCTGATTATTTTATTAATAAGTTTGCTTCAATATATTTTCAGCAGTTCATTTAAAGCAAGCTTCAGGCCAAAACGTAACCCTATGTTTTTATTGTTTTTATAATTTTTAGGTTTTGCTAATTTGCTAATTAATCGTTATTTTCACTAATTTTAGGCTCGCATTCATTGAGCCACCCAGACAAAGAGTCGGCAAGGACTTCATGCTGTTCCTTCCCCACCCATTCAAGTCCAACAGCACCGCTGTGGTTATCTATCGACAACAATAAGTCGTCGTTATCTGCTCCTAACCCAATAAACACCGTTTCTGGCTGTTTTAGCCGGCGTTTCATTAAAATATGTCCGGTTATATTTGCCAACAACCGCTCACCATCTTCTTCACTTTGGATCTGTAATAAATGTATCGGATGTCCCTGATAAGAAAGCGCCAGGTCGCCCGCATACCAGCGCCCAAATAGCGCTTTAATGCTGTCATGGAAGGTTGTTTCTAAGGCTTTTTCCAGCTCATCAAAAGCCAGAGGCTTAGCTTGTAAAGACGGTGTCCATTCAACCGTATCGTCATCAATAACCTCGCCATATATTGGACTGCTCCACTCTTCCACATACTCCGTATAACGGACAGGAACCTGATTTTGATAACGCTCCATTAAGGCATCGATAGTTTCTTCTAACGTCTTCATCTGGCACTTACACCTAAGAAAATTTACAATAAGGGCATTGTACTTACGGAGCGACTTAAATGCCAAAGAAGCACGCACTCGACCACTTATCGCTTGGGCAAAGCACAGACTACCCGAGTGAATATGACCCGAAGCAGCTACAACCTGTCCCCCGCTCGCTGAATCGTGAGCCCATTGGTCTTGTTGGTAAGCTGCCTTTTTCCGGTGTCGACTTATGGACTGGCTACGAAATATCCTGGCTGAACTCAAATGGCTTGCCACAAGTCGCTGTCGGTTACTTTGAAGTGCCTGCGGAAAGTCCGAATCTCATTGAATCAAAGTCCTTTAAACTTTATTTAAACAGTTTCAATGACACTCGTTTTGGTTCCTGGCAAGAGGTTCAGGTACTTATAGAAAAAGACTTATCTGCATGTGCCGGAGCCGGTGTCAGTGTTACCTTAAAGCCCTTGTCTGAGCTAGAAGGTGAATCCATTGCAACCTTCCCCGGTCTTTGTATTGATAAGCAGGACATCACAATTTCGCAATATGACTACCAGCCGTTATTATTAATAACGGAGCATAATGAGACAGAAGAGAAGCTACACAGTCACCTGTTGAAATCTAACTGTCTTATCACGAACCAACCAGACTGGGGATCCGTCTATATTCATTACCAGGGGCCCAAGTTGGATCATGCGTCATTATTGGCGTATTTGGTCTCATTCAGGCGCCACAATGAATTCCACGAACAATGCGTTGAACGTATTTATCAGGACTTAAAAGCGCTGGGGATGAAAAAACTGACGGTTTATGCCCGCTATACTCGCCGCGGAGGCCTCGACATAAACCCATTTCGTTCGGACTTCGAACCAGCGCTGCAGATGCAGCGCATGGCCCGACAATAAAACCTTAGGCGTTAGGATGCGGAATTTGTAACCATTGAAGAAACCGGGCCTGTTGCTCAGCCGTTGGCTCATCCACAGGCTCAATTTTCGCATCTGTGGCGGGTTTGGCTTTCACGCTCAAGGTTTTTTCATGCAACTGGTCACGACGGAAGAACGTAACGGTTATAGACTCTCCTGCCTCATACTCTTTAAAAGCATCGCTGAAACGACCATCAACCACTTTGTGTCCGTCAAAGGCGACAATCACGTCACCGGGGGTAAAGCCAGCTTCCCACGCGGGGCTTCCTTTACTAACACGAGTCAGTTCCATACCGCCGCTTGTGTCATTAGCATTCCAGCCTGCCCACACTTCTGGCTCATCATCTTTCTCATAAACCAGTTCTAAACCAACTCGTTCCAGCATGGCTTCAAACGGAATATCGGCAGGCGTTTCAACATTATTCTGCCACCAGTTCTGCCAGGAGCGGCCTGTCAGCTCTTTTAATATGGTTAATACATCCGCGGCAGTGAATCCTTCATGGTCAGCATCAAAGCGCTGATAGAGTTCATTATGAATATCGCGGTAACTCACTTCACCTTCAGTTGTTTCCAGAAGTTCACTGTCCAGCATCCAGGAAACCAGCGCCCCCTCTGAATAAATATTAACTGAGTCGTTATGAGCCCTGTCACCGTATTGGTCTATCCATGCTTCAAATGACGCCTCAGCTACCGACATCTCTTCACGCCCCGGTTTCGCTTTGTGCCGATCAATACTTGTGGCCACACGCTCAAAGTATTCTGACGGTTCCATAATGCCTGCGTGTAACAACAGATGATTCTGGAAATAACTGGTGGAGCCTTCTGCTATCCAAAATAAATCTGTGTAGTTTTCTTCTTGATAGTCATAAGGAACTAAACCACTGGGGCGGTATGCTTTTACGTTCCAGGTGTGAACAAACTCATGCGATGCTGTCGACATAAAAGACAGGTAGTCATCGCGGCTGGCAAAGCTATAACGAGGTCGCTGAATAACCGTGGAGTTCTTGTGTTCCGTTGCGCCACCGGCACCAGTTGTTGCGTGGATCATGAACACATAACGCTCGAACGGATAATCACTCCATATAGAGTCACCAGTTCCCACCAGCTTTTTTAAATCTGAAACCGTCTTTTCAGCATCGTAATTTCCTTCACCCCAGAACACCACTTCGTAGTTCCGTTCATCCTGAGTAAATGCATAGTGTGTGTTAATACCGGTCTCTATTGGGGAGTCAACAAATACATCCCAATTCTGAGCAGTAAACTGATGATCTCCCTGGCGCTCCATTCCCGAGTAGCTTTTCCAGTTCTCAGGAACGTCAAGAGAAACTGAAATTGGTTCATTGCGCCACGCGTCGGCATACATAAATACGGCAGATGCATCCAAATAGGCGTGAGTGTCGTCTATATGGCGACTACGACGCCCCAACTGATTCGCATAGATTTCGTAATCAACGGTAACCTCACCGCTTTGCTCTGGCAGGTATATGCGCCAGGTACTTTTATCAACTTTTTCCCAACGCAGTTCTTCACCATTGCTGCGCACTTCGAAGTCGCGCACGCCATTCGCCAAGTTTAAAATTCGGTAATAACCTGTTCTCCAGGCTGGCATTTTTATATCCAGGAACTTTTCTTCGCTGGCCGGAAAAGTAATTGAAACCTCACCTTTATGGTGTTCTGGTTGCGTCAGGTCAATTTTATAATCGGTATTTGCCAATACTACTGAAGGGGCTAACATAACACCAACAGCCAATAAGCTCTTACGCACAGTCAGTCTCCGTTAATTTCGAGTTTTTTGTTAGTCTGTTTTTGCAAAGACTACCACAATTCACCAATAGTAAATAAATTCAGATAGGTTAGACTTTATAGTAATAATTTTCGTATCATAGCTATTGCATTCAGTATTGGGTAGGTGAGCATTGGCAGTACCTGAAACACCACAAGAAAAGATTCAGCATCTTAGCAAAAAGTTGCAACAGAGCATCCAGTCTCGTAAGCAATTAGAAGATGACTATTTACATGACTCACAAAGATACTCAAATTTTGTGAATGATCTTTGCTTAGCGTTAAGTGGTGTTGATACGGAGCTGGACACTCTGCTGCATAAGCTGCGCGGACACCTGCAGCAGAATGCTTCTGCGGCCGTTCTCGAGCCAATTATGCAGAAGCTTAGCGACGCAATATCGCAGCATACGATTCGTTTGCAGACACAGCTAAAGCTAACCAACGAAAGCATCCGTCAGGCGCTGGCTTCAATTAAACCGCACGATAATAACAGCCGCTCTAAACTGCAGCGTGTCGCCAGCGAATTTGAGCAACCGACAATGACGGTTTCTCACTATCTTCCGTTGATGAACCAGTTACTGGCACTTTCCTATCAACAGCCTGCTGTTAAGACAGAGACTCAAGTTAGTCAGTACCAGAGCCAATTGCTCGACTTACTAAGCGAAGTTGAGTTTTCAGGAAACGCTGCCGATACTCTGCGACAAATGAAAGTTGCCCTGCAAAAACCGCAGACAAGTGAAACCCTGCTCGCCATCACTTTAAAAATCATGCGGTTAGTTTTCAGTAACATTAATGATGAACGAAAGTCGGCACAGCATTTCTTAAAGCAACTGAATGCTTCGCTGGAATCGGTTCAAAGTGTGCTGGGTAAAACTATTGATCATTCTTCAGACTACGCTGACCAGCGCGTTCATCTGAATCAAAAACTGAAAAATGGCGTCTCAGAGATCAGTGCATGTGTCACCGATGCCTGTGAGCTTTATGACTTAAAAGAGTCCGTTGGCAAACAATTACAGACATTAAGTGAAACACTGAATCAACACTTGAAGTTGCATGATGAAGAGCGTGAAAACTTTAACAGCAACACGCTGGAAATAAAGCAGCAGCTAAGGGATACCGAAGCTCAGGTCGAATACTACAAAAAAGAATTAGCAAAGCAGCAGTTTCGTAGCTTACAGGATAATCTGACCAAGTTACCAAACCGGTCGGCTTTTGAGGAACGCCTGAACCTTGAGTTTGAGCGTTGGGTAAAAGGTGAGACACAGCTTACTATCGCGGTAATAGACGTCGACCACTTTAAAAATATTAACGATAACTTCGGTCATATTGCCGGCGATAAAACTCTGCAAGTTATTGCAGGAACCCTCAGCAAAGCACTCAAAGAGTCAGGTTTTGTCTGTCGCTACGGTGGCGAAGAGTTTGCTATTATATTCTGTTCGGATGATCGGGAAGCTTATCAACACATCGAAAATGCACGGGGAAAAGTTGCGACTATTCCGTTTAAATTTAAAAGTGAAGACATTCGTATTACTGTTTCAGCAGGAATAGCGAAGTGTCAATACAACGAAGATACGCCATTAGCGGTTTTCGAAAGAGCAGATAAAGCTCTATATGATGCAAAAAATAGCGGGCGCAATAAGGTCATGAAAGCGAAATAGAAACAAAACGCACGACCAACGCCGGCACACGGATGACGCCGAGTCATCGTTTTTACAGGAGTATGAAAACATAATGAGAGCAAGCATTTCTCCAAGAGGCAGTATGTCTCTTTTGTCACAGCTCGAAATAGAGCGTTTAAAGCAGTCCTCAAACAGCCAACTTTATAAATTATTCCGTAACTGCTGTCTTGCGGTTTTAAATGCCGGTAGTAATACCGACAGCAGTGCTGAAATCTACGATAAATACAAAGACTTTGCAGTTAACATTATTCGCAAAGAGCGCGGCATTAAAATTGAACTTATAGAACCACCTGCCGAAGCCTTTGTTGACGGCGAACTGATTGTCGGAATACGTGAACTACTTGAATCTGTATTACGTGACATTCTTTTTACCGGCGAACGCTATTCTGAAGAAGAGTTAAAAGACGCTGACAGTGCAACTCTGACCCACGTTGTGTTCGATATCCTGCGAAACGCACGTACCATTCAGGCCATGCAAGAACCTAACATGGTCGTGTGTTGGGGCGGCCATTCTATTAGCGAAAACGAGTATAAATACACCAAAGAAGTGGGTTATCAACTCGGTTTACGAGGCCTCAACATCTGTACAGGGTGTGGCCCCGGAGCAATGAAGGGTCCAATGAAGGGCGCTACTATCGGACACGCTAAACAGCGTATTAGCAGTGGCCGTTACTTAGGCCTTACAGAGCCCGGAATTATTGCTGCAGAGCCACCTAACCCTATTGTCAATGAGCTGGTTATTCTGCCTGATATTGAAAAACGTCTGGAAGCTTTCGTGCGCTGCGCGCACGGAATTGTGATTTTCCCGGGTGGCGCGGGTACAGCAGAGGAACTGTTGTATTTACTTGGCATTTTGATGCACCCTAAAAACCAACAACAAAGTTTGCCGGTTATTCTGACTGGCCCAAAAAGCTCTAAGGACTACTTTGATGCTTTGGATACTTTTATTGTTGATACTTTAGGTGAAGACGCCCGGGGCTTTTACCGTATTATTATCGCAGACCCTGCCGGTGTCGCTCAGCACATGCATGCCGGTATGGCGGCGGTAAAACAGTATCGCCGTGACTCAGGCGATGCCTACTACTTTAACTGGACCCTCTTTATCGATGAAAACTTTCAGCGTCCTTTTTATCCGACTCATGAAAATGTTGCGTCGCTTAACCTGCACCCAGAACAACCCAAAGAAGAACTTGCCGCTGATTTGCGCCGCGCCTTCTCTGCCATTGTTGCCGGTAATGTGAAAGACGATGGTATTCGCCAAATTAGAGAAAAAGGCGTATTTACTATTCATGGTGAAAAGCAGTTAATGAAGCGACTTGACGTATTGTTAAGAGCATTCGTCGAACAAGGTCGTATGAAACTGCCGGGTTCGGTGTATCATCCTTGTTATAAGGTTGTTACTGACTGAAGGATTTATGAAGAATAAAGTCTTTGTCATACTTGCTATTGGTGCCGTAAGTTATCTGGCTATAGTCGGGGCAGTACTGATGCTTTATCAGGCTGACCCCGCCGACTTGCAGTGGCAGGAACGGGAAACCTACAACGCCAGACAAATTGGTCAGTTGGATCTCGGTATGTCCAAAGACAGCGTTATCCGAATTTTGGGCTCCCCAGATATCAACGAAGCAAAAGCATCCTCCAAAGGTGACATGCAAGTATTGTTTTATCGTACACACCACGTGACTTCTGACGGCATCACCACCAAAGATGAATGCACGCCTCTGGTATTCAAAGACAATGAGCTCATAGCCTGGGGTAACGATTCATACCGCGACTATCAGGATAATCAGAGGCGCGAATGAATAAACTGACGGAGTGTTGTGAAAAAGCCGGTAATTTACTGAAACAACACGATATTCGTCAGCTTTATCGTTTAGTTCAGTTTATTGATGAAGAATACCAGCAAAACCGCTGGCCGGAGCTTCTTCCAATTTATGCCGAGCAACAGTATCCGGAAGACAACCACGCGATAAGTGAGATACTTGCCGTTTGCGTTAACGCCTTAAAGTGCGGTTATCAGTGGTCTTTACACACCCATTATCGCCGAATTCTGGCTGCGGCCTGCATTAGTGCAAAACTTAATCCCGACCCTGGCTATTGGAAACAGCGTCAGCTGCGACAATCACTGTGGCTTTCTGCTTTAGAGACATTGACGTTAAGCTCGCCCGATATCGTTGTATTTAGATACTGGGTTGAAGCATTGACTCAAGTGCAGCTAAAACGAATCGAACCCAGCCTGGCGTTTTTTCCGTTATTAAACGGAGATTTTCGCTACCGTTTCTGGACGCTTCTAACCCAGCAAGACACCTTCTCAGTGCGGCTGACAGGCCAGAAGTTTTCGAATGAAAAAAACAAACAAACCGCCGTATTGCTGGGCTTTGAAGGCAAGCATGCCGTCTTAGCCTTAATTCATAAGTTGGACAGTCCATTTTACCTGAGCCCGGAAGAGTCAGGAAATTGGCAAATAAACAATCGAGCTCTGACGAATGAACAACTCAACGCTCTGAGTAGCCATCGCTTAATGAAACAGGAGCAACAGAGCTCAGTACAGCAAACACCGCGTTCGCTGTTAAAAGCGATTAATCGATACGCAAATGCAAATGGCGCCTTGAATGCCGTCATTCAACAGGTAAACCAGCTTCCTTTTTTAGCCAATAGTCTGCACGCTGCAGTCCAACAAAGTGAGCGTATTGGTTACAGCGAAGCGAGCCGTATGGATTTAAAACAGGCATACTTGTGGCTGGGTTCTAAGCGAGCTTCCGTAATTCTGGCCACTGCATTCCTGCAGCACCAGTTTTCTTTAAACACTATTCCTTTGCATAAAAATTTGATGCAAAAGCTCGGCTTATTAACCACTTTATTGCAGCGTTTATCAGATACCACAAGCATTAATTTACCCACACCGGCGCCGCTACTGGCTTTACTTTCAGGTTCCGACTTATTTCGACACCCAGAGCTGATAAAGTCCGCTAAATGGCCTCGGCCTAAATACGTTGAGCATTGCTACAGCACCAGTTGGGTAGGCTCAGCGCTGGATATTAGTGATTTTCGCCGGAGTAAGCAGTTGGTCAAACGCTGGCAGCTGCCTCCAGCTACTGAGCGCCTATTAGATCCCGATAAAGAAGAAAATGATGAGTTAAGTGCCCTTTTCTTTTTGTCACACTATTTGACCTTAAGCACTTATTACCCCGATGTATCATTAAGCAGCTCAGTCAAATCCCTGCTAAAATCCAGTTGTCAGCAATTAAAAATCGATGCTGATCAATTGACAAAAATTAAAACAAAAGCAGCCTTCGACAGTCATTGTTACTCACCGTTATAGTGCTTATTCGCGTGGTGAATAGTACAGAGCTAGTCAGTATTATCAACGCGGTGGTAGAATGACCGTTCCTGTTTTTTGTTGTAACACGGTTTAAAGGAAGCAATTCATGAGTAGAACCATCACAGTTATTCCAGGTGACGGCATAGGCCCGGATATCGTTAAGTCAGCAACCGCAATTTTAGATAAAGCGGGTTGTGACTTTCAGTATGAATACGTAGAAGCCGGCCTGACTGCTTTGGAAAAAACCGGAGAGCTATTACCGCAAAATACTCTTGATGCGATTGAACGTAACGGTGTTACTTTAAAGGGGCCATTAACAACCCCAGTTGGCGAAGGCTTTACTTCAATTAATGTCAGCCTGCGCAAACATTTTTCTCTCTACGCAAATGTGCGCCCTGTATTGTCCTTTAAAGGGACTCAGGCCCGCTATGAAGATATTGATATCATCACCATCCGCGAAAATACCGAAGGTATGTACTCGGGTTTAGGACAAAAAGTCTCTGAAGATGGTAATGAAGCTGAAGCTATGAGCAAAATCACGCGCGAAGGTGCAGAGCGTATCGTGCGGTTTGCTTATGAAACAGCGCGCCGCGAAGGTCGTAAAAAAGTTACGGCGGTTCACAAAGCCAATATCCTGAAGTCAACGTCAGGCTTATTCCTTAAAGTTGCTCGTGAAATTGCAGAAGAATATCCGGATATCGAGTCGACAGAAATGATTGTCGATGCGGCTTGTATGCGTCTGGTAATGAACCCGGAAGAGTTTGATGTGATTGTTACCACAAACCTGTTCGGCGATATTCTATCTGACCTTTGTGCTGGTTTGGTCGGTGGGCTAGGTATGGCACCAGGCGCTAACATTGGTAAAAACTGCGCCATTTTCGAAGCCGTACATGGTTCAGCTCCGGATATCGCCGGTAAAAACCTGGCAAACCCAAGCTCAGTAATTCTGGCTTCGATTCAAATGCTTGAGTATTTGGGAATGCAAGAACAAGCAACCAATATCACCAAAGCACTGGCCGACGTCATTGCCAGCGGCGACCGTACAACTCGCGACTTAGGCGGTTCACACGGCACTACAGACTTTACTCAGGCGGTTATTGACCGACTTTAAAATTTTCGGCATGGCCATGGCTCTCATGGCTATGCCGAAACAAGCTAACTCCGTGGCAGCCAACGTAAGTGTACAGTGACTTCTTCACGGTCGTGATAAAGGTGCTTAGCCTGAATTTCAAAAGGCTTGGTGCCTTCAGTCTGAAGCTTATCGGTAATCTGACTCAAATACTCTTTCACTGCCGCATAGCGCTGTCGCATTGGCAACTTCAAGTTAAAAATGGCTTCTTCACAGTCACCTTCCAGTAACCAACTGGTCATCAACTCACCGACTCGTGCCGGCTTTTCGACCATGTCACAAACCAACCAGTTAATATTCTTACGTTTAGGACGAAACTTAAAACCATCTTCTTTAATATGCTTAACCTGACCTGTCTCCATTAAAGACTCAGCCATCGGTCCGTTATCGACCGCCTGTACCATCATGCCACGACGTACTAACTGATAAGTCCATCCGCCTGGAGCAGCACCTAAATCCACGGCTTTCATGCCCGAGTGAACACGTTTTTCCTGCTCATTTTCAGGTACAAACACCTGGAAAGCTTCGTCCAGTTTCAGGGTTGACCGGCTAGGTGCTTCTTTGGGCATACGTAAACGAACAATACCGCCTTCGTGCACTGTCTGGTTATAGCTATAAGAATACCCCACCAGCGCATGTGCCGAGTTAACAAATAACACGTGTAACATAGGTCGCTTAGCCAAAGGCTTATTACTTAAAAGCTCTTCTTTACGCAAGGCCTGGCGCAGTGGAACACTGAACTTCCGGCAAAACTTTGATAGCTGATTGGCTTCGTTGGTATCCGGCGTTTCTACTCGCAGTTCACCCGCTAAACCAAAAGTTTCTCTGTGAGGTTTCAGCACATCAATAACTTCGGACGCACGATCTTCAATACCGGCCAATTTTACCGGGCCAAGTAAGGCGAACATTTCTCGTGCAAAAACCAGATCTTTAAGCGACAGCTTACGGGCAATGTGTTCAGCTTCTTCATGCTGGCAGTTATAAGTGACGTAGGCCTGTTCAGGTTGAGTCTGACAGTAGCCGTAAACACCCAGCTCTGCCGTTTTATCCTGAATTTCAGCCGCACAATCGCCTTCAAACCCAGCGCGACACAGTAATACAATACCACTGCCTTTGCCGCTAACGATGTCTTTCATTAACTACCTGCTCCTAACTTCACTGCGCCAACTAACAAACTGAGCCAACCGGCAATAAATAACAATCCGCCGAGCGGCGTTATTGGCCCGAACCATTTAATGCCCGTCAACGCTAACGCATACAAACTGCCCGAAAACAAAATAACACCCGCCAACCATAAGTAACCGCTGGCAACAAACCAAACCGAGTGTGACTGCTTTAACCAAAGTGCTAAGGCAAATAGTGCCAGGGCGTGATAAAACTGATAAGTAACACCAGTTTCAAATGCGCTTAACAAATTTTCGCTTAACTTCGATTTAAGCCCATGGGCAGCAAAAGCCCCCAGCATAACGCCTGTACCGCCTAAAATGGCCGCCACAATTAAAAATAACTGACTCATTGAATGAACTCCTTAATAGCATCTGCCGCCTCTTGCCATAGCTTAGGCGTATCCGCCGCTTTGGCTTTTGTGGCGGCAAAACCGTGATCGGCACCCTCTAGCCATTGTAACTGCCAGTTGTGCGGTAGTTCCACGCATTGCCCATGCTCCGCTCTTTTTAAAAGAGGCTTACTAAATGGGTCCCGAGTGCCCTGTAAAATCAGGCCCGGAGCCTGCGTCATTTCCAACTCATCCAAACGTGATTTTTCCGGTTTATGCGGCGGATGAAACGGAAAACCCAGAGCAATTACTGCTTTCGCGCTGTACTTGTCAGCTAAGCGCAACATCACTCTGCTTCCTAATGACTTACCCATCAAAACTAACGGCTTATTATCTTGCTGTAATTCGCTCAGCAGCTCGTCAATTGCATCGACCAGCACCGGCACTTTATTAGGAGGTCGTTGCTTACCCGTTTCCCGGACCATTTCCCAATAAGGAAAATCTGGCCGCACAACTTCCGCGCCAAGCACCGCACCCTGCTCCGCAAAAAAATCCATAAACTCTGTATCCGGTCCACCACCTGAACCGTGCAAAAAAACAATACGAAAGGTTCCGTTCAAATTCTGCTGTTGATAGCGCATTATTGATTAAACTCTTGCTCTTCTTTTTGAACCAAGCCAAGTAGCCATTGACGGAAAGTCGCGATTTTACCTATCTCCGCCTGATTGTCACGACAAACAAGATAAAAGGCTTTATTCCGCTGCAAAGCCTGAGGAAAAATACGAACCAGGTGTCCGCTGTCAATTTCGGATTTAACCAGCACATTATTCGCTAATGCAATGCCCTGTCCGTGAACCGCTGCCTGCAAAGCCAAACTGGAATGGCTGAATACCGGTCCGTTATCGCCTTTATACTGGGGCAACCCTACCAACTGAAACCAGTCCTTCCAGGCATTTCGGGTTTCATCATGCAGCAGCGTTTGTTTGAATAAATCTATCGGCTCTTGAATGTTGGCTTTGTCTAACAACAAGGGAGAACAGACTGGCCATAAATATTCTTCATGCAGCTGGTAAGCTTTTACGCCGGGCCAGCGGCCATCGCCATAGTAAATAGCAACATCAACATCGTCCGTCAAAGAGCCACTAATTTCATCCACCGCTTTAATGCGTATGTCCATATCGGGGTGCTCTTCACGAAAACTACTGAGCCGTGGGACAAACCATAAAATAGCAAAGCTGGGGGGAACCGAAACGGTCAACGCGCCTCGTTCAGACACTAGCCGAAGCTTATCGGTGGCCTGTGCCAGTTGTTCAAAAATATCCCGTAACTCTAAGTAGTATTCCTGCCCTTCTTCGGTCAGCAACAGCGAGCGGTTACGTCGAATGAAAAGTTTAAGCTCAAGGAAATCTTCTAACGCTTTTACCTGATGACTGACGGCCGCCTGAGTCACAAATAACTCTTCGGCTGCTTTGGTAAAACTAAGGTGACGCGCTGCCACTTCAAATGATTTAAGCGCGTTTAAGGGAGGTAATTTCCGCATGCCATTAATTAAAAAGCGTCTCTGTTTAGTGGATAACTACCACTATAACAGAGACGCCCTTAGTTCGGCTATTTATCATTACTTTAACTAATGTGACTTACAGACGAACGCCGCCGTCAATCTCGACCACACGGCCGCTGAAGAAGTCATTTTCAATAATGTAGCGAGCGCTGTGAGCAATTTCATTTGGCTGCCCCCAACGTTTCAACGGAACCATAGATAACGCGCGATCAACCGCTTCAGGTTTCATCTGCGCCGTCATTTGGGTTTCGATAAAGCCAGGCGCAATGGCACCACAGCGAATGCCGTAGCGACCCAATTCACGAGCCCAGGTAACTGTCATGGCAACCACACCGGCTTTGGTTGCGGAATAGTTAGTTTGTCCCATGTTGCCGGCACGCGCGACACTGGAAATATTGATGATAACGCCTTTCTTACCAGCTTTTACCATCTGCGCTGCGGCTTCACGGCCGCATAGGAAGGTACCGGTGAGGTTCACATCCAGAACCGACTGAAATTGCTGCAGTGGCATCTTCTGTTTCAGTTCGCCGTCTTTGAATTTAATCAGCAGGCCGTCACGCAGCAGGCCTGCGTTGTTTACCAGCACATCAATACCATCAAACTCTTGCTGAATTTGTTCAAACACGGTTTCTACCGACTCTTCGTCAGTAATATCAACTTCATAGCCAACTACTTTGGCAGCACCCAGCTTTTCGCAGTGCTCCTGAGCTTCACCTAATACGTCGCCGTTAATATCGATAAGTGCAAGTTTAGCGCCTTGTTTGGCGAAATCTTCAGCCATTGCAAGGCCTAGTCCCTGGGCACCACCGGTAATAACAATAACACTGTCTTTAATTTGCATGTGCTTCCTCGTTTCTTAGGTTACTTCTGTGACTTAGGTGCCACATAATTAAAAATACTGGAAAAATCCTGACGACCGTGGCCTTGCTCAGACCAGCTATGGTAAAGATTACGAGTCAGTGACCCCATAGGCGTTGCTGCACCACTTTCTAACGCGGTTTGTTGCGCCAGGCCTAAATCCTTAGCCATTAAGTCAACCAAAAAGCCGCCCTGATAGTCGTTACTTGAAGGCACGTTGTCCATTACGCCAGGACACGGATTATAAACCTGTAAAGTCCAGTTGCTACCCGAGCTTGCCAGCATAATTTCAGACAAAACTTTCGGGTCCAGCCCGTTCGCCTTACCTAATTGCAGAGCTTCTGAAGTACCCACCATTAACACCGACAACAGCATGTTGTTGCAAATTTTTGCAATCTGTCCGGCACCGACATCACCGGCGCGGAAAACATTTTTCCCCATGTCGTTAAGCACGGTGCGAGCGCGGTCCACATTGGTTTCTGTGCCGCCGCAAATAAAGGTTAAGGTGCCGGCTTTCGCGCCACCCACACCACCAGAAACCGGCGCATCAATAAAGGCAATACCGGCTTTCTCGAGCTGTTCACCCACGTACATAGCGGTATCTGATGAAATGGTACTGCAATCAATAACGAGCTGATCTTTGGTCAGCTTATTAATTAAACCGTCGTCTCCAAGATAAACACCTTTTACGTGGCGGTCTGCCGGCAGCATAGAAACCACAAACTCAACGCCGTCGATGGCTTCAGCCGCTGTTTTCGCTGCCTGTGCACCGTCTGCAACTATTGCTTTCAGCGCGTCTTCCGATAAATCAAAAGCCTTAACGGTGTGGCCTGCTTTTGCCAGGTTGCTGGCCATAGGGCCACCCATGTTTCCCAGTCCAATAAATCCTACGGTTGCCATACAGGCACTCCTTCTTGTTAATTCGTTTTATTTATCAAGATCGGCTAATGGATGCGTTCGCTCGCCCCAGGGCGGTAAAAAGAATGCATCAACCTCTTCTGCTGGTACTTCGGCTACCGAGCTATGCTGCCATTGTGGGTTCTTATCTTTATCAATCAGCAATGCCCGAATACCTTCTGCAAAGTCACCACGAACCGCACAGTTACAAGACAAGGTCAGCTCTAATCGGAAACAATCCGCCAACGACAAATCAGAGCCCTGCTGCAGTTGGTTCCAGACCAGGTGCGAAGTAAACGGACAACCATTTGCCAGATTCTTACGCGCCCGCGCCAGCCATTTATCATCGGTTTCATCATTCACAATACGTGTAACAATATCGCCAATGTCATTGCCGGCTGTTAATTCTGTAATAAGCGACTGGTGTGGCTCAACCTGAGGGTTAGGTAAGGCCGTTGTGTCGTTGCTGGCAACTGAACTTAATAAGTCGGTCACTTTCTGCTTATTCAGTGCGGAGGTATTACCCCATTCCATTTCTTTAAGCTGAGTCAGAATCGTTTCTTTACTTTCGTGACCCACGAAATGGTCTGCCAGGTTCAGATATAACGCATCATTTGCGTTCATCGTTGCACCCGTAATACCTAAGAATAAACCACAGCCTTGTGGCATGCGATTAAGGAAGTAGGTAGCACCAACGTCCGGATACAAGCCAATCGTCACTTCCGGCATGGCCAGTAACGAGCGCTCAGTCACAATACGGTGGCTGGCCCCGTTCATTAAGCCCATACCACCGCCCATGACAATACCGTCACCCCAGCAAATGAAGGGCTTAGGGAATGTCTGGATAAAGTAATCAAGCTGATATTCCTGGGTAAAGAAGTTTTCAACCTCTTCCACTAATTTACCTGGCTCGGCCTGCATAGCTTTATACATAGCGACAATGTCACCACCGGCACAGAAGGCTTTTTCACCAGCGCCCTGCAACCAGACACAAGCCACTTTATCGTCATCTGCCCATTTCTTGAGCTGTGGTAGCAGCTTTTCAGCCATTGCCAGACTCAGAGCGTTCAGTGATTTTTCGGAATTTAATGTAGCAACGCCGATGACTTTGTCACCGGCGTTTAGTTCTTCAAAAAGTACAACGTCTTGCATGGAGTCTCCTTACAAGATTTCGCGGTCGTTATCCGCCAACATACGGCGACCAATAATCATACGCATGACTTCGTTCGTGCCTTCCAGAATCTGGTGAACACGAACATCACGCACATGGCGCTCTAATGGATACTCTTTTATGTAGCCATAACCACCGTGCAGTTGCAGTGCGTCGTTACACACCTTAAAACCAACATCGGTCGCAAACTGCTTCGCCATAGCGCAATAGGTGGTTTTGTCAGCGTCGTTGTTATCAACTTTACTGGCTGCCAAACGCACCATTTGACGGGCTGCTACCAGCCCAGTGGCCATATCAGCTAACTTAAACTGTAGCGCCTGAAAAGCTGCCAACGGCTTACCAAACTGCGTACGTTCCTGCATGTAGGCTTTAGCGGTATTCAGCGCCGCTTGTGCGGTACCGACAGAGCAAACCGCAATGTTGATGCGTCCACCGTCTAAGCCCATCATGGCAAACTTAAAGCCTTCGCCTTCTTTACCCAGCAAGTTTTCTGCCGGAATACGAACGTCTTCAAACGTTACTAAGCGAGTTGGCTGGGCGTTCCAGCCCATTTTCTCTTCGGCTTTACCGTAAATAACACCTTTGGCATCGGCCGGTACAGCAAAGGCAGAAATGCCTTTAGGACCATCTTCGCCAGTGCGTGCCATAACCACCAGAACGTCAGTTTCACCGGCACCAGAGATAAACATCTTAGAGCCGTTCAGAACGTACTCGTCGCCATCTTTTTTCGCGCTGGTGCGTAAGCTGGCCGCGTCTGAACCTGAACCGGGTTCTGTCAGGCAGTAAGAGCCCAGCTTCTCGCCGGTAACCAACTCTGGTACCCACTGGTCAATTACAGACTGTTGGCCGAAGGAGCCAATCATCCAGGTGACCATGTTGTGAATGGTCATCATGGCCGTGGTTGCTGTACAGCCACCTGCCAGTTGCTCAAAAATAAGCGCAGAATCTAAGCGGCTCATTCCGAAGCCACCAGCTTCTTCCGGCGTGTACATGCCCATAAAGCCCATTTCACCGGCTTTACGGAACACTTCAATTGGGAAATGATGTTCTTCATCCCACTTAGCCGCATTAGGCGCCAGCTCTTTATCAGCAAACGCTTTAGCCGTATCAACAAAGGCTTGCTGGTCTTCTGTCAATTCGAAATTCATCGCTATCCCCTACTACCTTAGGTTAATTGACATGTTAGGGCCGGCTGGATCTTCCAGATCGCTCTCAAACCAACGCGCCGTTACTGTCTTCGTTTCACTGTAGAAACGAACGCCCTGCTTACCATAAGCATGAAGATCACCAAAGAATGAACGCTTCCAGCCGGTAAATGAGAAGAAAGGCAGTGGTACCGGAATTGGAATGTTAATACCCACCTGGCCCACTTCAACTTCGTGCTGGTATTTACGCGCTGCCGCACCGCTTGCCGTAAAGATAGACGTACCATTACCGTATGGGTTGTTGTTAACCAGCTCTAAAGCGTCTTCTAAGCTGTCTACTTCCGTGGCGCACAATACCGGACCGAAAATTTCCGTTTTGTAGATTTCCATATCCGGCGTTACGTTAGAGAATACTGTTGGACCAACCCAATTACCGTTTGGTAGGCCTTCAACTTTGCAATTACGACCATCAACCAACAATTTCGCGCCTTCTTTTTCACCCTGAGTAATCAAAGCTTCAACGCGCTCTTTTGCTTGTGGGCTAATAACCGGACCATAAGCGGCATTTTCATCATTCCATGCACCCGGACGAACTTTCGCAATGGCTTCAGCAATTTCAGGGATCCACTCTTTTGCCGCACCAACAAATACCGCGACAGAAATCGCCATACAACGTTGACCCGCTGCACCGACAGAAGAACCAACCATGTTGTTGATCACTTGCTGTTTATTGGCATCTGGCATAATAACGCAATGGTTTTTCGCACCGGCAAAGGCCTGTACGCGCTTACCATTTTCTGTACCACGACGGTAGATGTACTCTGCAACCGGCACAGAACCAACGAATGACAAGGCACGAACGGCCGGATGATCCAGCAGAAAATCAACCTGATCTTTATTGCCATGCAAGACCTGCAACACACCTTTAGGCGCGCCAGCTTGTTCAAATAATTCCACCAAACGATTTGGGGTTAATGGATCTTGCTCAGAAGGTTTAAGAATAAAGGTGTTACCACAAGCAATTGCCAGCGGGAACATCCACAGTGGGATCATAGCCGGAAAGTTAAACGGCGTAATACCTGCACAAACCCCAAGTGGCTGAGTGTAGCTGTAAGAGTCAATTTTACGGGCAACGTTCTCAACAGTTTCACCCATTAATAACGAAGGAATATTGGCTGCGTGTTCAACCACTTCGATACCACGCCAGACGTCACCTTTTGCATCTTCAAAAGTTTTACCGGTTTCCTGCGCCAGAGTTTCTGCTATTTCTTCCTGATGTTCTTTTAACAAGGCCTGATAACGCATCATGACACGAGCGCGTTCAGAAACAGGCACTTCTTTCCAGGTTTTAAAAGCTTCGCGTGCACTCTCAACCGCTGCTTCCATTTCACTCTGGGTAGCAACTGGCACTTGTGCGATAACTTCCTGTGTCGCTGGATTGGTGACAGGAATCCACTGTTCTGACTTCGAGGCGACAAATTCGCCATCTATATACAGAGGCACTTTCTTAGACATAATTCACCTTCTTATTGTGTTATTTTGTCATCTATTGATGAGCTAAATTTAGTTAAGTGAGCCTTAACGTGACCCTCTTAATTCTGATTACTTTACTTTGGGCCGCCAGTTTTTCGCTAATCGGCGTTTATCTTGCCGGTCAGGTTGACGGTTATATTGTTGTGTTTATCCGCATGATTTTAGCACTGATAACCGTGTTACCGTTATTTCGTTGGCGGCATTTGTCTCCCAAAAGTGGGCAGCTACCTCAACTGACTAAACTGGCCGTTATTGGCGCTATACAAATTGGCGCCATGTATTTGTTTCTTTACCATGCGTTTTTGTATTTGAGCGTTGCCGAAGTGCTTTTGTTCACTATTTTTACACCGCTCTACATAACCCTCATTGACGAACTCATACTCAACCGCAAGCATTTACCTCTTTTCTGGTGGATTGCTGCAGCAGTATCCGTTTGCGGCGCTGCCATAATTCGGTATCAACCGCTGTCTGATGATTTCATCACTGGTTTCTTTTTAATTCAGGCCGCCAATGCTTGCTTTGCCTTAGGTCAAGTTGCTTATAAACGTTTACCGACCGGTAAGACATTGGCACAAAGTCAGCAGTTTGCTGCGTTTTTCTTTGGTGCCAGTGTTATTGCCGGCCTGGGTGTTTTGCTTTTTGCTGACCTAAACATGATGCCTGCAACTAACCTCCAGTGGGGCATTTTACTGTGGCTAGGTATTGTCGCCTCAGGCCTTGGTTACCTTGGTTGGAACCTTGCCAGTAAATGGGTCAACACCGGACAGCTTGCCACTATGAACAATGCCTTAATTCCCGCTGGAATTCTGGTTAATGTCTTATTCTGGGAACAGTCCTTTGACTACACCCGTTTAAGCATTGGTGCTTTGATCATAGTGCTTGCCGTTTGGCTAGCCGGGCGGGTTCAAAAGCTGAAACCCGCAGGCTAGCCTATACCGGCAAAGCCCGACTAGATCATTTCCACAGCCAGAGCGACAGCTTCGCCGCCACCGATACACAATGAGGTAATGCCTCGTTTCTGGCCTTTTTGTTTCAAGGCGTGCAACAGCGTTACCAACAAACGTGCACCGCTTGCGCCAATAGGATGCCCTAACGCGCAAGCTCCGCCATGCACATTCACTTTGCTCGCATCCAGTTTCATTTCCTGAATTGCCAGCATGGTTACCATGGCAAAGGCTTCGTTAATTTCCCATAAATCGACGTCGTCTTTTGTCCAGTCCAACTTGCTCAACAATGAATTCATTGCGCCAATAGGTGCAATAGTGAATTCAGACGGTGCCTGCGAGTGCGTTGTGTGACCCATCACCCGGGCCAACGGCTGCAGACCTTTGGCTTTTGCTTCGCTTTCACGCATTAAGATAAGCGCCGCAGCACCATCAGAAATAGAGCTTGAGTTAGCCGCGGTGATCGTACCGTCCTTTTTGAACGCCGCACGTAACTGAGGAATTTTATCCAGTCGTGCTTTACCCGGCTGTTCGTCGGTATCTACGGTAACTTCACCTTTACGAGTTGAGTAAGTCACCGCTGTAATTTCATCTTTAAACAAGCCGTCTTTAATGGCTGTCTGCGCTTTGGTTAAAGAATGAATCGCAAATTCATCCATTGCTTCACGATCAATACCGTACTCATCAGCAGTACTTTGCGCGTAGCTTCCCATGGCTTTATTCTCGTAAGCATCTTCAAGGCCGTCGAACATCATGTGATCCAGCACTTGTCCATGCCCCATGCGATAGCCGCTGCGACCTTTAGGTAGCATATACGGCGCGTTGGACATGCTTTCCATACCGCCCGCCAGTACAACGTCAGCAGAACCGGCTTTGATTAAGTCATGAGCCATCATCGCGGCTTTTAAGCCCGAACCACAAACCTTGTTTATCGTTGTAGCGCCGGTCGAACGAGGTAAGTCAGCATAAAGCATCGCCTGACGAGCCGGAGCCTGACCTAAGCCTGCCGGCAAAACATTACCCATGATAACTTCCGAAATATCATCGGCTTTCAAACCGCTGTTACTCAGTGCTGCCTTGATGGCTGCTGCACCCAAATTAGGAGCAGAAACTTCACTCAGACAACCCTGAAAACCGCCCATTGGCGTACGGTTAGCCGCCACAATCACGATGGAATCGCTTGACATCTTTCCTCCAAATGCACTTTACGTTAACGTAAACTTCCTCTAAGCTTAGATCCCAGAGCAACCAAAAAGCAAGTACCGATGGACAATAAAGTAACTTACAGTATTGGTGAACTGGCAAAACAATTTGACATTACCACTCGCAGCATTCGTTTTTACGAAGACGAAGGTCTGCTCTCTCCCAGACGCCAAGGCCAACAGCGCATTTACACCAATAAAGACCGGGTTCGTTTAAAGCTTATTCTACGCGGCAAACGGCTGGGGTTTTCACTGGCTGAAACCGGCCGTTTATTTGAACTGTACGATGCAGACAACAGCAGCGCCGCGCAGTTACAAAAAGTACTTGAGCTCATCGGTGAGAAAAAGCTCTCGCTCAAACAACAGATGGAAGATATTAATGTGTTACTGACCGAGTTAAGCGGTCTTGAGCAACGTTGTCAGGACGAGCTTAAGACCATTAGCTCATCAGTTTCAGAAGTTCATTCTCAGGAGTCGTTATGATCAGTCAATACACCACCTTTAACTTTGGGCTCGGCGAAACAGCCGACATGATCCGTGAGCAAGTTAATGCCTTTGCGCGTGACGAAATTGCCCCTCGCGCCGCTGAAATTGATGAAAAAAATGAGTTTCCCAGCGACTTATGGCGCAAGCTTGGCGATATGGGTCTGCTCGGTTTAACCGTTGCCGAAGAGTATGGTGGTTCTGGCATGGGCTACCTTGAGCACGTTATCGCGATGGAAGAAATTAGCCGTGCATCAGCCTCTGTTGGCCTGAGCTATGGGGCACACTCCAATTTATGTGTGAACCAGATTCACCGCAACGGTAATGAAGAACAGAAGCAAAAATACTTACCTAAGTTATGTACTGGTGAACACGTTGGTGCCTTAGCAATGAGTGAACCTAACGCCGGCTCTGACGTTGTCAGTATGAAGCTACGCGCCGATAAAAAAGGCGACAAATACGTTCTGAACGGCAACAAAATGTGGATCACAAACGGTCCTGAAGCGAACGTCTTTGTTATTTACGCAAAAACCGAACCCGAAAAGAACTCTCGTGGTATCACCGCTTTTATTGTTGAAAAAGACACGCCAGGGTTCAGTCAGGCACAAAAGCTCGACAAACTGGGTATGCGTGGCTCAAACACCTGTGAACTGGTGTTTGAAGATGTCGAAGTGCCTGCAGAGAACATTCTGGGTGAACTTAACGAAGGCGTTAAAGTGCTGATGAGCGGCCTTGATTACGAGCGCGCTGTTCTTGCTGCTGGTCCTTTAGGCATTATGCAGGCCTGCCTTGATACTTGCGTACCTTATATTCACGATCGCAAACAGTTCGGTAAAGAGATCGGCGAATTCCAGCTGATTCAGGGCAAAGTTGCTGATATGTACACTCGCACTAATGCGGCGCGTGCTTACGTTTACGCAGTAGCTCAGTCTTGTGACCGTGGTGAAACAACCCGTAAAGACGCCGCAGGCGCAATTCTTTACGCAGCCGAATTAGCGACTCAGCTTGCGCTGGACGCTATACAGTTATTGGGTGGTAACGGCTACATTAACGAGTATCCGACAGGCCGCCTGCTGCGCGACGCGAAGCTTTATGAAATCGGTGCCGGTACGTCGGAAATTCGTCGTATGCTTATTGGTCGCGAACTGTTCACTGAATCAAAATAATAAGGAGGCAACGCCGTGGCGATTTTATCCAGTAAAATCAACACCCGCGATGCACAATTTGCGGCTAACAGTGAGTCTATGCAGGACGTCGTTAACGACTTGCAGGAAAAAGCGACAAAGATTCATCAGGGCGGTGGTCCTAAGTATCAGGAGCGCCACTTATCCCGTGGTAAATTACTGCCTCGTGACCGTATTAATAAGTTGCTGGACGCTGGCTCGCCATTTTTAGAAATTGGCCAGTTTGCCGCCTGGGAATGCTATGAAGATTACGTTCCTGCTGCCGGCGTTGTCGCTGGCATAGGTCAGGTTGAAGGCACTGAGTGCATGATCATCGCCAACGATGCCACTGTGAAAGGCGGCACCTACTACCCGCTGACCGTGAAGAAGCACTTGCGCGCTCAGGAAATTGCCGAGCGTTGTCACTTGCCCTGTATTTACCTGGTGGACTCTGGCGGTGCCAACCTGCCCCGTCAGGACGAAGTATTCCCTGACAAAGAGCACTTTGGCCGCATTTTCTTTAATCAGGCGAATATGTCAGCCAAAGGCATTCCTCAAATTGCGGTGGTTATGGGCCTTTGTACTGCTGGCGGTGCTTACGTACCCGCGATGGCGGATGAAAGCGTTATTGTTAAAGAGCAAGGCACCATATTCCTGGCAGGTCCACCTTTGGTTAAAGCTGCAACGGGTGAAGAAGTTTCAGCCGAAGAGCTTGGCGGCGCCGACGTGCACACACGTATTTCCGGTGTTGCCGACCATTTTGCTCACAACGATGAGCATGCTTTAGCTTTAGCACGCCGCTCGGTAGCACGCCTTAACCGAGGCGAGCCAACTAAGCTGGACCGCCAACCATCAAAGCCACCACGTTACGACGCCAAAGAGCTGTACGGCATTGTCGGTACCGACCTGCGCAAGCCTTATGACGTCCACGAAGTCATTGCACGCATTGTTGATGATTCGGACTTTGATGAATTTAAAGCCAATTACGGTAATACGTTGGTGACGGGTTTTGCCCGCATTGATGGCTACCCCGTTGGTATTGTTGCGAATAACGGCATCTTGTTCTCCGAGTCGGCACAAAAAGGTGCGCACTTCATTGAGCTTTGTGCGCAGCGCAAAATTCCACTGGTGTTCTTACAAAACATTACCGGCTTTATGGTGGGTAAAAAGTACGAAGCCGAAGGCATTGCCAAACACGGCGCGAAAATGGTTATGGCCGTTTCCTGTGCGAAAGTTCCTAAGTTTACCGTCTTAATTGGTGGTAGCTATGGCGCCGGTAACTACGGCATGTGTGGCCGCGCTTATGACCCAACCATGATGTTCATGTGGCCAAATGCGCGTATCTCGGTCATGGGTGGTGAGCAAGCTGCAGGCGTTATGGCGCAGGTCACCAAAGATAACTTAGCCCGTAAAGGCGAAAGCCTGAGTGAAGAAAAAGAACAAGCGCTGAAAAAGCCGATTGTTGAGCAGTACGAAAAACAAGGTCATCCGTATTATGCGTCCGCTCGCTTATGGGACGACGGCATTATTGACCCGGCACAAACGCGCGAAGTTCTGGCACTAAGCCTTGCAGCTTCATTAAATGCACCGATTGAAGACAGCCGTTTCGGCGTCTTCCGTATGTAATCGGAGGTTATTAACCATGGCAAAATACACAGAGCTTGATATCAACAGCCAAGGCGTTGCAACGCTGACGTTAAACCGCCCTGACGTTCACAACGCTTTTGACGATGTGATGATTGCGGAACTCCTGAAGGCATTAAAAGAAGTTGAAGAAAGTGATAGCGCGCGTGTGCTGGTGCTTCGTTCAGAGGGTAAAAACTTTTCTGCCGGTGCGGACCTGAACTGGATGCGCTCAATGGCGGATAAAAACTACCAGCAAAACGTGGATGACGCCGGCGAGCTTGGGCTGTTAATGGAGCGTCTGGACTTGCTCAGCAAGCCCAGCATTGCGTTAGTCCAGGGAGCCGCTTTCGGCGGTGCCGTAGGCCTTGCCGCCTGCTGTGACATTGTACTGGCACAACCGCGCAGTAGCTTTTGTTTGAGTGAAGTGAAAATTGGACTGATCCCCGCGGTTATCAGCCCTTATGTTGTCCGCACCATTGGCGAGCGCCAATCACGCCGATATATGCTGACAGCAGAACGTTTCTTTGCCGATAAAGCGCAGGAACTGGGCTTAGTTAATGACGTTGTTGAAGACTTCGATGAGCCCCTGAACAAACTATTAGAAGCGCTTTTAGCGAACAGTCCACAAGCGGTAGGCGCCTGTAAGAAACTGATTCGCAATGTCGGTTCACGACCAATCGATAAAGACGTACGTGAACACACCATTAAAGCCATTGCCGAAATTCGCGTGTCGGACGAAGGTCAGGAAGGACTCAGTGCGTTTCTTGAAAAACGCCCCGCCGCCTGGCTTAAACAGAGTTAACAACAGGTCTCATTATGATCAAAACATTATTGATTGCGAACCGTGGTGAAATTGCCTGTCGTATTATTGCCACAGCTAAAAAAATGGGAATTCGCACCGTAGCGGTATTCTCTGACGCCGACCGCAAATCGCGCCACGTTAAACTGGCCGATCAGGCTGTACATATTGGTCCGGCAGCAAGCACTGAAAGTTATCTGCGTGGCGATAAAATCATTGCTGCGGCTAAACAAACCGGTGCTGAAGCTATTCACCCCGGCTATGGATTTCTTTCAGAGAACGAAGATTTTGCTGACCAATGTCAGGCTAATGACATTATATTTGTTGGCCCGCCGGTATCGTCCATTGCCGCTATGGGTTCTAAGAGCGCGGCTAAATCTATTATGCAGGATGCCGGCGTTCCACTGGTTCCGGGCTATCATGGTAGCGAGCAGGACATCGAAACCTTAAAAGCAGAAGCTGAAAAAGTCGGCTTTCCGTTACTGCTGAAAGCGGCGTACGGCGGCGGTGGTAAAGGTATGCGTGTGGTCGAAAACATGGGCGAATTTGATGAAGCTCTGAATTCGGCGAAACGCGAAGCTAAGTCCTCTTTCGGTAATGATAAAATGCTCATGGAGCGTTTTATTCGTAACCCCCGCCACGTAGAGATTCAGGTATTTACCGATGAACACGGTAACGCCGTTTATTTGGCAGAGCGCGACTGTTCGGTACAACGCCGTCACCAAAAGGTGCTTGAAGAGGCTCCGGCTCCGGCATTAACCGAAAAAACACGTACGGAAATGGGTGAAGCCGCCATTCGCGCCGCTCAGGCAATAGACTACGTTGGTGCAGGTACGGTTGAGTTTTTGTTTGACCAAAGTGGTGAATTCTACTTCATGGAAATGAACACCCGCTTACAGGTTGAGCACCCGGTTACGGAAATGATCACCGGGCAAGACTTGGTCGAATGGCAGTTACTGGTCGCTTCCGGTCAGCCACTGCCCTTGGCGCAAAATGATATTCAGGTAAACGGTCACGCGTTTGAAGCCCGAATTTACGCTGAAGATCCGGACAACGACTTTTTACCTTGCACCGGTACCATTAAACACTTGCGCACTCCGGCAGAAGAAAACGGTGTTCGCATTGATACCGGTATTGAAGAAGGCGATGAAATTTCCGCTTTCTACGACCCAATGATTGCGAAACTCATTGTCTGGGACACCGATCGTACTCGTGCTCTGCTGCGCCTGCAGAAAGCTCTACGCGAGTACCGTTTAACCGGCCTAACCACTAACGTCGACTTTTTGCATCGTTTGGCTTCACACCCAGAGTTTGTGAAAACAAACCTGACAACAGAGTTTATTCAGCAATATCAGGAAGACCTGCTGCCGGATAGCTCTGTGAATTATCAACAAATTGCGACTGAAGCCGCTTTATTTGATATTAGTCAGCGTCAGCAGCAACGTGGCAGTTCACCATGGCAAAGTGGTAATGCGTTTAGAATGAACTCAGCAGCTACACATACAGTTCCACTGCAGTTTGGCGAAGAAACCTATGCCATATCACTCATTGAAACTGCCTCAGGCGAATTCCTGCAGAAAGTTGATGAGGAAAGCATTCGCTGGCAGGCGTCTTTAACCGACGACAAGCTCACGCTGACTGCGGGCAGTATGCGTTATCATCGTTATGTCAGCGCCGATGATCAGCAAATTACCGTATTTACTGACAACGGCCCTGTCATTTTCCATCGGCACCGTGTGGCAGACACCCTGTCCGACGACGCCGCTCATGGTGGCCATGTTGCGCCAATGAACGGTACCATCATGGAAGTGCTGGTAGAAAAAGGCGATACTGTTGAGAAAGACCAACCACTTGTCATCATGGAAGCCATGAAAATGGAATACACCATTCGCGCCGGACATGAAGGTGAGGTTACCGACATTTTCTTCGCCGCTGGCGACTTAGTCAGTGACGGTGACGAGCTTATAGCAGTTAACGAAGCGGAGTAACAATGACCCTTGCAGACAAGATAAAGATCGTCGAAGTAGGTCCGCGTGACGGCTTACAAAATGAAACGGCCGTTTCTGTCGATGCAAAAGTTGCTTTGATCGAAGCGCTGGCTGATGCCGGCGTTTCCTACATTGAAAGTGCCAGCTTTGTGAGTCCTAAATGGGTACCACAAATGGCCGACAGCAGTGCCGTTATGGAACAAATAACGCGCCGTCCAGGCATTACCTACGCGGGTTTAACACCTAACTTGAAAGGCTTTGAAGCAGCCGTTGCAGCCAATATGGACGAGGTTGCCGTATTCGGCGCAGCGTCGGAAGCCTTTACACAAAAAAACATAAACTGCAGTATTGATGAATCGCTGGAGCGGTTTAAGCCGGTTATTGCAGCCGCCAAAGAAAAAAACATACCTGTCAGAGGTTATGTATCCTGCGTTTTAGGTTGTCCTTATCAGGGTGAGGTGTCTCTGAAAAATGTAGTCAAAGTTGCTGAGGCTCTTTATGAAATGGGCTGCTATGAGGTTTCACTTGGCGATACCATAGGTGTCGGAACCCCCTTAAAAGCACAGGAAATGCTCGCTGCGGTAGCCGAAAAAGTGCCCATGGAAAAGCTTGCATTGCACTTTCACAATACCTACGGACAGGCTTTAGCTAATATTATGGCTTGCCTTCCATTAGGCGTTGCCACTATTGATACGGCCGTTGCTGGTTTAGGCGGATGCCCTTACGCTAAAGGTGCCAGTGGTAACGTTGCCACCGAAGATGTGGTGTACATGCTAAACGGTATGGGAATTAAAACCGGTATCGATCTGAATAAGTTAATCGCAGCCGGGGCCGATATTTGTCAGCATTTAGCGCATGGCCCCCGTTCACAAGTCGCGATAGCAGAATTGGCAAAGAAAGGGGATTAAACATGACTTCAGAAGCATTATGGCAACCGTCAGCAGATACCATTGCCAATGCCCGCATGACGGATTTCCTGCAACAGGTGAATACAGAAAAAGATGTAGCACTTGCCAATTATCATGACCTTTACCAGTGGTCGGTCGACAACGACGAAAGCTTCTGGTCGATGGTATGGGACTACTTTGATGTTATTGGCGAAAAAGGTTCTACCGTCGTTACCGATAAAGAAAAAATGCCGGGTGCCAAATGGTTTCCTGAAGCCAAACTAAACTTTGCTGAAAACCTATTACGCCATAAAGATGATCACATTGCGCTTATTTTTCGTGGTGAAAACGGCGTAAGACAACAACTCACGTATGCTGAACTAAACCACGAAGTAGCCGCCTTTGCCGCGGGCTTGCGTCAACGCGGCGTCGAAGCTGGTGACCGTGTTGCTGCCATGATGCCCAATTGCATTGAAACCATTATTGGTATGCTGGCAACTACCAGTATCGGTGCTATCTGGTCATCCTGCTCTCCGGACTTTGGTGTTCAGGGTGTGCTTGACCGCTTTGGTCAAATTGAACCCAAAGTACTGATAACCGTTGACGGCTATTTTTATAATGGCAAAAACCTCAACATAAAAAGCAAAACCGCGGATATTATAAAAGAAATAAAAAGTATTGAAGCCACCGTTGTGGTCAATTTCAGTCAACAAAAAGACCGCCTTAAAGGTGAAAATGTTTTTGCCTGGAATGACTTTGGCGATGCCGAACAAACACAAATAGACTTTGTTCCTCGTAATTTTAATGATCCGCTCTATATTATGTTTTCATCTGGCACCACGGGCGTACCTAAATGTATTGTTCACGGTACCGGTGGCACGCTATTGCAGCATGTAAAAGAGCACGGCCTGCATACCGACTTAGACCGTGACGATAACCTATTCTATTTCACCACCTGTGGCTGGATGATGTGGAACTGGTTAGTCAGCGGTTTAGCTGTTGGCGCTACCCTCACCTTATTTGATGGCTCTCCTTTTGCACCGGAACCTGAATTTTTATGGGACGTTGCAGACGAAGAAGGCATTACCGTATTTGGTACCAGCGCAAAATACTTAGCGGCACTTGAAAAAGCCGACGTTAAACCAAGAGAAAGTCACAACCTGGAAAAGCTGCGCAGTATCTTAACAACCGGTTCTGTACTACCGCCAGAAAGCTTTGATTACGTATATCGCGACATTAAAAAAGACCTTTGTCTTTCGTCTATATCGGGGGGTACTGACATTGTTTCTTGTTTTGCCCTTGGCTGCCCTATTCTGCCTGTCTACCGTGGTGAATTGCAGTGCCGCGGACTTGGTTTAGCCGTGAATGTTTATGACGATAACGGCAAGCCGGTTCGTGGCGAAAAAGGCGAACTTGTCTGCGAAAACTCATTCCCTTGCATGCCAGTGAGCTTTTGGGGAGATGATGACGGTGAACGCTATTACAACGCCTACTTTACCCGTTTTGAAAATACCTGGGCCCACGGTGATTTCGCCGAGCTAACTCAGCACGATGGCGTGATTATTTACGGCCGCTCTGATGCGGTTCTTAATCCTGGCGGCGTGCGTATTGGCACTGCTGAAATTTACCGTCAGGTAGAAAAAGTTGATGAAGTATTGGAAAGTATCGCTATTGGTCAGCAATATCAGGATGACGAGCGTGTCGTTCTTTTCGTTAAGCTAAGAGAAGGTATAGAGCTTAACGACGAGCTGCGTCAAACCATTGCGAAAACCATTCGTGCAAACGCGACTCCACGTCACGTTCCTGCTGTAATTTTGCAGGTTGACGATATACCCCGTACTATAAGCGGTAAGATAGTTGAATTAGCGGTACGTAATGTGGTTCACGGTGAGCCTGTTAAAAACACAGATGCTCTGGCAAACCCAGAAGCACTGGATTACTTCCGTGATAGAGAGGAGTTGCGTTAATCCATGATGTTCCTGCACGGATCACGGCAGGCGGTCGTAGCAGCCATTGTAGGCCTGGTTATTACGGTTACCGCTTTTACCTATTTGCGTTACCAAGAAAACCAAGTTGTCCACGACGCACTGGAAGCTGAAACTTACAGCTTACAGCGTGATATCCGGCAAAGTCTGGTTTCACATTTATTTGTCGCTGAACTTCTGGCGAGAGAGTGGGAACGCAGTGATCTGACCATAAAGGAACGCTGGAAGGAAAATGCCGATATCGTTACCTTGTACTATCAAAACGTGCAAGGTATCGCCTGGCTTAATGACGACCTCAACATTGAATTAATCTATCCCCAAAATGAACAGCCGGAGTTATTAGGCACCTCTTTCTCTAAAACCTCACTGGTTGGAAAACTGGAAGCATCGGAAGGTAATAGGCATGCCATGATGGGGCCTGCCGGAAATCTCGGTCGTATTAGCAGCGACATTGCCATTTTCGTCCGGGTAGAACGAGAGCAAAATCCAGGCTTTCTGGGGTTCATCATTAGCCTACAGAGTCTATTCAGCAATGTTGTTCGCAGTAATATTAGTGAAGGCTTTCAACTGAGTGTACGAAGTGAAGACGACGTCCTTTTCCAGTTTGCCGGAGACTCTTCGTTACGTGATGAATGGTCCCATTATCACTCATTACAGTTGGTCGGCAACAGTTGGGAGCTTTCGGTTTGGCCTACGACGAATCATTTGGAACAGCTGCGCGGTGGTATCTCAGTAGCGGCCTTAATTGCCGGGCTACTGGTTACCAGTATGTTGACTTTTGTGCTTTATATTCTGGGGCAAAGCCGCTTTAAGGCGCAACAACTGGCCGATTCAAACATTGAGCTTTATAGTGAAATTGACGAGCGAGAGCGTATTGAAAAGCAAATGGCATACCTGGCCGAACACGACTCGCTCACCGGACTGGTAAACCGTAATGCGCTAAAACGTATTTTGGGTGAATGGCTGGAAACTGAATCACCGCATAAGAAAGCAGCTTTGCTTTTCATTGACTTAGACAGATTTAAAGAAGTTAACGACGCGCTGGGGCATACCGTTGGTGACGAACTCTTACGCAGAGTTGCGCGCCGTATTACGAAGCTGGCTCCTAAGTCCAGTGTTCTTGCCCGGGCTGGTGGTGATGAATTCTTACTTGCCATAGCAGAGCCGGACAGTCGCGAGAGCGTTATAAAGCTATCTGAACAGTTACTGCAAGCTCTCGACACCCACTTCTTTGTTGATGTGTACGAGTTATTTATTAGTGCATCCATTGGTATTACCTTTGCTGAGGATGCCGACTTTAACGCTGAATACTTTATTCGTAATGCCGACACAGCGCTTTACCAGGCTAAAGAGCATGGCCGTAACACTTATAAAGTGTACGATAAAGCCATACACAGAGACTTGACCAAGAAGCTGGAACTCGTTAAACGACTGCGCCATGCTGTTTCTAAACAACAATTAACGGTTTATTACCAACCTAAGGTTGAGTTAAGCAGTCGCCGTATCAGCGGCCTTGAGGCCTTGGTGCGCTGGGTTGACGACGACGGCAGCATTATTCCACCGGATGAGTTTATTCCATTGGCTGAAGATACCGGTTTGATTATTCCGATATCAGAATACGTTATGGAAGAAGCGTTTCTCCAATTGAAGCAATGGCACGATATCGGCTTTGAAGAGCTCAGTATCGCGATCAATATTTCAGGAAAGCAGCTACACTTACCTGAGCTGGTTGATGATATTATGGAGCGCGTAAATGAAGCTCAGATACCACCAAACAAAGTCGAACTAGAGCTTACTGAGCAAGTCTTTATTGAAAATATTCAGTCACATACCCGCTTTATGCATTCGGTACGTGAACACGGAATGTCACTGGCAATCGATGATTTTGGCGTAGGTTACTCTTCATTGTCGTATCTTAAGAACTTCCCGGTGACTTCATTAAAAGTTGACCGCTCCTTTGTTAAAGACCTGCCCCACAACGAAGATGACGCAACCATTACGCAGGCGATTATTAGTCTTGCACGCAACCTGAATATTCAACTGGTTGCAGAAGGTATTGAAACAGAAGAACAAGTCGAATTTTTATTACAGCGTGAATGTAGTACCGGCCAGGGGTTCCTTTTTAGTAAACCCGTGCCGGCACGACAAATCACCCAATTATTACAGCAGTATAAAGGGCTTATCCCTATCCAGATTGCCTGAATATAGCGGAGGTTAACGTGGAACGCGAAAGTATGGAGTTTGATGTCGTAATTGTTGGCGCTGGCCCTTCAGGGTTGGCAACGGCCTGTCGACTCGGTCAACTCGCACAGGAAAATGAGCAAGAGCTCATGATATGCGTTGTTGAAAAAGGCGCTGATATTGGCGCGCATATTTTATCAGGTGCCGTTTTTGAACCACGTGCCTTAAATGAACTTTTTCCTGACTGGAAAGAGCGCGGTGCGCCGCTTAATACGGAAGTTACCGGCGATGATATTCTGCTGTTAAAAGATGAAGATAGTCACACTCGTCTACCTGACTTTACCGTGCCAAACACCTTCCATAATAAAGGCAATTATATTGCCAGTATGGGGAATCTTTGTCGCTGGATGGCGGAACAGGCAGAACAACTTGGTGTAGAAATATTCCCGGGCTTTGCAGCCTCAGAAATCCTATACAACGAAGACGGCAGCGTTGCCGGTATTCAAACTGGTGACATGGGTGTTGCTAAAGACGGCAGTGAAAAAGATGGCTACATGCCAGGTATGGAACTGCGTGCTAAATACACTTTGTTTGCAGAAGGTTGCCGTGGACACTTAGGTAAAGAACTGATTAATAAGTTTGAACTGGATAAAGACAGTACACCTCAACACTACGGTTTAGGCTTTAAAGAAATTTGGGATATACCAGAAGAGCTGCATGAACCCGGGAAAGTGGTTCACACCGCAGGCTGGCCGCTAACCGATAGTAATGCCAGCGGTGGTGGTTACCTTTACCACGCTGAAGACGGGCAAGTGTATTTAGGCTTAATTGTGGACCTCAACTATGCAAACCCGTATCTGAACCCCTTTCAGGAGTTCCAACGCTTTAAAACACACCCTGCAATTAAAAACGTGATAGAAAACGGTAAGCGCGTATCCTACGGGGCTCGAGCCATTGCCAAAGGTGGTTATTACTCGTTGCCGAAAATGACATTCCCGGGTGGTTTACTTGTCGGCTGTAACGCCGGCACTTTGAACTTTGCCAAAATTAAGGGTAACCATACTGCCATGAAGTCGGGCATGGTCGCCGCTGAATGCGTCTTTGAACAACTTAAAAATGGCAAAGCCAACGACGACATCAGTAGCTTTAAAAACGCCTTTGAAAACTCATGGGTATTTGATGAGTTATACCGCTCTCGCAACTTTGGCGGCGCTGTTCATAAGTTAGGTACCATGTTAGGCGGCGCATACAACATGGTTGACCAAAATTGGTTTGGCGGAAAATTACCCTTTAAATTTAAAGAGTGGACACCGGATTATAAAGCCACCGGTAAAGCCGAAGATTTTAAGGCAATTGACTATCCTAAACCTGATAATAAACTCACATTTGATCGTTTATCATCTGTCTTTTTATCTAATACTAACCATGCTGAAGATCAGCCTTGCCATTTAAAGCTGGAAAACGCTGATATTCCTTTAGAGGTTAATTTACCGAAATACGCAGAGCCCGCGCAAAGATATTGCCCCGCCGGCGTTTATGAGGTTGTTGAAGAGGACGGGAAACAAGTTTTCCAGATTAACGCTCAAAACTGTATACATTGTAAAACCTGTGACATTAAAGATCCCAGTCAGAATATTACCTGGGTTGTTCCGGAAGGTGGTGGCGGGCCAACTTACCCTAATATGTAAGTAAAGTGTAAAGCTCATAACAAAAAACACCAAAGCATGCTAAATGTTTTGGTGTTTTTTCATTTTAGGAACTTGTAAATTTTTAACCTGTCGACTTATTTAAGCCCTAAGTGTCCCTTAAACGAGGTGTATTATGAAACTATTAACGTCCTTAGCAATATTATCGTTATTAGCCTCCCCTTTCGCTCTGGCTCAGCAATCTGAAGATAATAACAATGAAGAACAAGAGCGCAGCGAAGAAGTTCGCAAGCAGCAAGACGACTTAAAAGCTGACATGGAGGCCATGCGAAACGAGCAAAAAGCGAAAATGGCAGAACGTAAAGAGGAACGGAAACAACAAAAAGCAGAGCGCAAGGAAGACAAAGCTGAGAAAAAAGAGAAATGGAAATCGATGAAAGAGAAACGAAAATCAGAAAAAGAAAAAATGAAAGAAAAACGCCAATCGCTTAAAGATAAGTCTGACGACTCAGATAAGAATGAAGACAAAGACGACGATAATAACGATGACGACAATGGTAACAATTAATTGTTAATAACTGAGTGTATAAAAGGCGGATCAATGATCCGCTTTTTCCGTTTGACACATAATTTTTAATTAATAATAAACTTCAATTAAAATACTTTATCTCGCTATAATGAATACAAATCAACATGAAATTTAAGTCAATCAAATAAGGTAAGAATCAATGAGTGATTTCATTAATATTCTGCGTCATGAGCGTCGTTTAAAAGCTGCACTAAAAGAACTTAACTTAAATGAACTGGAAAGCATTAAAGAAAAGTTCGATTCGGTTATCGCTCAGCGTCGTGAAGAAGAAGCTGAGAAACTGCGCCAGCATGAAGCCAAACAAAAGAAAATTGAAGAGTTTAAAAGTGCAATGGCAGACGCCGGTATCGAGCTTTCAGACATATTAGAGCAAGAGCTGGGTGGAGAGCCTATTGTTAAAACAACTCGCAAGAAAAGAGCGCCTAAGCCGCCTAAATATGAATACACTGATGAAAATGGTGAAAAGCAGACCTGGACTGGTCAGGGGCGCATGCCAAAAGCTATGAAAACAGCGATTGATAATGGCAAACCGTTAGAGTCTTTTTTAATTAAGTAATAAGACGAATTTATGCGTAGTCGCGATGAATAATTAATCAAGACTACGCTTTTTGTTGAACAATAGACTCAGCTTGATTAGGCTATAGAAAATTCAAACTGGCAAGGATCGACATTGCGCTATCGTTTCATAGCATTCGTATTAACGCCATTATTCGGCCTTTCTGCCTGCAGCATCTTACCTCAGATGCCAGGAGGCTTTAATCAAATCGACTCGGGTGACATCAGAATTTACCATACAGGCGACACGCCATCGCGCGCATACGAGCTCGTTAGTGTTGTAAATGGTGAAAGCTGCCAGCGGCAATTTAACGGTGAACCGGCGTCAGATAACAAAGCTATTCAAGCTCTACGGGTCGACGCTGTTCGATTTAAGGCACATGCCGTCATTGAAACCCAGTGTTTTTCATTAAAACCTAAAGCCGACTCCATCTGTTACAGTGAAGTCAGCTGTGTAGGCCGTGCAATTCGGTGGCGTGACTAGTTGCTTCTGGTTAACGTCACGTCACCTACCCCAACTTCAACCTGAACATCCGTCGAACCATTACCCCGATAACTGGATTCCGACGTTACTAACATTCTGTTTTCCTGAGTATTACCGAAGTTTCTCAAGCTGGTATCGCCAACACCTACTGAAGCTTCAACCAAACCATACTCACCGTTGGCAAGGTTCAGTGACACATCGCCTACGCCCAAATCTACTTTTACATTGTTGAATGGCAAGTCACCGGATATTTCGCCAACACCCAAATTTACTTCCAGTAACCGTGAGCGAGGAACTGACACCTTCCAATGTTGAGACATATCATCGTGCGGCGTGGCGGATATTTCCAACTGATTACCGCTACGCTCCCCTTTTATGAGCACCTCTGACAAATCACCACCACTGGCAAACCAGCCGTCATCATCAGATTCAACGCGCAGTTCAATTTCAACCGCCTCACCTTCAGTAACCCTTAGCTCAACAGTCCCGACCGTTGCATCCAGGCGAATTTCTGTATCGCTGCTGACAGTATAGCTGTCAGTCAGAGTGCGCTCGCGATCATTTGCAGAGAAAGCCGCTGTGCTAAGCGTAACTAAGCCGATAAAACCTAAAGTTAAAGGCCAAATTTTATGTTTCATCATTTTTCTTTTCCTATTGTTATTAAAACCGTTCATGCCAAACTCTAAAGCACGTCATGTAATTTATTGATTAGCTCTGCAACGCTTATGCCAAAGATTAAAACCTTTTAATATCAAACGCTTAAATAAATCGAAAAGTAATCAGTTAGCGAAATAGCTAACTATGTGGTGAAATTGGCTACCTGTATTTCGCGTGTTCACTAACGGAGGCGATATGAAAAGCCAGCAACAACTGACACAGGTTGCGGTTATCCGTACGCCTTTTCCTGAGAAATTCAGCGTTCCCCGACAGCCGGGGTTGGTTCCTTCTGCACTCGCTCAAGTGGAACTGGTTGGTGACTACCAACACGCACAAGCCATAGAAGGCATCGAGCAGTTTTCACACCTTTGGCTAACTTTCGAGTTTCATCAGCACGATACCTGGCAGGAAAGAGTCCGGCCGCCGCGTCTGGGAGGTAACCAACAGTTAGGGGTATTTGCCACACGTTCTCCGTTTCGGCCTAACCAGTTGGGTTTGTCCGTTGTCGAACTGATTGCGGTACAAACGGAACCGAATGTCGTCTTGACTGTTCGCGGAGCAGATTTAGTCGATAAAACGCCAATTGTCGATATAAAGCCTTATATTCCCTACGTTGACTCTATTACCGATGCCCGAGCGGGATTTGCACAAGAAAAGCCTGAGTCTCGTATGAAAGTACAATTTTCGGACGCCGCCGAGGCAGTGTTGAAAAGCGCACATTCGAGCTCTTCCGGCCTAAGGACACTGGTTACTGAGGTACTTAGTCAGGACCCTAGGCCGGCCTATCACAAAGCGCAGTCACCCCAGAGAACTTACGGCACCGCACTTTTAAACTATAATATTCGTTGGTATGTACAACAAAACACCGTTTTTGTTGAAGAAATCTCATTAAAACAGCCGTAAAAGGCTTTTGAGCTGAGTCAGACACTGCTAAACTTCGCTCTAATTTTTGACCACTATAAATTGCAGAGATGCCGGACTATGCGCAGCAGCCAATATTTATTATCTACGCTTAAAGAAACACCTTCTGACGCTGAGATCGTGAGTCATCAGCTTATGTTGCGGGCAGGCATGATCCGTAAGGTCGCCGCCGGACTTTATACCTGGACTCCCACCGGCCTGCGTGTACTACGTAAAGTTGAGAATGTTGTCCGTGAGGAAATGGAAGCCATTAACGCATTGGAAATTTTAATGCCAATGGTACAACCGGCCGATCTCTGGCAGGAATCTGGACGCTGGGATGATTACGGCCCGGAGTTATTGCGTATCAAGGATCGCAATCAACGTGACTTCTTATTGGGCCCAACCCACGAGGAAATTATCAGTCAGTTGGTACGCAAGGAAGTCAGTAGCTATAAGCAACTGCCATTAACCTTATTCCAGATCCAGACAAAATTCCGCGACGAAATTCGCCCTCGTTTTGGCGTTATGCGTGCACGTGAGTTTATGATGAAGGACGCTTACTCTTTCCATCTCACTGACGAGTCGCTGCAAAAAACTTACGATGACATGTACAAAGCGTACAGCCGTATTTTTGAGCGCCTGGGTCTGGATTATCGTCCGGTTATTGCAGACACAGGCTCTATTGGCGGAAGTCACTCGCACGAGTTCCACGTTTTGGCCAGCTCCGGCGAAGACGCTATCGCATTTTCTGACTCATCAGATTATGCCGCCAATGTGGAAATGGCCGAAGCTTTGGCCCCTGCAGGAGAACGCCCTGCTGCAACGCAAAAAATGGAAAAACATCAAGTACATGGTGATGAACTGGCCGCTGTATTACAGCCACTATCTGTAGAAAGTCAGCAAGCTGTTAAGTCCGTTATTGTCAAAGCATCAGATGACATTGAAGCCGAGTACATTCAACTTGTATTACGCGCGGATCATGAACTGAATACAGTAAAAGCGGAAAAACTCGAACAAGTCGCGGCTCCGTTGGAAATACTGACTCAAACTGAAAAAGCAACGGGTATAGAAGCGCCTTACATTGGCGTAGTTAAGTCAAAGCTCCCATTGCTGGTTGATCGCAGTGCCGCTCACCTGGCCGATTTCGCCTGTGGCGCCAATGAAAATGGTCATTGGCTGACGGGCGTCAACTGGGAGCGCGACACTCCGGACTCTACCGTAGTGGATATTCGCAATGTTGTTGCCGGCGACCCAAGCCCTTGTGGTCAGGGTAAAGTGAAAATTGCCCGAGGCATTGAAGTCGGTCACATTTTCCAGCTCGGCACAAAGTACAGTGATGCCATGAAAGTTGGTGTACTGTCTGAAACCGGTAAACATGAAACTCTGACTATGGGTTGTTACGGTATTGGTGTATCGCGCATTGTTGCTGCTGCAATAGAACAGAATAACGACGAGCGTGGTATATGCTGGCCAGATGCCCTGGCGCCCTTCCAGGTCGTTATTGTGCCAATGAACATGCATAAGTCAGCACGTGTTCAGGCGGCCGCTGAGAAGCTTTACGAAGACTTGAAGGCTCAAGGTATTGATGTTCTGTTTGACGACCGTAAAGAGCGTCCTGGAGTCATGTTTACGGACATGGAGCTCATAGGTATTCCACATCAGGTTGTGGTTGGTGAACGTAACCTGGATGAAAACCAGGTTGAGTACCAGAGTCGTAAAGGCGGCGAGAAGCAAAAAGTCAGTTTAGACGACTGCGTTAACTTCATTAAACAGCAGTTCTGAACTCAATAAGCAAAGAAAAAGGCCTGATAGCTAAACTATCAGGCCTTTTTACCTTAACAGAGCGAGTTTTAAGATTCCTGCCCTGCCAACGGCTCAATGTAATGCAAGTGCATGTCCCAGGGGAAATGAATCCAGGTGTCTTGTGCTAAATCAGCAACAAAATCATCAACCAATTCCATTCCTGCCGGTTTTGCATAAACCGTAACAAACTTTGCTTTTGGTAAGCGGTCACGTAAAAACTTCAGGGTATTACCTGTATCAACTAAGTCGTCTACAACCAAAAAGCCTTCACCATCAGTCGTTGCGGTAACGTCTTTCATTACCTGTAAGTCGTCTCGTTGCTCGGTGTGATCATAGGAACTCACCGCCACACAGTCGACCACACGAATATTTAGTTCACGCGCCACAATAGCCGCTGGCACCAGGCCGCCACGACTTACCGCAATAATACCTTTATATTGCTCCGCCGGTAATTGACGGCGCGCCAGTTCACGCGTCGCACGGTGCAACTCTTCCCATGATACAAAAAACTCGCGGTTTGAATGCCATCCCATAATTTCGTTACCCTAACCAAATAAATTTAGCGACAAAAAGCGCGCCTAAGAAAATTACGCTCGGTGTTAAATCTTGATAGCGTCCGCCGAGTAATTTCACCACAACGTAACTGATAAAACCTAACGCAATACCATCTGCTATTGAAAATGTCAGTGGTGTCATCAATAAAACCACAGCAACAGGTGCGGCCTCCGTAATGTCATCCCACTTTACGTCTTTGAGTGTAAACAACATTAAAACAGCAACGTAAATTATTGCCCCGGCGGTTGCGTAAGCTGGGATCATACCAGCCAACGGCGCGAAAAACATTGCCAAAAGAAAGAGAATACCGACCACCACCGCAGCAAGCCCGGTTTTGCCACCCGAAGCGACTCCTGCTGCAGATTCTATGTAGCTGGTGGTGGTTGAAGTACCCAGTATTGACCCCGCGACGGTGGCAGTACTGTCCGCCATTAGCGCTTTATTCAGCCGGGGCATTTCACCGTTGGCCTTTGCCAGACCCGCTTTTTGTGCAACGGCCAGCAAAGTGCCTGAGGTATCAAATAAGTCCACGAACAGAAATGCAAAAATAACGGACAACATACCAATATCGAAAGCTGCCGCTAAGTCCATTTGCATAAAGGTGGGAAGCAGACTTGGAGGGGCCGATACAATACCATTATATTCAACTAACCCCGTTGCCCAGGCAATAAGAGTGACCAGCAAAATACTGATTAATGCCGCACCCTGTACTTGCCGTGCAACCAAACCAATAATAAGGAAGAAGCCTGCTGCTGCCAGCAGCACAGAGGGTTCAGATAAAGAGCCTAAGCTCACCATTGTTGCGTCGTTGGCGACAATTATGTTGGCATTCTGCAAGCCAATTAACGCCAAAAATGCACCAATACCGGCGGCTATAGCCAAACGTAAGGTGGTAGGAATGGATTTTATTATCCACTCGCGCACCCGAAAAGCAGAAAGTAAAAAGAACAAACAACCAGAGAAGAATACAGCCCCCAAAGCCGTTTGCCAGGTATACCCCATGCTAAATACAACGGTGTAAGTGAAAAAGGCGTTTAACCCCATTCCCGGCGCCAGTGCTACTGGGTAGTTCGCCCACAACCCCATAATCAGACAACCAATAGCTGCCGCTAAACAAGTGGCGACAAATACAGCGCCGTAATCCATACCCGTTTCGCTCAAAATAGACGGGTTAACAAAGATAATGTAAGCCATGGTCAGGAAAGTTGTCAGTCCACCAATAATCTCGGACTTAACAGAACTACCACTTGCTTTAATTGAAAACAGCTTTTCCAGCATGAGAAACCTTGAAAGTTTGGCGTTGTGGTTAAAAGGCAGGTATTTTATCCTAATTGCCGCGTAATTTGTTGTTCACTTTTTATTTTTTAAACAGGATACAGAATTTATCATGCCAACCGTTTATTTCGTCGATGCCGATGGGAATCAGTTTGAAGCCACAGTCGACTCGGGAACCAACGTTATGGAAGCCGCAGTCGAGAACTTTATTGACGGCATTATTGGAGAGTGCGGCGGCGTTATGTCGTGTGCAACTTGCCATTGCTACATTCCGCCTGAGTGGCAGGATAAGCTCCCTGCTCCGTCAGAGCAGGAAGAAGATATGATCGATATGGTCATGGAGCCGCAGGAAAACAGTCGGCTTAGCTGCCAAATAGAAATAACTGACGAGCTGGACGGCTTAGTTGTCCATATGCCTAAGTCTCAGTTCTAAATAGATTAGAGAGACTAATTGACGGCTGCCACCGGCATAAGAACTTCGTCGTGGTAGCCGGTAATTACCCGGATAGTTCCTGAAAGCGAACTGTCTAATTCAGCATCGCCCGTATCGACCCGCAACGGCTTATTGTTCAGTGCCTGTAGCTTAGTCTTAGTTGCAACGACCCATATATTGTCTTTACCAATATGGCGAATTACCCTGGGACTCAACTGCTGATTACCCCGGCCAAATAAATGACCTTGCCCGCCTATTAGGGTGATAACCAATTTAATGCTTCCCGTTTTATGCTGACTCAATTCTTCATACAAACGGCTTTCAGTAACATCGCTGGCTAGTAAGTTATCGTTTTGAACCAAGTCAACGCCAAGTAAGGTGTTCTCGTGCCCCATTGCCTGCATTACGGCTTCCACCGTAGAGCCCGATCCCATTACTAAAAGCTCATCATCAACCCGTTCAATAACCTCTGCAGCAATATCGTCCAGAACCAGTTCATCGCTTTCTTTGCCGCCCATTTTTACTGCCTGAACGTATTCCAGCTCCGCCGGTACAGACATTTCACCAAAACGTCTGGCTTTTACCGTACCTTTTCTAAAAGCCTCTTCGTCAATATCCATAACGTCGGCATTATGAATACTTGATAACTCTCCCTGAAGAATTTTCTCAATAACTCGCCCCGCGGCTGTAGGACTAATAGCATAAACTCCAGAATGGATTTTTACCCCGGCGGGTATCCCCAATACCAGTTGTTGTTCAGGCACCATTTCATAAATATCGCGTGCGGTACCGTCACCTCCGGCAAATAAAAGGATATCGACCTTGTGAGCAATAATTGCTGACACTGCTTTTTTAGTGTCTTCAGGCGAAGATGGTGATTCTGCAGCTGAATAAACCGACTCAAAAGAGAAGCCGAGGGTATTTAGACTGTCTGCCCCCATTTCATTCTCAGCGGTGACAAAATTCAACTGTTGCTTGTATGGTTGGAGTAATTGTAATGCGGTTTCTGCGCGTTTCGATGCCTTTTTTTCAGCGCCGGCAGATAATGCTTTTTCGCGAATATCGGCGCCATCGCTTCCTTTCAAAGCTAAGGCGCCGCCAATCCCCGCATAGGGGTTTATAATGAGACCAACGGTCAGCTTACTGCTCACTTCCATTATTTATTCGTCGTTAGCCTCATCTTGAATCGCTTCGCCTGCTTTTTCTAAGTCACGCCCCGCGCCTTCTATCGTTTCGCAGGCAGATAAGCCTAATACCGCTATAGCGACTAATAACGTTCTTAAGAACATAAGTAACTCCTTGTTATTAACTAATAATGAATACGAACTTTTTGGCGGTTAGGCCAGCTACAATTAAACTCCCGACACAACGCTTTTGCAAACGTTACCGCACGCTTTGGTAGCGCATCAGTTTCCAGCAATTGAGTGAGCTGCTCTGCCACCTTTTCGGTAAAAGCCTGCCTGTCTACTTCCACGCCATTGAGATTATCTACGCTGACTTGAAAAGGAAAGTCACAGCATAATGAAAATAACCATTCCAACGCTTGCGGTTTTCGTTCAACCTGCTCAAAAGACTTTTGCTGGGCTTCATTTCGTCCGTCGGGTTCATACCAATAGCCGTAATCAAACTGCTTGCGCCGAGCTTCACCGGCTATGCACCAATGAGCCGTTTCGTGCAGTGCTGAAGCAAAAAAACCATGCGCGAACACCACCTGGTTATACTCGCCGTCTTGCGTTGCAGGCTGATAGTAAGGCTCGTCCTCGCCTGCAACCAATAAGGTGTTGTAATCTTCTTTGAAACAGCGCTTAAACACCTGAATTAAGCGCTGGTAATGATGTTCTGACTTCTGACTCATATCCGCTTAACGACTAATATCCGGCGTTTCAGTTTGTGCTAACAAGTTGTGCGCGCGCTGACGTAACCAATGGTCCACCAGGACCAGGCTGGTCATAGCTTCAACAATAGGAACCGCACGTATACCAACACAAGGATCATGACGGCCTTTGGTGACGATAGCCTGCTCTTTGCCCCAGCGGTCAATTGTCCGGCCACTAATGGCAATGCTGGATGTGGGCTTTAACGCAATATCGGCAAACACAGGTTGCCCACTACTAATACCACCTAAAACACCGCCAGCATGGTTCGACAAAAATCCGTCCGGCGTCATTTCATCACGGTGTTCACTGCCCCGCTGACTGACCACGTCAAAACCGTCGCCAATACTGACCGCTTTCACCGCATTAATACTCATGAGAGCTTTGGCTAAGTCAGCGTCTAACCGGTCAAAAACCGGCTCTCCCCAACCCGGCGGAACACCGGTGGCCCGAACGCGAATTTTTGCGCCAACCGAGTCGCCTTCTTTTTTCAGTTGACGAATAAGATCCTGCATAGGCTCTACCGCATTGGCATCGCCACAAAACAGTTCATTATCACGTACTTGCTGCCAGTCAATATTACTGGCCACAACATCACCCATTTGTGTCAACGCGGCCTGAACTTCAATGCCCTGCTGCTGCAACAGTTCGTACGCTATAGCACCCGCAGCTACCCGCATTGCGGTTTCACGGGCCGAAGATCTGCCACCACCTCTGTAATCTCTTACACCGTATTTATGCTGGTAGGTGTAGTCGGCATGGCCCGGGCGAAAAGTATCTTTTATATCTGAGTAATCCTGACTTCGTTGATCGGTATTTTCTATCAGCAGACCAATAGGCGTGCCGGTTGTGACACCTTCAAAAACACCGGAAAGAATCTTTACCTGGTCAGACTCCCGGCGAGCCGTGGTGTAACGGTTTTGACCCGGTTTACGGCGATCCAGTGCTTCTTGTAAATCAGCTTCCGTCAGCGCCAGGCCAGCCGGACAGCCGTCCACAACCGCGCCCAGCGAAGGGCCGTGACTTTCACCAAAAGTGGTTACTTTAAATAACTGCCCAAAACTGTTTCCTGGCATTAGCTGACCTTAGTCTCTCGTTGTTTATGTTCAATAAGCTGCTCTTTTGTCAGAAGGAAAACGCCGTCTCCACCATTGGCAAACTCAAGCCAGGTAAAAGGCGTTCGTGGGTACTTTTCGGCAAGTGCCGGCATCGAGTTACCCACTTCACAGACAAACAAGCCACCATCGTTTAGTAAGTCAGGTGCTTCTAACAGCATTTTATCCACCAGAATTAAGCCGTCATTGCCTGCAGCTAAGCCAAGCTCAGGTTCATGATGATATTCCGGCGGCAAGTCACCCATATCTTCTGCATCCACATACGGCGGATTACTGACAATTAAATCGTACTTCTCAGCTTTAACCGCCTCAAATAAGTCAGACTGAATAGGCGTTACCTGATGGGTTAAACCGTGTTGCTCAATATTAAATTCCGCTACTTCCAGGGCTTCGGTCGAAATATCCAACGCATCGACCTCTGCTTCAGGAAAAGCGTAAGCACAGGCTATCGCAATACATCCTCCACCCGTACATAAATCTAAAACGCGGCGCGGCTGTTGCGTCAGCCACGGCTGAAAGCCGTTCTCGACAAGCTCAGCTATTGGCGAGCGTGGTACCAGCACTCGCTCATCAACATAAAAGGGCAAACCCGCGAACCAGGCCTGATGCGTAAGGTAAGCTGCCGGAATATGTTGCTCAATACGCTGCTTCAGCAATTCAGTAAACTCGTGCTTCTCAGCAGTTAACAGTCGGCAATGACCCATGTCAGCCAGCTGAACAGTGGTAAGTTGTAATACATAGCTTAATAAAGCCCGTGCTTCATCAATCGGGTTGTCCGTACCATGACCGTAATACACATCGGACTGGTTCAGCTGTGTTACGCTCCAGCGGATAATGTCATCAATACTCACTAACTCTTGAATGGCTTGTTCCAGATTACGCACTTGCAAAGGCTGTCTCCCGACCACTGAATGTTTTATACTGAATAAACTTAATGCCTTAAAGATACCTTAATTCAGCGCGGTTTTCATCAATCATGGTTGCAAACAAACGTCAGTCCTCATCACTTTCTGAAGACGATATTGAGCTTTTTCGTGAAGCCGCGAAAGGTGCTGCCCGTATTAAGCAGGATAAACTGCCACCCGAGTCACCAAAGATTGCAGAGCTGCGCAAACGTCGACAATTATCACAACACCCCAGCGCGCAACAGATTGCAGACGCAAGCCGCTCTGCCAGCCACTACTTTTCCGATGATTTTGAAGCTCATTTTGGTGAAGGCCCCGTGCGTTTTGCTGCCGAAGGTGAATCTGCTTATTTGGTAAAACAACTGCGTCGGGGAGACTACACGCCCGAGTTGTTGCTGGACTTACACGGTATGACACTGGCCACGGCACGCCAGGAGCTGGCGGCATTATTACTGGCATGTGAGCGCGAACATATAGACTGCTGCTGTATTATGCACGGGCACGGCAGTGGTAAATTAAAACAACAACTGCCGCACTGGTTAGTGCAACACCCGCATGTTCGGGCGTTTCATCAGGCGCCACTGGAATGGGGTGGCGCAGCCTCGTTGCTGGTTTTGTTAAAAGTTGCGAGCTAACATTTAACCTGCACAGCGCTCCGCTATTAATAACTGCTGAAATTTACCGCGTAAGGTTTCCGGCGAAAAATCGACAACGGCAATGCCGGCTGTTGGAAAAATAGGCGGCTGTACGCTGGCATCCAGTTCATGCACCAAGTAACTCACTAATGGCATGTGCGACACCAGCACAACGCTGTTAAAGTTATGTTCCTGAATTTCCGCAGCAAGCCAACTGACAACCGAAGCAGCATGGCCGTCGGGCGTAATGTCATCGCAATCCTGGCGTTGCCCGGTTTTCAAATGTGACAGTAAAATAGAAGCCGTTTGCTGGGCTCGCAGGTAGGGACTGACATAAACACAGTCAACTTCTGGCTGCTTGTCTATCAGCCAGGTGGTTGTTGTCATTACTTCGCGTTCACCGTTGGTTGTTAAACGGCGTTCGCGGTCAGAATAACTGCCCTGTGGGTAGTTCGCTTCACCATGACGCATGATATACAGCTTCATTCTGGCTTAGACTCCTCAGCCTGCGCTCGGCGTTTTGCATCAGGTCTGCCGCCGGTAACACGATCAGCACGACCTGACTGCTTGGCTTCTTCCGCACGGCGTTTACGTACAGCCTTGGGATCGGCAATTAGCGGACGATAAATTTCAATGCGATCGCCGTCTCTTAGCTTTGCATCTAATTTCACCGTCTTATTCCAGATACCCACTTTTTGCTGTTCAAGATCAATTTCCGGAAAGTGTTCGAACACATCCGACATTTTAATGCACTCTTCCACCGTCGCGCCCTCTTTTGGGTGCACCGTCAGTAACACCTGTTTTTCGGGCGTCGCATAAGCCACTTCTATGGTTAACTTCTTATCCATGTTGGTTGCCGTACACCTGCTCGGCTCGTTTAACAAAGGCATCGACCATGCGCGAGGTTACCTCACTGAATATTTTACCGAAGGCCATACCCAGCAAACGACTCGAAAATTCAAAATCCAGCTTAAGTTCAACTTTGCAGGCGTCATCTGCCAGTGGTGTAAACACCCAACCACCGGTCAATTTTTTAAATGGTCCGTTTACTAAGTCCATATCAATACGTTCGGGTTCGTGCAGCGTATTTCGGGTCGTAAAGGTTTTACTGATACCCGCTTTACTGATGTCTAGCGAAGCCACTTTTTGTTGGCCAGATGACTCCAGCACACGCGACGCAGCACAACCGGGAACAAACTCCGGATAAGCTTCAACATGATTAACAAGATCAAACATTTGTTTAGCGCTGTACGAAACTAAGGCACTTTTTTGGATACTGGGCATTTTTTTCCCTACAACAAAAATCAACTGCGCAATAATAACGCAACCAGAAACGCTTTGAAGCCCTTAAAGCAATTTTCTTTTCAGTGCGCATAGGTATAATAGCCGCCATGAGTAAAAAGAAACCACAACAATCGTCCAATACCATCGCTCGTAATAAAAAAGCGCGGCATGAATACTTCCTTGAAGACAAGTTCGAGGCAGGTATTAGTTTGCAAGGCTGGGAAATTAAGAGCATAAGGGCTGGCAAGGTCAACATTAGCGACAGCTACGTCATTATTAAAAATGGCGAGGCTTACCTTTTGGGTGCCGAAATTCAGCCACTGAACCAAGCCTCAAGCCACGTTTATTGCGAACCCGACCGCAGCCGTAAGCTGCTTTTAAAGCGCCGCGAGCTCGATAAACTTATTGGCGCTTCAGAGCGTGAAGGCTATTCCATAGTAGCAACAACTATGTACTGGAAAGGTCCATGGGCAAAGGTGGAAGTCTTTTTAGCCCGGGGTAAAAAATCACACGATAAACGCGACACCATTAAAGAGCGCGACTGGCAACGCCAGAAGGCTCGAATAATGAAGCATTCGGTTCGTTAACCAATCATCAGGTAATTAGGGCAGCTCTGCGTGCCCTTTGCCACTTTGATAGTCAAGCGTAACGACAAAGTGTTTAAAGACACCATAGCCGGCTAGCCCCTCAACCTTAACGCCTCTTATGCGACTGTGTTGAATTTTGTAACGTTCTCCAAAGTCTGCTTCTTCACCGGCAACAGGTACAGCCACATCCACATTCTTCACTTTGAACGGTCCAAAAATAACGGACGGTAAAGTAAAGGTGTCGGTGTAAGCAATACCGTTTACACCGCGTGACATGGTCTTACCCAGCGCAAACTCATCGAGCCATCCCCTGCGGGCTGCAATACCTCGTTTCATATAAATTCCGCCGCTGTTACCGGTATCAAGAATCATCCAAATATCTTTTTCATCATTAAGAGTGACCCGGACCAATGGCCTACCCGACCCTTTTTGAGCTCTCATAGGCAAGTTAGCAACCTCATCCAGATTAAGAGCATCACGAGTGGCAAGGCGTAAGCGCCCGTTAGGATAGTCAAACTGCACAATAAAGTTTCGTAAAAACGGAGCACCAATAATGAGAGCATTACCGGAATGACCAAAGTCTGCACCAACCAGGTTAAGCTCCATTTCAGAGCCAAAGAGTTGGGTCGGGACGCTTTCATATATAGGTTGACGCGATTTATGATGAACGCCGCTAACGCCCGTAAAAGTTGAAATTTCGTACTCTAAATCATGCTTTTCTATAAATTTTTTATTAATAACATTGAGCTGAGAACCTGAGTCAATTATTGCATTGCCTTCAATGCCATCGACTTCAACGGTAATTCTTACGTGACCACTGTCCAACTCAAAAGGGATCCAATCGGTAACTTCAGCATGACTTGTAAACGCAAGCGCAAGCAGCAATAAACCCAAAAAGCGCACATCGACCTCCATGTATTGATTAGCGTAAGAAAAAATAACATTTTAGCAACAATCCTACTAAAATATTATCCAGCCGCCAATAGGGTTTTCATACTCAGATGCCGTATGCGTTAGCTTTATTTGTAACCTTTCAATTGATATAAAAAAAGCCCCTGGTTGAATCTCAGGGGCTTTCGTGTCGACAGGAGCTATCTGAGCCTAAAACTCTACGCAAATTTTACCGAAGTGTTTGCCTGACTCCTCATAACGAAAGGCGTCAGCCAACTCTTCCAATGCAAAGGTTTTATCAATCACCGGTTTAACGCCATTGGTCTCTAAGGCGCGCACAAAGTCTTTTTGATGGTCACAACTGCCAACAATGAGTCCTTGCAAACGGGCTTGTTTAGCCATGAGTTTTGCGGTTGGAATCTCACCTTCACTTCCGGTTAGCACACCAATTAGCGCAATATGACCAGCAATAGCGACAGCATTAATAGACTGAGGCAAGGTACCCGGTCCACCGACTTCAACGACGTGGTCGACACCCCGGCCATTGGTCAATTTGCGAACTGTTTTACCCCATTCAGGGTCTTCTTTATAGTTGATCAGGTGATCCGCTCCCAACCTCTTGTAATGCTCCAGCTTGTCATTGGAAGACGAAGTTGCAAATACGGTCGCCCCCAGGCTTTTTGCCAGCTGGCAGGCAAATACGGAGACGCCGCCACTACCCAGTACCAGCACCGTGTTCCCCGGTTTAATGCCGCCGTCCACCACCAGAGCACGCCACGCAGTAAGCCCGGCCGTGGTCAGGGTAGCGGATTCAGCATGACTGTAGTTTTTAGGCTGGTGAGTAAAGAACTGAGTTGGGCGTACTACGACTTCCCTGGCGTAGCCATCAATTCCGTCACCCGGTGTATTGCGGAAGTCGCCGACAGGCGCCGGCCCACTTTGCCAGTAAGGGAAAAAGGTAGAAACGACATTGTCACCTACCTTAAACTCTTCCACTCCGTCGCCAACAGCTTCCACTACACCAGCTCCGTCAGACATAGGAATGCGTCCGTCCTCTGTTGGAATAAAGCCGGCCGCAACGCCGTAATCGTGAAAATTGAGCGAGCTGGCTTTAACTTTAACGCGAATTTCTCCCGGCCCCGGCTGACCCGGATCGTCCATTTCGGTGACCTGAATATTATCCAGCCCAAACGGTTTTTTGAGTCGTAGCGCTTTAATCTTCTCAGTCATGTTGGTAGTCCTCTAACTAGTGTGTGTGTCCAATTGTAGTTCTTATCAGGGGGTATTGGATCAAAGTAAATCGCCATTCATTTAGTATATGTCTTATTTTGACGCAACAACCTATCTTGGTTTATGGCGACGTTTAGCTGGCAAGTTTAAGGACGATAACGCCTGCGACTATCAGGGCTACCCCTGCGTAACGGGCTATGGAGGATGGATCTCCGAAGTAAAGTACACCAACCAGGAAGGTGCCGGCCGCACCTATGCCTGTCCATACAGCATAAGCTGTACCTATGGGTATTTCGCGTTGGGCTAACCAGAGCATCACGCCGCTAAAAAGCATGAAAATAATAGCCATGCCAATGCCAAGCCAGCGAGTCTCCGACTCCTGCGAAACTTTTAAGCCAACAGGCCAGCCTATTTCAAGCAGTCCGGCTATTATTAGGTATATCCAGGCCATGTTAATGGCTCCTCTTTTGTATCGCGAGTTTCGGCTGTGATAATAGCAGGCACAAAAAAACCGCTCAAATGAGCGGTTTTTTATTTGGAATTGGTGGAGCTGGCGGGAGTTTTGTTCTAGCCGTAACTACTTATAATTAAATAATATTTAAAAAATACCAGACACCTAGGAATACAACTAGGAATACATAAAAAAGTCTCAGCATTTTCAAACACTGGCAAATTAAACTCACTGACTTTAGTTGGCTTTATCGTATCTTTTACTGGCAGCAACATTTGTTCTCAGCCAATCTTCAAACTCGGCTCTGAACATAGGCCGGCCAATCAAGTACCCCTGTCCAAATGAAACCCCTAATTCCTCACAAGCTTTGAGTTGCTCTTCGGATTCAATACCTTCTGCACAGGTTCTCAGGTTTAAATTTTCAGCTAATGCAGAGGCGGCACCCACAATGGCTCTACCCCAGGGTTTATCCATATTTTGAACAAAATGCATATCTATCTTAATAGTATCTATCGGTAAATCAGATATGTATGCCAGCGATGAATGGCCGGTGCCAAAGTCATCAATGGCGATGCCGTAGCCAGAGCTTTTTAATTCAGAGAGAATCTCAATTGCACGGTTTAAACGTTCCATTACACTTGTTTCGGTTATTTCAAAATGGATTCTGTCTGAGCTAACCGGGCTATCATCAAGCAATTCGTTAAGCCGGTCCATCATGTCAGGCACACCGAATAATGTTGTGCTCAGGTTAACCGCTAAACTGCCATTAAAACCTAGCTTCCTCCAGCTTTCTGTATCTTCAAGGCTTGTGCGTAGAATTTTTTCGGTGAGAGGCATCATTAACGGACTATGTTCAACAAAGGGTAAAAAGTGCCCGGGTGGTATAATACCAAGCGAGGGATGACGCCATCGGCACAGTGCTTCAACACCATATATTTCACCTGTACCTAAATTAATCTGAGGCTGATAGGCCACTTCAATTTCGGAGTCACTGATTAACGCTTTTTCAAGATCCAGCAAAAGATAAAATCGCTCCCGCTCTTTATCGTCCTGCTCTTTTTCATACAACATGTATTGGTCGTCCGTTGTGCGTGCTTTATTACAGGCGAACACCGCCGTTCTTACTAGTTCGGAAACAGACGATGCGTCTTCAGGAAAAGAGCTCACTCCAATATAACCTTTCAGATTGTAAGCAACCCCACTCACTTCAAACGGATCTTTGAATGATTTAAGAAGCTTAGCTGCCATTTTTTCTACTTCAGCTAAATACACTTCACAATAAATGAGAGCAAATCGATCTTGGGTAATATGATAGAGAACATGGTCGTTACCAATTGTTTGCTGAATTCTCCGAGAAACTTGTTCAATAACGTTATCTCGTTGGGACGGTCCGAAGGTACGTAAAATAAAATCTAACCCTTCTATATCAATAACCATCAGTGCAAAAGACTCGATTAATAATTTTCCATCCGAGATTAAGGGGGTCACATCTCGATAAAATTCATTCCTGGAAAGTAGCTTAGTACGTGAATCTCTCTGAGCAGAGATACCGTACATATTTGAGCTTTTTGTAAACGAAGCCATTCGGTCCTCCTCCCCGTTTCAGCTGCAGTTTTTAATAATCTTCAGGATACTCTCTCGCATACGGCTTATTAATTAACCTCTTTTAAGTACCAGTTCTAAATGATGCTGTAAAAGGACAAAAGAATCCTGCCCTCAGATTAGCCGCACTTTTACAATATATCAACAATCTTACTTTATAGATAAAACAGTCCAGGTTATCTTCAGCTATGCCCACAAAGCGTCTAACAAGTCCATAGCGATTCAAGGGGTAACACCAATGTCTAGAATGATTTTTTTATTTTCTTGTTAATGTAGTTGAGAGTACGGTAATCTCAAAAAAATCAACATGTTAAATTTTCACTTTCTAGTTTACAGACTGTCTAGTTAAAGCTAGGAGATGCAATTAGATCGAGACACTTTAATGCATATGACCTCAACGCCAAGAACGCCGCCTGAGCCCCAGTTTCAAGATTCAACTTTCTTCTCACGCTTAGCCGTTTTCATTACTGTCGTAGTATTTGCTGGATTTATTCTTAATGGGGTCGTCAACCATGAACAGTTTGGACGATTCACTTTATGGATAGGGTTACATGGAGCATGCAGCGCTGCTTGGTACCTGTTACTTATTAATCAGTTAAGGCTTTCCAGAGCCGGTCGTATGGAAGCACATAGACGTATGGGAAAACTGAGTGTCGTGCTGGTGATAGGCATCTTGTCGACTGGTGTAATGATGGTGCTGGGACTATACGACTACCTGGTTAATATTGGTGCTTTTGATCCTTCCGATGCAAGCGCTCGAACACGAGCAGGAGGCTTGATAGGCGGCACCTTTTTGCAGTGGATCATATTTGCAGCTTTATACATTTTGGGTTTGCTTAATGTCCGTAACCCGACACACCACAAACGATTTATGTTGGCCTCTGCTATACAAATGATGCCCGAAAGCCTGTCTCGTATTACTCATGTACTGGGCCTGCCGGGTTACGGGATGCTGATCATTATGTTTCTGGTTTACTTATCGATTATGGTGTATGACTGGAGAACCGACCGCCGCCTTCACTGGAGTACCCTTACTTCTCTTGCGCTGTTTATCCTTTTGGCGATCTCAATTTACACAGTTTTCCGCTCACAGGTCTGGGGAGACTGGGTAGTTAACGTGTTAAGCGGAATATGATTTTCTAACTGCACAAGGAACGTAATGAAACCTATTACTTATTTTATACTTCTCATGAGTCTGACTTTCCCGGTCGTAAAGGCTGAACCCAATAGCGTCTTTGATAAGCTATTAGATCAGTATCATCAACAAATTGGTTTCTCTGGCTCTGTACTCGTTATGAAAAATGGCAAGCCTTTGTTAGCAAAGGCTGTGGGGTATGCAGATGATACGGTGCCAGAACCAGTGACTCTACAAACACGTTTTGATATTGGCTCTATCCAAAAGAACCTTACTGCTGTATTAGTCCTTCAAGCTCACGATAAAGGGCTATTTAATCTTGACGACACTCTCGATAAGTTTTCACTGGGTTTCACGGATCCGCAGACGCAGAGCATCACAATAAAACACTTACTGGAACATCGTTCTGGTTTTGGTGACATATTTACAGCGGAATACCGTAAGAACCCAAGCAAATACGAAACCATCAACGAAAAGTTGGAAGTTTTGCGACAGGCCCCCCTGCTGTTCAAGCCCGGCAGCAATCGGAAGTATTCAAATTATGGCTACATTGTGCTTGGAGCGATTCTCGAGAAAACAACCGACCAGGATTATTGGGAGCTGCTCGAAGAAAATGTTTTTCAGCCTTCTCGTAAAGTACTTACTCCTAAGCAACTCAGCCATGTACAAAACACGTTAGCCGAGCCTTATCACTTGAGTTATGACGGGAGACGGTTGCCGGTAGCGTCGAATCTGCGCGAACATAAGTCTCCTGATGGAGGCGGCCAAATGAGTGTGTTTGAGCTATATGCGTTCTATCATCACCTATTCATCGACAAAAAATTGTTGTCAGCTGACAGCTTGAAGGTCTTCAGAGCACTACAAAAAGATCAGCAGCAGTGGTTGGCGTTTGGCGGTGGAATTGGTGTCAGCACTGCCGTAGAACTTGATTTTGTCAACGATACTTGGGTGATTGTATTAGCAAATACAGATCGTTTAGTCGCTGAACGCCTTTCATCAAGACTTAGAAGCTTTGTGGCAACAGGCAAATACGCAGAGATAAAGGTTTCACCTCAACTCTTCACTTACCGTTTTTATAAGCAAAAGAATGAGGAAACATTCGTATCGGAATTTGAGGCTGCTTATGAAAAAGCCAACTATCGCTCTTTTATAGGTAAAGTTGTAACAGACTTAGCAAGGGAACTCATTGCTGACGAAAAAGGTCACGAAGCTATTCCTCTTTTACGGTTTTTAACTACGCGTTACCCAGATGTTCCAGACGTTCATGATGGACTCGCATTTGGGTATTTGAGTATAGGGAAAACAGAAAAAGCACGGGAAGTATTTTCAAAGGCTTTGAATTTACAAAAAGATTATCAAAGCCAATTCAGTACGGATAATTATCAAACCTCAATCGGTTCAGAAGTATCAAGCCCGTCCTCCACTTCGACTAAGCAATAAAAATCTGCACTAACACCAGCATTGTCGACAATATAACGAATATAATCAGTAATTATTTATAATTTACAACTTATAAGTATATATTGTCGACAAACCGACAAAGTTCGAATGCTATGCTTTTCAATTTTTTTGGGACTTTGAATTCAATATTGATTGTAGTCAGCTTGATTGGTGTTTTCTCTCAGGTACGAACAATTTGGTCACGAAAAAAAGGGAGCTTGAATAGAGCAACTGAAGCCCTCTCTCTTAATAAGTTTTTCGTGAGCTTTTTGGCTTACTATTCATTCTTCGTATACGGCATGTCAATAGAGCCTTTTAATCACTTCATTGTCTGGCCGAGATTGTCTGCGGCTCTGCTCGTAGCTGTTATTTTGTATGAAATCTGGTTTGACCGGAAAACTGCTGCTCCTCTAACTTTCTTTATTTTCGCGATTTTTCTGCTTACATCGGGAGCTATTTTCGGACTAACGGCAGGCACTTACGAAGATGAAGGACGTCATTTAATGACAATAATGATTGTTGTAATTACCATCTTCCTTGCACAAGGTTATATTCATCAAATCACCCAAGTTCTGAAGTTAGGCAGCACAGGCGCATTAGATATCAAGATGAGTCAGTTTATTTTGCTTATGGATATGTCGACAATCGCATTCGCTTTTGCCATGGGACTCGAGGATGGCTGGCCTCTATTGCTACTAGCAGTAGTTAGTGCCTGTACCAAGCTCATTATCCTTTACCTTTTTCGTTGGGCCAGGACAAGCTTGTTAGCAGAGAGAAGGCGCCACGCTGCACATCCACTAAATGTAGATAAATGTTAAAGTGATTAATCAGCGTGTATTGTTGAAAGGAAATTAAATGAAAATAGCGGTTATATTAGGTAGTTCTCGATCAGACGGGAATACTAGGCAGCTCGCGGACGAATTCACTTCACAAGCTAATGCTGTTTTCTTTAATCTGGCCGACTATGACATATCGGCTTATGATTACCGGCATGAGAATAGAAATGATGACTTCCTACCCCTTATTAGTGAGCTGATTGAATTTGATCATTTAGTTTTTTCTTCACCCGTTTATTGGTATTCGATGTCGGCCCAGCTAAAGACTTTTTTCGACCGTTTGTCAGATCTTCTTACGATAGAAAAAGGGCTGGGTCGCGCGCTTAAAGGCAAGTCGTTCTCTGTTTTATCGACGGGGTTCAACAATGAATTACCTCCATGTTTTATACAACCATTTGAGCTAACCGCTGACTACATGCATTTGACGTACAAGGGGTGTGACTATGTTTCTATACAATCTGAGTCAGACTTCAAAAAAATTAAGAAATGTGTGGCCCATGCTGTAGGAAAGCTGAAGTGAAAAATTATGCTATAAGACGCATTGCACATTAGTAATGCGTATCATAGGCAAAATAGCATATTTGTAACGTCCACCTGGCTGCGTAAAATGCCCGCTCTTCTTACATAACGGAACTAACCATAAACAAATTGGGCGCAGCATAAAACTACGCCCTCTTGTTTAAAGGTTAAGTTTAATGGCTAGTAACCAAACGACTGGCTGCTATTTACCGAGCCTTCGGTATTTTGGCGAGGGAACTGCCAGGTGAAGTCTCCGTATTCAACACCCGAACCGGACAGTTGCAATGAATGCCCAACTGCTGTGCTCGCTGACTCAGAAACACCGATATCTTCAGACACCAGCCCTTTAGCTGCGCCATCTTTGGCGCGAATAGAGCCCTCGTAACTGATAAACTGCACAACCTGACCTTGTGCATCGACCAGCGCAATTCCATCAGGAGAGCCGTTTTGTAGACCCGCAAAGGCGCTTGCTAACGTGCCGAAACCATTTTGCTGGTCAGCGATAACACCCGCTAGATTAATGGCTCCATAGACACGCCCATTGCTACCATTATAACCAACCAGACTCCAGCCACTCAGGTCAACGCCTGCAGTACCTGCAACCTCAATGAACTCACCACTATCGCTGCCATCGTTGTCGTAATGAAATTCGTTAATCCAAACCACCGGATCGGCAGGCGCGTTGGGATTCACGAACACTTGCTCAGTATTAACGGAGCCAGCGCTGGCAGACTGTGGCATTTGCCAGCTAAAGTCTGTGTATTGACTACCGGTGCCTGTCAGCTGCAGAGAGAAGCCTATTGGCGTAGAAGACGATTCCTCAACACCGATATTTTCCGAGGCTATGCCGGCCGCTGCACCGTCCGTTGCCGTAAAGCTGCCTTCGTAACTTAAGAACTGAACCACATTACCGTTAGCATCAATTAACGCAATTCCATCGGGAGAGCCATTCTGTAACCCACTAATCGCATAGCTTTGTGTACCAAACCCGTTGCTTTGCTCCGGTAAAGTACCGACTAAAGATTCGGTATGGTAAGCACCGCCGCCATTGCCGTTGTAGGCAACCAATTGCCATCCACTTAGATCAGTTCCAGCAGTACCGGCAACCTCAACAAACTCGCTTGTATCACCACCATCGTTGTCGTAGTGAATTTCATTGATCCAGACTGAGCTACCGGCGGAGTTCCCCCCCTCTGCTATAGCTGATACCTCACCACTATAAGCTGACTCATTAGCAGAGGTATCAATAGCAGTCACAACATAAAAATAGGTAGTACCTGCCGTTGCCGAGCTATCATCAAAGTTCGCGGTGGTCACTAAGTTACTATTCAGTCGAATATAGCCTGTTCCCGAATTAGTGCTGCGATAGACATTATAACCCGCTAAGTCAGCTTCGCTGTTAGCGTTCCAGGTTAGAGTAACGTAACCGCTGCCAGCCGATGCACTTAAGTAAGTCGGTGCACTTGGCGCTGTCGTGTCGCCCATCCCACCACCATCACTACCACTGCATACGCTTTGGAATACGCAGTCAACGTACTCCGGATGATCGATAAACGGATTCCGGTTGCCTTGCTGAGCATAAATGGCGTCATTACGGCGGCGCTCAAAATCATCCACGGGATCTTCGCTGTGCCATTGTAATAGCACCGACTTTAATCCCATATAAGCCACCGAGATGTTGGTGCCTTGATTGGATTGATCGATTAAATTGCGATCATCAGTAAGGAGCAAATCAGGTTCGCTATAACCGGTTACGCCATGGTTTCCGCCTTCATAGCGCACCGCCATATACATCAACGCACGGGCAACATCACCGCGACGACCTGACCAGGTTTCCCAGGTTCCAGCCGAATAAGAGCCGCCTGTCCAGTTTGATTGGCTTGAACTGCCGCCGCGATTATTGTTGTACTCTGTTGGTTTTTCCGAACAAGCCGATGAACAGTTTGCGTAAGGTTTGTTGCTGCGACTGGAGTTATAACCGCTATCCGAAATAAATAAGTGGTGGGCATCGGTATACGGGTAATTAGAGCTGCCATCCGAAGGAAAGCCATAGGACTTTGGCCAGCTGTGCTCGCGATTATAATAGCTGTTACCACCGCCCTGCTTGGTGTAGCTAGCATTTCGATAAACATCAATCACATTGTTGGGGTTACCCGGATCTTCATCGGCTGCTTCTAATATATCCCAGGTGTCGGTACTGCTTGAGGTGTAGGGGAAGCGTTGGTGGTCATCAATAATAGTGTGAAGTGACTGACGCAAGGTTTGGGCATTACTTTGGTCGACGTTATTGTAATAGCCCGTTGGAGGCTCTGCACTACTTGAAAATGAAACGGCAAGTAAACACGATAGAGTCGTTAATGTTCGCGTCAGGTTGCCTAGGGTAGACGAGTTTTTCATCGAGTTACCTATTTTGTTTTTTTATAAATTTTTGGTGTGTACATCAAGTGTTTATCGCAACGTTTGTACGAAAACGCGTACAAGTTAATCAGATTTAGATTAATGTTGCATGACAGTTGTGAAAAAAAAGTTAAGTGAATTCGCTGAAAAGGGTTTGAGAGTTGCCATCTATTGTTTTGGCATTCAAAGGCAATAGGTGCAGAGTGGACCGAAAATCATCACCCATATTCCTTAGTTGGAATTACGATGAATTGAAATCGAACAGAGATGAGTTAACCTGAAGCAATCGTGAAATGAAGTCATGCAAACTAGATTCCCAAAGGCGGAATATAGTACAAAGGTGCATAGCAACAAGGCCTTATCCGGTCCTCATAACAATAAAGAAAAGATTCCAGCAAGGTGAACATTATATGGCTTTAGGAGCAGACCTTAAAAGAGAGTTCTCAGCTTTGGCTAAAGGGAAGAGGAAAGAAATTGATCTTTTCCGTGCTTTTATCAACGCTTTCAACTCGTTGGGGGCAACATCAATCTCAAAGGAGTATCATGGCAATAGTTACCAAGTCACCTTTAATCAATCGCGCGGTGCTGGTCGTCCACAGCCAAGATGTGAGTTGTGTGACGTAGTAATAATTCAATACCCTAAAGGCAACGCACAAAGTGCTAGAATCACATTTAATCAGGCAAAGGTTACAGACAAGCGTCACTTCTCTACTCCCCCAAGAAAAACAGCCCCATACAGTTTTAGAGCTAATCTAGAGCAGTGGGATTTACTTGCCCACAGGCCAATAATAAGTAGTGCAGTGAAAAAATTTAAGCCTGCGCCCAATTTATTATCAGATGCATTACTACCTTCAGTCGGAAGCTTTGGTGTTTTTTATCCTACAACAACCAACTTTGACTTTGCATATTTCGTCGCTAAAGAATTACTCCCAGTTAATAATAACAAGAGCGCGTCTGGAACCCTATACATGTCGTGCCCGATGCATAGTACACATCGTATATCTGGATACCCTGAAACGACAGGCTGCTCGTGTTTCATTGAGTTTGGCAAGGCTCTCGACGAAGGACTAATAGGCTCACCCATACAGCCGATGCTCAACAATAATACGCAAAAACAGGTTAGGAGTTGGCTCTCTGATCTATTGTCGGATCTCCATGCCTCAAATCCAGCATCAGCAATTCCAAAAGAATTAGCTTCTGGGCTAGAGCTGAATATTGATGAAAGCATAGCTCAGAAAGCTTCAACCGCTAAAAGACCATCTATAAGAGCAGTTATAGCGATTAAGACAGAGGGCTAATATATAGTAAATTCAATTATATTCACTAATGGCCTTTAGTTCTGCAAAGCCGTTTCCTCTTTGAATAGTCACCGGTGAGCAGGCAACTTACTCTTTTCCCCATGTCTTCAACCTCATAATTAGCTGCTTGAAGCTCAGTTGCTATTTTTCCATCCTCGAGTTTTCTTTCAGCCTCAAAGCTTACGTCTTCTAGACTTGTTGAGCTTTCCGCTGTATTAGTTTCGCTCATGTGATATTCATTTTCGCTATCAACCTCAGCATCAACAGCGCGAATTTTTTCAAGCAGACTCTCATTCTGAGCCTGCAGATTTTTTACAAACTCTTGTTTTTCCATCACCTGAGCATTGAGCTCTTTCACTTTGCACTCCAGCATACTTATCTGATCGCCCAAGCTATTGTTTTTCTCCATCAACTTAGCATTTTTCGACTTTATATCTTTATGCAGATCTACATGGTCTAACAGCATACTTTCAATTAATAATCCGGCGGAGCTATTCGTTCGCTTTTTCCACTCATTTAAAGCACGTTGCCCATTACTCGTTAACTCCAGCGTACTAACCTTTACATCTTTGGATCTTCTACGTTTCTCACCGTTATACCGATTCCTTGCATCACTGATCAAAGATTTCGCCAATTGCCTATCTTTTTCACTAAGCGGAGCCATTTGAACCACTGGAAAATGAAGGCATTGTATTACCCACCCTGTAACAACTTCACTTACCTTAATTTCAGGATTATTCATAGGCCGAAGTGGTGCTCCTGGCTCAGAGATCTTTCTGAGTCTGTTACTCAAATAATTAATTATCTTTATGAAATCTTGCTCACCAATAGCGTTAAGCCACTCACATTTCTTTAGTAATTCAGTGTCCAAAATTATCCCCCTAATATCTGTTTCTAGTAGCTAAATTTACAGCATTAAAAATATAAGTAAAAATTTAATTAAAAAAACAATTGAAAATTTTACACAATAATGCATTTAATATTGCTCATTTGATTACTTTTAACAGGGTATTAAATTGCATTATAATTTGATTTTTAACACTAAGAATCTAAAAGTAAGCTTTAAATCTTTATGCCTTCTTAACTTTCTTTACTTCAAGCAAGCCAATGGTAACGCCCTACCACAATTAAAAAAGACAGCAGTCGCAGATTTTATGGGGGTCTACAGAAGCGCTTTAAGTGCAGAAATTGATGAGCTTAGTAAGGCCAAAGTTCTAGAGTCATCAAAGGTTCTTATCAACGAAGGTAAGCTGAAAAAAACAACAGTAATAGATGCAAGCAAACTCAATTTTTTATCCGTTAAACACCGTAAATTAACCGACCTACTGCTAGAAAAAATGTACACAGACCGGACGATCAAAGGGAGAAGAAAAAGGCTGAATGAAAAAAACTGTCTTTTACTATGCTTGCTGCTAAGTTTTGCCGATGAAAGCGGGAGAATTACTCAACTATCTCAAACAAACATAAAGAGTCTTCTAAACATATCGGAAGCACAGCTAAAGTCCCAACTACAAAAACTGAAAAAGCTCTCTATACTAGAAGTTCGCCTACCTGGCGGGTCCTACCATGCTGTTGCTGGTCGCGTAAAATCGAAGCTCCAATTAAACCTCACCATCATTGAGAGCTTAGCTTTAACCGAACATGCTTCTACTAGAGATTCACTTTATTTAGACCGCGTGAAGACTGAGCCAAAGGTCGAGTTAATAGAATTGCGATCTGTAAGCCGTCTAGCTGAGTTACTTCAGTCGTCGTCGGAAAAAACTAAACGTCTCGTCTCCCAAGGACTTATTCATCCCTTGAAACGGCTTGAAGGCTTTTCAGAAGCGCTTGGAGGTACTAAAACTACTGAGAAAGCTCGGTTTTACAGCTACTTGGGAAAGCTGTGTATCGGATATGCGGAGTTAATGATAAATCAGCTCTCAGATCGAATCCCATCTATTGCGTATTTACCGTTCGATAGGTTAGTAGAATTAGCCAAGTCCGATAAAAAATTACAAAGAGCAGCCACTCATATCTACAGGCAAATTTTCAAAGATTTGAGTTTGAGACGCCTTCTTGAATTTTACTGTTTAGAAACTAACTACAAAGCTGATTCCCCAGGTGTTCGTGAACTTGTTTCAGAGCAAAAGCAACTAATATTCCGAACTACCGTTATGGCAACTGCACTAATAGTATCCGAGGTATATACTCAGCTGTTCAAGGATAATTACAATTCCGCCCTCCCCAAGAACCTGCGTCTAAGACAGTGTAGGAACGATAATGAATTGCTCGTTATCCATTGAACAAAACTTCTAAACTATCAATTGAGTCTTTGATAAAGGTAAAGCCTAAAAGCGGTGACTGCGCCATTTAAACCCCAGCTAAGTTTAAGTGCTCATTGTCGGTAATAGTAATATATACAGTAATTACTTATCTGTTGTTATTGGTACGTCTAGTAACCAATACGAAGTAATTACCGGGGTAAGCACCCAAGCTACCGTATTGAGTAACCGCATAAAAAATTACAGCAATAGATCTTCTATGAGACTAACCACACATAGGAGATTAAAATGTGCAAACGCTCACGTTATAACCACAATCTTAGGCTGCATCACGAGCCAACTTATAAAGGCTTTAACCTGTGGAAAAAGAACTCGCCTTACTTCGGGAATTTCCTGGATAACCTGCATGGCACGATTCAACGAAGCCTTAGGAGCCAACCTCGCACTTTAGCGGTAGTGTTCTGTCTACACATGCCGTTCAATAGTCGCCGAAATATAGAAAGGAATCCGATCACTGACTTTATGGAATACTTGAAGCGGGGAATAAAGTCGCATGCAAATATGAAGCGCCAATTGGGTAAACGAGTTCACCCCTGCTTTTTAGAATACGTGGTCAAAGTGGAGCAAAAAGTAGAGTGTCCATTGGAGCACTACCATGTCGTTTTGCTTTTGAATAAAGATGAGTACTACCACGTCGGTAACCTGAGTCATTTAGACCAGTCAATACTAGGGCAGATAATTCGCAAAGCATGGCTTAAAGTCCACAAGATAGACGAGAACTCTCCCGTCGCACTTGTGCATGGTTCCAATCCATCAAGCATAGTAATACAGGGCGAGTTTTCCCCCGTGGTTGAAGAGCATCAAGCTGCTTTCCGCTGGTTAAGTTACTTATGCAAAGAAGAGACGACCAAATATCAAGGACGCCACCAGTCGTTTTACACTAGCAACGCCTACACCAAGGCGCCGGTCAACAGCCCCAATTAAACTTGAGGGAACAAAAAATGAAGTCATTGAAAATAAAACCCAAATGGTCTAAGCCTAAAATTCATATCCACTTTAGGAGACAGCTCGATGCAGCGATTTATCATTAATAATAATAGCCAAGCTAACGGCGACCATGAAGTTCACAATACGACTAAAGGCTGTGACCACATGCCAAACACTGAAAACCAAATTGATTTGGGTCTTCATGAATCGTGTGTAGGGGCCGTATCTGAAGCTAAACGGAGATGGTCGGATAAACGTATTAATGGTTGTTACTACTGTTGCAATGGATGTCATACAACCTAAGAAAGAAGCAGCGTGCGCAATGCGCGCTGCTATATCTCCAACTCAACAAAGTCTCTATCAACGTCTTCCTGCGTAATGCCGATGTAACGCAAGGTAACCGCCTCATTACTGTGCCTAAGCATCTTCATAACCCGTGCAAGGTCATTGGTGTTTTTGTAGAGATGGTAACCTCGCGTTTTACGCATTGAGTGCGTTCCCAGATCTAAGCCCACTTCTTCACCAATCATTGAGATTGCACGATTCACATACCGGCTGCTCAATGGCCTGGGTGACTGGTTAAGCGACCAACGGTTCCGATAGGACTGAAACAGGTAAGCATGGTCAGGGTGCTCCGAACGTATCCGTTCAATAATCGTTCTAGCTTTTTCGTTGAGCTTGATACTTGCTACCTTACCGGTTTTGCTTTCCCTGAGAACTAATCTATCCCCTTGGATATCGCTAAATCGAATTGACAGTAAGTCAGAAATACGTAAAGCTAAGTTTAAGCCAACGTTCCAGATATCAGATATCTGCTGACCGTAAGTTTTTAGAAGAAGATGGCCAATAAGCTTCACCTGGTCCAAGTCCTTCACTGCTTGTACTTCAGCCATGGTTAAGTTTCCTTATTTTTCTATGGTTTCGGAATTACAACACTCCATTTTTAGCCCTCGTTTTACAAGGGCTACTAAGTGCTGATATGACTAGAAACGGAACAGCTTTTTAAGGTCCCGTTCTAGACGAAAAGCTTTGGTTAAATAATCGTACACCAGCCTCTTCCAAAGCCGCTCTAACGCTCTCAACAACGTCAGGCTCTATCGACAGGCCATTGGCATACACACCTTTGTCGAACGTTAAAACAGCTCCGTACGCTTTCGCTTTGGACGCTGCCCGCTTTATGCCTTCACTATCAACCGCAGAGTCATCACTGATGTGGTGACGGATTTGGTAGGACGTGATGACATAGCCTCGCTCATCGAGCAGGAGCAGGCCCAATGGGCTTGCTGACATTGCGTTAGGAAAGTCTGCCTCTGACCTTAAACATCCACCGTTTCGCTGGCGCTCTCGCAGTTGCGGTAAAAGTGCCAGTGCTGTTATTGCTGCCTTAATTCCCAGCACTACCCACTTTCTAGATGCCGGTGTCTTAAATATTGCCGCCATAAAGCTTTACTCCAGTATTTGGTTACACAAGTGAACTAGCGCTAAAGAAGACCGCGCTCAGAGAATGACAC
>TARA_R110002020_G_scaffold17804_5_pt1 | contig 254895 bp, 245 predicted proteins | sample TARA_R110002020 | Tara Oceans TARA_R110002020 (sample SAMEA4396489) | marine metagenome | biome: Westerlies Biome; feature: [MES] marine water layer (ENVO:01000295) within the mesopelagic zone...; material: water (ENVO:00002006), including particulate matter (ENVO:01000060)... | reverse complement strand
GTAACAGATGGACAAGAAGCATTAGACGGAACAGATCCAAATGATTCATGTGAATATTTAGAGTCAAGTATTACATTACCTCAAGATGAAGTATATCTTGAAGCTGATTGTGATGGAGATGGTGTGACAAATGGACAAGAAGTTATTGATGGAACAGATGCATTAGACCCATGTGATTACTTAGCATTAAATCAAGATATAACTATTGTTTCTGCTGAGTGGGAAGCTTTAGATTGTGATGGAGATGGTGTAATTAATGGTACAGAAATATTAGATAGTACAGACCCACAAAATCCATGTGACTTTATTGCAGCAAGTACGACTGTAGCTCAATCAGTAGAGTGGTTAAATGGTGATTGTGATGGTGATAATGTACCTAACGGAGTCGAACAATCTGAAGGAGATACGGACGGAGATTCAATACCAGATTATTTGGATACAGATGATGATGGTGATGGAGTGGATACTATTAATGAAGATTATGGTAACACGGATTTTGAAGATGGAGATATCGACCCAACAGGTGACAATGATCCTACTAATGATGACACAGATGGAGATTCAATACCTGATTACTTAGATACAGATGACGACAATGACGGAATACCAACTGAAGATGAATATCCTGACCCAGATAATAATGGAATTGGTTTTGGTGATGACGCTGTTGATAGTGATGGTGATGGATTACCAGATTATTTAGATGTAAATAATGCATCGCCTGAAGAAGATGATTTAGAGATATTTAATGCTGTTACACCTAATGGTGATGGAGAGAATGATGTATTTATTATTAGAAATATCGAATTATATCCAGAAAACACAGTTAAGATTTATAACAGATGGGGAGTAATTGTATATGAGACGTCTAGTTATGGTTCTGTAGGAAACTATTTTAACGGTAGATCAAATGGTAGAGTAACGATTCAAGTAGAAGAGCTTTTACCAGTAGGAACTTACTTTTATGTAGTTGAATATGTTGTAGAAGGAGAAACGAAGTCTAGAGCAGGATATTTATACCTACAACGATAATAATCTATAGAGGCAGTGTTAAAACTGCCTCTTAAAAAAAATAAATTCATACCTTATTTCAAATGAAAAATAAAATTTTAATATTAATAGCTGTAATAAGTTCATTTTATGTCACAGAATTATCTGCGCAACAAGATGCACAATATACTCAGTATATGTACAATACATTAAGTATTAATCCAGCATATGCAGGTTCCAGAGATGGCTTAAGTGCTTTACTTTTATATCGTACACAATGGGTTGGTTTAGATGGAGCTCCTGATACAGGAACTTTCAATATTCATTCCCCTTTTGGAGATGAACAAAACGTAGGTTTAGGTTTATCTGTTGTAAACGATAGAATTGGACCAACACAAGAAACTTATTTTGATGTGTCATTTTCATACTCTATTAATACATCAGATGATGGTAGATTATCTTTTGGTTTGAATGGTGGAGGAAGTTTGTTAGATATTAAATATTCAGAATTAAGTGCTTACAATAATGGAGATGTATTATTACAAAGTGATATAGATAATAAATTTTCACCTCAAATAGGAGCTGGTGTATATTATCGTAATGCAGATAAATGGTATTTAGGATTATCAGTACCAAATATACTTGAAACTAAATATTTTGACGATGCTTCTTTATCTCAAGCATCAGAAAGAATGCACTTTTATTTAATGGGAGGATATGTTTTTGATATCAATCAAGATTTAAAATTAAAACCAGCATTTCTTGTTAAACAAGTTTCAGGATCACCATTACAAGCAGATGTAACAGCTAACGCTTTATATAAAGATAAATTTACTTTTGGTTTAGCATACCGATGGGATGCAGCAGTTAGTGGTTTATTAGGTTATCAGGTATCAGAAAGTTTAATGTTAGGTTTTGGTTATGATAGAGAAGTGACAGATTTAGGTCAGACTAAATTTGATGCTGGTTCTTTCGAGGTATTTTTAAGATTTGAACCTAGAGATTTAACTAAAATTTTGTCACCAAGATTCTTTTAATATATAGATAATATAGATTATGAAAAATACATATATACTTTCTACTTTAATTATTGCGCTATCATTTAATCTTACATTTGCACAAAATGATGGTATTTCAAGTAGTACAGAAAAAAAGTATGATAAATTGTCCTATGTAGAAACAACAAAGGAGTTATTAAAGTTAATTGAAAAAGGTAATAAAACTCCAGAAGTTTATAAAAAACTAGCTAATTCATATTATTTCAACACTAAAATGGAAGACGCTTCCAAATGGTATGGAGAAATGTTTAAATTAGATGCGGTAGTAGAGTATGAGTACTACTATAGATATGCGATGAGTTTAAAAGCTATTGGTGACTATGAAGGTGCAAATGCGAATATGAAAAAATTTGCTGCTTTAAAGCCAAATGACTCTAGAGCTATATTATTCTCCAAATCCCCAAATTATTTAGAAACAATTGAGTCTCTATCAGGTGACTTTGAATTAGAAAATTTAGATTTAAATTCTCGTTTTTCAGATTTCGGAACTTCGTTTTACAAAGGAGGAATCGTTTTTGCTTCCTCTAGAGGTGATGGTAAATTATATAAATGGAACGAACAACCATTTTTGGATTTATACTATAAAGCCAACGATTCTAGTACTGTAACTCCTTTGTCTACAGTTATAAATACTAAATATCACGAATCTTCAACATCTTTTACTCATGATGGAAATACGTTGTATTTTACTAGAAATAATTATTTTCATGGTAAAGTTAGAAAAAGTAACGAAAAAGTAAATGGATTAAAAATATTTAAAGCAGAACTTAAAAATGGAGTTTGGACAAATATTACTAGTATGCCATTTAATAACGACGATTATAATGTAGCGCATCCTGCGTTAAGTTTAGATGAGGCAAGACTATATTTTGCAAGTGATATGCCAGGAACGCGAGGTAAATCTGATATTTATTATGTAGATATCTTAGAAGATGGTACTTATGGCGAACCTGTAAATTTAGGAGATGCTATTAATACAGAAGGAAGAGAAAATTTCCCATACATTAGCAATAATGGAACATTATACTTTTCATCAGATGGACATCAAGGTCTTGGAGGATTAGATGTTTTTATGACAAAACTAGATGATCCTAGTCAAACGGTTACAAACTTAGGTAAGCCAATTAATAGTTCTAGAGATGATTTTGAATTTATAATTGATGAGTTTTCAAATGTTGGATATTTAACCTCAAACAGATATAATGGAAAAGGAGATGACGATATCTACAAGTTTTCTAGATCATTTTGTACACAGTTAGTGTCTGGTACAACAGTAGATAAAACAACTAATGTCATACTTCCTTATGCAAGTGTTGTCGTATTAAATGAAAAAGGTGTTGAAGTACAGAATTTAACGTCAGACCAAAACGGTTCATTTAGTTATGAAGGACCTTGTAACAAACAAAAGTTTAATATTATAGCATCTAAGGATGGGTTTATACAATCAGACCAAACGTTTGTTGTTAATCCTAAAAAGAAAGAAGATGTTGTGTTAAAATTGAACTTAACACCTGAAACAACACTACCAGCAGAAGTGGGAATGGATTTAACTGAAGTATTAAAATTAAATCCTATCTATTTTGATTTTGATAAGTCTAATATCAGACCAGACGCAGAATTAGAGTTAAAAAAGGTAATAGATTACATGAAAAAGTATCCAACGGTTAGAATTGATGTGCAATCGCATACAGATTCAAGAGCATCAGATGACTATAACTGGGCTTTATCTAACAGAAGAAACGTATCTACTAAACAATATATAATCCAAAAAGGAGGTATTGATCCAGATAGGTTAGAAGGTAAAGGTTATGGAGAAACTATGTTAGTTAATAGATGTAGTAATGGAGTTAAGTGTACCGAAGAAGAACATGATTGGAATAGAAGAAGTAACTTTATAGTTATTAATAGATAATTCGACTTATTTTTAAAGAAAAAGCATCTCAACTGAGATGCTTTTTTTTATTAAAATTAACTTAAAACAAAAATTAGCCCAAGTCTAATTATTAACTTTGTTTTTATCAAATATTTCTAATGAAAGAAGAAAATGTAATTTTAGTAAACGAGTTTGATGAGCAAATTGGACTAATGCCAAAAATGGAAGCCCATGAAAAAGCATTATTACATCGTGCATTCTCTGTGTTTGTCTTTAATGATAATAATGAGTTAATGCTACAACAAAGAGCTTTAGGTAAATATCATTCTCCTGGATTATGGACCAATACCTGTTGTAGTCATCAACGAGAAGGAGAAAGTAATATAGAGGCAGGTACAAGACGTTTACAAGAAGAAATGGGTTTTGTCACAGCTTTAGAAGAAAAAACTTCATTTATATATAAAGCTCCTTTTGATAACGGTTTAACTGAGCATGAATTAGACCATATAATGGTAGGTTACTATCAAGATGAACCAGTGATTAATAAAGAAGAAGTTGAAAGCTGGAAATGGATGCCTTTAGAGGATGTAAAAGTTGATATAGAAAATCATCCAGAACTATATACAGCTTGGTTTAAAATAATTTTTGATAAGTTTTATCAATTTATAAATATTAATCATGAAAGTAACAGTTAGTCGTAAAGCACATTTTAATGCAGCACATAGATTATATCGTAAAGATTGGTCAATGGAAAAAAATGATGAAGTCTTCGGAAAATGTAATAACCCTAATTATCATGGCCATAATTATGAGCTTATAGCTAGTGTTACAGGAGAAATAGATCAAGAAACAGGTTTTGTAATTGATGTAAAAGTTTTAAAGGACATCATTAAAACAGAAGTGGAAGATGCTTTTGACCATAAAAATTTAAATTTAGATGTAACTGAGTTTAAAGATTTAAACCCAACTGCCGAAAATATAGCTGTTGTAGTTTATAATAAAATTAAAGCTAAGTTAAAACCAAGCTTAGACCTAGAAGTAACACTTTACGAGACACCAAGAAACTTTGTATTGTATTCTGGTAAATAACATACATAAATTAAATAAAGCCTTTAAAGTACATTTAAATAGTTCTAATTTGGAACTTTAATTGTAGCTTTGCACCTAAATAAATTTTAAAATTATGGCAAATAAAAGAGACCTAAAAAAAGACATTAATTACGTTTTAGGAGATATTATTGAAGCAGTATACGTTTGGGAATATACAAACACTGATAAAGAAAACAAACAAAGTGAAGCGATCATAGATGACGCAATAGTAACTTTTGACGAGCTTATAACTAAGACTAATGCAAAAGACGTTGATAACAAAAAAGCTCATTTTAACTCAATTAAAAAAGAGCTTGAAGATAAGGGTCGTGCGTTAATTGAAAGAATTAATAAATTAGGTTAAATTTTTTAAAAAAAAAGCTTGCAGATATCATTAAGAGAATTATATTTGCAAACTCTTTTGCCGATGTAGCTCAGCTGGCTAGAGCAGCTGATTTGTAATCAGCAGGTCGTGGGTTCGAGTCCCTCCATCGGCTCAAAAAAGCTTCTCTTTATTGAGAAGCTTTTTTTTTGATTTATATCAATATTTAAGCTACAAAAAAAGCCATCTAAATTTTAGATGGCTTTTTTGTTATATATGATCATTGTATACTACTGCTCATTTTTTTTAATCTCTGCAATATATACATCAAGTTGCTTTCCGTATTTTGAGGCTTTAATTTTAGGTGTTAATACATTACTGATAGTATCTAAATAAATAACGTTAGCATCATAAATTTCAGAAAGTGCTAAATATGGAGCTACCTCACTATCATTATGGTTAACTGCAAAATTGGCAGTGTATAAATACTTTCTTTTCTTAAAACTATTTAATATTTTTTCAGTCTGTTTTAATTTGATAGTATCTTTATCTCTAGCAGCTTCAATATAATCTTTAGTTAAGTCTAAGTTTTTGTTATTAAACTTTCCTATCATACTTAAATATTCTTCTAAAACTTCATGTTGCTTAGATCCTTTTATTTTTGCGTCATAAGAAAAACCTTTTAAAGTTGTATTAATTTCAGTAACTCCTTTATCTGCAAAAAAGGATATACGATCATCTTCCTTAGTGTTTTTATTTAAGTATAAATAAAACATTTCTGGTTCATCTATGTCTGATTGTAAAGTAAATTCAGGTGAACCATTGACGACTATTGAGTCTACAGTGACTAAAACTGTATCACTTACCTTTTTAAGATAAATAGTTCCTTTTTTTAAACCTTTAACAGTTCCTTTGACTGTCAATTTATTAGCATCATTTCCGCAAGAAAATAAAGATACTAACACTAATAATGCAATAATTTTTTTCATTTAAAACTTATTTTTAACGTGGGCAAATATCAATTAAAAAACAGAAAAATACTAACCTCCAGAAGCTAATTGCATTAAAATTGTACATCCAATGGCAGCTAAAGTACCAACAGCATATCCAAATACAGCTAAAAGAACACCTACTGTTGCTAAAGATGGATGAAAGGCTGATGCTACAATTGGAGCAGATGCTGCACCACCAACGTTGGCTTGACTTCCTACAGCTAAAAAGAAATATGGTGCTTTAATAAGTTTTGCTACACCAATTAATAGTAGTGCATGAATACCCATCCAAACAAATCCTATGGCTATAAGTCCAACATTATCAAATATTGAGCTAATGTCTATTTTCATACCAATGGTTGCTACTAAAATATATATAAAAACACTACCAAATTTGCTAGCTCCTGCACCTTCATAATTTTTAGCTTTGGTAAAAGATAGTAAAATGGCTATAACGGTTGCTATACTAATCATCCAGAAAAAGGTGCTATCTAAAAAGGTAAAGGTGTTTTTTAAAGTAGGAGACTCAATCCCTGAAATTATGTTTCCAAAAAATGGCGCTAAATTGTCAGCACATAGGTGTGCCATGCTTACAGTTCCAAAAGCTATGGCAGCTAATAACATTAGGTCTGTTAGGCTTGGATTACGTTTAACACTTTCTGTAAATGTTGACATTTTTTCTTTTAGTGCTTCAATGGAAGAGGTGTCTGCTTTAAGCCACTTATTTATGCTAGCTCTTTTTCCTATACCAATAAGTAGGATGGCCATCCAAACATTTGCAACAACTATATCCACAAAAACCATTTTTCCGTATTCGGCTTGGTTATAGCCATATATTTCTAGCATAGCAGTTTGATTGGCTCCTCCACCAATCCAGCTTCCTGCTAATGTAGATAAACCTCTCCAAACAGCATCAGGACCAATACCACCAACAGTGTCTGGAGATATAGAGGCAATTAATAATATAGCTATGGGACCACCAATAATAATACCTACAGTACCTGTAAAAAACATTATTAATGCTTTCCATCCTAAATTAAAGACAGCTTTTAAATCAATACTTAGGGTCATTAAAACTAGTGCAGCAGGTAAAAGATATCTACTTGCAACATAATATAAGTTAGTTTTGTGCGATACAATCTCTCCTGTATCACTTGTTGTTTCCCATTCAGGAGCAATTAATCCTATAGTAGTTAATATTGCAGGCAGCATATATGCCATAAATAGTCCAGGAACAATTTTATAAAACTTTTCCCAAAAACCGCCTTTCAAGGATTCTGTATAAAAAATTAGACCTAATGCAATCATTAACACTCCAAAAACAATAGTGTCGTTTGTAAATAATGGTTCACTCATAATTTTAATTTATAGATAACGCAAAATAATCAAATAAAACGGTTATTAAAAGGTTTAAAAATAAAGTTTGGCACAGGATTTGTTTAATGTAAAATGTAATTATTTATGATGACATTCTAATACTAGGTGTGGTTACCTAAACAGAAAATAGTAAAAATTACATTTGGTTGGTTAGTATGAAAAAGCATCCCTTTAAGGATGCTTTTTCTGTTTTTAACTTTAATAAACCTTTAACATCATAATTTGTTAGGTTATTGGTTTTGGCACGACAATTGTAATATTAAAAGTGTAATTACTTATGATGACTTTCACAACAGGTGTGGTTACCTAATTGAGACGAGTAGTAATTATCATATTTTTGGTTGGTTAGTATGAAAAAGCATCCTTTTTAGGATGCTTTTTCTATTTAACATTGTTTGGTTATTATTATTTAGAAGTAATAAATGATATTATTTTTTCTAGCAATCCATCTGCTAGTGGTCGTTGTGACTCGTTATAAGATTTTGAGTTTTCAAGATCATCACCAGCAATAGTAACCATAACATGGTTCATGTTTTTTATAATTTGTATTGAAGCATCCTTAGCAGCTTCTTTTAATAATAGTGCTTCAGCTTCACTAACTTGTAAGTCTTTGGTTCCGTTAATAATTAACGTAGGTATATTTAAAGTACTTATAATATCTACAGGATTATGTTTCATCCAACTCATAAAAAAACGTTGTGTTTCAATATTAAATATTGAAGATAGTGCTACAGGATAATCTGTAGTTGTTTTTCCGCTTTTTAAAATATTGAATATACGTTTAGTGTCTGCTGTAAATTGAGGTGCAGTTTTTTCAATTTGTTCAATAATAACACTATCTATAGTTTGACCTGCTCCAGCGATAGATATAAATCCATCAGCTTTATCCTTAGCTGCTAACATACCAATCAGGCTACCTTGGTCATGACCTACAATATATATCTTATTATATTGATTAAGATTTTTAAAATAATCTAATACATCAATCGCGTCTGTAACAAAGTCGTCAAAGGATAAATTTTTATCCACATTGTTTTGTCTTATTTGTTTAACTATACGTTTATCATATCTAAAGGTTGCAATACCATTTTTGGTTAATCCTATGGCTAGTTTTTTTATGTTGTTAGTTTTTAAAAAGTTTTGATTACCATCTCTGTCAGTTGGACCATAACCTGCTATTAGTATTGCTAAATCAGGTTTATTAGCATCAATGGAGGTTAGTAATGTTCCGTTTATATGTTTGCTAATAGTAACTTCTTTGGAAGTGTAAGTCGCTTCTTGGGCAACCGAAGTTGAAAATATAAATAGTAGAAAAATTACAAGATGTTTTTTCATATTAAAATGTTTTAACTAGTAAGTCAAATAAAGTGCCAAATTTCAATTTTTATAGTTCAAAGTTACATTTAAATTTTGGTATTAATTTGGTGTCAAAAATATTTTTAAATTGTGTTTTTAATCGATTTAAGGTGTGTTTTAATCGATAAATGTTAAAATTTTATGCATTTCATCGATTTATAATGTTTTTAATCGTTTTGTTTTGAGATATGTTTTATGTTTGTTTCGTGCTAAAAATTACATACTTTTAGTTCAATGGATTAATTAATTAATATTTGCATTGTTAGATTAGTTTGGATAATCTAAATTAATTTAACACAAAATGCCAAATAGCAAAAAGCCAAGGTTGAGGGACCTTGGCTTTTATGTGTTTAATACTTTTTATTTTATAATTCTAAAAGTCAGATTAATTCTTGGCTTAATTTCTTTTTTTGTTTTAGCTATTTGATGCAACCAATGGTGTTGCGTACTTCCCTTCATTAATAATAAACTACCATGTTCTAGTAATAGTTTTTGTTTTAATGATTTATCAGTTTTGTGTTTTAAATTAAAATATCGTGCTTGACCAAAACTTACAGACGCTATAATGGGATTAATGCCTAAAGCCTTTTCGTTATCAGCGTGCCAACCATTACTATCTTGACCATGTCTGTATAAATTAGCTAAACAGGTAGTAAATATTGTGTTAGTTGTATTTTCGACTCTTTTTTTTATTTCGCTTAAAGCGGAAGTAAAGCCATGTGGATGCATTGTAATATTAGAATAACTATAAGGCTTATTATTATTGCTAAATAAAGCAGTTAATCTAGGTTGTGCGTGCGTTTTACCAAAAACTGTAATATTATCTTGTTGCCAAGGAATGTCCTTTAAAAGCAAATCGTAATAACGATCAGCATCTGTTATATCAAAAAAGTTAGGAAAATAACTTATTTCTGCATCAGGTAAATTAAGTTTGATTTCTTCTGTAAATAACATCTTTTAAAGTTTTAAATACCAAAAAGCCCAATACATTAAACCAAATTGTAACGGAATACGCAATATAAGTATCCATTTAGGGATGCCTACAGATGCTTTTTTTTCTGTTAACATATAAATGTGTACCATTAAAAATAAAACTAACATGATAATTAGTAAGTAAATAGAAGTGTTTTTTAATGCAGGAATACAGATAGTAATACCCAATATAACCTCTGCAATACCACTTAATATTACAAGTAATTTATGATTTGGTAAATATCTTGGCATGACACGCATATACATTTTAGGTTTAATAAAATGAAGCATACCAGCAAAAGCATATAATAATCCCATTAAATATAGATGCCAAGGATAGGTCATAGTTGTTTTTTTATTTTATAAATTTAGCCTATAAAATTTAAAACATGAAGTATAATATAGCCCTTTTACTAACTTTTTTTACAACTATTTGTCTTGCTCAATTAAGGGAAGGCTTTGTTTATGCTCAAGATATTATCGATGATTTAGCAGTAGAGTTAAGGTATTGTAACGACAATAATTTTGTTGGAGAGCAAATTGATGGCTATAACAAGGAAGTAGTAATAATGACAACATTAGCTGCTAAAGCGTTAAAAAATGTTCAGGATACCCTTAAAAAAAAGGGACTTGGCATAAAAATTTATGATGCTTATAGACCACAACAAGCTGTAAATCATTTTGTAAGATGGGCAAAAAAAGTAAACGATACATTAAAAAAACAGGAGTATTATCCAAATGTGGATAAAAAAAATCTTTTTAGTCAAGGCTATATCGCTTCAAAATCTAGACATAGTAGTGGTAGTACTTTAGACTTAACAATTATAAATTTAGATACAGGATTGGCTTTGGATATGGGTAGTCCTTATGATTTTTTTGGACCAGAGTCTTGGGTAAGTAATACTAAATTGACAAAAAAACAACAAGAGAATAGACAATTACTTCAAGAGGTTATGTTGTCTAATGGGTTTAGAAACTACCCAAAAGAATGGTGGCACTTTACATTAAGAGGAGAACCTTTTAGAAATCAATATTTTGATTTTCCAATAGAGTAGTTTTAAACATGTTGATCTACTAATATTTGGTTACCATCTGGATCTAATACCATAAAACTTGCAGGACCTTTTGTTGTTGTGTCTGCCTCAGTAATTAAAGTAATATTATTGTCTTTAAGTTGTTTTTGTATGGTTCTAACATCGTCAAATTCTTTTAAAAGATTAGCATTTTCGTCCCAACCAGGATTAAAAGTAATTATGTTATTATCAAACATACCTTGAAAAAGTCCAATTAAAGCATTTCCATTTTTCATTATTAAATAGTTTTGTTCAAGTTGACCGCCAAAAACGGTAAATCCTAAGGTTTCATAAAATTGTTTAGAGATAGTGATATCTTTTACTGATAAGCTTATTGATAAGGCTCCTAAAGTCATTGTAAATCTATGTTGGTTAGTATAGGCTAAAGTTATAATTTTTTTATGGGTTTATAGTTTAATCTCATGATTAGATAAAAAAAAGCCACAACGTTAATTGTGGCTTTTTTTTAATAGTAGTTAATTGTTAAGCTTTTTTAGCTTTAACAGATATTTTAATTTCTACATCATCCTTGATTAACTTATCTCCTAAAGATGCTGCAACATCATCACTTGTAGCAGAGTTGTACATAATGTTCCACTCTGTTCTATCTAAAGTAAACGTGTCACTTGTAATAGTTACATCTTCACCATTTACAGCTACAGATGCTGGAAAAGTAATGTTCTTTTTAATACCTTTTAATGTTAAGTTACCACTAATATTGTTTCCTTCTACTTTTGTAATTTCAAATGCTGCAGTACCAAATTGTGCTACATCAAAAAAGTCTGGACTTTTTAAGTGACCTATTAAGTTTGCGTTAGCTTCTTCAGTTTCAGGAATGTCTGTACATTTAATAGTATTAATGTCAAACATAAAGTTTCCTCCTACTAATTTATCTCCTTCAAACTCAGCAACACCACTAGAAACATTAATAGTACCTTCGTGTCCACCAACAATTTTGTTAGCTTTCCACATAATCATAGAGTTTTCTGCGTCTGCTTTATATTTAGCAGCTTCAACGTTTTTAGCTACAGCTTCAACTTCACCAGTTTTAGCTTCTTTAGCATCACTTTTACATGCTACAACAGTTAATCCAACGATTGCTACAGCAAAAAGGTTTAATACAATTTTTTTCATGATATAAAATTTTAATTTAATAATTTAAAGTGCAAATATATAAATAATCTTCCATGGAAACTAATTAATTGTTTGTTAAAAAAAACAATGACATTTTGACATTTTTAATAGTAATGGCAGTACTTTTGCCATCCCAATTACAGTATTTTAAATTAAGTACAAAAATGAGCAAGAAAAGCAACAACGAAACAAACATAGAAGAGGAGATAAAATCTACTTCAAATCAAGCAGATCAAGAAACAACACAAGACGAGGTTGTAGAGGAGTTATCTGTAGAGGATCAGTTAAAGGCTGATTTACAACAAGAAAAAGATAAATTTTTACGTCTTTTTGCAGAGTTTGAAAATTACAAAAAGCGCACATCAAGAGAGCGTATTGAGCTGTTTCAAACTGCCAGCAAGGATGTTATGGTATCTATGTTACCAATTTTAGACGATTTTGAGCGCGCTTTATTACACATCGAAGATGACAAAGAAGCAGAAGAAATGCGTAAAGGTGTCTTATTAATTTACAATAAATTATTACAGACATTACAACAAAAAGGATTGTCACAATTAGAAGTTAGAGCAGGAGATGTATTTAATGCAGATCACCATGAAGCTATAACGCAAATACCAGCACCTACTGAAGATTTAAAAGGTAAAATAGTAGATGTAATAGAAAAAGGTTATAAACTAGGCGAAACTGTTATACGTTTTCCAAAAGTAATAATCGGACAATAATTTAAGTATGGCTAAAAGAGATTTTTACGAAATATTAGGTATAAATAAATCGGCATCACAAGCCGAAATAAAAAAAGCATACCGTAAAAAGGCAATCGAGTTTCATCCTGACAAAAATCCGGATGATAAGGATGCTGAATCTAAGTTTAAAGAAGCAGCAGAAGCTTATGAGGTATTAAGTGACGAGAACAAAAAAGCACGTTACGACCAATTTGGACACCAAGCATTTGAAGGTGGTGGTGGAGGCTACAGTGGTGGCGGAATGAACATGGACGATATTTTTAGCCAATTTGGTGACATCTTTGGAGGTGGAGGTTTCTCTGGTTTTGGAGGAGGCTTCGGTGGAGGTGGAGGACAACGTCGCGTTAAAGGTAGTAACCTACGTGTACGTCTTAAACTTACTTTAGAAGAAATTGCTAATGGTGTAGAAAAGAAAATTAAAGTTAAACGTAAAGTTCAGGCACCAGGTACTACTTATAAAACATGTAATACTTGTAATGGAGCAGGTCAAGTAACTAGAGTTACAAATACTATATTAGGTCGTATGCAAACAGCTGCACCATGTCCAACATGTAGTGGAGCAGGACAAATAATAGACAAAAAACCAAGTGAAGCTGACGCACAAGGTATGATTGCAAAAGAAGAAACTATTCCAGTTAATATACCAGCAGGAGTAGTAGATGGTATGCAACTTAAAGTGTCAGGAAAAGGTAACGAAGCACCAGGTAATGGTGTGTCTGGAGACTTACTTGTAGCAATAGAAGAAGAAGCACACGAGTCTTTACAACGTGAAGGCGATAATCTACATTATGATTTATACGTAAGCTTACCTGATGCAATACTAGGAAACTCAAAAGAAATTGACACAGTTACCGGAAAAGTACGTATCAAGATAGAAGCAGGAATGCAATCTGGTAAAATATTACGCTTACGCGGAAAAGGTATTCCTAGTATTAATGGTTACGGTAAAGGTGATTTACTAGTACACGTTAACGTATGGACACCAAAAACATTAAACAAAAAACAAAAAGAGTTTTTTGAAAGTATGAAAGACGATGAACACTTTTCGCCTAAGCCAGAGCGTAGTGACAAGTCTTTTTTTGAAAAAGTAAAAGACATGTTTTCTTAATAAAAGCATAAACTAAATTTAAAAAGCTCACATTTTGTGAGCTTTTTTTTGCTTTTTGTTTAACTATTTAAATCATTTAACTTCTTATTTAATAAAAAATAGTATATTTGATTTGTCGCTAGCCTAGCTAGTGATAATTTTTCTTTTTCATAGCAATTTTTTCCCATCCTTTATTTATTTATTTAGAGGGTGGGTTTTGTTTTATATAAAAAGTTATTTCTTCCTTTAAGTTAAAAATACCTAAATCAGTAATGTTACTATTTTAACATTTTCTATATTTACAACTAAAGCTAGTGTTAGCTTTACTAATCAATCTTAAAAAAATCTATGAACAACCTCTTAGAGGTGCATCAAGTATCTAAAAAATTTGGAGACTTTACTGCACTAAATAATGTGTCTATAACCGTTCCAAAAGGTAGTATTTTTGGTTTGCTTGGTCCAAATGGAGCAGGAAAAACAACTTTAATTAGAGTGATTAACCAAATAACCATGCCAGATTCTGGACATGTGTTGTTAGATGGAGAAGCATTAAAAAATCACCATGTTAAAGATATAGGCTATTTGCCAGAAGAGCGTGGATTATATAAATCCATGAAAGTTGGTGAGCAAGCACTATACTTAGCACAATTAAAAGGTATGCAAAAAGCGGAAGCTAAAAAACGCCTTAAAATGTGGTTTGAACGCTTAGAGATTGGAGACTGGTGGAATAAAAAAATACAGGAACTATCTAAAGGGATGGCACAAAAAATCCAGTTTGTGGTTACAGTCCTACATGAACCTAAATTGTTAATTTTTGACGAGCCATTCTCTGGTTTTGATCCAATTAATGCAAACTTAATTAAGGATGAGATTTTAAGACTAAGGGATGAAGGTGCAACCGTGATTTTTTCTACGCATCGTATGGAGTCGGTTGAGGAGTTGTGTGACCAAATAGCCTTAATACACAAATCTAATAAGGTATTGGATGGTAACCTAATGGACATTAAACGCCAATATAAAAGCAATACTTTCCAGATTGGTATAAATCCAAACAATGATAATTTAGAGCAAGAGTTAGCAAGCAAGTTTAGTGTGACACCAGCCGAATTTAAAACATTAGAAGATGACCTAAAACTTAATATTAAATTATCTAATAATGAGTCTGCTAATGACCTGTTAAGTTACCTAACTAGTAAAGGACAAATTTCTCACTTTGTAGAAGTTATTCCAAGTGCCAACGATATTTTTATTCAAACAGTAAAGAATAACTAACCATGAATCATCTTCCACTTATTATACAACGCGAGTATTTAACCAAGGTTAGAAATAAATCATTTTTAATAATGACGGTCTTAAGTCCGTTAATATTTATAGCATTAATAACCGTCGTTGTGTATTTATCTCAGATGAATAATAATAAACAACGCATCATTTCGGTATTAGATGATTCCGGAATGTTGACTGAGGTTTTTAAAGACACAGAGAATACAAAATATAATCTTTTAACAGGGCTAACTTTAGACAATGCCAAAACTATAGTTGAAGAAAAAGGAGATTACGGCTTGCTTCATATTAATAAATTAGAAAATTTTGAAAACGCAGCAACAAGTGTGCAATTTTATTCGGAAGAATCACCATCCTTATCTGTAATTTCTTCATTAGAAAATAAAATAGAAAAGGAGTTAACCAATCTTAATATGGCAAGTCAAGGTGTCGATATAGAGATGATTAAAGCGTCTAAAATAAAGGTCAATATTGCACAAGAAAATTTTTCTGGTGTTAAGTCTTCTAAAATTGATAGTGTGGTTAAACTAGCGTTTGGTGGAGCAGCAGGATATTTACTATTTATGTTTATCATTATTTATGGTAATATGATTATGCGTAGTGTTATTGAAGAAAAAACCAGTCGTATTATTGAAGTTATTATATCTTCAGTAAAGCCAGTCCAATTAATGTTAGGTAAGATAATTGGGACGTCTTTAGCAGGAGTGACTCAGTTTATTATATGGATTATTTTAGGAGGTGTTTTACTAACCGTAGTCTCTGCTATTTTTGGGATTGACTTTGCTCAGGCACAAACACCACAGCAAGAACTTATGCGTCAAGCTATGGCTAATCCAGATGCAAATATGAAAGTGCAAAGCTTGTTTACAGCATTTTATAACTTACCGCTAACCAATCTTGTAATTGCATTTTTATTATTTTTTATTAGTGGTTATTTATTATACAGCTCTTTATACGCAGCTATTGGAGCAGCAGTTGATAACGAAACAGATACACAACAATTTATGTTACCTATTTTAATGCCTCTAATATTGGCAGTTTATGTAGGTATGTTTACTGTTATAGAGGATCCTCATGGTACTGTAAGTACTATATTTTCGTTTATACCGTTTACATCACCTGTAGTGATGTTAATGCGTATTCCGTTTGGTGTGCCAATATGGCAACAAGTAGTATCATTATTACTATTAATTGGGACCTTTATGTTTACCGTATGGTTTGCAGCAAAAATTTATAGAGTAGGTATATTAATGTATGGTAAAAAACCAACTTATAAAGAGTTGATTAAGTGGATTAGATATTAATTTTAACTATGATTCAAGAAAGTAAGGTAGCAGATAAAATTGAAAAAGAAGTAGAAAAAGTAAGCGATGTGATTACTGAAAGTTCTATTTGGGAAAAATTTATTGAAATATTAAATTATAAAATTTACACCTTCACAGATGATAAGGGTTTGACTACTAGTGTAATTAAAGTTAAGTATGTCTTACTTATTATATTAGTTTTATTACTTACAACCATTGTCTTACGTTTGGTTAGAAAAGTAGTCACGCGTCATATGCCTGATGATGATAAGGCAAAATTTACAACAGTGTTTTCATTTGCAAGATGGTTTATTTATATCATTGTTTTTCTGGTAATATTGGATTCAATAAATATAGATGTCACAGCTATTTTTGCAGCTTCAGCAGTACTTTTAATAGGTGTTGGTTTAGCGCTACAGACCTTATTTCAAGATATTATATCTGGGATTTTTATATTAGTAGACCAATCCGTTCATGTTGGAGATATTATAGAACTTGACGGAAAAGTTGGTCGTGTAGAAGAAATTAAGTTGCGTACTACTAGAGCTGTAACTATAGACGATAAAGTACTAATTATACCTAATCATTTATACCTTACTAATAGCCTTTACAATTGGACTCAAAATGGGACAAGTACAAGAGAAGGGGTTGATGTAGGTGTTGCCTATGGAAGTGATGTACAATTAGTTAAAAAATTATTATTAGAGGCAGCAACGTCCATACCAAATGTTTTTAAATTTCCAGAACCAGCAGTTACTTTTACAGACTTTGGGGATAGTGCTTTAAATTTTAGGGTAACATTTACTATAGATGATAGTTTTAATTCAAGAATACCTAAAAGTGACATTCGTTTTGAAATAGATAGATTATTTAGAGAAAATAATATTACTATACCATTCCCTCAACGCGATATTCATATTATAAAAGATAACAAGTAAAAAATTAGCAATCAAATAATTATACATTATATGAAATTACATTTTGGAACCATTTTACTAAAATTAACGCTACTATGTGGAGCAAATGTAGCCTATGCACAATTAACAGATTTAGCTAGGTTAGAGTATTCTTATGTACCCAAAAGTAATTCTGAAGATAGTTTTGATAGATTTAGAGGATTATTAAATTATCCTATTAAAACAAGTGAAGACTGTTATATAATTGTTGGTGCAGAGTATAGTAGATTAACCTTAGATTTAGAGGACGATTATCCTTTTCCTACTTCTAATTTAAGACGATTACATATCATAGATTTTAATTTGGGGTATACCTTTAAGCTTTCAGAAGATTGGAGGTTAGGAGCCAAGATTACACCAAGAATAGCATCAACACTTAGACATAAAATTACAGGTGATGATATGTTTTTAAATGGAGGTGTATACGCTATAAACGACAAAACAAAAGACCAAAACATAAAAAAACCATATAGATTAGTATTAGGACTAACGTATAACAGTACTACAGGTATACCTTTGCCATTACCATTTATAAGTTACTTTAGACGTTTAAATGATAATTGGTCTTATAACTTAGGTGTGCCAAAAACAAATGTGAAGTACTTTTTTAACGAAAAAAACATCGTACAGACCTTTGTCGGAATTGATGGCTATTTTGCCAACACACAAGAAGTTTTTACCATTGATGGTAAGGAAGCAGATAGTGTATCTTTATCAGTAATATTAGCAGGTTTAGGTTACGAATATTGCTTTACAGATAATTTAGTATGGTATTCTTACGTTGGTTATACATTAAGTATGAGTAACAGATTAAGGGACGAGAACAGAGAGGACGTATTTAAATTAGATAATGTTAATGCGTTTTATTTAAGAACAGGAATTAAATTTAAAATATAATGCCAAAAATTTTAGTAATAGAAGATGAAGCAGCAATTAGAAGAGTATTAGTCAAAATCCTATCAGAGGAAAATGATAAATATGAGCTAGAAGAAGCTGAAGATGGATTAGTAGGAATCGATAAAATTAAAAAAAACGACTACGATTTAATACTATGTGACATTAAGATGCCTAAAATGGATGGTGTTGAGGTATTGGAGGCTGCCAAAAAAATAAAGCCAGAAATACCAATGGTCATGATTTCTGGACATGGAGATTTAGATACAGCAGTAAATACCATGCGTTTAGGTGCATTTGATTACATATCTAAGCCACCAGATTTAAATCGTTTACTAAATACTGTAAGACATGCTTTAGACAGAAAAGAGTTGGTTATTGAAAACAAAATTCTTAAAAAGAAGGTTAGCAAAAAATACGAAATGATAGGAGATAGCGACGCTATTTCTCAAATCAAAGACATCATAGATAAAGTTGCACCAACAGATGCTAGAGTCTTAATTACAGGTCCAAACGGAACAGGTAAAGAGCTAGTCGCACATTGGTTACATCAAAAAAGTGATCGTGCCAAAGGTCCAATGATAGAGGTTAACTGTGCAGCAATACCAAGCGAGCTGATAGAAAGCGAATTGTTTGGACACGTCAAAGGTGCCTTTACAAGTGCAGCCAAAGACAGAGCAGGTAAATTTGAAGCTGCCAATGGTGGCACCATTTTTTTAGATGAGATTGGTGACATGAGCCTATCTGCACAAGCTAAAGTATTACGTGCTTTGCAAGAAAGTCGCATACAACGTGTAGGTAGTGATAAAGATATTAAAGTAGATGTGCGCATCGTAGCAGCAACAAATAAAGATCTTAAAAAGGAAATCGAAGACGGAAAATTCCGTGAAGATTTATATCACAGATTAGCAGTAATTTTAGTTAAAGTACCTGCATTAAATGACAGACGTGATGACATACCATTATTAATAAATCACTTTTCAGCTAAAATTGCCGAAGAGCAAGGTACAGCCAATAAAACATTCTCTAAAAAAGCAATTAATTTATTAAAAGAGTATGATTGGACAGGAAATATTAGAGAGCTACGTAACGTGGTTGAAAGATTAATAATTTTAGGAGGTACAGAAGTTAGTGAGCAAGATGTAAAACTTTTTGCAAGTAAATAAAACAACATGAAAGACATCAATATTAACGACCATAAAATCACTTCAAAAATAAAGCTAAGCGATCTGCCAAGTAAGCTAGATTTAAAAGCAGACAAGGATACCACAGAGGATGCTTTGCGCAAAGTAAGACGCCAATTAGGTAAGCTACAAGACACCATGTATGCACACGGTAAATACTCGGTTTTAGTATGTTTACAAGGTATGGATACCTCAGGAAAAGACAGTTTAATACGCGAAGTTTTTAAAGACTTTAATGCCAGAGGAGTTGAGGTTATGAGCTTTAAAGTACCAACAGAGTTAGAGCTTAAGCACGATTATCTTTGGAGACACTATATAAAATTACCAGCTCGAGGTAAATTTGGAGTCCATAATCGCACACACTATGAAAACGTTTTGGTAACACGTGTACATCCAGAGTATATTTTAAACGAAAAACTACCATTTGTAAACAGTATTGACGATGTAAATGACGCCTTCTGGGACCAACGTTTTGAGCAAATCAATAACTTTGAAAAACATCTAACACAAAACGGTACAATAATTTTTAAATTTTTCATGAATTTGTCAAAAGACGAACAACGTAACAGATTATTACGTCGTTTGGACAAGCAAGAAAAAAACTGGAAATTCTCAGCAGGCGACTTAAAAGAGCGTAAGTTATGGGACAAATACATGGACTGTTATCAGGATGCAATAAACAGAACAAGCAAGGATAACGCACCATGGTACAACATTCCAGCAGACGATAAACCAACAGCACGATTAATTGTAGCTCAAATTTTGTATGACACTTTAAAACAATATTCAGACATAAAAGAGCCAGATTTGGATGACAAAACCAAAGCTAATCTGCATTTATACAGAGAGCAATTAAATAACGAATAGTATTTATTGGGCGTTACCACATGGGTCGCGCTTTCCATTATATCTTTTTTTGCCATATATGGCAGCAAAAAAAGGATGTCATTACAATCGCTAACGCAAACCAAATGACCTAAAAAAAACATACTTAAGGTTAATCAAAATACAACAAGAGACCTGATAGGATTAATATTCTGTCAGGTCTTTTCATATTTAAATACTATCTTTAAAGTAAAATTACCAACCATGAAAAAACTAACAATTCTTCTAACACTTTTAGTGTCTATTAATGTTTTAGCACAAACAGACCAAGACGCATTAAAAACAATATATAGTCAGTCCTTAACCAATGGTAAAGCCTACCAATGGTTAGACTATTTATCAAATCAAATAGGAGGACGGTTATCAGGATCTGTAAACGCAGAAAAAGCAGTACAATACACAAAATCCGAACTAGAAAAACTAGGATTAGATAAAGTATGGCTACAAGAAGTTATGGTACCAAAATGGGAACGTGGCGCAAAAGAGGTAGCACATTTTACAAGTAATAACAACAAATTTGAGGTTAACATATGTGCTTTAGGTGGCTCAGTAGCAACTGCCAATTCAGGGTTAGAGGCTACAGTAATAGAAGTAAAAAGTTTTGAAGAGCTTGCTGCACTTGGTGATAAAGTAAAAGGAAAAATTGTCTTTTTTAATGGTGCCATGAATCCAGAATTAATCCACACCTTTGAAGCTTATGGAGGATGCTCTAAACAACGTTATGCAGGAGCTTACGAAGCAGGAAAACTAGGAGCAGTTGGCGTAATTGTGCGTTCTCTTAATTTACGTCAAGACGATTTACCACACACTGGAAGTATGGGTTACATGGATTTGCCTAATGAGCAACGTGTACCATCTGCAGCAATAAGTACCAATGATGCTAATAAACTATCCGAAGCCCTAAAAAAAGATGCCAATCTAAAATTCTACTTCAAACAAAATTGTAAACAGTTTGAAGACGTTTTGTCATACAATGTTATTGGTCAAATTACTGGAAGCGAATTCCCAGAAGAAATAATGGTTGTTGGAGGTCACTTAGATTCATGGGATTTAGGAGATGGATCGCATGACGATGGAGCAGGAGTAGTACAATCTATGGATGTAATTAGATTGTTAAAAGAAAGCGGAATCAAGCCAAAACGTACCATTAGAGTTGTGTTATTTATGAATGAAGAAAATGGTTTGCGTGGCGGAAAAAAATATGCAGAAGAGGCAAAACGTAACAACGAAAACCATGTCTTTGCGTTAGAGAGTGACTCTGGAGGATTTTCACCTCGTGGTTTTAGTTTTGATTGTAGTGAAGCAGCATTAAACAAAGTATTAAGTTGGGAGTCTTTATTTAAACCTTACTTAATTCACTATTTTGAAAAAGGATATAGTGGAGCAGACATTGGACCATTAAAAAACGATAACATTGTTTTGGCTGGCTTACGTCCAGACTCACAACGTTATTTTGATCATCATCATGCAGCAAATGATACGTTTGATGCAGTCAACAAACGCGAGTTAGAATTAGGTGCAGCTACCATGACAAGTTTAGTCTATTTATTTGATAAATACGGAACCAGTAACATTCCTCAGGTTAAAGAATTTAAGGATTAAATGTTGTATTTAACTGTTACAAATTTTAAAAAAATGAAAACATTAGTACTTTTTTTATCAATAATAATTACAACAAGTATGGTTGCTCAATCTGATTTAAATATTCCGTATTATGAGCTTCCTGAAGCATCAGAAAATTTTACTGCTGGTACTGTAGCTGCTAGACAAATAGATGCTCTAGGGTTTAGGTTTTATCATGCAACAGATGGATTATCTGCAAAGGATTTAGACTTTAAGCCTTCAGATTCGGTTAGAACAACAGCAGAAACTATAAAACACATTTATGATTTGTCTAAAATCATTTTAAATTCGACTTTAAAAAAAGAAAATACTAAAGAAGCTGTTAAACTATCTTTTGAAGCACAACGTGTAGCGACTTTAAATAATTTAAAACAAGCTGCAGATATTTTAAGAAGTAGTGACGATATTTCGCAATTCAAAATTATTTTCGGCGAAAGCCAAATTCCGTTTTGGAATAATATTAATGGTCCTATTGCGGACTCTATTTGGCATTGTGGTCAAATAGCGTCGTTTAGACGTATAACAAATAATCCTATTAGTGCAAAGGTTAATCACTTTACGGGAACTGTTAAAAAGTAATACACCTTTTTTATGACACCAACTTTACACCAAATCCATCCAGTACTTCCTGTTCAAAACGTATTAGCAGCTTTATTTTTTTATACTCAAAAATTGGGTTTTGATATTGTGTTTGCAGACGACTCTAAAGATCCAAAATATGTAGGAATTAAAAGAGATCATATAGAAATACATTTAAAATGGAAGGATGTAAAGGAGTGGGATTATACTATTGACAGACCTATGTTGCGTATTGTTACACAACATGTTGACATTTTACATCAAGAGTATAATTTTAAAAATGTGTTTCCGAAGGAGACAAAAGTTATAAAAACAGAATGGGGAACAAAGGAGTTTTCGTTTTACGATTTATATAAAAACGGATTAACATTTTATCAAAATAGTTAAGCAATAAAAGCTTAAGAAGGTATTTAGTTTTTAAAATAAATAGTAAATGTAGTGCCTTTACCTACAGTACTTTCTACCTCAATTTTTCCACCCATAGCATCAATTTGATTTTTAACAATAAATAGACCTAAGCCTCTAGAGTCTTCATGTTTATGAAAAACATTATACATGCCAAACAGTTTGTCTTTATGTTTTTCTAAATCAATACCTAGACCATTATCACTAATCTTTAATATGGTATATACTTCAGTTTGAAAGGCTTCTAATGTTATTTCAGGGGTTACATTTTGTCTTTTATACTTAATTGCGTTTGTTAAAAGGTTTATTAAAATGCTATCTAAGTAAGCAGGTATGGTATAAACAGTTATATTATTATCTATTAATATTTTAATGTCAACATTGTTAGATATAGTAGTGGCTGTTATGTTAGAAATGGCGTTTTTGCTATATTTTAATAAGCTTACTGGTACGGAAGATTTTTTATCTAAATCTTTATATAATGCCACTTCATTTAAGTTTTCAATAGTTTCATTTAGATTTCCAATAGCTTCTTCCATTAATGGAAAATATTCGTCGTTAGTATTTTCTGGATAATCTTCTTTTTTTAAATTTAAAAGCATTTCTAAATTTCCACCATGTGATCTTAAGTTATGCGAAACAATTCTAGCAAAGTTTAAAAGTCTATCGTTTTGTTTTGAACTAATGGCTAATAAATCAGAGATTTTATTCTTATTAATTTCTATTTCAGAAATATCATTAATGTTAGCAATAAAATGCTGAGGATGTCCATTAGAGTCTCTTACAATGGTTGCAGATACATTACAATAAATAACTTTACCATTTTTATGAATGTATCTTTTGTTAACTTTAAAATTATCCATCCTTCCAGATAGTATCAATGCAAGTTCCTTATTTCCTATATTGAGATCTTTTGGATGTGTAATATCTCTAAAGCTTAGTTTTAAAAGATCGGCTTTGGTGTAACCTAACATTCTACAAATACTATTATTTACCTTAAGCCATTCACCAGTTAAGCTAACTTTTGCCATTCCTGTTAAAGAATAGTCAAATAAGGATTTAAATTCTTTTTCTCTAATTAATGTTTTTTTTGATTCCAGTGCTTTTCGCGTTATGTCCTGAAAAATTCCTCTAATTGCAACACATACACCATTTTTAAATTTAGGATGACCAATGGCTCTTACCCATTTTTCTTCACCCTTTGAAGTGATAATAATAAACTCATCATCATAATTTTCACCATGATTTAATGCTTTATGAAATAAGGCTAAAATTTTCTCACGATGTTCCCCTTTTTTGTAAAAATTAATTGCAGTATCCACATTAGGGACAAAATTGGCATCCACATCGTGTATTTTTTTTGTTACACTACTCCATTTTAGAGTATTAGATAACAAATTTAATTCCCAAGATCCAATAGCTAACGCATCTTCAATGGTATTTAAAAAATCTTTATCAAGGATTTCATCAGATAATATCTCGTTATTATCAATTCGCATAAATCGGGAGTTTTGGGGTAGTTGCTATTAATTATGTAAAAAAATAAAATAATTTTATCTTTTACAATGGCTAATCTAATCAAAATAACAGACTAAATGCAAATTTTATGGTTAAAATACGTTTATTTTAACTTTTAAGTAAGTATTAACTTACGAATTAAGAATTGTTATTTGTTTTTATTTTATATTTTAAACCAAAAAATAGCCGATTTTTGTAAAAATTGGCTATTCAAGGGTTGTGTTAATTACTTTTTAAATTTGATTTCGACTTGATTATGTAGTAAGTCTTCAAAGGTTTCTCGTTTTCTTATTAAATGCGCTTCGCCTTTATAAACCAGTACCTCTGCAGGTCTATATCTTGAGTTATAGTTACTAGCCATAGAGTAGCAATACGCTCCAGCATTACTAAAGGCTAAGATGTCTCCTTCGTTAATTTCAGATATGCGTCTGTTGTTTGCAAACGTATCCGTTTCGCATATATATCCAACCACACTATAAAAGCGTTCTCGACCTTTTGGGTTTGAGATATTTCTTATTTCATGTTGTGATCCATACAACATTGGCCTTATTAAGTGGTTAAAGCCACTGTCTACTTGTGCAAAAACGGTTGAGGTTGTTTGTTTTACAACATTTACATTAACTAAAAACTGTCCAGCCTCACTAACTAAAAATTTTCCTGGCTCAAAAGCTAGGGTTAATGGTTTGCCATAATCTTTACAAAACTGATTAAATCTTGCACTTAGTTTTTCACCTAACTCTTCAATATTGGTTTCAATATCACCAGCTTTATATGGGACTTTAAAACCAGATCCAAAATCTATAAATTGTAAGTTTTTAAAATTTTTAGCAGTATCAAATAAAATTTCGCTAGCATATAAAAAAACATCAATATCCAAAATATCGCTACCTGTATGCATATGGATACCATTAATATTCATGTTAGTATTATCTACTATTCTTAAAATATGTGGTATTTGATGTATGGAAATCCCAAATTTACTATCAATATGACCAACAGATATATTGGTGTTTCCACCTGCCATAACATGCGGATTAATCCTAATACAGACTGGTGTGTTTGGGTGTTTTGTGCCAAACTGTTCTAGGATAGATAAGTTATCAATATTTATTTGACAACCTAACTTAGCTACACTTTCAATTTCATGTAAGGAGACTCCATTTGGTGTAAAAATTATATTTTCGGCTTTAAAGCCTGCAGCAAGACCTAATTGCACCTCTTGTATAGATACAGTATCCAAACCTGCACCTAATTGTTTCATTAATTTTAATACAGATATATTTGACAATGCTTTAACAGCATAATTAATTTTTAGTTGTTTAACATTTTTAAAAGCAGCAGTTAGTCTGTTATATTGTTGCTCAATTTTGTCTGCATCATATATGTAAACAGGACTTCCAAAATCTTTTGCTATCTGTATTAATTGATTGTTTTGCATCTCTAATTTTTTTTCAAAGTTATTTTTTTAAGCCTATTTAAAAATTAAAACATCATATTATTACACATTTAAAACAATTTGTTAATTATTTAACAATTTAAAAATTGGATTTACTTAATTTTTTAATAATTAAATATTAGGGTAAGTAAATGTGATTATTTACTTTTGTAACACTAAAATTTTACTCTAAACAAGATGAATTTACACGAATATCAAGGAAAAGAATTATTAAGCAGCTTTGGCGTACGTATTCAACGTGGTATTGTTGCACAAAATGCTGATGAAGCGGTTGCTGCAGCTAAAAAATTAACTGAAGATACTGGAACAGGATGGCACGTTATTAAAGCGCAAGTTCATGCTGGTGGACGTGGTAAAGGTGGTGGAGTTAAGTTGGCTAAAAACTTAGACGCAGTTAAAACTATCGCTGGAGAAATTATAGGAATGGATTTGGTAACACCTCAAACCTCTGCAGAAGGTAAACGAGTACACCAAGTATTAGTATGTGAAGATGTATACTATCCTGGAGATTCTGAGACAGAAGAATATTATATGTCAGTATTATTAAATAGATCTAATGGACGTAACATGATTATGTATTCTACTGAAGGTGGAATGGATATTGAAACTGTTGCTGAAGAAACACCTCATTTAATTTTTACAGAAGAAATTGATCCAGCAACTGGAATCTTACCTTTTCAAGCACGTAAAATTGCTTTTAACTTAGGGTTATCTGGAGCAGCTTTTAAAGATATGACTAAATTTGTAACAGCATTATATACTGCTTACGATAAGTCAGACTCTTCATTATTTGAAATCAACCCAGTTTTAAAAACTAGTGATGATAAAATAATGGCAGTTGATGCTAAAGTAACAATTGACGATAACGCATTATTTAGACATAAAGATTTAGCAGCAATGCGTGATTTACGTGAAGAAAATGCTATTGAAGTAGAAGCAGGAGAACAAGGACTTAATTATGTTGACCTTGACGGAAACGTGGGTTGTATGGTAAATGGTGCTGGTTTAGCTATGGCAACTATGGATTTAATTAAGCAAGCAGGTGGAGAGCCAGCTAACTTTTTAGATGTTGGTGGTACTGCAGATGCAGCAAGAGTAGAAATTGCTTTTGAACTTATTTTAAGAGATCCAGCTGTTAAAGCAATTTTAATTAACATTTTTGGTGGTATCGTTCGTTGTGATCGTGTTGCTCAAGGTGTAATTGATGCTTATAAAAACATGGGTAACATTAATGTACCAATTATTGTACGTTTACAAGGTACTAATGCAGATATCGCTAAAAAATTAATTGACGATTCTGGATTAGATGTTATGAGTGCTACAGAGTTCCAAGAAGCAGCAGACAAAGTACAAGCAGTATTAGCTTAATACTTTAATTTATATAAAAAAAGAGCAACTTAAATAGTTGCTCTTTTTTTTTGGACTAAAATTAATTATCCATTTGCCTAATGTAATTTTAAATTACTTATCATCTTTTTTAGGACGTGTATTAGGCTTATTAAAATTCTTTTTATTGTTAAAGGATTTATTTTTCGCTTTCGCTGAAACTTCGCCTTTAGGTTTTTCTCCTTTTTTAGGCATTGGACCTCTTAAATGAATAACTAAACCATTTAAAAAATTTCGTAAAATTTGATCACCACATTCTACATAATTAGGATGGTCTTCTCTTCTAAAAAAAGCACTTAATTCTGTTTTTGTAATTCTAAAGTCTACTAATTCTAAGATTTCTACAATATCAGTATCTCTTAATTGATGTGCAACTCTTAGTTTTTTAAAAATATCGTTATTAGTCATTTGTCGTGTTTAAAAAGCAAAAATACAAAATACAAAGTATAAAAACAGATTCCATAAGTTTAATAGAATTTCAATTTCGAAAATCGTTTTTAAATTTTCATATAAGTTTAATAATTTTTACTTGATAAGCAGTTTTAGCGTTTGTAATATTTTAATGTTTTTTTTTTTAAAGGAAGGTATTCAGTTTTATAGATTTTAATTAAATATAATTTATTTAAGTCTCTTAAAATTAATGAATTAATGATTAATTAATAGCGTGTTAAAGACCAGATTTTAGGTTGTAATTGATTATAATTTTGAAATTTTAAAATTTAGATTAGACAGAAATATCTAAAAAAGCGATGTATAACCATGTTATTTTCGATAAGCTACGTGCTTTCAACGATTATAAATTATGTTTTATTCTTAACTTTATGATGTATAACTTATCCCTTATATATGCCTAACAGAATAGAAAAATTAAGTCTATTATCAGAAATGATTGCTTTTGCAAAAAGTGATGACAGTATAAAATCTGTTGAATACAACTTTTTGTTAGCAGTTGCACAACAGTTAGAAGTTTCTAGAGAAGATTTTGATCACCTTATTAATAATCCTGTTAATAGAATGGTTTTAAAATCTCATAGCGAGCGTATTGTCCAATTCCATAGAATGGTATTGTTAATGCATGTTGATCAAGAACGTACACAACAAGAGTTGGCTAAACTGTATAATTATGGATTACGCATGGGATTAAACCATGAGTCCATTACTAAGGTATTATACCTAATGGAGGGTTTTCCGGATATGATGGTTCCTGCTGAGGTTTTGATAGACATCTTTAAAGTACAATATAATTAACTATATATAGTACCTGATTACTACAGTACACTGTAAGCTTAGTTTAGGTATGTATAATTATGCTTTCAACTCTTCAAGTTTACCTTGAAACATTTTAATTTCATCACGTAATTTAGCTGCAATAATAAAGTCTAATTGCTTGGCAGCTTCCTCCATCATTTTACGTTTTTCTCTAATTTTCTTTTCTAATTCACCTTTAGATAAATACTCACTTTCAGGCTCTGCTGCTCGTGCAGCTTCCAACTCATAACTATAAGTACTAACCGAGTTTTGTGTTAATGCACTGTCTAAGCTTTTGTTTAATGCCATAGGCACTAATTTGTGTTTTGTATTATAGGCTATTTGTTTTTCACGTCTATACTCGGTTTCGTCAATAGTTTTTTGCATACTGTTGGTTATTTTGTCAGCATACATAATTGCTTTTCCGTTAAGGTTTCGTGCTGCACGACCAACGGTTTGGGTTAAAGATCTTGCAGATCTTAAAAACCCTTCTTTATCTGCATCTAAAATAGCTACTAAAGAGACTTCAGGTAAATCTAAACCTTCACGTAGTAAGTTTACACCAACCAAAACATCATAAATACCTTTACGTAGATCTTGCATGATTTGAACACGCTCTAAAGTATCTACATCACTGTGTATGTAGTTAACACGAATATTGATTCGGCTTAAATATTTAGTCAATTCTTCTGCCATACGCTTGGTTAACGTTGTGACCAAAGTACGTTCGTCTTTTTCTATGCGTTGTTGTATTTCTTCAATTAAATCATCAATTTGATTTAGACTAGGTCTTACTTCAATAATTGGATCTAATAGACCTGTTGGACGTATCACTTGCTCCACATAAAGTCCATCCGTTTTTTGAAGCTCATAATCTGCAGGTGTAGCACTTACGTATATTACTTGATTTTGCAAGGCTTCAAATTCTTCAAATTTTAAAGGTCTGTTGTCCATTGCAGCAGGTAATCTAAAACCATAATCGACTAAGTTTTCTTTTCTGCTTCGGTCACCACCATACATAGCATGTACTTGAGATACAGTTACGTGACTCTCATCCACAACCATTAGGTAATCATCCGGAAAATAATCTAATAAACAGAAAGGTCTTGTACCAGGCTCACGACCATCAAGGTAACGAGAGTAATTTTCAATTCCAGAACAATATCCTAACTCACGTATCATTTCTAAATCAAACTCGGTACGTTCTTTTAATCGTTTTGCTTCTAGGTGTTTTCCTATTTCTTTAAAGTAATCGTATTGTTTAACTAAATCGTCTTGAATAGATTTTATAGCATTTTGTAATACGTCAGGAGAGGTTACAAACATATTTGCAGGATAGATTGTTAGTCTATCGTATTTTTCTACAATTTCGTTTGTTTGAATATTAAAGGATTCAATCTCTTCAATTTCATCTCCAAAAAAGTGAATTCTAAACGCATCATCAGCATAACTCGGAAAAATATCAACTGTATCTCCTTTTATTCTGAAATTTCCATGTTTAAAGTCAGCTTCCGTACGTGAGTATAAACTTTGTACTAGCTGATGTAATAATTTAGTACGCGAAATTTGTTGATCAACTTCAATTGAAATTACATTTTTTTGAAATTCTACTGGATTACCAATACCATATAGACAAGATACTGATGCTATAACGATGACATCACGACGTCCAGATAATAGGGAAGAGGTTGTGCTTAATCGCATTTTCTCTATCTCTTCGTTTATAGATAAATCTTTTTCTATGTAAACACCAGACGTTGGTATATAGGCTTCTGGTTGGTAATAATCATAATAAGACACAAAATACTCGACAGCATTATCAGGAAAAAATTGTTTAAACTCAGAGTACAACTGTGCTGCTAACGTTTTGTTATGTGCTAAAACCAGTGTTGGCTTTTGTGTTTCTTCAATAACATTGGCAACAGTAAATGTTTTACCAGAACCAGTCACACCAAGTAACGTTTGGTATTTATCTTGTCCATTTAATCCACCAACCAATTGTTTAATGGCTTGAGGTTGATCTCCTGTAGGTTTAAACTCTGATTTTATCTTGAATTTCATAATGTAAAATTACAGAATAATAAGCAGTTATTTATTTAAAGGAAGGTTAAAGGTTTTAGGTTGATAAAACAGACACATCACCTGTAATGGTTAACCTTAAATTTAATTATTAGATTTTTTAACGTATTGGTTTACTGCTTTTTTTGCTAATACAAAACCAACTACTAAGCCAAAATAGTTAATATAGGGTATGTTTAATGTTTTAGAAATTAATCCTCCTAAAATAAAACCTAAAAGTGTACCTAAAATTAAAACCATTAAATACTTAATCATACTATATTTTGAGGTTTTAACAGCTTGATTATTAGAGTCTCTATAATCTGTTTTATTATTAAGGCTAACATTTAAATTAGTAATAAAACTATCAAATAAATTAGAGAATGCTGTTGGGCTTATATAACCGTTATCCTTTACAACATATCTAATTTGATATGTATCATTATTATTAGAAGCTAGATTAACTGTAATTGCGGATTGCCAATTAAGAGGATTAAGTATCCAACCGCTTAAAAAGGTGTCTTTTTTTATAAACAATAAATGGTCACTATTTTCTTGTAATAAAATGAAATTATAAGCTAAAAAATAATTTTTAATAGTTGTAACATCATTAGTATTTAAATCGAAGTTTTTATCAAAGTCGGACATACAGTCAAGTTGTTTTAAAAAACAAGTTAACGAATTAAACTAAAATGACCTCTAATTTTTTGACCATTAGATCTAGAAACTAAATACCAGTAATCATTAGTAGGTAATAATTGTCCATTTAACGTTCCATCCCAACCTGGAGATTGTGGATTTAAAAGGTGAATTAACTTACCATAGCGATCAAATATTTTAATATCTAAATCCGTATTAAAAGTATCATTAATACCTATCGGTTTCCAGTATTGATTGTAATTATCTCCATTTGGAGTAAAAAATTGTGGAAAGCCTAAAATAGCAATGGTTTGCTCTGACATTCCGCAGCCATCAATTTCTCTAACATAAACAGTATGTATGCCTGGAGCCACATTTGAAAACGAATTAAAAGTTTGATACGACCCATTGTCTAAAGCATATTCAAATGCTCCAGTGTTAGATAGTGTTACAGTAATTGTATTATTGGACGTCAATTCTGTAAAAGCAATGTTGTCAATAATAGGTGCTTCAATAGAGGTTACAGTAATGTCTCTGGTATTAGAGCAACCATTGGTTCCTGTAATAATAACAGTATAAACTCCTATTTGGTTTGCTTCAATAAAAGAGGTGTTTACTCCTGTGTCTACTCCGTTTAATAACCATTGGTAGTAGTAGTTGCTAGGCGAATCGTTTAATACTCCACCAACCAAAGTTATGGTGTCAGGATAGTTATTTAAACAATACTCAAAGGTTTCGTTTTCCGAAATTTCTGGTGTATTTAAAACGTTTAAATTTACATCTGTAATAGCGTAACAATCCGAACCATTAGTGGTTACTTGTGCATAAATGGTTTGAAAATTTGGAATTGTAGACTCGAAGTTTGTTGGCAACGGATTATTTTCCGCGAAAGCGTCTTCTTGAGTTAAGTAATAACTAATTGTAGCTCCTGCAGGAACTAAAGGTGTAATTTGAGAGCTTACTTGGCTTAAATCAAAAGTGGTTAATCCATCAATAGTGGCATCGTCACAAGCGTCTAAACTATAAGTTGGTAAATTATTATTTGAAATTTGTAACGTAATCTGACTTATAGCTGTACAGCTAGATATATTATTAATCACTAAGGCGTATACGACTTGATTGATTGTAGTATTTTGAAAACTATCAGGTGTTGTAATGGCATTTATTTGCTGTTCTGCATCTGATAGCGAATTATAAAAACCAATAATGGATAAATCAGGATTACCAACAGTAATGACTTGGTCTGTGTCAAATAGATTATAGGTTGTGATGCCATCTTGTTCTAAATCGCATTCAGTTAAAGTTGTGGTTAATGTTGTTGGTGCAGGAAATTGCTCGATAACAATTTCGCCATAAGATATACAACCATTAGATAAGGTTACCTCTACGTTGTAAGTTCCAGAATCTTCTACTGTTAGAATAGGATTAATTTCAGTAAGAAGCTCTGTACCATCTTTAAACCATTTGTAAATTATGGCTCCAGTTTGTGTAGCATCTAGGTCTGTACTTTGGTTTTCGCATAGTGCGTTGTTTGTAGACTCTAATAAATTTGGACCTAAATCTGTGGTTAACTCAAAACTACCAGCTTCTAAAAACACAGCAGAATCGTATCTGTAGTTTTGTTCATCTGCAATTACTAATTTGACTTCGTAAGTGGTATTAGGTACAGTGTTGGCTACTGCAGATAAGACTTTAGTCTGTCCATTAAAGTTAATTGGAGCAGTATTATCATTCCAACTTCCAAAATAAAATTCGTTTTCTTCTTGACAACCACCAGGAATTTCTGGATGTACTGTCGTTACTTTAACAGGAACTTGAGTACCAGGAACTAATGCAATGTTTTCGTAATCTGTTGTGCCTATTTCACGAATTAAAAAACCAAATAAGTCAGAATATTGGCATGTGTTGGCGTTGTTTTCTTGATATTCTTCTGAAGCAAAAATATAATTAAAGCTAATTTGTGTAGCCTCAGAGGTAAATTGAAACTCTAAAATGGTTGCATTTAAAGTATTGGTTTCGTCTAAAGCAATCTCTAAATCTTGGTCACCATCCCAACCAGAAGCATCATCATCACTTAAAGAATCGTTAGGACCATCAACATTGCTTAAACGTCCAGTACTTAATACAATTCCGCTTTGAAAAGGGAATGTGGTACCTGTTGCATCAAAATATCCATAGCTTTGATCTGAGCCTCCAAAATCACCACCAACAACGTTAGTCACTTGTACATTAGTTATACAACTACTATCAATTAAGATATCCTCTACAAGTTGCTGAGGTGTATAGGTTTGAACATCTGTAACAACATTTTGTGCAGATGTTATACCAACAATTAAAAACAGAATAATAAAGAGTCTTTTTTGCATACCTTTTTAATGGTTTGCAAAGGTACTGAACAATTTATTTTAAATAAATAATGAAATGTTAAAGCTTAAGTGTAAAATGTCCTTTTTTCTGAAACTCGATTGGTCCTTTTTTAATATCTGCTACGTACCAATAGTCACTTGCAGGCATAAGGTTACCATTGTATCTACCATCCCAACCAAGCGAAGCATGTGTTAGTGTTTTAAGTAGTTTGCCATAACGATCGTATATATATACCACAGTACCTTTTAATTGATTAACACCTGTAATGTGCCAATAATCAAAATATCCATCTCCATTTGGTGTAACAAATTTTGGTACATCTATAATAACAACCTCTTTGGTTGTAGAGTTGCATCCATTTAAGTCAATTACAGTTATGGTGTGAGGACCTATTGGTACATTGCTAAAAAAGTTAGAGTCTTGTGGCTCTTGGTCATCAAATTGATATAAATAATCACCTATACCTGAAACTTCAACAGTAATATTGTTTGGGTCTGAAAAGTCAATAGTTTCAGTAAAATCAATGGTAGCAGCTTCAGATTCTGAAACTGTAAAAGTTGCAGTGGTTGTACAACCAAATTGTGATGTAACGGTTACAGAGTATGTTCCAACTTCAGTAATTTCTATATAACTTAAATTACTATTAGTTGACCAAGTATAGTTATCTGTAGGTATATTCGTTTCGGCAGACACAATTAATGGTAAGTTTTCTAAACATAACACTTGATCTGGTATGTCTAGTTCTGGTTTTCTGTTAACAATAGTGGCAAAGCTAGTGGTATTAAAACAACCTGTAGCGTTATTTTCTATTCTTACATAATACGTAGTATTGTTTTCTGAATCTACTAGTAAATCTGTTAATGCATTAGTATTATTAATAGCATCGTTTTGTGTTGTAAAGTAAGATACAGTAAAGTCACTAGGGTTTTGACCAGCTAATGCAAAAGTAGTTTGCTGACTTAAATCAAAAATCGAGAATGTGTCAAAATCATCATCGCAATTTTGTAAATCTGATAATACACCTAAAATTGGTATAGGATTAACAGCTAGAACAAATGGTTGTATTGTAAAGCAAGCACTACCTGTATAATTTGATCTAGCAAATAAAGTTGTGTTACCAACACTATAGGTGTAGTCAGTATCTAACGGGTTTTGTTGTGTTTGCGCATCTGTTTGCGATGCATAAAACGTTGTTTGAATGCTTAATGTTGTATCTACTAAAGCGCTAAGTGCGTTGTTTAAATTATAGGTATTGGTATTGTCTTCGCAAATATCTAAAACTACATTTGGCGTAATAGTAGGAGGTACGTCTACAATTAAATCTAAAGGGATTTGTGCATAACAATTAGAGACTGTATTAGATATTTTAATAAATACAGTTTGAGGATTTGATGTATTAGTAAAATTATAAGGATCACTGATTTGATTTGTACCAAGCTCTAGATCTGAAATTGATGTAAAATATTCAATAACAGTATTGTCCTGTCTAATAGATAGGACTTCTACTTCTGATTGTGTTAAATCAAAACTGGTAAAGCCATCTAAATCATCATCACATTGTTGTAAAGCACTTGCTACATTAGTTTCTGGTACAGCAATTACATTAAATTCAAAACTAGTAATGCCTTTACAGTAAGTACCATTATCTACAGTAACAAAAATTTGTTGCGGATTAACGGTTGTTGTAAAGTTATTAGGTAAAGGATTAGATTGCGTTTCGGCATCAGCCATAGTAAGGTGGTAGCTAATACTTAAAGTTTCAGGAGAACCTGAACTGATTTGTGTTGAAATTTCAGTTAAATCAAAAGTTTCAAAACCATCATTACTAACGTCGTCACAAACAAATACATCTGTAGGATTGTTATAGATCGGGTTAGAACCTACTTCTATTTGAAAAGAAGAAGTGTCATAACAATCTGTATTTGTGTAATTTTGTACACGAACATAAATGGTTTGAGGGCTTGATGTGTTTTCAAAAATGGTCGTTTTATCAATAGCATTACTGTTACTATCTGCATCTGCTTGCGATAAAAAGTAAAGAACTTCTTTACCAGTTTGTCCATTTAATATCTCTGCATCTTTATCAATAAAAATAAATTCTCCAATTTGATTACCATCGGTCTCACAATTAATTAATGTTGTTATTGGTGTAAAAACAGGTAATGTATTTACATAAATAGTGATAACCTCAACAGAAAAACAACCAGTAATACTATTTTCTATTCTTGCAAAAACCATTTGTGTATTAGCGTTATAGTTTTGGTAATCTGTTATAGCATCTGTGTTAGTTTCGGCATCTATTTGTGAGTTGTGAAAAGTGATTGTTCTGTCTGTTGTGTCAGTCACCATTTGGTTTATGGTAGTTGATAAATCAATTATAGAAAAACCATCTTGATCGTTATCACAAATCAATATGTTATCAGGAGTTGATGTGGTTGGTGCAGGCAATACATTAATAGTTAGACTAGATGTAGCATTACAACCGTTTTCGTTTTGTACACGTACATAAACCGTTAACGGATTAACTGTGTTGTTGTAAAAAGCAGGTAGAGGATTGGTGTTAGCCTGACTGTCTGCTTGAGTTTGAAAGTAAGAAACTAATCCATCTGCAATATCTGTTGCAACATAATCGTCAAACGTATGTAAATCTATACTAGTAAAACCATCGTCATCTGTATCACAATAATCTTGAGAGGTTAGTGTTTGAATATCAAATCCCTCGTTAATTATTAATTGTATTGTAGCATTGTGTGTACACGTTAAGCTATTTAATACAATGTATAAGGTTTTGGGTGTTACATCAACTACGTATGGTACATTTTGATTAATTGGGTTTATGTTAGCCAATTGGTCTGCTTCGGTTTCGTAAAAGTCAATAGTAACATCTTCTAATCCGTTAATTATAGCTTCAGCTACTTGTAATAAATCAAAATCAACAATACCATCGTTTGATGCATCGTCGCATTCAAAATAATCTGTTATTTCTGTTCCAGATTCTAATAAAAAAGTGTGCAGCTCTAAAGGTACAACAGATGCACATCCTGTGACGTCATCTTCAACTCTTATATACACTGTTTGTTCGAAGTCATTAGTATTAGAAAAGTTGGTCGGATTTGCAATTGGATTAGAGCCACTGTTGGCATCGTCCAAAGTCTCGTGATATGTTACAGTAACATTGGTTAAGCCTTGTAAAACATCATCAATATTTTGAGTTAAATCAAAAGTATCGTATCCATCTCCATCAGACTCGCAAGCGTCTAGCATTTGTGTATCGGGATTTATTGCAGGATTAATATTAACTTGTATGTCTAAAGTTGTGGTTGTATTGCATCCAGTTGTGATATCTACAATACTTACATATAATGTCTCATTGCTTGTAGTAGGAGCGTATGGCGAAGCTATTGGATTTAATCCACTTTCGGCATCAGCCAAATTATAGTGGTAATTAACATTATAATTACTGTTACCATTTGATATTTCGTCATCCTTATCTGTAAGAGTTACATAAGCACCTCCTGTGGAACACACAGTTAAAGGTGTAGGATTGGTTATGTTTAAGTACGGATTAATTATTAAGTTAAATGTCCCAATATATACACATCCTGAAACGTCATCTTGAACGCGGTAATATACAGATTGGGTTGGCGTTGTACTTAAATAATTTACTATTGCATTTGTGTTATTTTCCGCTTCTGTTTGATTAAGATGAAACGTTGTTGTATACGATGCGCTTGGTAAAGCAGATTCAGCTTCCGTTATTTTAGTTGATAAATCAAAGTTTTCTTCTCCATCATTAGACGCATCGTCGCATACAATTATGTCTGTTAATGCATCTGCAAGTTGTATGCTGTTAAGTGTTATGTTAACTGAGTCTTCAAATGTGCAAAAATCTGCATTTAAAGGCACAGTAACTTCTACTGTATAATTACCGTCAGTATTTACTAATAACGTACTTCCATTTTCTCCTGTGATAACAGAGTCGTTAAAAAACCATGTGTAAGTTGCTAAAGGATTGTCTGTATTGGCATCCAAAGTTACTGTGGCATCACAAGTTGTAATATCATCTCCAAGATCGACACTATCTGTAAAGCTATTTCCTTCTATAAAAACAGCTGTATCAAAGTTTCGGTCCGTTTGATCTGCTATAATAAGTTTAATATTATATTGTACGTTAGGTAATATATTTGCAGACGCAGTTAATACTGTTGTACGACCATTAAAATTTGTGTCTCCAATGTTATAACCTTCAAAGTAGGCATTGTTTTCTTCGGGACAAAAACCTACGATTTCGTCATGAATTGTATTGGTATTTACAGCAGTATTTGTTCCAGGGACTACTGCAATATTTTGATAGGGATTGCCACTTCCAGCTTCGCGAATTAAAAAAGCAAATCCATCAGAATATAAACATGGATATTCAGCAAAATACTCTTCTGAAGCTAAAATGTAATTAAACTGAATATTACTTGAAGTCGAAATAAAATCGAACTGAATTGACGTCGCATTTAATGTGTTATTAATACCTAAAGTTGCTTCTAAATCGGGATCTGTTCCCCAAGCAACAGTTCCTTCGTTTAAAGGGTTAGTATTTTGTGTATTTCCTGCAGAAGCAGCACTACCTGTGGATAACATTATTCCATTTTCAAAAGGAAAACTAGAACTTGCATTTTCAAAATAACCAAAACTTGAAAATCCATTAATACTTCCATTAATGGTGGATGTAATATTTGTTACTTCTACACAACCTTGTACTAAATTATTTTCTACAAGTTGTTGTGCTGTAAATGAGTCGTCCACTGTAATTTGTTGTGCATGAGTTGACAAGCAAAACATGATAAATGCAGCAATGATTGGGGTTTGTAGGTTAAGTTTCATTGACAATAAGGGAATTAAAACCACGATGAATAACATATTTCATCGTTAACATGTGCAATAATACATCAATTATCGATTAAACGCAAGAATTATCGATTAAAAGTTTTAATTAATTATGTGTGCCTTAATAGTTTACGTAAACCCAACCTGTTTTAGATTTATATTTTGGATCATTTAAATGAAGTACATAAAAGTAGGTGCCTACAGGAACTATTTTTCCTTGGTTATTTAAGCCTTGATTTATTTGACCAAACCATTTAGTATTGTCATCGCCTTTAAAAATTAATGTACCATAGCGATTGTAGATTAATAATTGGTGATTTTCAAAAATGTTATATAATCCTTGAATATTAAAATAGTCGTTGGTCGTATCATGATTAGGAGAAAACCCTTGAGGAATATAAGGAGGACAATGTTCTGTCAATAAATCAAATTTAAATATATCAAAACATACATCTGTTGTCGCTGTTATGTATATGCTTTGGGGTGTACTATTTGAAAAATAGTTGTTAGGATTTAATATAGAGGTGTTAGTAGATATGTCCTCTAAAGTTTCATGATAATTAAAGTCTTGATAGCTAGTTGTGTCTATTTGATTTAATGCCTGCGTTAAATCAAAATGTGATTTATTATAACCTTCATCACATGCTAGTAATGGATTTAATTGTATGGTTTGTGGGAAAGGTAATAGTTGTATAGCTTCAAAGGTATCATTATTAACTTCATTAGTTTCTGTTATAACACCATTGTAAGTACCATCATTGTCCACTGCGATTTCTAAAATAAAATTATCAGGAAAAGTATCTGGAACCAGAAAACTGATTTGGTTAGTTTCTTCTCCACCAATTATAATCTCGCTAATAGTTTGATTTTGGGCTACCAGTATACCGTCTATAAAAAAAGCAATAGGTGTGTTTGGAGGTAAGTTAGCAGTACTATTGTTATTAAAAACTGAGTAATTTACAGTTACCATCCTATTAGCACAAGTAACTTGGTAATTATTTAATTGTATTGTAGCGTCTGGTAGTTGACTATTTAAAACCGTAATAATATTATTTATTATTATTAAATCTGCTCTAAAATTTCCGCTATTGTCTAAGCCTCCTGTAGTTAAGTTAATAGTTACTTCTGTGTCTCCTATAGCAATGTTATTCTCTATGTTATAAACATCCAAATCTGCATTATAAAAATCGGTTGCATTTGTAAAGGTATTAGTGCCATTAAAGGCATTGTTTGCTAAATTAAGAGGAGGATTGGATAATACATTGCCATTAATAGATAGAGATTCTCCAAAATTTAGGGCATTATCACCTTCCCAAGCTAAAAAACCAATTTTAGCATTATCATTATCTAAGACATTTACATTTTCTAAAACGATAGTTTTATTTTGAACATCTCCATTAATAATTTCTAATCCTAAAAATAGATTTACTTGATTTAAAGGCAGTGTACTGTCTTCATAAATAACATAAAGACTCCATCCTGCATAATTGGTCCTATTATTACAATATCCAGCAGTTGAGGTTAGTACTTCTGAAATATCTAAATCTGCAAATAAGTAGTCGCCATTTCCATGCGTAATAACCAAATTGGTAACATCTGAATAGCTAGCAAAATAAGTAAGCAACCCATCAGATCCAGCATTATAAGTAACATTATATGTATCTGTTGCAATTATTGATTGGCTATTTAATGAAACTTCTGTATCTCCTGGACCAGAACCTGACCAAAATAAATAGGCTGATATTATAGTTGAGTCTGGAGGTAAGGTTAGATTTGCTTGAGACGATGGTAAAATAGAGCAAAAGGATTGTGATAAATTATTTTCGGCTTGATTTAATGTGTTTCCAATTGCAGTATAATCATAACGACCATTAAATTGCTGAAACAACGTTATATCTTGCGCAGTAATAACTTGCGATGATAGATTTAAAATTATAAAAGCAATAATTATACGATACATCAAAAATTGTTTCTTCTTTAAAAGTACAAATAACTAGCGTTTTAAGGTAAAATGATTTTTATAAATTAAACCATTACTTAAGGTTACCACAAACCAATAATCATTGGTTGGCATAGGACTTCCATTAAAATTACCATCCCAACCAATATTAGATGGCTTAAATTGTTTTAATAATTTACCATATCTATCAAAAATCTGTACCATTGATTTTTTTTTAATCACATCATTTAAACCATCTACTTGCCAATAATCATTTTCTCCATCGTTATTTGGTGTAAAGTATTCTGGGAATTTAATTAATGAAATTGTAGCTTCTGCTACACCACAAAAGTTTTTGTCCCTGACGTAAACGATATGGTTACCAGCAGTTGTGTTTTCAAAAATGTTTTCATCCTGATATGAACCATTATAGTTATCCAAAGCATATTCATAATCACCTAAACCTGATACAATAACTGTTATTGTTGAGTTTTCAGTAATAACTTCCTCGATTATTGGTAGGCTAGATGCAGTTACAGTAACCAATCGGTCAGCATAACAACCTTCAGGATTTGTTGTGGTTATACTATTTAAAAGCGTAATTCTTACGGTATATTCTCCAGGTTGTAAAACTTCAATTTCTGATGTCGTTTCTAAACTAGTCAACCATAAAAAGGAATATTGATTATATGGTAATTCTAGATTTCCAACATCAATTACTACAAAATCTGAAGCAGTGTTTTTACATATTAAAACCTCCTCATCCTCCACAACAGGAGCAGTGATTGTAATTAAGTCCAGAGTGCTTATCGAAAAGCAATCATTAAAAGATCCATTGGATAGTTTAACGTATATAGTTTGGTTAGTCGAGCTTGCATTATAATTATTAAAGTTTAATATATTATTGTTTCCTAGTTCTGCATCTTCTAAAGATTCATAATATGAAATATTATAATCCGTACTTAAATAAGTAAGTGGTATTGTACTTTGTAAATTAAATTGATTGTCAGTTTCGCAGTTATATAATGGATCTAAATTTAAAACTGGCGGTTTTTCAGTAATTTTAACAGATCTGTAAAGGGTTTGATTTTGACCATCTACAACAAAATTTATGGTAACATTAAATGTACCATAACTTGAAAAAACATGCGTAGGATTAAGTAAGGTTGAGTTATTATTTGCACCAGAAGCTGGATCTCCAAAATCCCATTGAATAGCATCTATATTGATGCTAAACTCAGTGTAAAACTCAGTGATATCGCTATAACAAGTGTTATTAAAAATATTGTTAGCAAAAAAGTAAGATTGAATAAAAGGTGGTAGTCCTAATTGACAAACCTTGTCATTCAAATTGACAAATCCGGATAACAAATTACAATCTATACCAATAACATTTGGGTCTGTAATTACAGCCATAGAGGTTCTGTCAAACTCTGCAACATATATTTTTCCATCTAATGCTTGTTGTAAAGCTCCAAAAGATCCTGTTCTTTGTCCAACTATTATATCAGATGCAATTATGCTTGAAGCAGAATTTAAGCCTAGATTGTATTGATGTATAAAGGATAAATTTGTGTCGTAATTTAGCTCGCTAACATAAAGTAATTGGCTATCTGGTGAAAACTCGCAGCCATAAAACCCAGGATTATTTGTACTTAAATTAGGAATATAAGTTGGGTTTGTGAGTTGTCCAGTTTCGGCATTAAAATCAAAGACTTCTACTTGACTTATATAGCTAACAACCGAAGCTACTTTTTCTCTATTTGGAGACGCTTTTAAATATCCTATGGTTTGATTAATGTCTCCACCATAATACGTCCCAACACCAGATATAATAGGTGTTGTGGCTACACCTAAATCAGACACTAGGTAGCTAACAAACTCGTTACTTTCCCATCTGTGGCTAATAACCCAAATATCTTCACCATTAGAAGCTTCTACAGCTGTAAGCTTTTCTGTAATAGGCGATTCTAATAAAATATTTTTATTGGCTGTTACAGCACCTAAACCACCAGATAAGGTTAAATCCACTTCAGAGAACCTTAAACCATTAGATCCAGCTCTGTCGTCTACAGTAAATATATAATAAATGGTGTCACTATTGGGTTTTGGGATAATTATAGCAGATTGTGTACTAGAGTCGTTTCCTAATAGATCTAATCCATTAGTCATTACCTCATGGTTTTTATTCCAAACCGTTGAGCCATCAGAGTATATTATTAAGTTACCAGTATTATCAGACATACTAGCGCAACCTTCTGTAGTATTTAATTGAGAAGACCCTAAAGGAGAAGGGTAGCCATAACTAAAATTTAAACCAGCATTTTCACCAAAAGTCCAGTTTGCTGTTTCATTTTGTGAAAAACAAATATTAATCCCAAACAGAAATGTTATATATAATATTTGTTTAGTCATTTTTTATCTTTTTAGCGTAAAATGATTTTTATAAATTCTGCCATCTTGTAATTTTACAGTAAACCAATAATCATTAGTAGGCATAGGGATGCCATTTACAGTACCATCCCAACCTATACTTGTTGGCGTAAACTGTGTTAACAATTTACCATATCTATCAAAAATTTGAATGACAGATTTGGGTTGAAACTGAGACGACACACCATATACTTGCCAATAGTCATTACTACCATCGTTATTTGGTGTGAAAAATAATGGAAATCCAACAACAGAAAATAATTGGTTTACTACACCACAATTGTTTTTTACATCCTTAATATTTACTGAGTAAAAACCTGGTTTGACATTATTAAAGGTATTACTTTCTTGATAACCAAATGACAAACCTTCTGAATTTATTATTTCGTAAAGATATTCTCCTTCTCCTGAGGCTAAAATTGTGACAATATTATTATTAATGTTTCCGTCAATAACTTCTATATTATCAATAGTTGCAATATTTGAAGGCTCAACAATAATGGTTTTAGTTTTAGAGCATCCATCAACAGTAGTTGCTGTTACAGTATATGTTCCAACGGTATTAACAGCTATACTAGCAGTTGTTTGGCCAGTAGACCATAAATAATAATAGGTATTATTTAAAGGTGTAGAGGCACTTAATTGTATAGTTTCAGGAAACTGATTTAAACAATACAATAGTGTTTCATCATTGGATAGTTGTGGTAAAGGTTTTACGGTTAAAAACACTTGATTTATACCATAGCATGCATTATTATTTTCTGCTCTAGCATAAATTGTTTGATTATATGGTGTGGTGTTATTGTAAATTAATGGTAATGCATTGGTTTCTGTTAAGGCATCATCATACGTCTCGAAGTAATTTAATGTAATTCCTGGAGGTAGAAGTGTCAACATATCTGTAGAAAAATCTTCTAAATTAAAGGTGTTGATACCATCTTCTGAACCTAATTCATCACACACTATTGGTGCAGTGTAATCCGAAATTTGTGTAACGCTAACTTCTAAAATAACTTCAGTAATTGCTTTGCAACTTGAAGTAGTATTAGTGGTAACAGCATAAATTGTTTGCGGATTTGAAGCATTATTATAAGCTCCAGCACTTAACGGGTTGGTTTCTGTTTCTGCATTAGTCATACTACTATAAAAAGTGGTACTTGTATTAGTAGCATTATTGGTAATATCTGGAATTGCTTGATTTAAATTAAAGGTAGTAAAACCGTCTGGAACGCCATCCTCATCACATTGAAACAAGATTTGATTATTAGCTTCAGGTACAGGATTAATATTAATAACAAAACTTGAAGTTGTATAACAGTCGGTATTATTGCTGTTTTCTAATCTAACATATATTGTTTCGGTAAAAGGTGTTGCGTTATAATAATTTGTTGGTAATGGATTAGTATTATTATCTGCGTCTAATTGCGTGTTATGATAAGAAATATCATATACAGCAGGACTTAAGGAATTGTAGACTTGAGCGTTATAAAAGGATAAGTCTACGGTTGATTGTCCATTTGTGTCATCTCCATCAGTAGTATCATCACAAATAGAATAATCCATTAAAGTGTTTATGGTAGGCGTATTATAAACTTCTAAATTAAAACTAGTTGTGTCAAAACAATTAGGGTTATTTGTATTGTAAACTCTGACAAAAATGGTTTCAATAGGATTGGAATTAGTGTATGGGCTTTCTAATTGATTTTCGTCTAAATCTGCATCTATTTGTGATAAGTAGTATTGCACATTATATTGAAGTGGATCTTGACCATTTAATATACTAGCCTCTTGTAATTGCAAATCAAATGTTGAGGTTGCATCATTATCATCGTCACAAATTATTAAGTCGCTAGGTTGTGTAGCAACTGGTATATCATAATAACTAACAATAGCTTGTCCTTCTTTTATTTCACAATCACTAGTAGTAGGATCTATAATGACTTCATAATTACCTGCTTCATCAATAAATAACTCATATGGAATTGCTGGAGTTGGTATAGCGACTTCATCTTTAGTCCATGTATAGATTGCTCCAGGAATAGCTTCTGCAACTAAAGTATACGTATCTCCAGTACATAATGGTAATATTACTGTGTTATCATCATCTGTTGGGATAATATCTATTTTTTCTGAAAAATAAGAGGTTATAAAAGGCGGAAGGCCTTGTCGTGATGATCTACCCATTAAGTCTATTACTGCATGTTGATAATCTGCCTCTTGTCCTAAGGTGTTTGGACTGTTTATAACACTTAAAAACGGAATGCCTTGATCATAAGTTGCACTTAAAGATCGATAAATCCTTCCATTAGGACCAAGTTGCAAAGCACTTCTATACATCACTCTTTCGTCTAAAACTTCTTCTGTTGCACTAATATTTGTGGCAGTTAAATCATATTGTAATAAAGCACCATATTGTGCACTTGGGTTATCAAAATTAGAACCACTTGTTTCGTAATATGTTGAGACGTATAATACTTGATTATTGGGTGAAAACTCGACACCATAAGCAGATTGTGGTTTTCCGCTTGGCGAAAGATTAGTAGGAATATTAATTGAGTTACTTACAATACCAGTTGCAGGATCAAAATCAAGTAGGCGCAATCCATCACTAATATTTGCCAAAGCAAGTTTTGTTCCGTCTGGAGAAAATTTTAAATAGCCTCGTCTTTGGTTTATAGTATAAGGTAATGAAGAAATTACAGGTGTGGTATTAATACCAGTTGCACTAACCTCAAAAGCATAAAATGTGTTATTGTTGGTATCTGTCGCACTTGAATTAGTTAAGGCATCATTACTACCAAAGGTTACTACCCAAATGTTTTGTGATTCGCAATCTTTTAAAACAGCACTTAGTTTTTCGCTTGCTTTATGTAATAAAAATTGATTTTTAACTGTTACATCACCAAAGCCACTATTTAGCGTAATATCAACAACAGAGTAATTAAAACCATTATCAGGAGTCCCTTCAAAAGTGGTGTCTTGGGTAAAAATATAGTAAATATTTGGATCACCAGGTTTAGGCACTATAATAGCCGATTGTGTACTGGATTGGTTACCAAATAAACCAGTTCCATTAGGCATTATGTTGTGCTGCCTGTCATATACATTTTCTCCGTTTGTATAAAATAATAAATTACCTGTACTATCAGAGATGCTTGTACAACCTTCCTCAGTAGATAATTGTCCATCTGTTAAAGCACTAACCTGGTTAGTTGATGGGTCAAATGTTATACCAGCATTATTTCCAAAATACCAATTTGCAGCTTCGTTTTGAGCAGATAGGCCATGTGCACATAGTACAGCAAAAATTAATAATATCTTTTTCATTTCTTTTTTCTAGCTAATGCTAGTAAAGATATTATAATTTTATCTTAAACATAAATGTCTGATGTTAAAAAGGGGTAATCAATTACAGGTCTCTTTTTTGTAATAGTTTATATGAGCAATAAATAAATATTGTAGTCCACACTGCAACTATACCTATCTCTTGCCAATGTACTGCATAATCGTAGATAAGTTCTGTTTTTTCAGGAGACTTCATAGCTACAATACGTCTAAAGGGTTCGTCAATTAATTTCCACATAGATTTTAACGGAAAGTAGTTGTGTATTTTAGTAGCTATATCGTCATCATAATTTTTTAATATAATACCATATATTATCCATTCTACAATAAATAGTATAAACAAGAAGGCTAAAGCAAATGCAGATCTTTTTATTAAAACAGCAGCAAAAAGACATAAGCTAAAAAAACCAATCAGTTTTACAAAATAAGCCAGTAAAAAAATGCTTTCGCTAAACATATAGTAGGTTTCACTATCACCATTATAATACAATCCAATTGCTAAGGTTAGTATACCAACTAGCAGTGTAGATATTACTGAGAAAAATAGCAATGCATAAAACTTAGATAGGATAAATTCTTTTTTACTTAAACCATCAATAAGGTTTTGTTTTATGGTTTTGTTGCTGTATTCATTACCTATCATGCTTACTACAACTATAGCAAAAAACAGCTTAAATAATGCTGCAAAAAAAGTGGTGATATGCCATATGTAAGGAAAATCAAAGATACCAACACTACCTAAATCTATGGTAAATAGACCAAAAAAGTTAATTTTAAAGGAAGACAATAAAATGATAAAAAATGGTAATATAAATGAAAAGAAAATTAAGATTTTGCTAATCCTATTTTCTAAAAGTTTTTGTAATTCTATTTGTAAAAGTCGTAACATGATTGGTTGTTTTGATTGATTAGTTTTGGTCCACTAAATTGTCTGTAAGCTGAAGAAATTGCTCTTCTAAACTTTCTTTTCTAAGCACTAAATGTGATAAGGCTATACCATTATCTATTAATTCTTTATTAAAAGTTGAAGCTGACATTGGTGCGTCTAAAAAGGCAGTAATTAGATCATCTGTTACTTTGGTGTTTTTTATGTTTGGATGGTTATTTAGATAGGTTACAAGTTGTTCTGGATTATCACATTTTAGCTCAAAAAAGCCTTCACTAGATATCATTTGGTCTACAGGTCCTTCATATAATTTGTGACCTTTTCTAAGTACAACTACATGAGAACAAACTTTTTCAACTTCATCTAATAAATGTGATGCTAATAAAATGGTTGTGCCTTGGCTTGCAATATCTTTTATAATAGCTCTAATTTGATGTATTCCCTGAGGGTCTAATCCGTTTGTGGGCTCATCTAAAATTAATATTTCAGGATCGTTTAGTAGGGCAGATGCTATTGCTAAACGCTGTTTCATCCCTAACGAGAAAGTTTTAAACTTACTTTCTTTTCTGTCCAAAAGACCAACTAATTCTAGTTTCTCGTCAATTTTGTCTTCACTAATTTCTTTAATCTTACAGACTAATTTTAAGTTTTTGTAAGCAGACATGTATGGATAAAAGTTAGGACGCTCAATAATAGCTCCTACTTTTTTTAAGGCGTTATGTGTAGAGGTTTGTCCATCAAACCAACTAAAGCTTCCGCTAGTTTTATTTACAACATTTAAGGTAATGCCTAAAGTAGTTGATTTACCACTACCATTAGGTCCTAAAATGCCATAGACATTTCCTTTTTTTATGGTAAAGGATAAATTGTTTACAGCAGTTAAATTGCCATATTTTTTGGTTAGATTACTAATGGTTAAAATTGTTTCCAAGAGGTGTGGTTTTTTGATTGGTTTAAAAGTAAGACGATTGATTGGTAAAAATGTTACAATTTAAAAATTAGTTATAAATTTGAATGACAGAAAAACTTATGAAAGATTTAAAAATTTCTAAAAAAAAACCATCCTACCCAATTAATGATAGATTGAGTAGTTATTTGTCCGATTATAACCGTAATTCTAAAATTACAATACTGTATGATGACCTTTTGCGTTTTCAAGGGTCTGTAACCGTTTATGATAAAGATGATAATGACACCTTATGGATACGAGTTTATTTTAGTGAGTTTGATAGAGCCGAAATTGATTTAAGTCTAAAAAAAGTATATAGTAGATTACACTCTGATGGTAACGAGACTAATAACGCATTTTTAAATATTGATGCAATAGATTACTGCACCTTTGGTAACTCTAAACCTTTTAGAATTAAAATCCGAAATGTTTTAAATGATAACTATACCTATTTTTATGTCAAAAAAGCTGATGCATCACGTATTTATGGTTTAGAGTTAGAGCATATGTTGTCGCCATACCACTTAAATTTTATGGTACATGGTAATACTTTAATTGAAGAGCATATTGCAGGAATACCTGGAGATGTATTTATTGATACCATGTTGGATGATTGTTCTGAATCTGAAAAATCACAAATAGCTAAAGAGTTTGTTAAATTTAACGAGCGTTGTATGATTAGACTACTTGGCGATATGCGCTCTTACAATTATGTAGTTGTGCCAACCCATGACTTTGATCATGTGGTGTTTAAAATTAGAGCTATAGATTTTGACCAACAATGTTATGAAGGCAAGTTTAATGTATATAGACCTCAGTTTTTTAAAGAAAATTTAAGGTTGGTCGAGTTGGTTGTAAGTAAGTTTAAAAAAGCGTCCATAGATCAATATAAAATTGAAGAACGTAGTATTGTAGCTAAGCGTATGATTAGTTATAATGTTCGGTTGGAGCGATTGTTAGATTGTATGACTCATGATGTTATATCCAACGAAGAAAACATTGCGCTTCTAAAAACCAAAATCCATGAATATACCATGGATTTAGAGTTTAAAAAAAGTGAAAATATGGGTGGAATTTTAAAAAATGCTTTGGAGTTTGTAAAACGTAATTATGAAGACGTTAATACAAAGGATTTTTAATTCCAGTTCTCTTCAAAGTCTAGATTATCGTAATCGTCGATGTTAAAATCGTCATCAAAATCGTCATAATCGTCATTACTTTCTGCTTCAAATATTTTGTCAGGAGCTTCAGTAGGAACTTGACCTTGTACATACATTAGGTTAGGGTAATCAACACCTTCTGCAACTTCAACAATTTCAGCTAATTCAACAAAAAAGGTCCACATATTCATAAAGTCATAGACATAAATTAATTTAGTTTGTGCCTCATGTACAGTGTCAGACAGGTTAGTTTCATTCATTAACCTAACATCATTTAAACCATCACTCATGTCAAAAAGGCTAATTTCTTCACCTTGATTCCATTCATCATCACTTAAATAAAACGATGCCATTTCGTTACCATCAAAGCCAAAACACTGTGTGATAACATTATGTAAATCTTCTAGAGTATCGCTTTCGCGAATTTCAAAATCTCTGAAAATATCTTCTTCTGTATCGTTGTCTAGTATAACTCTAAATCTGTAAATCATAATAATAAAATAAGGGTGTAAAGATACTGCTTTTAGGTGTTATTTACTAAAGCGATGTAACGTAAATGTCATTGCGCTTAGTAATAAAAACGCACCAACTTGATGTGCAACACCTAACCAAACCGGAACTTGTAATATTAAAGTAAAAACGCCTAAAATAAATTGAAAAAAGACTAGGTATAATAATACGTTTAATGCTCTGCGTTGGTAATTGGTTTCGACATATTTTTTTCCTTTAAAGTAAATTAACAAAATAAATATGACTACAACATAAGCTAACGTTCTGTGTACAAATTGCACACCACTTTTACCTTCTGTTAGGTTGGCAAATAGGCTGTCACGTTCTATATAAACGCTTTCATGGATAAATTTTCCTTCGCTCATCATAGGCCAATGGTTATGTACCCAACCTGCATCTAATCCTGCTACAAACGCACCATAAACAATTTGAATTAATAGAACTAATGTACCAACTTTTACCAGTCTGTTAAAACCAGTGTTTACAATTTTATTGTAAGGAAACATTAAATCCAATGCGACCCAAAAAGTAGCAGAAAAGGTTATAAAAGCAGTAGTTAGGTGCATGGCTAACCTATAATGGCTAACGTCTGGTCTATCCACTAAGCCACTTTTAACCATGTACCATCCTAAAAAGCCTTGCAATGCACCTAGACACATTAACCCAATGGACTTTTTGATGGTAGGTTTGGTAAGTTGTTTGGTGACTAAAAAGTATAAAAACGGTAAGAAAAACACCAATCCTATAAAACGTCCAATAACACGATGGATCCACTCCCAAAAGTAAATATCCTTAAATTCCTCAATAGTAAAATGTGTGTTTAGTTTTTGGTACTCTGGATATTGTTTGTATAAATCAAAAGCTTCTTGCCACTCTACATCATTCATAGGCGGAATGGTACCTGAAATAAGTTTGTAATTTGAAATGGATAAGCCTGAGTGCGTTAGTCGTGTAATACCACCAACAATTACCATTATAAAAATTAGTACACATCCTGTTAACAACCAATAGATGACTTTTTTGTTATCTTTTTTCATTGCCTTTTTCTTTTTTTTACAATTCTTTTTTAAAACATAAGCTTTCGCTTATGCCTTGATATTGACCGTAATTTTCAGTGATTTGATAATTACATTTTTTATACAAATTAATAGCTTCAATTTGTCTAATTCCTGTTTCTAAAATACTAAATGTAAAACCTGATGTTTTTGCCCATTGCTCTAAGGCTTCCAAAATTTGTGAAGCCACACCTTGTCCTCTTGCTGCTTCTGTGGTAAACATACGTTTTATTTCGACTGTATTTTTACTAAATTTTTTAAAGGCACCACAGCCAACAGGTGTACTGTCTTTATAAGCAATTATAACGTTGTTAATGTTTTGCAATCCATTATATTGGTTATAAAACGCGTGGTCATCACCATCTGTGATTTTTAAAAAATCATCTAATTGTTTGACAAGACTTTTAAAGTCGGTACTATCAGAATTGGTTTTACGTAATTCTAACATCATCCAAATTAATTAGCAGTTAAGCCTAATTGTTCTCCTTTTTTAAGCATTAGATTAAAAGCAGCTTCATGTTGGTTAGGAATTTCGCCTTCCAGAATCGCTTCTTTAATTGCTTCTTTTATTATACCAATTTCTTTTGAAGGTTTAAGATTAAAGGTTTTCATGATTTCTTCACCTGAAACTGGTGGTTGAAAATTTCTGATGTGATCCTTTTCTTCTACTTCTATAATTTTTTCTCTAACAATCTTAAAATTGTTGTGATATTTTTGAAAACGTTTTGGGTTTTTTGTTGTGATATCAGCTTCGCAAAGCGTCATTAAATCATCTACATAATCTCCTGCGTCAAATACTAAACGTCTAACTGCCGAGTCTGTTACAATGTCCTGTGCTAAAACTATTGGTCTAGAACTCATAAACACCATTTTTTGGACAAATTTCATTTTGTCATTTAATGGCATTTTTAAACGCTTAAATAAATGATATACCATTTTGGAGCCTTCAAACTCATGACCATGAAAGGTCCAACCCACTTTTTTACTAAAACGTTTTGTTGGTGCTTTACCTATGTCATGTAATAATGCTGCCCAACGTAACCATACGTCGTCTGTATTTTTTGCAATGTTGTCAACCACTTCTAACGAGTGGTAAAAGTTGTCTTTGTGTGTTTGCCCTTCTACTTCGTCTATACCTTTTAAATTGGTAAGTTCTGGCAATATGTGACTTAAAAGTTTTGTTTTTTCTAAAAGTAAAAATCCTTTAGAAGGGACTGGACTTTCTAGTATTTTATTAAGTTCAACAATTATACGCTCTTTTGTAATTATGTCTAAGCGTTGATTGTTTCTTGTAATGGCATTTAGTGATTCGTCTTCTATTATAAAATCTAGTTGCGTTGCAAATCTAATAGCACGCATCATGCGTAATGGATCGTCACTATAGGTAATGTCTGGATTTAGAGGTGTTTTTATAATCTTGTTTTCTAAATCTTGTATGCCATTAAAAGGGTCTAATAAATCACCAAAATTGGATTGTGATAAGCTTAAGGCTAATGCATTTATGGTGAAATCACGACGGTTTTGGTCGTCTTGTAATGTTCCGTTTTCTACGACAGGATTACGACTATCTTCGTTGTAAGATTCTTTTCGTGCACCTACAAACTCGATTTCGATATCCTTATAGCGCAACATAGCTGTACCATAAGTTTTAAAAACTTGTACTTTAGGCTTATTGGGTAATAATTTTGCAACAGCTCTAGCTAGTTCAATTCCGCTACCAACTGCTACAATGTCAATATCTTTAGCATCACCTCTTTGTAATAAATAGTCTCTAACAAAACCACCAATAACATAGCTGTCTAAATTTAGGTTTTTAGAGGCTTCAGAAATAATTTTAAATATTGGGTTTTGTAAGGCGTCTTTGTAATTCATTGTAAATTTACTCACGAATAATTTTCACCTCTCCTTTATTAGATAATTTGATAATGGTAGAGGGTTTTGCGTTTTTATTTTCGCTTTGCAAATTTACGACATAATCCACACCTTTTAAAATAGCTTCGCTAATTTCTTCAAAGGATTTTGGTGTTGGTTGGCCTGATATATTTGCTGAGGTAGAAACTAATGGTCTACCTAAGTATTTTATTAGTTTTTCGCAAAATTTGTGTTTAACAATACGTATGGCTAAGGTGTTATCCTCTGCTATTAAGTTTTCTGCAACTCCTGCTGGTGCGTCATAAATAACAGTAGTTGGTGTGTCTGCTAAATCTAAGATATCATAAGCTATATTTGGTACATTATCAATATGCTTTTCTAGCATACTATAATTGTTAACTAAACAGATTAGTGCTTTACTGTCTTCGCGTTGTTTTAGTTTATACACTTTTTTGACAGCATTGGCATTGGTTGCATCACAGCCAATTCCCCAAACGGTATCTGTTGGGTATAATATAATGCCACCTTGTTTAAGGATAGCAACAATTTGATCAATATTTTCCATAACTTTTGTTGTTTAAAATAATTTAAACCTTTTCTTTTTTTGCGTCCAATTACTCTGAAAAATAACACCTAGATATACTTTTTTAAGCTTGTCTATATCGTGGAATTTTTTTTCGATGTCAAATTGCTTTTTATAATGGTAGACTTTAAAAAAACCTTCGATAGGTAAAATTGGTATTAGATTACACACTCTAAGATACTCACCATAAATTACTGTTTCAGATGGGATTGCAGTTTTTTCAATGTCATTAAAAAAATCTTCAAATTTTTGATTTTTACTTGCTAAAAACACCTCGTTAAAATGCTGCCACACTTTGCAAGACCAAAGGTAAGGTGATGGTCCATAATCCCATTGTTTACCTTTAGTACCCAAAATTTTTCTGGTAGCTTTTAAGGCTTGCTTAAAAAAAATAGTTTCTGTATCCATGTCTATACGTTCCATAGTTTCTAAAAACGATTTAGATTCGTGCATGATGGTATACGGTATATTGTCAGAGTATATAAAGTCCGATAGATAGAAATTTTTTATAAACTGACTGTCGGAATCTATACATAAGTAATTATTGGCAACATTTAATCTATAAAACTGTGTCTTAATAATTTGTTGGTATCTCCATCCATCTGTAACATTGGTTTTGTAAATACTGCTATCTTTAATAAGGGTGTGTTGCGTGTTTAAATTATCTTGGAAGTAATCATAATCTTCATCATTTACCGAAATATAAACAGGGATTTTATCAATGTTGTATTCATTAATAGAATTAATTAATACTTTAGCACGTTCAAAATCTGGTTTGTAAGTTTTTATTAGGATAGCAAGTTGGTGCATGAATAAAATAGACTTAAGTTTAAGCAAATTTAGCTTTTTTTAAGTGATTAAGTATTATTAATTTTTAAGGTTAACTAAATTACTAACATGAAAAATATACTTTTCTTCTATCCCGAGAATCCGTTATTAAAACAACAAGGTAATAATGCAAGAGCTTTTTGTTTGTTAGAATATTTTAAAGCACAAAACTATCAAGTAGATTTTGTGTCTTTAGAGCAACCTGATAAAGAAAATTTCACAAATACTCATTTAGACACTTTAAAGCGTAAGCATTTAATTACAAATGGCTGGCTTTTAAAAAGAAGTAAACGTAGCGGAATTAAATATTTACTATTTAGTATAAAACAAAAAATCAGTAATCTGTTTAATAATAAAGTTTCGGATTTTGACAGAATAAGGTTTGGTCAAGGCGAAGAGTTAGCCTTAATTACCAAGGATAAAACTTATGATATAATCATTATATCCTACGCCTATTATCATGGGTTTTTAAAATATTTAAATACAACACCTTCTAAAACAATAGTTGATACACATGATTTTTTAACCTCGCAGTTTCAAAATCATAAACAATTTAATTTAGGCAATTATTTTAGTCATGAAATCCAGTTATTAAATGATTTTGATACGGTTTGGGCTATTTCATCAGAAGAACATTATTTATATTCTCAATTTTTAGGAGATAAAGTTAAATTAGCACCTCACGTACTAGAAGACAATTCATCCAAGATTAATCAAGTTAAAAGTATAGATTTAATCTACGTAGCAAGCGATAATAGTCATAATGTAAAAGCAGCTCAGTGGTTTTTTAACAACGTATATCCTTTATTAAATAAGGACATTACTATTACAGTTGTTGGAAAAATTAGTCAGGTCATTCCAGATTTTAAAAATGTTAACAAACAGTCATACGTAGAGGATTTGTCAAGTTTATACCAAGCGTCAAGAGTATCTATATGTCCAATGTTAACAGGAACTGGATTAAAAATAAAAGTTGTCGAAGCTTTGTCTTATGCATTACCTGTGGTTTGTAACGAGAGAGGTTTGGATGGACTTTTAAACAAAACCAATAATGGATGCATGGTAACAAACTCTGAGACTGAGTTTGCAGCATTTATAGATCAATTATTAACAGACAAAAAAATGTATGATAAGCAAAGTGAATTAGCTGCCGAATTTTTTAAACAGTCTTTCTCTAAACAATCCGTATACAGTAAATTAAATGCAAGTTTAAAATGAGTTTAAAATCACTTAAAAATCAGTTTAAAACCTATTTGTTAACTAAAAAACTGAAAAAAAATAATATCCTGTTTAACCTAAGTGATTTTACGTTTTCCGATAAAAACGTATTAATTATTGACGAGATTATACCCGAATTTAATAAAGATTCTGGGTCTAGACGTCTAACTGAAATCATTAAACTGTTGCTTAAAAATAAAGTCTCCGTTTTTTTGATTGCAGACCTAAAACAGTATAAATATAAAAGTGATTACATTCAAAAATTTAAAGATTTAGGCGTTAATGTATACCAACCTAGTATAGATCAAAAAGGGCAACTGGTAACTAAAGATGACTTTATTAAGTTAATTACACCTAAAATAGACGTCGCATGGTTACATAGGCCAACAATATTTAGCAAGTTTCAGTCCTTGGTTAAAACTGCTAACCCAAATATAAAGTTGGTATTTGATATGGTGGATTTTCATTATGTCAGATTATTAAGAGAATATGAACTTAATAAAGATGAAGCATTAAAGGCTGAAGCCGAAAAATTTCTTAAAATAGAATTAGAAAATTGTAAAAATGCTGATGTTGTCATTGCAATTTCAACAACTGATAAAGAATTGCTTAAACAACATTTTAATACAGACGAAAAAGTAGTTTTAATTAGTAACATTCATCAACATATTGATAAGTCAGATAATTTTAATTCATTTGAAAACAGAAAAGACTTATTGTTTGTAGGTAGTTTTAGGCATGATCCCAATAGTGATGCAGTTAAGTATTTGAAAGAAGACATTATGCCTCTTGTTTGGAAGGATATTCCGGATTTAAAAGTTAACATTATTGGTAGTTATATCACTGATGAAATTGAGGCTTTAGCATCAGATAAATTTAAATTGTTAGGATTTGTAGACGATTTAAACGCAGTAATCAATACCACAAAACTGTTTGTAGCTCCTTTACGTTTTGGAGCAGGAATTAAGGGTAAAATAGGTCAGAGTTTGGAGCATAGTTTACCATTAGTAACAACAAATGTTGGAGCAGAAGGGTTTGATTTTGGAGAGCAAACTAATGTAATGATTGCTAATAATGCAGAAGCAATAGCTCAAAAAGTAATTGATTTATATACTAACAAAATACTTTGGGAAGAAGCGTCTAACAGTTGTAAAACTATATTAGAACCCTTTTCATTAAAAGTAACTGAAAACCAAGTTCTACAAATAATTTAACCTTTAGCTCGCATTGAAAACCTTAAAGAATCACCACCTTTTAGTGCAATTTTAAAAGGTACTAAGTGTTTTTTAGGTTTAAAAATACTTTTAATTCCGTATTTTAAAATTAAGACAAATCTTAAAAATTGATAGTACAACGTACTGTAGTTTTTCTTTATTACATAAAGGTAAGAGACCGTAAACTCAAGTTTTAACGCAACATTCCCAGAGCTTTTTCCCATGTAATGAATAAATGTAGATTTAGGATAATATTGTGTTATGTAACCTTGCTTTTTTAAACGTAAGCAAATATCCATTTCTTCATAAAATAAAAATATTTTAGGATCAAAACCACCACATTTTTTATATGCTTCGGTTTTAAAAAACATAAAAGCACCAGAGACTAAATCTACCGTAAAGGGTTCTGATAAGTCAGAGTTGTATAGGTTGCTGTAATATTTAACAGGTTTTTTTTGATTAAATAAATGGTATTTTAAATCTATAAATTGTCTAAAACTATATTTAAAAGGTTGCCCATTTTCATCTACTTGTTTTAGACCAATACAGCCTACTTTTGGATTAGATTGGCTGTAATTTAGTAATTGTAATAAACTGTTTTCAGTCAACTCGGCATCATTATTTACAAATGCTAAATGGTTACCACTAGCATGTTGGTAACCCAAATCATTTCCGCCTCCAAAGCCTAAATTTTCTTTGCTTTTAATTAAAGTAAAATCAGCATTTTGCAAGTGTGCTTCTAAAGACTTAACATCTTCAGGTTTTGATTGATTATCAACAACAATAATCTCAAAACTAAGGTCTTTAGTAAATTTGTAAATAGAGTCAATACAATTAATGGTATAACCAGAAGAATTAAAGTTTACAATAATTACAGAGACGTCCATGTAGTTGATTTTTGGGTAAAAATAAATAAAACCAATAGATTGACTCACTTAAGTTTTAATATTTATTAGTTTTGTTTAACTAATTATTTATAATGAAAAATATTGTTGTTGGCTTTTTGATGTCTTACGACTACGAGAAATTAAAACTGTCTATTCCTCCAGTTTATGAAAAAGCAGATAAAATTTATTTAGCTTTAGACCATAAACAACGTACATGGAAAGGCGAACCTTTTGAGGTGGATTCTAGTTTTTTTAATTGGCTTACTAATTTTGATAAAGATCAAAAAATTGAAATTTATAAGGACAATTTTTATATACCTGAGCTAAATGCTATCCAAAACGATACCAGAGAACGTCACATGTTGTCATTAAAAATGGGTATTGGTAATTGGTTAGTACAAGTGGATGCTGACGAGATTTTTATTGACTTCACTCAGTTTGTTAAAACCTTGCGTCAACATGATCATTTTTTAGATAACCCTAAGAAAAATCCAGTTCAAATAGCAGGTTTTTTAATTAATATTTATAAGTATTTAGAAGACGGAATGCTTTACGTGGATGAGCCGACAAAAGTAATGTTGGCGACTAATTACCCAAATTATAAATACGCCAGAAATAGTAAAGAGCGTGTAATATATACCAATAATGTATTGCTACATGAGTGTTTGTCTAGAGACGAGGCGTCTCTAAAATTTAAACTAGATAATTGGGGACACTCCCATGAGCTTAACGATCAGTTTTTTCCAAAATGGCAAAAAGCAGATAAAAACAATTACAAAGAATTAAAAAACCTGTTTTATTTAGATCCAGAAATCTGGAAAAGCTTAGGGTATTTTCCAACACATGATTTAAATGAAATTAAAAATTTAGTGGAAAAAGATGAAACTTTAGCTCCTTCTAAAGCCTTTTTACGCAAAAAAAACTTTGGACAATGGTTTAAGTTTTTAAAAGTTTTTAATAAAAGTAAAATCGAATTCGAATCTTATTTTTAATATGAATAATTTAAAAACAACCTTGTTAATAGCTACTTACAATTGGCCTGAAGCGTTAGATCTGGTTTTGCAAAGCGTACTAAACCAAAGTCAGTTACCTGATGAAGTTATTATTGCAGATGATGGGTCAACTAATGAGACTAAAGTTTTAATTGATAGCTTTAAGACAAAATTTAAAATCCCTTTGATTCATATTTGGCAAAAAGACGAAGGATTTAAAAAAGCACATATTTTAAATAAAGCAATAGCAAAAGCGTCAGGAGAATATATAATACAGGTCGATGGAGATTGTATCATGCATTCGCATTTTATTAAAGATCATTTACAGTTTGTTCAAAAAAACACCTATTTATTTGGATCTAGAGTTAATATCCAAAAGGATTATTTAGACACTTTGTTTAAGACTAAACAAATCACTTTTTCAGCTTTTTCTAAAGGAATAAAAAAACGTACTCGCGCTTTACACATACCAATGTTAAGTAAATTGTATAAACCAAATGCTGAGTTTTCAAGCAAATTTAGAGGTTGTAATACGTCTTATTTTAAAAAAGATTTTATTGCTGTTAATGGTTATAATGAAGATATAACTGGTTGGGGAAGAGAGGACTCTGAGTTAGTGTTAAGAATGCATAATAATGGTTTGCAAGCTAGACGTTTACGTTATAGAGGTATTGTGTTTCATATTTATCACAACGAAAAATCTAGAGATAGATTTGAAATTAATGATACTATCGAACAAAAAACTATTAACCAAAATATTAAATGGGCTAAAAATGGAGTAGATAAGTATTTAACTTAATCTATTTTACGATACATGGTCCATAATTGGATATAACGTTTAAACACTGAAAACGCATGGACATAACAAATAATAAACCCTTCTTTGCCATCTAAAAATCCAAACCTTAAAAAGTATTGGTGCATAAATCTGTACCAAGGTCTAAATAAAAAATGATACAAATTTGGGCGTACATTTTTTTTAAATAAAGCTTCAGCTTGTAATTTACTGTACTGCGTTAATTTTTGATTATAATTATCAAAATCTTTATACGTTTGGTGCTTAACGTGGTGTTTTAATTTACCAATGGTAGCAGTAGTTTGTATAGCTTCATGGACTAATTTACCATTATACTTACAATAATTTTTGTTAAATAAACGCACTGCAATATCTGTTTGAAAGCCACTATATTTAATACGTTTACCCATAAAATGGTAATCACGCTTTACGCGGAAAGCTTTAGCTGTTGGATTAGACCTTACAGTAGCGATAAGTTCTGTAGCTAAGGCTTCAGGCACTTCTTCATCCAAATCAAAAAAAGTTACCCAATCATGTTTTGCTAAGCTAATTGCATAATTTTTTTGTGAGGAAAAATCATCAAAAACACGCTTGACAAATGTGACTTTTGGATGTTGCGCTAATGCTTCGGTATGGTCAGTACTAAAGGAGTCTACGATAATAATTTCATCTGCAAAAGACATACTATTAATATAGCGTTCTATATTATGTGCTTCGTTAAATGTTATAGCTAGAGCAGTTATCATGCAAGAGAAAATCAGATTTTTGCCAAATATAACCATTAGGCTTTATATATTTGTGTGCAGAGTATTCAAATTAAAACAACGTGCCAAAATTACCCATTTTAATGTATCATAGTGTAACCTCTAAATCTCATGAGAGTAAAGGGTTGACTATTGACGTCAAAATTTTAGAAACACAATTATTGTATCTTAAAGCAAACGGTTATACGACGTTGCATTTTAAAGATTTACAACAATTTAATTCTGCTAAGGATTTTCCAGAAAAAGCAGTAATAATCACTTTTGATGATGTATATGTTAACCAGTTGGAGTTAGCCTATCCATTATTTGTAAAGCATAATTTAAAGGCTTGTTTTTATATACCTTTTAAATATGTAAATGGTGTTAATACTTGGGATGAAGGAGAAGAGCCTATCATGTCTGTGGAACAATTACAGAGATTAGATAATACTGTAATAGAGTTAGGTTTACATAGTTTTGCACATCAACGTTATGACCAATTATCAATTAAAGCGATCCAAGCAGATTTTGATTTATGTAAAGCGTTTATAGTAAAAAATAACTTAGATATTAATAATACCTTAGCCTATCCTTACGGGAAGTATCCTAAAACAGGAGAGGAGCAGCTTGCTTTTTTTAAATGTTTAAAGGATAATAATATTGCTTACGGTTTACGAATAGGAAATAGAGTCAATAAATTTCCTTTTAAAAATCATTACGAAATTCAGCGTCTGGATATTAAAGGTGATGATAGTATAAAAGTCTTTCAGCGAAAGCTTAAAAAAGGAAAAAGTTGGTTTTAGCAATTACAGTTACATTATATTTTACCTAATCCCTTTTTGAAGTAACATTAACTTGACATACCTAGAAAACACACCATAGGCATTAACACTAGCAACGGTTAATCCAGGAATACCATCCATAAATCCACGACGTAATATATAACTACTAAAAAAACGATAAAAGGGTTTAAATGCTAAATGAAAATAAGTAGCTTTTTTACCTTTTTTTAGCATTTGCTCTGCCTGAAACCATGCATAGCTATCTTTTTTACTGATATAGTGTAGTAATCCTTTATAGGTAAAATGAAGCACAGGGTTTTTTAATTGACCAATGGTACCATCAATAATCAATTTTTCGTGTACCAAACCTTCAAATTTGCAATTGTTACGTTTTACTAATCGTGTTACATTATCACTATGATGGTATAAAAAACGATTCATGTAATAATGCGGAAAGTTTAACTTGTAGCCAGCATGTTTGTTACTTTTAATGGCTTCAAATATTTCCTGTTGTAAGGCATAAGGTATACGCTCGTCAGCATCTACAAACAAAATCCATTCGCCTTTTGCAAATTGTAAGGCATGATTTTTTTGGTTAGAAAAATTGTCAAATGCACGCAAATAGACTTCGCAACCCATTTGTTTTGCTATTTGTACAGTATTATCAGTACTATTGGAGTCCACGACAATAACTTGAGAAGCAAAGTCCACAGATTGGATCGCTTGCGCAATGTAAGCTTCCTCGTTATAAGTTGGTATAATTACTGTAATAGCATCCATATAAAAACCAAAATTACTAAAATAATTTTATCTTTGTAGCTATAATGAAAATAGATACTTCAATAATAATTAGCACCTATAATTCTCCGGAATGGTTAGCAAAAGTACTGTATGGTTATAATAACCAAACGTACCGTAATTTTGAAATCGTAATCGCAGATGATGGTTCTAAACAAGAGACCATAGATTTAATTAAATCCATACAGGAAGAAGTCTTTTATCCTATTATCCACGTGTGGCATGAGGATAATGGATTCCAGAAATCTGAGATTTTAAATAAATCCATTACACAATGCACATCAGATTATATTATAATGTCTGATGGAGATTGTATACCACGTCAAGACTTTGTAGAAGTCCATGTAAAAGAGCGTGAGATAGGTTACTTTTTATCTGGTGGTTACTTTATGTTACCAATGGATATCTCTAAAGCTATTACTAAAGAAGATATTTATAAAGCCAATTGTTTTAATTTAAAATGGCTTAAAAAAAATGGCTTAAAAGCGTCTTTTAAAAATAATAAATTGACAGCTAAAGGGTTAAAATCTAAAATTTTAAATGCTTTAACACCTACTAATGCTAGTTGGAATGGACATAATGCTTCTGGTTGGAAAAAAGATATTGTTGCAGTTAATGGTTTAGATGAGCGTATGCAGTATGGTGGTCAAGATCGTGAGCTTGGTGAGCGTTTAATGAATTTAGGTATTAAAAGTAAGCAAATTAGGTATTCAGCTATTTGTGTGCATTTAGACCATAAGCGAGGTTATAAAAATGAAGCATCTATAGCTAAAAACAGAGCGATTAGAGACGTCACTAAAAATGAAAAGAAAGCTTGGACAGATTATGGAATTGTAAAAAAGGCTTAGTTTTTAAAAGCTTTTAAATGAAAATCTAAAAACGGAGTTAGTCTTTTTAAAATCATTTCTGGAGTTAACATTTGGTATAACTCGTGCGGGTTTTCTTCAATTTTACGTCTTTGTTCAACACTAAATTCGTCAAATAAATTAGGCTTTTCTTCTAATAAATGTATTGATGTGTGCTTTTTGCCATCTTCAAAACTAGCCCAATGTTCTTTTAAAACGTAAGGCGAAAATATTGTAAAGGTTGGTTTGTTTAAAGCTTTTGATATATGTACAATGCCACCTTCATTGCCAACAAGTAGCTCGCATTTGTTCATTAAAGTTATAAAACCTCTTATACTATCTTCGTAAATATCAATGATAATATTAGACTTATTTTGGCATTGGTTGTAAATACTTAACGCATCTGCTTTTTGGTGTGGTGCGTAATTAAATAATACATTAACATTATAGGTTGCAGTAATATGATCTATTAAAGCAACAATATATTGATATGGCATCGATTTTTGAGGCGTACTTCCTAACACACCTAGCATAATTGCTGGTTTATTGTATTTGTTTAGCTTGTTGTATTGTTGTTCGTTTTGGGTTAATACAATATGTGGCTCGTAATCTATTTGGTTTTGCGCTAACGGAAAAAAGGTATTAAACATGTTTATTCTATCCTCAATAGCTTTACCACTAATGTGTTTTTTTTCTTCTAATAAAGGGACCGTATGCGTATAAAATTTAAACCATGGATTTTTACCTCTTTTTTGAAATCCTATGCGCATTTTAGCACCAGAAAAATAACAAATAATCCTACTTTGTAACTTGGAGTAAGGATCAAAAATAATATCGTATTTATTATCTTTTACTCGTTTAATCAAGCGTCGCATAAACTTAAATTGCTTCAATTCTTTTTCGTTTACTGCTATAATGTTATCAATGTTAGGATTGTTTTCAATAACACCAGTTGTAAAATCATACACTAAATAATCAATTTGACTATCAGGAAAAACAGTTTTCATGTTTTGAGCAATTACTGATGCTATTAGCACATCACCAATACGTTTATTTTGTATGACAAGAATTTTTTTCATTTAAAAGTTGCGTATTTTTTACGCTGTAGCGCAAAATATAATTTTATCGGCTTTTATTAAAATTTAGTTTAATATATCTTTGAACAATCTTAAAATAGATAACTATCATACACTGTCATCCAAAATATAAATACTTAGAGTCCCAATTAATTGCGCTTATCCAAGAATTTGAAACCTCAGGAGAAGCAGTCACTATTGGACAACGTAACGTTATAAAGTCTTTTGAAGTTGAAGGTTTAAAACTAAACGTTAAGTCCTTTAAAATACCAAATGGCTTTAATAGTTTTGTGTATAAATATATACGACCAACTAAGGCAAAACGGTCTTTTCAGTATGCTACTAGATTAATTGATTGTGGTATTTCTACACCTTTTCCCATAGCATATATAGAAAACACCACAGTTTTTGGGTTAAAATCAAGTTATTATATTAGTAAGCATATTGATTATGATTTTGAATTTAGAGCGTTAATACATAACCCTCAATTTCCGGAACGTGATAAAATATTGCAGGAATTTGCAGCATTTACCTTTAAACTGCATGAGAATAATATTGATTTTTTAGACCATTCACCAGGTAATACTTTAATAACTAAAGATGATAATGGTTATAATTTCTATTTAATTGATTTAAACAGGATGCGTTTTAAACCAATGAGTTTTGATAATCGTATGCATAATTTTAGACGTTTATGGTTGTCTAAAACTATGATTAAGATTTTGGCTGAAGCTTATGCCAAATTGTATAACAAGTCGTATCAAGATACCTATGATTTAATGCTTAAGCATAGTCGAGCATTTCAACTAAAAATTAATAGTAAAAAATTAAGACGTAGCGGAAGGAAAATGCAGTTTAAGAAATAAATTTTAAATACAAAAAAGCCTCTAAATTTTAAATTTAGAGGCTTTTTACATTTTATAAACGGTTGCTTTTAATTTTTAAACAGCAACATCATACTCTCTTAAAGCATCATTTAAAGATGTTTTTTTATTTGTACTTTCTTTACGTTTACCAATAATTAAAGCACAAGGGACTTGATACTCTCCAGCTGCGAATTTTTTAGTATAACTTCCCGGAATTACTACAGATCTTGCAGGCACACGACCTTTCATCTCTACAGGAGTATCTCCAGTAACATCTATAATTTTAGTACTCATGGTTAACACCACGTTAGCACCTAAAACAGCTTCTTTTTCTACATGTACACCTTCAACAACTATACATCTTGATCCTATAAAAGCACCATCTTCTATAATAACAGGAGACGCTTGTAAAGGTTCTAATACACCACCAATACCAACACCACCAGATAAGTGTACATTTTTACCAATTTGTGCACAACTACCAACAGTAGCCCAAGTATCAACCATAGTACCTTCGTCCACATAGGCACCAATATTAACGTAACTAGGCATTAAAATTGTACCTGCAGATATGTAAGCACCATGACGTGCAACAGCATTTGGTACTACTCTAATTCCTTTTTCTTTATACCCTCTTTTTAGTGGAATTTTATCATGATATTCAAAAATACCAGCTTCTAAAGTTTCCATTTTTTGAATAGGGAAATATAAAACAACCGCTTTTTTAACCCATTCGTTAACCTGCCAGCCATCAGTTGTAGGTTCTGCTACTCTAAGTTTTCCTAAATCTAAAAGGTTAACCACTTCTCTAATAGCATCAATAGTTTTTGCGTCAGTTAATAAGTCTCGGTTGTCCCAAGCAGTTTCAATAGTTTTTTGTAATTCTGTCATGTCAATTTTAATTTAAGACAAATATAATTCGTAAAAATTAAAATATGGCACAATATTTAAGGTGTTAAGAGTATAAAACTATAAATTTGCACAAAATTTATTATGGCTCGCATTTTAGCAATTGATTACGGAAAGATTAGAACAGGATTAGCAGTGACTGATGATATGCAGATTATTGCTTCTGGATTAACCACAGTTAATACTAAAGAGCTTATTACATTTTTAAAAGACTATCTAAGTAAGGAGCAAGTCGAATTATTTTTAGTTGGAGAACCAAAGCAAATGGATAATACACCAAGTGAAAGCGAAGCTCTAATTATTCCGTTTTTGGTTAAATTAGAAAACACATTTCCTAACGTGCCAATTAAGCGTGTGGACGAACGTTTTACCTCTAAAATGGCGACGCAAACCTTAATAGATAGCGGATTAAAGAAAAAACAAAGACAAAATAAAGCGCTTTTAGATGAGGTTAGTGCAACCATAATCTTACAAAGCTACCTTTATAATCAATAAAAAATTAGTATGATATTACCAATTGTTGCCTATGGCGATCCCGTTTTAAAGAAAAAAGCGACAGACATTACAAAGGATTATCCAAAATTAAAAGAGCTAATTGCAAACATGTACGAAACCATGTATGGGTCGTTTGGTGTAGGTTTAGCAGCTCCTCAAATTGGATTGTCAATCCGTATGTTTATTGTAGATGCGACTCCATTTGCAGATGATGAAGAAGTAATGAGTAAAGCGGAAAGTGACTTTTTAAAAAGCTTTAAACACACATTTATTAATCCTGTAATTTTAGACGAATCTGGAGATGAATGGGCTTTTAATGAAGGTTGTTTAAGTATTCCAGATGTTAGAGAAGACGTATTTAGAAAGCCTAACATTAAAGTAGAATATTTTGATGAAGACTTTAATAAACAAACTATGGCATTAGATGGTTTGGCTGCTAGAGTATTTCAGCATGAGTATGATCATATCGAAGGGATTTTGTTTACAGACCATTTATCTGCTTTAAAAAAGCGTTTGATAAAAGGAAAATTAACTAATATCTCTAAAGGAAAAATTAATGTAGATTATCGCATGAAATTTCCATTAATGAAAAAGAAACGTTAAACGTTTGGAAAACCCAAACTAACATAAGATATTTGCCATCCAATTTTTGAACACTATGCAGCGTCATAGTGAAAGATAAAAGGATAATTAAAAAGAATAAACTATATGGCTTTAGATAAAGTATTAGCAATTGCAGGTAAACCTGGATTATATAAATTAGTAACTCAAACAAGAGGTGGTTTTATTGCCGAATCTTTAATTGATAACAGACGTATGTCTGTTGGAATACAACAAAACGTTAGTATTTTAAGTGAGATTGCAATTTATACTTTAACAGAAGAAGTACCATTAAAAGACGTCTTAAGTAAAATTAAAGACAAAGAAAATGGTGCACAAACTAGCATTAGTCATAAAGACTCAAAAGATAAATTAGAAGAATACTTTTTTGAAGTATTACCAGACTATGATGAGGATAGAGTGTACCCAAGTGATATCAAAAAGGTAATACAATGGTATAATATGTTACAAAAAAATGACATGTTAGACTTTGGAACTGCTAAGACTGAAGCAGCTAACGAAGAAGAATAAATTGATTTAATTTATAGATATTAAAAATCCAGCTTTTGCTGGATTTTTTTGTTATCATTTTTTAAGATGAAACAAATCAACGTACTTTTACAAAAACCTTTTTTTATATGAATTCTAGAGCAGACCAATTAAAAGCATTTGACCGTTTATTGACTATTATGGACGAACTACGAGAGCAATGTCCTTGGGATAAAAAGCAAACCATGGAAACCTTACGTCATTTAACCATTGAAGAAACGTACGAGTTAGGTGATGCTATTTTAGATAATGATTTAGAAGAAGTTAAAAAGGAAATTGGAGATCTTATGTTGCACATGGTTTTTTATGCCAAAATTGGAAGTGAGAAAAAGGCATTTGATATTGCAGATGTATGTAATGGTATCTGTGAAAAACTAATCCATAGGCATCCACATATTTATGGAGATGTGACTGTAAAAGATGAAGCAGAAGTCAAGCGTAATTGGGAAAATTTAAAATTAAAAGAAGGCAGAACCAGTGTTTTAGAAGGTGTGCCCAAAAGTTTACCTGCATTAGTTAAAGCTAGTAGGATCCAAGAAAAAGTAGCAGGAGTAGGTTTTGATTGGGAAAAACCAGAGCAAGTATGGGAAAAAGTAGAGGAGGAGTTAAATGAATTTAAAGCTGAGGTTGATAAAGGTGATACTGACGCTATGGAAGACGAATTTGGAGATGTTTTGTTCTCTATGGTAAATTACGCTAGATTTTTAAAAATCAATCCAGAAAACGCTTTAGAGCGTACTAATAAAAAATTTTCTAAGCGCTTTCAGTATTTAGAGTCAAAAGCAAAAGCGTTAAATAAAGATTTAAAAGACATGACTTTGGGTGAAATGGATGTTTTTTGGGAGGAAGCCAAAAAACAGTAATTAGAAAATCTGTGATTTTCACATACTCAGTTTTTTTGATAGATAGCTATGAGACATTAAGCTTAGTTTTGTAGCTAAAAACTTAAAACATAAATAGAAATTCCTGCTTTTGCAGGATTTTTTATTTATTAATTATTTAAAATGTAAATAGCTCTCAAAGCGTATTATTGTTTAATTGTGCGCTAAACGCTTTGCAATATATTAAAGTAGTTTTGTAGTTTTTTTTTATTTTTTTTCGATTTAAAAAGTCCAAAACTATAAATGTGTCGTATATACTTATAAATGACATAATCTTTTCAAGATAATATAGTTGATTAATAGCATACATCACTTTGATGTCATTAAATAAAATTATTTCTTACAAGCGAAGAGAAGTAATTGGTTAGTTTAGTTAGGAGCCAAAATCCTACTTCTTTTTAGGAGTAGGATTTGGTTTTTTATAAGGTTTTATCTCTAAAATAAAATTGTATATAACAAAAAAAGCACTCATTAAGAGTGCTTTTTTTTATGTAAAAACTGAAATAATTTATTTGATTGATACAATTACTAAATCAAAAATAAGATTTGCATTTGGTGGTACTGGACCACGACCTGAAGCACCATAACCTAAATAACCAGGTACAAATATTCTAGCTTTGTCACCAACATTCATATTTAGCATAGCTTCTCTAAAACCTGGAACTAAAGTTGCAGACTCGTTATATGGCATTGCAAAAGGTTGATATGCACCTTGTTTTGCAGCATCTTCATTAAATTGGTCATATCTTTTAGCATCAGATTCCATTGTAGAAAAGAAGAAACGTCCATCTTCAAATAATCCAGTACAATCAATTAATACTTGATCTGACGGTTTTGGTGTAACTCCGTTTGGATTTGCTTCAAGAATCATTACTAATCCAGTAGGAAATTCTTTTACTTCACCTGGTATATCAGCATTAGCTTTTTTAAAGTTGTTAGCAGCTTCTTTAGCTTTTTCTTTCAAAATTTCTTGAGCTTTTACTTCTAAATCTTTTAATTTTTGTGGTAAAAGTGGCTCTTGTTCTGTAAAAACTTTAGCAGCATCAAATGCATTAGCATCTTTACCTTTACGGATGATATTTAATTGTTGGATAACAACATCTTCAACTGGTTTGTTGCTTCCAGGTGTAACTTTAACGTTAGAGATTGTGTCTTGTACTTCAATACCTTTAACTAATTCTCCAAATACAGAGTGACAACTTACCCTTGGTGCACCACAGTTTTTTAAACTTCCGTCTGCGTAAAAAGCATCTAGGTTTTGCTTAGGTATTTCGGTAATAAAAAATTGACTTCCATTTGTGTCTAATCCACCAGAATTAGCCATAGATAAAATCCCTGCTTTGTCATGACTTAAGTCTGTATCAAATTCGCTAAAAAATTTATATCCAGCACTTCCAGTTCCTGTTCCGGTTGGGTCACCACCTTGAATCATAAATTTATCCATTACTCGGTGAAAAGTAACACCATTGTAAAAAGGTTTTCCTTTTAAAGAGTCATCTAGTTTTGGGTGAGTACCTTCTGCTAAACCAACAAAGTTAGCAACCATTACAGGCACTTTGTCGTAAAATAACTTGGCAACCATTGTACCTTTATTTGTAACAAATTCGGCATATAATCCGTCTTCCAAATCTGGATATTTATCTTGGCAAGATGTGTTAGCCATACTAACCAAAAGAGCAATCAATAATAGTTTCATTGTTTTAATTAATTTGTTCATTTTAATATTGGGTTTGTTTCTATTCTTTTTTAGTAATTGTGTTAACTGTAACTTTGCAGATTAGTGGTGTATTTGTTCCTATTCTGTTTTCGTCTCCATAATAGCCATAAGCTTTATGTGATGGAAACAAAAAGGTCACCGTTTCTCCTGCTTGCATCAGTTTTAGACCTTCACGTAAACCTGTAAAAAGTTCTTGTTGGTCCATTGCGTAATTTTGTGTTTTTAATTCTTCTTCAGTATAAATGGTTTTTCCATCTAAAGCTTTTACGTCATAATTAAAGTTTACAATGTCTGCAAAATCAGGTTTTACAATGCTATCTGTTTCAATTTTAGTATTGTAATAGTACCAAAATCCATTGCCTGATGTTTTATAATCATTTTGTGGTTGACTTGCTATTACTGTTTCAATTGCTTTAATTTCTTTTTTGTTTAACGCTTTGTTTCTAGCAACAGATTGGTCGATAAAAGATCCCGAACTAACCGATTTTGGTTTTCTAGCTTCAGGTGTTTTACAACTTAAAACAGTAATTAATATTAGTAATAGTATGGCTAAATTACGCTTCATGTAGTGCTGTGTTGTATTGTGGTAATATACTAATAAATTTTTCTGTGGTTTCCTCTAAGTTTACATCACTTTTTCCTCCTGCAGCATTGGTGTGTCCACCACCTTGAAAGTAAGCTCTAGACATTTCGTTAACAGAGAAATCACCTTTAGATCTTAATGAAATTTTAATGATACCTTGTTGTAAATCTTCGATAAATATAGCAGCAAGTACCACATTATTTAACGATAAAGCATAGTTTACAAAACCTTCTGTATCTCCTTTTTTGTAATCAAATTGTTGTAATTCTTTTTGAGATAGCGTTATGTAGGCAGCTCTAGATTCTGGTATAACTTTTAAATTACTTAATGCACAACCTAATAATTGCAAGCGGTTATAGCTGTTAGTGTCGTATACTTGATTATGTATCATGGTATTATCGGCACCTTTATCAATAAGATTAGCTATTATTCTATGCGTTGCACTAGTAGTGGATCTAAATCTAAACGATCCTGTATCTGTCATAATACCTACATAAATTGCTGTAGCTATATTAATGTCAATAATGTGTGTGTCCTCTAGCATGTCAATAAAATTATACACCATCTCGCAGGTCGAGCTCATGCTAACATCACTGTACATATATTTAGCAAAATCATCTGGTTGTTGATGATGGTCTATCATTATTTTTAATGCTTTGCTGTCTGTTAACACGTGTTCCATGTCACCAGTTCTGTGAAACGCGTTAAAGTCTAATGCAAAAATAATATCTGCTTCATTTAGTATTTGTTCGCTTTCTTCTTTTTGGCTTTCATATTTTAAAATCAAATCCTGTCCAGGAATCCATTTTAAAAAATCAGGATAATCGTTTGGTACAATAACCGTTGCTAAGTGGTTGGTTTTTGTTAAATAATGAAATAAGGCTAGGCTAGAACCAATAGCATCTCCATCAGGATTTTTATGGCTTGCAATTACAATTTTTTTAGGTGTTTCTAATAACTGTTTAATTGCTGTAATGTCTTGTTTTGTCATAGCCCACGAAGATACAATTTTTTAATATTCGAATATATTGTTTTTCTTAATAAATGGCGTACTTTTGCACAAAATTAACAAGCACTTTTAACTATAAAAGGATTGTTGTTTTAAATAAATTAGATAACATTAAAATAAAAAAATGGCAACTAACAGAACATTTACAATGCTTAAGCCTGACTCTGTTGAAAAAGGGTACATTGGCGCAATCTTAGAAAAAATTAACGCTTCAGGTTTTAGAATCGTTGCAATGAAATTAACCCACATGACTAAGCAAGATGCTGAGGCATTTTATGCTGTACATAGTGAAAGACCTTTTTATGGTGAGTTAGTTGAGTACATGACACGTGGACCAATTGTAGCTGCTATTTTAGAAAAAGATAACGCTGTTGAAGATTTTAGAACTTTAATTGGTGCAACTAATCCTGCTGATGCAGCAGAAGGAACTATCCGTAAATTATATGCAGCGTCTATTGGCGAGAATGCAGTACATGGTAGTGATAGTGATGAAAACGCAGCTATTGAAGGTGCTTTCCACTTTGCTGGACGTGAAATGTTTTAAGTTTTAAAACTATATAAATTAGAAAAATCCAGCTTTTAGCTGGATTTTTTTTATGCTAAAATTAAAGTCTATCAAGTGTTTAAGACTTTTAAGCAAAAAAAAGCCTCTCTAAATAAATAGAGAGGCTTTAATCTTAAAGATATATGGTAGTTGTTAAATTACTTTAACGTTAACTGCGTTTAATCCTTTTTTACCTTCTTGTAAGTCGAATTCAACTTCGTCACCTTCGCGAACTTCGTCGATTAATCCTGAAATGTGTACAAAATGGTCTTTGTTTACACCTTCTTCTGTTATGAATCCAAAACCTTTAGCGTCATTGAAGAATTTTACTGTGCCTTTACTCATTGTAATAAAATTTAATATTAATTATTTTAATTATTGCAAAGATGATACCATTAATTTTAATAAAGCACTTTTATTTTATTTATTTTCAATTATTTAGAAAATTTAACTAAAAAAGCCTTTCCGTATGGAAAGGCTTTTTTTGTAAAGATTTAAATAGAAAATATATAATTATACTACTTTTACATTTACTGCGTTCATACCTTTTCTTCCTTCTTGTAAGTCGAATTCTACAACATCACCTTCACGAACTTCGTCGATAAGTCCAGAGATGTGTACGAAATGGTCTTTGTCTGATCCTTCTTCAGTAATAAAACCGAATCCTTTAGAATCATTGAAAAATTTTACTGTGCCTTGAGCCATTGTAATAAAAAAATTTGTTAATAATGTCTCAAAGATATAATATTTAATAATATCTAAAAGTTTATTTTAATTTATTTTGAAAAATTTATTTTGGTAGTATAAATTTTAATTATCTCAATATCAGTTTTTTAATTATTTCTTTACCAAGTTCCTCGTTTAATAAGGTGATAATTTTTTGGTTACCATAACTAAGCTCTTCTCTTAATGCGCTTGAGCTAAGTTGTACATATAGTATGTCTTTTTTAAGCTCGATTGCTGTAGTGTAATTGTTAATTCCGTTACCCATTAATTTTGCCCAAGCGTCTTTAACATTAACTTTATCCAATCCTTTTTCTAGATTGTTTTCTGTAACAAAGTTTTTTAATGCGTCTGATATGTTTAGTAAGTCGTTATTTCGTTTTGCCATTAGTCTATTGTTATAGGTGTGTAGCGTTTATATAAATATAAATCTTTGTTTTGATTCATTATTTGTAATTTGTCTTTGCTTGCATGTAAAACGGTTTCTTTCCAAGTAGCAAAAGGTGTTTTGTAATAAAGATTTAGACTGTCGTTTTCTATTTTAAAAACAAAATGTTCTACATCTTTAGAGGTTTGGTAAGTCCCATTAAAGTTTGGTTTTAGTTTTTTTCTAAATCCAACAGTGTCTTTGTCTATATTTATATAATCTATAGTTTCGTTTACATTATACACTTTTTTAGTACCATTACTTAAGGTTACTTCATTTATTTCCCAATATCCAGAAAGATGTTGTTTTAAATCTTTAGGATTTTTTGAGCATCCAAAAAATACTATTAATAATAGGTAATACGCCTTTTTCATGTTATAGTTTAAATATTTCATACGATTGATGTACTTGTTTAACTGCATTTTCTGTGCGTTCGGCATGAGTATCACTAATAAAAATTTGTCCAAAATTTTCATCATTAACTAATTTAATAATTTGTGCAACACGTGTTTCGTCTAATTTATCAAAGATATCGTCTAGTAATAAAATTGGATTATCACCACTAATGGCTTTTATACTGTCAAACTGAGCTAGTTTAAGCGCAATTAAAAATGATTTTTGTTGACCTTGACTTCCAAATTTTTTAATTGGATAATCACCAATATTAAATTCTAAATCATCCTTATGCACTCCAACACTAGTATATTGTAACGCCTTGTCCTTATTAATTGTTTTTTTTAATAGTTGCTCCAAACTATCCTCAAACAAGTCACTTTTATAATTTAAACTAACTTCTTCATTATTATTGCTAATGGCTTTATATCTAGCTTTAAATAAGGGAATAAACGATTCTAAAAATTGTTTTCTCTTTTCAAAAATGTGTGTGCCATATTGTTGTAGTTGTTGGTTGTAAACATCTACAGTGTCATTGTTATAAGTGTGATTAGCAGCAAAATATTTTAGTAATGAGTTGCGTTGAGACAGTATCTTGTTGTAATTAATTAAATTATTTAAGTAGCTTTTATCGCTTTGACTAATTACACTATCAATAAATTTTCGTCTGGTATCACTTCCTTCAATAATTAAATCTCTATCTGCAGGACTTATTATTACTAAAGGTAAAAAACCAATGTGATCACTAAACTTGTCGTAAGCTTTACTGTTTCTTTTAATAATTTTTTTTTGTCCTTTTTTTAGACTTACTACAATGTTTTCTGTTTTTTCATCTTTGTCATATTCACCATTAATTACAAAAAACTCTTCGTCATATTTAATATTCTGTGATGCTACAGGATTAAAGTAGCTTTTACCAAAGGATAAATGGTAGATTGCATCCAATACATTGGTTTTTCCAACACCATTATTACCAACAAGACAGTTAATAGTGTGGTTAAACTCGAATGATTTTGAGTCGAAATTTTTATAGTTTAAAAGCGCTAAAGATTTTAAAATCATGTAGTTATTGCTAAAAGATAGGGTTTTAATTAAGGTAGTCTAATAAGGATGTGCAAATTATTGAAAATTATCAAATAATAACCTTTTATTTCTGAAGAAAAATTATATTTTTGTGCGCATTAATAAAACTAATATGGCGACTTACAAGAAAAGAGGATACAAACCAAATACTAAAGTAGAAAAGGAAATAGAAGTTGAAGAAAGCTCAACAACTGCTGAAGTTTTTAATACATTAGACGAATCTGCAAACAAAGCAGAAGAGTTTGTAGAGAAAAATCAGAAAAACATTTTTATAATTATTGGTGTTGTAGCTGCATTAGCTTTAGGTTATTTAGTATACCAACAATTTATTGTTAAGCCTAAGCAAGGTGAAGCAATGAATGAAATGTACCAAGCACAAAAATTCTTTAATGAAGCAGTTACATCTAGTGTAGCACAAGATTCATTGTATAATTTAGCTTTAAAAGGAGGAGAAGGTAAATTGGGTATGATTGACATTGCAGACCAATATAGTGGTACTGCAGCAGGAAACTTAGCTAACTATTATGCAGGAATGGCTTATTTAAATATTAAAAACTATGAACAAGCAATTGTTTATTTAGATAAGTTTGAAAGTGAAGACGAAGCACTAGCACCTATGGCAAAAGGCGCAATTGGAGATGCTTTTGTACAATTAACAGACAAAGAAAACGCATTAGATTATTACACACAAGCTGCTAACTTACGTCAAAACCAATTTACAGCTCCAACATACCTATACAAGGCTGGAATTACTGCTTTAGACTTAGGTAAAGCATCTAAAGCATTAGACTTTTTTAATAAAATTAAAGACAACTATCCAAACTCACCAGAAGCTACTCAAGCAGAAGTGTTTATTGGAAAAGCGCAAGCAATGTCTAACTAAATAAGCTTATGGCAACAACAAATTTATCTGCATACGATAAAGCATCAATCCCAAACGGAAAGCAATTTCGGTTTGGGATTGTTGTTTCAGAATGGAATGACAACATTACTCAAGGGTTGTTAGAAGGTGCTAAAAGCACACTTTTAGAACATAATGTGCAACCAGATAATATTTTGGTTTGGGATGTACCAGGAAGTTACGAGTTAATTTATGGTTCAAAAAAAATGATAGCACAAAACGTTGATGCTGTAATTGCAATAGGAAGTGTAATCCAAGGTGAAACTAAACATTTTGACTTTGTTTGTGATGCGGTAGCCCAAGGAATTAAAGACCTTAATGTTGCAACAGATACACCTGTAATTTTTTGTGTATTGACGGATAATACAATGCAACAAGCTATTGATCGTTCTGGCGGTAAACATGGTAATAAAGGTGTTGAGGCAGCAGTTGCAGCTTTAAAAATGGCGACTCTACGTAAAAACGCCTAAATTCTGTTAACATTTTTTAGCATTCTTAAACAGTCTTTCTGTAGTATTTTCAGTATTTTTGGATATTAATCACATTAAAACTGTAAAGGCTTGTTTAGTCAAAAGAAAAATAAAAAATTTAACTACCAATCCCGTTTTTCTAAAGAAGAAAACTCAGCTGTAAAGCTAAAAGAGAGTTTAAATACTAGCTGGAATGGTTCAAGAAAATCTAAGACTAATTCTAAAAAAAGTAATACATTATTTTTTCTAGTTGGAGTATTGCTTTTTTTGGCTGCTTTAATGTACTATTTAGAAACTAAAATAAAGTAAATCTTTTACTATGGGATTTCTCTCCAAACGAAAAAATAAAAAATTTGATTACACACCTCGTTTTTACAAAGGAGAAGGTAATCCATTTGAAATAAAACACAAGTTTGACGAGCACAGAACTACAGTTGGTGATAATCCTAACTTAAAGCAGAAATTTAATAATGCTATTGAAGATTTAAAAAACAATACAGATAAAACAGCCAACCGTAGAATTGTGTTGATTGTTGCTGTTTTAGTGTTTTTATTTTTATTAATTATAGGTTTCGATTTATCTATTTTCTTCCCTAATTAGACTTATGGCAGATATTATTCAACTATTACCAGACCATGTTGCCAATCAGATTGCAGCGGGAGAGGTTGTACAACGTCCAGCGTCTGTTGTAAAAGAGCTGTTAGAAAATGCAATTGATGCAGATGCTACAGTTATTAAGTTAATAATTAAAGATGCAGGTAAAACCCTTATCCAAGTTATAGACAATGGTAAAGGGATGAGTACTACTGATGCTAGATTAAGTTTTGAGCGTCATGCAACATCAAAAATTAAATCTGCTGAAGATTTATTTCAACTACATACCAAAGGATTTAGAGGAGAAGCTTTAGCAAGTATTGCTGCAATTGCACATGTCGAGCTTAAAACCAAGCAAGACAATGAGGATTTAGGGTCTTCAATTATTATTGAAGGTAGTGAGGTTAAGTCGCAAGAAGTTGTTGTGACACCAAAAGGAACATCACTATCCGTTAAACATTTATTTTTTAATATTCCAGCAAGACGTAATTTTTTAAAGTCAAATACTGTTGAATTACGACACATTATTGATGAGTTTCATCGTGTCGCTTTAGCACATCCATCTATTAGCTTTTCTATGTTTAGTAATGGAAGTGAGACTTTTAATCTTCCTGAAAGCAATTACAGACAGCGTATTGTAAATATATTTGGGACTAAAACTAATGAAAAGTTAGTACCTGTTGAGGAAGCTACCGAAGTGTTGACCATTTCAGGGTTTGTTGGTAAACCAGAGTTTGCTAAAAAATCTAGAAACGAACAGTTTTTCTTTGTCAATAACCGATTTATTAAAAGTGCCTATTTAAATCATGCTATTAATTCAGCTTTTGAAGGCTTACTTAAAGATGGTGCACAACCTAGTTATTATTTAAATTTGACGGTAAATCCGCAAACTATTGATATTAATATTCATCCTACTAAAACCGAAATTAAGTTTGATGATGAGCATACATTATACGCTATCTTAAGGTCTGCTGTTAAGCATAGTTTAGGACAGTTTAATATTACTCCAGTACTTGATTTTGACAGAGATGCTAATTTGGATACACCATATAGCTACCAACAAAAAGGGATGCCAAGCGTGGAAGTGGATCGCTCATTTAATCCATTTAAAGAGGATACACCTAAAGTTAAAAGTGTAACTAATTATAAAAAAGAACCAGTAACAACTGCAAGTTGGGAAAGTCTGTATGTTGGTTTAGAGTCTAAAGGCACTAAAACCAATACAGAATTTAGCGAAGTACATTTTGAAAGCGATCCAAATACCGAAAGCTTTTTTAAAAATGAAAATGAAGTAGAAACTAAGCAATCTACCTACCAATTAAATAATAAGTTTATAATAAGTACAATTAAATCGGGAATGTTAGTCATTGATCAACATCGTGCACATCAACGTGTACTGTATGAAGATTATTTAAGACACATTACAATTAAAGAAGGGGTTAGCCAACAATTATTGTTTCCGTTGGAGTTACACTTCTCAATGCAAGAAATAGCACTGATTAATCAATTAAAGGATGATTTAGAGTCTACAGGGTTTGTTTTTCAGTCTATTAAAAATGAAACAGTAGAAATAACAGGTGTACCAGTTAATGTTCCTGAAAGCGAAGTATCCATTATTTTAGAGCAATTAATAAGTGATGTTGAAAACGAAGTGCCAGATAGTAACTTTTCTGCAACAGACTTATTAGCAAAATCTATGGCTAAAAGTTTAGCTATAAAAACAGGACAATCATTAACCAACACAGAGCAAGAACATTTAGTAAACCGTTTGTTTGCTTGTAAGGAACCTAATGTGTCACCTACTAACCGAACCACATTTATTACAATGTCTGTGGATGAGTTAGAGAAAAAATTTATGTAAAGTATGATGAGAATAACAGATACTGTAAAACATTTAATTATCATAAACGTACTTATGTTTATTGGTACTATGACTGTTGGAGATGGTCGTTTGTTTTACGATTTATTTGCAATGCATTTTCCTGCTAGCGATACTTTTAGACCTTGGCAAGTTGTTACACACATGTTTATGCATGGTGGATTCACGCATTTATTATTTAATATGTTTGCGTTATGGATGTTTGGTGGACCTGTTGAGGAGCGTTTAGGACGAAATAAATTTTTATTCATTTACTTCTCTGCTGGATTAGGAGCTGTATTGTTCCAGTTAGCAGGTTATTATTGGGATTATCTTCCTGCTTTAAAAAGTTTGATGGAATCTGGTTTAAGTAAAACAGCAATTAATGACATTATTAATTTTAATATCTTAGATGGTAATCAATATACTGGACAGCTTTTAAAGGAGCAATTATTCGCTTATTTAGCTGAAAATAACATTAATGCTAGCTTAATTAATCAAGCATCATATCAAGCATTATTTGAAACCAATGTCTTAATCCACAATAGTACAATGGTTGGTGCATCAGGATGTATTATGGGTATTCTTGCAGCGTTTGGTATGATGAATCCAAATGCAGAGCTAATGATGATCTTTTTACCAATCCCTATAAAAGCTAAATATTTTATTCCAGGAATAATACTTTTAGATGTTATTTCAGCGTTTACAGGACAGTCCTTTTTTAGCCCAAGTAACACAGCTTATTTGGCTCACGTTGGTGGAGCAATTATAGGTTTTATAATTATGTGGTATTGGCGTAAAACACAATTTAATAAAAACCGTTGGGATAGATAAAATGAACCAAATAGAGCAACTTAAATATAAATACGCTAGGCTTAATGTCTTAGAAAAAATTATAGCAGTAAATGTTATTGTTTTTCTGTTTGCAGTTTTATTTAGAAAAGTGATACCTAGTGTTTTTTCTTATATTTATTTGCCAAGTAATATTTGGGACTTTTTAAGTAAACCATGGACTATTGTGAGTTATGGTTTTTTGCACTTTGATTTTATACACCTTTTATTTAACATGTTATGGCTTTACTTTTTAGGTCGTATGATGTTAAACCTATTTAGTCCTAAAATGTCTTTAAATATCTATTTTATGGGTATTATAACAGGTGGATTAGTGTTTTTATTAGGCTACAATGTTTTTCCTAATATATTTTCTGCTAATGCTTATGTTTTAGGCGCATCAGCAGGTGTTAGAGCCTTACTAATATTTATTTGTGCTTATATGCCTAATAAAGACATAAGGTTTTTTACATTTAATCTAAAGCTTTGGTGGATAGGAGCGGTTTTAGTTGGTTTGGATATCTTAGGTATAGTAAATGGTAATAACCAAGGTGGAAGTTTAGCACACATTGGAGGAGCTATTTTAGGTTATGTGTATGCTAAACAATTAGTCAAAGGTCAAGATATTGGGACTGGATTTGGACGTTTTATGGATTGGATTAGTGCTTTGTTTAAAGCTAAACAAAAAGTGAAAATGAAAACGGTTCATAAAAAAAGTAAAGTAGCAGGTTATAAAAAAGAAGAATTTAATCAATTTAATAACCAGAAAAAGATTGATACTATTTTAGATAAAATAAGTAAAAGTGGTTATGATAGTTTGTCTAAAGAAGAAAAAGAATATTTATTTAAAGCAGGAAAATAGTCACTAATTAGTGCTTATGAAAAACTTAAGATTTTTCGAAAAAGTTGTTTTTATCATCAATTCCATTGTGGCTTTTTTGTTATTACTTTCCTATGTTTTACCCAATATACCACCAAATACTTTTGCAACACTTTCTGTGTTAAGTTTAGGTGTACCATTATTAATATTACTTAACGTTTTATTTTTTGTGTATTGGTTGTTTAAAATTAAAAAGCAACTACTATTATCTTTAGTGGTTATTTCTATTGGTTATTTTTTATTTGGATCATTGTATAAGTTTTCTAATTGGGAAGAAGTTGGAGAGGAAAGTCTTTCCATAATGAATTACAATGTGCGTTTATTTAATCTTTATGATTGGATTCCAGAAAAGGATATAGATTTAAAGATAGTCCAATTTATTAAGGAGCAAAGTCCTCAAATTTTATGTATTCAAGAGTATCATCCTCAGGATAATATTGATTTTTCGTTTTATAAATACAATTATCAAAAATTAGAAGGTAAAAAGACTAAATTAGGTCAAGCTATTTTTTCTCAGTTTCCTATTATAAATTCAGGTTCTGTTAACTTCCCAAACACAGCTAATAATGCCATTTTTGCAGATATAGTTAAAGGAAAAGATACTATAAGAGTTTATAATTTACACCTTCAATCGCTAAGGATTGACCCTAGAGTGCAGAGCTTAACAACAGAAAATTCAGAAAAATTATTAAACGGAATAGGTAAAACGTTTAAGCTTCAACAAACCCAAACCGAATTGTTTTTAGAACATAAAAACAATAGTCCGTATAAAGTGATTATATCCGGAGATTTCAATAATTCTGCTTTTTCATATGTATATAATGCTATAAAAGATGACATGAAAGATACGTTTAAGCAACAAGGTAATGGTTTTGGACGTACTTATAATTTTAAGTTTTTTCCGTTAAGGATAGATTTTATATTGGTAGATAAATCGTGGACTGTCAATAGTTTTAAAACCTTTGATGTGCAATATTCTGACCATTATCCAATAATGACTAAAGTTAGTTTTTAACTGTTTTACAATAAAGTTGAATTGTAATCAAGCGTTACCAAGTCATCATCATGCAGTCTGTAAAATCTGCGATAATATGTATTACTAAGCCTAATCCAATAAGTCTTGTTTTTTTAGGTAATAGTAAAGCGATATAAAGGACTATAGCGTAATAGGAGTGTAGTGGATGGAAATTAATACTACACCTATTAGGCGCAAATATAGGTGTTGCTAATAGGTGGTCTAAGTCAATTAACATACCTAGTAACATAATCCCTAAAGCGTACTTCCAATGCTTTTTAAAAAACAATAATGCAACGATTACAGGAACTATAAAATGAATGCCATAATGTATAATGTCTTTATACATTTAGGGTTGTATTTGGTTTTCTAAATAGGGTAGCGCATTTGTACCTTCATTAAAAAGTAAGTCTAATATACTTAGGTTGTTAATGTAGCCATGTTTTTCAGTAAAAACTTGATTGTAGGTTTCAAATACTTTAGGCTGTTCTTGTCTTGCGTTAGTTAAAAACCTTAAATCTGTTAGAGTTTCTGGATCTTTTTCATACAAGGTAGTAAATTGAGGCTTTATATCTAATTGCAAACACTCAGTTATTATCTCAAAACATTTTAAATTATGGTCAAATATAAAATCAGAATTTAATTTAAAAAGCGGTCGTAATTCATCTGCATAAAACTCAAAAAAAGGCGAGGTACGATAGGCAGATTCTAAGCTTTTCCAGTGCAATAATTGCCATTTTTCACGATCACTTATTTTTACATCCTTGTATAACTGACGTTCTTTATGACTATGTATTACTGGTACGCTTAATTGTAATTTACCATTAGCTGCATAAATGTAGGCTCTGTTTCGGTAGGATTGTTTTTGGTAATTATCATTAATTTCAAACGTCACACTATTAGCATTTACTATAGCAGTAAACTGCGCAATGCTTGGAAAATATGTAGGATGAAGTAATATGTCCATTAATTAGTACAATCTATTTTAAAATTTAGAAAATTTTCTAATATTTTAATTATGCTTTTTTACGTTTTCTGTATTTATTAAATCCAATAACTAAACCTAATAACACTAAAAACGGAATGAAGTATGAGGTTAATTTTCCATTACCACCAACAGTAGTAAATAATCTATTCCAACGTATTTTGTTAATACCTTTAGCGTTAGAGTCCCAACTCATCCAAACTAATACAGGTTTTCCAACGACATGATCAAAGGGTACAAATCCCCACATTCTAGCATCTTGTGAGTTGTGTCTGTTGTCTCCCATCATCCAATAATAATCTTCAGTAAAGGTATAAGAGTCTACAACTTTGTCATTAATCAAAATTTGATTCCCTTTAACTTTAAGTGTATTGCCTTCATAGGCTGTAATAGCACGTTTGTAAAGCGGTAAATTGTCTAAGTTAAGTGCTATAGTTTTTCCTGCTTCAGGAATGTAAATTGGACCAAAAAAGTCACGATTCCATGTGTAACCTTGTGATTTTGGAAAAATGTTTTCGGTAGTACTATTTGATAGGTCTTTGGTTACAGTTAAAACATCTGGATCGCTAGTCATTATGTTAGCTAAATCCTCTGTTAAGTTAACGTATAGTGCTTTTTCAGCAATTTCTAATTTTAGTAAATCAAACGATTTTTGATCTAAATTTGATAAAAACCTAACCTCAGTTGAATCTTGTTTAAGTACTTCTGTTCCAATCTTTTTTACTTTTAAGTAATTCTGAAATTCAGCTTTATTCCAATTATTAGCAGAGGTTTTAAAGACGTAACGCTCATACTTTTCAGTAATACCGTATTTTTGGTAAATAGATTCAGCAGAAACATCGTTAAGAATAACTTTATAAAAAAACTGCAATTTAGCTCTGTCTGGTAATTCATTTTTCTTACCATTTATATATACATAACCCTCTTTTATTGACAGTGTATCACCTGGTAATCCAACACAACGTTTTACGTAATTGGTTTTTTTGTCAACTGGTTTATATCTAACACCACCATTTTCATTATTTATATCAACTAACGTATCTACAGGCCAATTAAAAACTACAATATCGTTGCGTTTAATGGATTGAAATGCAGGAAATCTAAATTTAGGTAATTGTGGAAATTTAAAATATGAAGGTGTTGATGTGCCAGGAATAGCATCATGAATCATTGGTAAAGCAATAGTTGTTTCTGGTGTACGTGCACCATAGTGTACTTTACTAACAAATAAAAAATCACCAACTAATAATGTTTTTTCTAAAGATGAGGTAGGAATAACAAAAGGTTGTATAAAATAAGTATGTACAATGGTAGCAGCCACAACTGCAAATAATATAGAACTTACCCAATCACCTAACTCTGTTCTTGGATGTAAACTACGGTCTTTAACGTGATGTAGGTCTTTAGCAGCATAGTTTAAGTAAAAGCTATAAAAACCTAGACTAAAAATAGCTAAAAAGGTGTCTAAAGCAGTATTCTTTTTAAAGCTTCTAGCAATCTCAACCCAAACAACTGGAAACAAAATTAAATTAACAATTGGTAAAAATAGTAAAATGGTCCACCACCAAGGTCTGTTTATAATTTTCATTAAAACAATAGCATTATAAACAGGTACAAAAGCCTCCCAAGCTTGTCTTCCTGCCTTCATGTAAAGTTTCCAAGTTGCTAATCCATGTAATACTTGAATGACAAAGAAAAATATAATCCACTGTGTTACGTCCATATTGTTTTAATTATGTAATGGTCTAAAAGACTATTGGTTAGTTGTTAGTTACAAATGTTATTAAAATTATTAAAGTGACCCAATATTTAACACATCTTTCATAGTAAATACGCCACTTTTATCTATAATCCATTCTGCAGCTATCACAGCACCTAAAGCAAAACCTTGTCTGTTATGTGCTTCGTGTTCAATTTTTATGGTATCTATTGGACTAGTGTAGCTAATAATATGTGTTCCAGGTACATCTGTTATACGTTTTGCTTCTATAGCAATGGTTTTAGCGTCCTTAGCTTTATCAAGTTCCCAATTGTTGTAGGCCTTATTGTTTTGTATAATACCTTCTGCTAAAGTAATAGCTGTTCCGCTTGGTGCATCCAGTTTTTGTGTGTGATGAATTTCTTCAATATCTACTTTATAATCTTCCAATTTAGCCATCATTTTGGCCAAGTATTGATTAAGTTCAAAAAAAATGTTTACTCCTAAACTAAAGTTTGAAGCATAAATAAAAGCTCCTTTTTGTTTTTCGCAAAGCGAAACAATAGCGTTGTATTTTTCTAACCATCCAGTAGTTCCGGATATAACAGGAACATTGTGGTTTAAACAATTGCTAATATTATTATATGCAGCTGATGGTACACTAAAGTCAATTGCAACATCTGCAGTGGTAATATCGTAATCTTTATCTTGAGAGGTTTTTATTACTATGGTGTGTCCACGTTGTAATGCAATAGCTTCTATTGCTTTTCCCATTCTCCCATAGCCTAGTAAAGCGATTTTCATGAAATAGTTTTTTTTAAAATTGAAAATTTAAAGATAGACCAACGCGTCCAACGTTGTCAAATTCTTCAATTTTATAATGAGGTCTTAAACTTAAGTCATTACTAATGTTATATTGCAGCAAGTGTGCGTCAACATTGGCATCAATAATATTTAAAGCGTATAAGCCAAAGGTTACTAATAAAGATAGTTCTTTATTTCTTCTATAACCTTTTTGTGCTTCACGTAAACCATCATCTGTTAGTCTGTTCTGGAACTCGTCGTCGCTAAAACCTGCTAAACGTCTTTTGTAAGCATCTCTAACACGATTGTACTGCTTATTGTTATCTAAATAAAAATAAACACCTGTTCCTATTGCAGCATATACGATAGGAATTTTCCAATATTTTTTATTGTATGCTTGACCTAAACCAGGTAAAATAGCTGAATAAAAAGCAGCTTTAGAAGGAGCCAATGGGTCATACTCTTTAACTTGTTTTAAGACAGTAGAGTCTATTATGACAGCTTTTTCTTTTTTACTTTTCTTCTTTGTTTTTAATACTTTGGTATCAGGTAGGTTTTCTATTTCTACTTTCGTAGAATCCGAGCCTTCTTGTGCAAAAGATAGTGCACAAATAAAACAGCATATAATAACAAGTATGTGTGACTTATTTATCACCTTCAACTAACTTTTTAATACGATTAAAATCTTCTTCAGAATGAAACGGAATGGTTATTTTTCCTTTTCCGTTACTAGCTACTTTAACGTCAATTTTATGACCAAAGTATTCTGAAAATGCTGCAACTCCTTTTTTAACATATTTTGGTAATTCTTCTGCTTCTTTTTTAACAGGCGTCTTTACTTCGTTAGTTGTATTGTAGTTTCGTACTAAGGTTTCAGTGTCCCTTACAGATAATTTATTACTTAATATTTTTTCGTAAATCTCTAACTGAATATTTTGGTCTTCAATGTTTATAATTGCACGACCATGTCCCATGGATAAAAATCCATCCCTCATTCCGGTTTGGATGATTGGATCTAGTTTTAATAAACGTAAATAGTTAGCAATAGTACTACGCTTTTTACCAACACGTTCGCTCATTTGCTCTTGTGTTAATTGTATTTCGTCAATTAAACGTTGGTAGCTTAAAGCAATCTCAATTGGGTCTAAATCTTGGCGTTGTATGTTTTCAACCAATGCCATTTCTAGGCTTTCTTGGTCGTTTGCTATTCTAATGTAAGCAGGAACTGTTTCTAATCCTATTAATTTTGAAGCACGAAAACGACGCTCTCCAGAAACTAATTGGTAGCTTTCAAAACCTAATTTTCTTACAGTAATAGGTTGTATGATACCTAACTCTTTAATAGAAGATGCTAATTCACGTAAAGCTTCTTCGTTAAAATTTGTTCTAGGCTGAAATGGGTTCATTTCAATAAAGTCTAAATCTAACTCGACTATATTACCTATTACTTTGTCTGCATTTTTATCTTTTGCAGATTGTATATCGTTTTCGGGATCTTTTAGTAATGCTGAAAGTCCACGTCCTAAAGCCTGTTTTTTGGTTGCCTTCGCCATAAATTAGGAGTTTTTTGTGATAATTTCTTTAGCTAAACTTAAATAGTTACTTGCACCTTTACTAGAAGCATCATAATTTATAATGCTTTCTCCATAACTTGGTGCTTCACTTAGTTTAACGTTACGTTGTATAATGGTTTTAAAAACCATGTCATTAAAATGTTTTTGAACCTCTTCAACCACTTGATTAGATAAACGTAAACGTGAATCGTACATGGTTAACAACAAGCCTTCAATATCTAATTCTGGATTGTGTATTTTTTGAACACTTTTTACTGTATTTAATAATTTACCTAAACCTTCCAGTGCAAAATATTCGCATTGGATTGGTATAATTACAGCGTCTGCAGCTGTTAAAGCATTAAGAGTTAAAAGACCCAATGATGGTGCGCAATCAATAAGGATGTAGTCATAATCATCCTTAATCTCTGCTAATGCTTTTTTAAGCATATATTCTCTTTGGTCCTTATCCACTAATTCAATCTCAATAGCAACTAAGTCAATATGAGCAGGGATTATATCAAGATTAGGTGTATCAGTTTTAACAATAGCTTCTCTTGCAGAGTTTGTATGTTCTAATAATTGATAGGTACCAATGTTTACATTTTCAACATTTATTCCTAAACCAGACGTTGCATTAGCTTGTGGATCTGCATCAATTAAAAGCACTTTTTTTTCTAAAACACCCAAAGATGCAGCTAAGTTAACAGAGGTTGTTGTTTTACCAACACCACCTTTTTGATTGGCAATTGCTATTATTTTACCCATTAATTTAAATTGGTTTTAATTGAAATTTAGCTTTTAACTAAAGCTAAAAGTCCAGCGTAAAAATACAATTATTTATGAGGAAATGAAATGTTAGTTGTTAACACTTAATCAAACTTTAAAACTAACAGTTGTATCTACTATAATACTTGTTCTTTTTAAAGTTTTAAATTGAAGATATAGAGTGGCTTAGCGCTTTAGTAGCTTTTTATTTTTGGATAAGACAGAATTAAATTTTTATATATATATGTCTTTATGTTGTGTTACGCTAAGATAACTTTATAAAGTTTAAATATTTATTATCTAGTTGTTAGTCAACTTTTAAAAATCTTTAATTTTAGTATAATAATCTTCGCCATAATATTTTAAGAATTTTCCGTCTGGTTTAATAATAATGAAGGCTGAACACATTTCGCGTTCAGTAAAAATATTATTTGAGAAGAAACCAGAATCCATGATGAAATTCTTTTTCATGTTTATTTGATCTAATAAATAAGCATCTTTAGTAAATACAAAAAAGTCCGATAAACCTTGACCTTTTGAAACTTTAGAAGACATTTTTAAATTAAATTTTAAACTTTTTAAATAATTTGATCCATTTTCATACATGGAAATGCAGTTATTTGCTTGTTGTCTAAAATGGATTAAAACAGCGTTTTGTGGTGAAATTTGATATGGTAATTCTTGCTCTATTTTTTTACGGATGACTTGATATTCTTTACTTTCAATTTGGCCATAATACTCTTTGACATGACGCTTGTACTCACTATTAAAAGTTGTATTTATGTTATTAGTTGAAATAACAGAAGTACGCTTACTGCCAGTATCATTACTACTTCCACATGAAATTATTAAAACTAACGTGAATATGGCTAAACAGGAATTTTTTAAAAGACTCATATTATTTTAATCGATTAAAATTTCTAAAATTTTAATCGCAGCTTCGCTAATTTTAGTACCAGGTCCAAAAACAGCAACAGCTCCAGCATCAAATAAATATTGGTAATCTTGTTTAGGTATAACACCGCCTACAATTACCATAATATCTTCGCGACCATAATTTTTAAGTGCTTCAATAACTTGAGGTACTAAAGTTTTGTGTCCAGCAGCTAATGATGATACACCAAGTATATGTACATCATTTTCTACTGCTTGTTTAGCTGCTTCCTGTGGTGTTTGAAATAAAGGTCCAATATCCACATCAAAACCAACGTCTGCATAGCCAGTAGCAACCACTTTAGCACCACGATCATGACCATCTTGTCCCATTTTTGCAATCATAATACGAGGTCTACGACCATCTTGCTCTGCAAATTGATCTGCTAGTGCTTTTGCTTTTGCAAAAGATTTATCGTCTTTAATTTCTTTACTATACACGCCTGAAAAAGATTTAATTTGTGCTTTATAACGTCCAAAAACAGCTTCTAATGCGTCACTTATTTCGCCTAAAGTAGCGCGTTCTCTGGCTGCTATTACTGCTAAAGCTAATAAATTTTCTTCACCTGTTTTTGCAGCTTCGGTTAAATTTGCTAACGCTTTGGTAACTTTAGCAGTATTTCTCTCGGCTTTAATTTTTTCTAAACCCTCAATTTGTTGTAGACGTACAGTTTGATTATCTACTTCTAAGGTTGTAATAGCATCCTCTTCTTCTAAAACATATTTATTAACACCTACAATTATGTCTTGACCTGAGTCAATACGTGCTTGTTTACGTGCTGCAGCTTCTTCAATACGAAGTTTAGGTATACCAGCTTCAATAGCTTTTGTCATACCTCCAAGTGCTTCGACTTCTTCAATTAAAGACCATGCTTTTTCTGTAATATCATGAGTTAGTTTTTCTACATAGTAACTTCCAGCCCAAGGATCTACTGTTTTTGTAATATTAGTTTCTTCTTGTAAAAATATTTGAGTGTTTCGTGCAATACGTGCCGAAAAATCTGTTGGTAAAGCTATAGCTTCATCCAAAGCATTGGTGTGTAAACTTTGCGTCCCACCAAATGCAGCTGCAGCAGCTTCAATAGTTGTACGTGCTACGTTATTAAATGGGTCTTGCTCTGTTAAACTCCAACCACTTGTTTGACAATGTGTACGTAAGGCTAAACTTTTTTCGTTTTTAGGATTAAATTGACTGACTAGTTTTGCCCAAAGCATACGTGCTGCACGCATTTTTGCTATTTCCATAAAATGGTTCATGCCTATTGCCCAGAAAAATGATAGTCTTGGTGCAAAAGTGTCTATATCCATTCCAGCAGCTAAGCCTTTTCTAATATATTCTAAACCATCTGCTAATGTGTAAGCTAACTCAATATCACAAGTAGCACCTGCTTCTTGCATGTGGTATCCTGATATACTTATGCTATTAAATTTTGGCATATTTTTGCTAGTGTATTCAAAAATATCCGAAATAATTTTCATTGATGGTGTAGGAGGGTAGATGTACGTGTTACGTACCATAAACTCTTTTAAAATATCGTTTTGTATGGTTCCTGCTAACAACTCTGGCTTAACGCCTTGCTCTTCTGCAGCAACAATATAAAATGCCATGATTGGTAATACTGCACCATTCATAGTCATAGAGACCGACATTTTGTCTAGCGGAATCTGGTCAAATAAAACCTTCATATCCTCAACGGAGTCTATTGCAACTCCTGCTTTACCAACGTCACCAACAACACGTTCGTGATCGGAATCATAACCTCTATGTGTGGCTAAGTCAAAAGCTACGGATAGTCCTTTTTGACCAGCTTCTAAATTTCGTCTATAAAATGCATTGCTTTCTTCTGCAGTACTAAAACCAGCATACTGACGTATTGTCCATGGTCTTCTAACATACATTGTACTGTAAGGTCCACGAAGGTTTGGTGCTAATCCAGCAACAAAATCTAAATGATTAACCTCATTTAAATCATCTTTAGTGTATTTTGATTTAACAGGTATATCTTCAGCAGTTAAAAAAGGGATATTAGCTAAAGGCTTATCGCTTTTATTATCTGTCTTTAATTTTATATGTTGAAGTTCTTTTCTTGACATATTTGACACTGTTTATTGGATTTGCACTATTATATTAAATCATTTACAATGATTTTTAATCGTGGTCATGACCAGTATGATCAACTTCCTTTATACTTTTTGCAGGAGCTGTTATTGGTCTTTTATTAAAATCTACTGGCTGATCCTTAGGTTGATTTACTGTTAGGTCCAATGTTGTAAAATCAATAGAATTAAATTTTGAAAAATATAGCTCCAAAGCTACTATTGTTGCTAAATTAGTATCTCTAGAGTAGGAGGTGTTGCTTCTTAAAGGAGCAGCAAATATTTGAGAGTTCATACTATTAGTGCTTATTAAAGCATTTAAGGTTTGTTGTAAACCTTTATCCTTCATGTTATCTATAATACATTTTACAACCGTATTATTATAATTTAATTGGTTGTTATCCCATAAATCTTGTTTAGATTTTAATACATCATAAACTGCTTTTGAGTGCGGAGTTATGGTTTCTTCTAAGGCAATTCTGTTTGAAATAAAATTGCTAATGTAGGCTCTGTATGCTCTTAACTTGTTTTTGTTTTTAGAATCGTATTTATTAACGATATCTTCCTCAAATGTATAAAGCGCTTCTTTTAATAAGTTGTCATAGCCAGAATTACAAGTTATAGTTTCTGGAAGGCTTTCGTATTTATATTCAGCTAGTTTTACCTCAGTTTTTTTACAACTAACATTTAAAGTTATAATCAATACTAATACTATTTTAAAAATACGTGTGTTCATAATTAAATAATAATTTATTCTGTTTTTAATCTGTTTTGTTCTAATGTTTCGGCTAATCTTTTTTCTATTATAGGAATAATTAGAGTTTTTCTTGGATTGGTTTTTAAAAACGGAAATAACTCTAATTCATCTTTCATTCTGTCATTTTTATTAGGATGCTTATTTGTTCCTAATAATGTGATTTTTCCACTGTCAAACAATTCCTGTTCTTTGTTAGCACTTTCTTTTATTTTTTTCTGAATTGTGCCTTCTTTTAACTGAGCAATAAAACCTCCATTGGCTTCAATATCTTTAAAAAGAACTAATGCTTTTTCTGCTAGTTGAGATGTTAATGTTTCAATGTAATAACTTCCATCTGAAGCATTGTTAACCGCATCAAAATAGCTTTCGTTTTTTAAAATTAATAATTGGTTGCGTGCAATGCGTTCTCCAAACTCGTTGTCTTTATGGTAGATTGCATCATATGGTAAGTTAAAAACAGTGTTGGCTCCACCTAATATAGCACTCATACACTCTGTAGTAGTACGTAACATATTGGTGTTATAATCGTAAATAGTTTTATTACGTTTAGTTGGTATTACATTTACATATAGTTTAGCTTGACAATCATACTCTGAAGCTAAAGTATTATACAAAGCACGTAAAGCTCTAAGTTTAGCGATTTCAAAAAAGTAATTAGTGCCTACAGCTATGTTAAAATGCACAACTTCTAAATTTGTACTATTATTAGAGATGTCGTTAAAATACTCATTTAAATGTGCTAATCCATAAGCCAATTGTTGTACGATTGAAGCGCCAGCATTTTGGTAAGTTGTGGTGTTAACAGTAATTTGACTTGATAAAACCAAGTTGTTATTAGTGGTTTCAAACCAATTTCCGGTGGTTGCTAAATGTCCTACGGGATCTACTAATACTTGTATTGTAGATGAAATTGTGTTTAAATTGTTAATATATTCTGAATCTGAAAAAAGTAATTCAAACTGAATGTTAGTTGTATTAACATCAATATTATCTAATGTATTTACTGCTGAAATATCTTTATTTGGAATAATGAACTTGATAGTTTCTGCACCTCTTTCAATTGCATCTAAAGCTTTAATGTTAGATGCTTTTTCATTTTGAACAAAAATAATTTGACCGACCGACCATTGTTGCGGTTGTAATTTTATTGTTTCTACCATTTCATCTTGATGATAAAATGGGCGTACATCTATACCTTCGGTCGTTTTCCAAATAAGCGTATCGTTGTAATCAGCACCTTTTAGATCAACCTGAATTTTTTGTTTCCAAGCTTTAGAAGATACTTTTTCAAATGCCGAAAAAAGTGATTTAGTCATTGTTTTTGGTCTTTAAACTGTCTTCATATTCGATGATATAAATATCTTCGTTTTCTTTTTTCATATAATATTTTTCTCTTGCAAAAGTCTCTAAGCCATCTTCAGTACTTAATTTTTTTATAGCTTTTTTATCTTTAGCAATTTCTTTTTTATAGTACTCTTTTTCATCTTCCAGTTTGTTAAATTCTTGGTTGACTTCATGATGACTAATTAATGAATTGGTGTCAAAAAAAATCATCCATACACAAAAACTGATAAGGATAATGATATATATGTTTTTGTACCACTTCATTATAAATATTATTGTAGTTTTTCGTTAATTATAGTTTTAACAATATCCACAGCGACAGTGTTATATTTGTTGTTTGGTATTATTATATCAGCATACTCCATCATAGGTTGGATAAATTGCTGGTGCATTGGTTTTAATGTGTTTTGATAACGAGCTAAAACTTCGTCAATATCTCTTCCGCGTTCAGAAATATCTCGTTTTAATCTTCTAATTAATCGCTCATCACTATCGGCATGAACAAATATTTTAATGTCAAACATCTCTCTTAATTCAGGATGTGTTAATATTAAAATACCTTCTACTATCATTACTTTTCTGGGTTTTGTTTTGATAGTGTCACCAGTCCTATTGTGCTTTACAAAAGAATATACAGGTTGTTCAATAATTTGCCCATCTTTTAATTCTTTAAGGTGTTGTTCTAATAAATCAAAATCTATTGATCTTGGATGGTCAAAGTTAATTTTTATTCGTTCGTCATAGGATAAATGACTCGTGTCTTTATAATACGAATCTTGAGAAATTATCCCAACTTCGCCTTCAGGCAATTGATTTAAAATTTGATTAACAACTGTTGTTTTTCCACAACCAGTACCACCTGCAATTCCAATTATAAGCATATTCTTGTATTAAATCTTAGAGGACAAATTTAATAATTCTAAGTTATCTAATTGTCATTTTTATAACGTATTAATTGTCAAATTTAAAATGAACCTAACTTAATACTAATTATGGTAATTTAATGAAGAAATATGAATGTGTGTTTGATTTATTATGTTAAAATTAAAATTAAAAATAAAGTGTAATGTTTTGGTCTTTAGTACTTTTGAGGTATTGTAGCAGGCTTTCAATAAATTTAATTGAAATTTTAGTTTTAGTTTAAAGAAAAGATATATATTTGCACCTCTAAAAAGTAGTCCTTTTAGGAAATGATAATCAATTCGGGGTGTAGCGTAGCCCGGTTATCGCGCCACGTTTGGGACGTGGAGGCCGCAGGTTCGAATCCTGCCACCCCGACCAAAAAAGCTTCAGTTATACTGAAGCTTTTTTTATTATTCTAATTTTATATAATTCTCCGAATATATTCTAGATCCATTCTCATCTAATTCTATTTGATTAAATCTATTTTCTGAGAGTATTAGCTCATATTCAAAGGTTTTGCGAAGCTTCATTATGTTATCCATTGTTAACGAACCATATTCAACATTTTCTGTAAGTATATTATCGTTAATGTTGTAATTTCCAAAAGCAAACCATTCAGTTGAATCTGCAGGTCTTTTTTTACTCCACATAAATTTACCGTCAGTATAAAGTTTTATTTGTTTTTGTTTAGAATCCGAAACTGTGGAATCTTTAATTTGGTCATTTACATAGTTGTAGTAACTTACCAATTGCCATGCACCTTGTAAAGATTCCTTTTTAAATATTGATTTACTCTCTGTAAGTTCTTCTTCGTTTGGTTGTTTATATTTAGTGTTATTGCAAGAAAAACATAACAATAGTAAGGTTGAAATTAGTACTTTAGTTTTCATAATTTGCATATTAAATTATTGATATACTACAATTTACAAAAAAAAAAGAATTGTTTTTATGTTAGACTAATGATTAATTTATAAGTTATTAAAACCATTTGAAATAGAAACCAGAAATAACAACAGCTAGCACTAATATTATTAATGTTATTGCTACAAAGGTACCTGTGAATTTTGTGGTTTTATCTTTTTGTAAAATGTAATCTTTTCTGTCTTCGTTTTTATCTTTTATTAAGCTCATAATTTTTTGTTTTATTTATTAATGTATACTGTTTTTGTGTTTACGAATTCTAAAATACCTTCTTTAGATAATTCACGACCATAGCCAGAAGCTTTAGTTCCGCCAAAAGGAAGTCTAGGATCTGATTTTACCATTTCGTTTATAAATAAAGCACCATCAGGAATTTGACTTATATGGTCATATATGTTATCTATGTTGTTTGTAAAAATCATTGTCCCTAATCCAAATCTTGAGTTAGTGGCTAATTGCATAGCTTCTTTATAGTCTTTAGCTTTAACGACTGCTGCTACAGGTCCAAAAGTTTCTTCATCAAAAACAGGCATACCAGGAGTAACATTTGTAATAATTGTGGGTTGGTATTTTGCTTTTTCTCTATTGTTTCCAAAGTGTAATTTAGCACCTTTTTGTAGAGATTGACTAACTTGTTTTTCTAGTTCTTCTGCTAAATCTTCTCTTGCCATTACACTCATATAGGTTTCTTGATTCAATGGATCACCATACTTTAAGGTTTTAATTTTTTGAGTGAATTGCTCTAAGAAAGTATCATAAATTTTTTGAGTAACAATGAAACGTTTTGCAGCAATACAACTTTGACCATTATTTTGCATCCTAGCGCTAACCATAGTGTCCAAGTACTTATCTAAATCGGCATCGTCCAATATAACGCAAGCATTGTTTCCTCCTAACTCTAATACTGTTTTTTTAAGGCTATTTCCAGCAATTGAAGCTATGCTTTTTCCTGCTTTTTCACTGCCAGTTAGTGTCACTGCTTTGACAATATCATTTTCTATAACAGCTTCTAAGTCTTTATGATTGATTAATAGAGTTTGAAAACAGCCTTTAGGGTATCCAGCATCTAATAACAATTTTTCGATTGTAATTGCTGTACCTGTTGAATTTGAGGCGTGTTTTAAAAGTCCAACGTTACCAGCTGTTAATGTTGGTACTGCAAACCTAAACACTTGCCAAAAGGGATAATTCCAAGGCATTATGGAAAGTATGGTACCTAATGGATCGTAGCTTATAAAGCTTTCATTAGCTTCGGTTTTAATAATTTGATCTGCTAAAAAGTTATCTGCATTAGCTATGTAAAAATCACAAAGTAATGCGCATTTTTCGATTTCAGCTATACCTTGAGTTATGGGTTTACCCATTTCATTAGCCATTAATCTTGCATATTCTTCTTTATTTTCTTCTAATAAATTAGCTAGATTTTGTAATAGTTTAGTTCTATCAGATATTTCGGTTTGACTCCATGTTTTAAATGTTGAATCTGAACGCGTTAAGATATTCGAAATCTCTTCAGAAGTATGATAATCATATTTATCAATTACTTCACCTGTATAAGGATTGGTTGTAGTTATTTGCTTTTTCATTGGTTTTATTTTTGTTAAAATTATGAATTATCCATATTAATATTCGCCTTGAATCTTATTTTAACATAGATTTATCAATTTATTTAAAGTTTTATTAAGAATAATTAAATAGATAAATTTTATCTTTGTTACAAGCTGATACGAGCTATCAGTATAATTATTAACCAAAAAAAAATAAAAATGAGCAAGAACACAAATACAGCATTAGGACTATTATTAGGAGGAGCAATTGGAGCAACTTTAGGAATATTATTTGCACCAGACAAAGGTGTTAACACAAGAAAAAAACTTAAAGATGACGCTATTGCAACTAAAGATAAATTAGCAGATAGTGCTTTACAATTAAAAGATCAAGTAGCAAGTACAATTACGTCTCAAAAACATAGTTTAGATTCTCAATTAGAAACTGTGATTTCTGATGCTAGTTATAAAGCAGACGATGTAATTACTACGTTAGAGAGTAAATTAAAAGATTTAAAAGCGAAGAATAAAAAACTTCAAAAATAGATGACTGTTTTTGAATCCATACAAGATACTTCAAATCAAGCGATTGATAAAGGTGAAGAATATCTGAAAAAATCTCATGAGTATTATAAACTAAAGGTTTTCCAACAACTGACTATGTCAATTAGTCTTGTTTTAAAATCATTATTAATAGGAGGATTAATACTTATAGGATTTGTTTTTGTAGCAGTAGCAAGCGCAATTGCTATAGGTAACATGTTAGATAGTTTTTCACTTGGTTTTTTAATTGTTGGCCTAATTTTTATGGTGTTTTCTGTAATAATTTACCTTATTAGAAAACAGATAAATAGTAAGGTTATTCAATCACTTTCTAAAACATTTTTTGAATAATGATAAAGCAATATAAAACAGAAAACGATTTAGAAAAAGACTTAAAAAGACTAAGTCTTGAAAAGCAAATTGCATGGGAAGAGTTAAAAGCTATTAAAGGTGATTTTAAAGAAGCTGTACAGCCTCCAAATTGGTTACAAACAGGATATAAAATGTTTACAAAATTTGGAATGATGATGTTATTTAAAAAAATAATTAAATAATCTAACTTATAAATAATGACCAATGACCATATTTGAATCTATTAGAAAAGACCACGATACCCAAAGGGATTTATTAGAAAAACTAGTCAAAACCTCTGGAGATAGCAGTGAAAGAGACGTACTATATAAGCAGCTAAAAAATGAGTTGAATATTCATGCAGAAGCAGAAGAACGCCATTTTTACAAGCCACTTATAAGTAACGATATGATGCAGGAAAAAGCAAGACATGGTATTGCAGAACATCATGAAATTGATGAATTATTAGAACAATTAGACGACACTGATTACAGTTCTTCAGCTTGGCTAAAAATAGCTAAAGACTTAAAGGAAAAAGTTGAGCATCATCTAGAGGACGAGGAACATACTTTTTTTCAATTAGCTGGAAAAGTGTTTAATGAACAACAAAAAACAGCTTTAGCAAAAGATTATCGATCTTACATGGACACAAATTTATAAACTTACTAAGTGAAAGCTTTAAATAAAGACATTTACAATCAAATTCTTTTACAACCAGAACAGGTTATAGAAGAATTTGATTTGGTTTATACCAATCCCTCTCATTTAAAAATAATTAGAGAGCGTAAAGACGACGACTTTATTTTTAAGCTTAAAAATAAAGTGATTAAAGAGGAACGTGAAATTAACCGAATTAAACAATTGGTTATTCCTCCAGCGTGGAATAATGTAAAAATTTCTCAGCTTAAAAATGGTCATTTACAAGTAGTGGGTCGTGATGCAAAACAACGAAAGCAATATAGGTATCATCCTAAATGGAATAAAATTAGAAACCAGACCAAATTTTATAAGATGTACTTATTTGGTCAACAATTACCTAATATTAGAGCGCATGTTGAAGCAGATTTAGACCAAACCACATGGACACAAACTAAAGTGCTAGCATTAATTGTAAGATTAATGGAAGAAACACATATACGGATTGGAAATGTACAATGCGCTAAACGAAACGAAACGTATGGTTTAACTACATTACGCTCCAAGCACGTTAATACGTTTAAAGATAAAATTCAGTTTGAGTTTATTGGTAAAAAAGGTAAAGCACATAAAGTCTCTATCAGAAATAAAAAGCTAATAAAATTAGTTAATAAATGCGAAGAAATTCCTGGTTGGGAGTTATTTCAGTATTACGATGATCATGGCGAAAAACAAAAGGTAGATAGTGCCATGTTAAATAATTACTTGCAAGATTTATGTGGTACGTTGTTTACAGCAAAAGATTTTAGGACTTGGGCAGCCAGTATTATTTGTTTTGAAACCTTAAAAGACTTAGGATATACTGAAGACCCTAAATTAAATAAAGAGAATATTTTACACGCAATGGATGTTACTGCTAATCAACTTGGCAATACAAGAAATGTGTGTCGTAAATACTATATACATCCAGCAATTATTAAAAATTACGAAGAAGGTACCATTGTTAATTATTTTGAACCTCCTAAAATAAAGAAACAAATACCTAGTCATTTCACACCAATGGAAAGCGCTTTAATGCGACTTTTAAAATCGTATCAACCAGAATTTTAGGAACGTTAATCTTAAGACAATCTTAAATATTGTAGACTTATGTTAAGTGCAGTTAAAGTCTTTGTAAATACATGTTAAACAGTATTATAGATAATCCCTTAAATTGTAATTTTGATTAAAATAAAAAACAATTTATCATGCGTTGGACTATCTTTTTTATAATTCTATCATTTATATCTGCTATTTTAGGTTTTGGTGACCTAGCAGGAAACTTAGCCTTTTTGGCAAAACTATGTTTTTTTGTATTTGTAGCATTGTTTATAGGTACGGTTTACAAATTTATATCAGAGCATTAAATCTTTTAAATTAGCTATTAGTACCTAGAAGCTGTCTTACTTGAGATGGTGTTTCAATTTTATAAAACTTATCTTCAATAACTAATATAGCATTTGCAATTACATCAGGATTATTTTGGATTACTTTAATCCAGTCATCCTCAGATAAAATGGTGTCACTATTATAATTTTTAGTAAAATCAGGATGGTTTTTATTAACTAAATCTGCTAGGGTTAAATTTAACTTAGTTGCTATTTCAGCCCATTGTGTATCAGATACTTTAGTTTTAGAAACATCAATGGTCAATATCTTTTTTAAACTATCTTGTACATATGCCAATGTTTGTTTGTCAACATTGGAATTTGAATTATAGTAAAAAGTAATTTTATTAGAGTCGGTCGCTATCACACCCATTGGTTTTTAAGATTAAATTAGAGTATCAAGTTAAAATATTTCAAATTAAATTTTCTTAAAAAAAAGAAAAAATATAACGTATAAGAAGTCTTTATTCTTTAATAATAACTTTTAATAAGTCTAGTGTAAGTTTTCTTATAAAAATTCTACTTTTGTAGAAGATAAAAATGAATATAATATGTCAGAGAATATAGAAAAAGTAAAATGTTTGATAATAGGTTCTGGACCTGCAGGATATACTGCAGCAATTTATGCAGCTAGAGCTAATATGAAACCAGTTTTATACCAAGGTACACAACCAGGTGGACAATTAACAACTACTAACGAAGTTGAAAATTTTCCTGGTTACCCAGAAGGTATTACAGGTCCAGCGATGATGATGGAACTTCAAAAACAAGCTGAGCGCTTTGAAACAGACGTTAGAGACGGTTGGATTACTAAGGTAGATTTTTCAGGAAGTGTACATAAAGTTTGGGTTAATGGCGAAAAAGAAATCCACTGCGATACTGTAATTATATCTACAGGAGCTAGTGCTAAATATTTAGGTTTAGAGTCAGAGCAAAAATATTTAAAATTAGGAGGTGGAGTTTCTGCTTGTGCTGTTTGTGATGGTTTTTTCTATAGAAATCAAGAAGTTGTAATTGTTGGAGCAGGAGATAGCGCTTGTGAGGAAGCACATTACTTATCAAAATTATGTACTAAGGTTACCATGTTAGTTAGACGTGATGAGTTTAGAGCGTCTAAAATTATGGCTGAACGTGTTAAAAACACAGAAAATATAGAAATCTTGTTTAATACCGAAACGGAAGAAGTTATTGGTGATGGACAAGTTGTTACAGGAGTTAAAGTTATTAATAACCAAACTAAGCAATCTCATTTAATTCCAGCGACAGGATTTTTTGTTGCAATTGGACACAAACCAAATACAGATATATTTAAAGGCTTTTTGGACTTAGATGAAACAGGTTATATCATTAACGCTAAACCAGGAACATCTAAGACTAATATTGATGGTGTTTTTGTTAGTGGTGATGCTGCAGACCACGTGTATAGACAAGCTATTACAGCTGCAGGAACTGGATGTATGGCTGCGTTAGATGCAGAACGTTATTTAGCTGCTAAGGATTCTTCTTTTGAGGTTAGCACATCTACTTATAACTAGTCATTAGACTTTATTTTATAAAAAAACCGAAGCAATTGCTTCGGTTTTTTTTATAATTATATGTTATTCCAGTGTTTAACTTATAACTATAATTAGTTTCTTTATTTTTTCTTCAGGATGGCATTATCCTCAAAGCTTTCAATAGTAATTTTAGAGCTTCCAAAGATTTCTATTATTGAAGATCCTGATGCATTTATAACTAATTCATCATTAACTTCCACATAAGCTTCGGCTCTATTTTCTGTTGTAACAGTAGCATTTTTAGAGGTTAAATTTTGTCCATTAAAATCAGTCGAGTTGTCTGCGTTTAGTATCAAGTTAGCAGTATCACCTTCAATTTTTGCATCAGCACTCTCTAACATGTCAACGACTATTTTAGAGGCATTAATTAGCGCTTCAACCTTACTGCTACCATTTAATTCTAAAGTAGCAGCTTTTGCAGTTATATTTAATTCAGCTTTAGCTTTACCATTATTAATTAGTTTAAATAAATTACTATCAATGGTTAAATAGGCTTCAGTACTTCCGGAAGTGGTTAGAGTTAAATCGTCAAATTTTAAACTAGTTTTAGAACTAATTTCGGCATCTTCTTTAAGCTCGATGGTATTTAAAAGCGAATTATAATATACTGTAATTTCAAGCTTTTTTTCTTGTAGCCTAGCAGTTGTCTTTAAACTTAAGGTGTTATCCTGAGACATTATTTTGATGTAGTCATGTAAGTTTTCGTCAGTAGTTATCTCAATTCTAGTTGAGTCTGCTTGTACTAAATTGACTTCAAACGCTTCAGTTAAAAGTAAACGTTCAAAAGCATTAACAGGAGTAGATACCTTTGTAAGCACACGACTGCCTTTAACCTTTTCTTTTTTTTGTGCAAACGTAAATGTAGTGGTAAGAAGTAAAAATAATGTAAGTAATTGTTTTGACATTTAAGTAAATTGATTTGTTAGTACAAATATAAGCAAAAACCATCCCAAACTTGATTAAAGCTTGAGATGGCTGGTTTTTTTGATTGATTGTTGTTGTAAAGTTTAGTCTAAATTAAAACAAAATAGACACGATTGATGATACTAGATACTCGATTAATGCGATCATAATTGTTGGTTTTTGATTTGATTGATGATTGTATGATTTTAATTCTCGTCTTTGTTATTAGTTATGTTAATACCATCTTCATCATTAATAGTGACTTTTACGTTTTTAGTGCTTGCTTTTGCACCTTCGTCATTAATAATAACATCCATAGTATCTGTTTTGGCAACAAGTCCTTCTTGGTTAACTACAATAGTTGAGGTATTGTCATTATCTGATGGCAAAGTATTGTTGTCGCCATCACAATCCAAACATTCTAGTTTTGCACGTTTTACTAGTAAAAAATGTTCTTCCATTCCGTTATCTAAAATATCGTTATAATAATGGCTGTTGTTTCTATGGTAATTATAGGTACTTTCTTCAGCAAATAATACGCTTCCTTCAGGAAGATAAACCGTTAGTTCTACTTCTTGATCTCTTGATATGTCGTTGTTAGAGACTGTAAAGTAATTGTCTAATATTAAGTTATTGTTATCCAAAGTATAATTATAACTTATATTTTTTGCTCTGTCTTTAGCTTTGCTGTAGCTGCTACCTCTAGCAGATTTGTCTACTCTAATCTTTGCAACACTATCTTTAGTAGATTTGATTATTAGTCTAATGCCCTGAGAAAAAACAACTTCATTTCCGTTATCGTCATCAGCACGTTGTAATCCATAATCACGTCTAAAGCGTTCAGCAAAGGTGTCGTTATAGTTCATGCTTATCACTAAAGTATCATTAGTTTTAATGTTTGCTAACTGTTCTGTTTTTATGTCTGCAGCTTTTTCTTTATAACTTAAGCCTTGTCTTGTACCAATAATAGCCAAGCCAATTATTGCCATAATCCATAATCCAATTAAACTGTATTTGGCAACGTTACCCATTGGTTTTAGGTTGTTTACTAATATTTTTAATCCTAAATAAATAAAGAAAATAATTGGGATTACAGAGACTATAAATATTAAGACAGGAAATAACCAAAAAAGACCATCACCATCATTGAACGTTCTAACATAATCTGTGGTAAAAAATCCAAAATCTGCATCAAAAAAGGTTCCAAATATTAAACCTATTGCTAAAGCTATGATACCAGCAACGCATGATACTACAAGTGCAATACCAATAAATTTAGAAAAGATTTTGAATAAAGATGAAATAACGTTTCCTAAACCTCCAAAAAAGGATTTACTACTAGATTTAATCTTATTGGTATCTATCTTTTTTACCGAATCGGATATGTTGTCTGACGCTTGTCCAATGCCTTCTTTAAACTTGTCAGCATGTTTTTGAAAATCTATATTTTTTACATTCTCTGATACGCTATCAAATCCGTCTCTAATTTTTTTTTCAATATTAGAAATAGTGACTTCTTCTCCAGTCATGTTTAACTTATCTGCAGTAGTGGTTGCTTCTGGAATAAAAATCCATAATAAAATGTACAAGAAAATTCCAGTACCAGCTCCAAATACTAAAAGTACCCAAACTAATCTTACCCAAATAACATCTATATTAAAGTAGTGTGCTAATCCAGAACATACACCACCAACATAACTATTTTCGGTGTCTCTAAACAATTTTTTAGCATTACTATTTTTTGATCTGGATGAAGCGTAGCTTTTTGGAGCAGGTTCGTCCTCAAAAATTTCGTCATCTACTAAATAATCTTCAGGTTGTCCCATAATGGCAATAACATCCTCAACTTCTTTATTTCCAATAACTTGTCTGTCTGTTTTCATGCGTTCAGAAAACAACTCTGCAATTCTAATTTCTATATCAGCTATAATTTCAGAACGACCTTGAGAGTCTGTAAATGAACGTTTTATAGCCTCAAGATAACGTTGCAGTTTTAAGTATGCATCTTCATCGATATAAAAAAATATACCTGCTAAATTTATATTGACTGTCTTATTCATTTTTAGTTGATTTAATTGATGTTACTATATTTACTGCATGTTGTAATTCGTTCCAAGTCGTGGTTAATTCTTTTAAAAAAAGATGACCTGTTTCTGTTAATCCGTAATATTTACGTGGTGGTCCAGAGGTGGATTCTTCCCAACGATAGTTAAGTAATCCAGCATTTTTAAGTCGTGTTAGTAAAGGGTAGATTGTGCCTTCAACAACTAATAATTTAGCGTCTTTAAGTGTTTCTAATATTTCGGCAACGTATGCATCTTCGTCTTTTAAGACTGACAAGATGCAGTATTCCAGAACACCTTTACGCATCTGTGCTTTTGTGTTTTCTATCTTCATAATTCTGTAAGATGTTTCATAATTAAACTGTTCGTTTTTTGATGATTTGATTGATTGATGATGTGTATTATTTAATAAATTTTATTGTTAATGGGTAGTGGTATTCTGCTCCTTCTTTAGCCTTTAGACTAGCATTAATTATAAAAATAACTTCTAATATAAAACCAAATACAGCTAGTAGTCCAATGCTACCACCAATGTAAAATAGAGGTGAAGGCTTTGTAATGTTTATTCTAATGCCTTCAAAAGCTTGAAAATCCAATAGATCTAAATGATTAAATAAAGTAAAAGCAAAAAACGGAATACATAACGTGCCTATAATGACAGCATATAATAAAATACTAAACTGAAAATTAATAGCCTGCTTACCATGTGCATCAATAAATTCTGATTTATCCTTATTTGCAACCCATAATACTAAAGGTGCTATTAAGTTCCCAAATGGAATTACAAACCTAGAAAAGGTGGATAAGTGAATAAATGTTGCTAGGTTTTTTTGATGACTGGTAACCATAATTTAAAAGTATATAATAGTTTCTTATGCAAATATATATCTTTAAAAAGGTATTATGCAATACAAAGTACTAAAAATTAACATTTTTTTAACATAGTGTAATGTCGATTATTTTCAATAATTTAGCTGAAAATCGAATATATAATGAAGATAACTCCTAGTAAACTTAACACATTTACAATGCTTAAGTTACCATCAGCTTTTTTGTGTGGTGTCAGAACAAAAGTTTTAAATGAATCACAATGCGTAACAACTGTAAAGCACAGATGGTTTAACCAAAACCCTTTTAATTCTATGTTTTGGGCTGTTCAAGGTATGGCTGCCGAATTTGCAACTGGTGCGATGATGATGATGAAAATTAAAGAAACAGGTAAAAAAGTGTCAATGTTAGTAACTTCTAATAATGCTACATTTACTAAAAAGGCAACAGGCAGAATTACCTTTGTGTGTAATGATGGTCTAAAAGTAGATCAAGCGTTACAAAACGCTATACAAACAGGAGAAGGTCAAACCCTATGGATGCAAGCTATAGGTACTAACGCAGATGGAGTAGTAGTGTCAACTTTTAATTTTGAATGGTCTATTAAAGTGAAAAATTAATTTGATTTTGTAACAAATAGAATAATTACGCAACATATAATAAATTAAAACTTTACAAATATGTATCCAAAAGACGAATTACCCCAAAACGGTTTAAATGCACACGACATAGATTATAAAATTTATGGTGAAGAAATGCAGTATGTAGAAGTCGAACTTGATCCTCAGGAAGGTGTAATTGCCGAAGCAGGAAGCTTTATGATGATGGATGATGGTATTAAAATGGAAACCATATTTGGTGATGGCTCTCAAAACGATTCTGGTTTTTTAGGAAAAATATTTGGAGCTGGTAAACGATTGCTAACAGGCGAAAGTTTGTTTATGACAGCATTTTACAACAACCTGACAGGAAAACGTAAAGTTAGTTTTGCATCTCCATATCCAGGTAAAATTGTAGCTATAGATTTACAAGAGTATAAAGGTAAATTTATATGTCAAAAAGATGCGTTTTTATGTGCAGCAAAAGGGGTTAGTGTAGGCGTAGAGTTTAGCAAAAAACTTGGACGTGGCTTATTTGGAGGCGAAGGTTTTATTATGCAAAAATTAGAAGGTGATGGTTTAGCATTTGTCCATGCTGGTGGTACTTTGGCAAGAAAGGTTTTGCAAAGAGGAGAAACACTAAGGGTTGATACAGGTTGTATTGTTGGATTTACACAAGATGTAAATTATGATATAGAGTTTGTTGGAGGTATTAAAAACACCGTTTTTGGAGGCGAAGGTTTGTTTTTTGCAAAATTAGAAGGTCCAGGTGTTGTTTACATACAATCATTACCATTTAGTAGGTTAGCTGGACGTGTTTTGCAAAGTGTACCAAGAGGAGGTAAAAGTAAAGGTGAAGGTAGTATTTTAGGAGGTTTAGGAGACTTGCTTGATGGTGACAATCGTTTTTAGTTAGATAATTTTAACGTGTTTTTAACTGTTAAAATTTAGGATGCATCCTTTTTCAATCTATTTTTTTGCTACCTTTAATCGAAACTTTTAAACCGTTTGCCTATAGCACAATATTACTTTTAATTTAACTAAACCTAAAAATTAATTATGGCAAGAGCAATGTTTGAGTACACTAAAACTGTACTGCAAAAAGTTAGTTTTGATACCACGTTGTTTTGCAAAGAAGTCCAAAAAGCCTTAGAGCGACTATTACCTTATGAGGTAGAAGAGCTTAAAGTGTATATTGAGTCTTTAGTACAGCAAAACCCAAAATTAGATCAATGTTTAATATATCTTAACACTTAAAAATATAAATTTAAAAGCGACCAATTGGTCGCTTTTTTCATGCAAATACCGTAAGTTTTGTATATCAATTTCATCTAAATGCTATAACTTTGCAAAAATTTATTTTTCCCTGAAAAAGCTATTTACAATATTATTGTTTTTATCCTTCGCAATACGTCCTATGTATTACGTTGGTTATGTAGCCTATTTTCAGTTAAATATAGATTACATTATAGATACCTATTGTGTTAATAAAGAAAAACCACAATTAGCTTGTAATGGTAAATGTCATTTAGCAAAACAATTGCAATCACCAATAAGTGATGATAATGATAGTAAAGCTATCACTAATATTGCCGAATCTTTTTTTCCGGTATTTTATACAGAATATCAATATACGTTAGACGCATCTTTGCTATTATTTATTAATCAAAAAAATGCAACGGTTTACAATCAAAGGTATGCTTACAACTTTGATTACTTTCATTTTAAACCTCCAATAGTATAATTTTTTATTTTTCGGCTTAAGCCAAAACAGGCTTAATTACATTCTACTTAAATAAAAAATAACAATACAAATGAAATTTTTAAAATACACATTTGCACTATTAGCGTGTGCAATAATTACAGCATGCTCATCTGACGATGACAACAATCAAGCAGAAGATTTAACAGGTCAAACAGGTGTAATCACACTTAAATATGACAATGGTGTTGGCGATCAGGATTTTATCTTCGGAACCTCTTATAACAAATCAAATTCAGAATCTTTTAAATTAGATAATTTAAAATACATGATTAGTAACGTAAGATTTACGGATTCTAATGGTAATATTTTTGAATACCCAACTGAGGATAACGTTTTTATTATTAACGAGCTTGATGGTAATAACGCTGGCGAAATCTTTGTGACATTAGAAGGTGTGGACGCAGCAGATTACGTATCTGTAACTTTTGGTGTTGGTATTGACCAAGACAGATTTGCTTTAGGTGCAGCAGGTCAAGGTACTTTTTTAGACTATGCAACAGACCAAGGTATGATGTGGAGTTGGGCTTCTGGTTATAAATTTATTAGATTAGATGGTACTTTCTCTACAAGTACTGTATCTAACCAACCTTTAAACATACACATGGGAAGCGTTGGTACTGCTTTAGATAATTATAAAGAAGTAACATTAAGTTTTCCAAACACAGTTTTAGTTAGAGCAGATAAATCACCAGAAGTACATATTAAAGCAGATATTGCTAAAGTATTTGATGGTGCAACATCAGTAAATTTTGCTGATGGTTATGACCAAGTACATACAGATGTTAATGAGACACCAATAATCGCATCAAACATTGCTACAATGTTTGAGGTACACCATGTACACAACGATTAAATAAAACTAATAACACCATTATTAGCTAATGGCTTTTAATGGTGTTTTAAATCTTATTAATATGAAAAAGTTAAGCCTTGTTTTATTAGGCTTGGTTACACTGTTTGCCTGCTCTAATAGTACAGAGACTGCTAACTATGTTCCCATACCTTTACAATTAGAATTGCCAACTAATTTTCCTGAAATTGCTTATAATTTGGATAATAATCCCATAACAGACGCTGGATTTGAATTGGGTAAAAGATTATTTTACGAAGGTAAATTATCATCTAATGGTGCAATAGCTTGTGCTTTTTGTCACGAGCAAGCTTTTGCTTTTACGCATCATGGACATAATTTAAGTCATGGTGTAAATGGAGGAATTGGATTAAGAAATGCACAACCTATCCAAAATTTAGCTTACCAAACCTCATTTATGTGGGATGGTGCAGCATCGCATTTAGATTTGCAACCCATACTTCCTATTACTAGCGAGTTAGAAATGGGTGAAACCTTATCCAATGTTATTGTAAAATTACAACAGGATAGTTATTACCAAGCGCAATTTGCTAAAGCATTTGATGGAGGAGAAGTCAATACTGAAAACATGTTAAAAGCATTGTCACAGTTTATGTTAATGATGATTTCATCAAATTCTAAATACGATAAGTATGTTAGACAAGAAGACAATGTTACATTAACTGCTTTAGAGTTGGATGGTTTAAATACATTTCAAAATAAATGTTCAAGCTGTCATGCTTCAGATCTATTTACAGATCAAACCTTTAGAAACAATGGGCTACCTATTAATCCACAATTAAATGATAAAGGACGTTTTAATATTCTAGAAGATCCAAACGATTTGTATAAGTTTAAAGTGCCAAGTTTACGTAATGTAGAGGTGTCTTATCCTTATATGCACGATGGACGTTTTTCGACGTTAGAAGTTGTCTTAGATTTTTATGATTCTGGAATTGTAGATAATGGTAATGTAGATCCATCACTACAAAAAGCAGATGGGACTTATGGTATCTCACTTTCAGCATATGAAAAAGAAAGCGTCATAGCTTTCTTAAAAACATTAACCGATAATCAATTTTTAGAAGATGAACGTTTTGCAGAATTTTAAATATTTAATACTAGGAATCATTTTGTTTAGTGTCGCTAAAGCGGAAGCTCATAATCCTGTAAACCCATGTAATAAGCATGAACCATTTCAAGTACTATGTGATTTATGTGGTTGTTCTACTAGTAGCGGAAGTTTTGGCTTTGGGACATTAAGTAACGCTAATTTTGTAGGTGTAAGATATATCTATCAAAATTTTGAATCTAAAAATGGGATTTTTGAAAACTCTCCAATAAGTAAGGAAACCTTTAATACTATACAATTATGGGCTCAAATACCTATTAATGATTCTTTTTACGTTACTACAAGTTTGCCATATCAAGATTTGACAAGAGATTTTAATAAAGTCAAAGAAAACCTAAACGGGTTAGGAGATGCTAGTGTAATTGGATGGTATAAACACGTGTTTTATAAAAAGAAAGATGAAAGCGTTGTAGATTTTAACCCTAATAAAGAACCATCAGGACATAGTCTGCAGTTTGGTTTAGGTGTTAAATTACCTACTGGTAAGTTTGAACAAAGATTAGCAGATAATATTAATCCAGGATTTCAAGTTGGGACCGGAAGTATAGATGGAGTTTTCTCGTTAGGTTATAATTACGGAAGTGATAAATTTGGAGTTAATACGCTACTTAGTTATTATTTAAAAGGCGAAAATAAAAATGACTACCAATTTGGAGATCAATTTAGTTATGCAGTAAACTTTTTTACTGCAATTCCGCGTCAAAAAATGAATATCATGCCTTTTGTTGGACTTTCAGGAGATGTATATGATTCCATTACGCAATACGACGAAACGTTAAGAGATACGGATGGAAATATTGTTAATTTTAGTTTTGGATCCGAGTTGGCTATTGAAAAATTTATTTTTGGAGCTAGCTACACATTACCTGTTAGCCAAAGTTTATTTGGAGATAATGTGCAGTCTAAACAGCGACTATCTGTTTATATAAATTTTGCACTTTAATAAAAAAAAAGCGACCAACTGGTCGCTTTTTTTATACTTTTTTATTTAGGTATAGGACTAATTATTTGTACATTTTGAAAAGCAATAGCACCTCTAACAATACCAGAAATTACGTCTTGCATAGCTTCAATAATTTGCATTTTAAGTTCGCTTTTATGATATATTAAACTTACCTCTCTTGCAGGTGAAGGTTCTGTAAAATAATGTAGATTTTCTTTAGCTTTTTCATTCAAATCTAAGGTGTGTAAATATGGCATTAGTGTCATGCCTAATCCTTCATTAGATAGTTTTACTAAAGTTTCAATACTACCACTTTCTAATTGAAACTTGTCATCATTATGGTTTTTAAAAGCCTTACATAAATTAATAACACCATCTCTAAAACAATGGCCATCCTCTAATAAAAGCATGTCATCAATTTCTAAGTCAGAGGTTTCTAATTTTTTCTTGTTTTTTAACCTGTGATTTTGTGGTACGTAAGCAACAAATGGTTCAAAATATAGGACGCGTTCTTTAATGTTCTCATTTTCTAAAGGAGTAGCAGCAATTGCAGCATCTAAATGACCATCGTTAATTCTAGATATTATTTCTTCTGTAGTTAACTCTTCAATTTTAAGTTTAACCTTTGGATATTTTTTAACAAAATTGGTTAAAAACATTGGTAATAATGTAGGCATTACCGTAGGAATAATACCAATCTTAAATTCGCCACCTATATAACCTTTCTCTTGATCTACAATATCTTGGATTCTATAAGATTCGTTAACTATATTTCTGGCTTGTGTTACTATTTTTTTTCCAACTTCAGTTAACTCTATTGGTTTTTTACTTCTGTCAAATATTAAAATATCTAATTGGTCTTCTAATTTTTGAATTTGCATACTTAGCGTAGGCTGTGTTACAAAACATTTTTGAGCTGCTTTAGTAAAATTTTGATTTTCAGCTACAGCTAATACATAAGATAATTGGGTAATTGTCATCGATATAGTTTAAGACTATAAAAATATAAAATCTATCAATAAAATTTATACATTATCTGAATTATTTAGCCGTAAATTTGAGTAAACAAATAAATATTACAATAATGAGTTATAATAGCCTAGGATTAGATACAAAAAAAACTAAAGAATTAGCAGATCAATTAAACCAGTTACTAGCTAATTTTCAGATATATTATCAAAACTTAAGAGGTATACATTGGAATATTAGAGGTAAAAACTTTTTTGATTTACATGTAAAATTTGAAGAATTGTATACAGATGCAAACATGAAAGTTGATTTAATTGCAGAGCGTGTTTTAACGTTAGGAGAAACGCCTTTACATACATTTGAAGACTATGTTAAATTAGCTAAAGTACCAGTAGGACACAACGTCTCAAAAGATGAAAATGCAGTAGCATTAATTGTAACATCTCTAACCGAGTTATTGCAATTAGAACGTGAAATTTTAAATGCAGCAGGAGATGCAAATGATGAAGGGACCAACTCAATGATGAGTGATTTTATATCTGAACAAGAAAAAACGGTTTGGATGATGAATGCTTGGTTAGGTAAAAGCTTATAAAAGCACATTTAAACAAAATAAAAAAAGAGTGACTATGGTTGCTCTTTTTTTTTGCTATATAGTTTTTGTAGGTTTGTTTTTATAAGTTTAGCCAGTATAAACTAATTAAAGTAATGAAAACACCAAAAACACCTTGGCCTACAAAAGCAGCTATGCAACAGGTTTATAAAATGAACCTTTGGGGAAGAAATGCGTCAGAGTTTTATTCAGGTGAAGGCTCTCATAATCCAGAGTTAGTTAATCCTTATATTGAGGCTATAGTGTCTTTTTTAAAAACACTTAATACACCAATCAGTGTATGTGATTTAGGTTGTGGCGATTTTAATATTGGAAGTAAATTATTTAAGTATACTAGTAAATATTTTGCAATAGATATAGTACCAGAGTTAATTGATCATAATAAAAGCAATTTTAAAGCAAATAATCTGTCTTTTAGTAGTTTAGATATAGCTAAAGACGATTTACCACCTGCAGATTGTGCCTTAATTAGGCAAGTTTTACAGCATCTATCCAATGCAGAAGTCCAAAATATATTAAATAAGTTACAGGCTTATAAATATGTTATTATTACAGAGCATATTCCAACATTTGATTTTATACCTAATTTAGATATAATTTCGGGACAAGGAATTAGACTTAAAAAGCAAAGCGGTTTGGATGTTTTAAAAGCACCTTTTAATTTTAAGGTTACATCTCAAGAGGAGCTTTTAACTATTAATCTAAAGGATGGTAAAGGTAAAATTGTGACAACTAAGTATACACTATATTAAACTATTATTTAAAAATAGAGTCAAGTTTACATAGCAATGTTTTCTAATAATATGTCTGCAACTTGTGGAAGTCTATTAATTAAATCTTCTAAAACCTTAGGATCGCTTAAATCTGTTCTTATGCCTGGAATTAAGCTTAATGAAGGATCATCAAAATCTGCACAACCCATACTCCAAATGCCAAAAAGTCTAGTCTCTACTGTTTGATCATTAATTATTTTGATTTTACTGTGTCTTATATCGCGACGTAAACGCTGTAAAAGGTCATCAATAATATCATGATCACCTTCAATAACCTGAACAAATAAACCGTCCTTGTGCATTAGTACACCTGTAATATTATCTATGGTGTTAAATGCACGTGCATCATGTAGTAGATCTAATAACTCACGTTTATTAAAATGTTGTGTGGCTTGACTAGAGTAAATTATTCTACGACAGGTCATATGTTTATTATAAAGTAGGTTATTAATAGTATTGGTTATCACTAAGTTAATCAAAAAAAATAATGTTGAGAAAAATAAAACTAAAAAAAGCCACTTATAGTGGCTTAAATAATGTTTGTTTGGTGATTGTATTAAAAGCGTATATCTAAATTTAAATTTTCAGCGTCGATATTAAATTTAGCTTCTCCAAAGTTAGGAGGACCATAACTTAAAGGATTATTTGACATACCATAACTTTCTTTTGGCATTCCATTTTCAAAATCCATTCGGTTATTCTTATTTTCATCATGTAAAACCATAACAGCATATGTGCCAGGTTTTATATTTTTAAAAGTAACAGTAACTGTATTGTTTATTATCTCACTATTAATATTCTGAATGCCTTGACCTTTCATCCAAGTTTCACCATTATGTAAAGAAAACATAATTTGTCCAATATTATTTTTAATATTTTTTACTGTAACTGTTATTGTTTGACCTTCTATTGTTGTTACCTCTAAATCTGATTGTGCTACTGAAAACGAGATGCTTAATATAAAAACTATTAAACTAGTTATAAAAGTTAAGTACTGTTTTTTAGATGTTTTTAAAGTCTTCATAATATGTTGTTTTAATTGGTTAACACTTCAAATTTGCAACAAAGACAACTATTAGACTAAAAAATCGTACTCAACTGTTATTTTATATAGTTCAGCTGTAGTATTAAATCATTGGTATGATTTCTACGCGTCTATTTTTATGTCTACCTGCTTCAGTATTTGAAGAGTCCACAGGAAATTCTTCACCAAAACCTCGTGTTATAAGTTTGGTTGAATCTATACCTTTCGCAACTAAATAATCTCTTACTGCATTAGCTCTAGCTATTGATAATTTTAAGTTAGTTTCAGCAGAGGACGTATTATCTGTATGTCCAGATATTTCGTAAGTTTTTATGTCAGATTTTTTGATGTAAGAAGCTACATTATCTAGTGTTTTTTTGCTTTCGGCTGTAATTTCTGATTTACTTAATTCAAAATAAATTAAAACAGCTTTTGGTTTAGAAGGTTGAATTTTTTCATTATTATTGGCTACAGGTGGACAACCATTATTATTGTTTAATCCTTTAACAGAAGGACATTTATCAAATTTATCTGGTACACCATCATTATCTGTATCTGGTAAAGGACAACCGTTATTAGTTTTATCTCCAGCAAAATTTGGACATTTATCATATGGGTCTGCTACACCATCATTATCAGCATCTGGACAACCATTTAACGTTCCAGCGATATCTGGACAATTATCTTCTTGATCCATAATGCCATCTTTATCAGTGTCAGGACAACCACCATAAATGGCTAAACCAAATACATTTGGACAATTATCTTCTTTATTAATAATACCATCGTTGTCGTTATCTGTTCCACCAAATTTAAAAATTAGACCAACAGAGTGTTGGAAGTGGCTTATCCCATAATCATCCAATGCATGTTTATAGATGGATTGACCAGTTAAACCAAAATTATAAGTTATCCAAACATTTAATCCAACGCCTGCATTTGCTGTAAGTGATTTACCTAGCGTATCTACCCATGTTAATCCACCTCCTACAGCTACATAAGGGTTAACATTAAAATTATTTATAAGGTTGTATTTGACTAGACCATCTAAGGCTATTAATGAAAACTTTTTGTCAACATCAATGTAATTTTGTTTAATTCCTGTTAATGTTACAGATCCCTCTAAAGATAATTTGCCTGTTAAGTGTCTAGAAAGAGCTCCTTTAAAGCCAGCAACTTCCCAATTCCAGGTTTTAAAACGTCCTAAATTATTTGGTGCTTTTAGTACAGGATTATTAATTGCATTGGTGCTTAGGCTAGCTGTCCATGGAGAATACACATCTTGCGCTTGTAAGTTTTGAGATACAGCTAGTAGTAGGACAACAGTTAGTAGTAAAACTAATCGTTTCATTTTTTTTAGAATATTGGTTAATAGCAAGACCAATATAGTTTAAATAATAATAATATTAAAACTATTAGGATTAACGGTTGGCTTAGACAGATTAAGTATAATAAGGACTCTAACGTTTATAATGGATGTTAATAATTGTTAAGTTTAAGCTCTTAGGTTAATTTTATAAAAACTAATTTTGCTTTTTAAATTGACTATGTTTTACATTATAGATATTTTAGGAACAATTGCTTTTGCAATTTCAGGTGTACTTGTAGCACTTAATAAACGTATGGATGCTTTTGGTATTTTAATTATTGCCTTTGTTACTGCTGTTGGAGGAGGTACCTTAAGAGATATTTTAATAGGCGAAACACCTGTTAGCTGGATGAAAGATATGACCTTTATTTATGTTGTTATAGCGTCTACGATATTTGCTGTTGTCTTTAGATCTAAAATTGATTATTTACGTAAATCTTTGTTTTTATTTGATACTATTGGTATTGGATTGTATACAGTTGTTGGAGTTGAAAAAGGAATTTCGGCTGGATTACATCCTATTATATGTATTTTTTTAGGAACAATGAGTGCCTGTTTTGGAGGTGTAATTAGAGATATTTTATGTAATGAAATCCCTGTGATTTTTAGAAAAGAAGTTTATGCAACAGCGTGTATATTAGGAGGTGCAACTTACTTTTTAGTTATTAAATTACCAATAGCATCAAATTTTGTATTTGTAATTGCAGGAGCAGTAGTTATAACTGTAAGATTAATCGCTGTAAAATTTAAAATTAGTTTACCTAGTTTATATAAAGACTAATTAGCGACTACTTTTAATCCTACAATAGATATTATTAAAGTGGAAATAAAAAATAATCTCCAAAAAGTTGCAGGCTCATCAAAAACTACGATCCCTAAAATGACGGTTCCAACAGCTCCAATACCAGTCCATACAGCATAGGCTGTCCCAATAGGTAGTTGTTTGGTAGCTTTTAAAAGTAATAACATACTTATAGCTAGACAGATTATAAATCCAATATACCAATAAGTAGCTATAGTTCCACTGGACTCTTTTGCTTTACCAAGACAGGCTGCAAAAGCTACTTCAAATAATCCAGCTATGATTAAAATAATCCAATTCATGTATTAAGCAGAGTTGTTGTTATAAAAGCACTATAACTTTTAATCAAAAATAAAGTATTTATATAGATTTTGTATGACAAAGGATGGCTGAATAAGGATAAATAGTCATTGCATAACAATGTATCAATTCTGTCTTAATATTTTATCCATTTTACGACCTTTAGCTAGTTCGTCGACTAATTTATCCAAATATCTTACTTGTTGTGTTAACGGAAACGTAATATCTTCAATGCGATAACCGCAAATAACACCTTTAATAAGTTTAGCATTTGGGTTAAGTGTTGCCTCTTCAAAAAAGGTTTTAAATGACACTTTTTTATCAATTAAGGTTTCTAATTTGGAAGCGTTGTAACCTGTCAACCATTCTATTACTTGGTGTAACTCATTTATTGTACGTCCTTTTTTTTCCACTTTAGTTACATAATGAGGATATACAGATGCGAAGGTCATTTTAGCAATTCTCTCATTTTGTTCTGGTGTAACGATCATAATTTTAATGGTTATTAGTTTTTAATATAAACTTATAAAATAAAATAACCCTAAGTACAATTTCAAAAATTATAAATAGGGTTGTAATATTAGTATAATATCAATTTTTATTGGAACTTAAAATATTAATTATTAGTCGTAACCGGAAAACCTCTATCACGCATTAAAGCTTCAATTTTAGCACCTCGTCCTCTAAATAAATTATAAGCTTCGGCTGGATCCATACTATTTCTTGGTGCAAATAAGTACTTAACTAATTTATCTGCTAAAGCTTTATCATAAAAACCATCAGGTGCATCTTTAAATGCTTCCGAAGCATCGCTAGTTAGTACATCTGCCCACATATAACCATAATAAGCAGTCGCATAACCTTCGCCAGAAAAAACATGTCCAAAATGTGGTGTTCTGTGACGCATTGGTAATTCTTTAGGCATATTAAGTGTTGCTAAAGTTTCGGCTTCAAACTTAGCTATATCGATATTTGTTGGGTCTGCTAAATGTAATTTCATATCCATTAATGCAGAAGCTAAATATTCAGTAGTAGCAAAACCTTGATTAAATGTTGCTGCTTTTTTGATTTTAGAAACAAGTGCAGCAGGAATAGGTTGGCCTGTTTTATAATGTACTAAAAATTGATTTATAACTTCGTCTGTAGATAACCAACGTTCTAGTAATTGACTCTGAAACTCAGTGTAATCTCTAACACCACCATTTAATGTTGGGTATTTTACGTTAGATGAAAAGAAGTGTAAAGCGTGTCCAAATTCATGAAAGAAAGTTTCGGCATCATCCCAAGATATTAAAACAGCTTCACCTGGAGCAGCTTTTACAAAATTAGAATTATTAGATGCTAATACTGTTTTAGGTCCATCAAATGTAGTATGGCTTCTGTAGGTTGTAGCCCAAGCACCAGATCGTTTTCCTTGTCTAGCAAATGGATCTAAATACCATAGTCCAATGTGTTTTCCAGAATCTAAATCTGTAACTTCCCAAACTTTAACGTCTTCATGAAACACAGGTACTTTTCCCTCTTCCACTGGAGTAAATTTATAATTAAATAAACGTCCAGCTGTATAAAATAAGGCTTGTGTTAATTTGTCTAATTGTAAGTATTGTTTAACCTCGTCACTATCTAAATCGTATTTTTTCTGGCGTACTTTTTCAGCATAAAAGCGATAGTCCCAAGGTGCGATTTCTATATTTTTACCTGCAGCATCAGCTACAGCTTGCATATCTGCGACTTCTTCTTTAACTCTTGCAATAGCTGCAGGCCAAACCGCTTCCATTAATCTCATAGCATTTTCAGGTGTTTTTGCCATACGATCTTGTAAACGCCATTCGGCATAATTAGAATAGCCTAATAATTGTACACGCTCTCTTCTAAGTTTTAAAATTTCTGCAATTAGCGCTTTGTTATCATAGGCATCTCCATTATCTCCTCTAGAGTAGTAGTTGGTCCAAACTTGCTTACGTAATTCGCGTTCAGTACTATAAGTCAAAAATGGATCCATTGACGATCTAGTGTTTGTAATGGCGTACATACCGTCTTTACCATTATCTGTTGCAATTTTTGCTGCAGATTTTATAAAACCATCACTTAATCCGTCAAGTTGGTCTTTAGTTAAATAAGTGATATAGTTTTCTTCGTCATGTAATACATTATCTCCAAACTTATTATATAGTGTAGATAACTCTTTATTAATCTCAGCATAGCGCTTTTTCTTAGCGTCATCTAATTCGGCTCCATTCATTTCAAAACGTTTGTAAATAAGTTCTACAACGCGTTGTTGATCTGCTGGTAATGGGTTTTTTAAAGAAGCCTCATATACTGTTTTAATGCGTTTAAATAATTTTGTGTTTTGATTAATTTTAGAAGTATAATCAGATAATTTAGGTGCCAAAGCACTTTGTACGTCTCTAAACTCAGGACTACTCATGTTACTACTAAAAATCCCATAATAAGTAAAAACATTATCTAGACTATGACCTGCACGCTCCATAGCTTCAATAGTATTTTTAAATGTAGGTGCATCAGTATTGTTTGCAATTACCTCAATATCATTTAGTCCTTGCTCGATACCTTCAATCACAGCAGGTTCTACTTGGTCAACTTTCATTTTTTCAAAAGCAGGAACACCTCCATAAGGTCCTGTAAAGTCTTTAAGCAATAGGTTATCACTCATAGGTTTAGAATTGTCGTTTGTTGTAGCATCTTTTTTACAACTGGTACTTAGTAAAATAATAGTACAAGTTAGGATGCAGTAAATAGGATTTGTTTTCATAGTTAAGTTGATTATAGTCTAAAAATACTTAAAAGTATATCCTTATTCTAAAATTTTGACTGTTTTAATATAGATGTTTGATAAAGGCCAATCGGACTCGTCCACAGTAACTGCGTTAATCTTGTCAACAACGTCCATACCAGCTATGACCTCTCCAAAAATAGTAAAATCACCATCTAAATGAAACGCATCTTGTTGTGTGATAAAAAACTCGTAAGGTGAGGCTAATTTATGCGGATTTTCAATCTCGCTACTAGGCATAGATATTACACCTCTTTTATGAGTAAAACCACGTTTTGTATCTGTTGGCAATAAATAATGACCAATTTTACCACGTTTGGCAGCAACTTTTACATTGTCTGTGTTACCACCTTGAATGATAAAGTTTTTAACCACCCGATGAAACTGTGTATTATCAAAAGCACCTAGTTTAGTTAGAAAAATAAAATTAGCACGATGAAACTTAGTAATGTCATGTAATGCTATGTCAATGTTACCCATGGTTGTTACCAGACGTACTTTGCTTTCTTTATTTTTAGTTTCGTATTCTAAAAAAAAGTCCATAGCGTTACCCTCGGTTAAATAAGGGTATTTTCGTTTAGGAGTCGTGTCTTTCTCTATAGTGTCAACCACTGTTTTAATCGAGTTTGTTGTCATTTTAGATTTGGATTGTTTATCTTCACAATTAAGAAATACAAAACAAAAACCAACCAATAATAATACGCGCATTTTTAAAATGAATTTTAATGAATTTGTCATAGCGTTACCAAAAATAAAAAATATACCATTGCCAGCCGAAGCATCACAGCTTAAAATGGTGCCATCATATAGGCAAGATTTGGTTAAGCAACAAGGTGATAAGATTAAAAATGCTAGGCAAAGTGCAGTTTTAGCCTTGTTTTATCCGGATTTGGAAGCGCAAACTAAACTAATTTTAATTTTAAGAAAAACCTACAAAGGGGTTCATTCTGGACAAGTCGGTTTTCCAGGCGGAAAAGTAGAGCAGGAGGATCTGGACTTAATGCATACTGCTTTGCGTGAAACGCATGAAGAAGTTGGTGTCCATCCAGAATTAGTTACAGTTTATAAAAAGTTAACGCAAGTTTACATTCCACCAAGTAATTTTTATGTCCAACCGTTTATTGGATTGGCTTCTCAAACACCAATATTTACTAAACAAGATGCCGAAGTAGAGGATTTATTAGAGGTATATCTAAGGGATTTATTGTGTGATAGTAATTTAACTTCCAAAAAAGTTAAGACAAGTTATGGTGCTGAGGTTGAGGTGCCTGCCTTTAATTTAAGTAATCATTTGGTTTGGGGTGCAACTGCCATGATGCTTAGCGAAGTCAAAGACTTGTTAAAAGCAACCCTTTAACTTAAAGGTTTTTCTATATTTGTATCCACTAAATGTAAAATAAAACTATGGGTTTATTTAAAAAAAATCCTTTTGGACATATACTTTTTGTTAAAAAATGGTTGATTAGAATCTTAGGCGTCTTAACACATAGACGTTATAGAGGGTTTAATGAGTTACAAATTGAAGGGTCTGATATTATAAGAAACTTACCTGATACCAACGTATTATTTATATCTAATCATCAAACATACTTTGCAGATGTAATTGCAATGTTTCATGTTTTTAATGCAGCATTAAGTAATAGACAAGACACGATTAAAAACGTGGGTTATTTATGGAATCCAAAACTAAATTTTTATTACGTCGCAGCTAAAGAGACTATGAAGGCTGGACTATTACCTAAAATATTTGCTTATACAGGATCTATTAGTATAGAGCGTACTTGGCGTAGTGAAGGTAAAGACGTAAACAGACAAGTTAAAATGTCTGATATTTCTGCTATTAAAAAAGCGTTGGATGATGGTTGGGTAGTTACATTTCCACAAGGGACAACCACACCTTTTAAGCCAATCCGTAAAGGGACAGCACACATAATTAAGCGTCACAAACCAATAGTGGTGCCTATTGTGATAGATGGTTTTAGACGTAGTTTTGATAAAAAAGGATTACGTATTAAAAAGAAAAATGTATACCAATCTTTTGAGATTAAAGAACCATTAAAAATTGATTACGAAAACGACTCTATTGCAGATATTGTAGAGCAAATTGAATATGCTATTGAGCAGCATCCATCGTTTTTAAAGGTAATACCTCAAGAAGAGTTATTAGCACAGGAAGAGCTAAATAAACAACGTGAATTTTTAGGCGAGTAATTATTAGGTTAAATACAGCTTTCAGACGTTTTAACATCTATTACTAGACCTTCAGCTTTTGCTTTTTTATCCTTTTCGGATCCTAAAGCCATACCAATTACCATACCTATAAGTAGCCCAAAAGTTAAGCTTATAGGTCCTAAAGCCATACCAAAGACTAATCCAAGACACATACCTATTGGCATGTAGGTGTTGGTGTAATGACCAATAGTAATTAAATTAAATTTTTGTTTTAAAAAGGCTAATAATTGCTTCAGCTTTTTGTTTAAAACTTTAATATTGGTACTAGATTTTAAATCTATTAAATCCAGCTCATTATGCAAGGCTGTGTGTTCAACTTCAGAAAAATTTCTTAGCTTTAAATCGTTAAACACTCTAACAAAATCATCATAAATACGACGTTCTTTTTTTGAAGAAAGTTCTGTTTTTAAACCTTTAAAAAAAGTAATGTAGTTATCAAAAGTCTGCATTATACTTCTATTTTTTTAAGCTCGTTGTAGTTTCTATTTAATCGTTTTAATAAAATACCGTAGATTAATTTATAAAACAACCAGATTATAGTTACAAAAATTACAGTTACTAAAGCAAACACACCAACCATTACCATAAATTGTGTATTGTTAAAATGCTCAATTTTTTCGATTAATTTAGGATCATGTTTACTAGTGTAATAAAAACCAAAAATCATTGATACAGTAGCCATAATTAAATTATACAGTACGTAGTACTTGATAACTTTTCTGGTTTTTATAATATTTTTCATTAACCGTCTAGCACTATCAGTGACAGATATAGACTTGTAAGATTTGTATAATAAGTATACAAACAATATAATAATAGCGTAGGATAGCACACTTAAAATTATAAACCAATTACTGTTATACATCTCATCATGTTTAGCACGATAGGTGTCAGACATTACAAATGGCAAAGCATTTATAACAATCCAAAAAACTAATTCGGCAATACTTATATAAAAAAGCGTCTTAACAATACTAGACGATTTTTTTAATAACATAGGGTAGATTTGCGAAGCCGATTTTTTTTCAAATTTAGCATCACTATTAACCCAATCCTTCTTCAATAATTCTAATTCATCCATAGGTTACGGATTTAAAATGGTTTTTAATTTTGTTTTCACTCGGTTCATTTTCACTCTAGCATTCACTTCAGTAATTCCCATTGTTTCACTTATTTCTTTATAATTTTTGTCCTCTAGATATAAAAAAACTAACGCTTTTTCGATATCATTTAATTGGTGGACAGCATTATATAATAATTTTAATTGGTCCTCTTCTGTACTGTCATATTCCTCAGCACTTATTTTAAACTGTACAGTATCAAATTGCTGAGTATTTATAGTACGTTTAGACTTGCGATATAACGTAATTGCAGTATTTAATCCCACACGATACATCCAAGTACTAAACTTACTATCACCTCTAAATTTCGGGAAAGCCTTCCATAATTGGATGGTTATTTCCTGAAACAAATCATTGTGCGCATCATAATTATTGGTATAAAGTCTACAAACTTTATGCACAATGTTTTGATGCTGCTCCAGCAATTCGACAAAATTTTGTTCTAGTGGTTTACTCAATGGTTATTTGGTTGGTTTACCTATTAGTAGTTTAAAATATAAAGATGTTACACAAATTTAAAATTATTTTTTTTGGCGTTACCACAAGGGTCGCGTTTTCCGTTTAAATCTTTTTTTGCCATAAGGCAAAGCAAAAAAAGGATACCACTGCAACCGCTAACGCAACTCATCCTTAAAAAATAACACTTCAGGATTATTTTATTTTAAATCAGAGGTCATCCAAACATCTTTGTATCATCAAACAATCAAAACTCGAACTATAAATTATGAAACCTTTTTTTACACTATTAATCCTATTAGTCAGTCTATTTACGCAAGCGCAAACCACAATATCAGGAACAGTAATAGATACAAATAAGCAACCAATATTAGGTGCTAATGTTTACCTAAAAGGCACTTATGATGGAGCCAGCACATTAGCAGATGGTAGTTTTAGTTTTACAACAGGTAACACAGGACAGCAAAGTTTAGTCATCTCTTTTGTATCTTTTGAAACAATAACACTTACTAAACAAGTTACCGACTTACATGATTTAAAAATAGTTTTAAAGGACGATATAAACACTTTAGATGCAGTAGTACTATCAGCAGGTACCTTTGCAGCAGGAGATAATAGTAAAATATCAGTATTAAAACCGTTAGATGTGGTAACTACTGCCAGCGCATTAGGTGATTTTGTAGGCGCTTTACAAACACTTCCAGGTACAACAACAGTGTCAGAAGATGGACGCTTATTTGTACGTGGTGGAGATGCAGAAGAGACACAAATATTTATCGATGGTATTCGTGTGTTTACACCTTACTCACCAACCACAAATAATATCCCGACACGTGGACGTTATTCGCCATTTTTATTTGACGGAATTACATTTTCTACAGGAGGTTATAGTGCAGAATATGGACAAGCATTATCTAGTGTTTTAGAGCTTAATACGGTTAATCAACCCAATCAAGAAAAAACAGATATTGGTGTAATGAGTGTTGGAGCTAGTGTAGGAAACACCCAAATTTGGGATAAAAACAGCCTAAGCGTCAATGCGGCTTACATTAATTTATCACCTTATTTACAAGTATTTGATGATCGTAACGATTGGAAAAAACCTTTTGAAACCTTTTCTGGAGAAGCTGTTTTTAGACATAAAACAGACAATGGACTACTTAAACTTTACAGTGCTTTTGATACTTCGGATTTTAGTTTAGTACAAGACGATATAAATTACCAAGAAGGCATACCTATAGCCTTAAATAACAAAAACGTTTACTTTAATGGTTCTTATAACCAAGTTTTAAATAGCAATTGGACACTAGCTAGTGGTTTAAGTTATACTTATGCTAAAAGCAAAGTAAATATTTTTGATAGTAAAATTCAGTCAACAGAAAACTCAGTACATGCTAAATTAAAGCTTAAACACCATGTTAGTAACAGGTTTAAATTAAATTTTGGTGCAGAGCAGTTTACGACGCAATTCAGCGAAGACTATAACGATGCAATAATTAATAACGTCACTTATGGTTATAACAATAACCTAACAGCAGTCTATACTGAGGCTGATATTTTCTTCTCTAAAAATTTAGCATTAAAAGCAGGTTTTCGTGCAGAGTATAGTGCTTTATTTGACCAAGCAACATTATCTCCAAGAGCATCCTTAGCTTATAAAACAGGCAGTAAAAGCCAATTGTCATTAGCGTATGGTAACTTTTTTCAGCAACCAAATAGTGCTATTTTAAAATTTAATCAAAACCTAAATGCACAACAAGCCCAACATTATATTTTAAATTATCAGTTTAATGCAGACGGTAAAATATTTAGAGCAGAAACCTATTATAAAAAATATAGTGATTTAGTAAAATATGATACCGACTTGACTAGTTTTGATGCTAATTTTAATAACACTGGTAGTGGATATGCAACAGGATTAGATTTGTTTTTTAGAGACAATAAAAGCATCAAGAATATTGATTATTGGGTAAGTTATTCGTTGTTAGATACTAAACGAGATTATAAAAATTTTCCAATAGCTGCACAACCAAATTTTGCAAATACACATAATCTGTCAGTAGTCGGAAAGTATTGGATAGATAGTTGGAAAAGTCAGGTAGGACTTAGTTATAATTTTGCATCTGGTCGATCGTATACAGATCCAAATCAGATGGGATTTTTAAATCAAAAAACAAAAGCTTATAATAGTTTAAGCGTTAATTGGGCTTACCTTTTAAGTCCTCAAAAAATCCTTTATTTTTCAGTAAATAATGCCTTAGGATTTACTAATGTTAATGGTTATCAATACTCAGATACACCAAATATAAATGGTCAGTTTAATAGTCGTGCCTTGCGTCCAGCTGCAGACCAGTTTTTCTTTGTTGGTTTCTTTTGGACAATTAGCCAAAATGGTACAGATAACCAATTAGATAATTTATAATTATTATTACTTCAAAAGGTAGGAATTATCTGTATTAAATGGTTATATTACTAAATATCTAACTTAAATTTTTATAGCTATGAAAAGTTTCCTTTTAAAATCCGTTCTAGTATTAGTGCTAATAAGTTTTACGTCTTGCAGTAGTGATGACGATACAACAGATAATTCAGCAGAAGTAAATCAAGTCGTTGGAGAATGGCAAATGTATAGGACAGAAAATCTTGAAGCTGTCATTGACCAATGGACAGGAACAGAATGGACTTATGTTGATCAATGGTTTAAAAGTGTTTTGGATGATTCTGAAATATTAATAACATTTAATAATGATGGTACATTTACCGAGTTTTATGCAACTGTTGAAACTGCTAACGGAACTTGGGAAAAATTAGAAGATGGACGTTATAGTTATAATTACACCTTAGAGGTAGATAATACCAATGAAGTCCTAGTTGGAACTCGATTAATTACAGTACACTGTGATAATACCTTTTCTGTAATTACAGAAGGTGACGACAGAAACGTAGCTTATTACAGAACCAGAAACACGACAGAATGTAGTGACTTGATTACTTATAATCTAGAATAATTGATAGATTTATAAATATTACCTAAACTAATAATTTAATAGCAAGCAGAATTAAAACTCAGTTTGCTATTATTTTTTTGTTATTAATTTATTCTAAATTGCAGCATGAAATTATTTGTCAAGCTATTTATCATTCTATTTATTATAGATATTGCGTTAGGGTTTTCTATAAGTTATCTAGCAGAACACGTCCTACAACCCAATAGTATTGTAATACGCTTAATTGATGAAGCTATTTCGTTTCCGTTAACCTTATTTAATCGCTTGTTTCCAGAACAGGGCATTTATAGATCAAGCACAAACTCGTTTTGGTTGGTTGTAATAGTTAACGCATTAATGCAAGCCTTAATAGCTTTTACAGTTATTAAATTAATAAAAAAAGCACGCGCTTAGTTACGCTTTATAATCTAAAATAAAGGTAAAGACTCAAACTGAGCAATTAAAAATAATTTACCACACGCTCTAGCGTCTGACAAAGCATCATGATGCTTTAAAGGAATATTGTGCACTTTACAGCAAGCATCTAATTTAGCAGGTTTATAACCTTTATTACGATATAGTTTTAAAGTACATTCCCAACGCTGTTCCATGACCAAATCAGCATGCGGAATATTAAAATCGCTCATCGTTTTTAGTAAAACCGTTCTGTCAAAAGACTCGTTGTGAGCCACAGTTGTAATTCCCGAAATTCTTTTTTTAATCTCAGGATAAATAGCTTTGAAGTTTGGCGAAAACCTAGTGTCATCCTCTGTAATACCATGTACTTGTATGTTGTGGTAATTGTATTCGTTTTTTGGAGGTTGTATTAAAGCATGAAACTCTTCTATAATTTCGCCATCTTTAAACGTTACAATTCCAACAGAACAAATATGATGGCTTTTAGCAGTTTCAAAATCTATTGCAGCAAAGGTCATGTATTAGGTTTTGTGTAAATATAATTCAATTTTTCAAGGAAATAAATCTTCCTTTATATATTAAGATTACACGCATTACAATTCAGCCTAAAAAAATAACAGTTGGGTGACTCACTTTTTTAAAAGATGCGTTTATACAAGATATTTGTCGTGTAACAATAAAATAATTTAACATGTACAAACTAGCCATTATTATAGCATTATTAGTATCAAGTATGCTACAAACACAAACCACTTATGAAAGCGGAATGAACAAAGCATTTGAACTTTGGAAACAAGGTGAAATCGCGCAAGCCTCAAACATGTTTGAGCGTATTGCAACTGCTGAAACAGACAATTGGTTGCCATCTTATTATGCTGCACAAGTATTAATCTTGGATGGATTTTCTAAACTAAAGCAAAAGGATGTTTTAGAGGCTCAGTTAAAAAAAGCACAGGGTTTTGTGGATGATGCCAACGCAATATCTAAAGATAATCCCGAAATTATGGTATTACAAGCCATGTTACATATGGTTTATGTGGTTAGCGATGGTGCAACGTATGGTATGACCTTGTCAGGTAAAATTAATGCACTATACGCACAAGCTTATAAATTAGCTCCTGATAATCCAAGGGTTATGTTAAGTAAGGCAGAATGGGATATGGGAACTGCCAAGTATTTTGGAAAAGACACTAAGCCATTTTGTATGCAAATAGAAAAATCTCTGCAACTTTTTGCTAACTTTAAACCAGAAACTGCGTTTGATCCAAATTGGGGACAAGAGCGTGCAGAACAATTAACTAAAGACTGTAACAAATAATAATGTCAAAATTTATAAAAGAATTAGGTAAAGCATTTATAGTAGGTTTACTTGTGTTTTTGGTTAGAATCGTGATTATGTATCTTAACGGTTCTACAATACAAGCCAATCAAGAGTTACTAATAGATTTTGTGTACAATCAAATGTATGCTGTAGTGTTGCACTTGTCCAATGCTTATTTTGTGACTTATATGTTGCAAAAGCATAAAGACAATCTGTTTAAACTTAAAAACTTAATTCTTGCTGCTTTAGCTTCCATTGTAATATCTGTTGTTGCCATATTCTTTTTAAGATTATTTATTAATGTTGTCATATATGGTGTAGCATTAATGGACTTTTTAAAGGAAGATAAGTTAGTGTATTATTGGTTTTCGTTAACCATAGCCATAACAGTAACTGCAGGATATTACATCTTTTTTTACTTAAAGCATTTGCAAGAAAATAAAGTAAAAGAACAAAAAGTAATTGCTGGTACTGCAAGCGCAAAGTTTGATGCATTAAAAAACCAATTGGATCCTCATTTTTTGTTTAATAGCTTAAATGTATTAACTAGTTTAATTGAAGAAAATCCAAATAGCGCACAAAAGTTTACCACTAGTTTATCTAAGGTTTACCGTTACGTCCTAGAGCAAAAAAATAAAGAATTAGTAACCGTTGATGAGGAGTTGCAATTTGCTAAAACCTATATGTCTTTGCTTAAAATGCGATTTGAAGACAGTATTGTTTTTGATATACCAGATCAAGCCAAAAACCCAGAAAGTAAAGTCGTACCACTAGCATTACAGTTATTGCTAGAAAATGCAGTAAAACATAATATTGTAACCAGCAGTAAACCGTTACATATTAAAATTTATGAAACCGATCAAAACCTAGTTGTAGAAAACAATTTACAACCTAAACAAATAGTAAAAAAGAGTAGTGGTGTGGGATTAGAAAACATTAAACAACGCTACCAATTATTAACCAATAAACGCGTAAGTATAAGCCAAAACACCAATATGTTTTTAGTTTCTATACCTATGCTAACTAAAGAAATTTCAGTTATGAAACCAATACCAAAACAGCAATTAGACGACTCGTATGTAAGAGCACGCAAACATGTGGAAGAGTTAAAAGAATTTTATTACAACCTAATTTCATATTGTATAGTCATTCCATTTTTAATATTTATAAACTATAAAACCAGTTGGGATTATAAATGGTTTTTCTTTCCAATGTTTGGTTGGGCAGTAGGACTATCATTTCATGCTTATAAAGTCTTTGTAAACGATGGTGTGCTAGGAAAATCTTGGGAAGACAAGAAGATTAAAAAGTTTATGGAAGAAGATAACCAACAACGTTGGAACTAAAATATATTACAATGAAAAATGATATTGATACGTATCTAGAAGAAAACCAACAGGCTAGATATGAGAAGGAAGAAGCTTACTTAAGAGCAAAGAAAAAAGTAGAAAAAATTGTTGGCTTTTATTGGCATTTTGCCATTTATATTGTGGTTAATATTTTTATAATGTTACTAATATATAAGCAATCAGGGCAACCGTTTTTAAGTATGGCAGTTTGGTCTACTCCAATATTTTGGGGAATAGGTTTAATATTTCATTTTTTAGGTGTATTTGGGACAGATTACTTGTTTGGTAAAAACTGGGAGCAACGTAAAATTGAAAAATACATGAACAAAGAAAAAGAAAATAAACGTTGGGAATAACTAGTTATTAATCATCTCACAACACTTAATATCAACTAACCAACCAAATTATAGTACCAATGAAAGTGATAATTATTGAAGACGAAAAACCGTCTGCAAGACGTTTAAAACGTATGCTAGAAAGTATTGATATTACTACCGAAACGATGTTACATTCCGTAGAAGAATCGATCCAATGGTTTAATACCAATGCACATCCTGATTTAATATTTTTAGACATACAGCTTAGTGATGGGTTGTCTTTTGAAATCTTTGATCAAGTTGAGGTAAAGTCAGCTATTATTTTTACAACTGCTTATGATGAGTATGCATTACAAGCGTTTAAATTAAACAGTATTGATTACCTTTTAAAACCTATAGATGAAGAGGATTTAGAAACTGCTGTTGCAAAATATAAAACTAGGCTTCCGCAGAAAACTAACATCGCCTTAGACTTTGAGGATATTAAAAAACTACTAGTTAATCCAATTGATAGGGTTTACAAAAAACGATTTTCTGTTAAAGTAGGACAACATTTAAAATTGGTAAACATTGATGATGTCGAATGCTTTTACAGCGAAAACAAAGGAACCTATTTATACACGACTGAAGGTCGAAACTACCTTTTAGACACAACCCTTGAAGCTTTAGAAAACGAACTAGAACCAGAAACCTTTTTTAGAATAAACCGAAAATTTTATATAAACATTAATGCTATTAAAGACATTATAAGCTATACCAACTCGCGTTTACAAATTAAACTTAATAACTTTAATGAAGATGAGGTTATTGTTGCTAGAGAGCGTGTAAAGGACTTTAAAAATTGGTTGGAGTAGTGGTTACTCTTCTTCGTCTTCAATCCTATTATCATCAAAAGCACTTGGCAGTAATTTAGGTATAAATTTAACAACTAAAGGTAATAATAATGCTCCACCTGGTAATATAAAAATAGCTAAACTTGGTATAGATTTAAAAACATCTAAAAGCTGGTCTTGTACTTTTTTTTGTTCGTCCTTAGTTAAATCTCTTACTGTAGACTGTGTTAATAAAATTAGCAACTCTTTACTTTCTAAAAGCTCTTGGGTTAATTTTTTGCTATTGCGTTTAATTAACTTTAATACCATGTTGGTAGAGTTATCATAAAACGTTTTTACAATATTTTTAGAGCCTAAAAGCGGTACTTTTTCTCGGTAGTTTTTGTAAAAGTCTTCAATAGTTTTTGAAGCTTCATCAGTTTGATGCTGTGTTAGGTTAAGTTTTTCGCCTAAAGTATTTAAAAACGATTCTTCTTCATTATCTAATTTAGCATCAGTCCATGTAGCCATAGCAGCTAAATCCAAACAGTAGCGTGCAAATAAATTGGTGTCCACTAAATTGGTAGCTTCACTAAATAACAATACACTATCGCGTTGGTAACGTAAAGATTGCTCAAATAGGTTGATTAAACTTTTATCGTAATCGGATTTTACTTTTTTACTATGTAAGGTGTTTAAAACTATACTTTCTATAATAGCTTCGTATTGTTTAATAACATCATCATCAACTGTTCCAGTTTTTAAATAAGTTCTAAAAGCTAATACGTCAACAAATAATAAAGCATTAGTTATAAAGTAATTAAAACTTTTGTCTATTAGGTTGTCGTCAATTTGGACACGTTTATTTATAATACGTTCTGCCTGATCTTTTACATCCTTTGATCCAATAATTCCTTGTAAAAAAGAGACCCTTTCTTTATTAATAGTATTATAAAAATTGGCAACTTCAGTATAAAAATCGTTAGCTGTATTATGGTTTGTGTAGGCAATAAGTAAGGCAATGACTAAATTTATTTTACAAATTTCGTCGGATCCATAATCTTTGTTTTTAATCCAATTATTTACAACAGTTACATTACTTCCATATATAAAACCGCAATCTCTAAAGTGTCTGTAATACACTTCTAAGTCGTTGTCTTTAAAGAGCTCATAAGGTTTTAGCTCATTTATAAGTTTTTTAATCCAGCCTGAAGCAGATGGGTTCATGGTTCTATTTAATTATGGTATCAAAGATACTTTTTTAAAATTATTTTATGTCTTTTTTTCTCTTTTACAGAAAATTTATAAAACCAACATTTAAAAAGTTGCGTAAGTGTCTGCGAGAACCAAAAATATTAATTAACAAAAAATCTCAAAAACATTATGAAAAATTTCAAATTTATTTTAGGAGTAGGTGTATTTGCAGCAGCAAGTTTCTTCTTCTTATCAGCGGATCACATTGATGCTCCAGCTGTACAAGGTGGTACAAGTGATATCACAGATTTTTACGCTTTTCAGGGAGAAAACACAGACAACTTAGTATTTGTTGCCAATGTACAAGGTCTTTTAAGTCCAGCAGCAACAGGAAGTGCTAGTTTTGATGAAAACGTTATGATTGAATTTAACATTGACAACACAGGAGACAATGTTGAAGATTTAGTAATCCAAGCTTTACCAAGAGATGGTAAAATGTACTTTTTTGGACCAGTTGCTCCAGGTACAACAGGATTAAGTAGTACAGTTATTGGGTCAGGTCCACAAACTGTCGTAGATATTACATCTTATGGTACGTCGCCAATAGTACAAACTACTGCAGGAATTTCTGCTTTTGCAGGACCAAGAGATGATCCTTTTTTCTTCGATTTTAATCAGTATACAGCAATTATTGGTGGTACAGCTTCAGGATTTAATAATCCAGGAACAGACACATTTGCAGGTACTAATGTCATGTCAATTGTAGTTGAGGTACCAAAATCTATGATTGGTGGATCAGGAACAATTAATACTTGGGTAGAATCTAAGTCTAAATAATAACAAACTTTTAAAACTTACAAATTATGAAAAATTTAAAAAATATATTTACTGTGCTTCTTGTAACCTTAGTAGCCTTTAATTGCTCTAATGATGACGATGCTGCTGTTGCAGGACCAACAGGACCTTCTGGACCTGACTTTACAGGTGTTTATACACAACAAGATCAAATGGGTCGACCTGCTGTAAACACAGTATTTGTGTCTTCAGGATCTAAAGATATGTTTAACACAACAGTACCAAGTAACCAAAATGCAGCTTTCCAAAGTATGTTTGAAGCTAACTTAACAGGATTAAGTCCAGCTTACGCTAATCCAGGAGATGCTAATGCACTAGGTTTAGACGCAGCAACTTTTACAGGATTGTTAGCTACAGACGTACTTAATGTATCTTTAGATGGAACAACTACTTTTTATGATGGTACAAATGTTTTAACAGGACGTACTTTAGCAGATGATGTTATTACTGTAGAATTATTATTAATCTTTGGTGGTGAGGATTTTAGCGAAAACCCAACACTATCTAATGATAATGTAGATGCAAATGATAAAGCATTTTCTACATCTTTCCCTTATTTAGCGTCTCCTTGGTAGACTAGATTTAACCTAGGGTATTTTATGAAATACTCTAGGTTTTTATTTTCGCCAATTCCCTTTTCAAACAAACAAAACAACAAAACAACATTATTATGAACACTAAACTATACATGCTACTACTTGTTATAATTATGGCAACTAGTTGTTCAGAAAAAACAAAAACAGTTACTAATCCAGAGGATTATAATCAGTTTTTAACTCTTGATACTAATACAGAAACCGTTAATGCAACGTCAGAATATAATTTTTGGAGTAAAAAATTAGAGGCTGCTCCAAATCAATTCTCTTACCTATCTCAAATTGCAGGAGCAGAGTCAAGATTGTTTAAATCTACAGGAAACATCAAACATTTAAAATCTGCAGAGCAATCACTAATTACATTAAACGAACAAACACAATATAATTCGGCTGGACATTTAAGAGCCTTAGCACGTAATTATATTTCACAACATAAATTTAAGCAAGCTTTAGAATTGCTTAAAAAAGCTGAAGAAAATGGTCAAAATCTTGAGGGTACAAAAAAAATGCTTTTTGATGTCCATATGGAGTTAGGAGATTTTGAAGTAGCAAAAAATTATCTAGAGGACGTTAAAGATTTAAACGATTTTGGATACCTAATTAGATTGTCTAAATGGAGTGATCATAAAGGTGATTTGGCTTCGGCAATTAATTATTTAGAGCGTGCAACTTTAAAAGCAGAGTCTTCTAAATTGGATGATTTAATGGAATGGTCTTATACTAACCTTGCAGATTTTTATGGTCATGATGGTCAAATAGAAAAATCGTATAACTACTATTTAAAAGCTTTAGCATTAAATCCTAATGATGCTTATGCCAAAAAGGGTATCGCTTGGATTGTGTATTCTCACGAAAAAAACGCTTCAGAAGCAAACCGTATTTTAGATGCTATCTCACAGTTACATAATGCACCAGATTATTTGCTTTTTAAAGCAGAAATTGCAGAATACCAGAATAATATAGATGCTAAAAATAAGTATTTAGCTAGTTATTTTGAAGCTATTGATAATAAGGATTATGGCGATATGTATAATGTGTATTCTTCAAAAATATTAGCAGATACTAAAAATGAAAAAGCAATTGCTTTAGCTAAAATAGAAGTTGACAATAGACCAACACCATTATCATACGATCTATTAGCATGGAGTTATTACAATAATGGTAATGTTAAAAAAGCTTTAAAAATAGCAGAGCAGTACGTTTTAGGATATACTTTTGAACCTGAAGCACAATACCATATTGCAGCAATATATAAAGCAAATGGTAAATTAAAAGAAGTTGCTGAGCTTAAAAAGGAATTACAAGAAAGTAGTTATGAGCTAGGACCACTAACAACCAAAATAGTTAACCAATTATAGTAGTAATAATGAAAAAAATAGTCGCTTATTTAACCTTATTAAGTCTCGCTTTTACAGTACATGCACAAACCGTTAAAGGATATGTTATGGATAATAGCCAACCTTTAGAAAGCGCTTACGTGTATAACCAAACGTCAAAGGAGCATGCGCATACCAATCAATTTGGACAGTTTATAATCAATAAAACAAAAGTAGGAGATAGCCTAATGGTTGGTCTATTAGGTTATGAAAAGAAAACACTTGTTTTAACGCAATCACTTTTAGATAATACATTTATTATTAATCTAGACGCTAAAGCATTTGTGTTAGACGAGTTAGTCTTGTCAGAACCTATCGATGTAATGAATAGCGTGATAAAAATAGATTTGGCAACAAGTCCAATTAACTCTTCACAAGAAATTTTAAGAAAAGTACCAGGTTTAATCATTGGTCAACATGCAGGTGGTGGTAAAGCAGAACAAATATTTTTAAGAGGTTTTGATGTCGATCATGGTACAGATGTTGGATTGTCAGTAGACGGTATGCCTGTTAACATGGTGTCTCACGCACATGGACAAGGATATAGCGACTTACATTTTTTAATCCCAGAAACTATAAACACCATCAATTTTGGAAAAGGTCCGTATTATGCAAATCATGGCGATTTTAATACTGCTGGATTTGTAGACTTTAAAACAAAAGATAAGTTAGAGGATAATCTAGTTAGTTTTTCAGCAGGTCAATTTAATTCTTTAAGAACTTTAGGGATGTTTAACCTTCTAGAAAACAAAACCTCTCAAAACGCATATGTAGCTGTAGAGTATATTGAGACTGATGGACCTTTTGAATCGCCTCAAAATTTTGATAGATTAAATATTGTAAGTAAGTATAATGCCTATTTAAATAATGATTCTAAAATTGGTGTAACCCTTAGTCATTTTACAAGTCAATGGGATGCTTCAGGTCAAATCCCTCAACGATTAGTGGATAACGGAACGCTTTCTAATTTTGGGGCTGTGGATGACACAGAAGGTGGTAACACCAATCGTACTAACCTTAATGTGCAATACAGTACAATATTAGATAATGATGTGTCTATGCAGACTAATGCTTTTTACTCAAACTACAATTTTGAGTTATATTCTAACTTCACTTTCTTTTTAGAAGACCCAATAAATGGCGATCAAATAAAGCAAAAAGAAGCGCGTAATATTTTTGGATTTAATACACAGTTCAAAAAAAATAAAAACTACAATACGTTTGACATTACCTATAATTCTGGTGTTGGTTTAAGATATGATGATGTTAGTGATATAGAGTTATCACATACTTTAAACAGAAAAGAAACCTTAGAAAATATTCAATTAGGTAATGTTAACCAACGTAATTTATATGGTTTTTTTAATGCCGAAATTGATCTAGGAAAAGTGAAAATTACTCCAGCTGTACGTCTAGAATATATTAAGTTTCAATACCAAGACCAATTAAGTCCAACGTACTCTAATCTTACCGATAGTGAAGTCGCTATTTTACCAAAATTAAGTATTGAGTATAATCAAAATAATAATGTGCAATGGTTTGTTAAATCCGGAATTGGATTTCATTCAAACGATTCCAGAGTGGTTTTAAATCAAGACATTGATAACGCTTTACCAAAAGCTTATGGATTAGATTTTGGAAACATATGGAAACCAACACAAAAATTAGTTGTTAATACGGCTTTATGGTATTTATTTTCAGAGGAAGAATTTGTATACGTTGGAGATGCAGGAATTATTGAGCCTAGCGGAAAATCTGAACGTTATGGCGTTGATTTTGGGGTTAGATACCAATTAACAGATAATATTTACTTTAATACAGATGCTACACTTACCAGAGCAAGAAGTCTAGAAGAAGACAACGGAAACGATTATATTCCATTAGCACCAGATTTTACATTAGTAGGAGGTTTATCTTTTAAAGATTTAAATAATTTTTCAGGAGGAATTAACTACAGATACGTAGATGATAGACCTGCAAATGAAGATAATAGTGTACAAGCAGAAGGGTATTTTGTAACAGATTTAAATGTGAATTATGCATTTAATAAGCACTGGAAATTAGGTGTTAGTATTGAAAACGTATTAGATACAGATTGGAAAGAAACTCAATTTTTAACTGAGTCAAGATTGCAAAATGAAGCTGATCCAGTGGAAGAGATTCACTTTACACCAGGAACACCTTTTAACTTTAAAACGACATTAAGTTACACGTTTTAAAAATAAATAAAACCTTACTCATAAAAATTACGTAAGTATAGTTGCAATCAGTTTAAGGGAAACAATTAATTGCACAACTAACATTAATTTAAATGCTATGAAAAAGTAAGGTTTGTTTTTTGTTAGTTTGTTTTGAAAGAGTTTGATAATTTATTATCAAACTCTTTCTTTTTATATCATGTTTAAAAGTCCCTAGATAGACATTTTAGTTTAAATTATAAGTAGTGTTTATTAATAATAAACAGCGTAGTAGTTTAAGCAAATCCTTATTATTAAGTCATTGATTGCACTCAATGTGTAATGTTATACACAGGTTAATTTTTAATTGGTTCATATTTAATTGTTAACCATGAGTGGTTAGACACTTTTTTTGGCATCTAATATTATAAAAAACATCTGTTTACTTATGTTACAATTGATTAATATTTAACAGTAACTAGCTATTATTTTGTAAATAACAGACAAGTATAGTGTGTGTCACTGTTTAAAATTAGTTTAACATAGTAAAGCATAAAAAAAGACACCTGATAGGTGTCTTTTTTGTAAGTAATTTAAGGTTTTATAATCTTATAAAGAAGCTAAAGCACCTAACGTATATAATTGTTCTAATGTTGGAGAAGGACTTCCTCCAGCTGGCTCTAACGTTATACCAAATGCTTGTGATTGATTAGCATTTTTAAGTTTAAAAATCTTATTGTCGTCTTGTATAAAATCGTCAATAGTACCTAAACTAGTTGGTGTTAAAGGATTTAATGTCAAAGACCACACTTGATATACTTTACCTTCTGGAGGCTCTGGTAAACCTTGTAAGTCTAAATAGACGGTATCATCTTTTTTGTCCCAATACACATTAGCGTACGCTCCAGGAGCTGCAGCTTGACCTTCTAATGGTATATTAATGATGCTCTTATCTCTAATTATATTTAATAAGTTTTTAGTTTCTGCTAAATCTGTTTTAGAGGTTTCCATTTGGATTTCTAAAAAGTCTTTTTCAGTATTAACCGTTTGTATTTGGTTTTCTAGATCAGATTTTTGATTTATGGTCCAAATTAATCCTCCAGCTAAAACAACTGCAGCTGCCCAACCAGAATAGTTTAACCATTGGGTTTTAGGTCTGTTTAAACTAATAACCTTACTATCTGTATTGTTGTCTAACCTATCTTTTATAGTATTAAAAGCAATTTTATTTTTTGGAGAGACACTTGCAGTTAATTTAACTATGGCAGCCTCTATCTCTAAAACTTCTTTTAGGACTTCGGGATGTTTTAACATTAGATCATATACTTCACTACTTTCTTTTTCAGAAAGCTGTCCAGCAACGTACAGTTCTAATATTCCTGAGTTTATATAGTCGTTAATATTCATGTTATAGTACAGCTTCTCTTAATTCTTTTATACAATTTCTATTCCTAGTCTTAATCGTCCCAATTGGCATATCTAACTCTTCTGAGGCTTCTTTTTGTGTAAACCCTTTAAAGTATAATAGCTCAATCACTTCAATGCACTTTTTAGCTAATTTATCTACAAATTTCTTGATGCCTATAGCATCAGTACTATCGTCTAAACTATCATGCGACTGGATAATATCTACGAAAAAATCAGAGTTAAGGTTTTTACCGGAGTTTTTAAAAGACTTAGATCTAGTTTTATCTATTGCTGCATTTCTAGCAATATTTATTAGCCAAGTAAAGAAACGACCCTTTTTAACGTCATAACTATCGGCTTTATGCCAAGCTTTGATAAATACATCTTGCATGATTTCTTCAGCAATGTCATTATCTCTAACTATATTATAAATTACACCATGCATACTATCCTTGTACATAGTGTATAATTTTTCAAAAGCCTTTTCGTCTTTCTTCTTAAATTGTATTACTAAATTGTCTATATCCATATAAAAATATCTTGAACTAAAGTATAATAAAAAACATAAAAAAATCGCTAAAAAGCGATTTTTTAAATCTATTGCTATTGTGGATTACTTAATGATCCCTCCACAACTTACACGTCCACCAGCATCTCCTGTTGGTTGTGTTGTAAAGTCATCTGTACCAGCATGTACAATTATTGCTTTACCCAATATGTCTTTGTTTTGGTCACCACATCCAATACACCACTCGTCTGTTTTTAACATTATTGTTGCATGACCATTAGCATCTGCTTCCATATTACCAATGTCTCCTTTATGGTATCCAGCTTTACTTCCCCATTTTCCGTGAGGTGCTCCTGTTGGATTCCAGTGTCCACCTGTTGATTTTCCGTCATCCGAAGAGCAATCTGCTTTTTCATGAATATGGATAGCATGTGTTCCTGGTTCTAAACCACTAAGCATTGCAGTAAATTTAATTTGACCATCTTCTTCTGTAAACACAGCATTACCTGTTACATTACTTCCGCTTTTAGATTCTAATTTTAATTTTACTTTTTTAGCAGTTTCGGCTACGGTTTTTTCGGTTTCAGGTTGTGTTTTATCCTCTTTACAGCTTGTAAATAAGCCTAAGGTAACGACCAATAGTAGTAATGATATTTTTTTCATTTTGAATTTTATTTTATTGTGATTTTTTAAAGTTAAGTAGATATTTATGCTTTTGCAAATTACAAGCAGTTAATCTAATGTAAAGGTTTTAATTTCATCTATGCCTTTAGTCATGTTAATTTTTATAATGTCTTGGTAATAGGGTTTAAAGTTAGTATTAAAAAAGGTGTTTGTTTTTTCTAATGCTAATTTTAAATCTTCCTTAGCATGTTGTAACAAGGTGGTTTCTGTACTAGTTAAACCATTTTGTCTTGTTGCTATATACCAAGATGCAGTACCAATTCTGTCATTTACACTTACGTCTAAAGTTTTTGTAATTCCTTGTCGTTTATCTTGCTTGCCTAGGTAAATATCTAGTAATTCATCTATTTGCTTGATGATATCTTTAGAGGCTTTTATTTCATCTTTATATTTTTCTTTATCTAAATCTGTTAATTCTGTTTTGTATTTCTCTGCAAGGGTTTTATTCTCCACTAGTTGCTTGGTGGCATCTGCAGCTATTTGTCGGATATTTTCAATCTCTTTTAAAGCAGCATAGACATCATCTGTGTTTTTAGTAGAAACGTTTAGTCTTGGATCTGACGCTACAGTAATCATGGTTTCTGATGTTTGGTCACCATATTCTAATACTGCTTTGAAAGTACCAGGTTTTACATCTACACCTCCAGATTCTCTAGTGCTTTTTCTAACAGTTCTAGAGGGTCTATCTCCACCTTTTTCGTCCATATACCAAGTCCATTTATGTAATCCTTTGTCTTCTGGAACTTTACGTTTTAAGGTTCTGATTAACTTATCTCCATTGTATATTTTTAATGAAATAGAATCCCATTTAATTTCATTTTTATCTTCATTAGCATCAGAATCAGTTGCTTTATCATCGTCTTCTTCTTTTTTATCTTCTTTTGAAGCTTTTACAGGAGTAACCAAATACGTAAATTGTGCACCACGACCTCTGTTATCTCCATTAAACATAGCATCTGCTCCAAATCGGCTTCCTGTTGGTTGTTGGTAAGCTGCTTGATAGGCAGTAGGAGGAGAGAATAGGGTAATTTTACTGTCTATAACTTGTTTGTTTTTAGCAATAGCACGTAATGGTCTAATATCGTCCAAAACCCAAGCAGCACGTCCAAAAGTACCAATTACTAAATCGTGTTCTCTTGGATGGATTACTAAGTCTTTTACAGAAACTGTAGGGAAGCCTTCCGTCCATTTAGTCCATTTATTTCCTGCGTCTATTGATACATATAAACCATCATCTGTACCTAAAAATAGTAAGTTTGGTTCTTCTAAATCTTCAATTATTGATAAGGTATAACTCTTAACATCGTTTTCGTCTACAATACGCTCCCAAGTTTTACCGTAATTAGTTGTTTTATAAGCGTAAGGTGTGTAATTAAAACGTCTGTAATCATTCGCGATAAGCAAAGCTTCACCTTTATTTTTATTACTAGCTTTTATTTGAGCAATCCAACTGCCTTTTGGTAATCCTTTTAGGTTATTGGACACGTCGTTGTAGCTTTGTCCTCCATTTGTGGTAACATGCACGCGACCATCATCTGTACCAACCCAAAAGACATCTTTTTCAACAGAAGACGGTTCTATAACCAAAATGGTACAATGATTTTCTGCTCCTGTAGCATCCATAGTCAAGCCACCACTTTCATGTTGTTTTAATTTTTCAGGATCGTTAGTAGTTAAATCAGGCGAGATGACTGTCCATGTCAATCCTTTGTCTGTAGATTTATGTACAAATTGACTTCCAAAATAAATAGTATTATTGCTAAAAGGGTCAATGTTTATTGCGCTATTCCAATTAAATCTCAGGGTAACATCTTTATCTGGATGTGTTGGTTGTATGGTGTAGTTGTTACCTGTTTGCCAATCATATCTGCTAACAGAGCCTTGTTGACTCATGGTCCAACCGTAACGCGAATTGTCTTTATCTGGTACCACATCAAAACCATCTCCAAAGCTAATTTCTTGCCAGTAGCTGTTACGTATACCTTGTGCACGCCAAACATAAGCAGGACCTCTCCAAGATCCATTATCTTGCATACCTCCATATACATTGTAAGGATACTCGTTATCTACATTAATATGATAAAATTGTGCTACAGGAAGATTACCAACAAAACGCCAGTTTTTACCACCATCTTTTGTAATATTTAATCCACCATCATTACCATCAATCATAAAATTACCATTGTTAGGATGTATCCACCAAGCATGATGATCAGGATGGACACCATTGTTTGCACCATAAGCAGGCATTAATTGTGTAAAGTTTTTACCACCATCTTCACTTACATTAATATAGGTGTAAACTGAATATACTCTGTTTTCGTTTTGTGGATCTACATATATTTCAGAATAGTAAAAGGGTCTATTACCAATATCACTTTTATCATTTACTTTTTTCCATTTAAAGCCACCATCATCACTTCTGTAAAGTGCATTCTTTTTTGCTTCAACTAAAGCATAAATAATATTAGTTTTATTAGCTGCAATAGCCACTCCAATACGTCCCAATTCTCCTTTAGGAAAGCCTTCTTTTTCTGTAACTTTAGTCCAATTTTCTCCACCATCATGCGTGATGTGTAATCCAGAACCTTGACCTCCAGATTTAAAAAACCAAGGTTCACGTTTATGCTCCCAAAGTGTAGCAATTAATTTATTTGGATTAGTAGGATCCATAACTAGGTCTGCAGCTCCTGTTTTATTATTTGCGAATAATATTTTTTTCCATGATTTACCACCATCTATAGTTTTAAAAATACCACGTTCAGGATGTTCTCCCCATGGACTACCAATAGCAGCAGCATAAACTATATTAGGATTTGTAGGATCTATAACCACACGATGGATGTGTCTGGTATTTTCCAAACCCATTAGTTTCCAAGTTTTTCCTGCGTCTAAAGATTTATAAATTCCGTAACCACCATTTAGACTATTTCTAGGGTTACCTTCTCCAGTACCTACCCAAATAACACTTGGATTGGATTGTTGTATAGCAACAGCACCAACAGATGCTGTGACTTCTTTTTCAAAAATAGGTTCCCAATTTATACCTCCAGAAGTAGATTTCCATAGTCCGCCAGAAGCTGTACCAACGTACATAATATCAGGATTGCTATGCACAGCATCTATAGCTGTAACACGACCAGACATTCCGCCTGGACCAATGTTTCTTGGTTTCATGTTTTTAACCAATTCCATAGAGAATTCTTGCGAAAATGCTGTAATAGAGAAGAGTAATAAAAGTAAAATGGATAATTTTTTCATTTTTGGTTGATTAGTTCGCATTAAAGTTAAGCAACATAATCTTAAAAAGCTGTTAAGACGTTTATTTTGATGTTAAAATGTCGTATTTTTATAGTGCATGAAAAACAAAAATAACAACAGGAAAGGCTTTGTATTTAAACCATACGAAGAGCCTTCGCAATCCCCTTTCGAGAAGCTTTTTGATATTTTTAAAGAATTAATTACGCATACATCTGGAGATTTTGATGAGGCTATAGATTGGCTTCGTGAGTTAGATAAAGAGTATAAATTAACCACTCCAGAGTATACAATTGACGACTTTATAGAAGACCTTAAAGCAAAAGGTTACATACGTGAAGAAATTAAACCAGACGGTAAAAAAGGTAACGCTATTACAGCAAAGACTGAGCGTGCCATTAGGCAATCTGCATTAGATCAAATATTTGGAAACATTAAGCGTAGTGGCTCTGGAAACCACAAAAGTAAAGGTGTTGGAATAGGAGATGAGCATACAGGCGATTTTAGAAACTATCAATTTGGAGATAGTTTGGATAAAGTCTCTATGACAGAAAGTTTGCGCAACGCACAAATAAACCATGGTATTGGCGATTTTAATTTAACCGAAGACGATTTGGTGGTTGAAGAAACCACACACAAGTCTCAAATGAGTACAGTGTTAATGATAGATATTAGTCACAGTATGATTTTATATGGTGAAGATAGAATTACGCCTGCCAAAAAAGTAGCTATGGCTTTAGCCGAATTAATTACAACGCGCTATCCAAAAGATACGTTAGATATTTTGGTTTTTGGTAACGATGCTTGGCCAATTAAAATTAAAGACTTACCATACCTAAACGTTGGTCCATATCACACAAATACGGTTGCTGGATTACAATTAGCTATGGATTTATTGCGTCGCAAACGTAATACCAACAAGCAAATATTTATGATTACAGATGGTAAACCAAGTTGTTTGCGTTTGCCAGATGGTACGTATTATAAAGATAGTAACGGTTTAAATCCATACATCACAAATAAATGCTATGCGCAAGCGCAACAAGCTAGGAAATTGCATATTCCTATTACAACATTTATGATTGCTCAAGACCCTTATTTAATGCAATTTGTAGAAGAATTTACGCATGCCAATCAAGGTAAAGCGTTTTATACAGGTTTAAAAGGATTAGGTGAAATGATTTTTGAAGATTACGAAACAAACAGAAAAAAAAGAATTAAAGGATAAAAAAAGCTAAGAGTTATAAGTGAAAAATTTTCACGCTCGAATGAAAAAGATTTAAAAGAACTATGGAAATAAAAAATATTAAAACTTTAGGCGAATTAAAAAAAGCTGGATACAAAAGCAAGTCTATTAAAGATGAATTAAGAGATAATTTAATTGAAAAAATAAAAAATAAAACAACCGTTTTTGAAGGCGTACATGGTTACGAAAACACTGTGATTCCAGAGTTAGAACGTGCCATTTTATCACGTCATAATATTAACTTTTTAGGATTACGTGGTCAAGCAAAAACACGTTTAGCACGTTTAATGCTTAATTTGTTAGATGAGTATATTCCTGTGGTTGATGGTTCCGAAATTAATGACGATCCTTTACAACCCATTTCACGATTTGCAACAGAATTGATTGCAGAAAAAGGAGACGACACACCAATTACTTGGATGCATAGAAGCGAGCGTTTTGCCGAAAAATTAGCAACTCCAGATGTTACTGTTGCAGATATTATTGGTGATGTGGATCCAATAAAAGCAGCAAACTTAAAACTGAGTTATGCAGATGACAGAGTAATACATTACGGAATGATTCCGCGTGCAAACCGTTGCATTTTTGTTATAAACGAGTTGCCAGATTTGCAAGCCAGAATACAAGTGGCTTTGTTTAATATTTTGCAAGAAGGAGATATTCAAATTAGAGGATTTAAATTGCGTTTACCTTTAGATATGCAGTTTATTTTTACTGCAAACCCTGAAGATTATACCAACAGAGGAAGTATTGTTACACCTTTAAAAGATAGAATTGGATCGCAGATATTAACCCATTATCCAACAGATATTGAAACTGCAAAAACGATTACGCAACAAGAAGCAAAATCGGATTCTCGTCAAAAAGAAAGTATTCATGTACCAGAATTGGCAAAAGATTTATTAGAACAAATTGTTTTTGAAGCTAGAGAAAGCGATTTTATAGACGAGAAAAGTGGTGTAAGTGCACGTTTAAGTATTACTGCTTTTGAGAATTTATTGAGTACAGCAGAATTACGTGCGTTAAAATCTGGAGATGAGACTACAACAGTAAGATTGTCGGACTTTTTAGGAATTATTCCAGCTATTACTGGTAAAGTAGAATTGGTTTATGAAGGTGAACAAGAAGGCGCAGCACAAGTGGCTTATAACTTAATTGGTGAAGCAGTAAAAAGTTTGTTTCCAGAGTTTTTTCCGAAGATTGAAAAGCTTAAAAAACAAGAAGATGTTACTCCTTATGACGACATCGTCTCTTGGTTTTTCAACCATTCTGAAGGTTTCGAGTTATTAGATGGTTTACGTGATAAAGAGTATAAAGCATTATTAGATGCAGTTTCTCCTTTAGATGATTTATTGGCAGAACACCAACCAAAACTAACCAAGCAAGAAAGCTATTTTGTAAAAGAATTTGTGCTTTGGGCTTTAGTGGAATACAAGCAATTAAGTAAATATAGATTTACCGAAGGGATTCAGTTTAAAGATCCTTATGGTAGTTTTATTAGTGGTTTATAATTTTAAACTTAAAACAATAAAAAAGCGCATCATTTTTAATGATGCGCTTTTTTATTTAAACCAATGTGGTAACCACTTCAATAGCGCTATGTAGTGTTTTATGCACTGGACATTTATCTGCAATTTGAAGCATACGTTGTATTTGTTTGTCGTCTAAATTGCCTTGTAGTTTAATCTCTCGATTAAAGGTATCTACTTTAATTTCTTTTTGCTCACCATTTTCAACAATCTGCTTAGCTACTTTAGTATGTGAGGTGTGCACTTCTATGTTTTGTAAATCCCAACCTTTACGTTTTACATACATTTGTACAGTCATTGCTGTGCAAGCAGATAATCCAGCAGAAACAAACTCGTAAGGTGAAGGTCCAAAATCATTTCCACCATAACTAACAGGTTCATCAGCCATCATGGTGTGGCTTCCTACAGTCATTTGTGTCGTAAAACCATCTTCTGCATCTAAACTCGCAACTGCTTGATGTGTTGTAGAAATGGTGTCTATTTTTGGAATAGAAATATAGCGTTTTGCCCAAGTTGCAATGACGCTTCCTACGTAAATAGAATCTTCTTTTTTCATTAATAAATGATCTGCTCCATCTAGGGTTACAAAACTTTTAGGGTGTCTTGCAGCTACATAAATTTCTTCTGCATTTTCAATGCCAACAGTGGTGTCTTGAGGCGAATGCAACACTAACAATGCTTTACGTAAGTTTTTAGCAACGTCTGGAAGCGACTTAGTTTCTATATCATCTAAAAACTGTTTTTTAATTGTAAATGGTCGTCCACCAATACTCACATTTGCTTTTCCTGTTGCTTTTATTTCTTCAACACTGTTTTGTATTAAATGTTTAACATGTTTAGGGTTTGAAGGTGCTCCAATAGTTGCAACTGCTTTAACAGAATCTATTTTAGAGGCTGCAAAAATAACAGCAGCTCCACCCAAAGAATGTCCAATTAAAAGGGTAGGAGCAGTATAGTTTTCTTTTAAATAATTAGAAGCACTAATTAAATCGTCCACATTTCCAGAAAAATTGGTGTTTTCAAAATCGCCTTCACTTTCGCCTAAACCAGTAAAATCGAAACGTAACACACCAAACCCGTTAGACGTTAATTCGCGTGTAATATTTTTTACAGCAGATAAGTTTTTATTGCAAGTAAAACAATGCGCAAATATGGCAAAGTTATGAGGATGTTGATTTATAGGAAGCTCTAATCTGCCAACTAATTGTTGACCTTCAGCATTAGTAAAATTTATTTTTTGGATATTCATGGTGTTGCAATTTTATATTAAGTCGAAAAAAAGTGAAACCCTTTCATTTAATAATATTACCAAGTATCTCTAGATTTAATATTTGCTTCGCAGAACTTTATAATTTCTATTATTCTTTTCTGTTTAGTAGCCTCTCGTTTCGCTTGGTTTAGCCAATATAGATAGCTTTTTCTGTAAGAAGGCGCAAAGTTGTTATAGTTTTCAAAAGCTTTTGGATTTTCATCAAATGCCAATTGTAATGCGTCTGGAATAATGCCTTTTTCAACTGCATCTAAAGCAGTCCAGCTTCCGTTTTGTTTACCAATTTCTATACTTTCTATACCTTTTGGATGCATTAAGTCTTCAGCAAGTAAGGCTTTAATATGCTTTTTGTTAAGTGCGCTCCACACGCTTTTAGGATTGCGTTTACAAAAGTATTGTCTGCGTTTTCCGTTTCCTAAACTCTTAACTGTACTATCTATCCAACCATAACACAAGGCAACTTTTACAGCTTCTTCCCAACGCATACTTTTGTTTTTATGGTCTACTTTGTAAAAGATGAGGTAAATGCCATTATCACTATCGTGATTGATGTGTAGCCATTCTCGCCATTCTTTGTCAGATTTAAAATAGTACTCGTCAGTAGTCATTGTTAAAGTGCTTTTACATTCACATAAAAATTATTATCTACTTTTATATTTGAGTCTTTAGATTTTAATTTTAGGGTCTGATATTCTTTTGAAGGTGTTATCCAGTGATTAATACCATTGACTTCAATTTTAATTGGCATCACAAAATCTTTTACTGTATTTGTCCATTTGTAATGCAATTTTTTACCTTCCACTTGATATTCTAAAACAGGAATTTTAGTAGTACGCAAATATTGATTAAAAATCCCTTTTAAATCCAAACCAGATTCTTCAGCTAAACAGTTTTCAATTTGTTGTGTTGTTACGGTTTGATGATAGAATTTTGAATTTAAAGTACGTAATATTTGTCTCCATTTTTCGTCATCATTAACTAGTTGACGTAAGGTATGCAGCATATTAGCACCTTTGTAATACATATCTCCAGAACCTTCATTATTAACATTATATTGTCCAATTAAGGGTCTGTCATTTTGAATTCCTCTTCTTGTACCAATTACATACTCTGATGAGGCTTGTTTACCGTAATAATAATCTAAAAATAAGCTTTCAGAATAAGCAGTAAAGCTTTCGTGAATCCACATATCTGCAATATCTACATTGGTAATATTGTTAGCAAACCACTCGTGTCCAGCTTCATGAATGATGATAAAATCAAATTTTAAACCCCAACCTGTTCCGGATAAATCGCTACCCAAATAGCCATTCATATATTTGTTTCCGTAAGTTACAGAACTTTGGTGTTCCATACCTAAATAAGGGACTTCTACTAGTTTAAAACTATCTTCGTAAAACGGATAAGGACCAAACCAATGTTCAAAAGCTTTCATCATTTTTGGTGCATCTTTAAAATGGGTTTTTGCTTTTTCAAGGTTGTCTTTTAAAACGTAGTAATTCATGTCTAAATCACCTTTTTCGCCTTTAAAAACCTCAGAAAAATTAGCATAATCACCAATATTAATATTTACACCATAGTTGTTAATTGGGTTTGCTACATGCCAATTAGTTGTAATTGTTTCATCTTTATTATCAATAATATTTTTAAGTCTTCCGTTAGACACATTCATTAGTCCTTTTGGAATAGTAACGCTAATATCCATACTATCTACTTCGTCATACATATGGTCTTTATTAGGCCACCAAACGCTTGCTCCAAGTCCTTGACAGGATGAGGCTATAAAATGATTTCCGTTTTTGTCTTTTTTCCAAGAAATTCCGCCATCCCAAGGCGCTCTAACAGCTTCACGAGGTTTCCCTTCGTAATAGGCTATAACACTATTTGTTGCTCCTATATTTTGCTGGTCTTTAAGCGTTACAAAGTGAGCATTTCCATCGTGTTTTATTTCTAGTTCTTTATTGTTTTGAGTCACTTTAGTCAGTACTAACGGTTCTTGCAAATCAATTTGTAACACTTGGTTTGGTTTTAAAACGGTATACTGAATTGTATTTGTTCCAGCAATAGTTTTGTCCTCAGGATTAACTTTAATATCTAAATGATAATAGGTTAAATCCCACCATTCGCGTTCTGGAGTAATACTTCCACGAAGCGTGTCTTGTCTAGTAAAGTTGTTTTTTTCTTGCAGTAAGCCTTGGGCTTTTGTTGATATACAAGGAGAAATTACAAAAAAAAGTATTAGATAGAGTGTGTTTTTCATTACTATAAAAATTTCTTCTAAATTAATGAAAAATAAAAAACCACTTCACATTGTAGTGTTTTTTAACTATTAAATTAAATAACAAAAAAAAGCTGTTTCATTACAAAACAGCTTTTTAGGGTAATTAAAACTAAAACTTAATTTTTAGAAGCAGTATTTTCCTTCTGCTTTTACTTTTTCTGCAATCTCGATACGTAAATCTACGATATCTGGATAGTTAGCATATTTTGTAAAACGCTTAAGACCCATTAACATCATACGTTGTTCGTCACCTTCAGCAAAAGAAATAATACTTTCTTTTCCTTTTTCTTCAACGATATCTACTGCGTGATATAAATATAATTTAGCCATCGCGATTTGAGCCGTTTGCTCAGCTTCGCTAGTACGTTTAACGTTTTTCTCTGTTCTTAAAATTGCAGATTCTGCCATGTAAATTTCAATTAAGATATCTGCAGCCGCAATTAATAATTGTTGATGATCTTCTAACTGAGGACCATATTTTTGAACAGCACCACCAGCAACCATTAAAAATGCTTTTTTAAGCTTTTTAATCATTTCTTTTTCTTCTGAAAATAATTCAGAGTAATCAGGTGTTTCAAACGATGGTATACCCATTAATTCTTCTTGTACTTTAGATGCAGGACCTAATAAGTCAACGTGACCTTTCATAGCTTTTTTAACAAGCATACCAACGGTTAACATTCTGTTGATTTCATTAGTTCCTTCATAAATACGTGCAATACGTGCATCTCTCCAAGCTGACTCCATAGGCGTTTCTTCAGAGAATCCCATTCCTCCAAAAATTTGGATTCCTTCATCTGCACAATTTTGCACATCTTCAGATACCGCAACTTTTAAGATAGAACACTCAATTGCGTATTCTTCAACACCTTTAAGTTCTGCTTCTTGATGTGTATTTCCTGCAGCTTCACGCATTGCGATTCTGTCTTCAATATTTTTAGCAGCTCTATACGTAGCAGATTCACCAGCATAAGTACTTGCAGCCATTTCGGCTAACTTTACTTTGATTGCTCCAAAATCTGCAATAGGTGTTTTAAATTGTTTACGCTCTGTAGCATAATTTACAGCAGTTGTTAAAATACGTCTTTGCGAATCTAAACAAGCAGCAGCTAGTTTAATACGTCCAACGTTAAGTGCATTCATAGCAATTTTAAAACCTTCACCACGACCAGCTAACATATTTTCAGCAGGTACTACAGTGTCGTTAAAAAATACTTGACGTGTAGAAGACGCACGAATACCTAATTTATGTTCTTCTTCACCTAAAGTAATTCCATTTGGATTTTCACTATCATACTCCACAATAAACCCAGTAATGTTTTTATCATCTTCAATACGAGCAAAAACGATCATCACGCTACAGAAACCTGCATTTGAGATCCACATTTTTTGACCGTTAATTTTGTATGATTTTCCATCTGCAGAAAGCTCTGCAGTTGTTTTACCAGAATTTGCATCAGATCCAGCTCCAGGCTCTGTTAAACAGTAAGCTCCAAACCACTCTCCAGAAGCTAATTTTGGTACGTATTTTTGTTTTTGTTCTTCTGTACCATATAACGTAATTGGCATCGTACCAATACCTGTATGTGCACCAAAAGCAGTACTAAAAGAACCTGTTCCACTTGAAATATAATCACAAGTTAATACTGTAGAAACAAATCCCATTCCCATTCCGCCATAAGCTTCAGGAACTGCTACGCTTAAAAATCCCATGTCTCCAGCTTTACGCATAACGTCTTCAGTTAATGCATAATCTTTAGCTTCAAAACGTGCTTTATGAGGAATAATTTCACGATCATTAAATTCCATTACAGAATCTTTCATCATTGCTTGCTCTTCTGAAAAATCTTCAGGAGTAAACACATCTTCACAATTTGTTTCTTTTACTAAGAATTGACCTCCACGAAGGATATCTTTTTCTAAATCTGCCATTTTATAGTATTGTATTAAGTTCTTTAATTAGTTTAAAAATTCGAATATTCCGCAAGCACCTTGACCTGTTCCAACACACATGGTAACTGCACCATATTTACCTTTCATGTCTTGCTTACGCATTTCGTCAAAAAGTTGTACAGATAATTTTGCTCCTGTACATCCTAATGGGTGACCCAATGCAATTGCACCACCATTTACGTTAATTATATCTGGATTAAGATTTAGTTCTCTAATTACAGCTAAAGATTGCGAAGCAAAAGCTTCATTTAACTCAATTAAAGCTAAATCGTCTTGTTTTAATCCTGCTTGTTTTAATGCTTTTGGAATTGCTTTTACTGGTCCAATTCCCATAATACGAGGCTCAACACCTGCAGCAGCATAGTTTACCATTCTTGCAATTGGTTCTAAACCTAGCTCTTTAACCATGTCTTCACTCATAACCATTACAAAAGCAGCACCATCACTCATTTGTGACGAGTTACCAGCTGTTACACTTCCTCCAGCAGCAAATACTGCTCTAAGTTTAGCTAAAGCTTCTTTGCTTGTTCCTGCACGAGGTCCTTCATCTTTAGTTACTGTATAAGATTTGGTTGCTTTCTTTCCGTTAGCATCAATGTAAGTTTGTTCTACTTCAATTGGTACAATTTGATCTTGAAAACGATTTTCAGCTTGCGCTCTTAATGCTTTCATATGTGAATTATAAGCGAACTCGTCTTGGTCTTCGCGAGATACTTTAAACTGTTTTGCAACAGCTTCTGCAGTATTTCCCATTCCCCAATAATAATCTTCGTGACCTGCTTTTACGATATCGTAGTTCAATTCTGGTTTAAAACCAGTCATTGGTACGCTACTCATACTTTCTGCTCCTCCAGCAATAATACAATCTGCCATTCCAGCTTGTATTTTTGCAGTTGCCATACCAATAGTTTCTACTCCAGAAGAGCAAAAACGGTTAACAGTTACTCCAGGAACATCCACAATATCTAATCCCATTAATGAGATTAAACGTGCCATATTTAATCCTTGAGAACCTTCTGGCATTGCGTTACCAACAATAACATCGTCAATACGCTTTGGGTCTAAACCTGGCAATTCCTTCATCATATACTTGATGGTTTCGGCTGCCAATTCATCTGTTCTTTTAAAACGGAACACGCCTTTTGGTGCTTTACCAACTGCGGTTCTATATGCTTTTACTATATATGCTGTTTTCATTTTTCTTAGTTTCTTAAAGGTTTACCTTTGGTTAACATGTGCTGAATACGCTCTAAAGTTTTACGCTCTGTACATAAACTTAAGAAAGCTTCACGCTCTAAATCCAATAAATATTGTTCTGTTACGCGTGTTGGTTCAGATAGATCTCCACCAGCCATTACGTAAGCTAATTTATTAGCGATTTTCATATCGTGTTCAGAAATATAATTTGAGTCTTCCATAGAGTCTGTTCCAACTAAGAACATACCTAATGCTTGTTTACCAAGAACTAAAACATCATCTCTTTTTACTGGTTGTGTGTATCCTGAATTAGCCATTAGCATAGCGTGTTGTTTCGCAACTGCTATTTGACGGTCTTTGTTAACCACAACAACATCTTTTCCTTTTTGAAGTAGGTTTAAGTCGAAAGCTTCATAAGCAGAAGTAGATACTTTTGCCATACCAATTGTTAAGAAATGTTCTTGTAAAACGTTTAATTGTACATCTCCTTTTTGGAACATATCTTGTGCTCTTAAAGCCATTTCTTTAGAACCACCACCACCAGGAATAACACCAACACCAAACTCTACAAGTCCCATGTAAGTTTCTGCTGCTGCAACTACTTTATCTGCGTGTAATGATAATTCACATCCACCACCTAAAGCCATTCCGTGAGGAGCAGAGATAGTTGGGATAGAAGAATAACGCATACGCATCATAGAATCTTGGAAATATTTGATAGCCATGTTAAGCTCGTCATATTCTTGCTCTGCAGCCATCATGAAAATCATTCCGATGTTTGCACCAACAGAGAAGTTTGCAGCTTGATTACCAACAACTAAACCAGCAAAATCTTTTTCGGCTAAATCAATAGCTTTATTTAATCCAGCTAAAACGTCTCCACCAATAGTGTTCATTTTAGATTGGAATTCTAGGTTAAGGATTCCGTCACCTAAATCTTCTACAACAACACCAGAGTTTTTAAACACTTCGTTTGTTTTACGGATATTATCAAGGATAATGAAACTATCTTGACCAGGTATTTTAGTTTGTGCTTTTGCAGCAATATCATAATAATACGAAGCGCCTTCTTTTACTGTATAGAAAGAGGTGTTACCAGAAGCAACCATATCGTTAACCCAAGCAGCAGGTTCTAAACCTTCCGCTTTCATTAATTCGATTCCTTTTTCTACACCAATTGCATCCCAAATTTGGAAAGGACCATGTTCCCAACCAAAACCAGCTTTCATGGCATCATCAATCTTGTAAAGCTCGTCTGAAATTTCTGGAATACGATTAGATACGTAAGCAAATAATGCTGTGAAGCTTTTTCTGTAGAATTCGCCAGCTTTATCTTTCCCTTTGACTAGTACTTTAAAACGGTCAACTACTTTATCAATCGTTTTCGTTAATTCTAAAGTTGCAAATTTTGCACGTTTATTAGGTCTGTATTCTAGGGTATTTAAGTCTAAAGATAAAATGTCTTTAGTCCCATCTGCATTTCTAACTAATTTATAAAAACCTTGTCCAGTCTTGCTACCTAACCATTTATTTTCCATCATTGTGTTGATGAAGCTAGGTAATTCAAATAACTCTAAACGTTCGTCATTAGGACAGTTTTCTCTAATTCCGTTTGCAACGTGAACCAAAGTATCTAAACCAACAACATCAACGGTACGGAAGGTTGCAGATTTTGGACGACCAATGACTGGTCCAGATAATTTATCTACTTCCTCGATAGTTAAATCTAAATCTTTAACTGCATGAAATAAACTTTGTATGCTGAAAATACCAACTCTGTTACCTATAAATGCAGGTGTGTCTTTAGCTACAACAGACGTTTTTCCTAAGAATTTTTCGCCATATTCATTTAAAAACTCTAAAACAGAAGCATCTGTTTTTGGTCCTGGGATTATTTCGAATAATTTTAAGTAACGTGCAGGATTAAAGAAGTGTGTTCCGCAGAAATGCTTTTGGAAATCTTCACTACGACCTTCACTCATGAATTTTATAGGAATACCAGAAGTATTAGATGTAATTAAGGTACCTGGAGTTCTGTATTTTTCTAGTTTTTCAAACACTTGTTGTTTAATATCAAGTCTTTCTACTACAACTTCCATAATCCAGTCTACATCTGCTACTTTAGCAATGTCGTCTTCTAAGTTTCCTGTAGAGATGCGACTTGCAAAAGATTGGCTGTAAATAGGAGAGGGTTTAGATTTTAAAGATGCAGTTAAAGCATCATTTACTAATCTGTTTCTTACGACTTTGTCTTCTAAAGTTAATCCTTTAGCTTTTTCTTTGTCGTTTAGTTCTCTAGGAACGATGTCTAATAATAATACATCTACACCAATATTGGCGAAGTGACAAGCAATACCAGATCCCATTATTCCGGAACCAATAATCGCTATTTTTTTAATTCTACGTTTGCTCATATTATTTTAATGTGTGTTCTTTTTGATTGTATATTTTTTTATTGGATATCAATTCATTTATGGTATCCGAAACTTCATAAAAGCTTTTTAACTTTTCCTCAGATACGTGTTCTCTAATTGCTTCATTAAAAACTAAAACACGTTCTTTTGCATCTTTACGTTTTTCTTTACCAAATGGAGTTAGATAAATTAATACACCACGACCATCATTTGGATTTGGTCGACGTACTATTAAATCCATTTCTTCCATACGTTTCAGGATTCTAGAAAGACTAGTTGCTTCCATACCCATAATTGGACCTAATGAGGTTGAAGGTGTGCCTTCTTCTTGATCAATACTTAATAGTGTAAACCCAGTAGCCATAGTTGTACCAAATTTAGCAGCTTCTTCATTATACATTTTATTAACTGCTAACCACGTGGTTCTAAGCACGTAATCTATGGTTTTATCTTTCATATTAGAAACTTAATAAATGGTTATATTTTCAAAGATAGTAAAAATTTATTATGCATGCATAATAAATTTAAAATTAGTGTATAAAAAAAGCTACCTAAATTTAGATAGCTTTTTGTAGTTATATTTTTTTTTAAAATATTAATATCCGTAAATATCGTTGTATAATGCTTTATATTTTTCTTTAATTATTTTACGTTTTAGTTTTAAAGTAGGTGTTAAGTGTCCACCTTCTACTGTCCAAGCTTCAGCTGTTAATCTAAATTGTTTAATTTTTTCCCACTTAGCAAATTTAGTGTTTGCTATGTCTATCTCTTCTTGTATACGAGCTATTACTTCTGGGTTAGCAACTAACTCTTCATTATTGCCTAGAGTTTTATTATGTATTTTAGCCCAATTTCTAATAAATTCAAAGTCAGGTTGTATAATTGCTGCTGGCATTTTTTCGCCTTCACCAATAACCATTACTTGATCAATAAATCTAGATTGTTTACATCTGTTTTCTAATAATTGTGGTGCTACATATTTACCACCAGAGGTTTTAAACATTTCTTTTTTACGATCGGTAATTTTTAAAAAACCTTCGTCATCAATAACACCTATATCTCCAGTGTGGAAATAGCCATCTTTAATGACTTCTGCAGTTTTGGCTTCATCTTTATAATAACCCATCATGACTTGCGGTCCTTTTACGCAAATTTCTCCGTCTTCGGCAATTTTAACTTCGGTACGGTCTAATAATTTACCAACAGTCCCAATTTTAAATCCTCCGTTGCGCATATCATTTACAGATACAACAGGAGAAGTTTCGGTTAATCCATAACCTTCCATAACACCAAATCCTGCTGCATTAAATACACGTGCTAATCTTGGTTGTAAAGCAGCACTACCAGAAGCCATTACTGCAACTTCGCCTCCAAGTGCAGCTTTCCATTTGCTAAATATTAATTTATTTGCAAGATTTAGTTTTTGTGTATACCACCAACCATTTTCGCCATAGGGTTTGTATTGTAATCCTACGTCTACAGCCCAGAAAAATAATTTTTTCTTAATACCAGTCAACTCTGCACCTTTAGCAATAATTTTGTCATATACTTTTTCCAATAATCTAGGTACAGCAGTCATGACTTGTGGCTTAACCTCTTGGGCGTATTCGCTTATTTGGTCAATAGGAGCGTAGTGTATTGAGGCACCACAATATTGATATAAATATATAAGCATGCGCTCATATACGTGGCATAATGGTAAAAAACTTAAGGCTCTTGCTGATCCTAATTCGATTGGTATTCTTTTAAAACTTTCTAAAGCATTGCTAACTAAATTATCGTGAGATAGCATTACTCCTTTAGGTTTTCCAGTTGTTCCGGAAGTATAGATTAGTGTTGCTAGGTCACTAGCTTTAACATTGTCTTTTAAATTTTCAACTTCGGCTTGGTTAGATTGATCTTTTCCTAGCTCTAATACTTCGTTCCAGTTTTTACAATTTTCTAATTGATCAAAGCAGTAAACTTCTATTAATGATGGTACTTCTGCTTTTATTTTTATGACTTTATCATAAACTTCTTGACATGATATAAAACAATATTTTGCTTCTGCATGATTTAAAACGTATGCATAATCCTCTTCAGATATTGTTGGATAGACTGGTACATTTTGTGCGCCAAGTTGCAAAATACCAATATCCATGATATTCCATTCTGTACGATTGGTTGAGGATATTACTGCTATTTTATCATTTTTTGTGACGCCTAATCTTAGTAATCCTCTACTAATTGTGTTGGCCTGTTCTAAATATTTTTTTGTAGAAATTGATACCCATTTACCATCATATTTTGTTGATAATGATTTTTCAAGATTATATTTTTCAAGTTGATAGTATGGGAAATCGAAGAGTCTAGTTATTTCTATCATTAGTTTATTTGCGAAGTTGTTAAGAGTTGCAAAGTATGAAATTTTATTTCCATTTCAAATAGCAGTAAAAAAAAGGAGCTGTAATTAAACAGCTCCTATGCTAACTGATTGATAGCGTGAATATATGCTTTTTTGATTTTTATTTAATAACTAACTATTTTTAAATGAATCCCTTAACTTTCATTTAAATTAAATAAATAACATAAATTCGAAGCTAAATTATGTAAAATCTTTTGTTTAAATGATGTAAAAAATCGTAAAAATTAGAGTTTTAAATAATTATTTAAGAAAATATTCTCTGATTTGAAGTAATCTGAGGGCTTTTGGTTCATAAATAATTTAAAGTCTTTAGTAAAATGCGACAGATCATAATAGGCGTAATAGTCTATTAATTCTGATATTGAAGCTTTTTTTGCTTCATACTGTTTCATTAAGCTTAAAAACTTGTATAGCTTTATAAATTTTAAGGGTGTTAAGCCTATGGTTTTTTTAAACTGTACTTCTAAATGTTTTTGCGAAATTGGAAAAATTTTAAGTAGTTCTTCTACATTAATTTTACCTTCTTTTTTATAAATCACTTTTACAGCTTCATCTACTAATTTAGTGTTTTTACTCTCGTACACTTCTAGTTTTTGTAGTTGATTTTCTATGCGTTTTGCTAATGCTGTACCCTTTAAATTTTCTTTAAAAATTGGACTTAATAGTGTATATAACTTATTGTCTATCTCAGAAAGACTAACGTGTTTATCGGTAAGTTTTGAAATATCAGTTTTTAATATCTTATAAAGTGCTGTAGGATGAAAATTTATTCCAAAATTAAAATACGGATTAGTAGCCTTTACTACATAAGACTTATAGGATTGTCCTAAAACTACTAATCCGTTGCTGTTATAAGTTACTTTATTACACTCCGTTTGAATAGGTGTATTAGTGTATATAATATGTGATTGTGCAGTAGGTATAACTTTTGATTTTAAAGGTATACTAGACTGATCAACAGTTAGTTCAAAAAAGTTTTGTACCAACTGGTTAGTGTTGGTACATTTTATATATCTAAAATTCATTAATAGCTTTATGTTCTGAATTATTACAGCATAAACCTAAGAAATTTATTAAAAAAAAATATGAATTATCTTACTTTTTATTTTCAATCCAATGCTTAGCATTTGTAAAAGCCTCTAACCAAGGTGATACTTCATCTTGTCTGTTTTCTGGGTAATTTGCCCAATTCCATTGAAATGTTGAACGCTCTATATGAGGCATCATTACTAAATGACGTCCAGTTTTATCGCATAACATTGCAGTATTAAAATCTGATCCATTTGGATTTGCAGGATAACTGTCGTAACCATATTTTGCAACGATGTTATATTCTTGCTCTGACTTAGGAAGATTAAATTTACCTTCGCCATGACTTATCCAAACGCCTAAAGTCGTGTCTTTTAATGTTGAAAGCATTACCGAGTTATTGTCTTGAACTGTTACCGAAGTAAATGCGCTTTCATGTTTTTTAGAGTCATTATGAAGCATTTTTCCATGCACATCATGTTCTGGATTAATCAACTCTAATTCCATAAATAATTGACAGCCATTACAAATACCAATGGATAAAGTATCTTCTCTTTTAAAGAAGTTATTTATGGCTTTATTAGCGTTTTCATTATATTTTATTGCTCCAGCCCAACCTTTGGCAGATCCTAAAACATCACTGTTTGAGAAACCTCCAACAGCTCCTAAAAACTGAATGTCTTCTAAAGTTTCGCGACCAGAAATTAAATCTGTCATGTGTACATCCTTAACATCAAAACCAGCTAAATACATTGCATTTGCCATTTCACGTTCAGAATTACTTCCCTTTTCACGTAAAATTGCTGCTTTAGGTCTTGGTTTATTTTGGTCAATAATTGGAAGTTTTCCTGTAAAATGTTTAGGGAAGCTATATTGTAAGGCTTGATTTTTATAGTTGTCAAAACGTGTTTTAGCAAGTCCATTTGCAGTTTGTTTTTGGTCTAATAAAAATGACGTTTTATACCACATGTCTCGTAATCTAGAGACAGTCATGGTAAAGACTTCAATACCGTTTATAACACTTAGGGTATCACTATTAGTTACTTTACCAATGTTATGAAAAGCTATGTTAGCATCTGTAAGTGTTTTTTCTATGGAAGCATCTTTAGATTGAAAAACAATCCCAGAATTTTCAGAGAATAATACTTTACAAGAATCCTTTTGGTTTAAAGCAGTAATATCTAGCTCTGCACCTAAATTAACATCTGCAAAACATAATTCTAATAACGTAGTAATCAATCCGCCAGAAGCAACATCATGTCCAGCTATAATTTGATTATCCTTTATTAATTTTTGGATAGTATTAAATACTGTTTTAACGTACTTAGCGTCTTTAGTATTAGGAGTATTATTACCAACTTTATTTAAAATTTGAGCAAAACTACTTCCTCCTAATTTAAAGTCATCTTGTGATAAGTTTATATAATATATGTCACCTCCTTGTTTTTTAAAAACAGGCTCGATTACATTTTTAATGTTGTTACAGTTTGCTGCTGCAGAAATTATAACTGTTCCAGGAGAAATTACTTCTTCATTTGGATACTTCTGTTTCATTGATAGCGAATCTTTACCTGTAGGAACATTGATTCCTAAGTCAATTGCATATTCTGAAATAGCTTGTACAGCATCATATAAACGTGCATCTTCACCTTCATTTTTACAAGGCCACATCCAGTTTGCAGATAGCGACACAGATTGTAGACCATCTTTTAGAGGTGCCCAAATTATATTGGTTAATGCTTCTGTAATACTGTTTCTGCTTCCAGCAACAGGATCAATTAATCCAGAAATAGGAGCGTGTCCGATTGATGTTGCGATTCCTTCTTTTCCATTATAATCTAAAGCCATTACACCCACATTATTTAACGGGATTTGTAATGGTCCAACACATTGTTGTTTAGCGACTTTACCACCAACACAACGGTCCACTTTATTTGTTAACCAATCTTTACATGCTACAGCTTCAAGTTGTAATACTTGGTCTAAGTAATCGTAAAATAAGTTTGGGTCATAAGAGATACCACCATAATTTCTGTCCATTGTGGTATCTGTCATTATTGTTTTTGGTGAACTACCAAACATATCCTCTAAAGCTAAATCCATTGGTGTGTCACCTTTGGTTTTAGATTTAAATGTAAATCTATTGTTTTCTGTAACGTCACCAACAGTATAAATAGGAGAACGTTCTCGTTCTGCAATTCTGTTTAAATGTTCCAAATGTTTTTCTGCAATAACTAATCCCATTCGTTCTTGAGATTCGTTACCAATAATTTCTTTAGCAGAAAGTGTTGGATCACCAACAGGTAAGGCGTCTAAATCAATAGTTCCACCTGTATCTTCAACTAATTCTGATAGACAATTTAAATGTCCACCAGCACCATGATCATGGATAGATACTATAAAGTTTTCGTCGCTTTCTACCATTCCACGTACAGCATTGGCAGCACGTTTTTGCATTTCTGGGTTGGAACGTTGCACAGCATTAAGCTCTATACCAGAAGCAAACTCTCCTGTATCTGCAGAGGATACTGCAGCTCCACCCATTCCTATACGATAGTTTTCACCACCTAAAATTACTATTTTATCACCTTTTTTAGGTGTTTCTTTTAATGCTTGATCTGCTTTTCCATAACCAATACCTCCAGCTTGCATGATTACTTTGTCGTAACCAATTTTTCTGTTTGTTCTTTTTTCACCGTTAATAATGGTGTTTTTTGCTTCGTCGTGTTCAAACGTTAAGACAGAACCACATATTAAGGGTTGTCCAAATTTGTTACCAAAGTCTGATGCACCATTACTAGCTTTTATTAAAATATCCATTGGTGTTTGGTATAACCAAGGACGTGCATCCATAGCTTGTTCCCATGGTCTGTTTTCTTCTAATCTAGAATAAGACGTCATATAAACAGCAGTTCCTGCTAATGGTAATGATCCTTTTCCACCAGCTAATCTGTCTCTAATTTCTCCTCCAGATCCTGTTGCAGCACCATTAAATGGCTCTACGGTTGTTGGAAAGTTATGTGTTTCCGCTTTAAGCGAAATAACAGAGTCGTAATCTTTTTTTACATAGAAATCAGGAACATCTGCACGTTTAGGTGCAAACTGCTCTACTTTAGGACCTTTTATAAAAGCAACATTATCTTTGTAAGCCGAAACGATACTGTTTGGATGTTGCTTTGAGGTTTCTTTAATTAACTTAAAAAGCGATGTTGGTTTTTCTTGACCATCAATGACAAATGTCCCATTAAATATTTTATGACGACAATGTTCTGAGTTGACTTGAGAGAATCCAAAGACTTCTGAATCTGTTAATGGACGACCAATTTTTTTTGAAACGCCTTCTAGATATTCAATTTCTTCGTCATTTAAGGCTAAACCTTCTTTTTGGTTGTAAGAGGCTATATCCTCAATATTTAATATTGGTTCTGGTTGGATATTTATAGTGAAAGACTCTTGGTTTAATCCGTTATATTTTTCTGAAATCATTGGGTCAAAACCTGTAAAGTCTTTTTGGCAAGCTTCAAATTCTTCAATTCTGACAATGCCTTCAATACCCATATTTTGAGTAATTTCTACTGCATTTGTACTCCAAGGTGTAATCATTGCAGCTCTAGGACCAACAAAAAAAGCATCTAAAGATGCTTGTTCTATTTTTGGCTGGTTGCCAAATAACCAAATCAATTTAGAGATGGTTTGCGTTGATAATTCTTTTGTTGCTTGAACAGCAAAAAGGTTACTGTTTTGGTTTCCGAAGAAATGAATCATTATATTTTAGTTTGAGTGTTGTTTTTTATAAAGACACAAATTTAGGTTTTTTAAGGCTAATTATTGATAATAATTACTGCTTAATTTAAGAGTTATTCACGAGGTTTTGAACAAAAAAAGCGACTTAATTAAGTCGCTTTTTAAATTTTGGATTAAGATCTACTTATTCTTTAATCAATTTTTTAGTAATACTACCGTTGTTGTTTTGTAATCTTAAAATGTAGACACCTTTACTTAAGCTAGATAGACTAACTTTATTGTTTTTAGAAGTCACGTTACCTTTTAAAATCTTTTTACCTAAAATATCATAGATTTCAAAGCTAGAGTTTTCATTAACCTCAATAGTTAATAAGCTAGATTTAATAGGGTTTGGATATATTTTTATTTCTTGTTTGTTAAAGTCTTTAGTGCTTAGCGTAAAGCATGTCCATGATAAATCATCAATTCTAACTCTATTACTTGATGATAGATTTACTAGTTGGACAGTAATGTTATCCACAATATTAATATTGTTTATTGTGGTTGTAGTTGCTACTGTATTGTCTCCAGTGTATGGCACAGTTCCAACAGATGTACCATTTACTAAAACATCTAAATTTCCTGCAGATCCACCAAAAGTAAGTTGTGTAGTAACTGTTAAACTACCAATACCTCCAGGAAGCGCAGGAGATGTTAATGATCCGTTTCTAATACAAATTGCTCTAGAGTTTATTTGTTGGTCAGTTCTAGCGTCTGTTGCAGTCCAACCGTCAGTGATACCATCATTTCCTGTCCAAACTCTTGTTGCATATGAACCTTGATTTGCTGGTATATTTTCAAAATCTTCAGAAGGACAATTGTTGTCGGTTGGTGTTCCTGCTAATGTAGTTTCAGTTGCTGTTGCACTTAAATTAGATTGATTTCCTGCAGCATCTTTAGCTAATATTGTAAATGTATAACTAGTCTCTGGTGATAAACCAGTCACAGTAAAAGTTGTAGCATCAGAACCAGTATTTGTGTAATAAGTACCATCAACGTATACATCATATGTGGTAACTGCAGTGTCATCTGTTGATGCTGTCCAAGTTAGGTCTATAGTGGTTTCAGTAGGATTGTTAGCTACTAAATTTAATGGAGTAGAAGGAGCTTGTGTGTCTGTTGGTGGTTGACTTCCCCATCTGTTTTCAGCAGGTGTTCCTCCCCAAATTACTGTTGCTAAATAAGGGTTGTCAATAAATGGATTACGATTTCCTTGAGCGTAGGTGTTTGAAGTATTAGCGTGATATGTATTTCTGTTATCTTCAATTAACGATACAGGGTCCTCAGCGTTCCAGTCTAATAATATGTTAATCATATTTGGATCAATACTATTGGTGGTTCCGTTTACAGCAAAAGTAGGAAGACATTGGCTTCCGTATCTTGTGTACATGTACATTATAATTCTTGCTGCATCACCTTTATATTCGTCACCTGGATACCATAGGCTTGAACCACTGCTTGTGTTTCCTGCGTTTCCGGATCCTGCTGCAAATTTTTTATTTCCACGATTAGAATTCATTTGAACGTCCGATGGTCTTAAGTTATGACCATCAGCATAAGGTGGACCTGAGGAACCAGAACTATCTAAACTAGGATTTGCTAATGAGTTAGGGAACACATGTTCTCTATTCCAATCAGTACCACTATTCCCTCCGTTTAAGTTTTTATTTCTTGTTCTGTCAGTAACGTGATTGTTATCTGTGTCGCTATAACCGTAAAATAATCTAACGTTATTACTGTTGTCAGTATCTTCATCAGTCATTTTACTAGCTTCCCAAATACCTGGCGTGTAACTTAAGCTATTGGTATGGTTAACAGCAGTAACAACAGCTAAGTCATTAAATAAATCTAATTGTGTCTTAGTAAAGTCTACACCATTATAGTAAGCTTGAAGCTCTGTAGGAGGTGTTAACTGCGCATAACTAAAAGCAGTTATTAAAAATGATAGTAATAAGTAAAATTGTTTCATTGGTAAATTTTAAAGTGTAATACAATAAGTAAAGTAAATGTATGTCTGCTATTTTTAATTAAATATCATTGATTTAAAGAATGTTATCTTTAAAATGCGTTTTTTTAAGTTGAAATATAATTGTTTATTTTCTTTCTAAAAGTGCCATGTAAAATCCATCATAGCCAGTTTGGTGAGATAAAATTTTATTATCCTTAACTAATGAAAACTCTTTACCGCTTTCTGAAGCTAAAAATTTGGTGACTTGATCTTGGTTTTCTGATGGTAAAATAGAACATGTAGCATATACTAATTTTCCTCCAGATTTGACCATTCTAGAATATGAACTCAAGATTTCGGCTTGTGTTTTTTTTATTTTTTCAATAAATTCAGGTTGCATTTTCCATTTAGCATCTGGATTTCTTCTTAAAACACCTAATCCAGAACATGGCGCATCTATTAATACACGATCTGCTTTATCATAAAGTTTTTTAATAACTTTAGTAGAGTCTATATGTCTAGGCTCAATATTATGCGCTCCAGCTCGTTTAGCACGACGTTTTAATTCTTTTAATTTATTGTCGTAAATATCTAAAGCAATAATTTGGCCTTTATTTTCCATTAAACTTGCAAGATGTAATGTTTTACCACCAGCACCAGCGCAAGTATCTACAACACGCATTCCAGGTTCTACTTGTAAATATTCTGCAACTAATTGTGAAGAGGCATCTTGTACTTCAAAATGACCATTTTGAAAAGCTTCGGTAGTAAAAACATTACCACGTTCGGCTAATTTTAAAGCATTTGGGTATTTAGCTAACTCTTCAGTTTCAATATCTAAATCAAATAAATCTGATTTAAGTTTTTCTTTGGTTGTTTTAAGTGTGTTTACTCTTAGGATAACATCTGCTTGCTCATTTAATGCAGCAGCTTCTTTAGTCCAAACATCTTCTCCTAAAGCTTTAGCAGCTAACTCATCCATCCAATCAGGAAAAGATTCTTTAATTTTTCTAATTTTAGAAAATTCGTCAAAACGTCCCTTAATTTTTCTTGTAGGTGTGTTTTCAAAATATTTCCAGTCAGGAAGAGAAATTCCTTTTAAAGTAGCCCAAACAGCAAACATACGCCAAATTTCGTCTCTGTTAAAAGGTTCTTTAACTTCAGCAATTTCTGCATAAAGACGTTTCCATCGTACAATATCATAAGTCGTTTCGGCAACAAAACCTCTATCACGACTTCCCCAACGTTTATCACGTTTAAGTAATTGTTGTACAACTTTATCTGCATAATGCCCTTCATTAAAGATTAATAATAAACCATCAACGGTTGCAAAGCATAAATTTTTGTGTAAGCGCATTTTTTTGTATTTAATAACGTGCAAAGTTACGGTAAATAACACGAATTTGTGTTACTTTTTAACATTAAGATATTATAGATTTGTTATTTAAAAAATAATTTTAAATAAATGCGCAAGTTTTTTTAATCTATGGCATCTAAAGTATTAACAATTGGAATAAATAGCATTTTTGACAGAAACAGATTTTATATACCAACTTAAGGCACAAAACAGAGCGTCTTATAGTAAGCTTTTGGAGGATTTTCAGCACAAAGTGTATGGGACTTGTTTATCTTTTGTGCCAAATAGGGAAGATGCAGAGGATATTGCGCAGGAGGTTTTTGTAGAGGTTTTTAATTCTATTGATAAATTTAAGCAAGAGTCTAAACTATCCACATGGATATATAGGATTACAACTAATAAATGTTTAGAGTTTATTAGAAAAAAAAATGCTAAAAAACGTTTTGCATTTTTACAATCCTTATCCGGAAATGATTATAATCTTGATAAAGCAAGTTATTTTACAGAGATTAATCATCCTGGATTAGTGTTAGAACAAAAGGAAACCAGTGAGGTCTTATTTTTAGCTATTAACAAATTGCCAGAAGCACAACGTATAGTTTTTACATTAAATAAAATTGATGATAAAAGCTATAAAGAAATTAGCGAAATCACTAATAGAAGCATTGGGTCCATTGAATCTTTGTTGTTTAGAGCCAAAAAGAATTTACAAAAAACATTAGAAAATTTTTATAAAAATCAAGAGTAACGCAAGTTTTTAAAAACTTTTACATCTAAATTAATATGAACACAAATAAAAATATTCAAGATAAAATAGATAGCACATTAAATGCTTTAGATACGTTAAATAGTGTCCAAGTGTCTCCTTTTTTTAAAGATAAAACTATGCAAAAAATGTTTGCAGAAAAACAAACTATTTCTAAGTCTTGGAGTTGGTTTACACCACAATTACAATTAGCAACGTTAGTCTGTGTAGTTATTGTAAACGTTTATGCTATCCGTCAAATAAAAAGCACAAAATATAATGAAGCTATCTCTAGTTTTGCCTCAGATTATGGACTGAGCTCTGAATCAGAAGCTTCTTTATTTAATTTATAGTTATGAAAAAAAATACAGTTTTATATCTGTTACTAATTGTTTTAATTATAATGAATGGATTTTTTCTATTCAATTATATTGGACGTCCAGGTCAGAATGGACCTAAAGCTTCAGGAGATTTTATAGCTTCAGAATTAAATTTTAATGACCAACAATTAGCACAATTTAAAAGTTTAGAGGTAAAACACCATGATGTTATGCGTGCAGTTGGTGATGATATTAAGTCTTTAAAAGATGAATTATTTAGTAACATTACAGCCAACGCTGTCAATCAAAAAGATATTGACAATTTAATAGCAAACATTGCAGACAAAACAATAATTAAAGAAAATGAATTGTTTAAAAGGCTACGAGGCATCTACAAGTTATGTGATGATAAACAAAAAGAACAATTTAAATCAATTATAAAGAAAGCACGAAGATTTGATAATCAAGGACCAGAACATCCTAGAAGACCAGAGTAAAACGCTTTTCTAAAATTAAAAAAGACCTTCAGTAAATTGAGGGTCTTTTTTTTGTGTTTTGTTTAACATACTTACCCACAAGTTATTTAATAAATAGTCATCTAAATAGGCATAACAAATAAATTTTTAGATATGAAAAGTAACTTATTAAGTACAGCAGTTTTAGTTTTTGGATTAACAATTTTAAGTGTTAATAGTACCAATGCACAATCTAACGATAGAGATAAAAAGGAGCCACCTACTTTTAGTCAATTATTAAAAGAAATGGATAAGGATGAAGATGGTAAATTATCTAAAACAGAAATTAAAGGACCTTTAAAAGACAACTTTGATAAAATTGACGCAGATGAAGATGGTTTTATTACTGAAGCAGAATTTAAAAAAGCTCCAAAACCAAAAAAAAGAGAACGTAAATAGTTAGCTAAAATAACCAATAAACCATAATGATATGAAGTACATAAATAGTAAATTAAATCTGTTACTAATAGTAATTGCATTTAGTGTAACGTTAACAACTTTTAGTTCTTGTAACAATGATGAAGATGTAATAACAACGACTGAGGAAGACGAGGTTGCAGTAGTAATTGATGATACAGATTTTGAAACTACAGATTGGACAACAGCAACCCATAGTAAGGATGCAGATCCAAATTTTGACGAAGTCTTTGAAGATAACGCAGTAAAAAGACTAGACATTGTCATTACAGAAGCACGCTGGCAAGCCATGTTAGATGATATGACAAATCTATACGGTACATTTGGTTCTGGAGCAGGAGGACCTGGAGGAGGTTTAACCGAAACTGATGAAGATCCAATTTTTGTACCTGCCGAAGTATATTATAATGGTATACAATGGTATCGTGTAGGTGTTAGATTTAAAGGTAATTCTAGCTTACAAACTAGTTGGCAAAATGGGATTTTAAAATTGTCTTTTAAATTAGATTTTGACGAGTTTGAAGATGACTATCCGCAAATAGATAACCAACGTTTTTATGGCTTTAAAAAATTAAGCCTTAAAAATAATTATGATGACAAGTCTATGTTGCGCGAAAAAGTAGCTACAGATGTTTTTAGAAACGCAGGATTAGTAGCTTCGCACACTGCTTTTTATACAGTTTATGTAGATCATGGTGAGGGACCACAATATTTTGGCGTGTATACTATGGTGGAGGAAGTAGATGATACGGTTTTAGATACACAATTTTCTGATGACGATGGTAACTTGTATAAGCCAGATGGTGATGCAGCTAGTTTTGCTCTTGGAACTTATAATGAAAGTGAATATGTTAAAAAAACAAACGAAGATGAAGGCGATTTTAATGATGTTGCTAGCCTTTTAGCTGTGGTAAACGATGAGTCTAGAATAACAGACCCTGAAACTTGGAGATCAAACTTAGATGCTATTTTAGATACTGATGTGTTTTTAAAATACTTAGCAGTGAACACAGTAGTCCAAAATTGGGATACTTATGGAAGGATGACTCATAATTATTTTTTATATAATAATCCTGATACAAGCAAGCTAACATGGATTCCTTGGGATAATAATGAAGCATTGCAAACAGGAAAAATGGGAGGATCATTACCATTGGACTTTTCTGGATTAAATAGCGCAGAATGGCCATTAATAGGTTATTTGTATCAAGATTCGGTTTACAAATCACAGTATGATACCTATGTGCAAGACGTTGTTGATAATGCTTTTAATGTTAGCACAATTCAATCTCTTTATACAAATTATGCAGCGTTGATACAACCTTATGCAACATCAGAAGTTGCTGGTTATAGCTTTTTAGAAAACGGATCAGATTTTCAAAATGCAGTTAATCAATTAAATACGCATGTATCTTCACGTGCTGCTGCAGTAAGTGATTATTTAGATTAAAAATTATAATTAATTTGTTGATAGTAGTTAAAGGCTTCATTATGTAAAACTTATGAGGCCTTTATTATCTCGATATACAATTAACACGAAACACATTCAACATAAAAATATTTTATAACAAGTTTTATATAAAAAAAATCATCTAAAGCTTATAAACAGGATTTAAAATGAAAAATAACCAATTAAAAACAGGACTTACAATTTTTTCAATGCTATTATGTTTTAGCGTTTTTGCTCAAGGACCTCCAGGTGGAGGTGGACAAGGCGGAAGAGGAGGCGGAAGAGGTCAGCAACGTGGTGGCACACCAGATGCGTCTGAAATTCTTTCAAAATTAGACACTAATAAAGATCAAGTGATTGATAAAGAGGAAGCTGCTAATGATAAAAGAGGAAAAATTGTTGAAGATTTTGATGTTATTGATACTAACGAAGATGGAGTCATAGATTTAGATGAATTGAAAGCGTCTTTAGATGATAAAAAACCTAAAAAGATTTCAGCAAATAAAATAATTAAAGAAGTAGATGATAATGCAGACGGAACTTTAAACGAATTAGAAGTTGCTGCAAAAAATAAAATAGAATTATCGGACAATTTTAGTAAGATTGATACTAATAGTGATGGCGAATTAGACTTAGCTGAGTTAAAGGCGTTTTATGAAACACATGATAAACCCAAACGTAAAAAAAGAGATTGATTTAATTTCAAAAAAAAGAATATGAAAAGCCTATATAAAGTTTTAGTACTTGTAATGCTTGGTCTGTTGTTTGGTTGTAATAGTCAAAAAAAGACAACAACACATAGCCATGATGGATTACAAAATCATTCGCATGATACAGATCACACATTTAAAACAACAAATAATTACTATGGTAATTATGAGCTTGAAGACACTACGTATGGTACAAAAACTAAGGTTACGGTTAATGGTGATATACGTGTTATGGTAACTAATTCGTTGCCAAACCACGAAACAGGTACATTTCCTAATCAAGGAAATCCTAATACTATAGCAGCTCAAAATATTACCTATAAATTTCCGGTGACACCTAAATATACAGGAAAAGCACAGTGGATGAGAGAGCCAGGAATAGCTTTAAACGGTATAAAATTTGAACCTCAAACAGCAGAGGTTGTTGTTTGTGATACAGGAGAAAATTATCGTGTAGAGGCTATTCAGGATGTTATTGATTTAGGTTTGGATTTTAATCATGCTCACGTACAACCTACAGGAGCTTATCACTATCATGGTACACCAACATCTCTAATTTCAAAATTTGATATAGGACAAGATTTGGTTCATATAGGTTTTGCTCATGATGGATTTCCTATGTACTATTCTAAAAGTGGACAATATAAACCTAGCTTTAAATTGTTAGATGGAACCAGAGAAGGTGAGGATTGTACTTATGATAATCCACATCAACATATGGATATTGCTGTTGGAGGACATCATGACGGAACGTATGGTTCAGATTACGAGTATGTAGCTGGTTATGGCGATTTGGACGAGTGTAATGGTATTACTGTAGATGGTAAGTATATGTATTTAGTAACTAATGAATTTCCTTACGTTGGTCGTTGTGTTATGGGAGAAGTAGAAAGTCAAGAACAAGGACCTCCAAATGGTCAACAAAATGGTCAAGAAGGACGTCCAGAACCATCACAGATTATTAAACATATGGATGATAATAAGGATGGCAAATTGTCAAAAAATGAAGTTAAAGGACCTTTAAAAGAAGATTTTACTAAAATAGATGCTAATAACGATGGGTTTTTAACTAAAGAAGAATTGCAAAAAGTCTCAAATAACAGAGGTCAAAGACCACTCGGAAAAAAAACTCAAGTTGAAAAAAAATAAATTTTGCTAAGACCGCAAGTTTTTAAAATATCACGCATCTAAAAGAACATAATCCGCTAACAACAACGCAAAAATGAAAAACGTATTTAAATCATCTATTTTAATATTAACTATATGTGTAATATTTGTATCCTGTAGTGATGACGACGCAGCAAATACTGGTACAACAACAGAAGGAGATGTAACAGCAGCAACATTGCATAATGCATTTTCAGAATTTAATGCAGCTAATACCACCATTACATTAAATGGTACCAATGTTACAATACAAACTAATGGGTTGCCTGACCATACATCACCTTATTGGTCCAATACAGTTTCAAGATCTTTAGTAGGTCCGCAAGGTGTAACTTTTACAACAGTTTCTAACGCTGACCATCCATTATGGGTTGAGCCAACAGTAACAAGTTATGATCAAATGGCACCAGGAAATATTGACGATTTTAATGGATCATACTCCTTAACAGTATCTGCAAATCCACAATTAGCAAGTAGCAGTACAGCAACAGGATTAGGTGCTATTGGTATCTCAATTTCAGGATCTGTAATTTATAATGATGAGGAAGGACCAAACGTACCTTTGGATAATGCAGTAGGATCTCTAGATTATACAGCAGCACATACAGGACCACAAAGTTATCACTACCATTTAGAGCCTAAAGCTTGGTCTAATAATGACGAAGCGTTAATTGGTATTATTGCAGATGGTTTTTTTCTTTATGGTCGTAAATGTAACGCAACAGGAACATATCCTACAGATTTGGATGCATCAGGAGGACATACAAGTACAACGCAACATACAACAACAGCAGAGTACCATTACCATATCCAAAACGAATTATATTTAAACGCATATTATATTTTATTTCCAGGTGATTATCAAGGTACTCCAAGCAATATCCTTTAAAAACTGTTTTTTATTCAGTTTAATACTTTTTTTTAACTGTCAAAATCAGACTAATAATACAGCGCTAGTTAATAACGCTCAAGCGGAAATAATAACTATTAATATCCCTAAGTCACAATTAGTCTTAAAACCAAACTTTGGGTTGGTCTACTTACAAGATAAGCCTTTTAGTGGGACGTCAATTTTAAAATATAATAACAACACTATTGCTGAAGCTATTGATTACAAAAACGGAATTAAAAATGGTGTTTTTAAAAAATGGTTTGAAGATGGCACATTAAGTTTTGAAGCTTTTTATACCAATGGACAACTACATGGTGTGTCAAAATCATGGTGGTCAAATGGTAATTTAAGATCAGAGTCACATTATATAAACGGAAAAGCTAATGGTATACAAAAACAATGGTATGTCTCTGGACAAAAATTTAAACAAATGACGTTAGTCGATGGTAAAGAAGAAGGTATGCAGAAAGCCTGGAGACGTAACGGAAAAATTTATAATAACTATCAAGCTAAAAATGGTCGCATTTTTGGATTAAAACGCGCTAACCTGTGTTTTCAATTAGAAGAAGAAATTGTACAAGATGAAAAACTATAGCTTATTATTTTTAGTAGTATTATTATGTAACTGTAAAGGTAAAACCGAAGTTAAAAGTAGTAGGGTAGATGCCTTACCTTATTATAACGATGCTAGTTTTACGCCTCATTGGTTAGAGGGTAAAACAACCGATTTAAAATCGTTTCATAAAATACCAGAGTTTACATTAACAAATCAAGATGGACAACAAATCACACAAAAAACGTTTGAAAATAAAATTTACGTAACAGATTTCTTTTTTACATCATGTCCTGGGATTTGTCCAAAAATGACAGAAAACATGTCTGTATTGCAAGACGCGTTTAAAGATGATGATCAAGTCTTATTATTATCACACTCCGTAACACCAGTTAAAGATTCTGTATCAATTTTAAAACATTACGCAGAAGGTAAAGGCGTAATAACTAATAAATGGCATATAGTTACAGGAGACAGAAAACAAATTTATGATTTAGGAAGACAAGCTTATTTTGTTGAAGAAGATTTAGGAAACAAAAAGACAGATGATGACTTTTTACATACCGAAAATTTTGTATTAATTGATAAAAACAAACATATACGAGGCATTTATAATGGATTAAATAAAACTGCTGTACAACAATTAATAGCAGATATAAAAACCTTAGAGATGGAAGACAAATAATTTTGGTTGATTATTTTTTTTTGAAAAGCTTCGCTGTAATGGTGGAGCTTTTCTATTTTTATAAAAAAATAACAATCATGAAAAAAATAATATATTTAATATTTGGTATTTCGCTTATAATTGGATTAGGAAGTTGTGGTGTTGGAAAATATAAAGTAGCATCTAAACCTGAAGCAAAAACATTTTCTTCAGTTACAATTGATACGCTTATTGAAGATGAAACCCTAAATGTTAGAGCTATTGAGGTTGTTGATTCAGTTGGTCTAGCTTACTTAACTTCAGATGGTAAATTTGGCATGTATTTTAATAATGATGCGCCAGAATTTGATACCATTAAAAAAGCATTTCCTATTCAAATAAAACATGATACAATTACTCCAAACTTTAGGGCATTGGCTATTGCGGATAATAAAGGGTATGGTTTAAGTATCGGTTCGCCTGCTTTGGTTTTTAATTTAGATGTTGATTTGCATAAAAATACTGTAGTTTACCAAGAAAATCATGAAAAAGCATTTTATGATTCTATGGCGTTTTGGAACGAAAATGAAGGTATCGCTATAGGAGATCCAACAGACGATTGTTTAAGTGTTATTATTACAAGAGATAAAGGAAAAACATGGACTAAACTATCTTGTGATGTATTACCAAAAGCTAAAGAAGGTGAAGCTGCTTTTGCTGCAAGTGATACAAATATTGCAATGGTAGGTGACAAAACATGGGTTGCAACAGGAGGTAAGGCAAGTCGCATATTATATTCTCCAGACAAAGGTTACACGTGGCAAGTATTTGATACACCAATAATACAAGGCTTAGAAACTACAGGTATATATAGTATTGATTTTTATGATGAAAACAATGGATTTGCTGTAGGAGGAGATTATACTAAAGCAGACAATAATGTTGCAAATAAAATAAGAACTTTAGATGGTGGAAAAACCTGGCAAGTAGTTGCTGACGGAGTTGGTCCAGGTTACAGAAGTTGTGTGCAGTATGTCCCAAATAGTAATGCAAGACAATTAGTTGCTATAGGTTTTAAAGGGATAGATTATAGTAGTGATGCTGGTACTACTTGGACGCATTTAAGTGATGATGGATATTATACTTTACGTTTTTTAAACGACAGTACTGCGTATGCTGCAGGAAATAAGAAAATTAGTAAATTAACCTTTAAATAGATTTTTTTAATAGTAGAAATAGCGTCATTCTGAATTTATTTCAGAATCTCATAATTATTCAATCAAAGAATTTAAAATCAAAATAAGTTAAGTTTAATGTAAAAAAAAGAAGCCAATTGGCTTCTTTTTTTAATCTTTTTTATGTCTTCCTCTAAATTCTTCAATCATTTTTCTTTTAAAGGAGCGTTCTGCATTAAAAAGTAGTACAATTTTTTTGTAGCTAATTATTTTTGAAAGCTTATCCACGTAAATTTTATAGCTTTTTACTCTAGCGTCTTCCAAATCTTGCATGTCCTTAATTAAAGTTTCAGCTTCTTTGTTAGTTAATTTTGTAACATCAATATCCTTACGTTTGATGTCAGATGCGTCTCTTAATTTACTTTTTTGTGCTTCAAAGTCATTATAAATAGGCCAAAAAGCTTCAGCTTCTTTAGAAGTAAAATCTAATTGCTCTGTAATATGTGCTACTTTTAAAGCTTTAAGTTTTTCGTGTTGTTTTATTTTTTCTTTTTGTGCAATTGCACTAAAAGAAAACACTAAAACTAATAATGTTATAATATGTTTTTTCATAGTCATGTGTTTTATTCTTGGTATAAGTCGTTTAAATCTATATCGTCAATATAGTCATCAACGTCTATTAAATTATAATCTATAAAATCTGTTTGAGATAATTCCGAGTCATTAATTAATAAATTAAGATCATTAATTTCAATTTCATTTATAATATAGTTTTCTACAGTTTCTGTATCTAAGCTGTTTAATGTAGGAGCTGATTTAAAAAGGTTTATATTAAATAATAATACTATAGCAGCAGCGACACTAGATAACGATACAATAGTTTTTTTGTTAAATAGGTTAAATACTTTAGGTTCTGGTTTATCTAATTTAGTTAAGATTTTGTTTTCTAAAGTTTCAAAATAACCATCAGGAACATTAAAACCAGAGGTTTTAGAATGTGATTCCAAAGCAGCTTGTGCTAGAATGGTATCTTCTAATCCTTCAAAGTAATCCTTTGGCAATTTAAAGCCTGAGGTCTTGATTGTATTTAGGGTTTCTTTTTTCATTGTATTAATAAGACTAAAAAAAACGTAATTGGTTTAATGTGCTTTTAAATAGGCTTCTATTTTTTTTGAAGCTAAATGGTAAGATGCCTTTAATGCACCTTCACTGGTGTCAAGTATTTCTGATAATTCGCTGTATTTTAAATCTTGAAAATATTTCATGTTAAACACTAATTGTTGTTTTTCAGGAAGTGTAGCTATTGCTTTTTGAAGTTTAATTTGAATATCTTCTCCTTCAAAGTAAACATCAGATTGTAAATTGTTAATGGCTAAATCCTGAGCATCTTCATTAGTAATATTTTTTAATTTGGCATTTCTTTTTAAATGCGTTAAAGCTTCATTTGTTGCAATTCTATATAACCAAGAATATAACTGACTATCGCCTTTAAATTTATTGATGTTTTTAAAAACTTTAATAAATGTATTTTGTAATACGTCATCAGCATCATCATGAGACTTTACAACATGTCTAATGTGCCAATACAAGCGCTCTTTATATAGCGTGATTAGTGTTTTAAAAGCAGCATTTTTTTGTGACTCAGATTGTAGTTGCTGCACTAAAAGTGTTTCGGTTTCTGACATATTATTATTTAGACTCTAATTTAGAGTAATAGTTTAATTATTTTATTAAATTTTTTTAAGGTTTTTAAAGGGTTGAATATCATGTAATTAAATTTTTAAATCGGTTGAAATACTTATTTTTCTGTTTAAATACATGTTTTGCTTGTTTTATTTTATATTTTGTTTTAGATTTATGTTGTTAAATTTACTTTTGTTGTTGGCCCCAAACCTAACAATGCACAAAAAAAAAGGATAAACATTGTTTATCCTTTTTTGATTTAAAATATGTTGGGTTTATTCAAAACTTTGCATTTCGACTAATCGTTTATACATTCCATTTTTATTTAAAAGTTCTGTATGATTACCTTGTTCAATAATTTCTCCTTTTTGCATCACTACAATATGATCTGCATTTTGAATTGTAGATAATCTATGTGCAATTACAATTGAAGTACGATTTTTCATCATATTTTCTAATGCAACTTGTACTAAACGCTCGCTTTCTGTATCTAAAGCTGAGGTTGCTTCATCCAAAATCATAATAGGAGGATTTTTAAGTACAGCTCTAGCAATACTTAATCTTTGTTTTTGACCTCCAGAGAAATTGTTTCCAGCATCACCTACGTTAGTTTCTATTCCTTGTGGTAACTCTTTAACAAACTCCCAAGCATTAGCAATTTTTAAAGCTTCCATTATTTGGTCATCTGTTGCATCTGGTTTACCTATTAAGATGTTGTTTTTTATGGTATCGTTAAATAAAATAGAATCTTGGGTTACTAATCCCATTAAGCTTCTTAACGATTTTTTGGTAACATTTTTAATATCGTGACCATCAACAGTAATGCTTCCGCTATTAATATCATAAAATCTAGTAACTAAATTAGCAATGGTGCTTTTTCCGCTTCCAGATTGTCCAACTAATGCGACTGTTTTTCCTTTAGGAACCTGAAGACTAAAGTTTTTAAGTACATAGTCATCATCATATTTAAATGAGATATTCTCAACAGTTAATTGGTTATTAAAGCCTTCTAAGACGGTTGCATTTGGTACGTCCGCAAGGGTGTCATCTTCATGTAAAATTTCAAAAACACGATCAGCAGCAGCCATTCCGTTTTTTACTTTGTAAGAGGCTTTGCTTATCGCTTTAGCAGGTGTTAAAATGTTGTAAGCCAACAGCATAAAAGCTAAAAAATCAGGACCTTTAATTATTTTTTCTACAAGTACAAGTTGTCCACCATACCATAATAGAACAGCAATTGTTGCGATACCTAACACCTCACTTACAGGTCCTGCAAGATTATTTTTAAGTCCTATTTTATTAGATAGTTTAAGTATTCTATTAGATGAATTTGTAAAATTATTAGAGAAAATATTTTCAGCATTATAGCCTTTAACGATTTTTAAACCTGTTAAAGATTCTTCTACAATAGAAATTAGTTTTCCAGATTCCTGTTGTGCTTTTAATGAGTTACTTTTTAGGCTTTTCCCTATTCTAGAGATTGCAAATCCTGATATTGGAATAAAAAGTAGTACAAAAAGCGTTAGTTTCCATGTAAATGAAAACATAAGATATAATGAAATTAATATTGTTGCTGGCTCTCTAACTATAAGCTCTAAAACTATAAAAAAGGAGTTTTGCATTTCGTTTATATCTCCTAATATCCTTGCCATTACATCTCCTTTTTGTCTTTTAGAATAAAAACTTAATGATAGGTTTATTATTTTGTTATACATATCCTTTCTTAAGTCGTTTAATACGCCATTTTTAAGATACATAATATGTTGGTTGGCAAAATACCCAAATAGATTTTTAAGTAAAAATGTTGAAATCACTAATGCAATTACGATGACTAAAGCCATTTGTGCGTTGCCATTTTCTAGATAACCACTAACTTTATAATTTAAAAGTTGTTCTCCATAGGTTTTAATGTCTGATATTCCAGTCCAAACTGGCGCTTTTTTTACTATGGTTGTGGATCCAAATAAAACGTTTAGCATAGGTATAAGTGATATAAATGCTAACCCACTAAACAAGGCATATAATAAGTTAAAAAACACGTTAAAAACGACGTGTTTTTTAAATTTTTTTATAAATGGTAAAAGTTGATGTATTATTTTTTTCATTTAATCTAGTTCCATATCTTTAATGATAGCGTCAATCTTGGCTTCCAATTGTTGTTCCGTAGTTTCAAACTCTGACACATTGTCTAAAGTTGTATTTACGCTAATGTAAAATTTAATTTTTGGCTCTGTTCCACTTGGTCTTAAGGCTATTTTACTACCATCTTCAGTATAATAAATTAAAACGTTTGATTTAGGAACATCAATAGTACTTGTCGTGTTATCTATTGTGTTTTTTGATTCAGATAATTGGTAATCTTCAATGCTTACAACTTTAGATCCATTGACTATTGTTAAAGGGTTTTCTCTAGCGTCAATCATCATTTGCTTGATTTCTTGTGCGCCTTCAATACCTTTTTTAGTCATAGATATTAAGCGCTCTTTGTAAAGACCATGTTGAGTGTATAGTTTTATTAATTCTTTGTAAAAAGAGCTGCCTTTAGCTTTAGCTTGAGCAGCAATTTCGCAAGCTAATAATGCAGAAGTGACTGCATCTTTATCGCGTACAAAATCTCCAACCATAAATCCAAAACTTTCTTCTCCACCACCAATAAACTCTTGATTAGGAAAGTCTTTAATCATTTTAGCGATCCATTTAAATCCAGTTAGTCCTATTTTGCACTCAACGTTATAAGCTTTTGCTAATACAGACATCATTGGAGTAGATACGATTGTGCTTCCTATAAACTGATTGTTGGTAATTTTATTGTTGTTTTTCCATTGGTCTAACAAAAAGGTGGTCATCATGACCATAGTTTGATTTCCGTTAAGTAATAACATTTTATTGTCTAAACCTCTTACAGCAATACCAACTCTGTCACTATCAGGATCTGTACCTATTACAATATCTCCATCTACTTTTTCTGCTAATTCTAAAGCCATCTTTAATGCTTCTGGCTCTTCTGGGTTTGGTGATTTAACTGTAGGGAAATCGCCATTAGGTTCACGTTGTTCTTCAACAATATGTACATTATTATAACCTGCACGTTTAAACGTTTCTGGTATGCTAGTTATGGAAGTTCCGTGTAAGGATGTAAATACTATATTTAGGTTATCCTTGGCATCTTGTGATGTGTTAAAGCTTCCGTTTTTAACAGCTGCATCTATAAACACATCATCAACTTCTTTTCCAATATATTCTATTAATTCAGGCTTAGCTTCAAATTTAATTTCGGCATAATCTAAAGCGTTAATAATATTAATTATTTGAGCATCTTGTGGTGGTACTAATTGTCCACCATCTTGCCAGTATACTTTGTATCCATTATATTCTGGAGGATTATGTGATGCTGTTAATACAATACCACAATGACATCCAAGGTGTTTTAAGGCAAAAGATAATTCTGGAGTAGGACGAAGGTCTTCAAATAAATAGACTTTTATATTATTTGCAGAAAAAACATCTGCAACGACCTTTGCTAGACTTTTACTATTGTGTCTGCAATCAAAAGCTATAGCTACTTTGTGGTCTTCTCCAGGAAAAACGGTTTGCATATAATTGCTAATACCTTGTGTGTTTTTACCAAGTGTGTATTTATTAATACGGTTTGTACCAATACCCATTACACCACGCATGCCTCCTGTACCAAACTCTAAGTCTTTATAAAAACTTTCATTTAGTTCATTAGGTTGTGTTGCGATTAGGTTTTTTATATGGTCTTGTGTGTCTTGGTCAAAAGTTGGTGTCAACCAAGTGTTTACTCGGTTTAAAAGTTCTGGTTCTATATGTCTCATAGGTTATTGTATTAAAAGCAAAAATAAGTAATTACTAAAGGGTTGGTATTTATACTGTTGCTAAATTAAAGTTTAGCGTTTTAAATTTAGCGATTCTTTAATTAAATACCTTTTTTTATCTGTTTTTTGACGCAAAATTATTTCGCCTAAAAATCCAGCAACAAAAAATTGTGATCCTAAAATCATGGTTACTAATGCTAGGTAAAACTCTGGTCGATCTGTTATTAAACGTCCCACTTTGTTAAAAAACAATTTGTCGATACCAATATACAGTGCAAAAATAAATCCAAGCCCAAACATAATAACGCCAAGTGCACCAAATAAATGCATAGGACGTTTACCAAATCTTGATAAAAACCAAATAGTTATTAGGTCTAAAAACCCATTGACAAATCGGTCCATCCCAAATTTAGTTTCGCCATATTTTCTGGCCTGATGTTGTACAATTTTTTCTCCAATTTTAGAAAAACCTGCGTTTTTAGCTAATACAGGTATGTATCTGTGCATTTCACCATTTACATCTATGTTTTTTACAACATTGTTATGATAGGCTTTCAGACCACAGTTAAAGTCATTTAATTTTACACCAGATGTTTTTCTAGCTGCCCAATTAAAAAGTTTAGAGGGTAAGTTTTTAGTTATTTTATTGTCATAACGTTTCTTTTTCCAACCAGATACTAAATCAAAGTCTTGTTTAGTAATCATGTTGTAAAGATCAGGTATTTCCTCTGGGTTATCTTGTAAGTCAGCATCCATAGTGATTATTACATCTCCTGTTGCTGTAGCAAAACCAGCATGTAATGCTTGGGATTTTCCAAAGTTTTTTAAAAATCTGATACCTTTAACGTTATTGTCCGATTCTTGAATTTTTTGAATGATTTTCCAAGAATTATCTGTACTACCATCATCTATAAACAATAGCTCATAAGAAAAACCATTGGTTTGCATGACATTTGCAATCCAATGGTGTAATTCTGTTAATGATTCTTCTTCGTTAAGTAGTGGTATGACTACTGATATGTTCATAATTTAATTTGAAATATAATTCAAATATAAAACTATTATAGGTCTTCGTTAGTTTTTTTCATTATTAATGAAACAATAAGTCCAATAACAGCTTGTATTACTAAAAACATGGCTGTAGATTGTATTTGTGGCATTAACGCGAATTGGTTTTTTTGCGCTTCCATAAGATCTAAAGTTTTAGCGATTTCCTCTTCAGGAGCGTTGAAATTTTTCATGATTTGTAATGTTGCTTCAATTGTTTTTTCTTTTAAAGCAACAGCAGCTTCAGGGTCGATAAAATTAAAAACAAGTACACTTACCAAAGTGCTAATTATTACACCTATTGCAACCGTAATAAAATAGGAGCTAAAACTTTCTTTAAATGAAATATAACCACCTAATGATGCTTTAGATTTTGATACAGAAATAATTCCGTAGACAATAATTATAACGAATAATAAAATACCTAACCACCATTTAGTTAATAGGTCTAAGTATAAAGCATAGGCTAATACAGTGATTCCGCCTAAGGTTGCACCAAGGTACAGACCAAAATTAATTGCGATTGATTTTATAGTTTTTTCCATAATTTTGTTGAGTTAATTAGTTAATAATCTATTAGTCTTAAAGTGCAATAATATGTTACAATATTACATAATTAATTTTTTTTCATAAATTAGTTGCTCAGTTGTAAAAAATACTTAAATTTGCACCTCGAATTTAGTTAAGATAAAAAAGCATTTAGCGATGAAAAAAGGTATACATCCAGAAAATTATAGAATGGTAGCATTTAAAGACATGTCAAACGATGACGTATTTTTAACTAAGTCTACTGCAAACACTAACGAAACTATTGAAGTTGATGGTGTTGAATATCCAGTTATTAAAATGGAGATTTCTAGAACGTCTCACCCATTTTATACAGGTAAGTCTAAACTAATTGATACAGCAGGACGTATCGATAAATTCAAAAACAAATACGCAAAATTTAAAAAATAATTTTAGCGTTAACTATATTTTAAAAGCCTTTCATTTTTATGAAAGGCTTTTTTTGTTATCTTATTTTCAACTATTTTTGAGTTCTTAATATGCAAAGCAAAAAGCTTAAATGTATTTTGACTTCTAACTTTAAAAAAAATATAATGAATTATATCCTTTTTGATGGACCAGTACGCAACCAACTACTTCCATTTACATATACTAGACCTGTTGCAGATATCAGAGTTGGTATACTGACTATAAGAGAGAAGTGGGAATTGTACTTACAAACGACCACTACGACAGTGACTGAAGATTATCTAGCAGACAAATATCCTATGGTTGAGTTAGAAGAAAATGTTATGTTAAATGCGTCTTATTTACCAAATAATGAGTTGGTTGAATTGATTGTTGGTTTAGAAAAAAATCAAGCGATTTTTAAAGATGAAGATATTATAGCTTTTTACACCACAGACACGCAAGAAGCAATTGATTTTGATACCTATGAAGCTATTGAGTTTGATAATGATATTACTAAAATTGAACACACTTGGGAGATTTTTTCTAAAAACGGAGAAGCTATATTACAAGATTTTGAATTATTAACTAAAGACAGAAAGTCAGAACCAATACCTACTAGTAATAATATTATTGCACCAGAAAATATTTTTATTGAAGAAGGAGCAGTTGTACAGTTTGCAACATTAAATGCTAGTGCAGGACCTATTTATATTGGTAAAGATGCCGAAATAATGGAGGGTAGTTTAGTTAGAGGTCCTTTAGCTTTATGTGATCATGCGACTTTAAAATTAGGAGCTAAAATTTATGGACCAACGACTATTGGACCACACAGCAAAGTAGGAGGTGAGGTAAATAACTCGGTTTTATTTGGATATTCTAATAAAGGTCATGATGGTTTTTTAGGGAATTCGGTAATAGGAGAATGGTGTAATTTAGGTGCAGACACTAATAATTCTAATTTAAAAAACAATTATGTCGAAGTTAAACTGTGGGATTATGAAACTGAACGTTTTGCTAAAACAGGATTACAGTTTTGTGGTTTAATGATGGGAGACCATAGTAAATGTGGAATTAATACCATGTTTAATACAGGAACCGTAATTGGTGTTAATGCAAATATCTTTGGTAGTGGTTTTCCAAGAAATTTTGTGCCAAGTTATAGTTGGGGAGGCGCTTCTGGTTTTACAACCTATTTAACGTCTAAAGCTTTTGAGGTTGCTAAAGTTGTAATGGCAAGAAGAGGTGTTGCATTTACTAGTCAAGATGAAGCTATTTTAACTCAAGTATTTGAGGACTCTAAAAAGTACAGAAAAGAGTAAGGATTAATTAATACAAACTATTGTAATTAAAAGGTTATTCGTCGAAATTGTAAGGTTTTATGGGTTAATTTTGAATTAAATTTTTATATTGATTAAGCTTAATAATCAATATGGGTTTTATTTTTAAAAATACGCTTAGATTTTCTATCTTATATCTTCTGCTATACGTTTTAGATTCTTTTTTTAAGAATAATGAAGCGTTATATTCCTATAGATACTATACTAAAATTGCTTTAGGCAGTACTTTGTTGATTTTTTATTTATTTAAAACTAAGCAAAAGAATATTTTAAAAAAACGATTGATAATTTATGCGTTATCCTTATTTATAATAGGCGATGTTTTTTTTATTACCGGAAATTCTGGTAAAATGACTCACTTTGTATTTGCAGCTTTTTTATTTATTGCAGCTAAAATTTGTTATTCGATACGATTTTTAAATAGTAAAGATTTCAAGATTTCTAAATTAGTTCCTTTTTTACTATTCGGTTTTGCTTACATGACTATTATAACAAATTTGGTATACAATAATTTAGGTTATTATTTTTTTCCATTTTTAATGTACTTATTTGTAGTACTATTATTAATGCAATTTGCTTATTTAAGAAAAGGAGAGGTAAATGAATTAAGTTTTTGGTTAGTCATATTTGGTGTATTTTTCTCGATGATAGCAGATAGTATTAATATACTTAAAATATTTTATGACCCGTTAATTGCTTATAATAAAATTACTGTTATGTTTTTTTATTGTTTGTCTCAGTACATGATTATATTGGGAGTACTACAGGAAAATAGACCTATAAATAATAATAAAAAGCTTAAAGTAAATAGATAGTTATGGGTAAGTTAATACGTTATTTTACACCTGTATTCATGGCTTTGTTATTTTTAGATATTTATGTAAAAATTAATTTACCTATAATACCTTATAGGTATTACTCTAAAGTATTGGTGCTAGTCACTCTTATAATTTTTACTGGTTATTGTGTTTACAAGAAAAATAAGTTAAGCAATAAGTATGTTTTTTTTGGATTAATTATTTTTTTTATAGGTGATATTTTAATTATTGATCATTTAAGTAAAGCAAAGTTTATTATTAGCATATTACTTTTTGTTGTTGGTAAATTGATCTACATTTTTAAATTTACACATAAGGAAGATTTTAGTAATAAGCGTTTACTACCATTTTTAGTGGTTTGTTTTTTGTCTGTTGCCTTTTTGTATAATCTAATTTTCACAAACCTAAAAGAGTATTTTATGCCAGTAACGTTATATTTTTTTATATCGTTAGTCATGACTCTTTTTGCTTATCTTAGAAAAGATGTTGCAAGTAACAAAAGCTACTATACAGTTTTATCAGGCGTCTTATTATTTGTAATCTCTGAAGCTACAATGGTAGTTAAAACATTTTATGGCGACGTCCTATTCCAAGATTTTATAGTAATGTTTGGTTACGGTTTTGGGCAGTATCTTATAATTATAGGTTTAATGATAGACAAATCTAACAACAGTGATCTTGTCTCTAAAATATAAAATTATTACTATTACTATTACTATTATTATTACTATTACCTATTGTTTTTTAACATGCTTTAATTCTAATAAATTAATAGGATTATTTCCTAAACCAATAATGTTTTTTTGAGTAAATCTAATCACTTCATCATAATATAATGGCACTATTGGAGCATTTTTAATAACTAAACTATCCATTTTAGCGTATAATTTAATCCTTTCTGATGCTTTGGTAGTGCTAAAAGCTTGGTTGTACCATTTATCAAAATCAGGGTTAGTAAAGTGGGTATAGTTTGGACCGTTTGGTGCAAAATTTTCTGTATAAAATAATGATAGATAATTTTGAGCATCTGGATAATCTGCAACCCAACTGGCTCTAAATAAATCTAATTTTCCGTTGGCTTTCCCTTCTTTTAAGGTGGACGCTGGAATAACATCAACATTAATGTTTAAGCCAATTTTTGTAAGCTCGCGTTGTATGTATTCGCAAAAGTTAAGATAATTACTAGTTGTAGTAATTGTTACTTCTGGTGTTTTATTATTGTTCTGTGCTTTGTATTCAGCAATAAGTTTTTTTGCTTTTACGGGTTGGTATGTATAACCAATGTTGGCATTATAACCAGGTAAACCTTTAGGTATAAATCCACCATTAGCAGCTATTCCTATTCCGTTTCGTAAATAGGTCATCATTTTTTTTCTGTCAAAACCATAATTTATAGCTTCTCGTATTTGTTTGGATTGGATTTCATTTAAATCAGAATCCATATAAAAAGCTAAATACTCTGTATTTAAATAGGGACCTCTATTTATGTTTATAGTCGATATGTATTTGTCTCTTAATTCTCCTTTTGTTGTCAGTATTTCGTCTTGATAAGAAGCGTCTAGGCTGTTTAAAAAATCCAAATTACCCTGAATAAACTGCATGAATTCGCTTTGTTTGTCAGGTAAAAAAGTAATAGCTACAGCTTCTAAATGTGGCAGTTTTTGACCATCTTTATTAGTTTCAAAATAATTTTCATTTTTTCTAAATACTAACTTGATGTTTTCTTCCCAGCGTTTAAATTTAAACGGACCAGTACCAATAGGGTTTGATCTAAACTCACTACCATAATGGGCTGTTATTTCTTTAGGTACCACACTACAGTACTTCATTGTAAGTAAGCCTAAAAATGCAGGAAAAGGTTGTTTTAGTGTGATGTTAAAAACGCTATCATTTAAAGCTTTAAATGAATTTACTTTGTTAAAAATCCACTGACCAGAGGAGGCAACATTTTTATCTAATAATCTATTAAAACTATACTCAAAATCTGACGCGATAACTTGTCTTGTAGAGTCTTTTCCAAATAGTTTATGCTTATGAAAATAAATGCCTTTTTTAAGTGTAAAATTATAACTAAGACCATCTTCAGAGATTGACCATTTTTTAGCTATACTAGGCTTAACAAGTAAGCTATCATCCATTTGGACAAGCCCATTAAATAATTGATTAATTGCCCAAATATCTGCGTTGTCTTTTGCAAATGCAGGATCCAAAGATCCAATATTTTTATGTTCGTTGTATCTAAATACTAAATGCTCCTTATTTGAGTTTTTTGAATTATTACAAGAGACCAATAAGGAAAATATAAAAATAAGGCTATATATAGGTAACGCTTTAGTTGTTGTAATAGTCATTAAAATCTTGTCATTATTAATTTAAATAAGGATTTTTATGTGTAGATCTTTTTCCTTGGATAGAAAAAAATATAGCGTAAAGATAATCATTCTTACCATTCTCTTTTTTATTATAAAATTTGTTAATTATAAAATTTGTGTAATTTTAACTTAATAAAAAAAAACCGAAGGTATTAGCTTCGGTTTTAATTATGTTTTTATTGTTAAAGTTAGATTCTGACACCTACAGGTAAAAGCTTTTTATATTGCCTATTACGCCTCATAAATTTTGCTATTTCAGGACTAGTAGGCATTACGCTTAAATTTCGTTCTTCAATATTGTCAAAAACAATTTTTAAAAACGCATTTACAAAATCTTCATTATCCTGTTCTTCAGGAACTATTAATTTGGTCAAAAAGATTTTTCTTTCTTGTAAAGAGTATTCTATTTTAGCGAAATGATTATCAATTTTCAGTTCAAATTGACGTAAAAAATCATTGTCAACTAACTCAGCTGCATCAATCATAATGTATAAAGTTTTATTAATTATTAGGGGAGTTTCAAAAATAGTACCAAACTATTTTATAGCTTTACGCAACAAAGATACTCAAAAATCTAATAGTACTGTGTTTGTTTACTGTTAAAAGCTTATGAATCAACAAGTAATACCTGTTTATTTAATGCCTGGTATGGCTGCTAATCCTACGATATTTGAGCACATTAAATTGCCAGAACATCAATTTAAATTGTACTGGCTAGAATGGAAATTACCAAAACCTAATGAAACATTATCTAGCTATGCAAAACGCATGTGTAAAGATATAAAGCATGATAATCCTGTGCTTTTAGGAGTGTCTTTTGGTGGTATTTTAGTGCAAGAGATGAGTAAGTATATTAGTTGCAATAAAATTATAATAGTTTCAAGCGTTAAAACTAAACACGAGTTGCCAAAAAGAATGCGTCTGTTACGAGCTACAAAAGCTTATAAAATACTACCAACGCAATTGCTTAGTAATATTGACTTATTAGCTAAATATGCTTTTGGTAATACTATTACTAAACGTATTGAGTTATATAAAAAATATTTATCTGTAAGCGATAAAATGTATTTAGATTGGGCAATACAGCAAGTGGTTTGTTGGGATCAGGACCAAGCATTAGATAATGTAATACACATACATGGAGATAACGATAAAGTGTTTCCATTTGCAAACTTAGGAGCATGCGTTAGTATAAAAGGAGGAACGCATATAATGATTATTAATAAATATAAGTGGTTTAATGAAAACCTACCTAAACTAATTGCTTAAATATTAAGCGATTTGAATAAAATATTTTAAATTTAAACAAAAAGATAAGAAGATGAAGATTGTACAAAAAAGTTTAGCTGTCGTTGGATTAGGCGTTCTAGGGTTGTTATTTATAAATGCCTATCAAGATGCTCCTACAGATGAGAATTTTGAGAAAAAAATAATAAACGATTATAATGTTTATGCCATACAAATGCCAAGCTATTTAGAGTTTGCAGGAGAAGCAGTTCCGCTTTCTAATCCTGATATTTACGAGCGTATGGATAAAGAACTTTTAGTTAATACCTATTGGCAATCCAATGGTTTATTAATGTTTAAACGTGCCAAAAAATATTTTCCGATAATCGAACCGATTTTAGCAAAAAACGGAATTCCTGACGATTTTAAGTATTTAGCAGTTATTGAAAGTGGCTTAACAGATGCACGATCTCCAGCAGGAGCAAGTGGATTTTGGCAAATTATGAAAGCAACTGGTCGCGAACATGGACTAGAAGTAAACGATAATGTGGACGAGCGTTATAATCTAGAAAAAGCTACAGAAGTAGCCTGTGATTATTTAAAAAAGGCTAAAGAAAGTTTAGGATCATGGACCTCTGCTGCTGCTGCATACAATGCTGGGACTTATGGCATCTCTAAACGCTTAAAAGAACAAGATGTTAGTAGTTATTACGATTTACTTCTTGGCGAAGAAACAGGTAGATACGTTTTTAGGATAATTGCATTAAAAGAAATTTTATCAAATCCTGATACTTATGGATTTAATTTCAGAGAAAAAGATTTATATAAATCTGTACCAACTTATCAAGTAGCTGTTGATACTGCAGTAACTGACTTTGCAGGTTTTGCCAAACAATTTGGTATAAATTATAAAATATTAAAATTACATAACCCATGGTTAAGAGAGCCACATTTAAATAATAGCTCTAGAAAACAATATTTTATAGATATTCCAAGAGAAGGTTATTACCAAACCAACCCGTAAATGCTTGATTTTTTAACTCAATATTGGTGGACCATTGCAATTGCTATTAATTATATATTGGTAATAATAGCAGTAGCAACTATTTTATTTAAGTCCATAAACCCTACAAAAACACTAACGTACATTATTGTATTGTTGGTGTTTCCTTTTTTTGGTCTGATTGTCTATTACTTTTTTGGGCAAGAGTACCGAAAAAACAAAATTTTTAATCGAAAGGATGTTTTAAATAATCATTTAATACAATCTATCCATAAAGATTTAAAAATTCAACCAGAATCATTAAATCTATACGAACCTAAAATAGACGAAGATCAAATAAGGTTAATCCATTTACTTCAAAAAAATGACAAATCACCATTAACTAAATTTAATGATGTTGAAATTATAATCAACGGAGAAAATAAATTTGAAAAGCTATTTACAGATATTGATAATGCTAAAGAACATATCCATATTGAATATTATATCTTAAAAGATGATAATATTGGCACTAGATTTTTAGATTTATTATGCAAAAAAGCATCAGAAGGTGTCACTGTTAGATTAAGTTTTGATGATGTTGGTAGTAAAATTTCTTCTAAAATGAAGAAAAAACTAACCAACGCAGGAGTACAGTACTTTGCTTTTATGCCTGTCCTTTTTCCAAAATTTACAGGTAAAATGAATTACAGAAATCACAGGAAAATTGTGATTATTGATGGAGAAATAGGTTATGTTGGAGGAATTAATGTATCAGACACTTATGTAAATTATCCCGAAAACAAAGCGTATTGGAGAGATACGCATTTAAAAATAATTGGCGAATCCGTTTTTACTTTACAAACACAATTTTTAACCAATTGGAACTTTGTAGCAGATACTAGCTTGACTTTAAACCGTTCGTTTTTTCCACAAAATAAGGTTAAAACAGTTACTCCAGTACAAATAGCAGCAAGTGGTCCTGATACAGATTGGGCTAATATTATGGAGGCCATTTTTTTTGCAATCGTAACTGCTGAAGATTATGTATACATTACAACACCTTATTTTATACCAAATGATCAAATCATTACCGCTATGCAAGTGGCTTCAAAAAGTGGTGTAGACGTAAGACTGTTAATTCCTGACAAATCAGATTCATGGACAGCTAAGCACGCTACAAATTCATATTTAGAACAACTTTTAGACGCAAATGTCAAGATTTATAGATATGAAAAAGGTTTTATTCATGCAAAAACTATGGTCGTGGATGATGTTTTTACAACCATAGGGACTTGCAATATGGACTATAGAAGTTTTAATATTAATTTTGAAATTAATGCACTAATCTATAATAAAGAAAAGGCTATTGAAGCCAAAGCCATATTTAATAATGATTTAAAAAGTGCAATACAGATTAATTTAGAGCAATGGACAACACGCTCTAATATGAAGCGTATACAGGAAGCCTATTGTAGACTTTGGGCGCCTTTACTGTAAAAAAAAAGGTCAAACTAGTTTTAAGCTAGTTTGACCTTTTTTATGTATTACGTATTTAAATTATCTACTACGTCTCTTTTGAGCACGTATTGATCCTCCTTGACCAAAGTGTTGTTTAGGTGCTTGAGCACGTTTCATGTTTTCTTTCATCATTTTAATTTGATCAGTCAACATACCTTGTTTATCAAGTTTTTGTGCTTCAGCTAATAATGTAACTGCTTCTTGCTTTCTTCTTTTAGACATTGCAACACCAGCTAAATTAAGTTTTACCATAGCCATATCATGGTCCATAGACAGACCTAGTTGTTCTGCTTTCTTAAAGTAACGCTCAGCCTCAGTCATATTATCTTGTGACACCATAATACCATTTAAAAAATTATAATATCCTTGTTGCTTTCTAACCAAAGCAGTTTCTGGGTTTTTAATTTTATCTAACCATTTTTTAGCACCAGGAAAATCTTGTTTTCTTAATTTTAAAAAGGCTAATAAAATAAATTCATTTTTAAAATATAAGAAGACAAATATTAGCGCTAAAAAGATGTACATGATACCATTACCTATGTTTCCTTCCACAAATTGCCAGATGGCTACACCAAAAATTCCGATTGCTAATATTAATTTTATTACTTTATTGTACATTTTTTTAATTTTAAAAGTCTTGTATTACTTGATTTGTAACGTTTTTAAGCGTTATTTTTATTGGAGTACAAAGAAACTAAAAAAATCTTTAAAAATATTTTTTAAATTAGGTTTGTGAAATAAAAAACTCGTTGTATATTTGCGCTCAGTTTTACGTAAAGCCTAAAACTAAATAAAACATATACTATTCAGATTTTAAAAAAATAAGACAATGCCAAAAAGAACGTTTCAGCCATCAAAGAGAAAAAGAAGAAATAAACATGGTTTTAGAGAAAGAATGGCTTCTGCTAATGGTAGAAAGGTATTAGCTCGTCGTCGTGCTAAAGGAAGAAAGAAAATATCTGTTTCATCTGAAACTAGACATAAAAAATAATGTTTAACAATTGTTAACATGTTAGAGGCGTTACTTAGGTGTAACGCCTTTTTTTGTATCTAATAATTACTATTTTTGATAATCGAAAAAAACAAACAAAAATGCCAAAAAATCCTAAGTTAAAGTCTATTCTTATTATTGGTTCAGGTCCTATAGTTATAGGGCAAGCCTGTGAGTTTGATTACTCTGGTACGCAAGCACTAAGATCTTTAAGAGAAGACGGAATCGAAACAATTTTAATCAATTCTAATCCAGCAACAATTATGACAGACCCTAGTATGGCTGATCATGTATATTTGTTGCCACTAAATACTAAATCTATTGTTCAAATTTTAAAAGAGCATCCACAAATTGATGCAGTATTACCTACAATGGGTGGGCAAACTGCACTTAATTTATGTATTGAAGCAGATGAAAAAGGCATTTGGAAAGACTTTGGTGTAGAGATTATAGGTGTAAATATTGATGCCATTAATATTACAGAGGATAGAGAGCAGTTTAGAGAGTTGATGCTTAAAATAGGTGTGCCTATGGCACCTCAAGCAACAGCAACTTCTTATCTAAAAGGTAAAGAAATCGCTCAAGAGTTTGGGTTTCCTTTAATAATTAGAGCTTCATTTACATTGGGTGGAGCAGGTGCGTCTTTTGTATATAAAGAAGAAGATTTTGACGAGTTATTAACACGTGGATTAGAAATTTCTCCAATTCACGAAGTTATGATTGATAAAGCCCTAATTGGCTGGAAAGAATACGAGCTAGAATTACTTAGAGACTCAAACGATAATGTAGTAATTATTTGTTCTATTGAAAATATGGATCCAATTGGTATCCATACAGGAGACTCCATTACTGTAGCTCCAGCAATGACATTAAGCGATAAAACGTATCAAAAAATGCGTGATATGGCTATCCACATGATGCGTAATATTGGTGATTTTGCTGGTGGATGTAACGTACAATTTGCAGTTAGTCCAGATGAAAATGAAGATATTATTGCTATCGAGATTAACCCTCGTGTATCACGTTCTTCAGCTTTAGCAAGTAAAGCAACAGGATATCCAATTGCAAAAATAGCTGCAAAGTTAGCAATAGGTTACCATTTAGACGAGTTAGAAAATCAAATTACTAAATCTACATCAGCATTATTCGAGCCGACTTTAGATTACGTTATTGTAAAAATACCACGTTGGAACTTTGATAAGTTTGAAGGAAGTGATCGTACTTTAGGTCTACAAATGAAGTCTGTAGGAGAGGTGATGGGTATTGGACGTTCTTTTCAGGAAGCCCTTCACAAAGCAACACAATCTTTAGAGATTAAACGTAATGGTTTAGGTGCAGATGGTAAAGGATATACTAATTACGAGCAGATTATAGAGAAGTTAACCTACGCAAGTTGGGATCGTGTCTTTGTAATTTATGATGCCATTCAAATGGGAATCCCTCTAAGTCGTATACACGAAATCACAAAAATTGACATGTGGTTTTTACGTCAATATGAAGAATTGCACCAAATACAAAAAGAAATTTCGACTTTTACAATTGATACTATAGGAAGAGATTTACTTCTTGAAGCAAAACAAAAAGGATATGGAGATAGACAAATAGCACACATGCTAAACTGTCTAGAAAGTCAAGTATATAATAAAAGAGATGAGTTAGGTATCAATCGTGTTTACAAATTAGTAGATACTTGTGCTGCCGAGTTTGAGGCAAAAACACCTTATTATTACTCCACGTTTGAAAATGATGTAGAAACAGCAGACGGAACACGTTATGCACATAATGAAAGTATAGTTTCTGACAAGAAAAAAGTAATTGTTTTAGGTTCTGGACCAAACAGGATTGGACAAGGTATCGAGTTTGATTATTGTTGCGTACATGGTGTATTAGCTGCTGCAGAATGCGGTTATGAAACTATCATGATTAACTGTAATCCAGAAACGGTTTCAACCGATTTTGATACTGCAGACAAGCTATATTTTGAACCAGTTTTTTGGGAACATATCTACGATATAATTAGACATGAAAAACCAGAAGGTGTTATTGTACAATTAGGTGGACAAACTGCTTTAAAACTTGCTGAAAAATTATCTAAATACGGAATCAAAATTTTAGGAACTAGCTTTGAATCCCTTGATTTAGCAGAAGACAGAGGGTTGTTTTCTAACTTACTTAAAGAAAACAATATTCCTTATCCAAAATTTGATATTGCTACAACAGCAGATGAAGCTGCTGCAATTGCAGATGTATTAGATTTTCCAATATTAGTTAGACCATCATACGTACTTGGTGGACAAGGGATGAAGATTGTAATTAATAAACAAGATTTAGAAGAGCATGTTGTTGATTTATTACGCAGAATGCCAGGAAATCAATTACTATTAGACCATTATCTTGATGGAGCGATTGAAGCTGAAGCAGATGCCATTTGCGACGGAGAAAATGTTTACATCATTGGTATCATGGAGCATATTGAGCCTTGCGGAATCCACTCTGGAGATAGTAATGCAACCTTACCACCTTTTAATTTAGGTGAGTTTGTAATGCAACAAATAAAAGATCATACCAAGAAAATTGCTTTAGCACTAAATACGGTAGGATTAATAAACATACAGTTTGCTATAAAAGATGATATTGTTTATATAATTGAAGCTAACCCAAGAGCATCACGTACCGTTCCGTTTATATCTAAAGCTTATGGAGAGCCTTATGTAAATTATGCAACTAAAGTTATGTTAGGAGCGAAGAAGGTAACTGATTTTGATTTTAAACCTAAATTAGAAGGTTATGCTATTAAGCAGCCAGTATTTTCTTTTAATAAGTTTCATAATGTAAATAAAAAATTAGGACCAGAAATGAAGAGTACTGGAGAAAGTATTTTATTTATTGAAAGTCTTAAAGATGATCAGTTTTACGATTTATACGCTAGACGAAAAATGTATTTAAGCAAGTAGATGGTGTAAAAATAAATTATTGGTTTTAAGTGAGTTATAATATTTTTTTGTATTTTACATTAAAAAGAGATTATGACGAAAAAACTACTATTTATTTTATTTGCTTTTGTAGCTTTAAGCGTATCAGCACAAAACCAGACCGTTACAATAGATTGGAGTTTTGGCTCTAACTCTAATGCAACTGGACCTAATAATAATGCAGATCGGACCATTGAGGTTGGAGATACAGTAATTTGGAATTGGTATTCTACTGGTACGCATAATGTAGTAAGAACTGGAGGCACGTCCTCTGATAATTTTGTAAGCAGTTTAATGACTACTGGAGCAACATTTTCGCATACATTTACGTCTATTGGTACAAATACATACCAATGTAATCCACATCCAACAAGTATGTTTGGTGTAATTACAGTAGTACCAGAAGGAACATTAAGTGTACCTGATTTTGCAAAGCGTTTATCAGCAATAAGCTTATATCCAAATCCAGCAACATCGACTTTAAATGTAGAAATACCTTCTCAGATTAAAGAAGATTTGACAATTGAAGTTTATAATGTTTTAGGAAAAAAAGTACTATCAAAAACACTAAATCAATTAAAGACTAGTTTGTCTATATCTAATTGGAATGATGGTGTCTATTTAATAAAAATAACAGCAATTACTACTGGAACAACAGTAACTAAACGATTTGTAAAAATTTAATACAAACAATTAAGTATAAAAAAAGCCTTCAGAAAATGAAGGCTTTTTTATTTAAAAATTATCAGGTAAATCTATTCTAACTTTGTAATCTTTTAAAATTGGTAGATAATCTGTGTGTGAGAAGTCTTCGTGGTCAAACTCATATTGACGTTGTTTTTTAGTCTCCATTCGCTTAATAGCTTTTAAAAAGCGTTTGACTTCAACCTTATCATTCAAAATAAGTCCAGCAACTTCCATGGATTGTCCATTATCATCTTTTGCAACCATTGTAAAGTAAGACGAGTTACAATGTTTGACAACCCCTGTTTGAATATTTTCGGCTTCAACACGTATTCCTACAACCATGGATGTATTACCAACAAAATTAACTGAGGCTTTCATGGTCACAAGTTCACCAACCTCAATGGGATTTAAAAAATCTACAGTGTCTACACTAGCGGTTACGCAGTAGGTTTTAGAGTGTTTAGAGGCGCAAGCAAAAGCAATTTGATCCATTAAATTTAAAATGTAACCACCATGTATTTTACCACTAAAGTTAGAGTGTGATGGTAACATTAATTCGGAAATACTAATTCTAGAATCGTCTGCTTTTTTATATGCTTTCATTATAGTTTTTGTTGTTCTATGTAATATTCAATTTGATTTTTTCTGTAAAATCCAACAACAATTAAAGCCAGTCCAAAAAAGAGGCACATGACTATAATAAAGTTGTTTAATTCTTCTCTTTTACTCAGTTTACCAGGATCTAAAAGTGTGTCAAAACCAAAAGACAGTAGACCAGCTCCTAAAATAAATATATAAAAATATTTAGCTCTCAAGCTCCATTTGTATATAGTATTTTGAGTAGACTCTGTCATAATTAATAATTGGAACGTCGCGTTTTATCTTCTTCAACTTTAGTAATAAAATATTTTGTATCACCTAACCAAAAAAACGTTTTGTAACGCTCAAAATAAGATAACTTGACAAACTTACCTTGTAGTCTATTTAAGTCATTAATGACTTGTTTTTCGTTGTCCTCAACAGAAAATTCAAAACGTTGTGCTTCAGACACACCTTGACTAATTTCGCCTTCCCATGTTTTAAACATTACGCCTTTTTTGCTAAATTTTACTAATTCTCCAGCTCTAACACCTTCACTGTAAGTTACAAAATAGATGAAACAAAAGTAGGCTCCAATAATTAGGACTATGGTTATTAATGCTTTAATTAAAAATTTTATCATGGTTTATGGATATTAATCTTGTGATTTAGCTCTGTTTATAATGGCTTCAGGCAAGGCTTTTTTTGCTTTAGCACCTAACTTTTTAATTTTTTCTACGCTTGTAATAAGGTTACCTTTACCTTCTACTAATTTATTCATTGCAGACGAATAATCCTTTTTTGCATCGTCTATTTTTTTTCCTACACCTGTTAAGTCTTTGACTAAACCTTCAAATTTATCATATAATGCTCCTGCTTGTCGTGCAATTTCGATAGCATTTTGTTGTTGTTTTTCATTATTCCACATACTATCAACTGTTCTTAAAGTTGCTAATAGAGTAGAAGGCGTAACAATAACAATGTTTTTTTCAAATGCTTTGTTGTATAAACTATTGTCCGCATTAATAGCTACTGCAAAAGCAGGCTCGATTGGTATAAAAAGTAGCACAAAGTCAGGACTTTCAATATCATATAAATCTTCATATTTTTTGTCAGATAATTGGTCTACATGTTTTCTAATAGAATTAATGTGCGCTTTTAAATATATTTCGCGCGCATCATCCTCTGCATTTACATAGCGTTCGTAATCTGTTAAAGACACTTTACTGTCAATAATCATTTTCTTATTGTCAGGTAAATGCAAAACAATATCTGGTAAAACTCGTGTACCATCTGCTCTTGTAAAATTTTGTTGTACAAAGTACTCTCTGTCTTTTTCTAAACCAGATTTTTCAAGGACACGCTCTAGCACTAATTCTCCCCAATTTCCTTGCATTTTACTATCGCCTTTTAACGCTCTAGTCAAGTTGGTAGCTTCTTTGGTCATTTGCTGGTTTAAATCTTTTAAACCTAATAGTTGCTCTTTTAAAGCACTATGCATACTAATGCTTTCCTTTTGAGTATCATCTACTTTTTTCTCGAAGGTTAGTATTTTTTCTTGTAGTGGATTTAAAATATTTTTGATGTTTTCTTTATTCTGAAGGGTGAATTTTTCGCTTTTTTCATCTAAAATTTTAGTTGCTAATAGCTCAAAATCTTTACGTAACTGTTCTTGTCTAAGTTCTAGCTCTTCATCACGTTTTAAATTTAATTGTTGTAAGTTTTCAAAATCTGCATTTTTTCTAGCCAAATCTTCATTTAAAATATCCTTTTCACGTCGGATACCTTCGCGTTCTATTTCAATTTTAGAAATAGTTTGTTTCAACTCTTGTAATTGGGTGTTAAATGTTGCGTTTTGTCTTTCGCTTTCAGTGGTGTAAAACTGTTTTAAATCCGATAGTTGCTGTTGTAAATTAGCATTCCTTTCTTCCAAGGTGCTTTTTTCGCTTTTACTTTTAAGTTTAGTGAAAAGCATACCTAAATAACCACCAATTATAGCAGCAATTAAAATAGCCAAAACAAGGATAATGTTGTCGTTCATTTAAAATAAAAGGAATTTAATCAAAGATAGTTAATTTGTCTTTTAGTGCGAAGCTAAGCTTGAAATTCTAATTATGATTAAATTTCAAAGGAAAGATTACTTTTTAACCCTAAAACTGCCTGTTTTTTCGTCAAAAACAATCATATCTTCAGGAAACAGGTTAGAAAACGCACCTTTTTCGATTAAATTACATGGTGAGTCACTAACTATTCCGTTGTTTGACATGACAATCATACTGTCGCATAATTGGATGGCTAAATCTATTTCATGAGACGAAAATAAGATGGTTTTACCAGTATCTTTTGCTAATTTTTGAAGTAGCTTTAGGATGTATGCTTTATGATACATATCTAAATGCGACGTAGGTTCGTCTAAAATAATTAAATCGGTATCTTGTGCTAAAGCACGAGCAATCATAACCTTTTGAAGTTGACCGTCACTAAGCTCGAAACATTTTTTATGTTTTAAGTCTTCAATAGTTGTTTGCTTGATTGCATTATTTATAATTGTTACATCTGTGTCAGACAAATTACCAACCCAATTGGTGTAAGGTTGACGTCCTAGAGCAACCAATTCAAACACGGTTAAGTTTTTTGCAGCAATAGGCTCTGTTAACACTAAACTTAAAGTTTTGGCAAGTTCTAAATTAGAGTAGTTATCTAAACTTTGATTATTTATTAAAACTTGACCACTTAAAGGAGATATAACCTTTGTTAGTGTTTTTAAAAGTGTGGATTTACCAATCCCATTACCACCAACTAATCCAATTAATTCGCCTTTATTTAAACCAATATTAATATTTGATGCTACAATAGTTTGTGTTTTTTTAGACTGATAACCAACAGTTAAATTATCAGTTTTTAGGATGTTATGTTGGTTGTTTTCTTTCATTTTAAAAGACCATTTTACGTTGTCTTACTAACAACCAAACTACAATTGGTGCACCAAATAAAGAGGTAATAGCATTAATAGGTAGCATGTAATCTGTGTTTGGTAATTGGGCAATACTGTCACAAATTAACATGATAATGGCACCAAATAAAAATACAGCAGGTAATAATATTTTATGATTGGACGTGTTAAAAACTTGTCTAGTAACATGCGGAATAGCTAAGCCAATAAAGGCTATTGGTCCTGCAAAAGCAGTAATAGTACCTGCTAGTAGACTAGTAGCAATAATAATTAATAATCGACTTTGTTTAATGTTTAAGCCTAAGCTTTTAGCATAATTTTCGCCTAACAATAAGGTGTTAAGTCCTTTTATTGATAGAATGCTAAATAGGATACCAATACAATAAATGATAGCAAAAATACTAACCTCGTTCCAGTCCAAATCTCCTAAACTACCAAAACCCCAAAAAATGTATTGCTGTAATTGTTCTGCACTACTAAAGTAGGATAGTACACTAACTATTGCAGCTGTAATACTACCAAACATTAATCCGATAATTAATATAGCCATAGTATCTCTAACTTTTGAAGATACAATTAGGACTAATAATAACACAAAAAAACTACCTAAACTTGCAGCAATTACTAAACTCCATTTAGTAAGTAAAAAAGTAGCTAAAAATCCACCAAAAATGCTGCTTCCTAAAATAACTAATGCAACACCTAAACTTGCTCCAGAGGTAATCCCTAAAACAAAAGGACCAGCTAAAGGATTTCTAAAAAGGGTTTGCATTAATAACCCAGAAATACCTAAACCAGAGCCTACCAAAACAGCTGTAATGGCTTTTGGTAAACGATAGTTTTGTATTATATATTGATGATTGTTTAAACTATCCGAATTTGTAAAAAAACTGTCTATAATAGTATTAAAAGTTATGGATACTGATCCTAAACTTATGTTTACCAAAAATAATAGCACAAGCAGTATTGCTAATACTATAAAGGGAATGGTATAAGATTTGGATGTTATCACTTTAACGGTTTAAAAAAGTAAGTTTGATACTCTGGCAATAAGTCTGGATGACAAATTTTAATGATGTCTTTTAATACTAAATCAGGTCTAGATAAACCAAGTTCATAATACAAAACGCCTCCTGTTTTTCCTGTTGTATTTGCAAAAGAGTAGATAGCTTTATTTTTAAAAGCATCAAATTGTGTGTAATGTGTATTAGCTGTTTGTAAAGCTTCTAGACTACTATAATAAGATGGACTTAACCATAAATCAGCATTTTTTGCTTTTTCAAAAACAGCTTCAAAACTTAAAGCCAAACTGCCTTGAGATTTAGTGTCAGCATATAAATAATTGACATTTGCATCTTTTAAAAATTGAGCTTCGGTACTTGTTCCATTGGGTAAATACCATACATCCTTATGCATTGCTCCACTAATGACTGTTGGTTGCTCAGCTACGCTTTGCGCTAATTGTTTTGCTGCTTTGTAGTTGGTTTCGATAGTTTTAAAAACAGAATCTGCTTGTTTTTCTTTGTTATATAAAGCACCAAAAAACTTAATCCATTCGGCTTTAGCTAAAGGTGTTTTTTCTACCCAATCACCATTGTAAATTACAGGTATTCTGGCATTACTTATTGTTTTTAAAGATTTGCTTGTACCATCAACACCAAATCCAACCACTACATTTGGATTTAATTCTAATAACACTTCGGTGTTTAAACCTTCGTTTTTACCTAATTCTCTAACGTGTCCATTATCAATACGTTGTCTGATTTTTTCTGATGAAATATAATCGCTACCAGGAAAACCAATCAACGAGTTTTCTTCATTTAAAAGCTCTAAAGCAGGAATATGCGTTGTAGAGGTTACTACTATAGACGTTACAGGAGTAATGATTATGCCATCATATTCGTCTTTCATAAACGACGTTTTTGCAGCGTTTTCTTTACTAATTAAAACGTACTTATAGGTTTTTTCTGCTTTAGGCCAAGGGTTGTTAATGGTTAACACTTTAAAATTATCATGATTTGTAATACTAAATCCTTCAGCGTAAGCGATACTATTATCCTCTTGTATTAAAGCAGGAAGTTTCCTATCAATACCTGGATCTTCCTTACAGTTTAGAAATAATAAAAATGAAAGTAATAGTAGTAAAAAAGCTTTGTTTTGTAACATTAGTAGCGCTTTAGCGGAATATTTTCCTTTAAATTTATATAAAATTTTAGTCATGAGAGACGGTTCAAATTTAACAATATATATAGTAGGAGGAATTATATTATTACATTTTTTAATTGGCTTTATTTATTTAATCTATAAAATGAATAAGAAAAATGAAGAATGAATTAATTTAAAATAGTACATTCGCGCTGAATTTTGGTTTGACTTTGTGCTAATGCAAAGTCGATTAAAAGGGAATCTGGTTTAAATCCAGAACTGTTCCCGCAACTGTAAGTTTATGTTCAACATTGGTTGGACACCTTTTAAAGGATGTTATTCAAACTTAGACCACTGTTTTATTAAAAATGGGAAGGTAGAGTAACATATAACAAGTCAGGAGACCTGCCAGAATTTGTCATCTAATACGATCTTCGGGAGAAAGATCTTTAAGATTTATGAAAAAAACTATTGGATTACTAATTGCTTTATGTTGTAGTGTTGTGTCTTTTGCACAAACACAGCTAGACTCTGTTCAATATTTAGATGTTATTGAGCTTAGTGATATTAAGTTGAAACAAAATGCTGCAGGATTTAAAGTTACTGTTTTAAACGATTCTGTTTTAAGTAAAAACACTTCTAATTTTACGGATTTATTACGATTTAATTCTAATATATATTTTAAAGAAAACGGTTATGGGATGGTGTCTTCACCATCGTTTAGAGGGACTAATGCTTCGCAAACTGCTGTGATTTGGAATGGTATAAACATTAACTCTCAGTTAAATGGTCAAACGGATTTTAATACCATAAATACCAATAACATTAATCAAGTGGTTATTAGAAATGGAGGAGGTAGTGTGCAATACGGAAGTGGAGCAATTGGAGGTAGTGTGCATTTGGATAACAGATTAAGTTTTACGAAACATTTAAAAAATGAGGTCAAACTTAACTATGGTAGTTTTGAAAGTAAAAACATTAGTCTTGTTACAGATTACGGACAAGATAAATTTGCTTTTAATTTAGGGGTAAATTTTATAGATTCTGATAACGATTACAAATATTTAGACTCTGATAAAATAAATGAAAATGGTGCATTTAATAATCTAAGTCTTAATGTTAATTTAGGGTATTTTATTTCTGAAAAAGATGTAATTAAATTATACCATCAATCTTTTATTGGTGAACGTGAGTTTTCCGGAACAACTGCAACACCATCTAAAAGTAAATATGAAGATGAAAACTCTAGGTCGATGTTGGAATGGGTTAGTACACATCAAAACTATAAATCTAATTTTAAAGTCGCGTATTTAAAGGAGTATTTTGAATTTTACCAAAACAAAAATTCTGAGTTTTATACTTTTGGACAAGTCAATACTTCTCTGGCAAAACATAATTTTAATTATAAATTATCTAAGCAGTTAAGTGTTACTAGTATCTTGGATTACAATCTTTTTAAAGGTGAAGGCAGTAGTTTTGGTAATCCAGAGCGATCAATCTTTTCTGCTACAGGATTATTACAATATAATCCAAAAACGAATTTAAATTTTGGTTTTAATATAAGACAAGATGTGACTTCTGATTTTAGTAGTCCATTATTGTTTTCAATGGACGCTTTGATTGGTATTACCAAGTTTTATAAGGTTAAAATTAATGGGTCAAAAAATTATAGAATTCCAACATTTAACGATTTGTTTTGGCAACCTGGAGGTAATTTGGATTTAGTGCCAGAATCGTCTTATCAATTTGATTTAGGTCATGTTTTAGACTTTAATTGGTTGCAACTACAGTTGAATACCTACTATATTAAGTCGCAAGATTTGATACAATGGAAACCAAATATCTCTGGGTTTTGGTCGCCACAAAATATAGCTGAAGCCCATAGTTATGGAGCGGAAGTAGGTTTGACTATTAATAAAAAATATGATAATCACAAATTAACGTTTAGCTCAAATTATTCTTACACAGTATCAGAAAATTTAGAAACTAATAAGCAATTAATTTATGTGCCTTTTCATAAAGCTAATGCCACATTAGCTTATAGCTTTAAAAGGTTTAGCGCACATTATCAGCAACTTTTTAATGGAGATGTCTTTACAACTTCCGATAATTTAAAAGGTCCATTTTATAGTTTACAATCTTATAATTTAGCCAACTTAGGCGTTAGTTATAAAGTATTACAACATTCTAATCATGAATTAGAGTTGGGATTAAAAGTAAATAATCTGTTTAATAAACTATATCAAAACGTAGCATTTAGACCAATGCCAAACAGAAATTTTAATATTCAATTACACTATAAATTTTAAATCAAATTATGAAAAAAATCATTTACTCAATTGTAACCTTATCATTATTAGTATTTTCTTGTTCTAATGATGACAATGCGTTTACACAACCAGAACCTTTAGGAGCTTATGAAAACGGAATTTTTGTAAGTGCAGAGGGTGGACCATCTTCAATTTCTTACATATCAAATGATTTTTCTGTAACAGAAAATCAAGTCTATTTTAATGTTAATAATGAAAACTTAGGCGTGTATTTACAATCTATGGGTTTTAATGATGATAAGGCTTATATCGTTGTTGATGCAGGAACAATCACAGTTGTTAATCGTTATACTTTTGAAAAATTAGGAACGATAGACACTGGTTTAACGTTACCAAGATATATTGCTTTTGATGGTAATACTGCTTACGTTTCTGATTGGGCTGATCCAAATGATGCTACAGATGATTACATTGCTGTTGTAGATTTAAACTCTAATACAGTAACATCTACCATAGCTGTTGCTGAAGGACCAGAGCAAGTTTTAGTTAATTTGGATAAAGTGTTTGTATCACATAAAGGAGGTTACAATACTAATAATATAGTAACAGTAATTAATACTGTGGATAGTACTACAGACACAATTACTGTACAATCTAAACCAGACGAAATGGCCATAAATAATCAAGGTCATTTGGTTGTGCTTTCTGGAGGTAACGAACCATGGACAGGTAACGAAACACCAGCAGCAATAACAAAAATAAATGTTGCAGATAACGCTATTATATCATCTTTTGTTTTTGGAATAGGTCAACATCCAGGTTTAATGAGTTATAGTGATGGTAATACTTATTACATTTTAGATAATGCAGTATATGGATTGTCAGATACAGATACTAGTTTACCAACAGCTTCATTATTTGACATTACTGCTACTAGTGCTTATGGAATGGCAGCAAAAAACAACTTACTATATGTAACAGATGCTGGAAACTTTTCAGGAAATAGTACTTTAAAAGTATATGATTTGTCTTCTGGATCAGAAACCAATAGTTTTGACGTTGGAGTCATTGCTTCTAAAGTGTACTTCAACTAAGAAATAGTTAATAAAACCACAAACCAACCATTAAAAAGCCTCTAAATTATTTAGAGGCTTTTTTATATTTTATACTTAAGATGACAGTTACGGAATTAAGTCACAATACCAAACACCATAGGTTTCGGCATCACTTTTACAGATATCATTATCATTGGTTTTAGGCGCATTATATTCTCGGTATACTTTTTCTCCAATGGTAAACGGGATTGGGTTTTTAAAGATTGGCCCATCAAAACAAAAGGTATGGAATTCGCCATTTTCTCCGCAAGGATCAACACCTTCAGGTAGGTTGTCTATAAAATTTTCATCTATAATAGTCCCAACAAAATCTTTATCAAAGTATTTAGAATTAGCACAAACCACTATGGTTTTAAAACCGAGCGCTAAAAACTCAGTAATAAGTTGTTTTGTATCGCGCTTCCATAATGGAAATATAGCTTTTATGTTTTGGGAGGCTAATTGGGTTTCTCTGTACATTTTTAAGTCCTCTAAATAGATGTCGCCAAATGCACTATGTGTAAAATTGTCATCCTTTAACGTGGTTACAGTCTTTAGCATAATGTCTTCATAAGTGTCCATGCTTGGCATTTCTGGAAGTTCTATTAGACTGGATTTAATACCTAAAGCTTCGGTTTGTGCAATTAGCAATGCTTTACGTAAACCATGCATAGTTACACGATTATAGTGTGTATTTACTGTGGTAATTAATTGTTCAACAGAATAAGTTTCGTCTTGTAATAAATGGTAAAGTGCTAAAGCAGAATCTTTACCTGAACTCCAGTTAAAATAAGTTTTATGTCCCAATAGGTTTTGCGTTTCTTTATTTAAATACGTTTAATCCTTCACTATCAATGTACATATTGTCCTTTGTAATTGTGTTAAGCTTAGAGTAATCTTCTATTTTTAAGGTATTTAACATAGGTTGGTTACTAAAACGTCCATTACCAGTTATATGCTGTATGGCTCTTGCAAGAAGTGGTTCGTCTTGTTGCCCTAAAATACCGTAGTTTGCTACGTTTTCTTCTAAAGTTAATGTTGGTATCAAACCAGTTTCATATTCAAAAAAACCATCAGCATTTTCGCTTTTACCAACTAAAGGCTGCATTGCCCAAGTATGATTTGGATTAATACCTGTGGTGCAGCTATAATTACAACTTGGACTATCATATAAGGTGGTTGAAAACTCATTTTTACCAACAGTAACATCACCAATATGTATTACATCAAGGTAAGGTCTTAAGCAATTTATAACCAACTCGCTAGCAGATGCAGAGCTACCTTGCGCTAAAATGTATACTTTATTTAGGTTTAAGGTATTAATAGATGTACCGTCAGAGAGTTGATTTGTAAAATATTTATTAACCTGCTCATCAGTTAGGATGGCTTGTATTTTATTATTCCATTGTTGTTTTAAAAATACTGAGGTTGTTGGTTCTCCAGCAATCATACTTCCTAAATTAATAGCACTATTAACACTACCTCCTGGGTTGTAACGTAAATCTAGGACTAAGTCTTGGACACCTTCTGCAGCAAATTGACCAAAAATACTATTAAGCTGTTGGTCATAACCGCTTGTAAAACGATTATACATTAAATAACCAACTTTAATACCTTCCACAGTAAAGGTATTAGCTATTAAAATCGGATTTTCTTCATAAACTTGTTTAGTAAGCGTAACGGTTTCACCTGTTAAAACAAGGTTGTCGGATGTATCTAATTCTGCAAGACCAATAGTATAGGTATCGTTTCCAAAAAATAATAAGTTTCTGTAATTGTTTTCAGTTAATTGTATTCCGTCTACGGTTAAAAAAAAGTCTCCACGTTGTAAGTTGTTTGTAGATGCGCTTGTGTTTGGTAATACATATTGTACAACACCAAAAGCATTGCTGCCACCATCAATTAAACCAACACCAAATTCCATTCCGTTACTTTTAGACACACCATTTAAAGTATTGTTTAAAGCAAAATAATCGTCTACAATCCAACTAAAACGGTCTTGATCAGATAATAAGCTATAAAACATTTGATCAGGCGTATCAAAACTATTTAAAAATTCAGAGTAATCTGTGGTATCTAAAAACCGGTCATCTGCCAAGTCTATAACTTGATCCTGCCAATAATACCACGTATTTAGTCCAGACCAAATAAAGTCTTTAATCTCTGTGTCAGAGATTGGGTTGTCGTCCATATCTTCATAACAGCCTAAAATAATAAACGGAAGTATAAGGACTAAGTGTTTTATATTAATAATTTTCATAGCGCTAAAGGTTCTTTTTCATTATAAAAGTACTTACTTTATTTTATATTGAAAATAAATTGTAACAATTATAATAGTTGTTCGTCGTAATAGAAACCAACCAACCAAAATGACGCAGTCAGAGTTTTTAAAATTAGTAATGCCTTTTAAAGATAAGGTCTTTCGTTTAGCAAAACGATTACTAGTGTCTAGAGAAGAAGCAGAAGATGCCACTCAAGAGGTGTTGTTAAAATTATGGCGAAACAAAAGTCAGATAGAAAATTATAAAAATGTGGAAGCATTTTCCATGACCATGACTAAAAACTTTTGTTTAGATAAATTAAAGTCGAAACAGTCGCAAAATTTAAAAATAGTACATAGTAATTATCAAGACCATAATGTTGCATTACAAAAGCAAATAGAATTAAATGATAGTTTACAATGGGTTGCAAAGATTATTGAAGATTTGCCTGAACAACAAAAAATGGTAGTCCAATTAAGAGATATAGAGCAATATGATTTTGATGAGATAGCAAAAATGTTAGGTATGAATCCTACAGCTGTACGTGTAGCACTATCAAGAGCAAGAAAATTTATAAGAGAAAAATTAACTAATACACATAATTATGGTATTAAATAATATAGAAAACTTACTAGAAAAGTACGAGAATGGCGAGACCACTCTACAAGAAGAAGCACAGTTAAAAGACTATTTTTCGCAAGACACTGTCGCGCCACATTTAGAGTATTACAAAGCTATTTTTGCTTACTATGTAGTAAACCAACAAGAAACCTTTACTAAAAACGTACCACTAAACACTAAAAAGAAAATTAATTTTAAGTGGTTAAGCGTTGCAGCAGTAGCAGTGTTAATGGTTGGTATTTATTTTAATTTACCTAAGCAAGACACGATAACAGAAGCCGATAGACTAGCCTATAATCAAGCTAAATCCTATTTGTCTTTAGTATCACAAACACTTAATAAAGGTAAAGCCCAAGTTAACTACTTAGATGCTATAACTAAAGCTGGCACACAAGTTGACTATTTAAAACAAATGGAAAGTCCAATACAAAGAACAATTAAAAAATAAATTAAAAATGAAAACAATAACTATAAATACAAACACAATGAAAAAGCATATAATCTTACTAGTAATGGCTGTTTTAATGTTACCCTTAACAGGAATGGCTCAGCAAGATATTTTTGAAAAATATAGTGACAATGATAAAGTAAGTTACTTGTCATTAAAGCCTAAAATGTTTCAAATGCTTGCCAAAATGGATATCGATACAGATGATGCCGAAGCTAAAGCCTACATGGATATGGTAAATAGTATCACTAGTTTTAAAACTATGGCAACAGATGATAAAGCAATAGCTAAAGATGTTGCAACTTGGGTCGCATCAAAAAGCGGAACTTTAGAAGAATTAATGGTAATGAAAGATAATGGTGTAGTCATGAAAGTCTATATTAAAGAAGGTAAAGACGACAACCATGTTAGTGAGTTACTAATGCATATTAATGGTTTAGGAGCAGTGACTAAAGACTCAAAAATAAAAATTAATGGCGAAAACAGAAGCCTAGAAACCGTTGTGGTATCCTTTACAGGAAATATTGATTTACGTCAAATATCTAAACTGGTAAACAAAATGGATCTTCCAGGAGGTGATGAGTTAGAAAAGAAAAGCAATAAATAAATTTATGAAAACATCAATCAAATTATTATTTGCACTGTTTAGTATATCCATAATATTAGTAAGTTGTAAAGACGAAAACTCTATACAAACTTACTTTGTAGATCATCAGGAAAAGCCAGAGTTTTTGTCTTTTGATATCGCTGCAGACGTTATTGATTTTTCTAAAGCAGATTTAAATAAAGAAGAACAAGAAGCGTATCAATCTATTAAAAAGCTTGATGTATTAGCTTATAAAGTTAATGACCAAAATAAAAATACGTATGGTCAGGAGCTTGAAAAAGCTAAAGCTGTCTTTAATAATAAAAAGTACGAAGAGTTGATGGAGTTTAAAGACAATGGTGTAAATGTAAAAATTAACACCTACGGAAAAAACGACAAGGTTGACGAGTTTTTAGTACTTGCTAGCTCTAAAGAGATGGGCTTTACTATTGTTAGAGTGTTAGGTAATAACATGAAACCTGAACAGTTAATGAAATTGTCTAATAAGATTCAAAACGCAGATGTAGATCAAGCTCAGTTTAAAAACCTTATGGATATTTTTAAATAAATAACTATAGTTTAATGTAAATGTTAAAGGCTTATCCATTGGATAAGCCTTTTTATATTATATAACCATTATTTTATGGCTATTTTTTAAATTTTGTTTCAAAAAAATCATCATCACTATGACTAGTTTTTTTAACTAATACTAAATTTAAAATTACTGTTAGATAAACAAAAACAACTAAAGCAACGTAAAATGGATTATTTAATAAGCCTGTAATACCTCCAACAATTAAAAGTATTAAAGTTACAGTGCAAAGTATTAAAGATGTATTGTCATTAAACATATTATATACCTGTATAATTACTTGGTGATATGGCTTTTAATTCTGTTTTAATAGCATCGCTAACCTCTAAGGTATCAATAAAATTTGAAATAGATGTTTTATTAATCGCTTCATTGGTTCTAGTTAATCCTTTTAAAGCCTCATAAGGGTTAGGATAACCTTCACGTCTTAATATGGTTTGTATTGCTTCTGCAACGACAGCCCAATTGTTTTCTAAGTCAGTCTCAAATTTAGCTTGGTTTAATAATAATTTACCTAAACCTTTAAGCGTTGATCCAAAACCAATTAAAGTATGCCCAAATGGGACACCAACATTTCGTAAAACAGTACTATCCGTTAAATCACGTTGTAACCTTGATATTGGTAGTTTTGCAGATAAATGTTCAAAAATAGCATTAGCTATACCTAAGTTACCCTCACTGTTTTCAAAATCTATTGGATTTACTTTATGTGGCATTGCGCTACTACCAACTTCTCCAGCTTTAATTTTTTGTTTAAAATAATCCATAGATACATAGGTCCAAATATCTCTATCTAAATCTATAATAATAGTATTAATACGTTTTAAACAATCAAACAACGCAGCCATGTGGTCATAGTGTTCGATTTGAGTTGTTGGAAACGAGTGGTATAATTCTAATTTTTCTTGTACAAATGTTCCTCCAAAAGTTTTCCAATCTATAGTTGGATAGGCCACTTTATGTGCATTAAAATTTCCGGTTGCACCACCAAATTTAGCAGCACTTGGTATATCATTTAATAAGTTAAATTGCTCTTCTAAACGTACAGCAAAAACCTCAATCTCTTTACCTAAACGTGTTGGAGATGCTGGCTGACCATGTGTTCTAGCTAGCATTGGTATATCTTTCCACTCTTCAGCAAGACGTTTTAATTCTTTTAAAACATTTAAGTATTCTGGTACGTAAGCCTCGTTCATCGCATCCTTAATACTTAAAGGGATTGCTGTGTTATTAATATCCTGAGACGTTAAACCAAAGTGGATAAACTCTTTAAATTCACTTAAACCTAAAGCATCAAATTGTTCTTTTATAAAATACTCAACCGCTTTAACATCATGGTTGGTAACTTTTTCAATATCTTTTATAGCCTGAGCGTTCTCAGTAGTAAACGATTTGTAAATGTTACGCAAGGCTTCAAATTTACTAGAATCTACACCTTTAAGTTGTGGTAGTGGGACTTCGCATAAAGCAATAAAGTATTCAATTTCTACTAAAACACGATATTTAATTAGTGCTTCTTCAGAGAAAAAATCTTGTAGTTTTTCAATTTTATTTCGGTAACGACCATCAATTGGAGAGATCGCATTAAGTTGATTTAAAGACATAAAAATAGTTGTTTTTTAACAAGCTATAAATATAGTTTTTTTAACGGGAAGACTAAAGGATTACGCTTTAAGAATTAATTAAAATAATAATTTTTACTTTCTAGTTTTATGTAAAATTTGCTTTGCTCTGGCTTTAAAAGCAGCACTTTGTGAGGCAAAATCACGTTGTAAAATGGTTATTAATTCTGGGTGGACCCAATCATAATCTTTGCCAAATAAAAATAAAGTATTCATGCTATAGGCTTTAGCAGCGACTTTTGCATCTGTGATTAACCAATCAAAACAAGCTTCAATAATTTTTTCCCGATGCTTCGGAAGTAAAGCCTCTTTTAATTTAGATGGTGTTTTACCATAGTAAGCAATAGCTATATATTCACATATTTTTGCGACAGGTCTTTCTGCCGAATCTAAGTGCACACGACCCATGTTTTCTGTAAATGTATCCAGAAAAGGGATTAAAGCTTCTAGGTTTTCTTTGCACATAAACTCTAAAACCCAAGCAGCACGTGGAGATATTTTGTCGTCAACCATAAACATAATATCTAAAATCTTAGGTATTAAATTAGTGTTAGCTAACAGCAGGTGTGCATAATACAAACGTTTTTCACGAGAATGATTAACATAATTTAATTCTTGATATAAAGCGTCAGTCGTCAAAGATTTATTATTTTTAAAGTCTAAAAATAACTAAAATGAAATTACTTAAAAAGATTGGACTAGTTTTATTACTGGTTTTTATAGTTGCACAATTTTTTTCGCCTGAGAAAAACCAAGGTAACACAGAGGATTTAACCGCTTTTTTAAACGAAACAAAACCTTCTCCAGAAGTTAAAACCATTCTTGAAACCACATGTTTTGATTGTCATAGCAGTAATACTAAATATCCATGGTATGATAAAATTACACCAATCAATTTTTGGTTGAATGAACATGTTGAGGACGGTAAAAAGCATTTAGATTTTTCTAAATGGTCAGATTATTCTATAAAACGTAAAGACCATAAGTTTGAAGAAATTGCTGAAGAAGTTGAAGAAAAGAAAATGCCATTACCAAGTTATACTTGGACACATGGAGATGCTAACTTGTCTGATGCACAAATAAAAGCAGTTGTGGATTGGGTAAATCAAGTCAGAATGGGCTATGCATTAGCTCCAAAAGCAGAATAAATTTTAATATCTAAATATCCCTCTATTGGTACCTAAAATTTTAATAATTGGATTTGTTTGGCCAGAACCTAAAAGTTCTGCAGCAGGAAGTAGGATGATGCAACTGATTGAAGTATTTCAATCGGCTAATTATGAAATAACCTTTGCAAGTGCATGTGCTAAAACTGACAATGCGTTTGACTTGTCAAGTATAGGTGTTAATAGTCAAAATATTGTATTAAATGATGCTAGTTTTGATACGTTTATAAATGACCTAAATCCATCCATTGTTATCTTTGATAGATTTATGGTGGAGGAGCAGTTTGGTTGGCGAGTAGCAGAGCAATGTCCAGATGCCTTACGTATATTAGATACCGAAGATTTACATTGTTTACGTAAAGGACGTGAGCAAGCGTTTAAAGATCAGGCTATTTTTGATAAAAACTATTTGCAAAACGATACCGCTAAACGTGAAATAGCAAGCATATTACGTTGTGATCTATCATTTATTATTTCTCAGGTTGAGGTAGAAATTTTAGTAAATCAATTTAAAATAGACGAGCATCTATTGTATTATTTACCGTTTTTGCTTGATCCATTGTCACCAGACACCCAAAAAAACAGCCCAAAATTTAAAGATCGAAACCATTTTATTACCATTGGTAATTTTATGCATAAACCTAATATGGATGCAGTCATGTTTTTGAAATCAGAAATTTGGCCTCGTATTAAAAAGGAATTACCTAAAGCCGAAATGCATGTGTATGGATCCTATGTGTCAGAAAAAGCGATGCAATTAAATAGTCCTAAGGAAGGCTTTTTAATTAAGGGTTTTACAAATGATGTTAACCAAGTAATGCAGGATGCTAAAGTATGTTTAGTACCATTACGTTTTGGTGCAGGACTTAAGGGTAAATTAATAGATGCTATGCTAAATGGTACACCATGTGTTACCACAACTATTGGAGCAGAAGGTATGTACGGAACCCTAAAAGATACTAATGCTTTTATTGCTGATGATCCTGAGAATTTTGCCAAACAAGCAGTGGAGTTGTATTCCAATAAAATTTATTGGAATGGGAAGCAAAAAAATGGATTTATGATTATTAATACATTGTATGATAAAGCTATTTATACTAAGGATGTATTATATAAAATAGAATTGCTTAAAGCTGGATTAAAAGCCCATAGACAACAACACTTTTATGGACAAATGCTAATGCATCATACCATGCAAAGTACTAAGTTTATGAGCAAATGGATTGAAGAAAAAAATAAACCTAAAGACTAAAGATTTAAAGTCTAGTAGTCAAATAATTTTAAACAAAAAAAGAGCTAAAATTTTAAATTTTAGCTCTTTTTTTATGTGTATAAAGTAATAGCAATTAAGCTGTAACTTCACTCTTTTTAATTTTTCTGTAAGGAAAAGAATTAAAAATACTACGTTTAGCAAAACGTGTTTGTTTATCACTCTGAGAAAACTTAATGTATAACGCTTTATTTACACCAAAGTACTCATAAGTATCTCCATTTAAAAAAGTAACTTCTAATAACAACCCTTTATGTTTCCAATCCATAATAGGACTAGTAATTGTTACTGCGTATTCTTCTTTATTAGCCTCAATAGTTTCTGGAGAGATACTAACTAAAAAGTGGTATCCATCAATAACTTTGCGACTCATTAATTCTGCTTCTTGCGCTTTTTCATCACCTGCTTGAAACTTATCAGGATGCCATTCTTTAACCAAATTACGGTAAGATGTTTTTAACGTTTTTAAAGATAAATCTTGGTCTACGTTAAATAGTTTTTTGTACTCATTAATACGCTTCATAACAGATGCTTTTTTTTAATAAGGCGCGAAAGTACTATTTTGTTTTGAATTGAAGGTTAGAAAGTTATAATAAATTAATCTATTTACAATTTATAGTCTATAAAACAGCTAACTAGTCTTAAAACAGTTAGTTTTTACTGTCTCTTTTTTTTATATCTCTAATGGTAAGTATCATGGCTATAATTATAAGAATGTTAGATATTATTCCGTTAAATGGTCCATTGTTAATGTTATTAAAATCTAGATTATAAATATTGACAATTAATAATACAGTAGCTGCAATAATTATAAAATAGGTAAAATAAAAACGTTTCATTGGTGTTAGATGTTTTGAAAAAAATAATATCATTAAATATCTTTAAATAATTTTTTAAACCGTTTTGGTAATTCGTCCTTTAAATACAAATTTTCATTAGTAAAAGGATGAGTAAATTGTAAAGAATAGGCGTGTAGGTAAAGTCCTTTTCCGTTTAAGATTAAATTTTCAAAGCCATAATCTTTATCTCCTAAAATGGGATTACCAATACCAGAAAGGTGTTTGCGTAGTTGATGTCTTCTTCCTGTAAAGGGTTCTAGTTGGACTAAATTTAATTTTTTAAATCGCACAGAGTCTACGGTTTGAAGTACCTTATATTTTGATTTTGAAGTTTTGCCATCTACAGTAGTTGTAATGATGCCTTCTGGTTGCATAACACCAATTGTAACTGCGTAATATGTTTTTTTTATCGCTCTGTTTTTAAACAAAGTATTTAAGGCGCGTATACTGCTACTGGTTTTGCCAATTAATAAAATACCAGTAGTAGGAAAATCTAATCTATGTACAGGTTGTGGTTTTGTAACATCGCTAAGTGTGCTTCTTGTAATATTTTGTGTAAGTGCATTGGCTATAGTTTTAAAGCTATTACCATTAACCAAAAGACCTGCTGGTTTGTGTATAGCAGCTAGATAATCATCTTCAAATAAAACATCTAATTTAAAAACAAAGTTTTTTCTTGGTGGTGCATCTTGCATTATGGTTAGACAAATCGTTTCGCCTCCATATATATAAGTTGCAGATGTAGCAATGATGCCATTTACCGTTACATATTGTTTTTTTAGCGCTTTTTTTAAGGCAGATTTTGTTAATGCAGCTTTAAAAATACCAACCGCATAATCTTGTAGTCTAATTTGTGTATGCTGTTTAGGCGCAATATGAGTTTGAGTTAAATTGATATCTGTAAAAATTATTTATGGATTTGATTAATACCGAAGGTACTTGAAATAACAGACAAAATCAAATATTAAATAGAAGTAAATCCACACTTTTTATTACTTTCGCAACTTTAAAAAACAGACTATGATTTCTATAGATAATTTAGCAGTAGAGTTTAGCGGAACCGCCTTGTTTAGTGATGTGTCCTTTGTGATTAATCCAACAGACAAAATCGCTTTAATGGGTAAAAATGGTGCAGGTAAATCTACCATGATGAAGATTGTTGCAGGCGAACAAAAGCCTACAAGAGGTCATGTTAGAGCACCTAAAGATGCTGTTATTGCTTATTTACCGCAACATTTATTGACAGAGGATGATTGTACTGTTTTTCAAGAAGCAGCAAAAGCGTTTAAGCACGTTTATGCTATGCGTGACGAAATGGAAGCGCTTAATAAAGCTTTAGAAACTAGAACAGATTATGAAAGTGATGAGTATATGGCTATCATTGAAAAAGTATCTGATTTAGGCGAAAAATATTATGCTTTAGAGGATGTTAATTATGATGCCGAAGTGGAAAAAGCACTTAAAGGTTTAGGTTTTAAACAAGAAGATTTTACGCGTTTAACCAACGAGTTTTCTGGTGGATGGCGTATGCGTATTGAGCTGGCTAAAATTTTATTACAAAAGCCAGATTTAATTTTATTAGATGAGCCGACAAACCACATAGATATTGAGTCTGTAATATGGCTAGAGGACTTTTTAGTTAATAAAGCTAATGCAGTAATGGTAATATCGCATGACAGAGCGTTTATTGATAATATAACCAATCGTACTATTGAGGTGACAATGGGTCGTATTTACGACTACAAAGCTAATTATAGCCATTATTTACAATTACGAGAAGATAGACGTAGTCATCAAATTAAAGCGTATCAAGAGCAACAAAAATTTATTGCAGATAATATGGCTTTTATTGAGCGCTTTAAAGGGACTTACTCTAAAACCAACCAAGTCACTTCTAGAGAACGTATGCTAGAAAAGCTACAAATTATAGAGATTGATGAAGTTGATAATTCATCTTTAAAACTTAGTTTTCCACCAGCACCAAGATCAGGTGATTATCCAGTATCTGTTCAAAATTTGACTAAAAAATATGATGATGTCGTCGTGTTTAGTGATGCTAATATGTCTATTAAAAGAGGCGAAAAGGTCAGTTTTGTTGGACGTAATGGAGAAGGTAAATCTACAATGATTAAAGCTATTTTAGGGCAAATTGATTATGAAGGAGAATGTAGTCTTGGACACAACGTACAAGTTGGTTATTTTGCACAAAACCAAGCAGCTTTATTAGATAATGATTTAACGGTTTTTCAAACTGTAGATGAGGTTGCAAAAGGTGATGTAAGAACAGGAATTAAAAATATTCTTGGTCGTTTTATGTTTAAAGGTGATGATATAGATAAAAAAGTAGGCGTGTTATCTGGAGGAGAAAAAACAAGACTAGCTATGGTTAAGTTATTGTTAGAGCCAGTTAACTTACTAATACTAGATGAGCCTACAAACCACTTAGATTTAAAATCTAAGGATGTTTTAAAAGAAGCCTTGAAAACATTTGACGGAACATTAATATTAGTATCTCACGACAGAGATTTTTTACAAGGTTTATCAGAAAAAGTATTTGAATTTAAAGACCAACGTGTTATTGAACATTTTGAAACTATTGATGCCTTTTTAGAACGAAACCGTATTAAAAGTATTGCAGATATTAATTTAATGAAATAGCTATTTTAGCTTATAGTTTTTAATAGAAAAAACTTCTTTTATAGTTAAAGCGTTTAAAGGAAACTCTAAAAATACATGTAAAAAGCTTAAAAAGAATAAAGCAACTAATCCTGTTTTATAATCATATAAGTATAATGCGATGGAAGCTATCCATATGCCTAGTATTAAAAGCCCTTTTTTAACAGAAATAGCTTTTTGCCAACCTATTATTGACGTTTTTGAAAACCAATTTAAATAATGATAAGTATAAGCAAAACCTATAAAAATTTGAATTTTTAATCCTACTTCTGATAGTGCATAAAATTTTCCGTTTTCAAATAGATTTAAAAAGCCTGCAATAGTGCTATTAACTCCCATCATATTACTGTCTACATAAGTGTCTATAGCACTTTGCGACAAATTATAACCTTTGGCATTTATTGGAATTTTCCAAATAATAATAGGAACACACAACAATATAAAAGCCAATATAAAACCATACTTGCTTTTAGCTTTTAAAGCACCAAAAACGATAAATAAAAAAGTAAACAGATACACATGTATCAGTGTTGGTAAAAATAGTCCAATAAATAATAAATATTTTGGTACATATATAGTTAAAGTGAAGGCTAATACAACAGCAATAAATAATATGAGTATTAGATGTTTAACTTTGCTAACAAATATTAATCCTACAGCAAGCATAAAACCTATTAGCAGTAAAGCGTTTGTATTTTGGTTTATTAATTTTAAAAGATCATTAAAGCTATTATTTAAGCCTAAATCTAAAAATTTGTAAACAGGGTATATAGCCAGTATTATGGCAAAAACAGTAAAAAAATAGGTCCATTTTATATTTTTTTGTACAAAGTAATTACGATCTTTTAACCAGTTAATTTCGGTTAAATAGTGTAATGGTCCTAAAATAGCATAAGAGAACAAAAACAATTCAAAAGGAATTTTTATTGCAATCAATAATGATATAACAATAAGTCCAATATTAAGAAGGTCTATCTTCTTAGTATTCATAGTTATTTAGTGGTTGGTTAATAGCGATTATTGATTAAATATATAACACCTTAACGATAATAACTAATTTGATTTAATATATTTAACCTGTTGGCTTTCAATTTGTTTGATTGTTTTTTATAAGCCTAAGGTGGATTCTATTTGTTCAACCGTTCGTTTTAAAAAATTTGGAGGTGTAAATCTATATCCAAAATATAGGCTTGCATAACTTTTATCATTAACCATACTTTGTGTAAGATCTTTATTTATAGCGTTAGAATCAAAATTAAAACTTGCTCCAGCACTAATGGTTTCAGAAGTGTAACCAAATTGTAATGTTAAGTCTAAAGCACGAGAGATAAAAGTATCCTTGTTTGTTATGTTATTTAATTTTTCGGTAGTAAATCTAACACCTAAAGCAGGAGCAATAGAGGAGGAGATAAACCAATGTTCCTTAAAAGCCCAAGTATAATAATAAGCAGGAGCAAAGGAAACGTCAAAACTATTTTCTGCTACTTTTTGATAATCAATACTATTACTTAATCTATTAAAACCATACTTTAAAGTTGGTACAAAACTTCCTGCAGTTTCGCGTTGCCATTCATTTAGATGTGTTAAATGTTTCAACGAAAAATTATTATTTAAAACATAAGAGGTTGTACCAAGCCAACTAGTTGTTTTTAAATCCGGAAATTGAGCCAACAACTGCGCATTGTTATCTTGGTAAAATCCTTGAACTTTGCGGTATTCAAAACTCTGTATCCATTGTTTTAAAAAGATATTTAATTGCGAATTTAAAAATTTTGATTTAAAATCAGAAGATCTGCTGCTTGGTGAAAACCCAATTTTTAAGCCTAAAAATTTATAGTTTGCGCCAACTTCCAATCTATAAGTATTATTAGCATTAACAAGTATGGATTGGTTGTTGTTTTGTATTGAAAAAGATTCGTTTTGCGTGTTAATATTTGATTTTACTAATAGGTTTTCTCTAAACGAAAGCACTGAGTTTTGACCACCTACAACTGTGCATGAAAGTAAAATAAATACTACAAGACAATTCCTCATAATTATAAAACAGAGATAAATGTGTTAATCCCTTTTGTAGCAGTCTCAGCTATAACAGTTAAGTTTTTTGTGCTAGAAATTGAAGGGTCAGGATCAATAAAAAAGGTTGGTGTGTTTTCTGGCACATAATGCATTAAACTAGCAGCAGGATACACTTGTAATGAGGTACCTATAATTAATAATTTGTCTGCAGTAGCGCAAACTTCTACAGCTTTATCTATTAATGGTACAGCTTCTCCAAACCAAACAATATGTGGTCGTAATTGGTGTCCATTGTTGTCTAAATCACCAAGGACTAAATCTTTTTTCCAATCTATAACATAGTTTTCGGTTTTAGTACTTCGTGCTTTTAGTAATTCGCCATGTAAATGGATTACATTTGTACTACCTGCACGTTCATGTAAATCGTCAATATTTTGAGTAATAATTGTAATTTTAAAATGTTTCTCTAAGTTAGCAAGCTCTAAATGCGCTTTGTTAGGTTTTACTTGTAATAATTGACGCCTGCGTTGGTTGTAAAATTCAAGGACTAATTCTGGGTTAGCTTCAAAACCATCAGGAGATGCTACTTGCATGACATCGTGACCTTCCCAAAGCCCATCTGCACCTCTAAACGTTTTAATTCCGCTTTCTGCACTAATACCTGCACCAGTGAGTACCACTAAATGTTTCATTTTTTTCACTACATTTGAATTTCGATTATAAACTTAAGATTAATTCCCTTTAATATCTTAAAGCTTAGTAAAAAATTAAGTTATTCATTTTAAAAAATTAATCCATGAAAACCCTCAAGTACCTTTTAATTGTTTTTTCAATTACATTATTTACCAATTGTTCTGATGATGATTCCTCTGAGCAAATTACATCTTTAACTTCAGAGATTTTTAATATAGAAGCATTTGAAGACTCTAATATTTTTGGTACTATAGAATATTTTAAAAATTCTAACAGTACCATTACTATTGAAATTAATTTGGTTGGAACCGAATCTAACCAGTCTTATCCAGCAAAAATTGTTTTTGATACAGCAGCAGATTATGATGTGACTAATACAGAAGTGGCAATAAACTTAGTACCTGTAGATGGTAATTCTGGAAAAAGTAGAACCACCTTTTCTACTTTAGAAGATGGTACCTTTATATCTTATGAAGCTTTGTTGGACTTTGATGGTAACATAGTGATTAATAAAAGTGAAACTAGTCAAGTTATAGTAACACAGTCAGATATTGGTCAAAATATACTGACCACAAATACGGTAAGTTACCCTTTAAGTGAAGTTGATGTTAGTGATATTTCTGGAACTATAACTTTTACTGAACGTGTTAATGGAGAAGCTCTTGCTGAAATATCTTTAGTTGGTAGTCCAGAAGGAGGCGTACATCCAGCACATATACATTCAGGAAGTGTAGCAACAGCACCAGGAGCTATTGCTTTTACATTTAATCCTGTAATTTCAAAAATTAGTAAAACTAATGTTGCTAAATTAGATGACGGTTCACCTTTTGGATATGACGATGTTTTATCTGTAAATGGGTATGTAAATGTGCATTTAAGTGCTACTAATTTAGGTATAATATTAGCACAAGGTAATATAGGAGCCAACTAATTAAAACATAAAACTATTTTAAAGCCTGATGCTAAAACCATCAGGTTTTTTATTTTTATAACATGATAGACTTAAAATTATTACAACATCTAGAAACGTATTTAACAGCGCATAGGTTAACACGTTTTAAACAAGTTTTAGATCAACGCACAAAGCATTTTACTGTGGCTACAGAGGATGTTTATCAATTGCATAACACTAGTGCTGTTATGCGTACTTGTGATGTTTTTGGTTTGCAAGAGTTAAATATTGTAGAAGAAATTAACAGCAAAAGTATTGATGGAGAAATAGCAATGGGAGCGCAAAAATGGGTGGATTTAAACCGTTTTGATACTGTAACAGATTGCATTAAGGACTTAAAGCAAAAAGGGTATCAAATTGTTGCAACAACACCTCATACAGACGATTGTGATTTATACGATTTTGATGTTACACAAAAGGCGTGTTTTTTCTTTGGAAGAGAAACCGAAGGATTGTCTGATGCAGTTTTAAACCAAGCAGATAGTTTTTTAAAAATACCAATGGTAGGCTTTACAGAAAGTTTAAACATATCTGTTAGTGCTGCAATTATTTTACAACATGCAACATCTAAGCTAAAAAAAACAGATATTAACTGGCAATTGACTGAAACGGAAAAACTAGAGAAAAGGCTAGATTGGTGTAAAAAATCTATTAAAAGTTACGATGAAATTGTTGAACGTTTTTATAGTAATCAAGTATAGATTTAATATAGCTGCTAAGATTAAAAAAAGCTCAAATTAATTTAATTTGAGCTTATGTGTTTATGTCATTAATCTGTCAAAATTATATGCGTTTTTTTCGACCACGATTTAAAACCTTATACTCTTCATAACACTCACTAATAGCATCTAAAATCTGAAGGTCGTTAGCTGTGGTTACAAACTCTTCAGAGTAGTTACATTGGCTAACAATTTCATCCAAATCAACTTTAGTTACACCTAATAGTGCAATTAACATTTCTCTGTCAAAACGTGCAGCTAATGTGTTACGTATATTGTCATCTTCCTTCATTTTTTTCAACTTTCTAAGTTCTTTGCCTTTACTACTAAAGGTATTGTATAAAAAGTCTAGAGGATTAAATATAGAACCTAAAACCTTAGTTACAGCACTTGGCTGTTTTTTTCCAGCTTCATAACCATTAGATAGTCCAGAAATGCTATATCTGTAATTAGTGTTTATGTTAACTTGTTTAATATCTACTTCTAAGTATCCAGTTAATTTTAATCCTGTAACAACAACTTCTTCTAGAGCTAAAGCAAGTTCTGTTAAGGTAATGGTGGATTTTTCAATTTGATCAACCCAGTCATTGGTCACTTTTACTTTAATAGACTTAAACCCTAAATAGGATAGGTGAAGGGTATCATTTGCTTGTGCGCGCAATTCAAATTCACCATCAACATTTGTAGCTGTACCTATAACTTGGTTTAGATTAACAATATTTACGTTTTCTAAGGGTTGTCTTGAAGTGGCATCAATAATAATACCTTTGACGGTAGATTCTGCTTTTACAGCAGAAGAGTCAATACTTTTTTTGACAGAAGTTACTGCTTTTGTGTTTTCTTTTTTAGTTTGAGAAAAACCAAAAGTTGTGCTTAAACCAACTAGTAAAATAAATAAGTAGTACTTCATGTATGAAATTTCAGTTATAAAAATAACAAAGAAAACGCTATAAATAGCGTCTTCTTTTATTTTTGACTAAATATTAACAAAAAGGTTTAATTTTAAGTTAACTAGTATGTGGTATTAATCTTTACGTCTAGAGCGTGTTGGTCTAGAGTGAGAGGTTTTAAATTCTGATTTATCTCTGTTAGAACGACTAGGTCTTTCAGAACCACTATCGCTACTTCTGCGTCTGTCACTTCTGTTACTAGAACTGTCATCGCTTCTTCTAGAGCTTCTTCTTTCTCCTCTTGGTTTGTCGTCACGACGTCTTCCGCCACTATTTCCACCATCGCGACGTCTTCCGCCACATCCACGGTTTCTGTCACGACCACCTCCACGACTTCCGCCTCTGTCTTCTGTAACTTCTACATTAACAAAACGACCATTGTCCTTGTAATCTGTAAAAAATGCTAAGACTTTTTCTTGGTGCTCTTTTTCTGTATTAAAGAAAGAGAATGTTTCTTTAACATCAACTTTAAAGACATCGTCACGACCTAAATCTAAAACTTCTTTTAAGAAATCTTTTAATTTCATCCAGTCATAACCATCTTTTTCTCCAACGTTAATAAAGTAACGTGTAGCACTTCCAGAGGATTGTGATCTTCCTTCACGACCACCATCACGACCAGAGTCTCCAGCAGTAACGTTTAAGTTTTTAGATTTTTGATAGTAATTAAAGAAACGTGTAAACTCTACAGAAAAGAATTTTTTAATTAATTCATCTTTAGATGTATCAGCAAATAACGTGTTGATGTCTTCTAAATACTTATCAATTTCGTGATTAATTTCTGTATTATGAATTTTGTTTGCTAAAGACATTAATTGTACTTCGCAAATTTCCATCCCGTTAGGAATTTCTTTTAATTCAAATTTTTGATTGATAATACGTTCGATACTTTTTAATCGACGTACTTCGCTTTTAGAAACAATTACCATTGATACACCAGTTTTACCTGCACGACCTGTACGACCAGAACGGTGTGTATAAGTTTCTATCTCGTCACTTAATTGGTAATTAATTACGTGTGTAATATCATCTACATCAATACCACGTGCAGCAACATCTGTTGCAACAAGCATTTGGATTTGACGAGATCTAAATTGTTTCATCACAATATCACGTTGGTTTTGTGATAAATCTCCATGTAATGCTCCTGCACTATAACCATCTTCGATTAAGTTTTCGGCTACTTTTTGTGTATCACGTTTTGTTCTACAAAATATAACTGAAAAAATATCTGGATTAGCATCTGCTAAACGTTTTAAAGCTTGGTAGCGATCACGTGCATTTACTAAATAGTATTCGTGCGATACGTTATCTGTACTTTGGTTTTTATGTCCAACAGTAATTTCTTGTGGGCTGTTCATAAAATCTCTTGCAATACTTGCCACTTCTTTTGGCATAGTTGCAGAGAATAACCATGTGTTTTTGTCTTCTGGAGTACCAGCTAAAATATCTGTAATATCTTCTTTAAAACCCATGTTTAGCATCTCATCTGCTTCATCTAAAACAGAATATTGAATTTTAGTAATATCTACTAAACGACGGTTGATCATATCTTTCATACGACCAGGAGTTGCTACAATAATTTGTGCACCTCTTTTTACTTCTCTTGCTTGATCCGTAATACTTGATCCTCCATAAATAGCAACTACGTTTAACCCTTTAAGGTATTTACCGTAAGCTTTCATCTCGTTAGCTATTTGTAAACATAGCTCACGAGTTGGAGATAATATTAAACCTTGAGTAGTACGACTGTCTACATCAATTTTTTGTAACATTGGAAAACCAAATGCTGCAGTTTTACCAGTTCCAGTTTGCGCTAAGGCTACTAAATCTGTTTCTTGGTTTAATAAAATTGGGATTGCTTTTTCTTGTACTTCAGATGGTGTTTCAAAACCTAAATCTGCAATACCTTTTAATAGATCTTCGTTTAGACCTAAATCTTGGAATGTGCTCATTCTTTTATATTATGTATTTCAATGTCAATCTGTTTGGTGTTACAAATAGAAGCGCATTGAATATACTTAACCTAAACTTCTAATAACACATCCTCTCTCTGAGGAATAAATAAACCCTCTTGGGTTTTTCAAGGTGCAAAGGTACGTTTTTATTTCTGATTTACAATTTTTAATATTTTATCCCTTTAAAATGCTGTAAACAATAGGTGTTTGACATTTTTATGTATAGGAATATTATATAAACTTTATTAAAGATTATTTAAAAAAGTAACTAATAATTGTACTGCTTTACCACGATGACCAATACTATTTTTTTTGTCTAAAGAGATTTCGGCAAAGGTTTGTGTGTGTCCATTAGGTTTAAAAATTGGATCGTAACCAAATCCTTTATTTCCATGTTTTGTAGTGGTTATTTCGCCTTTGCAAATACCAGTAAAAGTTTGCACTTGGTCTTTTAAATGTAGTGCAATTACGGTTTTAAATTGTGCTTTTCTATTACTTGTGTCTTTAAGATTGCTAAGTAATAAATCCATATTATCGTTGTCATTACGTTTTGGTCCTGCGTATCTAGCACTAAAAACACCTGGAGCTCCATGTAATGCTTCAACTTCTAATCCTGTGTCATCTGCAAAGCAATTATATCCATAATGTTTTTTTATAAATTCTGCTTTTTGAATAGCATTACCTTTAATTGTAGGTTGTGTTTCTGGAACATCCTCAAAACAGCCAATATCTTTTAAGCTAAGTAGTTTTATGTGTGCAGGAATTAAAGCTTGGACTTCTTTAACTTTATTTAGATTATTTGTTGCGAAAACAAGTTGCATAAAAATAGGTTGTGTAATTAATGTAAATAGGTTTATCTATGATGGTAAGGCTCATTACGTAAAATGGTAAAGCCACGATATAATTGCTCTATAACAAACAGTCTAACCATCTGATGAGAAAAAGTCATTTTTGATAATGATATTTTACCCTGTGCTTTGGCATAAACTTCTGGACTAAATCCATAAGGTCCACCAATAACAAACACAATTTGCTTTGCACCAGAGTTCATGTGTTTTTGTAAATAATCTGAAAAACCAACACTATCATATTGTTTTCCATTTTCATCCAATAAAATTAAAACATCTGTAGGCTTTAATTTGTTTAAAATTAGCTCGCCTTCTTTTTGTTTTTGTTGGTCTTCACTTAAGTTTTTTACTTTTTTTAAATCAGGAATAATTTCTAAATCAAAGCCTACGTAAAAGCCTAAACGTTTGGTGTAATCATCAATTAGCTGTTGTAATTGCTTGTTGTCTGTTTTGCCTATAGCCAGCAGTTTGATAGTCATATACTAATTGTGTAATGCGTTTGGTTTTATGTTAAAAGCAGTGTTTGCTGTTATGGTAAAATTCATATTTACTAAATATACCTTTTCCGTCGGTAAATTTTTTAGTACTAGATGCTTCAAGATCGCCTTTAAACTTGGTCCAATCGTCTGTTTTAAGTAGTTTTTCAAATCTAGAATTTGCAAGGTGTCCACCGCTTAAAAAGTATTCGCCATCAGATTTTATAATTAATAAATTGTAATTATTTTGAACGTCAAAAAACTTGTTTTTAAAAGCACCTTGATCTTTAATCCATTCAAAATCTACATAGGTGTTTAATGCCTTTTCTTCAGCGTTATACATATGGATAAAATCTAATGGGTAGTGGTTTTCATATTTTTCAATACATTTTTCTCTTCTTTTTTGCCAATCTGCTCTTTCTTCTTTAAAAAGCTCTAAATTAAAAGGGTGTGTTTCTATTTTCTCTGCTTTACTAACATCCTCAACATTACCAGGGAATTTGTATTTAAAATGCTGTGAATGAATTTTTTCTGCTTTTTCAAATCCAAAAATAGAATCATAATATTTTATAACAATATATTTATTTTCCTTAGTGTTATTAGACTTGGATTGTATTAAGGTTTTAATTTGATTATACTCGTCAGTTTTTAGCTTACCAAATCTATACATAGGTGATAACTTATTAACCGTAAGGGAATCTGTTTTATATTGTAAGCACTTTTTTGTAATCCCTTTGCATTTTTTAAAATAGCTGATGGAATCCATTGTTGAAAAGTCTTCATCTATGTAAACAGTGTTTTGACTGTGTGCTGAAGCGCTAAAAAGTAATAGTAATAGTAGCGAAAAAATAATACGATTAAGCATAAGTAAATTTGAAGGCTTACAAATTAGATTTGTAATGGTTTAAAGGTTAATAGTTGTAGATTTATTTTCAAAAATACTGTTTCTTAAATTATTATTCAATAAGCATTTGTTATTTTTACATCAAATAAGAAACACATGATAAGTCAAGCCCAATTTGATAAAGAAATAGATTTAATTATTACAAACGCTATTAGAGAAGATGTTGGAGATGGTGATCATAGCTCATTATCTTGTATTCCAGCTTCAGCTCAAGGTAAAGCTAAATTGTTAGTTAAGGACGAAGGTATTATAGCTGGTGTCCAGTTTGCTAAACAAGTTTTTAAATATGTAGATCCAAACCTAGTTGTAGAGACTTTGATTGAGGATGGAAGTAGAGTGAAATATGGTGATGTTGTATTTTATGTTACTGGTGCATCACAATCTATATTAAAAGCAGAACGTTTAGTCTTAAATGCAATGCAACGTATGAGTGCTATTGCAACAAAAACTAGACAATTTGTAGATTTGTTAGAAGGCACAGGAACTAAAGTTTTAGACACACGTAAAACTACTCCAGGTATTAGAGCTATTGAAAAATGGGCTGTAAAAATTGGAGGAGGAGAAAACCACAGATTTGCACTTTATGACATGATTATGCTTAAGGATAACCATATAGATTTTGCAGGAGGTATTACAAAAGCTATTGATAAAACAAAGCAATATTTAAAAGAGACCAATCGTGATTTAAAGATAATTGTAGAAGCTAGAGATTTAGACGAAATTAAAGAAATTTTAAAATCGGATGGCGTTTACAGAATCTTGATAGACAATTTTAATTACGAAGACACTAAAACTGCAGTTAAATTAATTGGTGACCAATGTTTAACAGAAAGTTCAGGAGGTATTAATGAAAAAACAATTAGAGAATATGCTCTATGTGGCGTAGATTTTATTTCCTCAGGCGCATTAACGCATTCTGTTTATAATATGGATTTAAGCCTAAAAGCAGTTGATTAATACATCCTGTAACAGTACAATAATTTTATCTAAATAATGTCTCAAGCAATAGAAGAAAAGCTTAGTAAAATCCCAGTAGTTAACCTTTTGGTTAAATTATTGAGCAGGTTTAAATTACCTGGATTAGAGGGATTGTCATTATACGATTTAATCGAGTTGTATATTATAGGTATCGCTAGAGGAGCCTTAACAGCAAGAGCAAGTGCAATTGCTTATAGCTTTTTTATGGCTTTATTTCCGTTTTTGTTATTTGTAATTATTGTTATTCCGTATATTCCAATAGAAGATTTTCAAACAGATTTTTTGGTGTTTTTAGAGTCAATTTTACCACCAACCACATCAGATTTTTTCTCGGATAATATATTTAATAACATTGGCGGAAATCAAAATGGAGGACTGTTGTCATCCGTGTTTTTATTATCCATTTTTTTAATGGCTAATGGTATAAATGCTTTGTTTTCTGGATTTGAAAACTCGTATCACGACCAATTAACGCGCAATGTGTTTAAGCAATATTTTTACGCGTTAGGTATTGCGTTAATTTTGTCGTTTTTACTTATAATTACCGTTGCAGTTTTAGGATATTTTAATATCTATGTAATCGATAATTTAACAAATCATGGCTATATTGCCAAAAGACAAGTTAGCATTTGGAGTACCTTAGCACAATACGGATTTTTTGTTGTTATGGTATATATAGCAACAGCAGTGTTGTACTATTTTGGTACAGCAGAAGGGAAGTCGTCTAAATTTTTCTCAATTGGTGCATTATTCACCACTATTTTAATTTTAGTAACCTCCTTTTTATTTGGAGTGTATATTGAAAATTTTGCTCAGTATAATGAGTTATATGGATCAATTGGAGCACTATTAATTTTATTATTTTATTTATGGCTTAATGCCAATATTTTATTATTGGGTTTTGAGTTAAACATGTCTTTAAAACAACTACGAAAAAGTTTTTAATTATGAAAAAGAGTATCATCATTGTAATAGTATTAATCTTTAGTTTTTCAGTAAACGCACAAGATATTTTAGGAAAATGGAAAACCATTGATGACGAGACTGGAGAAGCTAAGTCTATTGTGCAGATTTACAAAAAAGACGGAAAAGTCTTTGGTAAAATTATCGAGATTTTTAATAAAGAAAGACGTGACTTACCTTGCGTAAAGTGTAAAGGTGACGACTATAATAAACCAATTTTAGGATTAGATATAATCAAAAGTATGACCAAAGATGGTAAATACTTTAAAAACGGAACTATCGTAGATCCACAAAACGGTAAAGAGTACGATTTAAGACTAATTGTAACAGATGAAGGTAAACTTCAAGTTAGAGGTTATATTGGTTTTTTCTACTCGACACAATATTGGGAAAGAGTACAATAGTCCAATTAACAAATATAACAACATACAGCATTGCATTTTATAGATGTCATCCTTCCAATACCTTTAGAAAAACGTTTTACGTATAGCATTACGCAAGCAGAAAGCGAGTTTTTAACTATTGGAATGCGTGTGTCTATCCCTTTTGGTAAAACAAAAATTTACACAGGTATTGTAGCAGCAATACATCAAACAGCTCCAGTTATTTACGAAGCTAAGGAGATTCATCAAATTTTAGATGAACAACCCATAGTAACCCTAAAGCAATTGCAATTATGGCAATGGATTGCAAAATATTATATGTGTACAGAAGGCGAAGTAATGCGTGCTGCATTACCCAATGCTTTTTTGCTTGAAAGCGAAACTATTATAAGTAAAAACAATGCTTTAGAGTTAAATGAGAACGATTTAAAAGACGACGAGTATTTGATTTACGAAGCATTGCAGCATCAATCGTCACTTAAAATTCAGGATATATCTAATATTCTTGATAAAAAAAATGTGCTTCCGGTTGTTAAGCGGTTAGTAGAAAAAGAAGCCATTATTTTAAATGAAGAAATCTACGATAAGTATAAACCAAAATATGTTAGATATGTCAAGCTAACAGACGCTTACAATAGTCAAGAAGCGTTAAATCAATTATTAGAAGCGTTAAGTAATCGTGCTAAAAAGCAACGCGATGTTGTGCTAACGTTGTTTTCTATTTCGGCAAAGACCAAAAAACCTGTTAAAGTAACAGATTTGATTACAGAAAGTCAAGCGTCTTCTGCAACCGTAAAGGCTTTAATTGATAAAAATATTTTGGAGGATTATCATATCCAAACAGATCGTGTGGTGTATGAAGGAGAGGAGAATGAAGATTCTAAATCATTAAATCAGTATCAAACCGAAGCCTTACAGCAAATACAAACTAGTTTTCAGACACAAAACGTCGTGTTATTGCATGGTATAACTAGTTCTGGAAAAACGGAAGTGTATGTTAAGCTAATAGAAACATCTCTAGCAAAAGGGCAGCAAGTGTTGTACTTATTGCCAGAAATAGCGTTAACTACCCAATTAGTTACACGACTTCAAAATTACTTTGGAGAGCAGGTTGCAGTATTTCATAGCAAGTATTCTGCTCATGAGCGTGTCGAGGTTTATAACCAAGTGCTAAATAATTCCGCGAAAGCGAAAATAATTTTAGGTGCACGATCGTCCATTTTCTTACCATTTAACGATTTAGGTTTAATCATCGTCGATGAGGAGCATGAGTCGTCCTTTAAGCAGTTTGATCCAGCACCACGTTATCATGCCAGAGATGTCGCTGTAGTTTTAGCTTCAATATTTAAAGCCAAAACACTATTAGGAAGTGCAACTCCAAGTATTGAAAGCTATCACAATGCACAAGAAAACAAATACGGTTTAGTCGAAATAAATCGACGATACAATAACGTGCAATTGCCTGATATCGAGCTTGTAGATATTAAAGATAAGCAGAAACGAAAAAAAATGAAAGGTCATTTTTCTGATAGATTAATAGATGAAATGACTGAAGCTATTGCAGATGGACACCAGATTATACTGTTTCAAAACAGACGAGGGTATTCTCCTATTGTAGAGTGTAATACGTGTGGGCACTCACCACAATGTCCTAATTGTGATGTTAGCTTAACGTATCATCAATACCGTAAACAGCTACGTTGTCATTACTGTGGTTATAATAGTGCTATGCAATTAAAATGTATGGCTTGTGGTACTCCAGGATTAGACACTAAAGGTTTTGGGACAGAGCAAATAGAAAGCGAAGTCAAACTGTTGTTTCCAGACCTTAAAGTAGGTCGTATGGATTTGGATACCACTAGAGGTAAGTTTGGTTACGAAAAAATTATAACAGCTTTTGAGCAGCAAGAAATAGACGTTTTAGTTGGTACGCAAATGTTAACTAAAGGACTTGACTTTAGAAATGTCAAGTTGGTAGGAATAATGAATGCCGATAATATGTTAAACTTTCCGGATTTTAGAGCGCATGAAAGAAGTTTTCAATTAATGTTGCAAGTTTCTGGTAGAGCAGGACGTACCCAAAAACAAGGAAAAGTATTAATCCAGACGTATAATCCTTACCATAAAATTTTGCAACAAGTATCTACCAATGATTATATTGGAATGTATAAAGAGCAGTTAGAAGAGCGTTATAATTATAAGTATCCACCATTTTATAGATTGATAAAAATAACATTAAAACATAGGGATTATAATAAGGTAGATTTAGCAGGAGATTGGTTGGCTAAAGCATTAACACAGTTGTTTAAGCATAATGTTTTAGGACCAGAGTTTCCGCCAATATCAAGAATAAGAAACCAATATCACAAAAACATTTTAATAAAAATACCGCAAGGTCAACCTTTAGGAAAAACTAAAGAAGCTATCAAAAAAGCACATACTAGTTTTGAGGCTATTGCTAATTTTAAAGGTGTTAGAGTTGTTATTAACGTCGATAACTATTAAGTTAACTAACTTTTAGATAAAAAAAACCTGCTTTTAAAAGCAGGTTTTTTTAGGGCATTATATTTTGTGATTAGATACTGTTTAAAGCATCTACTAATTGTGTTTTTTTGTTTCTACTTAACGGGATTTCATAAGCCCCAACTTCAACATTTTTACTGTTAAAGCGATCAACCTTGTCAAGATTTACAATGTAAGATTTGTGGATTCTTAAAAATTTACCATCAGGTAATTCGTTTTCAAAAGCTTTCATTGTAGATAATACCACTAAACTGGTATCCTCTGTAACTAGTTTTACATAGTCACCAAGTGCTTCAATCCATTTAATATCTCTAATATAAACTTTACGTTTTTTAAGGTTACTCTTAACAAAGATGTGTTCTCCTTCTTCTTGGTTGTAATCTAACTTTAATTTATGGTGCTCTACAGCTTTATCTACAGCCTGACTAAAACGTTCTCTAGTAATTGGTTTTTGTAAATAATCAGTCGCATCATAATTAAATGCCTTAAAAGCGTATTCTGTTTTACCTGTAACAAAAATAATTTGGGGTTTATTATTTAGTACATCAAGTAATTCAAAACCATTTAAAACAGGCATTTCAATATCTAAAAAGATAAGATCAACTTTATGAGTGTTTAAACCGTTTTTGGTCTCTAAAGCACTGCTGTACTCAGCAATTAAATTTAGATGATTATTGTTCTCTATTAATTTTACAATAGAAAGTCTTTGTATCGCTGAATCATCAACTACTACACAATTTAATATCATAGTATATGTTCTTTATAGGTTAAGTTATCGACAATAGTACAAAAAATCGGGATTAAAACCAAAAAACATCGCTAAAATGTAAGTTTTAACATTTAATTAAGATTATAATTCGGATGTAAATTAAGTTTAAATTTAGATTAAAAACTATTTGTGAGATTAAATAAAAAGAAGTATTTTTGCACTCATTTTTAACACAAATAAATTAGATTTTTATGAATCATTATGAAACTGTTTTCATCTTAAATCCCGTTTTATCTGAGACACAGATAAAGGAAACAGTACAGAAATACGAAGATTTTCTTGTTTCTAGAGGAGCTAAGATGGTATCAAAAGAAGATTGGGGACTTAAAAAGTTAGCCTATCCAATTCAAAACAAAAAAAGTGGATTTTATCACTTATTTGAGTACCAAGTAGAAGGAGAAGTAATTAATCCTTTAGAAGTAGAGTTTAGACGTGATGAGCGTTTTATGCGTTACTTAACTGTAACTATGGACAAACATGCAGTGTCATGGGCGGAACGTAGAAGAGCTAAACTTAAACAAAAAGCGTAATTATGTCAAGTATAGAACAACAATCAAAAGGAAAAAAAGAAGGAGAAATCAGATATCTTACTCCTTTAAATATTGAAACTAACAAAAACAAAAAGTATTGTCGTTTCAAAAAGTCTGGTATCAAGTACGTAGATTACAAAGATGCAGATTGGTTATTAGGATTTGTAAACGCTCAAGGTAAAATTTTACCAAGACGTTTAACAGGTACGTCATTAAAGTATCAAAGAAAAGTGTCTGTAGCTGTAAAAAGAGCGCGTCACTTAGCTTTAATGCCATACGTAGCAGATTTATTAAAATAAAAATATCATAACAATGGAACTTATATTAAAACAAGACGTTGAGAATTTAGGATTTAAAGACGATGTTGTAACGGTTAAGAACGGTTATGGTAGAAACTTTTTAATCCCTACAGGTCATGCTGTTTTAGCAACAAAATCTGCTAAAAAAGTATTAGAAGAAACTTTAAAGCAACGTGCTTACAAAGAAACTAAAGAAGTTGAAGAAGCTAATAAAGTGGCTGAAGCAATAAAAGCTTTAGAAATTAAAATCGCTGCTAAAGTTGGTCAAGGAGACAAATTATTTGGATCTGTAAACAACATTGACGTTGCTGAGGCATTAGCTAAAGAAGGTCAAGACATCGATAAAAAATACATTTCTGTAACTACAGTTAAGCGTTTAGGTAAGTATAACGCTGCAGTACGTTTACACAGAGCTGTAAATGTTGATTTAGAATTTGAAGTTGTAGCGCAAGCATAACTTAGATTTGTTAACAATACGTTAATAAATTATACCATAATATTTAAGCCACTCTATTTAGAGTGGCTTTTTTTGTTATATTTTTGTTAAATATTATGCATGCATAATGTTTCACAAACACACAACACAATGAAAAAACTAAATTTAACTATAGCATTATTGCTATTTACCGTATTAAGTTTTGCACAAGTTACTACAGCTAACATTAAAGGACTTATTACTGAAGACGCTAATCAACCATTATTTGGTGCCAACGTTGTAGCTGTACATGAACCTACTGGAACAAAGTATGGTGCCATTACAAATATTGATGGTCGTTACAATTTACTAAACCTTAGGGTTGGTGGTCCTTACAAAGTATCTATCACTTATGTAGGTTTTCAAGATCAAATTTTTTCTGATGTTTATTTAACATTGGGTAAAACAACAAACTTAGATGCGGTTATGAGCTCTAGTGAAGTTTCATTAGATGAGGTTGTTATCACAGGTTCATCTTCCGGAACTTTTGGAAGTGATAGAACAGGAGCAGAAACCAGTGTTGGACGACGTGAATTAACTACGTTACCAACAATTTCTAGATCAGCTTCAGATTTTACAAGGCTAGAGCCTTCATCATCAGGAAACTCTTTTGGAGGTAGAAACGACCAGTTTAACAACTTTACATTGGATGGAGCAGTATTTAATAATCCATTTGGTTTAGATGCAGCAACTCCTGGAGGTCAAACAGACTCGCAACCAATATCTTTAGATGCTATCGATCAAATACAAGTTTCGTTAGCACCTTATGATGTAACATTATCTGGTTTTACAGGTGCAGCAGTTAATGCAGTAACAAAAAGCGGAACTAATGAGTTTCATGGAACAGTTTATGGTTTTACTAGAAATGAGGACATGACTGGTGGTAAAATACGAGGAGAAGACGTGTTTCAATCAGATTTAGAGCAAAATCAATACGGAATTAGTATTGGTGGTCCAGTAATTAAAAATAAACTATTCTTTTTTGCAAACTTTGAAAAAGACGAGCGTTCAGATTTAGGAACAAACGGATTTGCTCCAAATAGAGGTACAGGTGCAATTAACGAGAGTAGAGTAGAACTTGAAGATTTACTGACTGTACAAAATGCATTATTAGATTTAGGATATGATCCAGGAAGATTTGAAGGATTTAATTACGATTCAAACTCTACTAAAGGGTTATTTAAATTAGATTGGAATATTAATGATAATAACCGTTTAGCGGTAATTTATAATTTTTTAAATGCCTCTAAAGAAAAGCCAGCCCATCCTTCTGCATTAGGATTTAGAGGTCCTAATACTAATACATTACAATTTGAAAATACAGGTTATGAGATTAATAACAATATACAGTCAGTACAAGTTGAGTTAAACTCTACCTTATCAGGAAATGTGACTAACAAGTTTCAAATGGGTTATACTCATTTTGATGATTTTAGAGATGCATTATCTTCGCCAGCACCAACTATTACAATAACAGATGGTGGATCTAACTATATTATTGCTGGTCATGAGCCATTTTCAATTAATAATAGATTAGACCAAAAAGTGTTTCAATTTTCTAACAATTTAAATTATGTAGAAGGTGACCATACGTATACTGTTGGTTTTTCATATGAAAAATTTCAGTTTGATAACTCCTTTAATTTAGGTGCTTATGGTGCCCAAGGTGTTTTCTTCCCAACAACAACAATGGATGATTTCCAAAACTTTGTGGATTCTGGTCAATTACAAAATTTATTTAACGAAGCTGCTGCTGCAGATGCTAGTTTACAAGCCAATGGAGAAGGTGTTGCAGGAGGATTTGCTCTAGCAGAAACAAATGTTGGACAATTAGCATTTTATTTACAAGATGAATGGAATGTTACAGAAAACTTTAAATTAACCTATGGTGTAAGATTTGACAAACCATTATTTTTTGATTCTTCTACTAAAGCACAAGAGGTTATTGACAGAGCATGTTGTTATGCTCCAGGTATTGAGTATATCAATCCAAATACTGGAGAAGGTGTGTTTTTAGATAACACTAAAATGCCTTCAAATAAAGTATTAATTTCTCCAAGAGTTGGTTTTAATTACGATGTAAAAGGAGATAACAGTTTTCAAGTACGTGGTGGAACAGGATTATTTACAGGTCGTTTACCATTTGTTTGGTTAGGTAATCAAATAGCTAATCCAGAAGTATTCTTTTACCAAGTAGTAGATCCAGATTTTAAATTTCCACAAGTATGGAGAACAAACATAGGTACAGATTACAGATTTGAAAACGGTATTATTGCAACAGGAGATATCTCTTATACTAAGGATATTAATGGAGCACACGTTCAAAATTGGGGACTTCGTAATCCGTCAGGAACACTAAATGCTCCAGGAGATACAAGACCAATTTATACCTCAGGTGACATTATTAATAATGCTTATGTATTTACAAATTCGGATAAAGGACGCGTTTGGAATTTTACAGCTAAAGCACAAAAGACATTTGATAACGGATTGTATACAACTATAGCATACAACTATTTAAATTCAAAAGATGTTAACTCAATTGAAGCCGAAATTACAGGTGATGCATTTGCATTTAACCCAGTAGTTGGTAATGCTAACAACGACGTGTTGTCTTATTCTAAATATGGAGACACACACCGTTTTATTGGTGTAGCAAGTAAAAAGTTTACTTACGGTAAAGACAAGTGGGCTACTACCATCTCTACATTTTTTGAATACGCACAAGGTGGACGTTTTAACTACACGTATGGAGGAGATTTAAATGGTGATGGTTCTAACTTAAATGATTTATTATATGTTCCAACTTCTTCAGAGTTACAACAAATGCAATTCTCAGGTGCAGGACAAGCAGAAGCTTTTGAAGCCTTTATCCAACAAGATGACTACTTAAGTGATCGTCGTGGTGATTATGTAGAGCGTTACGGAGCATTAGCACCATGGAGAGGACGTTGGGATCTTAAATTATTACAAGACTATAAATTTAACGTAGGTGGTGAAAATTATAACACAATCCAATTTAGTGTTGACATATTAAACTTAGGTAATTTATTAAATAGTGATTGGGGAGTAGTACAACAACCAACATCTGTACAACCAGTTGGTGTAGATGTAGATGCATCTGGTGTGCCAACCTATACCTTTACAGGTGTAACCGAAACTTTTTCATACGACACAAGTCTTTTATCAAGATGGCAAGCACAATTTGGAGTTAGATACATTTTCTAGTCCATACGTCACAGATATTTTTTAAATTTGCGCTCCTTTATAGGAGCGCATTTTTTTTACACTAAAAAATACAAAAACCAATACTCAATGAAATTATTAAATCGCTTTCGCGGAAAGCAAGCCATTAAGCCACTATATTTTTTACTAATTATAATTAGCTTTATATCGTGCAAGAATAATAAGCAAGAGGCAACTGTTGTAAATGAAACAGAAGTTACAACACCAACATTAAAACCTTCTGCTTTAATTAGCGCGTTTAAATACACACCAGACCAAGATGTTATTATCAGTGTGCATAGAGGTGGTAAAGGATTAAAAAACTATCCAGAAAACTGCTTAGAAACCTTAAAATACATTAACGATAGCATACCTGCTATTTATGAAATTGATGTCGCACAAACTAGAGACAATGTATTAGTGTTAATGCATGATAATACATTAGAGCGTACAACCACAGGGACAGATAGATTAAATAAATATACGTTTGAAGAGCTTCAGGCTTTTAATCTACAAGATGATTACGGTAATGAGACTACTTTTAAAATTCCAGCTTTAAAAGACGTTTTAGTATGGGCTAAACAAAACAACGTCGTGTTAACTCTAGACAAGAAAAGAAGCGTCTCATTTGATGCTATCGTAGCATTAGTAAAGCAAGTTGAAGCAGAAGATGTATCAATAATTATAACTTATGATATGGACCAAGCAACAGAAGCACATAAATTAGCACCTAATTTATTATTATCTGTTTCTGCTAGAAATCAAAAAGAATTGGATTGGTTATTACATTCTAACATACCAACTCAAAATATGTTGGCCTTTACAGGTACAAAGTTATCACCAAACGACTTTTATAAAACAGTTCAATCTTATGGTATTAAAACTATTTTAGGGACTTTGGGTAACTTGGACAAACAAGCCGAAGCTAAAGGAGAAGTGCCATATACCATATGGAAAGACAAAGGAATAGATGTTTTTGCAACAGACAGACCATTTGAGGTCGCTAAAGCGTTAAATATTAAGAAATAGAAAAATGAAGTATTCTAGACTTACAAAAGAACAATTTGAAGAATTACATAAAGAGTTTATAAACTTTTTAGCAACACAAACTATTACAGCAGACGAGTGGGAAACTTTAAAAAAGGAAAAACCAGAAGTAGCTGAAGAAGAACTAGATATTTTTAGTGATTTAGTTTGGGAAGGTGTCTTAAACCAAGTAAATTATGTGGAGCAAATATCTGCACATAACTTACACTTATTTGCTTTTAATGACGACCATATGCACGTAATAGGTATCAAGATAGATGGTCCAATAGATGTAACTACACCTGATGGTTTTAATTGGTTGCGCGAAAATTTAATGGACGAGTCAGTAACATTTACACAAGGCAAAAAAGACTATTCTGAGGATAAAAACTTAGATAAATTTAAGCTAATACAATCTGGAAGTAATATTACTAAAGGAGAATTATACGAGTACATGAATAAGTTAATCAACTAACTAATTCCTGAAAATACAAAAGTCCTTAAAAGAAATTAAAATTACAACCAGTATTTTTGTTATTCTGTTAAATCTACAGAATATTAAAAGTAACACTAAAAAAATCCTTACAATATAAGGAATATATATGGCACAAAAACCAAGTATACCAAAAGGAACAAGAGATTTTAATCCAGAAGAAGTTGCAAAACGTAATTACATATTTAGTACTATAAAATCACAATTTCAACGTTTTGGATTTCAGCCAATAGAAACACCAAGCTTTGAAAACTCTGATACCTTAATGGGTAAATATGGAGAAGAAGGTGATCGCTTGATTTTTAAAATTTTGAATTCTGGTGACTTTTTATCAAAAGTGGACGAGCCATTATATGCTTTAAAGGATTCAGGAAAAATAACTCCAAGAATCTCTGAAAAGGCATTGCGTTACGACTTAACAGTACCATTTGCTAGATACGTAGTCCAACACCAAAACGAAATAGAGTTTCCGTTTAAGCGTTATCAAATGCAACCTGTTTGGCGTGCAGATAGGCCTCAAAAAGGACGTTTTAGAGAGTTTTACCAATGTGATGCAGATGTAGTTGGTAGTGACAGTTTATGGCAAGAAGTAGAGTTTGTACAACTATATGACAACGTGTTTACAGCTCTAAAGTTAGAAGGAGCTACAATTAAAATTAACAATCGTAAAATATTATCTGGTATTGCTGAGGTTATTGGAGCAAGTGATAAGCTAATCGATTTTACTGTAGCTTTAGATAAATTAGATAAAATAGGAGAGGATAAGGTAAAGGAAGAGATGCTTAGTAAAGGTATATCTCAAGAAGGTATAGCTAAGCTTCAACCTTTATTTACTTTAAAGGGTGATTTTGGTACACAAATAGAAAGCTTAAAATCTATTTTAAATACCTCTGAAGAAGGTCAAAAAGGAATAGAAGAGTTAAGTTTTATTAATGAAGCTATCACTGCATTAGGTTTAAAATCTGCTAAATTACAATTAGATGTGACCTTAGCTAGAGGATTAAATTATTACACAGGCGCAATATTTGAAGTCTCAGCACCAGAAGGTGTTGCAATGGGATCCATTGGTGGAGGAGGTCGTTATGACGATTTAACCGGAATATTTGGTCTTAAAAATGTAAGTGGAGTAGGTATTAGTTTTGGATTAGATCGTATTTATTTAGTCTTAGAAGAATTAGGTTTGTTTCCAGAAACAATCACAAAATCTACAGAAGTATTGTTTATTAACTTTGGAGATAAAGAATCCTTATTTAGCTTAAAAGCAATTAAAGCGTTAAGAGAAAACAATATAAATGCCGAGTTGTATCCTGATAGTGCTAAAATGAAAAAGCAAATGAATTATGCTAATAAGCGTAACATACCATATGTAGTTTTAGTAGGAGAGGAGGAATTGAAAAATAATCAATTCACTTTAAAAAATATGATTTCAGGAGAACAGGACAAATTGGATTTAGAGGCTTTAATTACTAGACTGAAATAGTTGTTTATTGGATTTTTCTGCAGAAATAATTATTGATTTTATTCTTAGATTTTCAGGTCAAACCATAAGATGGATTTACTTTTTAGGAAAAATAAAATACAAAGATTTAAACAATAGTGTCTATAATTATATTTTGTCAGTACTTTTCTTTCTGATTTTAATCTTAATTCTAAACATTTAAATAGTATACAATTAAAAAGCCGAAACATATGTTTCGGCTTTTCTTTTTAGTGAATTATAAAATGATTTGGGGCAATACTTATTCAACTAAAACTTTCTTTGAAATTTCACCTTCGCTAGTTTTTAATTTGATGATATAATTTCCAGTACTTAACTCGCCAGAATTTAATTCTATGTAATCTTGTGTGTTTATATCTTTAAAGTTAGTGATGTGCTGACCTAATATATTGTACAAATTAACAGACGTAATAGTGTTTAACTTAGGATTATTAATGACAATACTTTGAAGGTTGTTAGAGTAATAAACGTTTATGTCGTTTGCTAAAATATTATCATCTACACTTAAACTGTTTTGAGGAATGCTAAATACTAATTCAAACCTGTTATTATGTTCTCCTGCAGGTAAATTAACTATAAAATCTGATTGTCTTAAATCATGATAAGTTGCATTTACAAGATCGTGTAAATAGATGTCTAAACTATTTGGTACATTTTCTAAAGCATCCAATGTAAGTGTATTATCACCAGCAGTATTTGTAATTAAACTTATTGGTAACACTGTATTTTGATCTATGACGTTTGTACCTTGTATAATGTAGTCTTTGTTATCAATAGTCCAACACATGTCATCCATTTGAGCATCTTTTTTCTCTCCATCATAAGCCCAATCATATCCTGGAGTAGCATGACTGTCTTGAGTAACTAATAATTGTCTATGTATTCCGTTAACAGAATTTAACCCTAACCTAATTTTTAATCTTGAGTCAGAATTATAGTTATCTGCGACAGAATTTTCAGCAGACATTCTTACAAACACAGAAGACGATCCTTCTTTTTCAAAAACACGTTGGTTATTATTAAATCTTAAAGTACCAGTATTTTCACTTTTAACAAAAAATCCTTGAGCTACTGGAATGTAACGACCTGGTAATTTGGAAGGTGTTCCTCCTGTAGCTACCATAGGATCATTAGTACCATAACTGGCAGCAGGAGTTGCACCTGATAAATTATAGGTAGCATATCCACCTTGGTATTCCGCAAGTATGTGAGAGCCTCCTCCCCAATGTTCCCAGAAATATAATGTACCAGTAGTTCCACCTGCTCCTAAGATAGTTGGTGCGTTGTCCATTATAAATTGGTGTGCATCTATTGCAGATGCATAAGGATTACCGATTAAATATTCGTTAGTTGCAGTAATTGGTAACGTAATATCACCATTATTTGGCTTTCCTTGTAACACATAATTTTGTTCTAAAGCTACATTACCGCTTGTGTTTGCTACACCTTTCATTGTAAAACCTTCGCCAATTTGTAAAGATCCTGTACTTCTTACATGTTGCCAATCAGCATAAGCACCAGATTGGTTAGCATACTTCCATATCCAATAATCTGCAATACCAATTGGTGTTCCAGAAGTACCATTATAACTGTTAGTAATAAAGTTGATGTTGGTTGGAGCAGCAGGATTGGTACCATCTTTATAGATTGTTGGTAATGTATAGCTGTTATTATTTGTAGTAGCATTGCTTGTTCCAACAGGAGATGACCAGTAATTATAAGTATATAAATCCTGAGTACCTTGTTGGTCACGCTCTAAAATTCCTGAACTTGTAACATCTAAATCACTATTTAATGTTTGAATTAATTGTGATTCGCCTTCTAAATCAATTTTACCGTCTAATTTTAAATAGTGTGTAATAGTTAAACCGTTTCCTTGATTTAGACTAGTGTCACCATTAGCAGTTAGCTTATTGCTTTCTACAAATAAACCTAAAACTGTTCTGTTTTGATTATTTCCAGAAGGAAGTGTGTTGTTATCTAATGTTAGATTGTGGTTAGTTTTTACAATATTCCAATCAATAGTAATGCTAGGATCTACTATGCTTGCAGTACCAGGCATATATAATTCGGCTCCATTTGTCCAAGTGCTATTATTATCCCAACTACCATCATTTGCTGTGTTATATGGTAGAGGAGATGATTGATATTCTAATGTAAATTGATTTGGATCTGTAAGGCTACCTCTGTTACCATTACCAGAAACATCGTTAAGATGCGTTCCAATATAAGAATTCATGTTGTAATAAGCCTCTAGATTTGACCAATCAACAACTTCTATATCATTTTTAGTGATAGTATTTGGTACTACAACACCATTTACAGCAGTTCCTGCTTTTTGTAATTCTTGATTCATAACATATCTTAATTGAGTCAAGGTTAATGCTTGGTCCCAAATTCTGATTTCGTCAATATCTCCTTTAAAAAAGTCTAATACATTTAATTTATCAATATAAATTGCACCAATAGCAAACTCGGCACCATTAGGTGTTGGGTTGATTATAGTTTTAGAGTTATCTAAAACACCATCTATATAAAGACTAGCAATGTTATTATCATAGATTACTGCAACGTGATGCCAAATATCGTTAGGCAAAGTTGTAATAGAGTTTATTCTGTCCGATGGGTTGTTTCCTACAGAAAAACTTACAGTATTATTATCCGTTAAGAAAAATTTGTAACCATCCACACCATCATTTTTAGCGACTATTGTTTTGTCACTAGATAAGTCATTAGAACCTTCAGGTTTTACCCAAGCCGAAGCTGTAAAGTCTCCAGCTAGATCTACTTTATTACCTACTAAAGTAAAATTATCCACACCATCAAATCCTAAATGTCTAGATTTAACCTCTTCGTGTGCTACACCAAAAGTAAAATATTTAGTACCATCAAAATCATAAGTCCCTTCTCTAGTAGCTTGTCCATTAAAAGTGCTTGGATCTAAAAATACCGTTTGTAAGTTGGTTGTAAAACCAGCGTCATCAGACACAAGCATAACATAAGCATCATTACCTGTTAAAGGAGGTAATCCTGTTAAATCTGTATCAAATACAGATACCTCAACCGTTCCAATATCATCTCCAGCAGTTTCTACAATTTTCCATTTTCTGTTCATTACATCTGTAATAGTGGTAATAGTAGCTGGTCCTAAACTTACAGTAACAGAAGCACCAGAAGTATTAGTGTTTTGACCATCATTACCCCAAACTAAAAATTCTTTATCAGTGCTAAATGTACTTGAGTTTAAGTTATTTGTTAAAGCAGTGTTAGTTAATGATATAGCTACAATGCTTGAGTTATTTACACTTTTTGATTGTTTTTGGATTAAATCCGAATCATCATCACGTCCAATTCCTGCAATATCATAATTAAATCCTGTATTTGCAGATACATCCCAAATTACAGATCCATCCGAAGCTACATAGTCTTGAGACGTACCATTTACACCCAAAGTAACACCATATTTAATGGCTAAATACGATTGTATTCTATTGCGTTCATCCAAAAGATTTGCATCATTTTTACGAGAAGAAAATGAAATGATTTCTACTATTCTTGCATTAGCAGCAGCCTCGTAACCTTCGCTTCTTCCAATCCAATAACGCGAATCATTAACATTAGAAAAATCGGCAACATCATTTTGTACTGTTTCAACATTATTAGCATTATAAAATAATTCCTGTCTAGTCGCAGCAGTATTATTTCTAGCATTTAAAATACCTACATTATTATAGTTAGTGGAAGTGTTATTATCTGCAACACCATATCCTGTATAAGGAGCAGAACTAGTAGTTGGTCCAACGCAATAAGCAAAGACTTCATTTGTAAATCTTGCAGAGTAACGGCCATATCCAAAGCCTGTAACGTCTTCGGTATTGGTTGATAGATCTTCGTCACCACAAAATATATCCATGTTTCCAAAAGTAGTGTTAATGTTGTTGTCAGGTAAAATTACAGCAAACATATCCTGTGTAAAAAAACCAGAGTCACTCTTTAAAAAGTCTCCATTTGTATTGTCATACGAGTAATCATTATCTGTAGGAGCTAAGCTATAAGAGCTGTCAAAATCTACAACAGCATTAAAGTTAACATTATAACTAGGATGGTCTCTATACGTAGGTTCTTGTCCTGCCATATTTACTGTGGCATGATTAGTTTTAGCTTGGTCATACCAAGTTGTTAATGGTTGATTGTCACTAACTCCAGCGCCATCATTTGCTTTTAACCATATTTCTAGATTAGCAGTAACGCCTCCAGGACCTTCAGACAAAGGTGTGTTTCCATAACCCTGAACGTAAAAAGTGTAAGGGTTTTCATTGGAATCGTCATTAGCAATAGTAATTATTGCAGATCTTAATCCATTTGAAGAAGGGTCAAAGGTGATGCTGAAAGTGGTATTACTCCCTGCAGCAATTGGAGTGGTAGGAATACTAGCTAAGGTAAAATCCGAAGCGTTTGGACCAGTTATACTAACATAAGGTAATCCACCTGTTAATGATAAAGGTAGAGTCCCATCGTTGTTAATTATAAACATATTTGTGTTACTACCCGAAGCTACATTAATTGAACCAAAATCTGTATCATCTGTTGTGCTAGGTGTGTTATCACCACTATTAATGGTGGTACTGTTTCCTGTAATATTAATTTCAGGTAGAGGCGTAGTTATAGCAGTTAATGAAACATCGTCAATAGCCATGTCACTTCTGTAATCATTTCCGGTGTTACCAGAAAATCTTATATTAATAGATTGTCCAACATAAGCGGTCAAGTTAATAGTAACTAAAACCCATGGAGACCCATTATTAGTTTGTACTTGGTTACTTTGTGACCAAAGATTGACAGGAAAGGTTGTTCCGCCATTTGTACTTAAGTCTACATTTAGGGTTCCCATATTACTACCATACATATGATGGTAAAATGAAAATTGTGCAGAAGTCGCTCCAGTTAAATCAAAACATGGACTTAATAAGTTTGCTGTTCGGTTTGTATTACTTGAAGCTTCAGTGTATAAATACCAATTTCCGCCATTAGCGTTAGAAGGTCCTGTACCATTTGAAGGTGTCCCATTTGAGTTTCTTGTCCAATTTAAATTGTCACTAGTATCCTGTGTCCAACTTCCTAATCCAGACTCAAATCCTTCATTATAAGGAAAACTACTTACTATCGAGGTACAACTTGTTGCGCAACCACCAGAAACATTAAAAAATTGAGTGACACCTCCAGATGTTGCTCCATTACCTGAGTTTGTTAATACAGTGGTACCGCTAGATGTAATTGTTATATTAGATGTTGTTCCATTCCAACCATCACCATAGGTATCATAAAGTATTGCGTAATAATTAATACCATCTGTAATACATCCTAAATCTAATGTAGTGCTGTACGAGTTATTAGCACTACCATCAAAACCATTATCAATAGTGGCTAATAATGTGCCTCCAGGATTATAAATTTCAACTCTGTTTTCAGAGGACCAACTTGGCCAATCAACAGATACTTGTACAAGTGATGTCTGAGCAATTGTATTACATAATGTAAATAGACTTATTAGTAATATGTATTTCTTACTGAATAAGTTAGCTAGCAATGCTTTAAAAGTAAAGGTTGTCATAAGCAGGAATGTGTTTAGTTTGGGGACTAATTCATAATTCGAGATAAAACTATCGATTTATTAGTTTAAATACAAATATTTTCGATGAAATACACTTTTCATTAATTTGAAGTGCTACTTATGGGTTTAAATGCATAAAATATGGATTATTTGGTTTTGTTAGATGTTTTAATAAAGAAAATAAAAAAAACCAAGACAGCTGTCTTGGTTTTTTCAGATAATAAGAATAAAGTAGATTTGGGCTATTTATTCGATTAAAACTTTTTTAGATAATTTACCATCATTTGTTTTTATTTCTAATATATAAGTACCAGTACTTATTTTATTAGTTTTTAATTCAATTAAATCAGAAGATTCAAATTCATCAAAAGAAATAATTTCTTGTCCTAAAACATTATAAAGACTTACCGTTTTTACATTTTCTAGTTTAGGGTTGTTTATCACTATTGTGTTAGAGCTATTTGCATAGTAATAGTTAATTGTTGTTTCTATTTCAAAATCTTCTGTAGATAATAGACTAGATACTTGGCTAAATCTTAAATCAAACCTATCTAAGTAAGCTCCAGTTGTTAAATCTAAAGTGGCATCTCCTTGTCTAAGATCATGATAAATATTTGTTACGTTGTCGTAGATGTAAATGTCTAAATCATCTGGAACATTTTCTAAAGCATCAATAGTAATAGTATTTATTCCATCATTATCAACGTGAAGTCCTAATGGTAAAATAGTAGAATGGTCTATTACGTCTGTACCTTGGATTGTATATTTATTATCGCTAATCATCCAATACATATCGTCCATTTGCTCTGTTTTGGCTTCACCATCATAACCCCAATCATAACTAGAAGTAGCATTACTATCCTGAGTAACTAATAATTGTCTGTGCACAGTGTTAACAGAATTAAAGCCTAATCTAATTTTTAATCTAGTATCAGCATTGTAACTGTTAGCTGTTGTAGCAGCATCAGCAGTAGATCTTACAAATACTGAAGAAACTCCTTCTTTTTCAAAAATACGTTGTCCATTATTAAATCTGATTGTACCAGTGTTTTCACTTTTAACAAAAAATCCTTGAGATACTGGTATATAACGACCAGGTAATTTAACTGGTGTACCACCTGTAGCTACTAACGGATCATTAGTACCATAACTTGCAGCAGGAGTTGATCCTGATAAATTATAAGTAGCGTATCCACCTTGGTAATCTGCTAAATTGTGAGATCCTCCTCCCCAATGTTCCCAGAAGTATAATGTTCCAGTTGTACTTCCAGCACCTTCAATTGTTGGCGCATTGTCCATTATAAATTGGTGCGCATCTAATGCTGATGCATATGGATTACCAACTAAATATTCGTTTCCTGCAGTAATTGGTAGGTTAATATCACCATTGTTTGGTTTACCTACAAAAACATAGTTTTGTTCTTGTGACAAATCATTACCAGTATTAGTAACTCCTTTTAATGTAAAACCTTCTCCTGTTAAAAGTGACCCTGTGCTTCTAACATGTTGCCAGTCAGCATAAGCTCCAGATTGGTTAGAATATTTCCATATCCAATAATCTGCAATACCAATTGGTGATCCTGAAGTACCATTGTAACTATTAGTTATAAAGTTTATGTCAACCGGATTATTAGGGTCAGTACCATCTTTAAATACCTGAGGTAAAGTATAGGCATTGTTATTAGTACTATTATTTGTTACACCAACTGGAGATGACCAGAAGTTATATGTAAATAAGTCTTTTGTTCCTTGTTGGTCACGCTCAATAGTTCCTGTACTTGATGGATCTAGATCACTATTTAATGATTGAATTAATTGTGACTCACCTTGTAAATCTATTTTACCATCCACTTTTAAATAGTGAGATACAGTTAATCCATACCCTGTATTTAAATTGTTATCACCATTTACTGATAGTGTATTATTAATAACATTTAAACTTAATACAGTTCTGTTATCATTGTTAATAGCTGGTAAGTTGCTATTATCTAAAGTTACGTCATGACTTATTTCTACTATATTCCAATCTACAGTAACATCTGCATCTACTATTGATGTAGATCCTGGAATGTAGAAGGTATTACCATTAGTCCATGTGCTATTATTTTCCCAATCACCAGATGCACTTGTTGTGTATGGTAAAGGTGCAGTCTGAAAGTCTACAGTATTTAAGTTTTTTAAAGCACCTTGTATGTTGCTTCCTGAAGCATCGTTAGTATTTGTATAGGTGTAAATAGACATTGGGTAGTATCCTTTTAAATTACTCCAAGGTAATGCTGCCACTTCATTATTAGTAATTGTATTAGGTACTATTTTTCCGCTAGTAAACGAACCGTTGTCTTCAATTTCTTGATTCATTATATATCTAAGTTGACTTTCGCTTAGGTTAGTATCCCAAACTCTAATTTCATCAATATTTCCTCTAAAAAATTGTGTTGGTGACGTTTTTGATGCAGCAGCTACTAAAAAAGATTCGTCAGTATTAGTAGGAGCAGACCTATTAGCAGATTTGTCTAATACACCATCAATGTAAATTTTTTCATTAGAACCATTATAGATTACTGCAATATGATGCCATTCGTTATCAGGAATGCTTGTATTACTAGTTAATCGTTGTCTACTACCATTTTGCCATTCCATTCTGATACGATTATTGTTTAGAATTTGAAGATCATAACCTTCATTAAATGCACTATTACGTTTAGACACTATAGATTTTGTTCCAGTATCACTTGCTTCTCTTTTTATCCAAGCTGAAACTGTAAAAGCAGAAGGGTTTAAATCTAAATTATTGTCCATGTCCATGTAGCTATTGGCTCCATTAAAATAAACAGATCTTGTTACTTCTACTTGTGATGCATATCCAAATGTTATGTATTTTGTTCCATCAAAATCGTAGCTAGTCTCCAGATTAGTCCCATTTAAGGTCATTAATCTGTAGTCAGCAGTTGGGTCAAAAACAGGAGTGTCCGAAATAAACATATAGTAGCTACCTGGAGGCGTAATGTTTCTAATTGCATTTTGAGGTATTGAAACTTTTACTTTACCAATATCACCACCATTTTCTACTACTTTCCAAATACGTTGCATACCTAAAAAACTAACTAAAGTTGATAGGCCTGGTATACCACTACTCATGTCAACACTTATTACCTCTGGAGCTGCATTTAAATCTGCATTATTGTTTCCCCATGTTAGGTATTCGCGATTATTTAAGGACACAGGGTTTGACGCTTTGTTTAAGCTATTAGTGTCGTAAATGTCAGTTAACCCTATAGTAATTAACCCTCTAGTTTCTCCTGTAGCATCTAATTCAGAATTTATACTTCTTGATTGTCTTTGGTCTAACTCAGCACTATCATCACGTCCAATTCCTGCAATATCATAGTTGTAACCAATATTTGCAGATTGATCCCAAATTACATTTCCTTGACTATCAACATAATCTTGAGAGATACCGTTTACACCTAAAGTGATTCCATATTTTATACCTAAATACGACTGTATTCTGTTACGTTCTTGTGTTAAGTTGTTGTCTGATTTTCTAGAGTTATAAGTAATTACTTCTGCAATTCTACCATCAAAACTACCATTCCAATATTGACTTCTACCTAACCAATATCTACCATTATTAATAGTTGCGTATCTTGAAAGGTCATTAGTTTCATTTCCAACTTGATTGGCATTAAAGTACAACTCCATATTATTGTTAGCATTGTTTTGTCTAACATTAATAATTTGTATTTGATTGTAGTCAGTCCCTGAATTTGTATCAGCTATTCCGTAACCATTTTCGGTTGGATTTGATGGTGTTTCACTGGTCGTACCTATACAAAAGGAAAGACGTTCATTAGTTACTCTTGCTGTATAAGACCCATATCCAAAACCTGTAACATCCTCAGTAAAACTATCTGTTAATGGATCCGATCCAGTAAAAGTATCCAAAGGTATCATTGAAGTTGTGATTTCTGGATCTGGCATTAAGACTACAAAAACATCATTAGTACTAAATCCACCAGTTCCCTTTAACTCATCCCTATTTGTCAAATAGGTCATATCTGCTTGAGAGGTATTGTTGTTGTTTTCAAACTCGATTACCGGATTAAAATTCATGTTTTTTGATGCATTATCTCTGTAAACTGGTTCTTGTCCTGCTACAACAACTTCTGCATTATTTCCTTTTCCGTTATCTACCCATTTACTAACGTTTGCACCATCTAATCCATAATTAGATCCATCTAACTGATCTGCTTTTAACCATAAGTCTAAATTACTAACGACACCTCCAGGACCAGTAGTTGGATTGTTAAAAGTTGTACCAGTAATTGTAATATTATCTATCATTACATAATCATTAGTATCACTTGCATCACATCTTATCCTGAATGTACCAGATCCTATTGTAGGAAAATTAAAATCAGTAGCCATTAATGTTACTGTTTTGCTATAAAATATAGTTGAATTACCTGATTGAAAGTCACCATTTTTATTTGCTACACTTCCACTAACAAATCTAGCAACTGTTTGCCAACTACCGCTTCCAATTATATTTCCAGCCTTATATTCTACAAAGAAGTCCTCACCATTTTCCATGCTATAGGTAGTAAAGAAAAATTTAAAATCAATTTTGTCATATGCTCCAACATAAAAAGAAGGCGAAGTCATTGAAGAGTTGTTACCCAAATTATCTCTTAACCAAAAACTAGTATTTCCATCGTAAGCATAAAAGGTATTAGTTGCTCTGTATGCTTGAGTGGACTGGGTCCAACCTTGCGTTCCAGATTCAAAATCATAGAATCCTAAAGTCGTTTCGGTTTGAGCCAACACATTATAGCTGTTAGCTAAGCTGAATACAGCTAAAATAATAAGTAGGGTTTTGTTGAGGGTAAAGTTTTTCATAATTTAAAAGGTCGATTTGAGGGGAAATCTTTTTTTGTTAATATGATGCAAATTTAAATTTAAGCAAGCAGTAAATAGGTTGAATTTAGTTAGAAAGCATTTATCTGTCGACGAATGGATAGTTTTTTGCTTTCAACGGTTTATAGTATTTATAGCTTGCTTTTAGGTTGTTTCTATTTAAAATTTAATTAGTTTTTGAGTTTGAATAAACGTGTTTTTAGAATCAGAAATTCTTAAAAAGTAAGGAGCTTGTTCTAAGCTTTCTAATTGATTAAGTCTAATTTTTCCGTTAATAGATTGCGTTACCTTATTGTATATCACTCTACCATTTAAGTCAAATATTGAAACAGATATAGTTTCGTTATTTAATCTAGTTGGAAGTTTAACATCAATAAACGCATTAAAAGGATTAGGACTAATAACTATATTATCATTTGCAAATTCAGTAACTCCTAAAGTTTCAGTTTCGTCAGATCCATTACAGTCTTCATCAATTCCGTTTTGCGGAATCTCAGTAGCTCCAGGATAGACAGTGTCATTAGTGTCGTCACAGTCCGTATTATCTGTTACATATCCAATAGGCTGCGTACATGTTAATATTGAGTTACTTGCGTCTCCAAAACCATCTTCATCAAAATCTGCATAATACGTGTTAGTAGCAGGTGTTACAGTAATGTTTAAAGTTTGATCTGCATCGCATCCAGAACCAGTTATTGTAACAGATGTATCTCCATCTGCACCATTGTATGTTACACTGTTAACTGACCATGTGTAGGTTTCGTTAGAGCAGATAGAAACATTTGTAATAATAGGTTCTGGCGGTGTACCTGTAACATCCCAAGTACAAGTGCTCGAGTTGTAAGTTGCTGTTTCATAACAAGCAGTTGCTGGAGCATCTTGTTGTAATATGGTAACGGTTGCAGTTGCTGTATCAATATTAGCATTTGTGTCTGTAACTGTAAGTGTTACTGTGTTTTCTCCAATATTAGAGCAATCAAAATTGGTTTGTGATAGACTGTAAGAAGCAATTGCACAATCATCTGTTGATCCATTATTAACATCAGCAGGAGTAATGGTTGCATTTCCGTCTTGGTCTAATTGCACATTTATATTTTGTGTATTAGCTACAGGATTTGTGTTGTCTACTACTATATTTACGGTAAAAGATGCTGTTTCAGTATTACCAGACCCATCTGTCACGTTGTAACTAATTGTTGTTATTCCGTTAGGGAAAGTATCTCCACTATTTAATCCAGTAGCGTCTGTTCTGTTAGCTGTTAACGTATTATCACAATTATCTGTTACAGTTGGATCTGTCCAAGTTGGGTTATTAGTGCCACAAGTCAAGACAATATTTTCTGGAACATTAGCAAATACAGGCTTAATTTGGTCTAATACAGTTACAGTAGCTGTACAAGTATCAGTTTGACCATCTGCATCTTCCACAGTTAAAGTTACGGTAACAGGAGTACCAACATTAGAACAGTCAAAAGTGTCTATGTCTATACTGTAGGTTGTTATTGCAACATCGTCTGTTGATCCATTATCTATTTGTGATGCTGTTATTGTTGCATTTCCGGTAGCATCTAATTGTACATTTATATTTTGACAATTAGCAACTGGAGGCGCAGAGCTAGCGACGTCGGATGTAATCCCTATTTTATCTATTGCAATGTCTCCAGACCATCCATCAACTGCGTTAGAGCTAGTTGTAGCACTTAATCTTAACTTAATAACTTGACCATCAAAAGATGATAAGTCAACAATTTGAGTTTTCCAAGCTTCTGTATGGCTAGCTTGTTGACTACCAGAAAGTGTATAATCACTTAAGGTAACGTAAGATGCACCATTATCTGTACTTACATCTACTGTTAATACACCAATAAAAGCTCCAAACATGTGGTAATCAAAAGTGAATGACGCATTTTCTCTGTCAGAAAAATCTATACATGGACTTAATAAGCTAGCTGTTTTGCTAGGAAAGTTAGGGTCTGATGCTTCAATATAAATAAAGTAAGTACCATCTGATGCTATAGAAGGTCCAGTGCCTGTTGATGGTGTAGAATTACCATCGCCTTCTTGTAGTTTAATTGTCCAATCAAAGTCGTCAGTAGGTGAGGTTTGATCTGTCCAAACACCTAATGTATTCTCAAAACTTTCAGTGTATGGAAAAGTAGCAATTGCTGTTCCTGTACAAGGCGCAGAGGTCGTTGTTGTAAAATTAGTTATTGCGCTGTAATTAGAATTACTAGAAGTACACTTTGTTCTTACTCTAACATCATAATCTGTAGCCTCATTTAAGCCATAAATAGTATAATTATTAGTTGCAATGTCTGTAATGGTTGTCCATCCAGCAGATCCAGATCCTGTTTCTCTGTAACGTAAATCGTAAGATGCTAATACACCAGCATCCCAATTAACTTCTGCAGTAGCAGTTGTAATATTTGTCACAGTTACGTTGGTAGGTACTGTAGGTTCACAAGCATAAGTTATGCCTATAATTTTGAAGTCATCAATAAAAAAACCATCATTAGTTGTTGAGTAATTTTCATTAACATTTAATGCGTCAGTCCTGAAGTTAAATCTAATTTTTACATTGTCAGAATTTAAAATTGAAGCATAATCACTGTCAATTGAAAACTCTTCCATAACCCAGTTATCCATTCGGTCACCATCATATATTTGCCCAGCACTATTAGCTTGATAGTTAGCATAAGTGTTACTTTTGTTGTCATGGCTAGTTGTTGCGCTTGTTGCATTAGGTTTAGTGTAATTTCCGCAAAGCGAAATCCAACTTGATCCACCATCTGGAGAAGCTAAAACTTCTGCAAAATCATAATTTCTTTCTATATCCCATTTAGAGTAAAATTGAATAGTTACTTCATCTGAATTTGAAAAATCATAGCTATTAGTCGTTGTTAATGTTTTTGAAGCATTAGCAGTATAAGATCCTGTGCTTATAGCACTACTACCATCGTATGAGTTTGTTGTAGTAGTCCATCCTCCAGTTTGTGTCCAACCTGTTAATCCATCAGTATCAGGATTATGCTGAAACAATATGTTTGGTTGGTAATATTTTTCATAAACAGCTTCATAAATTACTCCAAAATCGTTAGATAGTTTGACGTTATATACTATTCTTTCGTTTGGTGAAATATCAGTATTTAAATTTATTGTAAAGCTTACTTTTTTTTGTTCAAGTACAGCCATTCCTGTTTCTGTAATAGGAGAAGAAATACTTGCAATATTAGACGATATTGGAGTAACCGTTACAGTAAAATCGCTTGCTGTTTGTCCAATGCGTTCTATACCAAAATCTAGGCTGTTCCCGAATAGAGATGTAATGTTACTTTGTGTTAAATCGTGTAGTTTGGCATATTTCCCTCCGTAATAAGCAGTCGCTAAAGAGATACGCATAGATTGTTGTGCTATTGGAATGATGGTCGATGGAGTTGGCCAAAAACCTTCGCTTCCATGCTCTGGAGTAGTTGCAATAATACCTTGACCAGAACCTGTCGAGTTGTTATTGTCAGCAGCTCCACCCATCATCCAATCGTCAGGTAAACCGTTAGATTCGTAAAAAATAGTTGCTCCATAAAGGTATCTATTATATCTGGTCATTTCTTCATGCCATCTGTAATACTCGTCTTCACGTCCTGTGCTAGCACTTGGTATTCCACCATAAGGATGAGGAACCGAGTTTGCATATGAGTGATTCCATACACCAGATTTGATATTTCTAGACGTAATAAAATCTACCATAATTTGGGTTTCAGGCTCAGACTCAGGTGCAGGACCTCTATAGGTTCCGCTAGAAGCAGTTCCAGAGGATCCAATATTATTATAGGCCCAGAAGTAATCAAAGTTTCTATTTAAATCAACACCACGATTGCTACCAGTACCTCCTGTATTAGGTCTTAGATTTTTACGTTGTAGTCCTCCACCAGAAGGATTTAAGGTTTCATTCCAGCGTAACCCATCAGGATTTACAACTGGTACAAAATATAATTCGTTATTATCAACTAACTCTTTTATTGCAGGATCAGTGTCATAGTTTTCAATGATGTACCACATAAAGTATATATTATTCATTAATGCACTTACCTCTCTAGAGTGGATCATTGATGTAAATAACATTTGTGGTTTAGAGCCTTCAGGACTTGTGCTTTCGTCTCCAGTTATTCTTATGTAGTAAATAGTTTCAGGATCCCAACGTGTAGATCCCACACCAGAGTAGGTTGTAGGTCCATTGTTTTGTTGATTAACATAGTTATTAGTTGGATTTCCCCATGTTTTTTGACCTGAAGAGGATGCATTAGCTTTAATAGATACAATGTCCAATTCGTTATCTTCAGAATATTGACGCATATCATCTAACTCATCTTTCATTTCCTGAAAAGTTAGACATCCAGACATTGACCCAAGGTTAAAATTTTGAGGAACTGCAAAATCAATCTCATCGCATCCAGTGTATTGTATTATGTTGTCCATAACCACATTAGAAATAGAAGCTCTTTGATAATTTGCTGCACTAGCTTTAGCAGCATTTAATTGTGCTTGTGCTAATGGTAAATCTTTTTTGGCTCTTTGAACATAAAATTGTTCTAAGTTGTCAATTTCAATTGAAAAAGGGATATTACTTTGTTGTAACAGGTTTATTTCGTCTTGAGAGATTTCAATTATTAAATCCTCGTTGTCATGTTTAGATCCACAACTTAAATCAATACCATGCGACGCAATTGTATTAATAATACTTTGATTTGGTTTTATGATTTTAACTCGTGAATGTTTTTCTTGTGAAAAAGAGAAGGTACAAGTAAGTGTAATAAGAATAAGTAATGTAATTTTATTCATTGTTGTTGGTTTGAGGTGTAAAGGATTTTATAATTAGACCGCTAAACTAAGAAAAATATTACGAAATCACTCTTTTAAGTGCATAAAAATACGATAAAATACACGTTTCAGTGTTAAAATATTGAAAATAAGCGATTTACAAAAAGCGTTTTTTATCGATAAAGTGTAAAATTTTGTAAAAATATTCGATAAAATGCAATTTTTGTTAACTTAATTTTATAATTGTGTCTTAAAAAATCATAATTTTTGGATAAAAAGTAAGAGGTTTCTTTACTTTTTTTTCAGCCTTTTTTGATTCAGTTGAAATGCTAAAATAGTATTTAGTTAACCTTAATTTTTTAGTCTATTTAATAAATCTTTTATGGTCAAATTTGTAATATCACGTAATACCGTTAGATTAATATGTGTTAAAATCTCAATTTTGTAGATAAATGTTGTTATTATCATTGTAATTAGTCATTTACAGATTTACTTGTTTGCTTTTTTAGCATAAAAAAAGGTGTTTTACGCTTGTAAACACCTTGTGGTTATAGTTAAAAAATTGTAATTAATACTCTAAAAACATAACGTGATTAGGATTACTATGTGTTTTTGAAATATTAAAATTATAAGCACCAGCTATTTTAAAGCCCATTTTATTATAAAACTGAATGGCTTTTTTGTTTTCTACCCATACGACTAACCATAATCCATTTTGATTATGTTGTTTAGAGAGTGCAATATTAAAATCCAATAATTTAACGCCTAATTGTTTACCTTGAAACGCCTCTAAGAGGTAAATTCTGTCTAATTTGGAGATGTTTTCGTTGCTAATATTTGCGTTAGGCGTTTGTAGTTGGATTTTAGAAAATCCAGCCAATTGGTTATCGTAATACAATAAATGGTATAATGCCTTTTTGTTTTCAAACTCTTTAAAAATAGTGTCTGTATTGTAGGTGTTTAAAATAAAACGATCAATATCTTCCTTTGGCGCACTGTTACCATGAGACTCTCTAAAAGTCTGTTGTCCTAATGTTGCAATTAAATCTGAATCTTCAGAAGTTGCCTTTATAATTTTAATCATTGATCTTAAAATACTAAGTTGTAGGGTGTATTATTTTTTTTTCCAAAATTAGGTGTTTATGTTTTATGTACGTTAAAATATTAATTCAGAATTAATGTGTTAAGGTGAATTATTTAAATATTAATTAAAAGCTGTCTTTGCCTTAATTCTATTTTTAAAAGAGATTGTTATCTTTTCCAGATGAATGACCATTAGCTAAATCAAATAGGGTTATTGTATTTTACAAAATAGTACAATCAAAAATAATGTTTGGTTTAGAATAATACTTTAGGTGTTTTTAATAAAGAAATTAGCGTCTTAAATTGAAGTTATAATATCTGTATTTAATTTTTTGCTGCAGGATATAAAGTAGTTCAATTTTTTATATCATGCTATTGGATTTCATACAATTATAAATACCGTATTTATAGAATTAAAGTTCGACTTTAGATAGATTTAAGACAGACTATCAAATCTTAATAAATATTACTTTAAAACGCTACGCAATATCTTCCAAACATCAAAGTTTTCTTTTTGTGGAATCAAAAAGGTTTCTAAATCTTCAGGATTATTGATTTGTTCAGACTTGTCAATAAAGCCATAGCCTAAGTAGATATTATCTTTAATTAACACAAATGCTTCTTCTTGATTATGTCTACCTTTTTGTTTTAAAACTACGTTTTCCTTGTTATTATTAATGTAATCAATTGCTGAGGTGACACGTAAATTATAATCAGTTACACTTTCTTGGTTTACGCAAACACCTTTACAAGTTGTTATTTTATAATGCGAACATTGTACAACACCATCTTGTAAATGGCAAAATTTTGGGCACAATTCAAATTGAGTACAAATTTTTTCTAAATACTGTCGGCAATCGGTAATACTGGAAAAGGTTTGAATGCTGTTTGGCGTTGCTTTTAGAGTGTTATACGCTAAATGCTTTATACCTTGTCTATCTTCGTAATTAAAAATAGCATAGGCTTTTGGTACGCGTTTAGAAATAACATTGTATTCTGGATAGTGCTGCTTAATTGCTGCGTCTTCCATTAATAATGCAATAAGCTCACTTCCTGATAACTCAAAGTCTATATCAGCAGTATTGCGACATAGGTCTAAGGATTTTTGCGCTTTACTGTAAAAGTGACTTAAAACACGTTTTTTAATGTCTTTAGCTTTGCCAATATATATAATCTCTCCTTTTTTATTTTTAAAATAATATATACCAGCCGAATTTGGTAATTTATTAAAAACAGAGGTAGGTAAGTGGGAAGGTAAGGTAGCTTCTTTAGATGATTTTTTCAAGAAATCAGCAAATACTTTATCTGCTGCTTCTTGATTAAGTAACATTTCAAATAAAATAACGGTTGCTTCTGCGTCACCTCTTGCTCTGTGTCTGTCTACAATAGTAATGTCTAAAGACTTGCATAATTTTCCTAAGCTATACGATTTATGACCTGGTAATAGCTTTCGAGATAAACGGACAGTACATAGTTTTTTTCTATTAAAATCAATACCTAAAGCCTTAAATTCATTTCTAATAACATTATAGTCAAAATTAACATTATGCGCTACAAAAGTAGTGCCTTCAGTTATAGCTAAAATATCATTTGCCATTTCTGCAAACGTAGGAGCATCCGCAACTGTAGCGTTATCAATACCTGTTAAAGACGTAATGTAATCTGGTATGTATACTTCTGGATTAACTAGAGAGGTAAACTCGTCAATTACCTTTTTGCCATCATATTTAAAAACAGAGATTTCGGTAATTTTGTTGCTTTTACCACTAGTCTCAACATCAATAATAGTATATATCATTTTATAGACTTCTCTAAAGCTTTTAATTCGACACCCAACTCATTAAACATACCCAGAATGCTACTAATTTTTAATTCTTCTTGTGAGTATTCTTGTGTATTAATACAGCAAGTAAATTCCCAAATTTCTAGGACTTCATCTATTGGTACACTATAATCATTATAGGTTTTATTGTCTGACATTAGTAATAATGAGTTGTTTAAATCAATAGTATTATTCACACGTTTATAAACCATACCATCATTTAAAGTCACTAGTATGTAGGTGCGACCACTTTTAATTTCGCTTCTATCTTCTACAAAACGACCAATTACAAACGAGCCATCCTTCATTGGTAACATGGAGTCTCCTTTAATAGGAAATGCACGATGTTTTCCAGTAGGAAGAAAAGGCAATTTTATTTTTTGAAGCTGCTCAATATATTCGGGATTGTCATATCCTGCTAGATATCCAGCCGAAGCTTTGGTAGGCACGACTTCAATTAAATTTTCATTATCATCATCAACTGTAATTGGAAACAAGACACGCTGATTCTTTAATTGTATAAACGAGAAGTCTTTGGTTTTAGTCAAATCGTTACGCAGTAAAATATCTATAGGTGTTTTATAATAATCCGAAAACGCAATTAAAAATTCAATAGTTGGTGCAGAACGGTTTTCTTCGTAGGACCCAATTCGGGATCTAGTAACATTTAACTCTTCGGCAAGTCTCTCTTGAGATAGCTTTTTAAGTTTTCTTAAATGTTTTATGTTGGTAGCGATGTAATTCATAGTGCTACAAATATAGGTAATATTAGGTTGTATTTGTAGTTTTGATTTAAATTAACACTAATTATTTATACCAAAATTATACTTA